>Ga0196978_1000001_pt1 | contig 722066 bp, 579 predicted proteins | sample S3v_2013CmetaG_FD_155491 | JGI IMG/M metagenome (GOLD analysis project Ga0196978, IMG submission 155491) | Soil microbial communities from Anza Borrego desert, Southern California, United States - S3+v_20-13C | ecosystem: Environmental > Terrestrial > Soil > Desert | place: USA: California... | reverse complement strand
CGGGTAGAGGGTGATGTGGCCGGCGGCCGGGGGCGAGACGACCGTCGCGTTGCCGACTATCGCCCTGGCCGTCGGAGGGATGGTGAGCCCCTGGCAGGCACCCACGGCGGGCTGCGTGCGGGAGGCGCCGGCAGCCAAGGGCGCGCCCGGCGTGTGGCAGGCGGCTGCCCCGGGCCGCGTGTCGAGCAGGCGTATTGGATGTGCCAGCGGGTAGTACTGCAACCCCTCTGCTCCCGGAGTGGGACTGGGGCTCAGTGTAGGTGTAGGCGTCGGGGTCGGCGTCGGCGTGGGTGTCGGCGTGGGTGTCGGGTCGCCCAACACCGTGACGCTCACGACCTGCGAGGAGGCCGTCACGCCGAAGTAGTCTGTGGCGCGGGCGGTGACGGCGTGCGTGCCCGGCGCGGGGTTCTCCCACGTGAAGCTGTACGGCGCTGTGGTGTCCGTGCCGATGAGAACAGACCCGTCGTAGAAGTCCACTCGCGTGACGACGCCGTCGCGGTCGCTCGCGGTGGCGTAGAGCGTTAGGCTCCGGCCGACGACGGTCGGCCCGTTGGGGGTGGCCATATCGGGACTCGGGCTCCCGACGACGGTCGGCCCGTCGGTTATCGTCACCTCGGGCGGTGAGTTGAGTCCGGGCGAAGAGGCGAGGAGCTTGAAGGTGCCAAGGTCGGACGCCTTCGTGCCGTCATCCTTCGTGACAGAGACGTAGCCCGTCGCGTAGACGATGCCCGCGAGGTTAACCGCCGCGTCGGACAGCCTGTGCGACCTGCCGGTGTCGTAGCGGTGGACCCAGCCTTCGGCGCCGTCGGCGAGGTACTTGATGACAACCGTGTCCCCCTCCATGATCGACGCGGCGTCCGTCCGCGCGGCGACGTAGGCGTTGCCGACCGCGTCGAGGAGGACGCGGCGGGGGAAGTCCATCTTGCCGGCCGCGCCCGCGAACGTGCGCGCCCAGAGCTGGTTGCCAGCGCCGTCGAACTTGACCGTCGCCACGTCCCAGTAGAAGTCAACCATGCTCTCGCCCGCGAGCACGACGTTGCCAAGCGCGTCAACCGCCATGTCCTTCAGGTTGTCCGCGTTCGGGCCAGACCAGTTGCGGCTCCAGACGAGCGCGCCGGTCGCGTCGTTGTACTTCGCGACGAAGAAGTCGTTCAGCGTCGAGCCGGGCTGGCTGTCGCCCCCGACGAAGAGTCCGCCCCGGCCGTCGTGTCTGACGGCGACGCCCGAGTCGTTCACGGCGGCCCCCGCCTTGCCGTTGTACTGCGCGACCCACGCGCGCGCGCCGCCCGGCGTGTACTTGATAGTCAGCGCGTCCCGCGCGCCGACGGTGCGCGCCGTGCTTGCGTAGCCCGTGACGTAGACGTTGCCCGCGGCGTCCGTCGTGATGTCGGCCGGCACGTCCGAGACGTGTGCGGTCGAGTGACGGTTGAGCCACTTCATATTCCCCATCGGGTCATACTTGATGGTGGCAAACTCATTAACGACCGAGGGCGAGTCCGGGTGGGTCGTCTCCGAATAGCCTGTGACGAGACAGTTGCCCGCCGCGTCGAGTTCCAACGCCACGGCGATGTCCCAGCGGCCGAGCGGCCCGTTGTAAGTCCTGAACCACAACTCAGTCCCATCGGGCGCGTACTTGATGGTGACGAAGTTGTAGTTCGTGGCCTGGCCGCCGTACTCCGTGCCGAAGACGTAGACGTTGCCGTTGGCGTCCGTCCGCACGGCGACGGGGTTGTCGAGTTGCAGCCCCGGCCCCGCGTACCTGCGCGACCAGAGCATCTGCCCCGCCGGGTCGTACTTGACGACCGAGATGTCCGAGTCGGCCGACTTGCCCGGGTCCACCGGGTTGTAGGACTGTGCGGCGACGATGGTGTTGCCCGCGAGGTCTACGGTCAGGATGGGGTCGAGGTCGTTGGTGGTCTGCCCGTTGTCGTAGAAGCGCTCCCACTCGACGACGGCGCCGGGCGTCGGCTGCGGCTTCGGCGCGGGCGGGAGCGGCCCCGAGGCCACGAAGTCAAACGTGCGGCTGTCGTCGAGTGTGGCGATGCTCGCAAACGACGGCGAGAACGTGTAGCCGGGCTCCGTCGGGACGACGCGGTAGCTCCCGCCCTGCGCGAGGTGGTCGAAGGTGTAGTTGCCGAGCGCGTCGGTGCGCACCTCGCGGAACGGCACCCCGTCCTTCTCCAACCTGACGAGCGCGTCCGGCAGGTGGATGAAGTTGCCCGAAGTGCTCTGCGAGTGTCTTATCCGGCCGTTGATGAAGTAGGGCGCTTCGGGGTCGTAGAAGACGACCTGCACGATGGCGGAGGTCGCAGTGAGACCCGAGTTGTCGGTCGCCACCGCGTAGAGGTCGTAAACGCTCGGGAGCGCGTCCGTCAAAGAGAAGGTGAAGGGCGCGGTCGTGTCCGTGCCGAGCAGCGTGTCCGACGGCGAGCGGTAGATTTTGACGTTGGCAATCGTGCCGTCAGAGTCGAGCGCCTCGACGCTGACCTGCGCGGCCGAGCCCATGGGGAAGCTCGAACCGTGCGCGGGCGCGACGATGCGCACGGTGGGCGGGTTGCCCGTCGGGCCGGGCGTGGGCGTCGGCTCGGGCGTCGGCGTCGGTGAAGGCGTCGGCGTCTCTTCGGGCGTGGGCGTCGGCTCCGGGGTCGGCGTCGGGTCGGTCACGGTGATGTGAATCCAGGCGAACCCGCGCGCGCCGTCGTCGTCGTCGGCGTAGACCCAGACCTGCTGCGTGCCCTTCTCGAACTCGGTCGGCGTGTACTCGACGCTGTAGACGCCTTCGGCGTCCGGGGTCGTGTCGATGCCGATCCTGCCGGCGCGCGCGCCGATGAAATCGACCTGTGTGATCCGACCGTCGCTGTCGGTCGCGCGGGCTTTGATGGTGACGGGCGAGCCGACGGGGAACACGTCCCTGTCGGCGGGGTAGACGAAGGAGACCCTCGGCCCCTCGTTGACGACGGTGATGCTGTGCGCGGCCGAGTAGCCGACGAAGCCGGACGTGTCGGTCGCCACCGCCTCGATCTTGTACTTGCCGGGCCCGCCCGTGTTGAAGGGGACGGAGTAGGGCCGTTCGTAGTCAGAGCCGACCAGTTCGTACACGGTGCCGTTGACGCGGTAGAAGTCCACGCGCGCGGGGGTGACGGCGGGGTCGGTCTCGGCCGTCAGCTCGATGTTCTGGTTCTGCGCGAAGGTGGCGTTGTTGACCGGGTTCGTCAGCGTCAAGACCGGCGGGACGTTGGTCGCTATGTCGCCGACCGAGGTGTCGAGCGCGAAGAGGCGTCCGCGCCTCTGCGACTCGTCGAGCGATTCGTCGCCCGCCGTCTCCGTCACGACGTAGGCCGACTGCGCGTCCGGCGTGAAACGGGCGCGCGCCGTCACGCGCGCCTGCCCGCCGGGGAAGAGCCCCTGCGCGTCGGGGAGCGGCTGCTTCCAGAGGAGCTTGCCGTTGTTGCCGACCGCGTTCACGAAGCCCGAGCCGGGGCCGGTGGAGAGATGTCCGCCGACGAGCGCGAGCGCGCGGCCGTCGGGGCTCGCGGCGGGCGAAGAGAAGACCGCGTTCGCCTCGTAGTAAGTCCAGTTGATGCCGCCGCTCGCGGGCGAGAGCGCGTGGAGGAAGTAGTCGTCCTGCGCGACGTAGATCGTCTCCTCGGACGTGGCGTCGAGTTCGGTGAGCGTGTGCTCCGGGTAGACGTTAGAGAACCAGCGGTGCGCGCCCTGCGGCGTGAAGGAGCGAATCTGCGAGCCCGCGCCGGTGCCAGTCGTCGTGAAGACGTTGCCGGTCAGAGCGCCGACGACGGGCTGCCCGCCCTGATCTACGAACCTGCGGAAGACCTCGGCCCCGGCGAGCGTGTGGCCGAAGATTCGCCCGTCGATGTCAACGCCCGTCTGCGTGAACTGCATGTATGACTGCGCGGCCGCGCCGCCAGCGGACGCGGGGCCGAAGACGACCTCGCGGCCCTTCGACTGCGGATCGCTGAAGTTGCCGTTGTTCCAGGCGAGTGCGCCCTCGTCCGTCTCATCTGTGAGCGCGAAGGCCCCGAGGCCGCCCTGCTCCGTCGCGGCGTAAATCTTCCCGTCCGGCCCAACGCTCGGGCCGGCGATGAGCTTCTGACAGGTCTGTGTGAAGACCCACTTCTCCGTGCCGTCGGGGTTGACGGCGAAGACCGCGTCCACGTTCGTCAGGTTCGCGCTGGAGCAGGTCTGCGTGGGGTCTTTGGCGACCGAGCCGGCCGCGTAGATTGTTCCGTCCGAGCCGACCGAGAGGGGGGCGTGGCCGCCAGTGCCCGCCTGGAATACCCACTTCAGACCGCCCTCGGGTGTGAGGGCGTAGAGCCGCCCCGCCACGTCCTGCACGTAGACGGTGCCGTCGGCCGCGACCGCCGGGCGGTGCGCCGTTGGGTCGGAGGCGAGCGTGAAGCCCCAGCGGAGGCGGCCCTGCTGCTCCCGCGTCGTGACGTTAACCTGAGCCTCGGCCGTGCCCTCGGCCGTCGTGAGCTGCACGGTCACTTCGCCCTCGGCCGCGGCCTCGGGCACGTAGGCGAGGATGACCCCGTCCGACCAGTGTGCGATGTAGGTCGGCGCGTGGCCGCCGATGAGTAGCTGCCCGGTTCCCTGCGCCGCGCCGAACCCGGCCCCGGCCACGCGCAGGAGACTGGAGCGCGTGACCGGGACGGGCGAGACGTCGTCGATGCTCGGCGCCAGCAGCGACAACCCCGAGGGGTTGAACGGCGTCCGGTACGCCGCGCGGACGACGCCCTGCCTGCTCGCGCCGCCCTGCGGAGCAGGTCTTGCGGAGTTGCGCGATTCCGCGCCCGCGCCCCGCCGCGGTGAAATCGCCAGGCCGGCGAAAATCAGAGCCGAGCAGAGAAGGACGATGTAGGCGAACCTGCTTGATCGGGGCATCTGCAATCTCCGTTCGGAGGTCGCGCCGGGGCCGGGCCTGACGCGCGCAAAGCCTTTGGTGTGGAATGTTCGGGGGAAGTGCAACAATACCGCAGCCGGGGGAACTCTGCTATCTGTAAACGCGCAAACGGTGCGCGAACTCCCAAGCGGCGGGGTGAAAATGTTAGTATCAGTCGTTAACATTCGCCGAAGAACATTACGACATCCACCCGCCGGAGACTTGTACCCATGAGCCAGTACGCTAAGGGACGATGACGCAGCACACGCCCGAGAGCGTCACACAGCTTCTTGAGAGGTGGGGTCGCGGCGACCGCGCGGCGCTCGACGAGCTGATGCCGCTCGTCTACGAAGAGCTGCGGCGGCTGGCCGCGAACTACCTGCGGCGCGAGCGCGCCGACCACACGTTGGAGCCGACGGCTCTCGTCAACGAGGCTTACCTGCTGCTGGCCGGACAGCGCAGCGCGCGCTGGCAGAACCGCGCGCAGTTCGTCGGTGTGGCGGCGAACATGATGCGTCGCATCCTCGTCAGCTACGCGCGCGCGCATAACGCGGCCAAGCGGGGTGGGCTGCACTTCACGGTCTCGCTGGGAGAGGCCGACCGCTTCGGCGAGCGCCCCGACGTTGACCTGCTGGCGATTCACGAGGCGCTGGAGCGGCTCGCCGCCATCGACCCGCAGCAGGCGCGCGTCGTCGAGCTGAAGTTCTTCGGCGGCCTGACCATCGACGAGACGGCCGAGGTGCTCGGCGTCAGCCACACCACGGTCGAAGGGAACTGGAAGATGGCGCGCGCGTGGCTGAGAAGAGAACTGGACGGATGAGTGAAAGGATGAAGGCGGAAGGATGAAGGAAAGGCAGTTCTGACTTTTTCTTATCCTTCATCCTTCCGCCTTCATCCCTCATCCTTTCTCCTATGACTCCCGAACGCTGGCTGCGCATCAAGGAGCTGTTTCTCGCCGCGCTGGAGCGCGCGCCGCGGGAGCGCGCCGCGTTCCTCGACGCGACGTGCGCGGGCGACGCGGAGGCGCGCGCGGAGGTCGCGTCGCTCGTCGCCGCGCACGAGCGCGAGGGCGAGTTCATCGACGCGCCGGCGGCGGCGATGGCCGCGCGGCTGGCGGCGGAGACCGAGGGCGCGTTCGGGGCCGGGCGGCGCGTCGGCTCTTACGAAGTCGTCTCGACGCTCGGCGAGGGCGGGATGGGCAAGGTCTACCTCGCGCGGGACGCGCGGCTGGGGCGCAACGTCGCGCTCAAGCTCCTGCCCGCCTCCTTCACCTGCGACGGCGACCGCGTCCGACGCTTCGAGCAGGAGGCGCGCGCGGCGTCCGCCTTAAACCACCCGAACATCCTCACCATCCACGAGATCGGAGAGGAGGGCGAGACGCACTTCATCGCCACCGAGTACGTCGAGGGCGAGACCCTGCGCGAGCGCCTGCGGCGCGGGGCGTTGCCGCCCGCCGAGGCGCTCGACATCGCCGTACAGGTGGCCGCGGCGCTCGCGGCCGCGCACGCGGCGCACGTCATCCACCGCGACATCAAGCCCGAGAACCTCATCGTGCGTTCGGACGGCTACGTCAAAGTCCTCGACTTCGGTCTGGCGAAGCTCGCGCGTCCTGCGCGAGTACACGCGGCCGCCGACTCCGCCGAGTTCGACTCGCTCGGCGGCGCGCTGGTGGACACTTCGCCCGGCCTTGTGATGGGGACGGTGGCCTACATGTCGCCCGAGCAGGCGCGCGGCTACGAGGTGGACGAGCGCGGTGACGTTTGGAGTTTAGGCTGCGTCATCTACGAGATGGTCACCGGGCGTCAGCCCTTTACGGGGCCGACCCCCAGCGACGTGATGGCCGCGGTGCTGCAACGCGAGCCGCCCCCTTTGAGCGGTCGGGGCGACAGCATCCCCGCCGAGCTTGAGCGCCTCACGCTGAAGGCGCTCGCCAAGGAGCGCGACGAGCGCTACCGGAGCGTCAGTGAGATGCTCCTCGATCTGCGCCGGCTCCGGCGGCGGATGGAGTTCGAGGCGGAGATGAGCCGCGCCCGCGCCGACGCCGTCGATAACTCCTCCGCGCCTGCGTCGTCCGGCGCGCGGCCTCCGGCCGAACAGCTCAAGCAGGTCACGGTGCTCTTCGCGGACCTCTGCGGCCTCACGGCGCCCGGCGACGCGCTCGACGCGGAGGAGTCTGTCGAGGTCACGCGCGAGCTGTTGGGGCGGGTTGACGCCGTCGTCACGGGTCACGGCGGCGCGGTCGAAAATCACCTGGGCGGACAGGTGCTGGCGCTCTGGGGCGCCGCGTCGGCGCGCGAGGACGACCCCGAACAGGCGGTGCGCGCGGCGCTGCGCATGCAGGAGGAGGTGGGTGAATTCGTCAGGAAGAGTCTTCGCGACGCGCTAGGGGCTGAAGTCGCGAGCGGCGGGGCGCTGCGCGTCGGCGTCAACACCGGCGCCGTGCTCTTGAGCCCCACGGGCGCGGGGCCTGCGGCGGTGACGGGGGCCACCATCAACGCCGCGCGGCGACTCGCGGAGGCCGCGCCCGTCGGCGGCGTCCTCATCTCGCACGACACCTACCGCCACGTCCGCGGCGTCTTCGACGTGCGCGAGACGGAGTTGCCGAACGTCGGGGGGCGTGCCGAGCCCGAGCGCACCTACCTCGTCGAGCGGGCCAAGCCGCGCTCCTTCCGCCTGCGGACGCGCGGCGTCGAAGGCGTCGAGACGCGCATGGTCGGCCGGCAGGCGGAACTCGCGCGCCTGCGCGACGCGCTTCAGACCGTTGTCGAAGACCGAGAGCTTCAGGCCGTCACCGTCATCGGCGAGGCGGGGCTCGGCAAGTCGCGTCTGCTCGACGAGTTCGGCGCGGAGGTGGAGCTGCTGCCGGAGCGCTTGCAGGTCTTCCAAGGGCGCGCGGGCCAGTGGACGCGCGGGCTCCCTTACGCGCTCCTGCGTGACGTGCTCTCGCAACGCTTCGGGATACAGGACAGCGACCCGCCGGAAGTCGCGCGCGAGAAGTTGGAGCGCGGCCTGCTCGAACTCTTCGGCGGGGGCGAGGACGCGCTGATGCGTGCGCACTTCGTCGGCCACCTGGCGGGGCTCGACTTCTCTTCGAGTCCGCACCTCGCGGGCGTTCTCGACGACGCGAAGCAGGTGCGCGGCCGCGCCTTCACCTACGCGGCGCAGCTCTTCCGCGGCGCGGCGGCGTCAGCGCCGGCCGTCCTCTACCTCGAAGACCTGCACTGGGCCGACGACGGCTCGCTCGACTTTGTAGACCACCTGTGGCGCGCGTGCTCGGACGCGCCGCTACTCGTCCTTTGCTTTGCGCGCCCCGACCTGCTGGAGCGCCGCCCCGCGTGGGGCGAGGGGCTGACCTCCCACGCGCGCGTGACACTCCAGCCGCTCACCAAGCGCGAGAGCCGCCAGCTCGTCGAGGAGATACTCCGCTACGCGCAGTCGATTCCGCACGCCCTGCGCGAGATGATCGTGAGCGCCGCCGAGGGCAACCCCTTCTACGTCGAGGAACTCATTAAGATGCTCATCGACCAAGGGGTGATCGTGCCCGACGCCGCCGACTGGCGCGTGGACGCGAGCCGCCTCGTCGAGGTGCGTGTCCCGCCGACGCTCAAGGGCGTGCTCCAGGCGCGACTCGACGGTCTGACCGTTTGGGAGAAGGCCGTCTTGCAGCGCGCCTCGGTCGTCGGCCGCGAGTTCTGGGACGGGGCGCTCGAAGAGTTCTCGCGCGCGGCCCGCGCTCGCGGCGAGGCGGGCGAGGGCGAAGTGGCGCCGGCGCTCGCGACGCTGCGTCGCAAGGAGTTCATCTTCCGGCGCGAGTCTTCCGCCTTCACGGGGGCGGCCGAGTACACCTTCAAGCACGCGCTGCTGCGCAGCGTCACCTACGAGAACACCCTGAAGCGCGAACGTCGCCGGCTCCACCGCGAGGCGGCCGAATGGCTCATCGCGCAGAGCGGCGCGCGCGTCGAGGAGTACGCCGCCGTCATCGCCGAGCACTTCGAGCGGGCGCGGGTGTTGGGTCGTGCGGCCGAGTGGTACGGGCGCGCGGGCCGGCAGGCGCGCGCCTCCTACGCGCCCGAGGCGGCCATAGGCTTCTACCGCAAGGCGCTCGACTTCGCGCGCCAGGCGGGAGAGTCGGCCGCGCACGGCGCCCATTCTCTGGCGCGGCTAAGGACAAGTTGGCACGACGGGCTCGGCGAGGTCCTCACCATGCAGGCGCGCTACGCGGAGGCCACGTCCGCTTACGAGCGGATGCGCGAGGCGGCCGAAAGCGTCGGGGACCTGATCGCGCAGGCGCGCGCGTGGAACGGGCTGACCGCGGTGCGCGAGTACCAGGGAGATACCCGCGCGGCGCTTGAGAGCGCGAGCCGTGCGGAGCGGCTCGCGCTCTCGGCCGGGGACGTTCCGGCGGCGCGTTCGGAGCTGGCGGTCGCGCTCAACCGCCGCGGGCTGGCCTCGCTCCGCCTGGGCGACGCCGCGGCGGTCACGGAGTTGGGGCTGCGCCTGATTGCGCTCAGCGAAGAGATGACCGAAGGGCGTCGGCACGCGCGCGCCAACGGCCTGCGGCTGCTCGGCGTCGCGCACCAGACCTTGGGCCGTTTCGCACAGGCCGTCGAGTGCCTGGAGCAGTCGCTCGCGCTGCTGCGCGAGACCGCTGACCGGCGTAACGTCGGCTTCATGCTCAACAACCTCGGGGTCGTCGCGCACCTGCGGGGCGACTACGCGGCGGCGGCGGCGCGCTACGAGGAGGCGCTCGCCATCTTCCGCGAGACGGGGGAGCGGACGTGCGAGCTGCCGGGGCTCGGGAACCTCGCCGGCGCGCAGGTCGGACTCGGAGATTACGCCGCGGCGGAGGCCAACCTGCGCCGGGCCATCGCGTGGGCGGGCCCCGCCGGCCACTTCGCCCTCTCGATGATCTACTGCTACCTGGCCGAGAGCTTATTCGGGCAGGGGAAGACCTCCGACGCGCTTGAGGCAGCGCGCGCCGCGCTCGATCTGGGGCTGCGGACTGAGAATCAGGACTACATCGGGAGCGCTTGGCGCGCTCTTGGCCTCGCAGCCTCAGGGGCAGGCACGTCGGTACAGGTCGGCGGCGAGACTTACGACGCGGCGCGTTGCTTCGCCGAGAGTCTGCGCGTCTACACTGAAATGGGAGCCGAGGCCGAGTGCGCGCGCACGCTGCGCGAGTGGGCGCGCCACGAGCTGCGGGGCGGCGACGCGGGGAGGGGCGCGGCGCTTTGGGAGGAGGCGCGCGCCGTCTTCACGCGCCTCGGGATGGGATGCGAGTTGGAGCGGATGTCGCCGCCGGCCTGATCCGCCATTGAACCGAAGCGCAACCTCTTGACTGGTGTGCGTGTCGGTTATGAGTTGAAGATCGTCGGCCCAAAGTTGTAATAAGTCATCGTCCTTCTCCGTGTCCTTGCTTTATAGGCATTCTCCAGCGCCGGCCCCCTTCTGTGAAGGGGCCTTTCACACCTCTAAACGCGCATTCCGGCTCCTGACTCCCAACCCGCGGCAGAATCTTTGTCGAGTTGCGATAATCGATTTGAGACGAGGAAGGCTGTGAGTTGACCCCACGCCAGGGTGAGGGAAGTTAACCGTTGAAGGGTGGAGGCGCGCTTAATATAAGCCACCCCGCCCGGGGCGGATACTGGACACGCTCTGTAGTGGGAGTGACTCAACAGTGACCCAAACAGCTACGGGCAGCCAATTGGCTGCCCGTAAGTTATTGATTTTATTAAGGCGGCGGTCGGAATCGAACCGACGAATAAAGGTTTTGCAGAATTAAAAAGCGTCTTTGGCTGAGTTTGGCTAAGTTCGTTAGTCTTTGTCCTAGTTAGGGTTAGCCACAGCGGTTATAATGCCTGATAAGGCTGAGTTTTGTCTAGTTTTGAAGATTTGGCAGACCATTGGCAGACCACTTTTTAGGTTAGTGAGCGATGGGGAATCGTGCTGGATATGGCTCTTACGAGCCTCCAAATCGTGAACAGTCTAAGGAGGACCTACGCAACCGTTTCCTTGAGGCAGTTAGCAAACACGCACGGCATGTATTAGAGGACTTGAGCGGCGAACCATTAAAGCTTTACCTCCGGGCCGGTATTGGTTTCAAAGTAGAGACTCATAAGAACAAACCTGTAAAGACGGATGCACATGAGAGTGGCAGAAGGGAAGCGAAAGAATCATCCAGACGCAGTTGGAGCCGTCCTGAATGGCAACGCAATTTTGAGAATAGTTCGCTTGCGTATAAGCCGCGCAAAGAAGAATTTCGTCAAAGCTTGTTTGAGTGGTCGCGCCGCAATCATCTTGACGCGGCTTGGTGTCGTGAATGCGCTTATGAAACTCTCGATAATTGGTCCTACTCACTACCTGTTAGCGAGGACTTACATTTCCAGCCACTCGTCAAAATGCACAAACTTTTCTCGTCAGGGCGTAAGGTGGACCGCTTCATATTTGAATATGCAGTACCACACCCACAGCTAAGACCTCTTGAGGAGATCGAAGAAGCACTTAGAAAAAAGTTTGAGCGACAATTAAAAATATTCCTCCGACAGTATGACACCCGTGCAAAAGAACAGGGTTTCGTGCCCACGCCGAAGGAATACAAATCGAAATACAGTGAGAACCGCTTTCGCTGGCTTGTTGAATGGGTAATAAATGGAAAATCTTTCCAAACAATCATCGAAGAAAATAATGATGGTACTGGCGGTCCCGATTACAGCACAGTAAGAAAAACACTGATCGAACTAGCCAAAGCCATCGAATTACCCCACCCGCCCGTGAAGCAATAATAAGCTTCCAAAAGACCGAGTTTTCATCTGCGATAACATGGCGATGTCAGGAGACTTTAAACCGCTCGCCGCCAAGCACACCCGCAACTTCAACCTCATAGACGCCCTCTCCATCGGCGTTGACCGGCTCCAACGGGGCTGGGAACCGCTACGCGAGAGAGTGGACTTTATGAGAAACAAAGTCCTGCCCATCACGACGGCGCAAGCTCTCGTCTACCGCGCCTTCACCGAGGGGAGGTTTCCCATCAGACTCCTTCGCTCCGTCCACAGTCACTACTTCGAGCCGAGGCACGACGAGTTCAAACCCAGAACGGTCTGGTCGCTTTCTAACGCCTTCACTTCGGCGTTCAAGGAGGCCAAGCCCGACAAGCAGTTTGAGCTAACCGCAAGACTCGGCAAGTTCCTCTCCGCTGTCAGCACTCCCGCTGACTAGAAGCAGTCTCATAAATACTCCCTAAGGTTTAGTAACTGCGAATTTCTCAAGAAAATCGAGGCCGACAACCCCATCCGGGGTATTTATGAGACTGCCTCTAAACACAAAGGAGCCAACAATGCGTTGCAAAGCCTGTGGTCTCGTCTTCGCTGATTACGAGGCCAGAGATAAGCACTACCCGTGTCGGCTCTGCGCGTACTGTTGGCTTCCCGTCAACAACTGCGTTCGAGTCGGCTCACACAAGTACCACCCTGGATGCTTCGCTGTTGTCTCAACACATCAGGAGGTATGCGAAAGAATAGAGGCCAAGAAATGCGAATCAGACTAAGCACGCTTCAACTTCTGGGGCTTGCGTTGCTCGTCTCTGCGCTTTCGTTCGCAGGAACGTTTGCGCTGGCGAAATCACCGCCAGTCCCGCACCCGAAACAACACACGACGCAAAGCGACTTCTGGGACGCAATCAGGATGAGGCCGGTCAAGGTCACTTCCATAGAAGGCAACACCTTCTACTGGCAGTTCCAAGACACCCGCACGGTTGACTTAGGCTCGTTCGTCACCGACGAATACACCGAGGGAAAGCCGGAGGAGGGTAAGACCTTCATCGTGATCTACTGCGACACCCACAAGGTCGCCTACCGCGTCGTCCCGCTAAAGCAATGAAGCAACTACACGACGACTGCGACGGTGAGATAGAAAGCATCGTCGGACACGAAGGCTGTTACGACGACAACTATGGACGCTGTATGAAATGTGGACTTGAAGGAGAGCTAATCGTCAAGGACACCGATGAAATACAGGGCATAGTTATCGTCACCATCCAACCTACAACGCCACGCCACGAACAATGACCGCTAGTAATCCCGCCTTTTGGCCCCTGCTAGCCAGCAAATAGAACGACCCGATTTCACGAGCCGTTCTTTTTGTTAGAATGTTTCCGGTTAATTCTTCTGTCTCTTAATTTCTGCCATATACCCCGGATCATCTTTACTTCGTTCTCGCTTAACCCGAGGCCATCAATTAAAAGAACCTTATCGGTAATTTCCAAAACTGCATCAATGTTATTTTCAAGCAAGAGACTATGAAGCTCTTGAAGGTCAAGTTTCTCCGCGCCCTTAAGCGGTATAGGAAGCTTCTCGGCTTCGTTTGGTTCAAGCTCAAGAACACCACCGCCATAACTTCGCCCCATGACTTCTGAGAAAGCGAATGTGAGGGAGTTTAAGAAAGCTGCCGCTATAACGTCCCCGCTTGTTCCATTAAGAAGTTTTACGCGGTGAATCGTATCTGTGCAGGTAGCCTTAGCTTTATTAACAATCAACTTGGGATAACCATGCACCTGACGGAGCATGAAAGCATCAGGAACCCATACAGAAGGAACGATGTACCAGCGCGGGCGAATCCGGCACTTGAACCCTGTATGAAACTCGGCTTCCTCACCTGTTTTAATGTAGTCCTGCGCGGCTTGGGGGAGTTCGTCAAAATCCTTCTTAGGAAGGTCTAACAAGTAAGCTGGATAATTCTTTTCGACATTAGAGAACCAGTCATCCTCTGAAAAGATAGTACCTTTCAGATGACCCGAACGGCTGACAATCCTTTGGGAGTATCTTTTAAGAGAGACGTTCTTTATTTGCTCATCACTCAAGACAAAAAACTGATTCTGTCCGGTGACGACACCGACATCTACATCAATCACTTTACCGGCTTCTGTTAGTTTGTCATTTTCCTTAAGGCGACGAAGCAGGTCTATTTCCTCAGTGTCCAAAAAGTATTGAGTCCACTTCTCGGTACTGTGATCCATCGGCTTCAAAACGCTCTCGGAAAAGTCCGTATGCTCGTATGAGGCCAGGTCTTCTATGGTGTTAAGCTCAATCGTTCTAATGCCTGTTGTCTCTCCACCGTTACCTTCAGCAAGCAGTAAAACTATCTCTTGCTGGATGCCCTCAAAGACAAGCTTTCGGAAGGTAACGATTGTCAGCTTATGAAAATAGTTACTCAAAAACAGCCGCAGTTCAGCCGCATAGTTAACCTGTAAAAGCTCTGCCGGAATGACCATAGCCAGCCGGCCATTCTCAGTTAGCAGGAACGAGGCAGCTACTAAAAAGGGAACCCAAGTATTCGTCAGGCGACTAGGATTCATGCCCGCCGTCTTCATGATCTGAAAAGCGGGCTTTCTTTGTTCTTCTGGGAAGTTCTGGTAACGAACAAATGGAGGGTTGCCGATTATAGCGTCAAAGAATCGCGGCTCTCCGTCACCGCACATTGAAAGAAGCCCCTTATCAACCATCAGGTGCTTCTGGCAGTAGGCGAAGAAATCCCCTTTATGGATTGTAGTTTCGTCAGGCTCGAAGCCAAGAGAGCGAAGCCTGTCTAAAGCTTTGTTCCGTTCATTGCCGTCAATCTCTACACCATGAGTTTGGAAAATAGCTTCTTCTTTAGTAGCCCCTTGCTCTATCAATGCTTGCAGGGCTTGTTCGAGTATTTCACCATCCCCGCAACTCGGTTCTAAGACCTGAGTAGTCGGAGACTGTATCGCCCACTGAGCTAGAAAATGTGCGATAGGCTGGGGTGTATAGTACCCACCCCTAAGCTTTTGATATGAAAGCGCCGGTTTCAACCTTTATCCCTCTGTGCAATAGATTGTATGGCGGGTAATAGCCCTCACAACTGGTTGTAGAAAGGCTATTCTAATACAGAAATTCCTTTAGGCAAAAGGCTAGTCTGTATCGTGGGGTGGTTGGTCTTCAAACCGGCTGCGGTAGGCTCTTTCTACCAGCGTGGAGAACTTTTCTATCCGTATCCTGGAATCAGGAGGAGGGTAATCAGAGCGGATACTGCCATCTTCGGGATTCCAAATTACGAATGAAATAGCTTCGGCTAGATAGTGCTGATCTGCCGGATTATTCCTCTGGGCTAGATTCTCGTAAATCTGAATCATCTGGTTACGCCGTCTCTCATTTATACAAGGGAAGGGTACGACGATAATGAAACCAACTACGGCATTGGGATAAACGCTATGAACCGTTGCGGCTTCAGTAGCGATGTCATTTACCATGTTCTGCCAGTTCTTGCCGACGCTCTTTGTATCGTTCAGCGTCTTACTATCGAAAGCGAATCTTACCCCGTAACCAGTCGGACGATAGCCAACGTCAAAGTTCTGCGGCCTGATCCCGCCCTCTACCCGCATCGGCCCAATCTCAACGCAATTAGGCATTGGAGGCGTGAGAGACCGAAGTTTAGGTTTTGCAGTAGGGATACCGCCGAGCATTTCAGCAAGCGCGTGGCCTACTGTGTAGTCAATCAAGTTACCAAGCTGGCCGGATGACTGAGGAGGGGTACGGCTTAAACATCTTCCCATTCGTTCCCATGTATCACCGAACACAGCTAGTTCGTCTTGGGGAATCACAATCCCTGGCATCGCCCGGAGTCTTGGCATCTCGACCAACCGAAAGGTGAGAAATAGAAAAGCAAAAAAGTTATAGCATAAAAAAAGCCCTCCGGTTAAGGAAGGCCAAACTGAGATTACTTAATGAGCATAGTGATAGCTTCTTTCACCTATCGCCATGTCAGTAAGCCACCACTTGCCCTCAACGTCTTGCAAAAAATCAACAGACCAATAATCAGTGAAGTATTTAGCAACATACTTAGCCATTGCGGTAAGCTCTTTTTTATCTTCCTCTGTTAAGTCTTCAAGTTCTGCCATCTGCTTATCAGAAACACTTTGGGTAAAAGCGTCTTTGGGCCAGTAGGGATGATTGCAAACCACTTCGCCATCTTTGATAAAAATACGACGCTCTTTCGTTATCGGCATATCTGCAAAATCAAAGAACACTGGTTTGGTTGGAATTAGTTTTCTAACCGCCCAAAAACTATAATCAAACGGAAGCCCTGCAATATTAGCAATACAGCTTGATTCAACTAATTGAGCTATGTGGCTACCTATATCCTCTACTTTCGTTAGATAACAAGTATCCTTCCAAGAGTGCTTGTCGCTTAACATTCCAGTTCTTATAAAACAAGGTGTCCCTATCTGGTTAATAGCCATTTCCATTCGTTGCTTAAAATCGTTGAAGCCCTGTGGAATCTTCCCATCTAGTAGTTCCGTTAAGTCAATACCCCCGGTATTAACCATTATTGTTTGTGGAACCCTCATCTTGATCTGCCATAATACCGGCAACCAAAAAGACATATTAGTTCTAGCTTCTTCAGCCGGGTTCAAGGGTTTTTCATCAAATGATTTCATGGCTCATTAAGTTAATGATTTAGAACGGAGGCAAATCCTCATCTGCAATAGGCGGTTCGTCTTGCTGGATTACTGATAGATCAGGTTCAGTAACTTTAGGAGCGTGAGCTTGTACAGCTTGACGGAGCTTGGAAGGGTTAAAGTGTTTCTCGCCGGACGCTTTGATAGCTTGAAATAAAGTATGGAAACCATCTAGCTCAACAGGAGTAACGGTTTTTCCATTCCCTAGTAAGGCAGCAGCCCAGATAGAACAGCACTTCTCATAAGCTTCCCGTTCAAAGTTCCTTCCTGAGACCTCGCTAGACGCATAATTTTGACCATTACGGGGCGTTTCTACCCTACCCGGCTTAGGAGTGGTCTCAGCCGGATAAATGCCTTTTAGGTTCATATATTGACCGTTACGCACAAACTGGATCAGGGCTTGCTGTCCCTTAACAAAGGGTTCGTTATGGTTGCCCATTGTCAGTAGTGAGTATTCGACTGTCGGACTTCCTTCCCAAGTTTTGAATCCGGTATATCTGTTACCCTCTGTATCATAGACAGTGAATTTAGGTTCACCCTGTTTATCGAAGATTGATTTGATAGTGATGAGTTTTTCTATTCTTGCTTGCGGCATACACTCCTTTCTGCATTGACTCAATATGAGTTTGCATTAGTTTAATTTTTCTTTGAGATTAGAAATTAATCGTTCCATGTATTTAATTCTGTAAGCCTCAAAGTCTTCGGGCTTCCCGCCCTGTGATTGATGAAGTAGAAACAAAACATTCCTCAGTCTTTCTGAAGGAGTTTTTTGACCCTCAAACTCGACAGGTTCATCTGGGATGTCTGTTTCTTTAATATCTGTAACTGAAAAGACCATCCAGCCTATTTTCTGTTTAAGCTGAAAAATCTCCGCTTCATCTGCGGGATCAAGTTCTTGGGTTGTATGAATGATAAGTTTGAGGCACTTATCAGCCGTTGTCTCTATCTTAGAGACTTGAGAAGGAATCTTTAGCATTATCTCCTCATTAGTGGCTCAATATGAGCTTAACGATTCGACCTTTATTTAAGTGTAGCAAGCTCACAGAAACGCGCAAGAGGGCTTATCCACAGGTGTTATAATCCGGCGCGCGGAGGAGCTATGCCTAAATTCTCATACACGTTGCGTAAGTATGATTACGCGATGTACCTACTCCATTTTGAAGTCAGGAGGGGCCTCGAAAAGCTGGACGAGGTTCTGGGCGATATTCCATCTACCCCGACCTCTCACGGAGGAACTATACGATTAGTCACCGAGCCTAAAGTTGTCGAGACTCCTATGAGGAATTTTTCAGCCGACGTAAATATTCAGGGAGAGTGGCTGAGGAAAACGGACGTAGATACGTTTACTGGAATCGTCTGGGAGTATTGTCAGGTAATGATCTCTCAGTTGAAGAAAGACTTATTTGAGACGATGGGGAAGGTTACTGACGCCACAGGCAACGTTTCGAGTGTGCAGCCTGGACAGAACATATGGGACGCGCAGATTGAAGCCATGAGACGACAGGAGATGCGTTTTGATAAGGAAGGCAATCACGGCTACAAGTTCTACGCTCACCCAAACGACGTAGAAAAGTACGGCGCACCCACCCCGGAGCAGCTAAAAGAGTTGGATGAAATAATCGAGGCGAAGAAGGCGGAATACTATGCTAAGAAACGTACTCGAAGATTATCTTAGCTCAGTAAAGGAAAGAGACTTCTACTATCCCTTAACCTCACTCTTGCAGGCAATGGGCTATTTTGACATCTATGTAACAGACGGCCCAGGTGAGTACGGTAAGGACATCATAGCTAAGAAAATCGAAGATGGTCAGACGAATCAATATAAGATTCAGGCTAAAAAGGGTGACATAGATCAAGAAGCTTTTAGGAAAGTAATGGGTCAGTTATTCGAGGCCATTGTTCTAAAGAAACTATCACACCCCCAGCTTGATACGACCTTAACCCAAAAGACCATTTTGGTTACTACCGGCGAGCTAACGCCCAATGCGTTCATTGAGCATCAGGCGTTCAACGATACCCTTGTTAATGAATACAACAAGGAAAAGGTAGAGTTTTGGGGCAAGAGCCGCCTTATCGAATTATCCGAACAATACGGCCTCACAGGGATACACCAAACAACCGCGCAAGGATTAAGGGGATACGGCCAGTTCTACCAAACTTACAGTAAGGCAATAGACAAGCTTTTATCTGATAGAGAGATTGAGGAGTATTCCCGCTTCTGGCTTGACGAGAATTTAGACTACAAGAAAAGAATTCTTAGAGCTGCTATTGAAGCGGAAATCATTGCCTCAAAACTCATCGAGGGAGGGCGTGTTTATGAGGCCATCATCACGAACCTGAGTCTTGCGCGGGTAGTGATGGAGACGACATACGACAATGATGATCCGTTCACACTGGTAATTCTTAAAGAGCTTGTAGAAGAAACCATCCTTCCTTTGTGCAAGGAGTTTTTCTACGGGTTTAAGTCCGATTGGGAAGAGGCTCAAAAATCACTCACCGCGATTTGTTTTTTAGACGGCTTCTTTCCATTGATGAATTATCTTGTTTGGTGCGCGAGGGTATTAGAAACAGCAGCTTTATATTATTTCTTATGCGATAAGAGCGAAAAAGATAAGGTCATTTCCTTCATAACTGAGTTTATTGAAAAAGAGGAAGGCTGCGCTCACATACCCGGAGATAGGTATGCTTCAACTTTAATATGGCCTACTCTCGCGCTTATCCAGTCAGGGAAAATTGATGCGGCAAAGGACTTAGTAAGGAAGGGAACCGTTTGGCTTTGTGACAAGGTAGAGAATGGGGTTGGAATAGCTCATTGGGACGCAGATGAGAAGGAAGAGACCGCCATGCTTCTCTTCTACCTTTTCGAGTTTATGAAGCTTGAACCGCACAGGAGTTACTACTTAGCAACAATCCTGGTTGACCTCGCGGCCTTTATCGGAGACAAGGAATTCTTTAGTGATGTGACGAATGATCTTGATGCTTGCGAGATAGCTTACTTCTATTGGCAGTTCCCAGACACGAAAGCCATCTTTACGATTGATACGGAGGAGTGCCGGAAATTCTCAGGCATGATCTACTACGCCGACGAGATAAAAGAAGACTATGCCGAGTATGTACCGGAAGAACCAGATTCATTCCAGATTACACAGAAGGCCGGATTGAATAGTTTGGTTATGCTATCTACGCTTCTCAAAGACAGATACTTTTTTAAGATGTGGAGACAGATTATTTCTGGCTAGTGGGGTCATCTTTGGGAGACAGCTTCCCCGCTATCGCCAGCTCGTAAACCTTGAATTGGGCTTGGTAAATCGCCGTATAAGGGTAGAGTCCTCTGATAGCTTCGTCTAAAGTAGCGATTGCCTCATCCGGGTTAGTTTTGATAGCTTCCTTCAAGCTGGAAAGGATTTGAGCGAAAACAAACGCCGCTGCGGGGTCGTTTGAGAAAGGCTCAAGAACAGTATTCCATGTATCGCTCATAACTTACCTTCGCTTCTTCAATTCAACTGGCATAGGATACTGTTAATTAACAGTGCAAGCAACCCATCAGGAGGTCTTGATGGGTAAAACCAGAAGATCACAACCCAAGAAGCTGGCAAGCAAGCTGAAGGAGATTAGAACCCGCTTAGATTGGAGCCAGGAGCAAATGGCGGATAGGTTAAAGAAGGTAGAGAAGACTACCTATCCAGGTCTTATTTCCAGATTTGAACACGGTAAAGCTGAACCTTCACTTATCGTCTTATTGGAGTATTCCCGTATAGCCGGCGTTTCAATGGAGACGTTAGTGAGCGATGAATTAGAACTACCCCGCCAGAAAAAGAAATAGGAGAGGTTATGGAAGAAAAGGATAAACCGGAAGCTGAACCCTTAACCGCTGTCAAAATTGCGAGATGGATGAACTCAATAGTTGAAAAGAAAGGGGAACTGAAACAGAAAACAGTGACGTTCAACTTAGTCTATAAAGCCACTGGCGGTAGAAAGTTTGTCCATAAGAACAATAATGGCAATTGGGCAATTAATGAAGATGTTCTTGAGGAATTTAACAAACTAAACGCTGAAACGGTTGTGTGGAGCTTTAGCAAAAGACTATGGCGTAAAAGAAGAAAGAATGATCCAGCAGGGCGGATGGTTCGGTAGCTGTGGATAACTACTCTTGACGAGATTTATAGGCTTGTTAAGCTAAAGGTAGCGTTTTCAAACTACACTTCGTTCGAGCCGACAAATAAACAAAAAGCCTTCCATGTATATATAACCCGCTCGGCTCGGAAGGCTGGCGGGTTTTCGTTTCCCTCACAATTTAGCTTTGCGCCGTGTTTAGGTTCTCCCGGCGATAAATAGGATGAATCTAGGCCCTGTGTTTCGTTCTCTCTGCGTTGCTGGTGTATGTATTCGGTTGACTAACAGCCGATGCGATAAGCCTACTGATTTACTGCCGTAGCTCGGCTAGAGGTGGGAAAAGAGCGTAGTAGCTTGTTGAGCCAAGCCAACCTCATCTTGCTAATGAGCGGCAAAACAAAAGAAGCTCAATGCTAATCACCAGCAGCACAGAACGAATGAATACCACCCCTCACAGGAATGCCAACACCGCTCCCTGAGTAGCGAGTCTAGTTAAGCTGATACATAAAAATCTTTTCCCGGCTCTGGGTACTAGCAGAGTAAAGGGGTGGAGTGTATTCAGATCAGTATAAGAAAAAACGCGCCCTGTATGACGCGCCTTTCCGCAGGATTTAACCCCATAGAATGAAGTGTCCCGCCCCTCAGAGCTAGTGAACCCTCATAATCAATCTATCCTATTACAGTGAAAATTAAATGAATAAGCTGGCGTGGCGGAAGCTGATGGTTTGTTGTCGTCTCCACCATAAGCGAACAACAGTAATAAGCACTTTTATCTATCCCATCAGAAAACAGACGCACAGGCTGAATGGATTGCTACTAACCCCACTAAATGCTGTGGGGAGGTTCTAAAAGCAATCATGTAGGTATCGAATCCTACCGCCAGTCCACTCACAAATGCCCTCACGCGCTTTTATAAAATCAAGAACAAAAGGGGAAGTGGCTCAAAGGTACGTCGCTAGTATGTTCCGGTCATGGGGTCTTGAGGTTATTGAAACCCCGCGCGGCTATCACCCCGGCCTTGATATGCGGATCAGGGGAACCCTGTACGGAATACAGATTAACAACGGTATTGAAGTTAAGTATGACCAGAAATCCGCAGAGTCAGGGAACATCTATCTCGATATAAATTCGCTGAAGAAATCCCAAGCCTCAATCCTCACCATCTGCTTGAACGACCCGATTGATACCGTCCTCATGCTCCCCTTAGAAGATGCCCTTAACTACGCTATCAACCACGCAAACATAACTGGCGGGGAGTTCCGAGAACGAAGCTGTCTAGTGAAGAAGGAAGTGTTTATAAGCGCACTAAAACCAAAAGTATTAACGACAGACAAATGAATAGGTACAAAATTGGTGAGCAGATTTATGTAGCGATTGATGGTCAGTTGTTTCAAGCACTAGAACCCTTACAGGATATATCTGTTGCTCAGCGAGCAACGACTACGCCTGAAATAAAACATACCCAGCGGGGGAAAGGTAAGAGATTATCGGCGGAAGAAATAGAGAGTATGGCCCAAGATAGTGCCAATGGAATGACCACTACGGAAATAATGTTGAAATACAAAGTAAGTCGGGCAACGGTTATTAACAAGATTCGAGAATACACAGGCAAAAAGAAAACAGGATCAGGACGAAGAACCTCTTTTCAATGCGAAATTGGGCATAGATTTGTAAGCAACCTAGCAAAGTTGGACGCGAGGTGTCCTGTCTGCGGCTCTATTACAATAGATTATGATGTACCTACTAAAGTTCGGGAAGAATAAATAACCTCACGCCCCTGAAAAAGCCGCAGCCTAAAATAAAACGATTCAATCAAAAGAAATTTCTAAAAGACCTTTGGAAGTTATGGAGCATATATATCCGCAGTAAGGATGCAGACTTTAGAGGATATAACAAATGCTTTACCTGTGGATTTACGGTTCATTGGAAGTCTCTACAAGCAGGGCATTATTGGCATGGGGTATTAGACTATGAACCTAAGAACATTCATCCCCAATGTCAGAGATGCAACAAGTGGCTTCACGGCAATCTACAAAACTACTCGCTTGCTTTGATAGCAAAATATGGATCAGGAATCTTAGACGAACTGCTAGCGTTGAAGAAGCAAGCCCGCCTTAACCCTAAGCCGGATATTCTCAAACTAAAAGCACTCTACGAACAGCTAAAGAAGCACGCCGACTCATTAAAATAGATGTCCCGTCTATGAGATTCTGTGTTATCCTTGACACTTAGGCAAAGGTTTGTGGCCGGAGGTCAAGGTCAAGAATGGCACTTACTAAGCGGGGCGAATACTGGTGGTACAACTTCCGGTTTAAGGGAAAGAAGTACCAGGGGCCGACTAAGGTTAAGAGTAAGGTCGAGGCTAGGGGGATTCAGGAAGCTGTTAGATTACGTCTTGCTAAAGGCGAAGTAGGGATTGAGGAAGTAAGGAAAGGCCCAGGTTTCAATAAAGCTGTCAAAGACTTCCTAGCGTGGAGTAAGACAGAACACCGCCCCAACACTCACCTTCGTTATGAAACGTCTAGCTTACCTTTACTCAAGGCTTTCAAGGACATTCCGCTAGATAAAATTACTCCTGAATTAGTCGAGAAGTACAAGACCGCCCGCAGAAGGCACAAGTCCCAAAAGACCGGAGAGAAGATCAAGCCCGGTACAGTTAACAGGGAGCTTGCCTGTTTAAAAGCTCTATTCAACCGGCACAAGTACCTTTCAAATCCTGTAACGGAAGTGAAGTTCTACCGTGAGGACGAGGACGCTATGACCGTCATCACCCCGGAGGAGCAGGAGACGTATCTAAGCTTCGCCTCACAGCCCCTAAAGGACATTGCTACGCTTATGGTCGAGACTGGTATGAGGCCCGAGGAGGTTTACCGGATCAGGAAAGAGAACGTCCATTTAGACCAGGGCTATCTGTTTAATCCTTATGGCAAGACGAAGGCCGCCAAGAGGAAGGTTCCGCTGTCAGAGGTCGCTACAGAGGTGCTTCGGGGCAGGCTGGCTAAGGCGAAAGGGAATTACCTATTCGCGGGCCGGATGAATCGGAAGGGGGAGACCGACAAGGCTATCCTGAAGGTCAACAACGCCCACTACTCGGCTTTGGAGCGGAGTAAGGTAAGAGAGTTCCGCCTGTACGACCTACGCCACACCTGGGCTAGTAGGATGGCTATGGCCGGCGTGGACTTGGTAACGCTCGCCGCGCTACTCGGTCACTCCAAGCTTGCGATGGTGACACGATATGCTCACCCCACCGAGGCTCACCAATTTGAGGCGGTGAAGAAGCTACAGGCGTTTATGGGGAAGAAGCTGGCTAAGGCTTCTTCCGTTGGGACAGGACACTTGCAGCCAACGTCTTAGCGTCGTCGCTGAATCGGTTGTCTTGCAGAATCCTCGAAGCTTCCGACGCGACCTTAGCGGAGGTTCGTTCGCCCGGAGCCTTACTCTGTGTCAACGCGCTGGCCGCGACTTTCTTAGCCGCCGCACTTGACGCAGGATTATCCAGCACCCTCGAAGCTATCTTGGCTATCTTCCCACCCGTTCCTTTTTTCATCAGCCCACCTCCCAGGTTGCAGCCATTTTACCCTAAAACCGACCCAGAAGATGCGGCTTTTATCAGGACTGGTTTGCCTCTCGTGTCCAATCCCCGCTTACTATCATCATTATTGCGACGAAGGCAAAACATACCCAAAGACCAACTGGCACGGCTACCCACATAACCAAACCAGATTGCACCGTATAATTTGGAATGAAGGCATCAAGGATGAGCAGTTCTACCGATATAAAAACCGCTAGGGCTAGGATGCTGACCAGAATTGCAACGAATAACACAACTATATCGGGCAGCTTCCGGGCGAGGGCTATTAGAACGCGGAGTTGGATGAAGAAAAGAGCCGCCCAGACAATTGTTATTAGGAGGATAAGGACGGCGTAAACTGTGGTTGCTTTTCGACCCGATACCGGAATGTCGTCCAGCTTGCCGAACCAAGCGGCGAAAGTGGTAATTACCGTAAGGGGGGCAGTAATAATAGTGATCCAATCAGCGATTTTCCCTAACCTCGTACCTCCTGAATCCATGAGTTTGCACCTGTATTTGAGTAGTAGAGCGCGGCGAAGTTTACAGGCTTCCCTAAAAGGTCACTACATTTTTCACTACATCAAAAATTGAAGGTACTCAGGAGGTCGCCCCGGAGTACCCGTAAATGTTCTAACTATTAAACTTTTAGAAGGCGGCGGTCGGAATCGAACCGACGAATAAAGGTTTTGCAGTTCATCCTAACCTGTATTCACTGAGTATCATGGAGTGTCACAGCCGCATATTTACTAGCTTTCTTCATTGGCTCTGACACTCCATGATGCTCCAAATATGTAGGTACTCCCCACAAATCTCCCCACAGCGTAACAAAGCAAATTTGCGTGGCTTATGGAATTGGACTTCCGACACGCAGTTCTAATTCTTCCCCAACTAACGAACAATCTAGCGAGGTGTCTTCGCTTATCTCGTAAGGCCAAATATCACCCACCAACCCTTTAGATGAAACAAACAATCTAACGCCGCTTTGAGCGGAGACGATTCTTGAACTATGAGCGGGGATTGTGATTGAAGTATCCTCATCGGAAGAATCAGCACCGATAGAAAACTTTAGCTCCGCTTTTGTTTTATTTCTAAGGTACAACTTTATTTCCGACATCTGCCCTCCTCAACATTAACAAACCTTGAATCACGGCAAGCTCGTTAAAAGCTCTGCGAGCGGTTATTCAACCGTAAGTCTTGCCCGTTACCGGCTCAACTTCCTCTTTTGTAAGAAGCCTTATCAATAAAACCGATAAATTCAAAGGGAAGGTCATCTTCGACTTTGTTAAAGTATTCGAGCCATGAAACGAACCTGTACATCTTTTCAGTGAAAAGATAACTGGAAGTATAATAATCGCTCATTCTTCCTAAATTAACTTTTTGTCTTTCTTCTTTTACCAAGCCATGAATTAACAATTTAGAAGTTAACTCATATTCAAAGTGAGCAGTAGAAAGCCTCCTACCTTCTTCTGGCACAGTCGCCGGTAAAGACGTAAGACAAGCATCACTTTCAAACTTCTTACTAATAGAACTTAAGAATCTCGATCCAAATTCCTGACGCCCGTTTTTTATAGCCGCAAACAACGGCTCAACGAGAGAGATTTTAAATCTACATCTGCCTACTTCAATTGGTTTCGACGCTCCATTAACTTCCCCTATGGCGTAGACGGTGCGGTATACAGTTACCGGCTCTTTAAGTTTTGTATAAATATGCTGAAACTCGCTCTCTTCCTGAACGGTAAATGCGGAAGCATTTAAACGCGCCTGCAACTTCTCTAACGTAAGTTCAGTTTCTAATCTTCGCGTTCTTTCCTGCAAAACGGCTGTCGCTACTGTTCGCTCCATGTAGCTTCGCCATACCTCTGCGACCACAGAAGGGAATACGTCATAATAGTTATCATTATTCCAGACCCTACATTGTAATGATTGAATGTCGAGTCTTAGCTTGCCTCTTATTTCGGGATTGCTGACATAAGGCAGAAAAACGATCCCATTATCTTGCATCTGCCGTAGTTGAGCGGCATCCACTTCTTTAGCGAACATACCGGAGGTTAAAGAGTTCTCTGTAAAGTAACCGATAATTACGTCACAGGTTGTTATACCTTCCTTGAAGATAACTTCCTGCCATCTGCGCCCATCACGAATTTCATTGCGGTCGCGCCATGAATCAACTTGGCATCTGCGGAAATCGTTCTCGATCCGCTCAATAAACGCCACGTCCAATGATGAATGTGAGAGAAAGGCTCTAGGCTTATTTACTTGCTCAATCATTGTCTATTGCCCTACTTAAAATCCAACATGGTCTTGCCGTTTATCTTGGCGTCAGAGGCAATAAGAAAAGCTAGTAAATATGCGGCTGTGACGCTCCATGATACTCCAAATATATAGGTACTCCCCATAAATCTCCACACGGCTAAGATGTGTAGGTAACAGAGAAGGAAACGCTCCAAAAGACGCTCTGAGGGCAAATACGGCTCAAGAATCGCTATCACAGCATGAGCAAGTGAATCGGTTTCGCCGCGCGCCGCGCACCCTAGTTTGAGAGGTGAAAAGTAATCCCTTGAATCGTGTCCAGAAATTCGGTCGCGCATCGCTCGTCGAGTATGAAAAGCGACCCCTTCTATCATGTAAGAAAATAGTTTGTTGATGAGGCGAGAGTAATCGCCAAAGATGAGCATGATTTGATGTGATAGGGGGATGCCTCGCTACCGCTACGACCCTTGTATCGCCCGCGCCAAAGAAAAACAAATCAGGAAGACAAGAGATCATCGGCGGCAGCATCGCGCGCCAGCGAATCACGGAGAGAATCGGTATCAAACTCCGATGCTAACGCACGCACTATAAACTCGCTATCATCTGGCGTTGATAGCGTAAACTCGTCTGCATTAAGAACCTTTGCATCACTATCACTAACTGTGACTTTCATCTTTTTAATGGTGATTATCTGTTGATGTAAGGAAAGGCGATAGAATATCCTTGCACGCATGTGGAAGCGTATCAAACCTTACTTCGACCATTGCACTCTCGCGTTCAGAGAAGAATATAAGCCGATTACAGGATATAAGCCGTTGAGAATACTGGCTGCCATAATCCTTTTTATTCTTGGTTGGGTAATTGCTGATTTCTTAGGCGTTAAGCTGATTGATTTAGTCAAGCCTATATACCATCTGTTATCCATTCAATCATGGATGATGGTAGCACTTGGAATCGCCATTCTATTCTTGTTGTCGCTTATTGATGGCTCGCGCCGTTATCACGAAAGGGTAGCCAGCGAACTTAGTGCTGAACGGGAAGCCGAAAGAATAGAACTACTGAATCATGCCGTAAGAATGAGGCGTTTAAGTGAAGTTGCCGGATATGCAGGCGAAATTGATCTCCACCATTCCGATGATGAAATACCCGCCAACGAACTTAATATATGGCGAGGGTTACTACAAACGGCACTTCAAGATTGCTATGGCAGAGAGGGCGCATCGAAGTTTTATAGAAGAAACGATGCTACTGAGATAAGTCCAGCGCAGGGATACCTCTGGTTTAGAACACATTATCAAAGGTTATCGGATTTCATTACGGAGCAACATCAGGCACAGTCGCTTGCACGTAAGTCGGTGACCCTTACACCAACTAGATAATCATCTATGTGGGGAAAGTCAGAGTGTTTTCGCGGTCGGAATAGAATAAGCGACCTCGCGCGTGATGTTTAGAGCATGAGGGCGACCGCTTACCAAATCTATTTATCCGACACCGCGCGATTCAAAGATAATCGTTATAAATAATCAAGGGCGTCCAGAACGGACGCCCTTCGCCGGTTGGTTTGCCAATGGTTTGCCAAATTTGATAATTCCCCCTTCACCGTAGGTATTCCTTAATGAAAGGGGGTAATGCAGGACGATGCTCCTAGACTCGAAGGGTGGGTAATGCGACAATTCGCGCGCGGCTACACATACCGTGTTTGGCGGAGAGCACATCAATGCCACGAATACCACAGCAATATCTCGATTGCAGCATCTACCTTTATGACTCTAAAAACTCTGCGGAGAGTGGAGAGGATTTTGGCGGAAGCGGTTGCTTAGTGTTTGTAACGTCTAATCCCATCTACGATCCCGCGTCGTTTAAAGACGGTAGATATACAAAAGTCTCCCTACATTTCCCTCCGCATATATATGCCGTAACCAACAAGCATGTGATAGAGAAAGGGTACTCTGTAATACGCCTTAACACCGTGGACGGTAACACTGGTGTATTAGAGCTTGATTGTAGCGATTGGATTCCGCATCCTGACGGGGACGATCTAGTAGTCGCCCCAATAGACCTGCCCACAGCCAAACATCATTACCATCCTATTTCCGTAAACTCGTTCGTCCATCACAACAAGTTCAACGAATATGTCGGCTACTATGGTATTCCATCATCAGCAATAGGGGCGGGTGATGACACGTTCATGGTCGGAAGATTTATCAGCCATGACGGTAAGCAACGCAACACACCATCACTACGATTCGGCAGCATTGCGATGCTGCCTTTTGAGAAAATCAAGCTTGAGAGTGGTTACATGCAAGAGGCTTATCTAGTGGAAACTCGTTCAATAAGCGGGTACAGCGGCTCGCCCGTTTTCGTTTATAGACCTGTCGAACAAAAGACAATCATTCCCGCTGATTACTCAAACCCCTCTGAAGGTGAAATCCATTCCAAGTCTATAGCCCAACTAATGGGCTACCCTAGCCTGCTTGGTATTGATTGCGGGCACATTCGTTATTTTGATGATGTACTGGACGCCAGTGGAAAGCCGCATCTACTTGGCTGGAAGGTTGAATCAAACACGGGCATGGCGATAGTGATACCCGCTTGGCGTTTGGATGACTTACTAAACGTAGAGGAGTTGGCTTTGCAGCGTAAACAAAAAGATGAAGAGTACAAGAAGAAAAAAGAGGCCGAAAAATAGAATACTTCTCGCTAACGTTGCGGTAGACGCCGCAGATGCTGCGATTTACCAACGATCTACGTTAGCCGTTCTTTCAGTTTTTCGGTTCCTTGATGATGCTCCGCAGCCGCTTCACTCGCGGCGTCCGCTTCTCCAAGAATTTCTTATGCCTCTGGTTAAGCATTGAACTGAACGTTTGATGTTTAAGGCCGAGCAATCTAGCCGCCCTTACGACGCTGCCCTGCGCCTCCTCTAAAGCCCATTCAATAAGCTTTTCCTCAAACTCCTGTACCGCGCTGAAAAATGTAAAGTTCTTGTCGTCCGGCTGGATGCCTACTAGCCGCCGCATCACTATGAGCGCGCACGCACGCAGCCGCCCGTTAGTTTCGGGATTCTGAACGTCTTTAAGCAGCCTGTCGGCGCGTTGGTATAGTTCGTAAAGCTCTTTCTGGGGGAACGTGCGCCGCGCGCCGTGCTCCTCTATGAGCGTGAGAATCGCAAGACCAGCGTGAGAGCGTGCGCCTGCATCTTCTGCAACCTTCACGGCGCGGCGCAGAGTGTTGATAGAGGCTTCGATCTTTCCGAGCCGCGCCCATGTCACGCCCTGAGTTGCCAGCGCGTCTGCGAAGAGTGCGGCCGTCCCGCACCCTTCTAGGTTCTGAACGGCTCGCGTGATTACCCTTTCCGCCTCCTGGTATTTCTTCTCCGCGATAAAAACGCTGGCTCTCGTCTCATCCACTTGTGCGAGCAAGCCGGGATCATTCAGCCTTCGGTAAATTGCGCCTGCTCGGTCGAGGTGGTCATGCGCTTGTCTGTAATGGCCTAGCTTGCGGAGTAAGTTGGCGAGGTTGTTTTCATTCGTCGCGCGGTATCGCTCATGCCCGGCTTGCTCTTGATGGTGAATAGCTGCCGTGAACTCGATTATCGCCCTGTCCAGATAATCGAGGCGTCCCTCTATGACTCCCAACTGCTTCAACACCAAAGCCAAATTGTTGTGAAAGCTGCCTCGGATGGCATGACTCACCCGCTCATCAAACAAGTGCGCGTGTTCCGTCAAGACCGCGAGTGCGTCAGTGTATCTGCCCGCCCAATACTCGACGGTAGCCAACCGCGTAACAAGTCTCGCCCGCCAGACCGTTTCCGTTACGCCTTCAAAAGCGGTCGTCAGGAGATCGCGCGCCTCGTCATACGCGCCCTCTCGCCAGTAGCACAACGCCAGATCGCCACGCGCGCCAGCGGCGCGCGTCGTCTCTCCGAGTGCTTCAAAGAGCGCGGCACTTTCGCTGATAAGGTTTTTCGCCGCCTCCTGCGCGTCCGCAACCTGTTTGCACGCGCCAAGCCAGCCGGACAGCACGCCAGCCTGTAACAACACTTCGGCAGACGTGCTCTCTTCCAACCCTTCGATATTCGGGCGTTGCCCTATGCCGCGCCAGAGTTCGCTTAGAGCGTCGCGCGCCTCTTCATATTGCCCTCTGAGCATTAAGTCAGCGGCCACCTCGCAGCGTAACAAGACGCGCTCGTCTGCGGTCAGTGAGGGGTTATCTAGTTCCTTCAGGCGTTGGTCTGCTAATGTCATGTGAGGCAAGCCTTTCCGTTGCGCCCGCCGAATTTTAGGCGGACACGAAAAGACCGCCGCCTTCCGCGAAGAAGGCGACGGTCATCCCGACAAATAACTCCATAAAGGAAAAGAACGATGCGAAAGACTCTCTGTGCCTCCGTCCTGATGCTGGCACTCTGCGGCTCCGCTTTTGCGGGCGATATGAGCAACCCGTCTGCCCCTCAACAGCCGCCGCCGCAAACCATGACGACCGAAGAAACCGCGACGGATGGCGTGATGCAGACCGGAACAGCGGACGGCTTCACTGAGACGTTGTTGAGCGTGCTGGAAACCGCGCTCGAAAGCGTGCTCGCGCTGAGCTAACCCGCACATAAGCCTAACCGGGGTAAGCTGCCTGTCGGGGCGGCTAGGTTGTAGTGTGCTTTGCAGGCGTCGAGTAGAGGCGGAACACCTACGCGCGCGAGATTACCGCCGTGTAAAGGTAATTGCAAGAAAAATTTCCTGCGGCCTCTTTCGCAACGGCAGCAACGATTAAGAGGCTTCTTTGCGCGACCGGCCTCATCTGGCGACAAGACGCGCCGCTCTTTGTGCGGCACTTTCATAATCACTGTTCAGAGGCGGGCATGATTCCTGCCTTCTGTGCAAGCGTAGTAGCCATTGAAAGCGCAGCATCGGCCTCATCAAGAACTTTCTCGCCTATTAAAGCTCCTGAGACACCTTTGAGCTTGTATCGGTTGACAATCTTTAAGAACGCATCTGCCCCGCTAGGAACACTGATTAGGTCTTTGCGGTAATACACTTCGGCGGTCACAGCATCTTGTAGCGCACGCCAAGCAAAGCCAATGATGCCTTTCAGGAATGTTGATGATGGCAATACCTTATCAGCCTTTAACACAAGCGGTTCTATGCGCTCCGTCTCTGTGTAATACTCATCATACACACCTCGCAGCCTTAGCACTTGTGATGCTCGATTCATGCCCTCAATAGCTGCGCGGACGGTCGCTTTATCTTCGGCTGAGAGGCTAGACAGAGTTGATAATTCCTTCTCAATCTTCAACTCATCCTCAGATTTTTGCGCGGGCGTAGGCGTGGGCTGTGGTAATGGCTGGACACGAGATCGCGGCGCGCGGGTTGGCTTGTGAGTGCTTCTTTTTTGTGCGAGCGTGGCGGGCATACTAAACAATAAGATAGCTATTACCGTGATAAGCGTAGGCTTCATGGTGTATATTCCTTTCCTGCAAGTGCAACTCAAAGCAGCCTCCCTGAATGGTCAATGAGGTTTGCTGGGGAGCTAAGACAAAGCTCTCCGGCGAACTCAATCAACGAATCAAATTTACACTTATTTAGAAGAGCCAACAATCTAAATAGGTGGGCTTTTGTAAGACCAAACTACGTCCCGAACGGAGGCAAACTCTAAATGGGACGTGGGAAGCGTGTATTACCGCGACGGCTTGCTACTAAACTGCTAGAGATTCGTGAGCGGCTTGATTTGAGCCAGACGCAGATGTTCAATCGTTTAGGCAAGACGCGCTCTCGCATCTATGCTTCTCATATTAGCGGGTATGAACGTGGCACGCGCGAACCGCCGCTCGATGTGCTATTGCAGTATGCGAGAGTAGCGGGTGTGTTGTTAGAGGCGTTAGTAGATGATGAGCTTGATCTACCGGAGCGTTTACCTTCAGAGGTAACTACTGAATGGGTAGTTATCAAGCGAGAGAGTTCTACCGCGCGGGCATCGAGGCGACGCTCTAAACCTTAGATAGATTTCGTCTCTGATTACTTACAAACCTATACCAAAAGCCATACCAATTGCCCGACCTTAAATCGTCAGCTAGGGCGTTAGCTATAAATAGTTCTGTCAACAAACCCACATCAACATCCGGCATCTCTTTTGCCGCCCATCTTCGCATACTGTCGGTTATTTGAAAGTCATCCGGTATAGGTGTTTTTCTTGATTTGCTTTGTGCAAGTTTACTTTGCGCGCGGGAAGCGAGCTTTGCGAGCTTCGTTCGTTCTTCAAGAGTTTTTTCTTTTCCCTGTTCTTTCTTTCGTTCATGTGGTGAACGCTCTGAGGTCGCGCCGTGAACGCTTGAGCCTCCCTCAGTGAACGCTTTAGGGAAATAAATATCGAAGTTTTCATCCCACACATCAACGATGGTGATCTCATCACTGTACCCGCTTGATACTTTAACTTTCCTGATTCTGATTAAGGCAGCGTCGAGCAATTCTTTTTTAGACGCGCTTACCTTTCCGACAGACATATTGCAATGCTCCGCCATCGTTCGGGTGCTTTGGGTGCATTTACCTTTATCGCCAGCCACGCGCTTTATATGTACATAAAGACGCATTGCATAGACCGACAATCCGGCATCATCTATCAGGTTGGGGATTTCAGTTCGATACTTGCGACGCTCGCTGTTCATCGCACACATCACTATTGCGCGTGCGACCGTGCCTATGTAGAATCGTAAGCAAAAGCAAGGTGCGCGCGTTCACTCACGCCATCTACATAGACACAGCCGCCGCCGGTCGCCACTGGCGGCGGTTGTTTTATTGTTACTCTTTCGCGCGTTACTATCACGCCGCTTTGACCCACGCGATATAGCTTCAACGCGCTCAGAAATCGAAGCCTTCAATCTTGAGACGCACTCTCGGATTTTCTTTTCTTTGCGGTGTTTTGTTCCTTATTACTGCCTTCCAAGTAATCCCTTAGATCAGCATCTAGTACCAGCACACGACGCCCGAACTTTTTTGTTTTAAGAGCACCGCGCCGATTCTCATTGCGAAGAAACCCGATGCTCAGGCCGGTTGCTTCTGAAATCTCCGCAATACTCCAAGCAACTCTCTGTGTTGTCGTGTTTGCCTGCATGTGCTTGTCGCCTCCTATATGAATGTTGTTGCCATTCAGTGTAACTGCATGGTAGCATTCGCCCGGTATGCCTGTAACGACAAAAGTAAAGCATAAAGCACGCAAAGGCCGTCAACAGGCATCCCGTTTCAAATCCGCGCCGCCGAAGCTGGCAAGTCTGCTGGCTCTTGTAAATCTAGTTGATTCAGACCATGAACCGACCGAGTTACTTGCACGCAAGAGTGATGAGGTCGAGGAAAGACTTAAACGGTTAGGGGATGATGCTGGATGGTCGGAGAGGTTCAAGGTATTGCTTGAAGCCTCAATGCAAGAGCAGCCTTTGAGCTTTCGTGAATACGTTTACCTAACCGATTCGATTCAAGAGGCAGTACAGAGATATGAACACGTCCGCATCACAAGAGAGATTGTTAAGGAGATCGCGCGCGTTGCTAATGACCTCTCCGCCGAAAAGGTGATTCGCCATCCTTATAGAGTTCTGCCATACCTAATGATTGATGCTAACGGCTTACTCCAACCTCCTAAAGATGAGCTTATCGAAATCTTGAAAGATGTAGAGGCAACTCGCATCCGCGAATGTGAAGGTTGTAAGCGTATCTTTTGGGCAGGGCGCATAACACAAAAGGGATGCTCCGCGCGATGCGGTGACATCATCCGCAAACGGCGACACCGGGAGAGGTATCGTCAAGGCTTCTATCAAGGTGCGAAGCTCACGCCTAAAGAACAGAAAGAATCGCAAGCAAGACGTAAAGCTCCGACGAAGAAAGGAAGGTGAAGATAATGGCAGTTTACAAGAGAGGCGACACCTATTGGTTTGAGTTCGTCTTTCAAGGTCGGCGTATCAGGAAATCCACGCTGCAAAGCAACCGACGCGAAGCGCAGAACATTGAATCTGCGTACCGCACGAAACTAGCAAAGGGTGAGGTTGGCATTGAAGAACCGAAGCCTGTTCCAACGTTCAGCCAAGCTATAAAAGAATTTCTTACGTGGTCGGAGCACGAACACGCGGCGCATCCGAACACACATCGGCGTTATGAAACGTCGAGCAAGGCGTTACTTCTATTCTTCAAAGATGCGCCGCTTGATCGTATCACGCCGGATGATGTTGAGAAGTTCAAGGCGTGGCGCATCAAACAGCAACACAGGCCGCGAGGTAAGAAGCCGACGAAGCAAACGAAGAAACGTGCGACCGCTGCTAATCCAGTGAAGACCTTGAAGCCCGCGACCGTCAACCGTGAATTAGCGTGCCTCAAGATTCTTCTTAACTACTACATCAAAAGCGACGTGCTTACGAAAAGCAATCCTGTCTCGCGCGTGAAGTTCTTCGCAGAGAATAACGAACACATGCGCGTGCTCACGTTGGATGAGGAAAGGCTTTACCTACTCGCCGCAACACAGCCATTGCGCGACGTGGCGACGTTGATGCTTGAAACGGGCATGAGGCCGGAAGAGGTCTGCCGCATCCGCCGTGAGAATGTGCATCTTGAGCACGATTATTTGTTCAACCCCTACGGTAAGACTAAAGCGGCGAAGCGTAAAGTTCCTCTCACGGATAGAGCCGCCGAGGTGTTGCACCAGAGGCTTTCAAAGGTCAAAGGTGATTACTTGTTTCAAGGTCGCGGCGTCGGGGATGCACCGATTCTAAAAGTGAACAACGCGCACACGGCAACGCTCAAACGGTGTGGCGTGCGCCAGTTCCGCCTTTACGACCTTCGCCACACTTGGGCGACTCGCGCGGCGATGGCTGGCGTTGACCTTGTAACCCTCGCCGCGATGATCGGACATTCCCGCGTGCAAATGGTCATGCGATACGCTCACCCTACCGAAGAACATCAATTTCAGGCTATGAAGAAAGTGCAAACCTTTATGGCAGGAAGCCTCAGAAAGTAGGGAAGTGTGAAGACTCCCCACAAATCTCCCCACAGAGGCTTTTCGGTGAGACTCTTAGATTGCTGCTAAGTTATTGAAAAGAAAGAAGGCGGCGGTCGGAATCGAACCGACGAATAAAGGTTTTGCAGACCTCTGCCTTACCACTTGGCTACGCCGCCGCAAAGAAAGGATGAAGACGGAAGGCGGAAGGATGAAAACCTGTCTACTTCATCCTTCCGCCTTCATCCTTCCGGAAGCGGGAGACGGGATTTGAACCCGCGACTTCGACCTTGGCAAGGTCGCACTCTACCGCTGAGTTACTCCCGCGTGAGCGTTTGAAATTCTACTGATTAAAGCGCCTTTGTCAAGCGGGCCCGCCGCCGCGCCCTGTCGCCCCGCGAACCGCGCGCCGACGCCGTTTGACACGCGCCGCGTGGCGGACGCAAACTCTCTAGCGCCGGACACTCGGCCAGCGACAACCTCCAGACAACAGACCGTACGGAAAGACCTCCGCGGGGGGAGCCCACAGCCATGGCCTTCAAACTTACCGACCGCCGAACCCTCGCGCGCGCGCGCGTCGTGCTCGTCGCGCTCTGCGCGCTCGTCGCCGCGGCCTCCGACCTCTCGGCGCAGACCTACCGGAAGCCGCCGCAGGCAGTGCTCGACGTGCTCGACGCGCCGGTGCCGCCCACGGGCGTCCTGAGCCCGACGCGCGAGTACATGCTGCTCGCGCAGGGCGTGCGCTACCCGCCGATTACAGAGCTGGCGCAGCCGATGCTCCGCCTCGCGGGGCTTCGCATCAACCCGAACACGACGGGTCGTCACCGCGCCCCTTATTACGTCGCGCTGACGCTCAAGAAGGTCTCCGACGGCTCGGAGCGCAGGGCCGAGCTGCCCGCGGGCGCGCAGGCGGGGCTCCCCGTGTGGAGCGCGGACGGCCGCCGCTTCGCCTTCACCAACACGACGCCCACGGGGATAGAGCTGTGGGCGGGCGACCCCGCGGCGGCGCGCGTGTGGAAGCTGAAGGGCGTGGCGGTCAGCGCCGTCTACGGCACGCCCGTCCAGTGGATGCCGGACAACAAGACTCTGTTGGTTCAGACAGTCCCCGCGCGGCGCGGCGCGCCTCCCACGGGAGAGACGGTGCCGAAGGCCCCCAACGTTCAGGAGAGTTCGGGCCGCCCCGGCCCCGTCCGCACTTACCAGGACCTTCTGAAGAACCCGCACGACGAAGACCTCTTCGACTACTACGCCACCTCTCAGCTCGCGCTCGTGGAGGCGGAGACGGGGAAGGCGACGCCGCTCGGCGCGCCCGCGGTCTTCGAGGAGTCGGAGCCCTCGCCCGACGGCGCGCACATCCTCGTCGCGCGCCTGCGCCGCCCTTACTCGTACCTGCACACGGCCGACGACTTCCCGAAAGAGGTCGAGGTGTGGGACAGAAGCGCGAAGGTCTTGCACAAGCTCGCGAACCTCCCGCTCGCCGACGAGGTGCCCATCGAGGGCGTGCCGAAGGGGCCGCGCGCGTACCGTTGGCACCCGACCGAGCCTTCCACGCTCGTCTGGGCCGAGGCGCTCGACGCCGGCGACCCGCGCAGGAAGGTGCCGCACCGCGACCGCATCCTCCAGCTTAAGGCCCCGTTCGCGGGGCAGCCCGCCGAGGTCTTCAAGACCGAGCACCGCTTCCGCGGGGTTGAGTGGGACGAGACGGGGCAGTTAATGTTCGTGCGCGACTACGACCGAGACAAGCGCTGGGTGCGGACGCAACTGCTCGACGCGAAGAGCCCGACCCCCGCGCCGCGCGTCGTGTGGAGCCACAACGTGAACGAGCGCTACAACCACCCGGGCACGCCCCTGATGCGCGAGGTGTGGGGCGGGGAGAAGGTCATCGAGCGCCACGGCGACTACATCTACCTGACGGGCAGCGGCGCGACCCCCGAGGGCGACCGCCCGTTCCTCGACCGCCTGAACCTACAGACGCTCAAGGCCGAGCGCCTCTTCCGCTCCGACGCGAAGGCTTACGAGACGGTCGTCGCGCTCGTCACGCCGGACGCGCGCCAGGTCATCACGCGGCGCGAGCGCCCCATCGAGCCCGCCAACTACTACATCCGCACGCTCGACGCGGGCGCGCCCGACGGCGGGGCCGCCAGTGACGCGGGGCTACGGGCGCTCACGAACGTCCCGGACGCCACGCCTCAGTTGCGCGACATCAGGAAGCAGCTCGTCAAGTACAAGCGCGCCGACGGCGTCGATCTGCAATTCACGCTCTACCTGCCGCCCGGCTATAAGGAGGGGACGCGTCTGCCGACGGTCGTCTGGGCCTATCCTTTGGAGTTCAACGACCCGGGGACGGCGGGCCAGGTGACGGGCTCGACGCAGAAGTACACGGCCGTCACGGGGGCGTCGCACCTCTTCTTCCTGCTCGCGGGCTACGCCGTGCTCGACAACGCGACGATGCCCATCGTCGGCGACCCCGAGACGATGAACAACACGTACGTCGAGCAGATCGTGGCGAGCGCGAAGGCGGCGATCGACAAGGCGGTCGAGATGGGCGTGACCGACCCCGCGCGCGTGGGCGTCGGAGGCCACTCCTACGGCGCGTTCATGACGGCGAACCTGCTCGCGCACTCCGACCTCTTCCGCGCGGGGATCGCGCGCAGCGGCGCGTACAACCGGACGCTGACGCCCTTCGGCTTCCAGAGCGAGCGGCGGACGCTGTGGGAGGCGCCCGAGATGTACATCAAGGTCTCGCCCTTCATGGTGGCGCACAAGATCAACGAGCCCATCCTGCTCATCCACGGCGAGGCGGACAACAACACAGGCACCTTCCCCATGCAGTCGGAGCGCATGTACCAGGCGCTGCGCGGCCACGGGGCGACCGTGCGTTACGTCACGCTCCCGCTCGAATCACACGGCTACGCCGCGCGCGAGACCACCGAGCACGTGCTGTGGGAGATGATTAGCTGGTTCGACAGGCACGTGAAGGACGCGCCGCCGCGCAAGCCCGCGGACGACCGCGAGGTGAGCCGCAGTCAGTAGCATTTAAGAACAGAACCGCGAGCGGTAGCGAGCGGGTGCGGGTGGCATCAACCGCGTCGTTGATGCCACCCGCACCCGCTCGCTACCGCTCGCGGTTCTGTTACTGTCCGAACCTTTGCCGGTACTCAATCGACGTGATGAACGCCTTAACCATCTCGGCCTCGATGAAGTTGCCGTTGAAGTCGTTGAGCTTGCCCAGCCAGAAGTTGTAGCCCACCTCGTCGGGGTTGCGGCGGAGGTAGCCGAAGTATTCCATCAGGACGAAGGCCGTGTTGAACTCGGCGGCGCGCACCGAGTTCGAGTCGGCCGCCACGCGCAGCGCGGCCGCGCGGCCCGCCGCGACGTTCGGGGCCGCGTTGTAGGCATCGACGGCGGCCTGCTGCTCGGCCGGGGTCGGGGGCAAGCCCGCCGAGGCATAGAGCGCGTCCACGTAAGACGCGGCGTCCGCCTGCGGGAAGCGGCTGTTGAAGGCGGCGCTGTTCGCGACCTGCGAGGCGTAGGCGGACTTGTTGGCGTCGAGCACCTGCTCGTACCCGGCCTGGCCGACGACGACCCCCTGGCCGATGGAGCGCTGGTCTGCGGTCAGCTCGTCGAAGGTCATCCTCGTCGCCGGGTCGTTCGAGCGACGGCCGAAGGCGACGCGCTGGACGCGGACGGCGTAGAAGCCCGTCTCCTGAAACTCGATGGCCTGGAAGAAGGCCGCCGAGACGTTGATGCGCTTGACCTCGCGGCAGACCTGGTCGCCCATGCACTTCTCGATCTCCTGCGTCCAGAAGGCCAGACCCGCCTCGTCCGGGTCGCGGCCGAGGAAGTCGCGGTAGTGCTGGCGCACGAAGTAGGGCTCGTAGTCGATGCGCACGGGCATCGCCGTCTGCGGGCGCAGGACGAAGAGGCCCTGCTCCATGCCGCTCGCGATGACGGTGCCGCTGGCGAAGAAGGGGTAGTTGGCCCACGTCCCGTTGAAGAGCGACGCGTCGTCCGCCGGGTACACGTCGAAGAAGGCGATTTCGGAAAGGTTGCCCGCGCCGGCCTGGCTGGCGTCGAGGACACGCAGGCCGCTGCGGTAGTTCGACTCGAAGACCTGTAGGCCGCGCACGTAGAGGTTGTGGTCGATGGAGGAGGCCACGCCCTCGTAGACGTTCTGCACCGAGGGCGCGTCGAGGTCTGACACGTTCCAGACGAACGTCTGCGTCTTGATGACGGACTGCGACGGGTTCTGCGGGTTGGAGTGCTGCTCGTCCAACTCGTCGTTGATGAGGAAGCGCGCGTGGTCGCCCGTGAGCCAGCCCTGGTGCACGTAGCCCTTATACTGGCCGTTCACCACGTACGGCGCGTAGGTCGTGCGGGAGAGCTGCGCGGGCGCGGCCTTGTTCGTCACGTCTACGATGGTGAGCGTGTCCTCGTTGGAGCTGAAGCAGATTTCGCGCCCCTGGTGCTGCGCGTCCGGGCCGCGGTAGATGACGCACTGCGTCTCGTGCGTGTAGCCGTCCTCGTTCACGCAGCCGGCGAAGGCGGGCGCGGCCGGGTTGCGCACGTCCACGATGTGGAGGCCGCCGCCCTTCGTGGCCGACACGCCGGGGCAGGTGTCCACGTTGGGCGTGCGACTCGGGTTAGGCTTGCTCCCGGCGACGTAGAGGTGGCCGGTCTCCTCGTTGACGTTGACGGTGTGCGCGCTCGCAAAGTTGTTGTAGTGCGCGGTCTGCGCGAAGGTCTGAGGCGTCGTGACGTTGCGGAGCTGCGTGAGGTCGAAGACCTGTAGGCCGTGGTCGGCCGCCTCGCTGACGACGTAGAGGTGGTTGCGGTAGACCTTAAGGCTGCGCCAAAGCGAATCGACCGTGTGGCGCGGGAGGTTGCCGAGGTAGACGGGCGCGGTCGGGTTCGTCACGTCCACGAACGCCACGCCGTTGGAGAGGCCGAGCAGCGCGTACTCCCTGTCGGTCAGGGGGTCGGTCCAGCCCCAGATGTCGTTGGCGGTGATGTTCGTGGCCGTCGTCCCGTCGATGTCGGCGATGGGGAGGAGGGCCGCGAGGTCAACCTTGTTGCAGGGGAACGTGCCGGCGAAGCCGTTCACGCACGGCACGTTCGCCATCGCCGTGAGAGCCGCGCCGCCGGGCTGGCCGTTGCCGCCGGGGCTGTGGTGTTCGCCTTCGTGCGCGAGTGCCGACCAGAGCGCGAGGCTCAGGACAAAGAGGGACGCGAGGGTGATGACGATTCTTCTGATCTTCATGTTGTTGACGGTCTACGGACGTGAAAGGTCGGGCCGCGGGGAGGCGCGAATCATAGCATAAATAAAGGTCAGTACCACCCGCGGTAGCAGGTGGGCGTTACATATGCAGGACGATTACTGACCACGTGCCTCTCATCAATCATCAAGCCTAAATCGAAAGGCCCACCCGCTACCGCGGGCGGTTCTGACCTGACCAATGTCTCTTGCGGAACTTCTCCTCCGTCCAGAAGTTGCGCAGCAATTTAATTCGGGGCGCGGGCTCGCGGCCTTCCCGTTCGGGCGGGGGGAGGATGACCGTGACCACGTCGTAGCGGTGGGGCGCGTTCTGCAACCCGAGCAGGCGTCGGTAGGCGCGCGCGGCGCGGGTGACCTGGCGCTGCTTGCGCAGGTCAACGTTCGACTCGGGGGCGGCGAACCAGTCGGAGGCGCGGGTCTTGACCTCGACGAAGCAGAGCAGGGGGCCTTCGTAGGCGACGAGGTCGATCTCGTTCTGCACGACCGCGCCGCGGCGGTTGCGGCCGACGTTGAGTCTGAAGTTCGACGCCACCAGCTCGAAGCCGCACGCGCCGAGGTAGTCGGCGGCGAGGCGCTCGCCGCGCCGTCCGAGTTCGAGGTGCGGCGCTGACGAGGGCGGTCGGGGCGCGAAGCGTGCGCGCGCCCGCTCGAAAAGCCTTCGCGGTGTCGTGAGCGAGAGCATGGTGCGGCGCAGCTTAACGCCGACGCGTGCGCGGCGCAAGGGTTATCTCTAATGAAAAGTCCCTTGCGGCGCATACGGGCGCACGTTAAACTCAGCCTCAGCCCCCACGAACTTTCCCTCAAACATTTCACGGCCGGCGGGGCCCCCGAGTCCGTCAGAGAAGAGAAGGGGAGACGAGCGCTTAAAGGGATGTCGAGCGAGCAGAGCAGAGAGGCGGGCCGGGGCGCGGCGCTGCCGCTGGTGGCGATTGTCGGGCGGCCGAACGTGGGGAAGTCCACGCTCTTCAACCGGCTGGTCGGCGAGCGCCGCTCCATCGTCGGCGACGAGCCGGGCATCACGCGCGACCGCATCTACGGCGAGGCGGAGTGGATGAACCGGCGCTTCTCGCTCGTGGACACGGGCGGCATCGTGCCCGACGAGACCGAGGTCATCCCCGCCCACATCTTCCGGCAGGCCGAGTTCGCCATCACCGAGGCGTTCGTGCTGCTCTGGGTCGTGGACGCGCGCGCGGGCGCGACGCCGCTCGACGAAGAGCTGGCGCGGCTTCTGCGCTCGACGGGCAAGCGCGTGCTCGTCGTCGCCAACAAGGTTGACGCCGCCAAGCTCGAAGCGCTGGCGGGCGAGTTCCACCGCTTCGGATTCGAGGACGTGCTGCCCGTCTCGGCCGAGAACGGCGACGGCGTGGCCGAGCTGTTGGACGCGGTCATGGAGAGGCTCCCGGCGCAGGAAGCGTCGGAGGATGAAGGGTCTGAGGAACGGGCGCGCGAGGTTCGGCTCGCCATCGTGGGCCGCCCGAACGTCGGGAAGTCTTCGCTCCTGAACCGGCTCATCGGCGAGGAGCGCGTCATCGTCTCGCCGGTGGCCGGGACGACGCGGGACGCGGTTGACACGGTGTTGGAGGCAGAAGGGCACACCTTCCGCCTCATCGACACCGCGGGCATCCGCCGCAAGGGCAAGACCGAGGAGATGGCCGAGAAGCTCTCGGTCGTGATGGCCCGCAGGAGTTTAGAGAGGGCGGACGTGGCCGTCGTCGTCATCGACGCCGTCGAGGGCGTGACGGCCTTAGACGCGAACATCGCGGGCTACGCGCTCGACGCGGGCTGCTCGATCCTCCTCGCCGTCAACAAGTGGGACGCCGTCCCCGATAAGGAGACCGGCACGCCCGCCGCGTTCGAGCGCGACCTGCGCTTCAAGATGAAGTTCCTCGAATGGGCTCCGGTCGTCACCATCTCCGCCCTGAAGGGTCAGAGGGTCGAGCGACTTCTGCCGCTCGCCGTGCGCGCCAACGAGGCGCGCAACCGCCGCATCCCGACCTCGCAACTGAACGCCTTCTACGAGCGCGTCATCTCCTCGGGGCGCGCGCCGACGGTGCCCGCGCCCGTCAAGGGCGGCCAGTCGCGCCTCCACGTCCAGTACATGACGCAGGTCAGCACCCGCCCGCCCACCTTCCTCATCTTCACCGCGGGCGGGAGGCCGGGCATTCATTTCTCGTTCGAGCGCTTCCTCCAAAACCGTCTGCGCGAAGAGTTCGACTTCTTCGCCACCCCGCTCCGCATCATCGAGCGCCACAAGAAGAAGGGCTGACGCGCCCATGTCTGACGACAGCGAACTGCGTCCTTTAAACGGCGGCGACCACGCGTCGGGCGGCGCGGAGATCGAGCGCCTGCGCGCGCTCATGGAGAAGCTCGCCGAGGCGAACGAGCAGTTGGAGGCCGTCAACCGCATCGTCGCCGCCGTCAACACCGGCCGCACCGTCGAAGAAGTCTTCGGGCTTGCGAGTGAGCAGATACGCACGCTCGTCCCCTACGACCGCGCGACCATCGCCCTGTGCGACGAGGACGGCGAGACTTTGAGCGTCTACGCGCTCGCGGGCGAACGCGCCGGCTCGCTCGCGGTCGGAGACCGTGGCCCTTTGAAGGGTTCGGTTACAGAGCTCGCTTTAACCGAGCGCCGCACGGTCTCCATCCCCGAGTTGAGCGAGGAGACGCGCTTCAACGTCTACGCAGACCTGCGGCGTGAGGGGTTCCGCTCGGCCGTCTGCGTACCGCTCTTCTCGATGCGGCGCGCGGTCGGGAGCCTCAACCTGACGAGCCGCACGCCCGCCGCCTACGGGCGTCAGCAACTCCACGCGCTCGAACGCCTCGCCGCGCCGCTCGCCATCTCGATAGAGAAGACGCAGCTCCTCGAAGAGAGCTGGGAGCGCGAGCGCGAGCTGCGCGGCCTCTACGAGATCACGCGCACCTTCTCGACGCTCGCCAGCATCGAGGTCATCTCCGAGCGGCTGGCCGGGGCCATCTGCAAGCTCGTCGGCGCGGACATGGGCCTCATCGCCACCTACGACCGCCGCACCAACCTCGTCCGCGCGGAGTCGCCGGGCTGCAACACGCCCGCGGGGCTCGTCGAGGAGTTCCACTTCAAACTCGAACGCGAGAACCGCGACGCGCCGCTCTTCCAGACCGGCGAGGCTTTCGTCTCCAACGACCCTTCGGCGGACGAGCGCCTCAACCCCGCCTTCGCCGAACGCTGGGGCGTGCGCTCGGTTCTGAGCGTGCCCCTGAAGATAAAGAGGGAACTCATCGGCTTCATCTACGTCGCCAACCGCGCGGGCGGGTTTTCGGAGCGCGAGCTGAGGCTTCTGGAGATACTCGCCTCGCAGGCGGCCGAGACGGTCGTCAACGCGCGCCTCTTCGCGACCATCCAGGCGCAGGCCGAGCGCGAGGCCGTCGTCAACCGCCTGCTCTTGTCGCTCCAGCACGGGACGGAGCCGCACGAGAAGGTTCGGGAGGTCATCGAGCGCGTCGGGCAGGTGCTCGACCTCGACCGCTGCGTCGCAGTCCTCTTCGCCGACGACGAGCACGACGACTTCTACGGCGAGTGGTGCGCCGAAGGGGTCGAGCCCGTCACCGACTGGCCCGAGGTGCGCGAGCGCTCGCCCGTCCGCTTCGCCCTGCGCACGGAGCGCCGCCCGCAGGTCGTCCCGGACGTGCTCGCCCACCCGTTCGCGGCAAGTAACATGGCGTTGCTTGAGCGGACGTGTCTGAAGAGTCTGGTCGTCGTCCCCGTCATGCACCAGGGGCGCGTCATCGGCTCGATCAGCGGGCACCAGACGCGCGCGCGCCGCGAGTGGAGCGAGGACGACGTTGACCTCCTCGTCGCCGTCGCCACGCACGTCGGCGCGACGCTCGAGAACGCGCGCCTCATCGGCGAGCTGCGCGAGGCCAACCGGCTCAAAGACCAGTTCCTCGCCACGCTCTCCCACGAATTGAGGACGCCGCTCACGGCCATCAACGGCTGGGTCGAGATGCTCTCGGAGAGGGAGGCGCTCCTGAACGGCGGCGGCGACCTCGCCGACGGCATCCGCGCCATCAGCTCCTCGGCCACCTCCCTCACGCAGCTCATCAACGAGCTGCTCGACCTCTCGCGCATCCAGCGCGGCGTGCTGCGCCTGCACCGCGACCTGCTCGACATCAACGAGCTGGTGCGCGCCTCCGAGCGCGCCGTGCGCCAGTCCGTGAACGCGCGCAAACTCGACCTGCGGCTTGAGCTTTCGCCGGGGCTGCCGCCGACCATCGCCGACGCGCAGCGCGTCCAGCAGATTCTCTGGAACCTGCTCTCGAACGCCATCAAGTTCACGCCGAAGGGCGGCAGCGTCCACGTCCGCACGCGCTTCTCCCAAGACTCGTCCCCGAATGAGGGCGGCGCGCGCCCGCGCTGGATCGAGGTCGAGGTCGAGGACACGGGCGAGGGCATCCCCGCCGACTTCATGCCGCACATCTGGGAGCGCTTCCGGCAGGCCGACTCGACGGCCACGCGCCGCCACGGCGGCCTCGGCATCGGCCTCTCGCTCGTCAAAGAACTGGTCGAGGCGCACGGCGGCCGGATCGAGGCCGAGAGCGAGCACGGGCGCGGCGCGCGCTTCACCGTGCGCCTGCCCGTCATCCGGCTCGAAGAGCTGACCGGGGTCGAAGCATGAAGGCGACGCTGACCGCCATCCTCATCCTGCCGCTCGCCCTCGCCGCGGGCTGCACGCAGACCAGGGGCGTCGCCGGCCAGGCCCCGCGCGGCGCGAACGCGCGCGCCCCCTCCGACGGCAACGCGGCGGCGCCCGCGGGCTTCACAGACGCCGACTACGCGCGCCACGTCGAGCGGCTCAAGAGGAAGCTGCCGTCGAGAGAGTTCGAGATAGTCGTCGAAAAGCCCTTCGTCGTCGTCGGCGACGGCGGGCGGGCGGCGGTCGAGTCGCACGCGCGCGGCACCGTGCGCTGGGCGGTCACGCTGCTCAAGCGGGACTACTTCACGAAAGACCCGAAGGAGATTCTGGACATCTGGCTCTTCAAGGACTCGGCCTCCTACAACAAGCACGCGGCCGAACTCTTCGGCGGCAAGCCTTCGACGCCCTACGGCTACTACTCGCCCGCGCACAGGTCGCTCGTCATGAACATCGAGACCGGCGGGGGCACGCTCGTCCACGAGATCGTCCACCCGTTCGTCGAGGCCAACTTCCCCGGCTGCCCGCCGTGGCTCAACGAGGGCCTCGGCTCGCTCTACGAGCAGAGCGGCGAGGAGGACGGGCACATCCGCGGCTACACCAACTGGCGTCTGCCCGGCCTCCAGCGCGCCATCCGCCGCGGGCGTCTCACGTCTTTCCAGAAGCTCCTCGCGATGGACGGCCGCGCCTTCTACGACGACGACCAAGGCACCAACTACGCGCAGGCGCGCTACCTCTGCTACTACCTGCAAGAGCGCGGGCTGCTGACGCGCTTCTACCGTGAGTTCTATAACAACCGGGCCGCCGACCCCACCGGCTTCGAGACTTTGAAGAAAGTTCTGGGCGAGACCGACATGGACGCCTTCCAGCGGCGCTGGGAGCAGTTCGTCCTCGGCCTCGCCGAAGAGCGCCTGACGCCCGTCACCCCTTAACGGATATAGCGGTCAGAACCGCCCGCGGTAGCGGGTGGGCCTTTGTGATACGCGCCATCCGGTTAATCAAGGACCACCCGCTACCGCGGGTGGTTCTGACCTGATTCGTCGCGCTAGAATCTTCACATGAACCTTTCCAACATTAGTCGGGAGAGAGCGCGGCGTGACTGACGAGGCGCTCGGGTGGGAAGTCCTCGCGCGGGAGGGCGAGGCGCGCGCGGGCGTGCTGCGCACGAGGCGCGGCCGCGTAGAGACGCCGGTCTTCATGCCGGTGGGCACGCTCGGCAGCGTGAAGGGCGTGCGGTTCGAGGAGCTTGAGGCCGAAGACCTGGACGCGCGCATCATCCTCGGGAACACTTACCACCTCTGGCTGCGGCCGGGGCCGGAGGTCATCAGGGCGCTGGGCGGCCTGCACCGCTTCACGGGCTGGCGGCGCGCGATGCTGACCGACTCGGGCGGGTTTCAGGTCTTCAGCCTGAGCCACATGCGGCGGCTGTCGGAGGAGGGCGTCGAGTTCCGCGCGCACACGGACGGGCGTTTGTGCTTCCTCTCGCCCGAAGTCTCGATGGAGGTGCAGGCGGCGCTCGGCTCCGACATCGTGATGGCCTTCGACGAGTGCCCGCCGGGTCAGGCCACTCACGAAGCCGCGCGCGAGTCGCTTAAGCTGACCGCGCGCTGGGCGCGACGCTCGCGCGAGCGCTTCGACCAGTTGCAGCGCGAGGGCGCGGACGCCGGCAGGGAAGAGTCGGGCACGCGTCAGGCCATCTTCGGCATCGTGCAGGGCGCGACGCACCTGGACTTGAGGCGCGAGAGTTTGGAGAGGACGGCCGAGGTCGGCTTCGACGGCTACGCCATCGGCGGCCTGAGCGTCGGCGAGGAGAAGCCGGTCATGTACGAAGTGGTCGAGCACGTCGCGCCGCTCATGCCCGCCGAACGCCCGCGCTACCTGATGGGCGTCGGCACCCCCGAAGACCTGGTCGAGTCGGTCGCGCGCGGCGTGGACATGTTCGACTGCGTCATCCCGACGCGCAACGGCCGCAACGGGCAGGCTTTCACCTCCCGGGGCAAGCTCAACATCAAGAACGCGACCTGGACGACCGACACGCGCCCGCTCGACGAGGCTTGCGGGTGCGCCGTCTGCCGCAGACATACGCGCGCCTACCTGCGTCATCTATATATGACGGGCGAGATGCTGGGCGCGGTGCTGCTGTCGCACCACAACCTTGCGTTCTTCCTTGACACCATGCGGCGCGTCAGGCAAGCTATCCGGTCTGGCGAATTCACGCGATTTCGGCGGGAGTTTCTTGAGGGAATCGACTCCGGCGTCGGGTGACTCGCGGGCCGTCCGGCGTTGTTCAATCCCCTGAAAAATTCCGCTTCGGCCGGAGCCACGGGGCGCGCCGGACAGGACGCGCGCCGGCCCGGAGCGCCGTGCGCCGCGGATTACAAATTTGAGGTTGCAGGCACCCTAAACTTCCGATGACCAATCTCGCTTTCATCTTCCAGGGCGGCGGCATGGGCGGCCTCCTGGGGGGCTTGATGCCCTTCCTGCTCATCTTCGGGGTCTTCTACTTCCTGATCATCCTCCCCCAGCGCAAGCGCCAGAAGGCGCTCGCCGACATGGTCTCGGCGCTGAAGCCGGGCGACAGGGTCATCACCTCGGGCGGCATCTACGCCACCGTCAAGGAGGTCAAGGAGAAGTCTCTGATCGTCATGAGCGCCCAAAAGTCGCTCCTCGAAATCTCCCGCTCGTCGGTCGCAGGCATGCAGGGGGAGGAGGAAATGAAGCAGTAGGTGGTAGGCAGATGGCAGTAGGCAGTTCGCCATCTCCGAAGCCCCTGCGTTCCCCACGTCGAAGCGTGCTTGTTGAAAATTGGTTGTTAGCAAGGTGGCGGCTCTTAACTGCCTACTGCCATCTGCCTACCGCCTACTGAACCATGAAAAAGAACCTTCTAACGCGCGTCATCATCATCGCCATCGTGACGCTCCTCGGGCTGACCGCGATCTTCTGGCCGGGGCGCATGCCGACGCGGAACGACTTCACGGCGGCGGGCGTCAACAACATCCTGCGCCAGAACATCAACCTCGGGCTCGACCTGCGCGGCGGCTCGCACCTCGTCATGCAGGTGCAGGTGCAGGACTACCTGCGCCGCGTGACCGAGAACGTCTACAACGGCGTGCAGCAGGCCGCCCGCGACCTCGGCTTCGACATCAAGGAGGCGCGCCCCGAGATCAGCGGCGACACCTACCGCGTCGTCGTCGTCGCGAACGACACCTCCCGGATTCAGGAGATGCGCGAGCAGTTGCCGCGCCGCGTCAACGACTTCGACCCGTCGGCGTGGACTTCTTCGGTGAGCGGCAACACCGTCACCTGGGAGCTGACCGACGCGGCCAAGACCGCGCTCGGCAACCGCGCCACCGAGGACGCGCTCAAGATCATCGACACGCGCGTCAACGCCCTCGGCGTCACCGAGCCCACCATCCAGGCGCACGGCTCGACCAACTCGCACCAGATTCTCCTCCAGATGCCCGGCATCGACGACCCCGAGCGCATCAAGAGCCTCCTGAAGAGCGAGTCGCGCCTCGAGCTGATGAAGGTCGTCGGCGCCAGCTCCCCGGCCGGCATCACGACCTACCCGACCGAGGAGGCCGCCAGGGCTTCGCTCGGCGGCACCGTGCCCCCGAACCGCCGCGTCCTCCCCTACGACGAGCGCGACGAGCCGACCGCCGCGGGCACGACCAGGCAGCCGGGGCAGGCCAGCTCCTGGGTCGTCGTCGAGTCGCCGGCCGTCATCGACGGCAGCGAGCTGCGCACGGCCGAGGCCGTCACCGGCAACCCCGCGGGCGGCGACGACGCCTACCAGATCAACTTCACCCTGAAGCCCGCGGGCGCGCAGAAGTTCGGCGCGTGGACGGCCGCCAACATCAACGCCTACATGGCCGTCGTCCTCAACGACCGCGTGAAGTCCGCGCCCTACATCAGGCAGCAGATCACCGACTCGGGGCAGATCTCCGGCAACTTCACGAAGGACTCGGCCAACGACCTCGCGCTGACGCTGCGCTCGGGCGCGCTCCCGGCGAAGATCGTCTACCTCGAAGAGCGCACCGTCGGCCCGAGCCTCGGCGCGGACTCGATCCGCGCGGGCGTGACGGCCTCGCTCGCGGGCCTCGTGCTCATCGTGCTGACGATGATCGTCTACTACCGCTGGTCGGGCATCAACGCCGTCGTCGCGCTGCTGCTGAACACGATGCTGACGCTCGCCGCGCTCATCGTCTTCGACGCGGTGCTGACCCTGCCCGGCATCGCCGGCATCATCCTCGGCATCGGCATGGCCGTGGACTCGAACGTGCTCATCTTCGAGCGCATCCGCGAGGAGTTGCAGACGGGCAAGACCGTGCCCTCGGCCATCGACGCGGGCTTTGACCGCGCCTTCGTGACGATCATCGACACGCACGTGACGACCATCGTCTCGTCGCTCTTCCTCTTCGTCTTCGGGACGGGGCCCATCCGCGGCTTCGCGGTCACGCTGGTGCTCGGGCTCCTAGCGAACCTGTTCACGGCCGTCTACGTCTCGCGCACCATCTTCATCTGGGAGATGTCGCGCAAGCTCTCCAGGCACGGGCGCGTCGAGACGCTCAGCATTTAGGGAAGTGAATGGTAAATGGTGAATAGTAAATAGAACTGCTCTTCACCATTTACTATTTACCGTTCACCATTTACCGAATTGCCATGTTTCAGATACTGCAAAACGTAAACGTTGACTGGCTGAGGCACCGCAAGGTCTTCATCCTCGTCTCGGTCGCCATCATGTTGGGCGGGCTGGCCTCGGCGCTGGCGCGGCAGTTGACGCCGGGCGGGACGGAGGCGTTCAACCTCGGCATCGACTTCAAGGGCGGCACGGTCGTGACCGCGGAGTTCAAGGAGCGGCCCGCGCCCGAGGCCATCCGCGACGCGCTCCTGGCGAAGGGCGTCTCGGAAGTCATCATCCAGCCCGTCACCGACAAGCCGGGCGAGGTGCTCATCCGCCTGCCGCAGATGGAGACCACCGAGACGGTCGCCCAGCAGGGCGAGACTCAGGTGGACATCGGCCGCAAGACCGTAGCCGAGGGGCTCAAGACGCTCACGGGCGGCGTGCAGGTCGAGGCCAACCAGCCCTTCCCCGGCGAGGGCAACGGCTTCAAGATCACGGGCACCGAGGCGGTCGGGGCGGTGGCCGGCGCGGCGCTCCGCAACCAGGCCGTCGCCGTCACGCTGCTCGCGCTCGTCGGCATCCTGCTCTACATCGGCTTCCGCTTCGAGTGGACGTACGGCGCGGCCGCCGTCATCGCCGTCTTCCACGACGTGCTGGCGACGCTCGCCCTCTTCTCGATCTTCCAGATCGAGGTCAACCTGACGGTCGTCGCGGCGCTCCTCACCCTCGTCGGCTTCTCGGTCAACGACACCATCGTCATCTTCGACCGCGTCCGCGAGAACCTACGCCTGCACCGCCGCTCGAACCTCTACGACCTGACGAACGAGTCGGTCAACCAGACGATGTCGCGCACCATCATCACCTCGGGGCTCGTCTTCCTCTCGGTGCTGGCGCTCGTCCTCTTCGGCGGGCCGGTGCTGCGCAGCTTCTCGCTGGCCCTCTTCATCGGCGTCATCTTCGGCGTCTACTCGACCATCGCCATCGCCAGCCCGATCATGGTCTGGTGGCAGCAGCGGCTCGAAGCGGGGCGCGCGCAGGCGCCCACGGCCGGCTCGCGCGGCGGCGGCGGCCAGCGCCAGCGCCCCGCGTCCGGGGCCAAGGCCAGCGCGGCCGCCCGCTAGAAAACCGTTTTTTAGTTCTACACACAGGGGGCCGGTTCGGGGCAAGGGGGGACTCTGCGAGTCGCGCCGCGCCGCGGGCCGGCCTCCCGGTTTCCGGGCGCGAAAAATTTTTCGCGGGGCGTCAAATTAAAGCGAACCGGGGCGCGCCTCCGGTGTCTAAGTACTTGAACGTGAAGAGACGCGGCGGGTAGGGGTCGGCCATTTTGCGCTTGACTTCGCCGCGGATTGCGACATAGACTGAGCGCGTTGCTGGCCAATCGAATATTTTAAGAACGCGCCCGTCTCGCCGGCAGTGTGAGGCGGACGTTTGGTCGCTCGCGTTCGCGTCCGGGGGGCCGGCCTGACCGTTTCATTCCCTGTTTGACTGTCACGTTGAAGGAGAGGCCGCCGCTGTAGCGCGGCCTTAAAACGCACAGTCATTCCCGTTCCCCTTAGGCAAAAAAAGCGGTTAATCAGGCGGGCGCTTTTTGAGAGAAATCGTCTTAGAATCACAACTCTCTTTACAGAGGCGCGTGATTAAATGAGTCTAAGAAAACCCTGATCCACCTGGCACCGGAAGAGGGAGGATAGACGACATGTTCGACACTTTGGTTGAGTCCGGCTCGCACTCAGACGACCTCGCGAGGAAGGGCTCCTTTTTACTGGGCACGTTCGTGCTCTACGGGGTGGTGCTCGCGGCGGTCGCCGTCCTCAGCATCTACATGTACAACGACTCGATCCCCGACCCGAGTTTGGAGCTGCTGACGCTGGTGGCCCCCGTGCCGATGGCCGAGGCGGAGCCGGCCAAGCCGGACGAGCCGAAGCCCGCGAAGGCGGCCGAGCCGCAGACGGCGATGGTCAGGGAGATGGCCGTCATCGCCCCGGTCACCGTCAACAAGGAGGTCGCCTCCGAGAAGGCCAAGGTCGTCGAGACTAAGATCTCCCGCGCCATCGCCATCGGCGACAGGGACATCGGCGACGTGAGCAACGTTACGGTCGGCACCGGGGTCGTCGGGGGCACCGGCACCGGCACCGGCGGCACCGGGGGCGGCGGCGCACCCGTAGTCGCCGACGCGGGCGATCCGCCCCCGCCGCCGCCGCCGGCCCCCACTCCGCCGCCCAAGCCGAAGACGGTCGTCTCGGGCGGCGTGCTGAACGGCAAGGCCATCTCGAAGCCGCAGCCCGCCTACCCGCCGATCGCGAAGGCGGCGCGCGCCTCGGGGACGGTGACCGTGCAGATTCTGGTTGACGAGTCGGGGCGCGTCGTCTCGGCCTCGGCGGTCTCGGGCCACCCGCTCCTGCAGCAGGCGGCGGTGTCGGCCGCGCGGCAGGCGCGCTTCTCGCCGACGCTGCTCTCGGGTCAGCCGGTGAAGGTTTCGGGCGTCATCACGTACAACTTCGTGCTTCAGTAAGACGGGGCGCGGGGCGCGACCCGCCACCGGCCGGCCGGACCTGGTTTCGGGCGGCGCGGGGGCGGGTCGCTCGCGCCCCTTACAACGCGTTAGCGCGCACCCGCCATCAGAAACGAAAAACCTTTGGAGGATTTCCACCGTGACTATTCTGTTGAGCATTCTCGGGAGCAAGGGTCTCGCCTTCTTCGCCTTCCTGTTCCAGGAGCACGCCAAGGGCGGTGAGGGCGACATGGCGCAGCACTTCACCATCAGCGAGATGGTGAAGAACCTCGGGTGGGTGGCGCTGACCGTCATCATCATCCTGCTGATCATGTCGATGTACTCCATCGCCATCATGGTCGAGCGCTTCCTGACCTACTCGGCCGCCAAGAAGCAGTCGCGCGAGTTCGCGCCGCGCGTCGCGCAGGCCCTCAAGAACGACCGCATCGAGGAGGCCATCAACATCAGCGACAAGCACAAGAAGTCGCACCTCGCGATGGTCGTCAACGCCGGCCTCCAGGAGTTCCGCGCGCACGAGGCCAGCTCCGACATCTCGGGCGACGAGGTCGAGGCTTCGAAGCGGGCGCTCCAGCGCGCCATCGCCATCAAGTCGGCCGAGTTCAAGCGCGGGCTTTCGGGCCTCGCCACCATCGGCTCGACCGCCCCGTTCGTGGGCCTCTTCGGCACGGTGTTCGGCATCATCAACGCGTTCACCGGCATGAAGTCGGCCGAGTCGGCCGGCATCGGCGCCGTCGCGGGCGGCATCGCCGAGGCGCTGCTGACGACCGCCCTGGGGTTGGCCGTGGCGGTGCCCGCCGTGTGGCTCTTCAACTACTTCACCGGCAAGGTCGACGGGTTCATCATCGAGATGGACAACTCGGCCTCCGAGCTGATCGACTACTTCCTGAAGAACCGCACGCGGCAGCTCAGGGGGTAGGCAGGCAGGTTCATAGTCACGGGCGCGCGCCGCACGCGGCGCACCCGCAGAGGCCCGCGCCTGACGGCGGGGCCGGGAGAGTAAAATCATGGGAATGTCATCAGGTGGCGGCGGCGGGTTCACCTCCGACATCAACGTCACGCCGATGGTGGACATCATGCTGGTGCTGCTGATCATCTTCATGGTCATCACGCCTTTCCTCCAGCAGGGCGTCTCGGTCGCGCTCCCGCGCGACATGAACAACCCGGACGAGGACCCGGCCATCATCAAGGAGACCTCGGTCGTCGTCGCCATCACCGACGTGGGCAAGCTCTACGTCGGCAAGAAGGAGATCGACAAGGACGCGCTGAAGGCCGAGATCGATGAGAAGATGGCGACCAAGGAAGACAAGGATCGCATCGTCTACATCCGCAGTGACGTCAACGCCAACTACGGCCAGGTCGTCGAGACGATCAACCTGATCCGCGACGCGGGCATCGATCAGATCGGCCTGGTCGCCGACAAGAGGAAGGGCCCCGCCGCCGGCGGTGAGGCCCCGGCCCCGGCCTCGTAGGCCCGGCACTTGAGGAGTTCAAACATATGGGTATGAGTGCAGGCGGCGGAGGGGCCGCGCAGCCCGACATCAACGTCACGCCGCTCATCGACATCCTGCTGGTGCTGCTGATCATCTTCATGGTCATCACGCCGCTGAAGCCCGCCCGCTTCAAGACCCTCGTGCCCCAGCGCAGCGAGGAGCTGAACGCGGCGGCCAAGCAGAGCCCGCTGACGCTCGTCGTCAACATCAAGAAGGACCTCGGGGTCGAGCTGATCCGCGGCGGCAACAAGATCGCCGACGGCGCGGTCAACGACCCGGGCCCCATCGGCGCGGCGCTCGCCACCGAGTTCAAGACGCGCAAGGAGCAGGGCGTCTGGAAGGAAGGGCTCCAGAGTCGCGCCGACCTGCCGCCCGACGAGCGCATCGAGAAGACGGTCTTCATCAAGGCGCCCGAGACCTTCAAGTACGGCGACGTCGTTAAGGTCATCGACACCGTCAAGGGCTCGGGGGCGAACCCGGTCGGCCTCCAGACGGAGGCGCTGGAGCAGTAGCGGGGGGAGCCCGCCGGACGCCGCCGCCGCCGCCCGCCGTCGGCGGGGCGTCTTCGCGCGCGGTCGGCCCCCCTGAATCAGGCCCCCTTCACACAGGTAGAGCTTCAGACCATTGCTCGGAGCAATCATCCAATGAAACTCTCTCGAACAAGCATCGCGGCCCTGCTCGTCGCGCTCGTGGCCGCCTCGGGCGGGTGCACGCTGGTCAACCGGGTGCGCGCCAAGAACGCCCTCAACGAGGGCGCGCGCGCCTACAAGGACGGGCGCTTCGCCGACGCCGAGGAGCGCTTCCGCACCGCCCACGAGCTCGACCCGTCGCAGAAGAACGCGCCGCTCTTCATCGCCCGCGCCGTCCAGCAGCAGTACAAGCCCGGCGTCCAGACGCCCGAGAACCTCGCCGTCGGCGAGAAGGCGGTCGCGGCCTACCAGGACATCCTCAAGAGCGACCCCGGTAACGAGGACGCCTACAAGGCCATCGTCTTCCTCTACGGCCAGATGAAGAACGAGGAGAAGGTCAACCAACTGCTCGCCGAGCGCGCCAAGAACGGCCCCACCCCGAAGTCGAAGGCCGAGGCGCTGACGATCCTCGCGAGCAAGCAGTGGAACTGCTCCTACGAGATCACCGAGCAGAAGGAGAACAAGACGACCGAGCAGAAGCCGGACAAGGTTCTCATCCACTACAAGAAGCCGGCCAACCAGGCCGACTTCGACAAGGCGAGCCAGTGCACGGGCGAGGGCCTGAAGCTCGCCGAGGAGGCCATCTCGCTCGACCAGAACAACGCGAACGCCTGGTCCTACAAGGCCAACCTTCTGCGCGAGAAGATGAAGCTCGCCGAGATGACCGGCGACAACGCGGCCAAGGACGACTTCCTCAAGCAGTACGAGGCCGCGCTGGAGACGCAGAAGCGCCTGAGCGCCGAAGAGATCAAGCGCAAGGAGGCGGAGGCCGCCAAGTCTCCGACCCCCCCGGCCACCTGAGCCCCGGCGCGCCGCCGCGCGGACATGACCCTTCTTTCTCCGGGTGATGCCTGACTTCACGTCGGGCATCACCTGTTTCTATAATAGCGGTCAGCAATCAGCTTTCAGCGTTCAGCCGAACCCCGAGCCGGGTGCCGCTGGCATTGAAAAGGGCATTTCTGTCATCAAATAAAAGCTGACCGCTGAAAGCTGACAGCTTCGACCATGATTCGCATCGAGGACATCATCGAGAAGGTGGGGCAGAACCACCCGCAGGCCGACCTGGAGATGCTGCGGCGGGCCTACTTCTTCTCCGCGCTGCACCACAAGGGGCAGACGCGCGCCTCGGGCGAGCCCTACCTCGTGCACCCTCTGGAGGTCGCCAACATCCTCGCCGACATGCGCCTGGACGAGGTCTCGGTCGCCACGGGCCTTCTGCACGACGTGGTCGAGGACACGCTCGTCGAGCCCGAGGTCATCCGCGACTCGTTCGGCGAGGAGATCGCGCACCTCGTGGACGGGCTGACCAAGCTCGCCCACATCAGCAACCAGTCGCGCGAGGAGCAGCAGGCCGAGAACGTCCGCAAGATGCTCCTGGCGATGGTGGACGACGTGCGCGTCGTCCTCGTCAAGCTGGCCGACCGCCTCCACAACATGCGCACGCTCCACCACCTCAAGCCGGAGAAGCGCAAGCGCATCGCGCAGGAGACCCTGGACATCTTCGCGCCCATCGCCCACCGGCTCGGCATGGGCCGCCTCCGCAGCGAGCTGGAAGACCTCGCCTTCAAGCACCTCCACCCAGACGAGTACAAGGAGCTGGCCGAGCAGTTGGAGCGCCGCCGCCCCGAGCACGAGGCATTCCTGAAGTCGGTGACCGAGCGCATCGGGGAGAAGATGCGCGAGGCCGGCGTCCCCTTCGTCTCCGTCGAGGGGCGCGTCAAGCGCCTCTTCTCCATCTGGAAGAAGCTCAAGCGGCAGAAGATCGGTCTCGACCAGGTCTACGACCTCATCGCCGCGCGCGTCATCACGCCCGACGACGAGTCGCGCCACTGCTACGGCGCTCTGGGCGTCGTCCACACGCTCTGGCAGCCGATCCCGGGGCGCTTCAAGGACTGGATCGCCACGCCGCGCGACAACCTCTACCGCTCGCTCCACACCTCCGTCATGGGCGCGAAGGGGCAGCCCTTCGAGATACAGATCCGCACCGAGGAGATGCACCGCGTCGCCGAGGAGGGCGTCGCCGCGCACTGGAAGTACAAGGAGGGCCGGCGCGGCGCGCACGACGACGACGAGGCGTTCCAGTGGCTCCGCTCCCTGGTCGAGTGGTCGCAGGAGGTGAAGGACTCGCGCGACTTCCTGGAGTCGCTCAAGCTCGACCTCTACCCGAAGGACGTGTACGCCTTCACGCCGATGGGCAAGGTCATCCAACTCCCGCGCGGGGCCACCCCCATCGACTTCGCCTTCATGATCCACACCGAGGTCGGCAACACCTGCTCGGGCGCGCGCATCAACGGCCGGATGGTGCCCTTGCGCACGGCGATTCAGAACGGCGACGTGGTCGAGATTCTGACCTCGCCGAACGCGAAGCCGTCGCGCGACTGGCTCAACTTCGTCACGACCTCGCGCGCGCGCAACCGCGTCCGCCACGCCGTCGCCGAGCAGCAGCGCGCCGAGTCAATCGAGCTGGGGCGGAAGCTGTTTGAGAAGGAGGCGACGCGCTTCGGCCTCTCCACGAAGAAGCTTTTGGCCGACTCGGACGGGGCCCTGAAGCGCATCGCGAATGAGTACGGCTACGGGCGCGTGGACGACCTGCTGGCGGCCGTCGGGTACGGGAAGACCGTCCCGCGCAACGTCATCGCCAAGTACCTCGGCCCGGAGAAGTTCGCGGAGCTTGAGCAGCGCAAGGAGTCGCCGATCCGCGGCCGGCTGACGGCCGGCGTGCAGGCCGTCAAGAAGTTCATCCGGCTCGGCGAAGACTCCATCGTCGTGCGCGGCGTGGACGACCTGCTGGTGACGCGCGCGCGCTGCTGCAACCCCGTCCGCGGCGAGGAGATCGTCGGCTACATCACGCGGGGCAAGGGCGTGGCCGTCCACGCGCGCCGCTGCACGAACGTCCAGCAGTTGATGGTCAACCCCGAGCGCGTCGTCGAGGTGGAGTGGGCCGACGCGGGCGCGGGCGAGGCCGCCTACGCCGTCCGGCTCCTGGCCATCACCGAGAACCGGACGGGCATGATCGCCGACGTGACGAACGCCATCAAGGACATCAAGACCAACATCACCGCCTCGAACGCCGCGGTCGCCCCCGACGACCGCGGCCGCATCGAAGTCACCGTCGAAGTCTTCGACCTCAAACACCTCGACAAGGTCATGTCCTCCATCCGCAAAGTCCCCGGCGTCCTCGACGTGGAGCGCGTCCACGGCGCGGTGTGAATTAACCGAAAGCTGACCAGTGAGTGCGGGCGGCTTCTACGTTTGCCGTCCGGGGAAGGCGTCTGTTAGAATCTGCAATTTGTTTGCGGGCTTATAAAAAGGGGCTTTCGTGACAGAGCGACGCATCGTCAGAACTGAGGGGGCGCCGGGGGCCATCGGGCCCTATTCGCAGGCGGTCGTGGCGGGTGGGTTCGTCTACTGCTCGGGCCAGATTCCGACTGACCCCGCGACGGGGCAGTTCGTCGAGGGCGGCGTCCGCGAGCAGACGGCGCAGGTCTTGCGCAACCTCTCGAAAGTCCTTGAGGCCGCGGGCTCGGGCCTTTCGCGCGTCGTCAAGACGACCGTCTTCCTGGCCGACATGAACGACTTCGCGGTGATGAACGAGACCTACGCGGAGTTCTTCGCGGAGAATCCGCCGGCGCGCTCGACCGTGCAGGCCGCGCGCCTGCCGCGCGACGCGCGCGTCGAGATCGACGTCATCGCGCTCGCGGGCGAGTAAGTCCAAGGCGGCTCTCGTCCGCGCGCGGGCAAACGAAAAGCGGGAGCGCCGCCTGAAAGGGGAGCGCCCGCCGCTTTTGAAAAGTGAAAGGGTTTTAACTCAGGCCGCCTTGGCGACCTTGCCCGCCTTGATGCAGGACGTGCAGACCTTCATCCGCACGTTGCCGCCCTGCGGGCGCTGGACGCGGATGGACTGAAGGTTGGGGTCGAAGCGGCGGCGCGTGCGGTTGTTCGCGTGCGAGACGTTGTTCCCGAATTGCGGCCCCTTGCCGCAGACTTCGCATCGTTTAGCCATTACTTTGAAAACCTCCGGACATTAAAAAAGGCGCGTGCCGTCCCGTCTCCGGCCACACGGTCGAGGCGGCGGCGCACGTCGGAAACGGAAACTTATAGCAAACGGCTTCGCCGAGCGTCAAGTTGACGGAAGGCCGTAGCCGCGGGTCGTCCGGACGGCATCTTACCGCAGAGAAATTTTAAGGAGCTTCAGACACAGTGCACAGAGTCTTTAGACAGATCGCAACCCCCGCCCTGTTCGCCGCCATCGCCCTGGGCCTCGCCGCGTGCGGCGGCACGACGAGCGGCAAGAGCGGCAAGGACGTGGCCGCCACCGTCAACGGCAAGGAGATCACGCTCGCCGAGGTAGATCGCATCGTCAACCAGCAGGCGCAGGGGCAGCAGTTGGGCACGCTCCAGCAGGCCGCCGCCCGCCTCCAGGTGCTCGACCGCCTCATCGAGCGCCAAGTGCTCTTCGCGCGCGCCGAGAAGGAGAAGACCGTCCCGAACGACGACGAGGTGACGACCCTCATCAACCAGCAGAAGCAGCGGGGCACGGTCGAGGAGTGGGAGAAGAGCCTGAAGGAGAACAACCTGACCGAGGAGCAGGTGCGCGAGGAGGCCCGCAAGGACCTCGCCATCAACAAGCTCCAGGAGAAGCTCTACGGCAAGATCGTCATCCGCGACCAGGAGGTCAACGACTTCTTCAACACGAACCGCCAGCAGTTCGTCAACCCGCGCGGCGTCGCGCTCGCCGACATCGTGGTTGACCCGTCCGACAGCGGCGGCACCTACCGCGACGACGCCAAATCGGACGCCGAGGCGACGGCCAAGATTCAGCGCCTCTACGCGACGCTCAAGGGCGGGGCCGACTTCGCCGACATCGCGCGCTCCAGCAGCGAAGACCCGAGCGGAGTGCGCGGCGGCGACCTCGGCGTCGCCGACGAGCAGGCGCTCCAGCAGAACGGCTTCCCGGCCGAACTCATCAACCGCTTCTTCAACCAGATGCAGGTCGGCAGCTACACCGAGCCGATCCGCTTCGCCGACGGCCGCTGGTACATTTTCAAGCTGACCAACCGCCAGTTGGAGAACCGCCCGCTCACGTTCGAGGAGGTGAGCGGACGCATCAAGCAGGGGCTCATCGACCAGCGCAAATCAGTCTTGGGCGAGGCGCTCGTCCGCAACGCGATGAGCGACGCGACGGTCGTCAACCACCTCGCCGAGTCGATGCTGAACGACCCGAACATGCTCGGCGGCAACCAGTCGGTTGCGCCGGGCGCCAGCCCCGCGGCCTCGGCCACGCCTGCCGCGAGCCCGGCCGCCTCCGCGACGCCCGCGGCCAGCCCCGCGGCGGGCGCGAGCCCCGCGGCCACGACGAAGGCGAGCCCGGCGGCGGCGACACCGGCGGCCACGCCGAAGCGTTAACGGAAGAAGGAACCAGGAACGCTGAACGATGAACTGAAGGTGGGTGCCGGGTGCTAGGTGTTGGGTTCTGGTCTTGTCTTCCCAGCACCCAGAACCCAAAACCTAACACCCGCCCTTAGTTCATCGTTCAGCGTTCCTGGTTCAGCGTTGGTTTATGCTTTTCCGACTCACGGACGTTCACAAGTCTTACGGCGCGCAGGACGTTCTGCGAGGGGCCTCTTTGCAGGTCAACCCGGGCGAGCACGTGGGGCTCGTGGGCCGGAACGGCGCGGGCAAGACGACCCTCTTCCGCCTCGTCACCGGCGAGGAGTCGCCCGACCGCGGCGACGTGGTGCGCGCGCGCGGCGTCAAGCTCGGCCTGTTGGAGCAGCATGTGGACTTCGAGCCGGGCACGACCGTCCACGAGGCCGCGCTCGCCGCCTTCGGCCAACTCCAGTCAATCGAGCACGAGATGCACGAGCTAGAGCACCGCATGGCCGAGGCTCCGGAAGACCTCGAAACGGTGCTCGAACGCTACAGCGACCTCCAGCACGAGTTCGAGCGGCAGGGCGGCTTCGAGTACGCGGCGCGCGCCGAGGCCATCCTGCAGGGGCTCGGGTTCGAGCGCGAGACGTGGGCGATGCCGTGCGAGATTCTGTCGGGCGGGCAGAAGAACCGGCTCGGGCTCGCGCGCCTGCTGCTCGCCGAGCCGGACGTTTTGCTGCTCGACGAGCCGACGAACCACCTCGACGTGACCGCGGTCGAGTGGCTCGAAGAGTTCCTCGCCGCCTACAAGTCCGCCTACGTCATCATCAGCCACGACCGCTACTTCCTCGACCGCGCGTGCACGCGCATCGTCGAGGTGGAACTGGGCAGGGCCGTCAGCTACACGGGCAACTACTCGGCCTTCCTCGTCGAGCGCGAGGAGCGGCGCGAGATACAGCAGCGCGCCTACGAGAACCAGCGGCACCTCATCGCCAAGACCGAGGAGTTCATCCGCCGCAACCTCGCCGGGCAGAAGACCAAGCAGGCCAAGTCGCGCCGGACGATGCTCGCCAAGCTGGAGCGCGTCGAGGCCGTCCGGCCGGACGCGCCGCAGGGCAACTTCCAGATGCAGAAGGTCGAGCGCGCCGGCACGTACGTCCTGACGGTTAAGGACGCCGCGGTCGGCTACCCCGGGAAGCTCCTGGCCTCGGACATCGAGTTCGTCCTCAAGCGCGGCGAGTGTCTCGGCATCATCGGGCCGAACGGCTCGGGCAAGACGACCTTCCTGAAGACCGTGCTCGGCAAGCTCCCCCAGCTCGCGGGCGAGATTCGCTGGGGCACGAACGTCACGGTCGGCTACTACGCGCAGCAGCTCGACGACCTCGACGACCGCAACGAGATCATCATGGAGCTGCGCCGTGTCGCGCCCTCGACGGCGACCGCGGGCGAGCTGCGCGGCTTCCTCGCGCGCTTCCTCTTCACGGGCGACGACGTGTACAAGCAGGTGCGCGACCTCTCGGGCGGGGAGAAGGGGAGACTTGCCTTAGCGAAGCTCATCTACTCGAACGTCAACGTGCTCGTGCTCGACGAGCCGACGAACCACCTCGACATCCCCTCGCGCGAGGCGCTGGAGGAGGCGCTCGACGCCTACGAGGGCACCATCCTCACCATCAGCCACGACCGCTACTTCCTCGACCGCGTCGCCACGCAGATACTCGCGCTCGACGGCGAGGGCGGGGCCGAGTACCACGACGGCGACTACACCGAGTACCACGACTGGAAGGCCGCGCGCCGCGCGGGCGAGGCGGCGAAGGCTGTCGTAGAGAAAGCTCCCGAACCGACCCCGGCGCGCGGAGAGGCGCAGCGTCCGGCGCAGTCTCAACCGAAGCAGCGGGCGGGGAAGGAGTCGAAGAAGAAGGGCGCGGCGCGCGACCCGCAAACGGTCGAGGACGAGATCGCCGCGGCCGAGCAGCGCGTGACCGCGCTCGCCGAAGAGTTGGCGAAGCCCGAGACCGCCCGCGACCCCTCGCGCCTCGCGCGCGTCAACGAGGACTACCAGAAGGCCGAGGCCCGCCTGCGCGAACTCTACGAAGAGTGGGAGCGCGCGGCTGCCGAGGGCGCGAGCGCGTAGAGTAAATTAGCCGCAGAGACACGGGGGCGCAGCTTGAAGAGGATTACTCAACAAGCTGCGCCCCCGTGTCTCTGCGGCTATAGCTGTTCGCGAATGCGTGTGACGGTTTAGAGGCGGGCTGCGCCCGCCGTCCCGGGCCGCGAGTCTCGGGACGGCGGGCGCAGCCCGCCTCTAAACCGAGGGCGAAACGGCCGCACTCACACGCTACCCGATATAATTCTTGAGCCTTTAAGGCAAGGTGAAGACGTAGTTGATCGTGCCCTTGACCCTGACGGGCCGGCCCGAGAGCAGCGCGGGCGTGAAGCGCGCCTGGCGTGCGGCCTGCAACGCCGCGTGTAGCAGGAACGTGTGGCCCGAGACGGCGCGCGCCTCGACGACCTTGCCCTGCTCGTCGATGGTCACCTCGACGACGACCTTACCCTGCGCGCCGGAGTTCCTGGCGGCGGACGGGTAGACGGGCGCGGGCAGGCGGAGTGCCTTGCCGTTGAGCACGCCGCCCGAGAGCGGGGCCTTCGGGGCTTCGCCGCCCCCCGGCTTCGACGCCTCGGCGGGTCGCGCTTCGGCCGCCGACTTCATCCCATCCGAAGCCTTCTCCGGGCGCGGCGCGGGTTCGCCCGCGGGCTTCGGTTGGGTCGCGGGGGCGCTCGCCGTCTCGGCGGGCTTGTTCGACACCGCCTCGAACAGGCTGTTCCCGGCCACGCGCTCTGACGCCGCGGGCGACGTGGGCTCCGCGGCGGGCGGAGTCGCGGCCGGCGACTTCGAGGCGAGCGCGGGCGCGGAGACCGTCACCGTGAACGTCGGCACGGAGTCGGCGGCGACGACACTTCGCCTCGCGGCCTCTTCGGTGTCGGGGCCGTCCGGCCCGAGCCTGCCGCGCGCGGGCGCGGACGTGGGGCGCGCCGCCGGTTTTTGCGCGGCGGTCACGACCGGCTCACGCTTGGAAGAGGGCGTGGTGTCCGCGGCGCGCCTCTGCGGGACTGTGCTCAGGTCGGACTGTGCGTTGTTCACGCGCGTGCTCGCGGACTGTGCGCGGCCGTCGGGCGTCTGCGCCTGCGCGGCGTCGGGGTAGAAGCCCTTGCGCGCGCGCACGCGCGCCGTCGGGCGCGACTTCACGCGGAGGCTGATGAAGCGGAAGTATTTGTCCTTGCGGTCATCCTGCGGGTAGTAGCTCAGAAGGTACTGCTGCGAGAGGTCGAGCGAAATCTGCGTGAAGACCGCGTCAAGCTCTTCGACGGCGCGCGGCACGAAGACCGCCCCGCCCGTCTGCTCCGTGAGGCGGTACATGCGCTGCTCCGAGACGGGGTCGTGCAGGTTCGGGTCTTCGACCTGCCGCGTCTGCACGACGTAGACCTGGCACTCCGCGTGGAGCGCCTTGTTGACGGCGTCGTCGAAGCTCACCTCGCTCACGGTGTCTGCGCCGTCCGAGACGATGACGAGCACCTTGCGGCCGGGGAGCGGGCGCATGTACTCGGACGCCTGCGCCACGGCCTCGAAGAGGGCGGTGGCCCCTTCGGGCGCGCCGAACTTCTCGATGGTGCGGACGAGCCTCGGCACGTCGTTGGTCAGACCCTGGGAGAGGATCGGGATGTTCGAGATGGAGTAGACGGCGGCGCGGTCGATGGGTCGTATGACGCGTTGGAAGAAGCGGACGGCGGCCTGCTTCTCGAACTCGCGCGCGGCCGAGAGGCTGTAGCTGTTGTCGAAGAGCAGCGCGACGTGGACGGGCGTCTCCGAGCGCGTCAGCTCGCCGATGGTCTTGACCTCGCCGTCGATCTTCAGCTCGAAGTCCTCGACCTTCAAATCCGTGATCGCGCGCCCGAAGGCGTCCACCACGGACGCGGGGATGATGACGAGGTTCGAGTCCACGCGCACGACCTCGTCCTCGTCAACCTCCTCGGGCGCTTGGGCCGGCGACGGCTGCGCGTTGACGGCAGGCGTCGGGGCGGGCTGCGGCTGCGCGTTGGCGGACGGGGCCGGGGCGGGCTGCGGCGTCGGCGCGGGAGTCTCCTGCGGCGCGGCCGTCCGGCGCGGGCGGACGTAGGGCGTGGCCTGGGGCTTCGGGTTCGGCTCCAACTCCTGCGCCGCGGCGGACTGCGGAGAGAGGCCGAGGGCGAGCGAGGCGCAGACGAAGAGGAGGAAGAGGCATGCGCGTCGCCGCAACGCGGTGCGTGAAGTCTGCGGCGGCCGAGGGTTCTTCGGAGGCAAGGCTTTCTGGTTCTCCCGGTTCAAAGGCTCGCGGGGCGGCTGAAGTCTCTTGGGCGCTCGGGGCGCTCGAAAACTTCCGTTAAAAGAGTTGACGGGGATGGGCAGCCCGGCGACGCCCGCACCTTCTGGAAAGGGCCAATCGGCGCGTGATTCCGAACCCGCTGACCGGGGCCCGGACGCCGCCTATGCTAACACTTCCCGGCCGCTTCCTCTAGTTTTACGCCCGAAGGATTTCGCCCGCCCCGGCACCCGGACGCGCTTGACAGGCATCTAAGCCTCTTGTTAACTTAGCCTTCCGCTTTTTTGGAAGCGCTGTTTGTAAGGCTTTGTAGGCACGTAGCTCAGGGGTAGAGCACTACCTTGACACGGTAGGGGTCCGCGGTTCAAATCCGCGCGTGCCTACCATTCAAACTTTCGACAGGGAGCCCCGTAAGTCCCTTGCCCGGAACGATGACGCGAACGCGAACTACGTTTCGATTTTAGTTGACGCTGGCCGGCCCGCCACGGGCCACGAAGGCCGCGCGGCGAGGGCGCTTCTGTCGAATCCGATCTGGTTAGTCAATCCCTAACGGGGACGACACATTTAGTTCACCCTTCTCCGCGCAGCCGGGTGCCGGCGCGTAGGGCTTTCGGCCCGCGTGACTCCGAGGCGGCGGGCCGCCCGGGTCTTCATCCGAAGCTCCGGCCGGAGCGGAAAGGGGTTGTGAGTGATGAGCGAGATAAGCGTACAGCTTGAGGGCGGACGTGAGGCTGTGGTGCCGGCGGGCGCGACCGTCGCGGAGGCCATCAAGGCCGCCGACCGCGACGCAGCGAAGCAGGCGCTCGCCGCGCGCGTCAACGGCCGCGAGGTTGACCTGACCTACCGCCTCGACGCGTCGGCGGCGGGGAACGGCGACGCCGTAAAGGTCGAGCCCGTCCTGCCCGGCACGCTGGAGGGCCTCGACGTTATCCGCCACTCGACCGCGCACCTTTTGGCGGCGGCCGTGCTCGACCTCTTCCCCGGAACCAAGCTCGGCATCGGCCCGGCGCTCCTGGAAGACCCGCGCTACGGCTTCTTCTACGACGTCATCGCGCCGCGGCAGTTGACGGAGGAAGACCTGCCCGTCATCGAGAAGCGCATGCGCGAACTCGCCAAGCGCAACCTCGCGTACCGCCGCGACGAGATTCCCAAGCCCGACGCCCTGAAGGTCTTCGGCGAGCGGGAAGAGCCTCTGAAGTGCGAGCTGATCGAGGAGAAGGCCGGCGACGTGGTGAGCGTCTACTACATCGACGGCTCGCCCTTCCTCGACTTCTGCCTCGGCCCGCACGTGCCGAACACGAACAAGCTGAAGGCGTTCAAGCTCCTCTCGCTCTCGGGCGCATACTGGAAGGGCGACGCCGAGCGCGAGCAGATGCAGCGCATCTACGGGACGGCCTTCGCCACGCAGGAAGAACTCGACGCCTGGGTCAAGCAAAGGGAAGAGGCCGAGCGGCGTGACCACCGCCGCATCGGAAGGGAGTTAGACCTCTTCTCGATTCAAGACCAGTACGGGCAGGGCCTCGTCTTCTGGCACCCGAAGGGCGCGGTCATCCGCAAGGCGATGGAGGACTACCTCTACGAGGAGCTGAACGGCCGCGGCTACACCTTCGTCTACACGCCGCACATCGCCAAGCGCGACCTGTGGGTGACGAGCGGCCACGACCAATCTTACGGCGACTCGATGTTCTCGCCCGTCAAGCTCGAAGACGTGGAGTTCCGCCTGAAGCCGATGAACTGCCCGTTCCACATCGGCATCTACAAGTCGCAGCAGCGCTCGTACCGCGACCTGCCGCAGCGCTACGCCGAGATGGGCACGGTCTACCGCGCGGAGCTGTCGGGCACGCTCCACGGGTTGATGAGGGTGCGCGGGTTCACCGTGGACGACGCGCACCTCTTCTGCACGCCCGAGCAGGTGCGCAGGGAGATCGGCGACTGCATCGACTTCGTCGTGGACGTGTTCAAGACCTTCGGCTTCGAGAAGGTGAAGTTCGAGCTGTCGGTCAAGGGCGACGACACCTCGAAGAACTGGCTCGGCCCGGAGGAGGGCTGGGCGCACGCCGAGAAGGAGCTGGCCGCCGCGCTCGACGAGCGCGGGGTGCCGTACGAGCGCGTCGAGGGCGAGGCGGCCTTCTACGGCCCGAAGATCGACTTCAAGATCGAGGACGCCATCGGCCGCCTCTGGCAGTTGGGAACCGTGCAGTGGGACTTCAACCTGCCGGAGCGCTTCGGGCTCGAATACGTCGGCGAGGACAACAAGCCGCACCAGCCCGTGATGGTGCACCGCGCCCTGTTCGGCTCCATCGAGAGGTTCTTCGGGATTCTCATCGAGCAGTACGCCGGGGCGTTCCCCGTGTGGCTCGCGCCGGTGCAGGTGGCGGTGCTCCCGATCACCGACCGCGCCAACGACTACGTCGAGCAGGTCGCCCGCGACTTAAGACGGGCGGGCCTCCGGGTCGAGACCAACACGCGCGGCGACAAGATCGGCGCGAAGATCCGCAACGCGCAGTTGCAGAAGATTCCTTTCATGCTCGTCTGCGGCGACCGCGAGGTGGAAGAGGGCAGGGTCGCCGTCCGCGAGCGCTCGCGGGGCGACATCGGCGCGATGTCGCTCGAAGAGTTCAGGGAGATGGCCGTGCGCCTCGTCCGCACGCGCGCCCTGGTGAACGAATAGTGCTGAGGACTGAGGACTGAGTGGGAAGAAGTTTTAAACTCAGTCCTCGGCATTCAGTACTCTGACTTAGGAGGTGTAGGTATTCCTTCATTTCGAGGCCGCGGGCAGCGCCCGGACAACCGCCGCGCCCCCGCCACGCGTATTAACGACAGGATTCGCGTCCCCCAGGTGCGCGTCATCGCGGAGAACGGCGACCAGCTCGGCATCATGAACACGCGCGAGGCCGTGCAGCTCGCGCGCTCGCAGGGGCTCGACCTCGTCGAGGTCGCGGCGACGGCCGACCCGCCCGTCTGCCGCATCATCGACTACGGCAAGTTCACCTACGAGGCGAAGAAGAAGGCGAGCGAGGCGAAGAAGAAGCAGGTCATCATCACGGTGAAGGAGGTCAAGTTCCGGCCCGGCACCGACGACCACGACTACAACTTCAAGATGAAGCACGCCCGCGACTGGCTCACCGAGGGCGACAAGGTCAAGGCCACCATCTTCTTCCGCGGCCGCGAGATCACGCACCGCGAGCTGGGCGCGGAACTGCTCCAGCGGCTCGAACAGGACCTCGCCGAGGTGGGCGAGGTCGAGCAGCGCCCCAAGATGGAGGGCAACCAGATGTTTCTAATCTTCGCCCCCAAGCGGCACAAGTCGCCCAAGCAGCAGCAGGGGCCGAAGACCGAGGGCGGCGTCACGCAAGGCCCGCCCGTCCCGGAAGGCACCGGCGGGATGGTGCAGTCATAGGAGCGGTCAGCGTTCAGCACTCAGCTTACAGCTTTTACCCGCCGCGGCGGGCGAGTGTTGAGGACAAGGCTGGCCGGTGAAGTAAGAATAAAGCTGAGAGCTGAAAGCCGAGTGCTGACAGCTTCGGAGGTAATCATGCCGAAACTTAAGACACACAAGGGCGCGGCGAAGCGTTTCCGCACGACCGCGACGGGCAAGGTCAAGCGCGGCCACTCGCACGCGCGCCACATCCTGACGAAGAAGACGGCCAAGCGGAAGCGCGCGCTCGACATCGACGTGCTCGTCTCCGAGGCCGACGAGGTGCGCATCGAGCGCATGCTGCCCTACGGGCGTAAATAAAGGAATGGTTCATTGATTCGATGAAGCAATGAGACGTTGAATCAATCACGGAGGTATTAGTCATGCCTAGGGCAAAACGTGGGAACAAGCGCACGGAGAAGCGCAAGAAGATACTCGATTTAGCGAAGGGCTACCGCGGGACGAAGTCGAAGCTGTACCGCTCGGCGAAGGAGTCGGTCGAGCGGGGCCTGAAGTTCGCCTACACCGGCCGCAAGCTGAAGAAGCGCGACTTCCGCAGCCTGTGGATCGTCCGCATCGGCGCGGCCGCGCGCGTCAACGGGCTGAACTACTCGCAGTTCATGCACGGCCTCTCCCTGGCCGGCATCGAGCTCGACCGCAAGGCGCTCGCCGACCTCGCGGCCAACTCGCCCGACGCCTTCGCGGAACTCGCCGGGCAGGCGCGCACCGCCATCGAGAACCGGCCGCAGGCCGCGGCTTGAGTTGACAGTGAAGACTATGAGAGGACTCTTGTATGAGTTCCGAAGCGGTTGACTACGACGCACAAGTTGCGTCCGTGCGTGAAGCGTTCGAGCGAGAGTTCGGACGCTTCGCTCGCTTTCGCACGCACGAAGGGACGGAAGGGCTCTCGCTCGACGAGGCCGAGGCCCTCTCGCGCGAGGTGAAGGAGCTTGCCACGCGCCACACGGCGAAGAAGAGCGCGGTCGCGCAGTTGATGAAGCTGGTCGGGCGCGTCCCGGCCGAGGAGCGCGCGCGCTTCGGGCAGGTCGTCCAGCAGCTCGACAAAGACATCCGGGGCGCCCTCGGCGACGTCGGGGTCGCGCTCGCCGGCAGGATTAGCCTGCTCAAGACGGAGCGCGAGCGCGTGGACGTGACGCTGCCGGGCCGCAGGCCGCGGCGCGGCCACCTGCACCCGATCACGCTCCTGCGCCAGCGCATCGAGGACATCTTCGTCTCGATGGGCTACGCGGTCGAGGACGGCCCCGAGGTCGAGACCGACTTCTACAACTTCACCGCGCTGAACATCCCCGAGCTGCACCCGGCGCGCTCGCCGCAGGACACGTTCTACACGACCGACGGCCTGAGCCTTCGCTCGCAAACGTCCACGGTGCAGATTCACGCGATGCAGAGGCGGCGGCCGCCCCTGCGCGTCGTGGCCCCCGGGCGCGTCTTCCGGCGCGACACCCCGGACGCGACGCACAACCCGATGTTCTTCCAGGTCGAAGGGCTCCTGGTTGACCGCGGCATCCACATGGGGCATCTGAAGGGGACGCTCACGGAGTTCGTCCGCCGCCTCTTCGGCCCCGCGACGCGGACGCGCTTCCGCCCGTCCTACTTCCCGTTCACCGAGCCGAGCATGGAGGCCGACTACTCCTGCTTCAAGTGCGGGGGTGCGGGCTGCCGCCTCTGCAAGGGCTCCGGCTGGATCGAGCTGGGCGGGTCGGGGATGGTGCACCCGAACGTCCTGCGCGCCGTGGACATCGACCCCGAAGAGTTCTCCGGCTTCGCCTTCGGCCTCGGCATCGACCGCATGTGCGGCCTGATGTACGAGCTCGACGACATCCGCCTCCTCTTCGAGAACGACGTGCGCTTCCTTGAACAGTTTTAAGGCAGTGACGAGTGACAGGTGACGGGTGACGAGCAGCGGGCTCTTAACTCGTCACTTGTCACTCGTCACTCGTCACTGCTTTTCTTATGGACATCAGCTACAACTGGCTTCGTGAATTGACCGGCGTCGAGTTGCCTCCGCGTGAGTTGGCGGAGCGCCTGACGATGGCGGGGCTCGCGGTGGACGCGGTGAAGGAGTCGGGCGACGACTCGGTGCTTGAGTTCGACCTGACCTCGAACCGCCCGGACTGCCTTTCGCACCTCGGCATCGCGCGCGAGGCGGCGGCGCTGGCCGGGGGGAGTGTGAAGCTCCCCGACCTGACGGCCAAGAGCGTCGGCGGGAGGGCGGAGCAGTTCACGGCGGTCGAGATCGAAGACCCGCGGCTCTGCCCCCGCTACGCCGCGCGCGTGGTGCGCGGGGTGAAGATCGGGCCGTCGCCCGAGTGGCTCGTCGAACGCCTGCAGGCCATCGGGCAGCGCCCCATCAACAACGTCGCGGACATCACCAACTTCGTGATGCACGAGATGGGCCAGCCCCTGCACGCCTTCGACCTGGCGAAGCTGGCCGAGTTCCGCATCGTCGTCCGCCGCGCGCGGGCGGGCGAGAAGTTGAAGACGCTGGACGGCGTCGAGCGCGAGCTGGACGGGGAGATGCTCGTAATCGCCGACGCCGCGCGCGCCGTGGCCGTCGCGGGCGTGATGGGCGGCGAGGAGACGGAGATTTCCGGCGAGACGGCGGACGTGCTCGTCGAGAGCGCCTACTTCGACCCGCAGTCGGTGCGCCGCACGTCGAAGCTGCTCGGCCTCCAGACCGAAGCCTCTTACCGCTTCGAGCGCGGCGTGGACTACGAGGGCGTGCGCCGCGCGCAGGACAGGTGCGTCGCGCTCATCTGCGAGCTGGCCGGCGGCACCGCGACCGAGGACGCGATTGACGTTTACCCCCTGAGGCTCGCGCCGCCGACCGTCCGCCTGCGCCTGCGCCGCGTCGAAGAGCTGACGGGCCTGAACGTCCCCGCCGAAGAGAGCCTGCGCATCCTCCGCTCGCTCGGCTTCGAGCCGGTCGGCCGCGGCGCGGGCGGCGGCAACGGGCACGGGTCGGTTGAAAGTCCCGGGGAACAAACGTCCGCCTCGGGCTCGGAGGGCGAGGGGCTCTTCTTCGGCGTGCCGACGTGGCGGACGGACGTGCGGATCGAGGAAGACCTGGTCGAAGAGGTCGCGCGCGTCTACGGGTACGACAAGATCGGCGAGGCGCTGCCGCCGTCGCCTGTGACGGGCGAGTACCTCCTGGGCGACCGCCGTCGGCGCGCGGCGCGGCAGGTGCTCACCGCCGCGGGCTTCAACGAGGCCGTCAGCATCAGCTTCATCGAAGAGTCTTCGGGCGTTACGGAGGCGGGCGAGGGCCGCATGGAGCTTGTGCCCGGCCTGCGACAGGTTGAGGGCGAGGGCGCGTGGGTCACGCTGAAGAATCCGATCATCGAGGGCGCGCGCCTGATGCGCCCCAGCCTCGTGCCCGGCCTGCTCGAAGCCACGCGCCACAACTTCAACCACGGCACGCGCGACGTGCGCCTCTTCGAGACCGGCCGCGTCTTCGCCGCGAGCGGAGCGCAGGGGGCGGGGGGCGAGTCGAGGCCGAACGAGGTCGAGGCTTTCGCCTTACTCGCGACGGGCGAGGCGCTCGAAGAGGGGAGGGCCGCGGGACGCCCCGTAGACCTCTTCGACCTGAAGGGCGCGCTCGAAGCGGCGGCGGACGCGATGCGCGTGGGCGAGCTTGAGTTCGAGCCGGCTTCGGTCGGCCACCTGCGCGAGGGGCAGGCAGCGCGCGTGCTGCTCGGCGGCGCGGAGGTCGGCAGCCTCGGCCGCCTCTCCGAAGAGCTGGTCGCTCGCTACAAGTTCCGCCAGCCGGTCTACGTCGCGGAGGTGAGTCTGACGGCGCTGCTCGCTACGGGCGAAAGGCCCGCGCGCTACACGCCGCTGCCGCGCTTCCCCGGCGTCGCGCGCGACGTGTCGCTCGTCGCAGACCGCCGCGCCGGCTACGGCGAGATGCGCCGCCGCGTACTCTCGCTCGGGATAGAAGAGGTTCGCGGCGTAGCGCTCGTGGACGTGTATGAGGGCGCGAACATGCCGGAAGGGAAGCGCTCGTTGACGCTGCGCGTCGAGTACCGCGCCGACGACCGCACGCTCCGCGACGAGGAGGTTGACGCCATGCACGCCCGCGTCGTCGCCGCCCTCGAAGAGGGCTTCGGCGCGCAGCTCAGAGCTTAAAGGTCAGAGGCCGGAGGCCGGAGGTCAGTTAAAAGCCGTCTTCAACTGACCTCCCACCTCCGACCTCTGACCTCTACTTTTAACTCTTGCGCTCTCGCGCGACCCGGCGCATAATCGCTCGGCAGTCACGAGGCCGCAGCCGCACGGAGAAGTGAAAGATGGTCGGATTGACCGGACTTGAAAAGTTCTCTCACCTCGAAGACAAAATTTACCGCACCATCGAGTTGACCAAGACGCTCCGCCAGGAGAAGGAAGGGCTGGAGCGCGAGCTGGCCTCGGTGCGCCGCGAGCTGGGCGCGCTGCTGGACGAGAAGGACAGGCTCGAAGGGCAGGTCGAGCGCCTGCTCTCCGAGCGCGACACCATCCGCACCAAGGTCGAGGCGATGCTCGACGCCATCGCGGTGCTCGACCCCGAGGCCGTCGAGGTCATGCGCAGGTAGCAGCCCCAAGGTTTAACTCATGAGCGCCATCAAGAACCCGGCGGAGGGCACGCCGACCATCCGGGTCGAAATCTACAACCAGACCTACAACATCCGCTCGGACGGCGACAGCGAGTACGTCATCGGCCTGGCGGAGTTCGTCGACCGCCGCATGCGCGAAATCTCCTCGGGCACGCTGACGGTGGACTCGCTCAAGGTCGCCATCCTCGCCGCGCTCCACATCGCCGACGAGCTGCACCGCCTCAAGCGCCTCCACGAGCAGACCGACCAGCAGCTCGCCGCCCGCAGCGCCGAGTGCGCCGAGATGCTCGACCGCGTCCTCAAGCCCCGCAACCTCTCCGACCAGCCGAGCCCCAGCAGCATCACCATCTCTTAGCAGACGACGCCGGCCCGGAAGCCCGCGCCCGCGCGCTTTTGTCAAGCGTGCCGGGCCTACTTTCCCGCGCACATTTTCTGACGCGACCCGCCGCGCTGTGCTAGTATCTCGGCAGGCTGAGGGTGTCGGTTCTGCGCGGCCCGCCACCGATTTACGTTGGTTGAGCCTACGTCGTAAAATAGGGAGACCGACGCCGTCGCCAGTGCGCTCCCTCACTGTAGGGATGCGCCGGAGGCGACGGCTTCTGGCCGCAAGGTCAAGGTCACCCACCTGCTAGCACGCAGGTTCAATTACGACTTCGGAGCGGCCGCCGCGGTTCGCCCCCGGCCCTTCTCTTTAGTGACGAGTGACAGGTGAAGAGTGACGAGCAGGAAGTTGTTAACTCGTCACCCGTCACCTGTCACTCGTCACTGCTTTTGAGCCGATGAGAATCCTATTGATCGGAGACGTGGTGGCGCGACCCGGAAGGGTGGCGGTGCTGGAGCGCATCCAGGACCTGCGCGAGCAGCACTCGGTAGACCTCGCCGTGATGAACGCCGAGAACGTCTCGGGCGGCTTCTCCGTCACGCCGCAGCACGCCGAACAGCTCTTCGCCGCGGGCATCGACGTGATGACCTCCGGCAACCACATCTTCGACAAGCGCGAGGCCGCCGCCTACGTCGCGCGCCAGCCGCGCCTGCTCCGGCCCGCCAACTACCCCGACGCCGCGCCCGGCTCCGGGGTCTGGACGGGCGAGGTGCGCGGGACGCGCGTCGCCGTCCTCAACCTGATGGGGCGCGTCTACATGCCGCCGACGCACGACAGCCCCTTCGACGCCGCCGACCGGGTGCTTTCGAGGTTGGAGCCGCAGGTGAAGGTGCGGCTCGTGGACATGCACGCCGAGGCGACCTCGGAGAAGGTCGCGATGGCCTGGCACCTTGCCGGGCGCGTCTCGGCCGTCGTCGGCACGCACACGCACGTGCAGACGGCCGACGAGCGCATCCTGCCCGGCGGCACGGCCTTCATCACAGACCTCGGGATGACCGGAAGTTATTCGGGCTGCATCGGCATGGACAGGGAGGGAGCCATCGCGCGCTTCCTCAACCCCGCCGCCCCCCGCGCCGAACACTCCAAAGGCGACGTGCGCATCTGCGCCGCCCTCATCGACGTGGACGACGCGACGGGTCGCGCCCGCGAAATCTCGCGCATCAACCTGCCGCACGAATCGTGAAGAGCAGTAGGCAGTAGGCAGACGGCAGTAGGCAGTTCGGAGCCCCGCAGGGGCGGCATAAGGTAGCCAGGGGCGAGCCAAAGACGCGAGCCGCAGGCGAGCGGCGCAGGCGAAGCCCCTGGGACACGTCGAAAAAATAATCGCGCCCCGGAGGGGCGCGGGGACGCGTGATGATGACGACGCCCCCGCGCCCCTCCGGGGCGCGATATATATTTTCTATGTCTCCCAGGGGCTTCGCTCAGGCTTGCGCCTTCGCTGGCCCCTGGCTACCTTCTGCCGCCCCTCCGGGGCTCCGTAACTGCCTACTGCCTACTATTCGCTATCAGGCGACGGCGCGAGCGGCGGGGAGCTGAGGGCGAGGCGGTAGCTCTCGGGGAGCGAGATGACGCGGTTGTTGGCGTCGGTGACGACGTGGCCGGTCTCGCCCTCGGCGATGATGCGGCCGTCCGCGGCGTTGAGGATTTCGTAGCCGAAGCGCACCGAGCGGCGGCGCAGCTCCGTGATGTGGGTGCGGACGATCAGCTCGTCGTCGTAGCGCGCGGGGGCCTTGTAGCGGCAGTAACTTTCGGCCACGACGAGGAAGGCGTGGTCGTTCTCCTCCATGTCCTTGTAGGCGAAGCCGCGCGCGCGGCAGAACTCGGTGCGCCCGATCTCGAACCAGACGAGGTAGTTCGCGTGGTACACTACGCCCATCCGGTCGGTCTCCGCGTAGCGGACGCGGATGGTCGTCTCGTGCCAGTCGTCGAAGAGGGCGTCGGCCTCGATGGGTTGCATCGTCGTCAAGGGTTGCGAGAGCGTTCCGGTTTCAGCGGACTATAAAAGCGAAGGGTTCGTGATGTCAAAGAGAATCAGGGCGGGGAAGTGGGCCGCCGCCGCGGTCGCCTGTGCGGGCGCGGCCCTGTGGTGCGCGGGGGCGGCGGCGCAGAAGGCCAAGTCCGTTGCCGTCAACCCGAAGACGGCCGCCGTGCGCGAGGCCACGACGGAGGTCTTGCGCGAGACGAGCGAGCTGCGCAAGCTCCCCGTGCTCCGGCAGGTGCGCAGCGGCGCACAGTCGCGCGCCGAGATCGAGCAGATGCTCATCCGCAACCTCAACGAGAACGCGACGCCCGAGGAGACCACGGCCGCCGAGACCTCGATGAAGAAGTTCGGGCTCGCGCCCGCGGACTTCCAGCTCCGCCCCTTCCTCGTCAAGCTGCTGACGGAGCAGGTCGCGGGCTACTACGACCCGAAGTCGCAGGAGTTCTACCTCGCCGACTGGATCGACCTCGACGGCCAGCGCCCCGTGATGGCGCACGAGCTGACGCACGCGCTGCAAGACCAGCACTTCAACCTCCGCCGCTTCGAGGACTGGCCCAAGCACGACTCCGACGCCGAGCTGGCCGCGCACGCGCTCGTCGAGGGCGACGCCTCGTACCTGATGATGCAGTACGTGGCGCGCGACCCGGCGCGCCAGCTCGCCTTCCTCAAGTCGATGATGTCGGGCGGCGCGACCTCCAGCGAGCAGATCGAGAAGGCGCCGCGCGTCCTGCGCGAGCAGATGCTCTTCCCCTACCTGCAAGGGATGATCTGGGCCGCGCAGGTCTACAAGCAGGGCGGCTGGGAGGCGGTCTCGGCCGCCTACAAGAACCTGCCGAAGTCGTCCGAGCAGATACTGCATCAGGAGAAGTACGCCGCGAACGAAGCGCCGCAGAGGGTCGCGTTGCGCGACCTTTCGCCGTCGCTCGGGCGGGGGTGGCGGATGGCCGACAACGACGTGTGGGGCGAGTGGGGCTTCTACCTCCTGCTCGACGAGTTCTTGCAGTCGGTGGACGTGTCGAAGCGCGCGGCCGCCGGCTGGGGCGGCGACCGCTTCGCGCTCTTCGTCGGCCCGCGGAAGACGGACGTGGCCGTCGCGCTCAAGAGCGTCTGGGACACCGAGGCGGACGCGCGAGAGTTCTACGACGCCTACGCGCGGCGCACGACGAAGCGCTACGGCGTCGAGCCGTCGGAGGTCGCGGCCGCCGACCGCCAGGTCTGGAGGACGCAGGAGGGCGCGGTCGTCGTCGAGCGGCAGGGGCTCGCCGTTCTGGTCGTCGAAGGCGTGCCGGACGGCGTGGACGCGAAGGCGCTGGCGAAGAGTTTGTAGCCCCGAGAGGGAGATGAACCCCCGCGCGCCCGACACGCCGTCCGCCGTCCTCGACTTCCCCGACGACTGCCCCGAGGGCGCGCGCGCTTACTTCACAAATCCCGTAGAGGTCATCTCCGCGCACACACACGAAGAGGTGCGCCCCGCGCTCAAGCGCGTCGAGCGCGCCGCGGCCGAGGGACTTTACGCGGTCGGCTTCGTCGCCTACGAGGCCGCCCCCGCGTTCGACCGCGCGCTCGTCGTGAAGGGGCGCGCGGGCGACCTGCCGCTGCTCTGGTTCGGCCTCTTCGAGCGACCCTCCGAAGTCGAGACCGCCGGCGGCGTGTTCCGTGTCTCCGGGTGGTCGCCCTCGATCACGCGCGGCGAATACGAGCGCAACGTCGAGGCGGTGCGCGACGGGATCGCGCGCGGCGACACCTATCAGGTCAACTACACCTTAAGACTGCGCGCGCGTTTCGAGGGCGAAGACTTCGCCTTCTACGAGCGGCTGCGCGCGGCGCAGCGCACGCGCTTCGGCGCGTACCTGAACGCCGGCCGCTTCCGCGTGCTCTCGGCCTCGCCCGAGCTGTTCTTCCGCCGCAGGGGTCGCCGCGTCGAGACGCGGCCGATGAAGGGGACGGCCGCGCGCGGCCGCTGGAAGGAGGAGGACGAGGCGGCGTCAGCGCGGCTCGTGGCGTCGGAGAAGGAGCGGGCGGAGAACCTGATGATCGTTGACCTGCTGCGCAACGACCTCGGCCGCGTCGCGGAGACGGGCACGGTCGAGGTCGAAGAGCTCTTCCGGGTCGAGCGCTACCCGACGGTCTGGCAGATGACCTCCACGGTCGCGGCGACGCTGCGCGAGGGCGTGACGCTGGACGAGCTGTTCGCCGCCCTCTTCCCCTGCGGTTCGGTCACGGGCGCGCCGAAGGTGAGCACGTCGCGCTTCATCGCCGCGCTCGAAGACTCGCCGCGCGGCGTCTACTGCGGCGCGGTCGGGTTCGTCGCGCCCGGCGGGGGCGCGGCCTTCAACGTCGCCATCAGGACGGTCGTCGTCGATAAGGAGACGGGCGAGGCCGTCTACGGCGTGGGCGGCGGCGTGACGTGGGACTCGACGCCCGGTGGCGAGTACGCGGAGGCGCGCGCGAAGGCGAGGCTGTTGGCCGAAGACGCGCCCGACTTCGAGCTGCTCGAAACGATGCGGCTCGACGGGTCGGGCTTCCACCTCCTCGAAGAGCACCTCGCGCGGCTCGAAGCCTCGGCGGAGTATTTCGACATCCCGCTCGACACGGCCGACGCGCGTGAGGCGCTCGCGCGCCTTGCCGCGGAGTACGACGGCACCCCGCGCCGCGTGCGCCTGCTCGTCTCAAACGACGGGCGCGCGCGGGTCGAGAGCCATCCGCTCGACGAGCTGCCGCCCGGCCCGCTGCGTGTCGCGCTGGCCGTCACGCCTGTGAAGAAATCCGACCGCTTCCTCTGCCACAAGACGACCAACCGCGCGCACTACGAGGCGCGCCGCGCGGAGGCGACCGGCGTCTTCGACGTGCTGCTCTGGAACGAGGAGGGCGAGCTGACCGAGTTCACGAACGGCAACGTCGTCGTCGAGCTGGAAGGGAAGCGTTGGACTCCGCCACGCGCGTGCGGCCTGCTCGCGGGGACGTTCCGCGAGTCGCTCCTGCGCAGGGGCGAGGTCGGAGAGCGCGTGCTGACGAGGGACGACCTCGCGCGCGCCGCGCGCGTCTGGTTCGTCAACGGCGTGCGCGGGTGGGTGGAAGTCTCCCTCCGATTACCCAAAAATCCGGCTTATCCCAATGATAAAAACTTTTAGCTTTCCTTATTGACCGCTCCTCATTAGAATACGCGGCCAGTTCGCACAAAGGGCCGTATTACGACCGCCGCCAGCGCGGCCGCTTAGTCTTACCGACATTTACAGCTTAACCACGGAGAACGAGATGAATAGACGGAGTCTGTCCGCACTAGCCTTGACCGCCGCTTTGCTTCTGGCGTTCGCCGCCGCGACGACCCGCGCGCAGGGCAGCGCGTCGCGCGTGACCGGCGTCGTCACAGACCCCTCGGGCGCGGTCGTTCCTGGCGCGACCGTGACCCTGACGAACGATGCCACCAAGGTCTCCTTCACGACCGAGAGCACCTCGACGGGGCAGTACGTCTTCGAGTCGGTGCAGGTCGGCGTCTACACCGTCGAGGTCGAGAAGTCGGGCTTCAAGAAGTTCTCCGCGCCCGGCAACCAGGTCAACGTCAACCAGCCGGCGACCGTGGACGTGAATCTGGAGGTCGGCAACATCGCCGACGTGGTGACGGTGGAAGGGGCGGCCGAGCTGGTGCAGACGAGCAGCTCGGGCAACTTCGGCAACACCGTCGAGCAGCGCTCGCTCGAAGCGCTGCCTATCGTCGGCGAGCGCGGCCGCAACCCCCTCCAGTTCATCTCGCTCCAGCCCGGCGTCATCGGCAACGGGCGGGCGGGCACGGGCGGCAACACAGGCGGCAACGTCCACGTCCACGGCGCGCGCGACCGCGCCTTCAACTTCACGCTCGACGGCATCGACATCAACGAGTCGTCGGCGGGCGGCTCGAACTCCACGCCGCTGCGCCCCAACCCCGACTCCATCTCGCAGTTCCAGGTCGTGACCGGCAACTTCACGGCCGAGCTGGGCCGCTCCTCCGGCGCGCAGGTCTCGCTCGTCACGCGCTCGGGGACGGACGAGTTCCACGGCACGCTCTTCGAGCTCTACCGCACGCCGCGCTTCAACGCCAACGAGTACGAGAACAACCTGAACGGCCGGTCGAAGGGGCAGTTCGTGCAGCACATCTTCGGCGGCAGCATCGGCGGCCCCGTCCTCCTGCCCGGCTACAACGGCCGCGAGCGCAAGACCTACTTCTTTACCAACCTCCAGATGCTGCGCGCCACGCAGGGCATCCTCCAGACGCGCACCGTCTACACGGCGCAGGCGCGGCAGGGGCTCTTCCGCTACCGCATCGGCGCGGCCAACGCCCCGGCCGGCACGGCGAACCCTTCGGTGGACGCGGCAGGCAACGTGCTGCCGGGCGTCACGCTCGGCACCTATAACATTCCGGCGATGGACCCGCTCTGCAACACGCAGCCCACCAACTGCGGCCTCGACCCGACGACACAGGCGCTCATCGCGGCGACGCCCCTGCCGAACAACTTCTCCGTCGGCGACGGCCTCAACACCGCCGGCTTCAGCTTCAACGCCCCGCAGGTCGAGAAGCAGTACGACTTCGTCACCAAGATCGACCACGCCTTCAACGACCGCAACACCTTCTACGTCCGCTACGCGCAGGGGAAGCAGGACACGTTCGGCGACAACGCCAACTCCGGCACGCGCTCGTTCCCCGACAGCCCCTTCAACTTCGTGGACACGAACCGCAACCCGAAGAACCTGGCGGTCAACTACCGCTGGACGCCCTCGGGGACGGTGACCAACGAGTTCGTCGTCGGCTTCAACAAGTTCGCCTTCACCTTCGGCAACCCCGACCCGAACCCCGTGCCCTACATCCTCAACCTCCCGCGCGACCCCTTCAACTTCGCGCCGCCCATCAGCAACGAGCGCAAGATCAGGACGCTCCAGCTGGTGGACAACATCAGCTTCATCAAGGGCGCACACACCTTCCGCGGCGGGACGAACATCCGGCTGCAGTCGCACGACGACATCCGCAGCACGGTCGGCGGCGGCGTCGGCACGATCACCACCCTGAGCACCAACCTGCAGGTCAACTTCTCGCGCACGGCGAACGCGCCGCCCACCTCCGGCGCCTTCAACTTCAACCTGCCGACGGCGGGCGCCGGCTCGATCAACAACACCGACCGCAACAACCTCCAGTCCGCCATCAACGACTTGCTCGGGCGCTACGGCACCGTCGGCCAGGCGTTCGTCGCCGCGGACGGCACGACCTTCGCGCCCGCGGGTACGCTCTTCCTCTTCGTCTCGAAGTATAACGAGTACGACTTCTACATCCAGGACACCTGGAAGGTGCGTCCCAACCTGACCTTCGACTATGGCCTGCGGTGGGAGCCGAAGATGTCGCCGCGCGCCGGCGACGGTAACGCCATTCTCCGCCCCGACCGCCCCGTCCGCCTGGGCGAGGCGCCGACCGACCAGCTCAAATTCGTCGAGGGCAAGCTCTTCGACGACGACTGGAACAACTTCGCGCCCACGGTCGGCTTCGCCTGGGACCCGTGGAGCGACGGCCGGACTTCGATCCGCGCCAACTACCGCCTCGCCTACGACCGCATGAACACGTTCCTCGCGTCGTCGGCCATCTTCCCGAACACGCCCGGGAACACGCTCGGTTGTGGCGAGGCGAACTGCGCCACCGTACCCGCGAACGAGAACCGCCGCCTCCGCTTCGGCCTGCCCACGCTCGCGCCGACGGCCAGCCCCTCGACGCTGCGCCAGCCCGCGGCCTTCTCGACCGGGACGCTGACGGTCTTCGACCCCTCGACGCGCTTCCCGAAGACCAACCAGTGGGGCGTGAGCCTGCAGCGCGAGCTGGGGAGCGACTTCGTCTTCGAGGCCAACTACGTCGGGCGCAAGGGCGTCGGCCTCTTCGGCGCCTACGACGTGAACCAGGTCAATGTCTTCGCATCGGACCCGCGCTGCTCGGGCGAGCGCTTCGTCGACGCCTTCAACACGCTGCGGGGCAGCACGACGGCGACGAGCTGCCTGGCCAACCTGCTCTTCACGGGCAGCACGACGAACAACGCCGGCTCGGGCACCTTCCGCACGACCTTCGCGTCTGAGCTGACCCAGGGCTCGGTCGCCTCGGCGGCGCTCCTGATGTCGCAGCGCGTCTCGGGCGGCGTGCGCACCATCGCGCAGGCGGGTAACGTCGGCACCGCCTTCTTCCAGCCCTACCCGCAGTTCACCGGCGCCGTCAACGTCATCGACAGCAACGACTACTCGCGCTACAACGGCCTCGAACTCCAGGTCAGCCGCCGCAAGCGCAACGGCCTGCTGATGCAGCTCGCCTACACGCTGGCGAAGTCGATGGACACGCGCTCGTTCGACCCGGCGTTCACGGTCGCGGCGCGCACCACCTCGGCGACGAACGCCTCGCCCTCGGCGCAGAACACGCCGCTCGACATCCGCGACCGCAGCCTGAACTACGGGCGGTCTGATTTCGACCGCCGTCACGCCTTGCAAGGCTACCTCGTCTACGACCTGCCGTTCGGCCGCGGCCAGCGCTTCCTCGGAGACGTGAACGGCTTCGTCAACCAGTTGGTCGGCGGCTGGGAGATCGCCAACGCGCTCATCTGGCAGAGCGGGCGTGCGTTCACGGTCTACTCCGGCGCCTTCACCGTCAGCAACGTCGTGCTCTCGACGGCGAACTGCAACGGGTGCACGGCCGACATGGGGGGCGTCGTGCAGAACGCCGGCACCAACTTCATCTTCACGCCCGAGCAGCGCGCCCTGTTCTCGACGCCCGCGCCGGGCGAGCAGGGCAACACGCCGCGCAACTTCTTCACGGGCCCGCCGTTCTTCAACCTCGACATGACCGTCCGCAAGCGGTTCCGCATTACGGAGTCGAAGAACCTTGAGTTCCGCGCCGACATCAACAACCTGACCAACACCCCCTCGTTCGAGTTCCCGATCAGCTCGACGAGCGGCATCGGCGTCCCGTCCGACGTGACCAACCCCGCCGCGTTCAACCAGGTCTTCGGCCGCATCCGCGACAGCGTCAACAGCAACTCGCGCCGCATCCAGCTCGGCGTCAAGTTCAACTTCTAACCGTTCGGGTAGAAGCCCCTTCCTTCGCGCCTTCGCGTGAGACTCGTCTCACGCGAAGGCGCGAAGGCGCTAAGCCTTCCGCCCGCCGGAAAGCGACGGCCTTTTCCCAAAATTTATCTTTATTCCACTGATAAAATCTTTTAGCTTTGATTATTAGTCCCGCCTTCATTAGAATGAACGTCCTAGCTCGCGCAGCAAGTTGGTCTTCCGACCTATCCGATTTAAAGGTTTCAGGCTGAGTCTTTCGACGCGACCCGGGGAGGCTTCCCCAGTCGCGTGCGCCGCGCGCCCGGAAGAAGGGAGGCGGCCGACCCCGCCCGACGAAGTATGAAGCTCGCCAAAGGCTTGCGCCCCACACTGCTCCTGCTCGCACTCCTGCTGGTCTCGGTGTGCGCGTCCGCCGGCTGGCGGCGCGCGGCCGTGGCGGACGGGAAGCCGTTCGACCTCGTCATCAACAACGCGCGCGTCGTTGACGGCTCGGGCAACCCCTGGTTCCGCGCCGACGTTGCAATTAAGGGCGGGCGCATCGCGCGCGTCGGGCGCGTCGCCGCGTCCGAGGGCGCGCGCGCCATCGACGCGGGCGGGAAGATACTCGCCCCCGGCTTCATCGACGTGCACACGCACGCCGAGGACATCTACGAACTGCCCGACGCCGAGAACTTCGTGCGCATGGGCGTGACGACGCTCGTGACGGGCAACTGCGGCGGCTCGGTCGTGGACGTGGGCCAGTTCCTCGGTCGCGTGAAGGAGACCCCGCTCGCCGTCAACCTCGCGACGCTCGTCGGGCACAACTCCGTGCGCCGCGAGGTCTTCGGGCTGGCGAACCGCGCGCCCACCCCCGAGGAGTTGGAGCGCATGAAGGCGCTCGTCGAGCAGGCGATGCGCGACGGGGCGGTCGGGCTCTCGACGGGCCTCATCTACGTCCCCGGCACCTACGCGAAGACCGACGAGGTGCTCGAACTCGCGCGCGTCGCCGCCAGGCACGGCGGCGTCTACGCCACCCACATGCGCAACGAGGGGCTGAGGGTCGAGGAGGCCATCCGCGAGAGCATCGAGATCGGCGAGAAGGCGGGCCTGCCCGTCGAAATCTCACACTTCAAGGTCAGCGCCAAGAAGCTCTGGGGCCGCAGCGACGCGACGCTCGGGCTCGTGCGCGAGGCGCGCGGGCGCGGCCTCGCCGTGACGGTTGACCAGTACGTCTACACGGCCAGCTCCACCTCGCTCGACTCCCGCCTGCCCGACTGGGTGCTCGAAGGCGGGCGCGAGGAGGGGCGCAAGCGCGTCGCCGACCCCGAACAGCACAAGCGCATCGTGCGCGAGATGAAGGAGGGCCTGAAGCGGGGCGGGCACAAGGACTACTCCTTCGCGATGGTGGCGAGCCACGGCGCCAGGCCCGAGTACAACGGCAAGTCCATCGCCGAGATCACGCGGCTGGCGCGCGGCAAGAAGGACGTTGAGAGCCAGATCGAGCAGATTCTTGAGATGTACTCGGCGGGCGGCGCGCAGATGGTCTACCACTCGATGAGCGAGGAGGACGTGCGGCGCATCCTGCGCGAGCCGTTCACGATGGTCGCGTCCGACTCGGGCGTGCGCCGCTTCGGCGAGGGCGTGCCGCACCCGCGCGGCTACGGCAATAACGCGCGCGTGCTCGGCACTTACGTCCGCGACCTGCGGCTCGTCACGCTCGAAGACGCCGTCCGCAAGATGACCTCCTTGCCCGCGCAGACCTTCGGCCTCCGCGACCGCGGGCTCGTCCGCGAGGGGATGGCCGCCGACCTCGTCGTCTTCGACGAGGCGAAGGTCGCAGACCCCTCGACCTTCGAGAGCCCGCACCGGTACGCCGAGGGCTTCTCTTACGTGGTCGTGGGCGGCGCGGTCGTGCTCGACGACGGGCGCATGACGGGCGCGCGCCCGGGCGCGGCGCTACGCCACGCGGCCGGGCCGGCCGCGGCCCGCTGAAAGAGACCAGTCCAGGGGGCTTGAGCCTGATCCAGTTTGATCGAGTTGTCAGCTACAGGAGAGGAACTACCGTCATGAATAAAAATCTGAGGAGCGGACTGCGGGGGGCCTTGGTGCTCCTGGCCGTCTGTTTAGCCTTCGCCGCCCCCGCGCGCGCGCAGGTGGCCGAGACCGCCGCGCAGGTCGGCGGGCAGGTGACCGACGCGGCCGGCGCGGCCGTGGCCGGCGCGACCGTCGTCGTCCGCAACACCGCGACCGGTGAGGAGCGCCGCGCGCAGACCAGCGAGGACGGCATCTACGCCGTCCCGCAGCTCAGCCCCGGGAGCTACGTCGTCACCGTCGAGCAGGCCGGCTTCAAGAGGACCGAGGTCAGCATCGTCCTGAACGCGGCCGACCGCCGCCCGCTCGACATCCTGCTGGAGGCGGGCAACGTCAGCGAAACCGTCCTGGTGACGAGCGAGCAGACCCTGACGCAGGACAGCCCGACGGGCCAGGCGCTCATCTCGGGCACGCAGGTCGTCGAGCTGCCGCTCAAGGATCGCAACTTCATCCGCCTCGTCGAGGCGGGCATCCCCGGCATCACCTCCGACCTCGACGACGCCGACAACTTCGGCCTGACGAGCCGCGCCAGCATCTCGATTAACGGCATGCGACGCAACGCCGTCAACTACTTCGTGGACGGCGTCTCGAACACCGACGTGGGCTCGAACATCACGCTGCTCTCGACGCCGACCGTGGACTCGATCCAGGAGTTCAAGGTGCTCTCGTCGAACTACACGGCCGAGATCGGCCGCTCGGGCGGCGGGGCCATCACGGTCGTCACGCGCGGCGGGACGAACGAGTACCACGGCTCGCTCTACGAGTTCAACCGCAACAACAAGTTCAGCGCCAACACCTTCTTCAACAACCGCATCCCGCGGCTCCCCAACGGCGAGGTCTCGCCGACGGCCCAGGTGCCGAAGCTGCGCTACAACAACTTCGGCGGCACCCTCGGCGGCCCGCTGCCGTTCCTCAACTTCGGCGAGGGCGGCCGGTGGTGGGACAGCGGGAAGAACAAGACCTTCTTCTTCTTCTCCGAGGAGCAGCGGCGCATCTCGCGCGGCACGACCGAGTCGAGCGCCACCGTCCCGAACGCGGCGCTGCGCGGCGGCGACCTCTCGGCGCTCCTGGGCCTGCCGCTCTTCCGCAGCACCTCCGCCGCCACCCCGGCCTGCACCACCCCGGGGACGGGGACGTGCACGACGACGCCGTTCACGGCCGTGGACACGGCGGGCAACACCGTCCAGTTGCGCCAGAACCAGGTCTTCCGCCGGTCGGACAACCGCCCCTACGCCAACAACGTCATCCCGGCCTCCGACATCGACCCGCGCTCGCTGGCGCTGCTCGCCGCCTACCCGCAGCCCAACACGGGCACGTTCGGCTTCACCTTCTCGCCCGTCAACGTCAGCGACACGCGGCAGGAGACGCTGCGCATCGACCGCGTCATCAACGACAACCACCGCGTCTTCGGGCGCTACACGCACGACCTCGGGCGCACGGCCGAGTCCTTCGGCCTCTTCGGCCCGTTCTGCACGCTGCCCGGCTTCTGCAACACCGACACGGAGGTCCCGGGGCAGGTGCTGGCCTTCTCCTGGAACGGCGTCTTCTCGTCCACCTTCGTCAACGAGGCGACGTTTAACTACTCGGCGAACCGCATCACGTCGCTGCTCGCCGGCAACGCCCAGCGCGCGAACTTCCCCGGCACCGAGCAGATCGCGGAGGCGTTCTCCGGCAACCCGACCGGCATCGTCCCGACCATCACCGGCAACGGCTTCAACACCATCGGCGCGGCGCAGGACTACTTCGTCAAGTACGACAACAAGGTCGTCCGTGACGTGGCGACCTGGACGCGCGGCAACCACGTCGTCAAGTTCGGCGGCGAGGCCTCGTGGGAGAAGAAGGTCGAGAACGGCCGCAACGCCGCGCAGGGCAGCTTCGCCTTCAGCGCCATCCAGTCGCAGGGGCTCACCGGCGCGGTCGTCATCAACGGGACGGGCAGCTCCTTCGGCTCGTTCCTCCTCGGGCGCGCCAACAGCTACTCGGAGGCCGAGCGCGACATCTTCGTCAACGTCCTCTTCGGCCGGCGCGAGGCGTTCTTCCAGGACACCTGGAAGGTGCGGCCGAACGTCACGCTCGACCTCGGCGTGCGCTACCAGTTCTTCACGCCGCCGATCGACGAGAACAACCAGCTCTCCAGCTTCGACACGAGCCGCTACAAGCGCTCGGACATCGTCTGCACGACGGCCGCCTGCACGGCCTTCAGCGCCGCCAGCCCCAACCCGCTGACGGGCATCTACATCGCCGGCAAGGACTCGCCCTTCGGCCGCGCCATCAACAAGGCGGACAAGAATAACTTCAGCCCGCGCGTCGGCCTCGCCTACTCGCCGCAGTTCGAGTCGGGGCTCGGCCGCCTGCTCTTCGGCGCGCCGAACAAGTCGGTCGTCCGCCTCGGCTACGGCTTCTACTACGACCAGCCGCTCGTCGGCATCTTCGAGCTGCCGGGCCTCGTCAACGTGCCCTTCGTCATCAGCGCGAGCTACACCTCGACGACGGCCGACGTCATCACCTTCTCCAACCCGACCGCCGGCACTACGGCCTCGACCATCCCCGTCCGCTCGCTCCAGGCCATCGCGCCCGACTTCACGACGCCCGAGACCTCGCAGTGGTCGCTCGGCATCCAGCGCGAGATCTTCCAGAACGCGGTCATCGACCTCTCCTACGTCGGCACGAAGGGCGACCACCTGATCCGCCGGCGCAACATCAACTTCCAGCTCCCGGCCGACATCGTGCAGGTCGGCACGGCCAACGCCGGCCAGGTGCGCCCCTTCGTCGGCTACGGCGCCATCACCTACTACGAGACGAGCGCCAAGTCGCGCTACCACGGCCTGCTCTCGTCCTTCAACTACCGCTTCGGCAACGGCTTCACGGTCACGGCGGCCTACACCTTCAGCAAGAACATGACCGACTCGACCAACGACCGCGACGCCGTGGACGACCCGCAGAACTCGTTCAACCTGCGCCCCGAGTACGCCGAGGCGCGCACCTCGCGCCCGCACGTCTTCAGCGCCTCTTACGTCTACGAGATTCCGTTCTTCCGCAACGACAGCAGCGCCTGGAAGCGCGTGCTCCTCGGCGGCTACCAGATCGCGGGCATCACCAACCTGGAGTCGGGGGCCCCCGTGCCGCGCGTCACCATCAGCGACACGCTCTCGGGCCAGCGCGGGCTCTACCCGAACGTCGTCTCCGACCCGAACGGCGGGCTCGCCGGGACGCGGGACGCCTCCGGGCTCCCGTACATCTTCGACCCGACCGCCTTCACGCCGGCCCCGAACGGCACCTTCGGCAACGCAGCGCGCGCCTTCGCACGCCTGCCCGGCCGCAACCAGACGAACCTCTCGCTGGCGAAGAACATCTACTTCAACACCGAGAAGAAGCGCTACCTGCAACTGCGCGCGGAGAGCTTCAACGTCTTCAACCACACGCAGTTCACGCTCATCGGCACGACCTACACGACCACGCTCCCCGACATCAAGACGGGCACGCTGGGCCGGCCGACCAGCACGCGCCTCCCGCGCGAGTTCCAGTTCGGCGCGAAGTTCTACTTCTAACCGGCGCTAAACGGACGATGCCCGCGACCAGACCCTCCGGGGGCGGCGCGGGCATCGCCGCGTCCGGTGGCCATGGCGGTCAGAACCGCCCGCGGTAGCGGGTGGGTCTCGGTTGACCGGCAGCACCGTGTAACCAAGGCCCACCCGCTACCGCGGGCGGTTCTGACCGCTATATGCACGGCGCGGTCTATGCTTAAATGCGAGGCATGACGGAGAGACTTCTGCTCAAGCCCGCGCGCGTCGTGCTGCCCGAACGCGTGGCCGAGGGCGCGTCCGTGCTCGTCGAAGGCGGGCGCATCACGCGCGTCGGCGGGGACGATTCCGCGTCAGGCGCGCGCGTCCTTAACCTCGAAGGGCTGACGCTCTACCCCGGCTTCATAGACGTTCACATCCACGGCTCGGTCGGCGTTGACACCCTGGAGGCGTGCCGCGAAGACCTGAGCCGCGTCGCGCTCTTCCTCGCGCGCGAGGGCGTGACCGCGTGGCTCCCGACGCTCGTCCCCGCGCCGGACGAAGATTACAGGCGCGCCGTCGCGGCCGTGGAAGAACTGATGCGCGCAGAGGACGCGTCGGAACCCGCGGCGCGCGCCGTCGGCCTGCATTACGAAGGCCCGTTCGTCAACGAGCGCCAGTGCGGCGCGCTCCGCACGGCCTACTTCAAAACGTTCGCCCGCGGCGACGAGCTGGACGGGCTGCCGACCCTCAACGTCGAAGGCGCGGCGCACATGATCACGCTCGCGCCGGAGGTCGAGGGCGGCACCGCGCTGGTCTCCGAACTCGTGAGGCGGGGCTGGGTCGTCTCCATCGGCCACACGCGCGCGGACATCGAAACCCTTGAGGCGGCGCGCGCGGCCGGCGCGCGACACATGACGCACTTCCTCAACGCGATGCCGCCGCTCCACCACCGCGAGCCGGGGCCCGTCGGCTGGGGGCTCCTCCGGGACGACGTGACGGTTGACCTCATCGCCGACGGCGTCCACAGCGACCCGCTCATGCTGAGCCTCGTCCTGCGCTGCAAGACGCCGGGGCGCGTCTCGCTCATCAGCGACGCCGTCGCGCCCGCCGGGCTCGGCGACGGCGAGTACAAGGTCTGGGGCGAGACCATCGCGGTCGAACGGGGGCGCACGCGCAACGAGCGCGGGAGCATCGCCGGCTCCGTCATCTCCATGCTCGACGCCGCGCGCCGCGTGCGCGCGCTCGGCCTCTCCGAGGCGGAACTCGCGCGCGTCGCCTCGCTCAACCCCGCCCGACTCCTGCGCCTCGACGACGCCCGCGGCTCAATCGAGGAAGGGAAGCGCGCGGACTTGACCGCGCTCGACGACTCGGGCCGGGTTCGACTGACGCTCGTCGGCGGCCGCGTCGCCTTCGGCGAAAGCGATAGCGGTCAGTACCGCCCGCGGTAGCGGGTGGGCCTTTGAGACACGGCTCTGCCGATTAACAAAGGGCCACCCGCTACCGCGGGCGGTACTGACCCGGTTGCCTTCGACGTTTTCAATCTTTCTTCTTCTTCAAACCCTTCGCGCGGCTCATCTGCTCGCGCAGCCGCGCGACGCGCCCCGGCAGCACGGCGCCCATCCCCTTCGGCCCCGGCGAGTTGATCCACTCCATCATCGCCGAGACGAAAAGCTCCTTCAGGTAGGCGAACGAGAAGCCGTCCGTGAGCCCGACCACCTCCGCTAGGGCCCGCTCGCCGACGCGCATCTCCGCCTGGAGCGCGTCGTTCCAGCGCCGCGCGTACCGCAGACGCTCGGCGGCCGCGGGCAGCTCGAAGTAGAACTTGCGGTCGAAGCGGCTCGGCCGGTCGAGGATCGAAGGGTCGAGCCGCTCCGGGTGGTTGGTCGTCGCCACCACGACGACGCCCACGTTTGAAGCGAACCCGTCGAGCTCGTTCAGGAAGAATGAGCGGTTCTTGTCCGTGATGAGCGAGTCGATGTCTTCGAGCACCACCAGGCACGGCCGGTTGTGGCGCGCGCGCGCGAACACCCTCCTGATGCAGGCGTTCTCGCCGTCGCACGCCTCGAGGCTCTTGACGTAGAGGCACGGCACGTCCAGGCTGTTGACCAACGCCTTGACGGCGTGCGTCTTGCCGTTGCCGGGCGGGCCGATGAGGAGCACGCCGCGCTTCCAGGGCACGCCGTAACGCTCGTAGGTCTCGCGCGCCGCGAAGAAGCGCGGGAGGTCGTTGCGCAACTCCTCTTCGAGCGCGGGGGGCAGCACGAGGTCGTCGAAGCTCGCCGCCTTGATCGAGTCGAAAAGCTCCTCGCTCTTCTCCCAGTAACCGCCGTCGAAGACGAGAATCTCGCCGCGCACCTCCGCGCCCCACTCGCAGACCGCCCGGTAGAACTCCTCCGCGGCCTCGCGCGTGTCGGCGACGATCCAGTGGAAGCGCGAGCGGTAGCCGCTCTCCGTCCAGGTGACGAAGACGACTTCGAGGAGCCGCCCCTGCCACAGGACGTTGAACCACGCGTTCTGCGCCTCCTGTTCAAGCGGGCGGCCGGCCCCGCGCCAGAGCGTGGAGAACTGCCCGTGCGTGTCGCGCTCGCAGACTATCGTACACAGCCCCGCGCGCGCGTACTTCTCAAGCTCGAAGAGGTCGCTCTCGCCCTCGACGACCGCCTTGCCCCGGAACAGCTCGCCGAGCCTTTCGCTCACGGAGTAGGCGATGTAATCCGTCGGGTTGCAGAGCGCCTCGCTGATGAAATTCTTCTGAGCCATACTCTGTAAAACGTCCGGCTTGAACGAGCGGGCCGGACAGCCGCGAATCGTCGGGACGAGGGCACGCGGACTCCGGCGGAGGTTTCAGACCTGCCGCGAAGGCCGGGTGCCGGTTGCCTGGAAGTGGCTGGATACACTCGGAGGGCGCGACCGAAAGGCGGCCGCGTCGGCGTTAACAAAAGCGGTGATTCGGGGTGAAAAGCATGGCCGTCAACTACTTTGCTCTATAAAGTTATGCCCACGATAGCGCGGTCTTCGCGCGCAGTCAACAGAAAAGTTCACGCGCGCCCGTCCGATTCCGAGCGGCGGTAGGACTCGTCGAGCAGCTCGACGGGGTGGACGACGCGGAGCTTCATCCCGGCGAGCCGCGCGCCCGCGGCGAGCTGCATGTGGCAGCCGGGGTTCCCCGTGGCGAGCAGCCCGACGCCGGTCTCCCGGACGTGCTTCAGCTTCTCCGCGAGCACGCGCGAAGAGAGTTCCGCCTCAAGCAGGTTGTAGACGCCCGCGCCGCCGCAGCACACGTCCGCGCCTTCGAGCGGGACAAGCTTCAGCCCGCCGACCCGCCCGAGCATTTTTAAAGGCTCGGCCAGCGCCTTCTGCCCGTGGATCAGGTGGCACGAGGCGTCGTACGTCGCGGCAGTCTCATCGCCCGCCGACTCAACACGCTTAATCCCCGTCGCCTCCAACTGCTGGCTCACGTCGCGCACGCGAGCGCTGAAGTCCCTCGCGCGCGCGGCGAACTCGGGGTCGTCCGCGAGCAGGTGCCTGTAGGAGGCGAGCATCGCGCCGCAGCCGCCCGCGTTGGTGACGACCGGCGCGCCGCCTTCCGTCTCGAACGCCTCGACGTTGCGCCGCGCGAGCCGCCGCGCCCCTTCGAGGTCGCCCGCGTGCGCGTGCAGAGCCCCGCAGCAGACCTGCCCGCGCGGGGCCCTGACGCCGCACCCGTTCGCCGCCAGCACGCGCGCCGTCGCGCGGTTCACGCGCGCGAACAGCCCCTCCGTCACGCAGCCCTCGAAGAGCAGAGCGCCCGCGCTTTCGACGGGAGGCGACCCGGCCCCCTCGCGCAGGACGGGGCGCGAGCCGTCGAGCAGCGCGAGCGCGAGTTCGAGGCGCGCGGGCAGCAGCCGCGTCAGCCTCGCCGAGAGAAGCAGGTGCGGCAGTCGCGAGTCTCGCAGCAGTCGCGCGAGCGCGAAGGCAAGGCGCAGGCGCGCGGGATGCGACCAGACGTGTCGCAGCGCTAACCGGAGCGCGCGCGAAGTCCAACCTTCCCTGCGCCCGCCGGCCGCGATGTCAGCCCGCGCCACTTCGAGCAACTGCCCGTACTCGACGCCGGCCGGGCAAGCGCTCTCGCACGCGCGGCAGCCCAGGCAGCGGTCGATGTGCCGCGCGAACGTGTCGGATTCGAGCGCCAGCCGCCCCTCCTTGACCGCGCGCATCAGGTAGATGCGCCCGCGCGGCCCGTCGTTCTCGTCGCCCGTCTGCACGTAGGTCGGGCACGCCTCAAGGCACAGCCCGCAGTGCACGCACGCGAGCAGCTTCCCCTCCTCCGCCGCGAGCGCGCCCGCCAACTGTGTCGAGTGTTCTGACATACCTGTTATAAACAGTACCGCGAGCGGTAGCGAGCGGGTCGCAGTTACATCATGCGGGCCACCCGCGAAGCACGCACCCGCTCGCTACCGCTCGCGGTACTGTCCGAAGAGACCCGGCGAGAAGGTGTCTGACGGGTCGAGCCGCTCCTTCAAACGCTTCATCAGGAAGGCGGACGACTCGGTCAAACCCCACGCGCCGAGTTGCTGCTTGAGACCGTCGGGCGCGCGCTCGACGACGAGCGAGCCGCCCGCGGCCCGCGCCGCCTCGCGCATCCCGCGCAGAGCAGACGAAGCCCTTTCGTCCTCCTGAGCGTCGCCGAAGACGCGCAGCCGCCCGTCGCCCGCGCCCGCGTGCCAGCGCAGGCCGCGGCCGTGGTCGCCTTCGAGCCGCGCCAGCACGGTGCCGAGCGCGGACGGAAGGACGGACGCGCGCCAGACGAGCGCGCCGCCTGCCCGCCGACCGGTTGACGAAAGTCGTGTCCAGAGTCCGTCGTCATCTTCGACCCGCTCGGCCGCGCCTTCCGCCAACTCGGCCGCGCGCGCGAGTTGATACTCGACCGCGCCCTCAGTTCCGGCGAAGCGCGCGAGCATGACAAAGGCGTCGTCATCAATCCCGCAGACCTCTTCGGCCAGCGGCGGCGAGAGCAGTTCGACGGCGACGGGAAGCAGTTGCGAGCCGTTGAGCGCGCGGGCAGCTTCCAGGAGAGGCCCGAGCTCATTCGAGCGCGTGAGGAGCGTCGCCTCGCGCCGCGGGCGCGGGCGCAGCCGGAAGGTGATTTCGAGGATGACGCCGAGCGTGCCGTGGCTGCCCGTGAAGAGCTTGCAGAGGTCGTAGCCGGCGACGTTCTTGACGACGCGCCCGCCGGCCCGAATCCCGCGCCCGCCCGCCAGCGCCACCCGCATCCCGAGCACGTGCGAGCGCGGCGCGCCGTAGCCGAGGGCCTGCGCCCCGGCCGCGCCCGTCGCCACCACGCCGCCGAGCGTCGCGACTTCAGCGCCCGGCGGGTCGAGCGGGAGCCACTGACCCGCGCGCCCGACCTCGCGGTTGAAGTCGGCGAGCGTCAGACCCGCCTCGGCCGTCGCCACGAGGTCTGCGGGCTCGTGCTCGACGAGGCGCGACATGCGCGTCGTCTTCAAGACGACGTTCGCCGACTCGCGCGCCTCGCCCGCGTCGAGCCATGTGCACGCGCCGGCGGGCGCGACCGTCCAGCGCTCGCTCTCCGCGAGGCGCAAGACCTCGCAGACCTCATCGAACGTCGAAGGCCCGACGACGAGCGCGCTCGTGTTGTCGCCCGTCGTCAAGACCCCGACGTGCTCCTGACCCACCAGACCGGCGAGCGCCGTCGAAGCGTCGAGCGCCCCGCGCGTCGTCCTCGCAAAGACCCGCGGAGCGGCATCGACGGACACGCCTTCAACCTTCGACCGCGCCGACTTGCCGTTAGACCCTTTGCCTTCGGCCGTCCCGCGCGCGGCCGTTTTCACTTCGGCGACGGCGCGCGCCTCGCCGCAGCCCTTGAGCACGGGGATGATCTTGCCGGGGTTGCAGAGCCCCGAAGGGTCGAAGGCGGCGCGCACGTCGAGCATCGCGCGCATGTCGTCGTCGGAGAAGACGAGCGGCAGGTAGTCGCTCTTGTCCAGGCCGACGCCGTGCTCGCCGGTGATGGTGCCGCCGGCGCGCACGCACGTCTCCATGATCTCTCGGCCCGCCTCGTGGACGCGCTCGACCTGCGCCGCGTCGCGCGAGTCGAAGCAGACGAGCGGGTGGAGGTTGCCGTCGCCCGCGTGGAAGACGTTGGCGACGCGCAGGCCGTGGCGCGCGCCTATCCGGTAGGTCGCGGCGAGCACTTCGGGCAGGCGCGAGCGCGGGACGACCGCGTCCTGTATGAGTATGTCGGGCGTGATGCGACCCATCGCGCCGAAGGCCCCCTTGCGCGCGGCCCACAGCCGCTTGCGCTCCGCCTCGTCCGCGGCGAGCCGCACCGAGCGCGCGCCGTTCTCGACGCAGATGGAGCGGACGCGCTCGACCTCCTCGTCCATCCCCGCTTCGAGCCCGTCGAGCTCGACGAGCAGCGCGGCCTCCGCGTCCAGCGGCATCCCCGCGGCGAAGACGCTCGCCTCGACCGCGCGGATGGTCGCGCCGTCAACCATCTCAAGCCCCGCCGGGATGATCCCCTGTGCGATGACGGCCGAGACGGCGCGGCTCGCGTCGTCGATGCGCGCGAAGTCGGCGAGCAGCGTCCGCACCGAAGGCGGAACCGGGGTCAGGCGCACGGTCACCTCCGTCACGACGCCGAACGTGCCCTCGCTCCCGACGAAGAGGCCGAGCAGGTCATAGCCCGGAGCCTCCGCGCCCGCGCCGCCAAGCTCGACGACGCGCCCTTCCGGTAAGACGACGCGCGCGCCGACGACGTGGTCGGTCGTCGTGCCGTACTTCAGGCAGTGTATGCCGCCCGCGTTCTCGCCGACGTTGCCGCCGACCGTGCAGGAACCCTGGCTCGAAGGGTCGGGCACGTAATAGAGGCCGTGGCGCGCGACCGCCCGCGAGACGTGCGCGTTGACGACCCCCGCCTGGACGACGGCCAGACGGTTCTCCACGTCAACCTTCAGCACCCGCCGCATCCGCGCCAGCTCAATACAGACGCCGCCGCCCACCGCCAGCGCCCCGCCCGACAGGCCCGTCCCCGCCCCCCTCGGCACCAAAGGCACGCGCTCGCGCGAGAGCAGCTTTAAGACCTCCGCGACCTCCCCGGTCGAAGCAGGGAAGACGACCGCCCGCGGCCTGTGCCGGTAGTGCGTCAGCCCGTCGCACTCGTAGACGAGCAGCTCTTCCGGGTCAGAGATGACCTGCTCGGGCTTCAGCAGCGCACGCAAATTTTCGACGAGCTTGTCCACGGCAGTCTTCAGTCGGTGCGTCGGAAAATCTTTACCGGAAGGCGACGGCTGAATGATACACTACGCGTCCGTCGTCCGAGTAACACTGCGCGTTCGGCCGCCTCCAACAGACACAGGAATGAACCGTTGATGAGAGCAGCAGTTGCTTCCGTCCTTGCCTCCTGTCTCATGTCAGCCTTCTTCAACCCGCCGCCGGCCGAGGCACAGAAGTTTGAGGCCGACCTCGTCGTCGTCAACGCGCGCGTGCGCACGCTGGACGCGGCGCGCCCGGCGGCCGAGGGCCTCGCCGTCTACGGCAGACGCATCACGGCCGTCGGCACCAACGCCGAGGTGCGCGCGCTGGCCGGGCCGAAGACGCGCGTCGTGGACGCGAAGGGCGCGCTCGTGCTGCCGGGCTTCAACGACGCGCACGTGCACTTCCTTTCGGGCGGGTTCCAGTTGTCGAGCGTCGATCTGCGCGACGCCCCGACGCCGCAGGAGTTCGCCGAGCGCATCCGGCGCTTCGCGGAGAGGCTGCCGAAGGGCAGGTGGATAACCGGCGGCGACTGGGATCACGAGCGGTGGGCGGGCGCGCCTCTGCCGACCAAAGAGTTGATCGACGCGTTCACGCCCGACCGCGCGGTCTTCGTCAGCCGCCTGGACGGCCACATGGCGCTCGCCAACAGCTACGCGCTCAAGCTCGCGGGCGTCACGCGCGAGACGCCCGACCCGCCCGGCGGACTCGTCGTGCGCGACCCGAAGACGGGCGAGCCGACCGGCGTCTTGAAGGACGCCGCGATGAGTTACGTCTGGAAGGTCGCTCCGGAGTCGAGTTTCGAGGAGAAGCTTGAGGCCGCGCGCGCCGCGACCAGCCACGCCGCGAGCCTCGGCGTGACGAGCGTGCAGGACATGTCGGCGGGCGACGACGTGGGCGTCTACCAGACACTGCTCGAACGCGGAGAGTTGAAGACGCGCGTCTACGCCGTCTCGCCGCTGCCCGACTGGCAGAGGCTCTCGCGCGTGGGCGTGCGCCGCGCCTTCGGCGGCGACATGCTCCGCATCGGCGGACTCAAAGGTTTCTCCGACGGGAGCCTCGGCTCGACCACCGCGCTCTTCTTCGAGCCCTACCTCGACGCGCCGAGCACGAGCGGTTTGGGGAGCGGCCTTGCCGAAGGGGAGATGCAGAAGTTTGTCGAAGGCGCCGACCGCGCGGGTTTGCAGGTCTTGATTCACGCCATCGGCGACAGGGCCAACGACGCCATCCTCACCATCTACGAGCAGGTCGAGAAGCAGAACGGCGCGCGCGACCGGCGCTTCCGCATCGAGCACGCGCAGCACCTGCGCCCGCAGGACATCCCTCGCTTCGGCCGCGACAAAGTCGTCGCGTCGATGCAGCCCTACCACTGCATCGACGACGGCCGCTGGGCCGAGAAGCGCATCGGGCGCGAGCGGGCGAAGGGGACTTACGCCTTCCGCTCGCTGCTCGACGCGGGCGCGGTGCTCGCCTTCGGCTCCGACTGGTCGGTCGCGCCGCTCGACCCCGTCCTCGGGATATACGCCGCGGCCACGCGCCGCACGCTCGACGGCAAGAACCCGTCGGGCTGGGTGCCCGAGCAGAAGATCACGGTGGAAGAGGCCGTCCGCGCCTACACCGTCGGCTCCGCCTTCGCCGAGTTCGCCGAGAACGTCAAAGGCACCATCACGCCCGGCAAACTCGCCGACCTCGTCATCCTCGACCGCGACATTTTCAACATCGACCCGGCGGAGATCGAGAAGGTGAAGGTGCGGATGACCGTCATGGACGGCCGCGTCGTCTACGAGAAAAAGCCGTGAACCGTGAACCGTAAACCGTGACAAGATAAGAACTGCTTTTTCACCCGTCACGGTTCACGGTTCACGGTTCACGGCTTTTTCCTGTCACGGTTTACGGTTCACCGTTCACGGCCTTTTCGTTTCAGCCAGAAGGCGGCGTAGACGGCAAGGCCGAAGGCCACCGTGATGCCGGCGTCGCGCGCCTCGCGGCCGGTGCTCTGCGAGAGCAGCCAGACGCAGAGGATCAGCGCGGCGACGGCGACGCCGGCCCCGAAGGGCGCGCGGAAGTGCGCGGGCGGCGCGTCCGCGCGGCGGCGCAGGACTGGGAGCGCCAGGCACGTCGCGGCGTAGGCGAGCAGGCGGGCGATGGTGCTGAGCGTCAACGCGCTCAGCACGGAACTCCAGAGCGTCAGCCCGAGCAGGAGCGCGCCCGTGAGCAGGATGGAGACGTGCGGGGTGCGGAATCGCGCGTGCGTGTTGGAGAGAGCGCGGGGCAGCTCGCCGTGCTCGGACATGGCGAAGGGCAGGCGCGAGGTCGTCAGCACGCCCGCGTTGAGGTTGCCGATGATGGAGACGACCGCGCCCGCCACGATGAGCGACGCGCCGGCCGGCCCAAGGAAGGCTCGGCCCGCGTCGGCGACGGGCCGCTCCGAAGCGCCGAGCCCCGGCAGCGTGCCGACGCACACGGCCTGAATCGAGATGTAGAAGACGGCGACCACGGCGACCGCGATGAGGATGGCTATGGGCAGTTCGCGCCGCGGATCCCGGACTTCGCCGGTCGGCACGCTCGCGTTCTCGAATCCCGTGAAGGCGTAGACGAGCAGCATGACGGCGGTCGAGAAAGAGCCCGCGCCGGGCAGCTCCCCCGCCTGAAAGTTCGCCGGGCTGATGAAGAAGAACCCGACGGCGGCGAAGACGAGGAGCGGCACGAGCTTCCCGACGGCGAACAGGTTGCTCACGGCCGCGGCGTCGCGCACACCGACGTAGTTGACGGCCGTCAGCGCGACCATGACGGCGGTGATGACGGCCGCGCGCCAGAGGCCGGTGGTCGCCTCCGGCCAGAAGTAGCCGAGGTAGACGACCAGCAGGTTGCAGTTGGCCGCCGACGAGGTGAGGCGCGCGAGCCAGAACATCCAGCCGACCTGAAAGCCCGCGGCCGGGCCGAACGTCTCGCGGGCGTAGAGGTACGGGCCGCCGGTCTCCTTGAAGCGGCTGCCGACCTCCGCGAAGCAGAGGATGATGAGCGCGATGACGAGCGCGCAGACGACGAAGGCCAGGAGGCTGTACGGCCCGATGAGCGCGTAGGCCCTCGCCGGGAGGACGAAGATGCCCGCGCCCACCATGCTGTTGATGATGAGCGCGACGAGGTCCCACCTGCGTATCCCTCGGACCAGCCCGGCTTCGTTCGTCTCGGCCATGCGCGCGCGTCCGCCTTTCGAGTCCCGCCTGAGTCTTTGAGCACGCGGGAGTATACCAGTCATTGAGAAGGGATGAAGCCTTGATGAAGAGGAAGACTTACGCGGCGGCGCTCGCGCTCGGCCTTTCGCTCTGCGCCGCGCTCTCGCCCGCGGCGGCGCAGGATAAGGCAAAGGTTGTCGAGCCGGTGTCGTCAGCGCGTTTGCAGAGGGTCGTGGACGACGCGGCGCGCGCGGCGCTCGAACGGTTCAAGGAGAAGGGGCTCGCGGAGAAGCACCTTGCGGTCACGCTCATCGACCTGACCGACCCTGCGCGGCCCGAGCGCGGGAGCTTCCGCGGCGCGGAGCCGATCTACCCGGCGAGCGTCGTGAAGCTCTTCTACCTCGCGGCGGCGCACCGCTGGGCGGAGGACGGGCGGCTGAAGGAGTCGGAGGAGTTCACGCGCGCGCTGCGCGACATGATCGTCGATTCGTCGAACGACGCGACGCATTTCGTGATGGACGCGCTGTCGGGCGTCTCGAACGGCGCGGAGCTTTCGCCCGAAGAGTTGAAGGCGTGGGCGGAGAAGCGGAACGTCGTCAACCGCTACTTCGCCGCGCTCGGCTACACGGTGGGCCCGGGCGGCATCAACGTCAACCAGAAGCCGTGGTGCGAAGGCCCTTACGGGCGCGAGCGGCAGTTCCTCGGGCCGAAGTTCGAGAACCGCAACAAACTGACGACGGACGCCACCGCCCGCCTGGTCTTTGAGATCGTCAACGGCCGCGCCGTCACACCCGAGCGCAGCCGGAAGATGCTCGAACTGATGAAGCGCGACTTCGCGGGCAAGTCCGAAGACCCCGACGACCAGGCGCACGGCTTCACCGGAATCGCGCTCGGGCCGGGCACGCGCCTCTGGTCGAAGGCGGGCTGGACGAGCACCTCGCGCCACGACGCCGCCTACCTTGAGCTGCCCGACGGCCGCCGCCTCGTCCTCGTCGTCTTCACCACCGACTTCGCCAAAGAGCGCGACATCATCCCGACGGTTGCGCGCGAAGTAATAAAGGCCGTGAACGGTAAACCGTAAACCGTGACAAGAGGAAGAACCCGTCTTCTCTTGTCACGGTTTACGGTTTACCGTTCACGCGTCTTATGGCTTTTGCGCTAAGACGAGGCTCTTCGTCCAGCCGATGGGCTCGAAGGGGGGGAAGCGGTGGTGTTCGAGGACGCGGAAGTAGCGGCGGGTCTCGGCTTCGACCTCGTCGGGCGGGTGCGCCTTGAAGCGGAACATGACTTCGAGGAGGAGCGTCAGCGGCGAGGGGCGGACGGGGACGAAGAGGAGGTGGCCGCCGGGCGCGAGCACGCGCGCCAACTCCCCCAGCCCCTCGCGCAGCGGCAGGTATTCGAGCACGCCGCTCGTCAGCACTAAATCAAAAGTCTCGTCGGCGAAGGGGAGCGAGAGCGCGTTCGACTGCGCGAAGGTGACCCGGCGGCGGGGCAACCGCGGGAGCTTCTGCGCCGCCTTGCGCGCCGTCTGGAGCGAGCGCAGAGAGAGGTCGATGGAGGCGACCTCCGCCGGCCGCTCGTGCACGCGGAGGAACGCGAGCGTGAGCAGCCCCGTCCCGCAACCCGCGTCGAGCACGCGCGCCCCCGCCGACAGCGGCAGGGGGTTCTCGCGCAGGTAGCGCTCGACCGAACGGCCGTAGCCGTTGACCCGGAACATCAGGTCGTAGAGGTTCGTGAAGCGGTCGTAGATCGAGACCGGGTCGTCGGGCAGCCGGGTGGTTGTCGCCTCGCGCAGGCTCATGCGTCTCCTCTGGTCTCGTCCTGAATGTCCGGGGGCTGCACTCGCCAAAGTATTCCGGGCGGGTTCGCAAAAGTTAACACAAGTGTCAGGTTTTTCTAAGCGCCGGTTTCCGCTGGCGGAGGCGCAGGTGTTACCATGTCCGCACCAGGAGGCGGCCCCGGCTCGCCCTCTAAAATATTTCCCGGACGGTAGCTACCTGAATGAGTCGCAACCCCAAGAACGCTCCCGCGAAGTCGAAGAGCGCGCTCCCCTTCGTCATCATCGGCGCCGTGCTCGTCGCCGTCACCGCCGCCGTGGTGCTGATGTCGCGCCCCTCGACCAGCAACAGCAGCACGCCCGCGCAGGGCACGAGCGCGACCCCGACGCAGAGGATGCCGGCGCAGCCCGGCGCGCCCAACCCCTACTCGCGCGGCTCCGACACGGCGCGCATCACGCTCGAAGAGTTCAGCGACTTCCAGTGCCCCGCGTGCGGCGGCATTGAGCCGGCCCTGCGCCGCGTGATGCAGGACTACGAAAGCCGGGGCGTCCGCCTCATCTTCCGCAACTACCCGCTCCAGATGCACAAGTACGCCTTCATCGCGTCGCGCGCGGCCGAGGCCGCCGGCTTGCAGGGCAAGTTCTGGGAGATGCACGACCTCATCTACGACAACCAGAAGGAGTGGAGCGACTCGATGGAGCCGCGCGTGCAGTTCGACTCCTACGCGACCCGGCTCGGTCTCGACGTGAAGCGGTTCAAGGCCGACATGGAGCGGCAGGACCTGGCCGAGCGGATCAAGGCCGACATGATGCGCGGCACCTCGCTCGGCGTGAGGGGCACGCCGACCATCTTCCTCAACGGGCGCGAGCTTGTGCCCGGCCAGCTCGTCACGGAGGACATCCTCCGGCGAGAGATCGAGGCGGCGCTCGCGCAGGGGAAGTGAAGAATGAGGACTGAGGACTGAGGACTGAGTTACAAGGCCCGCTCTTCCACTCAGTCCTCAGTACTCAGTCCTCAGCACTTAAGAAGACGATGAGCAGCGAAGTGATTCAAGAGGAGGCGGGGGTGCGCGGGCGCGGGTGGGACGCGGCGGTCGCGCTGGTCGCGCTCGTCGGCCTGGCGGACGCCGTCTACCTGACGGTCGAGCACCTGACGGGGCGGAGCGTCCGCTGCATGGTCGTCTCCGGCTGCGACGAGGTCTTGCAGAGCAGTTACGCGACCATCGCGGCGGGCGTCCCCGTCGCGGCCGTCGGGGCGGCCGCCTACTTCACCGCCTTCAGCCTGGCGACGCTCGCCGCCTACGGCTACGACGGCGCGCGGAGGCTGCTCGCGCCGCTCGTCGCCGTCATGTTCCTCGCCACGCTCTGGTTCCTTTACCTACAAGCCTTCGTCATCCGCGCCTTTTGCACCTACTGCCTCATCTCGGCGGCCGTCACCACCACGCTCACGCTCCTCGTCCTCGCGCGGAAACTAACAGGTCAGAACCGCCTGCGGTAGCCGGCGGCCCTTTATTAATCGCTTGCAGCGGGTAACGAAGGGCCGCCCGCTACCGCAGGCGGTTCTGACCGCTATATGCAAGAAATCCCATCCCCCGCCGTTCCTCCCGTGTAGAAGTCTGACCAGAGGAGGGGAGCTTTATGTTCAGGGCGCGTGCGATCTCGTTGGTCGGTTCGCTCTTGCTGTTTTTCGGGGCGGTGCCGGCCGCGGCGCAGGGGCGGCGCGTGGTGCGGCCGCAGTACGGCTCGTTCGGCGTGGAGGTGCTGGTCGGCGGCGGGCCGCTCGACGTTATTTACGGGCGCGGGCGGCGCTACGTCGAAGCGCGCGAGGGGGCGGAGTACGAGCTGCTCCTGCGCAACCCACTGCCCGTGCGCGTGGCCGTCGCGCTCTCGGTGGACGGCCTCAACACCATCGACGCGCGGCGCGCCTCCGCCTGGGATTCGAGCAAGTGGGTCATCGAGCCCTACGGCACCATCCGCATCTCGGGCTGGCAGATGAGTTCGAGCCGCGCGCGCCGCTTCTACTTCACCACCGAGCGCGACTCCTACGCCGCGCGCCTGGGCCGGGCCTCAGACCTCGGCGTCATCACCGCCGTCTTCTTCCGCGAGAGCACGCCGCGCCCCTACCCAGTCACGCCGCCCCCCTACCACGAGCCCCACCCGCGCGAACAGTCCCGCGCGCGCGACGGGGAGGAGATGCGCTCGCAGAACGACGCGAGTAAGTCGAGGGGTTCCGGCGGCGCGACCGCGGCGAGGCCGCGTTACGACGACGACGGCTACGCGGCGACCGGCATCGGCCGCTCGGTCGGCCACGACGTGACCTGGATACAGATGGCGCTCGAACGCACCCCCGCGGCCGAGGTGACCGTCCGCTACGAGTACCGCGACGCGCTCGTCCGCCTCGGGCTGCTGCCGCGGCAGTGGCGCGACGACGACTCGCTCCAAAGGCGCGAACGCGCCCGCGGCTTCGAGGAGCCGCGCTACAGCCCCGAGCCGCCGCCTCGTCGGTACTGAGGCGGATGAAGTGAACGGGGAATGGGCGTCGGAAAAGTTCGGGAACGTCGCGGCGCAGCGGGCGTCTAAGGTGGCATACCCGCCGCCGTAGGAGGTCTGATGCCGACTTACACGAACCCGCTCGAACACGTGAGAGTCGCCGCGCCGTGCCCGGCCGACTGGTCGAAGATGGTCGGCGACGAGCGCGTGCGCTACTGCAACAGGTGCAGCCTGCACGTCTACAACCTCTCGGGAATGACGCAGCGCGAGGCCGAGGCGCTCGTCACGAGTTCCGAAGGCCGCTTGTGCGTGCGCTACTACCGGCGCGCCGACGGCACCGTCCTGACGCGCAACTGCCCCGTCGGACTGAGCGCGCTCAAGCGCCGCGCCGCGCACGCCGCGACCGCGACGTTGACGGCCGTGCTCGGCTTCTTCGCAGGTCTCGGGCTCAACTTCGGCGTCGAGCGCGCCGTCGCGCCCGAAATGATGGAAGAGTCGGCCGTGCCCGCTCCCTACATTCCCGAACCGGACATGCCGGTCGGCCACGCGGCGCAGACGTACGAGCAGGGCGAGGCGAAGCTCGATGAAATCCCCTTCATGGGCGTGATGGTGCGCGAAGTCCGCTCGGTGGAGAGGTTGAAGGAGGGCGCGCGGGAGTTCGTGCAGCGCGAAAGGTGACGGCGGTTGTTCGGCGTGAAGTTAAGGGGCCTCGGGTTCGGAAGGTTGAACCCGAGGCCCCTCTCTTTAACTAACGTCGCGGCTTGAGGTCTTCGGTGTAGAGGATTTTGTAGGCGCGGTAGTTCGCCATGACGCGGTTGACGTAGTCCTTCGACTCGTTGAAGCCGACTTCGGACGTAAAGATGCCGGGGTCTTTGTGCACGGCGCGGACGACCCAGCGCGCGACGTTGTCCTCGCCGCCGTTGTAGGAGGCGGCGACGGCCTCCGGAAGGTCCGGGAACATCCGGAACAACTCGCCGAGGTATGCCGTGCCGAGCGGGATGTTGACCTCGGGCTTGAAGAGGTCGTCTTCGGTCACGTTGCGGAGGTTGACCGACGGCGCATACTTGGCCGCCTGGTCGGGCGTCATCTGGAGGAGCCCGCGCGCGCCCGCGGCCGACTTGGCGCGCGGCCTGAAGCTGCTCTCCTGCTTCATGACGGAGAGCACGAAGCGCGGGTCGAGCTTCTGCTGCTTCGACGCGCGCACCAGCGCGTCCGCGTACGGGGCGGGGAAGTCGCCCGCCGCACGCCTGACCTCCGCCGCCACGCGCGTCTCGCGCACCGCGGCCGCCGACTTCGCCTCACCCCCGAGATTCTGCAAACGCGCGTTCGCCATCCAGCCGTAGTAGGAACTCGCCGAGTCCGCTATCCCGAGATAAGCCCTGACGGCCTGCTCCTTCTGACCTGACATCTCAAGGCTGAAGGCGCGCAGGTATGCGACCTCGGACGGCGTCGTGTTCGACGCTTTCGGGAGCGGCATGCGGCTCAACTCTTCGCTCGTGCGCGCGGCCGCGTCCCAGTCGCGCAGGGCGACGGCCATGCGCAGTCGCGCGAAGAGCGCGGCCACGTCCGAGGCCGTGCCGCGGAAGCGCGTGCGCGTGCGGTCTATCCAGGGCAGGGCCTCTTCGTGGCGTCCCGCCTCGCGGAGCGAGTCGATGATGTTGAGGTATGCGTTCTCGATGCGCTCGCCGTTGGGGAAGCGCTCGACGTACTCGGCGTAGCGCGCGGCGGCGTCGCCGGGCCGGTTGAGGCGCAGCAGGGTCGCCGCGACGTAGTAGAAGCCGTCGCGCCCGCCGACCGTCGTCGGGTACTTCTCGCCGAGCTGTCGGAAGACGGGCAGCGCCTCCTCGTAGCGCCGCTCCTGGAAGAGCGTGCGGCCGATGCCGAAGTGCGCGGCCGGGACGTTGCCGTCCGACGGGTAGCGCTCGATGAGTGCGCGCCAGTGCGCGCGCGCCTCCTCGAAGGCGCGGTTGGAGTGGTAGATGGCCGCGCGCCGCATGTGCTCGGACGGGGTGAGCTGTGGGGCGCCTGAGCCGCCCGCGCGCGCCGACTCGTCGGCGCGGCGGACGTTGTTGAGCGCATCCTCGGTCTGGTCTTCGGGCGCGAGCGTGAAAGGCTCGGCCTCGGAGAGCAGCGGCGCGTCGGGCGAGCTGAAGGCGGCGTTGTTCGCGTTGCCGTTCGCGGCCGGCTCGACGCGCGCGCAGGAGAGCGCGAGCAGGAGCGTGGCCGCGCAGAGCGAAACCTGTTGGATGAAGAGTGCCATTCTCAACCTTCGACCAAGACCCTTGGATGACGTTCGATGAAAGTGGGCGGTGCGAAAACCGGCGCGCCCTTCGTCACTCGCTGTCTTCGATGATCTCATAGGTCGTCACGATCTCGACGCCGGGCCTGAGCGTCGCGGCGACGCTGCAATACTTCGTCTCGGACAGCTCGACGGCCTGCGCGACCGACCTTTCCGAAACGCCCCTGCCGGTCACGACGTGCCGCACCTCCATGCGCGTGTAGGCGCGCGGGTGCTCTTCGCGGCGCGCGCCGCTCACCTCGACGCGGTAGCCGGTCACCGGCTCGCGCTTCTTCTTCAAAATCGAGACCACGTCAACGGCCGTGCAGCCGCCGAGCGCGAGCAGGAGCATCTCCATCGGCGTCGCGGCGCTGCCGCGCTCGTGATCCGTCTCGATCACCTGCGAGTGCCCGCCCGGCGAAATCCCTATGAAGAGGCCGTCGCCCGCCGAGTGGATGACCGCCTTCGCCCCGCCGTTGTCCATAAGTTTTGAGCCTCCGCGCGGCAAGCATAACACGCAACCCAGGAGCGCGGGACACCCTACAGCCCGCCATGAGCGCGGGAGCGCGAATGCGATGAGGCGGTATCACTCGACGCTTGAGTGATACCGCCTCTCAGCTAAGCGTGCTTTGGCACGCTTCGGCGGGCAGGGATGCCCGCGCTCCCGGCGAAAGGGTTGTACGTTACCCGAACATCGGCGTCAGCATCAGTACAGGAAAGCGGCCGAAATGTTGCCTATTCGTTGTAACCGTGTGCGCGCTTAGGGGCACGGCGGTTGCTTGAGTACAGGGCAGGTGAATCCTTGCTCGAAGCGTATGTCTCGACGATTTCCGACGCTTCTCCCCGTACATCTGTGGAGCAGGAGGGATTGCTGTCTTTGACGGCCCGCCGCGCCTAAATTTCTAACACAAGGAATCGTGAACCAACGTTTGGAGGGAAGAGCGATGAACAGAATCAGACAGACGATCTCCGCGGCGCTCGTCTTCGCGATGCTCAGCCTCGGGCTGGCCTCGGCGCAGGCGCAGACGCAGCGCCCGTATCGCATCAGCGACCGGCAGGTCGAGAACGCCCTGCGGCGCGTCGAAACGGACGCCGACCGCTTCCGTTCGAGCTTCTCGGCCGCGCTCGACCGCAGCCGCTGGAACGGGACGAGCACCGAAGACCAACTCAACAGCTACATCCAGAACTTCGAGACGGCGACTGACACGCTGCGCTCGCGCTTCAACGCGCGCACGTCCGTCGCCGCCGACGTGGAGAACGTGTTGAGCCAGGCCGCGTTCATCAACGAATTCATGATGCGCAACCGGCTCGACATGCAGGCGATGAACGACTGGACGACGCTGCGCGCCGACCTCGACGCCCTGGCCCGCGCCTACAACGTGACGTGGGACTGGACGCGGCAGGCGGCCGGCACGCCCTACGGCAACGACTACGGTAACCCCGCCACCGGCCGCACGCCGGCGGGCGTCGCCTACCGCATCAACGACCGCCAGCTCGACGCGATCATCCGCCGCATCGAGAACGGGGCCGACCGCTTCCGCACCAGCATGGGCAACGCCCTCGACCGCAGCCGCTACGACGGCACGCGCGCCGAGGACAACATCAACCAGTTCATGCGCGACTTCGAGACCGCGACCGACCAGCTCCGCTCGCGCTTCAACTCGCGCAACTCCGCCGCCTCGGACGTCGAGAACGTCCTGCGGCAGGCCACCTACATCGACGACTTCATGAACCGCCAGACGCTCTCGATGAGGGCCGAGAACGACTGGACGACGCTCAGGGGCGATCTGAACCAACTCGCCTCCGCCTACAGCGTGGCGTGGAACTGGGACGTGCGCTCGCTCCCGGCCTACGGCAACACGACGGCCGACGCGAACGTCCTCGGCGACCAGCGCCGCGGCGGCGGCGTCCGCGCCGCGAACCGTTTGACCGGCACGTTCCGGCTCGACACTTCGCAGAGCGACAACGCGACGACCGTGGCCGAGAACGCGGTGCGCAACCTGCCCATGGGCGAGCGCACGCGCGTGCGCGAACAGTTGATGCGCAGGCTCGAATCGCCCGAGATGCTCGCCATCGAGCGCAACGGCAACAACGTGACCATCGCCAGCTCGCGCGCGCCGCAGACGACATTTACGGCTAACGCGGGCGAGTCGCGCGAGCAGTTGCCGAACGGCTCCTACTCGCGCGTCAGCTCGACGATTCAGGGCGACCGCATGATCGTCCGCTCGACCGGCAACCGCGAGACCGACTTCACGGTGACGTTCGACCCGATTGAGGGCGGGCGCCGCCTGCGCGTCACGCGCGAAATCTGGAACGACCGCCTGGGCGTGAACCCCATCGTCGTCCAGAACGTCTACGAGCGCACGTCGGACGTGGCCGAGTGGAACGTCTACAACGGGACGACGCCCGGCTACAACACAGGCTCCGCCTCGACGGCCGCGGGCGACTTCATCGTCCCCGCCGGGCAGGTGCTGACGGCGAGGCTCGACACAGACCTCTCGACCCGCACGGCGCAGTCGGGCGACCGCTTCACGATGACCGTGACCTCGCCCGCGCAGTTCGAGGGCGCGGTCATCGAGGGCCACGTGGCGAGCGCGAGCCGCTCGGGCCGCGTCACGGGGCGCTCCGACCTGTCGCTCAACTTCGACACGATCCGCTACCAGGGCCGGACGTACCAGTTCGCGGGCTTCATCGACAGCGTCCGCGCGCAGAACGGCTCGACGGTGCAGGTCGATAACGAGGGCACGGTGCGCGACGACGACAGCCGCGGCACCGAGACCGCGCAGCGCGCGGCCATCGGCACGGCCGTCGGGGCCATCATCGGGGCCATCGCGGGCGGCGGCAAGGGCGCAGCCATCGGCGCCGTCCTCGGCGCGGGGGCCGGGGCGGGCTCCGTCTACGTCCAGGGCCGCGAAGACCTCGAACTGCTGAGCGGCAGCGAGGTGACCATCCGCGCCAGCGCGCCGAACAGATAAGGCGCACAAACAGTACCGCGAGCGGTAGCGAGCGGGTCGGTGTTACATCATGAGTTCTTCTGATGTAACACCGACCCGCTCGCTACCGCTCGCGGTACTGTGTTAGTATTCGTCAGCCCGCAACCTCTCGGTCTTGAATAACTATCTGGAACCGTCGGGGCACGAACCCGCGTGGGAAGTGTCCAGGTGCAGGCGCGTGGTGAGACGATGGCCGCTATCCTGATCGTTGACGACGAAGACGTGGTGCGCGACGTGCTCTACGACCTCTTCTCGGAGGATCACATGTGCCACGCCGCGGCCACGGCCGAGCAGGCGCTCGCCTACCTCGGCGAGCAGACCTACGACGCGGTCCTGACGGACATCTCGATGCCGGGCCTGAGCGGCGTCGAACTCCTCGGCCACCTCCGGCGCGAGCAGCCCGACACGCCCGTCATCGTCGTCTCCGGCATCGGCGACCGCGATCACGCCGAGGGGCTCATGCGCCTCGGGGCCTTCGACTTCATCCTCAAACCCTTCAGCCTCGAAGCCGTCGAGCAGAGCGTCGCCCGCGCCCTCGAAAAGAGCCGCGCCCGCAACCCGCGACGCCGCTAATCCTTCACCGAAATCTGATCCGTCATCACCTTGACGAGAACCTTGCGCCCGTCGGTCGCGACGAGGTGCACGTCGTCCGCGTCGAAGCGGAGCGGCTCCGAGCCGGAGGCGAGCGCCTCGACGTCGAAGGTGAGCAAGGTGCCCGCGCCGCTCAGCGGCGAGGTCGGCGGCGCGACGCTGACGAGGAGGAGCCCCTCGGGCGTCAGCGTGTGCGTGACGCGCGCGCCGTCGGGGGCGGAGAGCGTGCCCGCGCCGACCGCGCGCAGCGCGAGCACGCGCGGGTCGAGCCAGAAGCTCAGGGCGAGCAGGCCGAGCGGCGCGTCCGTCTTGAGCAGGACTTTGAGCTGACGCCGCTCGCCCACGCGCAGGGGGCTCGGCTCCGACATCAGGCGGAGCGAGGCGGCGCTCGTCGCGGTCGCCTCGGCGCGGTCGGTCAGGGGCTTCTCGGTGATGACCGAGACCGGCACGGCGGCCGGCGCTTCTGAAGTTAAGGGGGCGTTCCTCGCGGCCGCCGGGGAAGCGTTGAGCGCCGCGGGCCTGGGCTTGGCCGTCGCCTGCTGCGCGAACGAGAAGAGCGAGTTGCCGGGTACGAGCTTCGCACTCCCCGCCGGACGGGTCGGCTCGCCGTCGGAAGGCGAGGCGGGCGGGGCGCTGTTCATCAGCTCCTTCGGCGCGGGGATGAAGGTCGGCTCGGCGTCGGGCTCGGCCTTAACGACGGGCGGCGCTGCTTGAAGCGAAGCGGGCCTGGCGGTCGCCGCCGGCTCGGCGTGGGCGGGTGGCAGCTCGACGCTGGCGTGCGTCGGGAGCGCGCGCGCGGCGGCCAACTGCTCCTCGCGCACGAGCTCCGTCATCATCGCTTCGAGCGTGCCCGCGGTCGGCGTCTGGAGCGTCCCCGAGGGGTGCATCTGCTCGTCTTCAGGGTTCACCGACGAGGCGCGCATGACGTGCGGCGTGACGGCGATGACGATGTCCGTCTGCGTGTCCTCGCGCCGCGGCGCGGTGAAGAGTTGGCCGAGCACGGGCACGAGGCCGAGCACGGGCAGCCCCTGGCGGCCGCGCGACTGCTGGTTCTGCGCCACCGAGGCGATCATCATCGTGCGGTTGTTCTGGATGCGCGCCGTGCCCTCGATGTTCCGCTCGGTGAAGGTCGGCGTCAGGGCGGCCGCTCCCGCCGTCCGCGTCACGTCGTTCGACTTGATCGACATCTTCACCTGCACGTCGAGGTTGGGGAAGACCTGCGGCGTGAACTCTAAGGTGAGCCCCGTCTTCTCGTACTGGATGACGGGGTAGCCGTTGCCGCCGAACAGGCCCTGCGTCGCGCCCTGCTGCGCGCCGTTGCCGTCGCCGGTCGAGACCGAGCCGTAGGGCGTGACCGAGGCGGTCTGGACGGGCACGCGCTGGCCGATGTGCGCCGTGGACTTCTCGCCGTCGAAGGCGTGCACCTGCGTGGAGGCGACGAGCCGCGTGTTGTTGCGGCGCTGCAAGGCAGAGAGCGCCGTGGGCGGGACGATGAAGGCCGCGCCCAGCGCCGTCGGGAGCGCCGAGAGAGCCTGGGTCACGACTTCACGGCTGCCGCCGAAGACGTTCAGGCCCTTCTGTATGCCGCCGAGGTTGGCGAGCGTGTCGCCGGTGCCGATCTGGTTGCCGAACTGCATCAGGTCTTCGCGCGAGACCTCGAAGATGTTCACGTCCATCACGACCTCGGCGCGCTCCTTGTCGATGGAGCGCAGAAGGTCTGCGACGAGGCGGACGTTCTCGGGAGTGTCGCGGACGGTGATGGAGTTCGTCGCCTTGTTGGCGGTGATGACCGGCTGGCGGCCCGCCTGCGGCGGGATGGAGGCCGTAATCAGCGCCTTGGCGTCGTTCGGGTCTACGTTGTAGAGGTAGAAGGTGCGCAGGACGAGCTGCTGGTACTGCGGGCGCTTGAGCTGGTCGGCGACGACGATGGTGCGCGCCGAGAGCTTCTGGAAGAAGAGACCTTGAGTTAAGAAGACGTAGTCGAGCGCCTGCGCGGCCGTCACGTCGATGAGGTCAACGGTGACTTCGCGCCTGGGGAAGTCGCGGTCGAAGACGACGTTGAGCCTGATCTGGCGCGCGAGGTAGCGGACGAACTTTTCGAGGTCGCCGCTGTACTGGATCGACTGCAACTGCTCGTTGCGCGCCGCCGGGAGCGTGTCGTCGGCGCGGCCGTTCGCCTCGTAGGCGGTGGGGCGCAGACGCGCCGAGGACTGCGGCGCGGGCGCGGGGCGTCGGGTCTCTTCCTTCTCGGTCTTCGCGGTCTGGAGTTTGAAAGCGCGCTCCATCATCGAGCGCGCCAGCTCGTTCGCGGGGTCGTAGCCGTAGGCGCGGCGGAAGGCGTTGTAGGCCCCGAGGTAGTCGCCGCGCTCCAGGAGCGTCGCGCCCTGCTGCGAGAACTGCTGCGAGGCGTTGAAGAGCGCGCGGCGTAGGTGGAGCTGGTACTCGCTGTTCGAGGGCTCGGCCGCGGCGGCGAGCGAGAACTCCTCGGCCGCCTTCTCCCACTGCTGCGCCGCCTCGTGCCGCAAACCCTCCTTGTAGTTCTTCTGCCCCTTGCCCGACCAGGCGAAAGCGCTCGGCGCGAGCAGGCAGAGTGTGAGCAGGCTTGAGACGAGGCGAAGAGTTGCGCGCCGCGTGGGTCGTTCTGTTATGCTGCCGGCCAAGTTGCACCTCCGGAAATCGGCGTGGCCTTTGGAGACTGAAGGGAAGGAGTCGGTTCGTGAGCGCCGGCGCGAAAACGGGTCGCGCCGCGCGCGGGTCGGAGCCGAAAAGGGGCGAAAAACTCTCAATTCTGCTCAAAAATTCGAGCAGACATTATTGATTAAACAAGGTTAGCTGCTGATTGTCAAGGTTGGTCGACGATTTTCTGGAAAATGTTGAAGGCACTTCCAGAAGAGGTTGAACTGTTCCGCGACCGCGTGTGGCGGCGCGAGCCGGAGGCGCGGGTCGAGACGGCCGTGGAGGCGGAGAAGCTGGTCGAGGCGGCGGGCTTCTGCGCGACGATGACCGACTCGCGGCGGCCGGGGCCTTCGCTCTACGTGGCGGTCTGCGGGCGGCGCGACGCGCACATGCCGCGCAACGTGCAGAAGGACCCGGAGAGCAGCCTGACCTGGGTCTTGAAGGACGAGCTGATGCGGCGCGGGCGCGTCTACTACGCCAAGCTGACGAAGAACCGCTCGACCTTCGTCGCGCGCCGCCTCGTCCCGCACTTCAACGCGCTCTGGGGCGTGGCGCGCCGCTCGGAAGCGTCCGCGCTCTCGGCCGAGGCGCGCGCGGTGTTGAAGGTGCTGCGCAGGGAGTGGGAGATGGCGACCGGCGACCTGCGCGAGGCGTCGAAGGTGACAGACCGCCCGCGCTTCACGCGCGCCCTCGAAGAGTTGCAGCGGACGCTCAAGGTCATCCCGCAGGAAGTCCTCTACGAGCCCTGGTTCACGTACATCTGGGCGTTGAGTGAAGGCCGCTTCGCCGACGAGCTGTCGAAGAAGGTGGGCAGGGAAGAGGCCCTGCGCGAGGTGGCGCGCGCCTACCTCGAAGGCGCGGGCATGACCCTGCGCGGCGAGCTGGCGAAGGTGACCGGCCTCTCCCGCCCCGACGCCGGCAAGGGCAACCACGCGCTTGTGAAAGAGGGTTTCGCCGTCCGCGTCGAAGAGGGCGTCTATCGCTTAGCGGATTTTGAGAAGAGGCTTGAGCGTCTCTGACTTTGATTTGAAATTTTTAGACGCCGGGGCGGGGCTCGGGCGGGTCTGGGAGTTGGCGCAGCTCCTGTTCGATCTCTTCGAGCGCCTGCTGGCTCTCGCGGACGGAGTCGAGGGCGAGGGGGCGGTTGTCGCGGACGGAGCCGAGGCGCTTGAGGGCGAGTTCGGTCTCGGCCTGGCTGGCGTCGCGGCTGGCGACCGATTCGATGAGTTGGAGGCGCGCGTCCATCTCGCGGGCGTGCTCGTCGGCCTCGCGGCGGACGCGTTCGAGGCGTTCGCGGTCTCGCCTCAAATCTTCTTCGACCTCGGCCCGGCCCTTCGCCTGTAACCCCGAGAGGCTTTGCAGGCGGCGTTCGACCTGCTCGGCGTCGGTGCGCGCGCGAGAGAGAACGCGGGCGGCCGTCAGGCGCGCGGCGAGCGTCTCGCGGTAGGCGTCGGCGAGCAGAGGGTTGCGCGCATCCATCTCTCGAAGCGTATTCTGCTGTTCTTTCGACAACTCAGACTCGAAGAGGGAAAGCTCGTCGGCGGTCACGCCGTCGGCGGCGAGGCGTTCGCGCAGGCGCTTCTCCCAGAAGCGCCTGTACATGACGACGACGAAGGCCGCGACCAGCCCGAAGACCGCGAAGATGCCGAAGGTGGAGAAGGCGACTATTAGCTCCTCGCCCGGGTTCTGCGTCGCGTTCAGGTAGCGCAGGAAGAAGTAGGCCGGCACCGGCAGCGTTACCAGCAGGAAGGCGAGCAGCGGCGACCAGCGCAGCGCCCACGCCTTCAGACGGTCTACGGAAGTGAGTTTGTCACCCTTCTCAGCCAAAACCCGCCCCCTCGCCGAACCGCCCGAGCGGTTTTCGGCATCAAATCTCAGACACTCCGCGCCGGGAACTCTTTACGGCACGACCCCGATACGTTTCGCACGCCCGAAAAGCTATAATAGCAGAGCCTCGCGTGAGGCGAAGGCAGGCCCGAGGAGGGGCGATGAGGAGACCGTACAGAAACATAGCCGCCGCACTGTCCTTGCTGCTCGCGTGGGCGGCTTCGGGCTCGGAGGCGCGCGCGCAGAAGAAGGACGGCGGCAACGGCGGGCGCATCGAGGTGCGGCGCGACGTGCGCACGGTGACCATCCCCGTGACGCTGCGCCTGCCCGGGCGAGCGCCGCAGACCGAGTTGATCAACCTCGAAGAACTGCAAGTCTTCGAGGACGGCGAGCGCCAGGAGATTCTGGCCATTCGGGGCGAGGGGAAGTCGCCTCTCAACCTGGCCGTGCTCATCCAGGACGACCTCGTCTCGACGGTGAGCAACGAGATTCGGGGGATCGCCGCCTTCGTGCGCAACCTCCCGCCGGGCTCGCGCGTCATGGTCGCGTACCTGAGTTCGGGGTCGCTGCGCGTCAGGCAGAGGTTCACGAACGACCTCGAACGCGCGGCGAAGTCTCTGCGCATCCCGCTCTCTTCGACGGCCGCCTCGCCCTACAACCCCTTCTCGCTGACGAGGGACGCCGTCAAGCGCTTCGAGTCGCAGGCCGTCGGCCGCCGCGCCGTGCTGGTCGTGAGCGACGGCATCGACCTCTCGCGCGGCCTGACGAACTCCTCGCCCGGGCAGGGCCTCGACCTGCAACGCCTGATCAACGAGGCGCAGAGGCTCGGCGTCGCCGTCTACACGATGTACGCGCCGAGCGTGGGGGGCGGCGACTCTCTGCTCGTCGCCAACGGCCAGGGCTCGCTCCAGCGCCTGTCGGAAGAGACGGGCGGGCGCGCCTTCTTCCAGGGCACGGGCGCGCCGGTCAGCCTCGACCAGTACCTGCGCGAGCTGGACACGCTGCTCTCGCGCCAGTTCGCCCTGACCTACCTCTCGACCCACCCCGACAGGGGCTTCCACAGGGTGCGCGTCGTCGCCAACACAGGCGACGCCGAAATCTTCTACCCGAAGGGCTACACGAATCAGAAGTAGTGCCGACTTGCGAGGCAGTTTGAGGCCCTGATAAATACCCCGCGGCCCGCCGTCAGCCGCGGCGGCCGTTCCCCCCGGCGGCCGCGGCGTCAGAGGCCCACGGGTGCAGTGGAACCGCGGCCCGCTGCGTCTCGTGCCCGCCCCCCGCCGCGTCGTGACCGTTCATCACTTGCCTGTAGAAGTCCGCGAGCAGCGGCATGACGGCGTCCGCCGCAAAGAGCCGCCGGTACTTCTCGCGCGCGGCCGCCCCCATCGACCTGCGCAGCCCGGGGTCGGAGGCGAGCCGGGTGATCGCCGCCCCCAGCGCCGCGGGGTCGCCGGGCGGGATCAGAATCCCTACGTCCTCCGTGACGAAGTCGGGGACGCCCCCCACGGCCGTCGCCACCACGGGCCTCGCGTGCGCCATCGCCTCGATGAGACCGTTGGGCGTCCCTTCGCTCAGTGAAGGGAGGACGAACACGTCTATGCCGCGCATGAAGCGGCTCCTCTCTTCCAGCGTGCGGTAAGTCCCCGTCAGCCGCGCCTTCTCCTCCAGACCCAGCCCGCGCAAGGCCGAGACGACCTGCTGGCGCTGCGACCCGTCGCCGGCGATAATCAACTCGACCCGCCCGCCCGTGCGGTGCGCGATGTGGAAGCCCTCGACGAGTTGGAGCGGCCCCTTCAGATGTTCGAGCCGCGCGGCGAAGCCGAAACGCACGGCGTCGCCCGGCGGCCGGGACGCGTCGGAGTCCTGTTCTGCCGACGCGTCGGGCGCGATGAGCGGGAGCACGCGCGGGCGGCGTATCTGCGGCAGGGCACGCTCCATCTGGCGCGCGACGCGGGGCGCGAGCGCCGTCACCTCGGCGCAGAGCGGCAGCACCGACGCGAAGCGTTCGTACTCTTCCTCGAAGCCGGGCGGGTGGAAGGGCATGCCGACCTCTTGGTAGACGACCGGGACGCCGGCCGCGTGCGCGGCGCGGATGATGAGGGCGGCTCCCGCGTCGGGCGTGATGACGTGGACGACGTCCGGGCGGCGGCGCGCGAAGTGCTCGCGGAGCGCCTCTTCGTAGCGCCGCAGGAGTACGTGGGCGAACCTGCGTGAGGAGTCACGCAGCAGCCTGCGCCCCGGGGAGAAGGCGCTCATCGCGCCGAGCACGAGCCTGCGCCCTAACGTGAAGGACGCGCCGAACCCGTGCGAGGCGACCGCGGAGAGCGGCACGCCCGCCGCACGCAGGCGCGCGACCAGCGGGTCGCCGTCCGACGGCGGCTGCACCAGCAGGACGGCCGCCCCGTGCCCGGCCGCCTTCAGCTCCACCGCGTAGTTGACGGCGATCTCGTCGGCGCCGCTGATCGGCCCGGCGAACCTGTTCTTACAGATGAGTATGTCCATGACTGCCGTGCGATTGCTCGACGGAAAGGTATCATAAACCGGCGGCCGCGGCCTTAGTTACAGCACCGAAGAACGCGATAAACTACAATGCCGAGAGGGTAAGGTTCGAGCCGCCGCCGGCCTCCCGACGAACAGTTCATGCCGCGAGTCAGCGTGATCATCCCGACCTATAACCGCCCCGGGCTTCTGCCCCGCGCCGTCGAAAGCGCGCGGCGGGCGGGGGAGGACGTAGAAGTCATCGTGGTCGATGACGCGTCCGTGGACGAGACCGCCGAGGTGTGCAGGTCACTGCCGGGTATCAAGTACCTGCGGCTCGAAAGGAACCAGGGGGTGGCCGGCGCGCGCAACGTCGGCCTCCTCGCCAGTTCGGCAGACTTCATCGCCTTCCTCGACGACGACGACCTCCGCCTCCCGGGGACGCTCGACTCCCAACTGAGGGAGTTCGAGCGCGACCCGGGCCTGGGCTTCGTCTGCGGCCCCGTGCTGTGCGCGGGCCAGGGGGGGGAACTCACGGGCGAAGTCTCGGCGCCGAAGCACCCGGGCGGGGACATGTTCTGGGAGTTGTTGAACCTCGACTTCCCGGTCTTCCCTCTGACCCTGGTCATGCGCAAGGAGTGTCTCTTCCGCGTCGGCCTCTTCGAGAGGGACATCCCCGGCATCGACGACTGGGACCTGCTGGTGCGCGTCGCCGAAGTCTACAGGGGGGCGGTCGTGACCGAGCCGGTCGGCGTCTACAGGCTGGCGACGCCCACTTCGGGGCAGGGCACGTCTGCGCTGCGGTCGCACCTGAAGCTGGTGGCGCGCGGGCAGGTCGGGCTTCTGGACTTGCCGCGGGTGGCGGCGGCCGGCCGGGCCGCGCGCCGGGCCGCGCGACGAAACGCCCTGAACAACATTTCTGATATATTACTTTGGAACGTCTACACGTGGCTGCCGCGCGGGGCGTACCGCTACGCCTCCTCGTGTCTGCTGACGGCGCTGCGCCTCAACCCTCGCGGGGTGCTGCGCCCGGCGGCCTTCGCAAAGGGTTTGAGAAAGCTTTTGAAGAGAGTGGACAGTAGCCAGTAGCCGGTAGAAAACCTTATCTATCACGAACCCTGCGGCTGTCACCCTCACCTTACGCAAAGCGGAGCCTACTGACTACTGTCTACTGTCTACCGTCTATTGAAAGAGCGTGCCGAAAGTCAGCGTCATCATCGCCACACATAACAGACCTCAGCTCCTCCCGCGCGCCGTCGAGAGCGCGCGGAGGGCCGGCTCGGACGTGGAGATCGTCGTCGTGGACGACGCCTCGACCGACGAGACCGCCGAGGTCTGCCGCCGGCTCGAAGTCGGGCGCTACGTGCGCGCCGACCGGCGGCAGGGCGTGGCCGGCGCGCGCAACCTGGGCCTGCTGGCGAGTACGGCGGAGTTCGTCAGCTTCCTCGACGACGACGACGTGCGCCTCGCGGGGACGTTGGACGAGCAGGCGCAGGTTTTAGAGTCGGCACCCGAAGCGGGCCTCGTCTACGGGCAGGCGCTCATTGGCGACCAGGACTGCACGCCGACGGGCGAACTCTACCCGGAGCCGTGCCCACGCGGCGAACTCTTCTGGGGGCTTCTGGAGAGGAACTTTATCCCGTGCGGCTCCGCCCTCTTCCGCAAATCCTGTCTTCGGCGGGTCGGGCTGCTCGACAAAAGAAGCGCGGGCGTGGACGACTGGGACTTGTGGGTGCGCATCGCCGAGCTCTACCCGGTCGAGGCCGTGGAGCGCCCCGCCATCGTCTGGCGGCAGTCAACCGCCGACTCCGGCCAGGGCAGCTCGCGGACGGTCGAGCTGATCTCGCTCAGCCTGAGTCTGCTCCGGCGGCGCTGGCTGTCGTTGCCGCGCGCGCGCGCCGGCGGGGCGCGCGCGCGGCGGCGCGCGTGGCGCGGGTTCTCGGACAACGTGGCCGAGCACATCCTCTGGGAGGCGGCGACCTCGCCGCTCGGGGGGGAATTCAGGGCGGCGGCGAGGGCGGCGACGGTCGCACTGCGGCTGCACCCGCTGAGCCCCTTGAAGGCGGCGCGGGCGTGGGCGCGCTTCTCGATGCTGCGTCTGATGACGGCGGAGGCGCTGGGCGGCGAGGGGCTGTCGGGGGCCAAGGCGCGTCTGAAGTTGGCTCGTTCGCGGGGGAAGTAGCACATGCCCGTCTGCATCGGGGGAGCGCACCGCTCCGGCACCTCGATGGTCGCCAACCTCCTGCGCCTGTGCGGACTGCACCTCGGGCCGGAGTCGGACATGCTGCCCCCCGCCGACGACAACCCCGAAGGCTTCTGGGAGAACGCCAACTTCCGGAGTCTCAACGACGAAATCCTCAACGCGCTCGGCGGGACGTTCGACGCACCGCCCCCTCTGCCGGACGGCTGGCAGGGGCGCGAACTGTTCGACCCTTTGAGGGAGAAGGCCCGCGCCCTCCTGCGCGAGTTGGGCGGGCACGAGCCCGCGGGCTGGAAAGACCCGCGCAACAGCCTGACGCTGCCTTTCTGGTCGGGCCTCGTCCCGCGTCTGAAGGTCGTCATCTGCGTGCGGCACCCGCTCGACGTGGCGCGCTCCGAGCGCCGCCGCTGGGAGAGGCTCTACGCGCTCAGGCGGCCGGGAGTCGCCTCGCTCCCGCTCTACCTCGCCGCGTGGAAGGTCTACGACCGCGCCGCGGGCGCGCTCTCCATACGGCCGCGGCTCGTCCCCTCCTACGAGCGCTGCTTCGCCCTGTGGGAGATTTACAACCGGGAGGCCCTCGCCGGCGTGCGCCGGGAAGACCGGCTGGTGACGCACTACGACACCTACTTCGTCAACCCCCGCGCGGAACTGCGCCGGGTTCTGAACTTTCTCGACATGCGCGCGAGCGACGAACAGGTCGAGCGGGGCTGCGCCGCCGTCCTGCCCGAGCTGCGCCACAACCGCGCGGCCGCGCGGCAGCCTGACGGGCCGCGCGTCCCGCGCGCGGCGGCCGACCTCTACGCGCGCCTGTGCGCGGAGGCCGGCTTCGGGCAGGCCGCGGCCGAAAGAGGTTGAGAGGGGAGACGACGACGCACGGAAGGCCACCGGGCGGCCGGGTTGAATCTCTACGGCTACGTCGCCCGCGGCTTGCCGGGAAAGAGTGCGCGAATCGCTCTCGTCAGCGACCGCAGCCGCCGCGGCGGGTTGACCTCTCCCGCCGCCGACTCGTCGAAAAAGCAGTGGCGGGTGCGCGGGTTCGACACGTCGAGTTGATCGTCCGAGACGTACCTGTTCATCTCGGCCTGAGACGGCAGCCTGATCATGTCCGGCCTTAATTTGGCGCGCCAGCCGTGCCACCCTTTGCGCACCTCCGCCGGATCATAATGCTTGAGCGCGTACTTCCGGAGGGCGTGCGGCACGCTCAAAAACTGGTAGTGCCGCATGGGCAGCGTCTGGGGATACAAGCGCAGTCCCGGGAAGTTCACCAGGTGCCCCCCCGACCAGGCAAGCCCCACCGGGACCGGCTGTCGCTTCCAGGCCCGAATCAGGTTCGGGAAGGCCGGCATGAACGGGTAATACCACCGCATGGTCTCGACGAACTGCGGGTGGTCATGCTCGGGCGACTCGACGGTGGGGATGAAAGTGCACTGCACGAAGTTCACGGCGTTATAGCCCTGCGCCTCGACTTCCGCGAGAATTTCGGCGAGGGTGGTTCCGGGTCGCGGCGACGGGAAAATCTCGTCGGCGTCTACGTGCATGAACCAGTCGGCTTCGATGGCGGCGGCGAGCTGCTCTTTCCGTCTGAGGATTGACGACCACCTGTACACCCCGTCGCGGGGAAAGTTCTCGACGCCGAGCAGGCCGCGGCCGAGGTAGCGGCGTGCGATGGCGACCGTCCGATCCGTGGAGTCGTTGTCAATCAGGTACGCCTGGATGCCCTGGCGGAAGAGGTTCTCCAGGCAGGGGGCGATGAACCGCTCCTCGTTGTAAGTCGCCAGAATTGCCGCCACTCGCATATTCGTGCCGCGCGGGAGGGCCCGGGCCCTCCCGCGCCCTCAGCCTTTAAGAGTGCAGGATCGTCTCGAACATACTTCGGTAGTTCTCGGCCTGACGCCTCCAATCCCAGGCCCGAATTGAGGCGAGCATGTTTCGGCTCAATTCGGTCCGCAGGGAAGGGTCGTCGCGCAGTTGGGTGACTTTGGCCGCGATGTCGGAAACGTTCCGCTCGACGAACAGGCCGTTGACGCCGTGCCGCACTAACTCGGGCATGTTGCCGACGCGCGTCGTCACGACGGGTACGCCGCAGGCGGCCGCCTCCAGGCAGGGATTCGGCGTCCCCTCACTGCGGCTGGCGCAGAGGTAGACGTCTATCGAGTGGTAGAATTCGAGCATCTCGTCGGGGCTCCGCCATCTCTTCTCGCGTGCCGCCGCGACCAGTCGGGCCCCCCTCACCGAGCGCACGGCCGGTACAATCAAATCATTGAAGCCGCGGTGCGCGGGGCCCTGGTTGGAAAGACTGCCTGCCCACCCGACGCGCACCCCGGGTCTCCCGGCCCGCCCGCCCGCCGCAATTACCGACGCCTTTTTGACGAGGCTGCTGATCGAACTCAGCGGTGCCTTCAACTTTGCTCGAAAACCATTCCGCGTTTCCCGACGGAAAGTCTCGGGCTGAGCTGAAGGAGTCGATTCGCGCGGGGGGCGGTAGAAGTCTGTGTCAACCCCGTTCGGCGTGTGGAAAACCGGCACCTCCATCAGCGGCTGAAGCTCATGATAGAGGAGCAGATTGTTGGCGAATACACCGCGGGCCATCTGACGTAACGTGGCCAGCGCCGGGCCGCGCCGCTCGCCCTCAAGCTCGAAATGCGAGCAGACGCCGACCAGCAGTTTGCGGCGGTTGCGCGTGAAAGCAGTTTCGAGGTGCTTCAGGCTGCCGAACTGCATCCAGAAGTAGACCAGTATCAAATCGGCGCTGTCGAGGTCGGCTTCGGTGAGTTCAGAATGGAATCGTTTGAGGATTTGATATTCGCCGCCCAACACCCGCTGAAGGCTGCGCGTTTTGTGATCGTGCGCCCAGTTCGGCGCGCCCACAACAACGAGCACCTGAGGGCCTGGGGGTTTCGTCATCTGATTGATAATAACAAACAGCCCCTCCCTTCAGAAGCGGGCCGAGGTCTTGCGCCGAAGAGAGATAAAGAGAGCGCGGCTCTCATCGACAACCGACGAGAGCCGCGCCGTTCTTCGTCTTAACTTTTGCCTTAGCGCGCCTGGGCGTCGGCGGTCTGCCAGCGGCCGGGGGAGGGGGCGAGCAGGCTCTGCAACTCGCGGAGCGATTCGAGGTGGTTGTTCGTCAGTTGGAGCTGCGCGCCGCCGAGCTGCACGGCGGCGCTGCGCGAAAGAGTGAGCGCGGCGAGGTCCGCGTAGGAGAGCGTCAGGCGCACGGCGTCGCCGCCGCCGGGCCGCGAGCGGAGGCTCGCGTTCTGCGTGAACGGGCGCGCCCGGCCGTCGAGCACGAGCGAGACCCCGCCGACGTCGCGCGGCTGCGCCGAGGGCGCCGTCGTGTAGAGGACGAGTTCGAGAGCGGGCGTGCCCGGCCGCTTCGTGCTCTGGTGCATGAAGGAGGCCGCGAGGTAGAAAAGCTCCGCGCCGCCGGCTATCGCGCGCGGGTGCTGGAGCGACGTGCGCATGCCGCCGGCGCGCGAGTCGAAGGACGTGACGATCTCGCCGTCGTGCTTGAAGGGCGACGGCGGCGGCTTCGGGCAGAGGCGCTTCTGGGGGAAGGCCGTGGCGGCGAACAGGGTCAGCAGGGTGGCGGATAGTAGAAGTCGGGAAACAACTTGGCGCATTGGGGGTACCTTTGTGCTCCTGGTAAAAGGCCGGGTTGACGACCCGCAAGTCCACGAGGGATGAGCGTCCCGCCCGCCGTCGGCAGACCGGCGGAGAGACAGCATTCGGACATCTGCGGTCGATGCATCAAGGTTTAAGTCTGAATAAAAAGGACGGGAAGAACTTACCCGCTCCGTCGGGAAGAGCGTCGCCGGGGCTGGCAGCGGGAGACTAACATCAAACGCGAACTTTGCCAAGACCCGGCCGCCTAAAGCTGTCCCGGGCGCGGCTCGCGGCTGCTCGTCCGTCCTTCGGAATTCGACTGCGGGAGAGTCGGTGCGGTGAGAGGGCAAGTGCGCGCCCGCGAATCAGGGCGCACTTCGACTATAGAACACGGGCGCGCGACTTGTCATTGCTTTTTTTCGCCAAACGCGTTGCGGCGCACGGGAAGAGTTTTCGCCACGGAGACACAGAGGCACAGCTTTATCTCCAAGCTGTGCCTCTGTGTCTCCGTGGTTAATTCGACCTTCAGAACTTGTAGCGGTAGCGCAGCGTGATGCCGCGGCCCGCGCCGTCCACGCCCCAACTGATGCCGCGGTACTGCTTGTCGGCGATGTTCTCGAAGTCGAAGAAGACCTCCGAGCGCCGGCCGAAGCGCAGCGCGCCGCGCACGCCGACCAGGCCGTAGCCGGGCAGGTATGCGAAGACGGGGACGGCCGTGTCGTTGTTGACGACCGTGACGCCGTTGATGGTCGCGCCGACGGGCAGGAGGCGGTTCTGCACCTGCGCCAACGTCTCGCCCGTCGAGACGAGAACGCCTCCGGCCGAGCCGCAGCCCGCATTCCCCGGCGTCGTCACGCCGCGCACGCACGCGCCGCGCCGGAAGAAGTTCTGTATCTGCGCGCGCGAACGCGCCGCGCCCGTCCGCCGGTCGGCGAGGTCGAGCGACGAGAGGCGGTTCTGCCGCGCGGCGAGGCTCGCGTAGGGCTCGACGTAGAAGCGCGACCCGCCGCGCGGTTGGTAACGCAGCGAGACGAACGCGGTCGCGGGCGGGACGCCGCCCTCGACGTTCGGCGGCAGGCCGTTGAGCAGGCTGTAGGCGCGGACGTGCGTGAAGTTGCCGCGGGCCGTGAAGTCGCGCGCGAGGCGCGCGTCCGCCGCGAACTCGACGCCGTTGAAGCGCGCGTCGTCGTAGTTGACGCGCACGAGCACCGGGCTCGTCGCGGCGGCGACGAAGACGAGGCCGTTGGCGTCCTGCCTGACGATCTGCTCGCTCCCTAAGAACTGCCCGACCGCGCCCTGCGGCAGCACGAGCGCCTGGTCGAAGTAGGCGTCCGAGAGCTTGTTCGTAAAACCGGTCAGCTCCGCGCGGAAGCGCGCGTGCGTGTAGCGGAGGGAGAGGTCGAAGCTGTCGCTCTTCTCCGGCCCGAGCGGCGTCACGGGGATGCCGGACGAGACGGCGTCCGCCCCGGCCGTCGTGCCGACGAAGCCGCCGAGCGCGGCGGCCGTCGCGGCGTCAACCTCGAAGCCGTTGCCGACGAGACCGATGATGCCGAGGTCGGTCGTGTTCGGGGCGCGGAAGCCCCGCGCGTACTTCGCGGCGATGTCGAAGCCTTTGCCCACGTTGACGACCGCGCCGACGCGACCCGAGAGGGCGTCGAAGCGCTGGCTGTCGTCGGGGAAGAGCGGGCGGCCGCCCACGACCGGCGCGTTCGCCGCGCGCGACTCGTAGGAGGCGACGCTGTAGCGCAGCGCGCCGCTCAGGTGGAGGCGCTCGGGCACGGCCGTCCACACGTCCTGCGCGAAGACGCCGTAAGAAAGATACCGCGCGCCGTTCGGGATGCGCGGCCGCGAGGGGGTCACCGCCCTCGTCACGGGGTTGGTCGTGAAGGCCGGCGCGCTGACAAGGTCGCGGTACACGTCCGCGCCGAGCGTGAGCGTGTTCCGCTCGCCGAGCCGCCTGTTGACGTGGAAGTTGAAGCCGAGGACGTTGGTGCGCTCGCGCTGGTTGGTGATGTCGCCGGCGGGGTTGCCCTGGCCGCCCTGGTTGACGCGCTCCTCGCGCTGCCCGTTGTAGGAGAAGGTGAACTGCGCGTCGTCGAAGGGGCCGAGGCTCTGTCTGACGAGCCGCGCGTAGAAGAGGTCAACCATGATGTTGCGCAGGTCTGCGACGAGGTTGCCGTCACCGCCCGCGAGCTGGTCGTAGCGCCGCCCGCCGTCCTGTTGGTTGCGCGAGTAGCTGAAGAGAACCTGCGTACTCTCGTCGAGGTTGACGTTGGTGCGCAGCAGGCCGCCGTACTGCGTGAAGGCCGTGTCGGGCAGCCGCTCGCCCAGCACGTCCGAGGGGATGCCGAGGAAGCGCGTCACGGCCGCGTGCGTGTCGAGCCCCGCGCCCGGCCGCAGGCGGTTGATGCGCCGCGCGTTCAGGTTGAGCAGCAGGCCGTAGCGTCGTGTGCCGTAGGTCAGAAGCTGACTACCGCCGAAGCCGTTCGTCGGCGAGGTGTAGAAGACGTTCGCGTTGCCGTGCCACTCGCTGTCCTTGCCGCCGTACACGGGAGCGTGCGAGATGAAGTTGACGACGCCGCCCAACACGTCCGAGCCGTACTGCGAGCTGTTCGGCCCGCGCAGGATTTCGACCGCCTCAAGGCTCGAAGGCTCTATCAGGCTGAAGAAGGTGCCGACGCCGCCGCGCTGCGCGCTCGTCGTGTAGCGCACGCCGTCAACGTAGACGCCGACGTTGCGGCCGGTCATCCCGCGCACGAAGACGGCGCTCAAACTCGGGCTCGTCCGTTGCAGGTTAACGCCCTGCTCCTCGTCCACCACCTGCGCTACGACTTCCGGCGCGCGCTGGATGAGTTCCTCCTCGTTGATGACGTTGAGGGGCTGCGCGGTGCTGCGCGCGTCAGCGACCAGCCCGGCCTCGGCCGTTACCGTCACCTGCTCGGCCAGAGACTCGACCTCAAGCTTCACGTCGAGCGTGGAAGACTTGCCAGCCGAGACCTCGACCGGCACGCGGAGGCTGTTGAAGTCTTTGCGCGCGACGCGCAAGACGTACGTCCCCGGCGCGACCGATTCGAGACGGAAGCGCCCCTCCACGTCCGTCTCGCCCGCGGCGACCAGAGCCTGGCGCGCGTCCATGAGGTAGACGCGCGCGCCCGCGAGCGCGCCGCCCGCCGCGTCAGTGACCGTGCCCTCGACCGCGCCCTGCGACGACTGCCGCGCCGCGGCCGGAGGCATCCACGCGCACAGGAGCGTCGCGCACAGAAGGACTCTCAAAAGGCTTACTCTCATGCTCTCCGATCCCCCGTCGTGATGGACGTGGCATGCGCCCGCGCCGGCCGGACGAACGTCGTGAGTTTGACAGTGAACTTAAACGCTCGCGGCCTACTACTACCAGCCGTCGTAGTCGTGACGGCCGGGCGTTCGACCCGTTTTCGGGGGAGGGGAGGAGGCGCGGGGGCCTTCTAAGGCAGACCTTAACGCAGGTGCTCGACGACCTGTTCGATGGCGAGGTGCGTGGCCTTCAGGACTTCCGTCCGTGTGAACAGGAACGCGCCGGCCGCGAAGAGGCAGACGCAGAGCGCCGCCGCCAACGGCGAGCGAGCGCGCAGGCCCGCGCGGATGCCGCGGGCGTCGGACGCGAGCCGCAGGAGGTTGCGCACGCGACGCGAGGTGCCGTCGTCGCCGTCGCCGAGCAGGTGCGCGCCGGCGGGCAGGGCGGGGCGCGCGCCGCGCGGGATGAGCTTCGAGATTTTGACGATGGCCGAGGCGAGGTCGAGCGCGGCCTCCGCGCCCGCGGCGGCGGCGTACTCGTCGGCCGCCATCTCCGACTCGCGCTGCCACTCGCGGCGGAGCGAGCGCCCGAGCGGCGCACGCAGCAGCGCGTCCTCGCCCGCCTGGAGCAGCGCGCGCTTCAGGTTGTCGCGCCCCTCGACGTGCCCGCGCTCGTGTGCGAGCGCCGCGGCGAGTTCCTCCGGCGTGAGCGCGTCGAAGACCTGCGCCGCGACGAACAGCCGGGGCCGCAGCACGCCTATGACCGCGATGACGGGAAAGCTGTGCCGTATGCTGAAGGCCGGAACCCGCGCGCCCTCGACCTCGAAGGGTTCGGCGTGGCGCATCCAGTCGCGCGTGATCCTCCGCGTCGCGGCCCACGTCCGCGCGACGCGCCAGGCGGCCAGGAGCACCCCGGCCGCAGACACGCATGCGATTGCCAGCAGCTTGACGCCGGCTTCCTCGCCGCTGTCGTGTGGTTCGTAAAGAAGGTAGGAAGGGATTATGAGGGCGAAGGCAAGCGCGGCGGCCGCGGCCGGCGGCGACACGCGCAGCGCGAACAGTAGCCGCGCCCGCGAGCCCGCGCCCCGGCCCCGCACGCGCGGCGCGAGCGCGCGCCACACGACGCAGGCCAGCGCCGACGCGAGCGCGTTAACGGCCAGCAGCGCCGAGAGCGTCAGGCAGATGCAGAGCAGCGCGTACAAGGCCCTTTCACTCCCCTTCGCCCAGCTCGCGTCGCTTCTCCTCGACCAGCCGTTGCAGCTCGTCGAGGAGCGCGCGGTCGTGCTCGCTCACCGCGTCCACGATGCAGGCGAGCAGGGGCTCGGCCCCGCCGCTGCGCCCCAGAAGGTCGCCGAGCACGTCCTCGGCCACGCCGCGCTCGAACTCCTCGCGCGACACGCGCGGCGAGTAGACGTAGGCGCGCCCGTCCTTCTCGCGCGCGAGCAGACCCTTCTTGAAGAGCCGGTCGAGCGTCGTCATCCACGTCGTGTAGGCGGTGCGCTCGCCGAAGGCGCGGTAGATGTCGCTCGCGCTCACGCGCCCGCGCCGCCACGCCTCCTCCATCACCGTCTTCTCCAACTTGCCCAGCGCCGACCCGACGACCTCGCGTGGCCGCCTGAACCCGAAGAGTCTAAACTGCGGCACTTTCATCTACGAGGAAGCCTTCTGTCCGGGGACGGGATTGCGGCGAGAGAATACGCCGCACGCTCTGGAAAATTGAAGGGGCGGCCAGCGGGGTTCGAACCCGCGACCTCCTGATCCACAGTCAGGCGCTCTAACCGACTGAGCTATGGCCGCCACGAAGGGGAAGCGAACGGAAACTCAATACTACCAACCGCACTTGGCACTGACAAGTTGCCCGCGCCGCTCGTTCGCCAACGATGCCCCCGGCTGGACTCGAACCAGCGACCCTCTGCTTAGCCTGCCACTCCAGGTTTCCCTGGCCCCGCCGTCGGGTTGTGGTCTGGACCATATCTTGGGCATTTCAGCCCGGGTGCGTATGGCCTCTACGGAACCCCTGCGTAATCATCCGCAAACCTGACGTTCTTGGATTGATTATTTTTAGGAGCGCTGACTCTTAAGGTCACCGACTTTTTCGCGTCCTCAGCCTTGAAGTAGTAGCATCTGTCCGTCTCAGGACAGTAGACGCAGAATACATCGACCTGACCCTTGTCTATTGGCTTACCGTGAGAGCCGTTCCTGTCCGCCCACCAGTTGATGAGGTTGACTTGAAGAACGCCCCTGACACAGCTCCTATACTTCACCTGAATCCTTACGAACTTGCTTCCGTCGTAAGAGACCAGGTCAAAAGGAGCGTGCTCGGTTGAGGGGAATAAAACTAGATATCCCTTCTCAACCAAATCACAGTACGCCTTAGCAACTCCTAAGTCGCCTTTGTCCTTCGTGTGGTGCATGGATTCTACAACCTCCCTTGCACTACCTGTTAAAGACGACCGCAAGGTTTCCTCGGTGTTGTCATGGGGGCGAGGAGCCCCTTTAGAGTTCCACCGATATAGCACCCTCCACCGTGCGGATTACTCTTCTCCGCACGGGCTCCTTAGTTGAAGGCAGATGCTCTATCCGACTGAGCTACGGGAGCGCGCACTGAAACGCCGCGATGTTAACACGCGGCGCTTACGCCGTAAAACTGCCCGGGATAACGTGACAAGATTATGAAAAGCGTGGGCGCGGGGCTGTGGTAAAGTGTGCGGACTATGGCGGAGTGGGCGGAGCCGAGAGGCAGGCAGGTGCGTTGGTTCGGGCTGTTGGCCGCGACAGTGGTGGCGCTCTACCTGTGCTGGTCGATGCTCCAGCCGTTCATCGAGGTCGTCCTCTGGGCCGTCGTCCTCGTCATCGTCTTCTTCCCCGTCCACCGGCGCATACAGGCGCGCGTCAAGAGCCCGGGTTGGAGCGCCGTGCTCTCCTGCCTGCTCGTCATCTTCGTCATCCTCGTCCCGCTGACTTTGTTGACCTTCGCCGTCGTCAACGAGGTCGGCAACTTCGCGCAGATGCTCCAGCCGAAGCCGGACGGGACGGGCGGGGCGGCAGGCACTGCGGCCGGGCTGCTCGACCCGAATCACCCTTACCTCGGGCCGGCCGTGCGCTGGGTCGGGCAGTATTACGACGTGAGCAAGCTCGCGTCGCAGGGGTTCATCGCCGAGCGCCTCAAGGGCGTGAGCGGCGCCGTCGCCTCGCGCACGCTGGGGTTCGTCGGCGGGGCGGTCGGCTTCATCGTCGAGGTCTTCTTCGTCATCTTCACGATGTACTACCTCTTCCGCGACGGCGAGCGCCTGCGCGCGGCGGCCTACGACATGATGCCCCTGAGCGGCCCGCAGGCGCGCGAGATTCTCGACCGCACGGGCGAGGTCATCGGGGCGAGCGTCTACGGCGTGCTCGTCATCGCCATCATACAGGGCGTGCTGGGGGGCCTGGCCTTCTGGGTGCTGGGGCTGCCCTCGCCGCTGCTGTGGGGCGTCGTGATGATCTTCCTGTCGATGATTCCGATGCTGGGCGCCTTCATCGTCTGGGTGCCCGCGGCCATCTACCTCGTGCTGACGGGGGACTGGGTGAAGGCGATCATACTCGCCGTGTGGGGAGCGCTCGTCATCGGGAGCGTGGACAACTTCCTGCGGCCGAAGCTGGTCGGCGAGCGGACGCGCCTGCACGAGCTGCTCGTCTTCTTCTCGGTGCTCGGCGGGCTACAGGTCTTCGGCGTGCTCGGCATCGTGCTCGGCCCGGTCATCGTCGCCATCACCATCGCGCTGCTCGACGTGCTCCGGCACGCGGACGGCCCAAGGCGCGAGGTGGGCGGAAGCGATACGCTCCTGGAAGAGCAGGCGGAGCTGCGCGCCGCGCCCAAAGAGTCTTGAAGAGGGCCGCCGGGCGCGGCGGTCGGGTCTTCGGAGATGTAAAAAGAGGAAAGCCGCCAGTTTGTCGCTGGCGGCTTTCCTCTTTCTTAGGGTAAGTGCTGCGTAAATTTAGACTTACGCGGCGTTGTTGAAGGTCTCGGCGAAGACGCGGCGGCCGTTGAGCGCGTCGTCGATGATCTCGCGGACGGCGGCGACATCCGGGTTCACGTCCATCCGGTCACAGGCGCGCAGGTGGCGGATGATGCCCTCGGTCGCGATGTCCAGGGCGGGGCCGCCCAGCTTCGAGTAGCGGCGCGCCTGGATGTGGTCGATCATCTTCAGCCGTTCTGCCAGCGGAAACTTCTCGGTAGCGATCACTTTTCGTCTGCTCCTTATGTTTTCGGGCCCCCGAAAATCCAACTCGGCGGTGGGCTCAGTATTAGTGACAATTTAGATGCGTCCGGGGTGTTTCGGGATGCGAATCCGTTACAATCCCCGAATTTTCACACAATCCAGCCCACGGTTTGTAAAGCACCACACCCTGTAGGGGATAAGGGGGCTAGAAGAAAAACGCATTCTACATTGAAATTATTTGAATTGCCAGAATTTTTTTTAATGTGGTCAGACCGGAAGCGACCCGGGGGCTACCCACAGGACAAATTTGTTGCCTAGCGGGGTAAGTCGTTTTACTTGAAGGGGATGAGGGTTGGGCTGTGCGGGGCCGAAAGAAGAGACGCCGGCGAAGTCGGAAGGCAAAAGTAGCCTGCCAGAACCCGCCGGCGGTCTTTTCGGGTATTTGAGAAGTATGACTGGCTCTTCGGGCGGCCGACTACTTCTTCGGGATGACTGAGTCCTTCAAACCCTTGCCGATACGGAACTTGAGCGCCGTCTTGGCCGGAATCTGAATCGTCTCGCCCGTCTGGGGGTTGCGCCCCTCGCGCGCCTTGCGCTCGGAGAGAACGAGCTTGCCGAAGCCGGGGAGCACGAACTCGCCGTTCTCCTTGACTTCGTTGGTCGCCAGGTTCGCGAGTTCCTCGAAAATCTCCTTCACCTGAGCGCGCTTCAGGTCGTATTTTTCGGCGAAGTGGTTGACCACTTCGGACTGTGACATGCGCTTCTTACCTTCTCTCGTCGCCATTGGATGGTACGCTGCCTCCTGCAAAATAGGGAAGTAATCAAAAAGCTTGCGTCAGGACATATATCACACGACGCGGTCTCTCGTCTCGGAAAAATGGCCGAAAAAGCCATTTTTCTAAAAAAAAGTGGGGAAACTCCCGCCGGCCGCGCCGTTTGACCGACCGCCGTATGATTCGCGGACTCGGAAACCGCCCGACACGTTTTTCCACCGTCTGTTTTGCTTCGGAGAAGATTCGGGAATAAACTGTCGGTTAACCGAATTCCAAAAAAGAGAGTGGGGAGGGGAAGCCTTGACTCCGATGCGTGAGGGGAGCGCGCAGACCATCCCGACGCAGCCCTTCGAGGGGCAGCGCCCGGGCACCTCGGGCTTGCGGAAGAAGACCCGCGTCTTCATGCAGCCCGGCTACCTCGAAAACTTCGTCCAGTCGGTCTTCGACGCCGTCCGCGCGGACGCGCCCGACGGGTTCGGCGGCGAGACTCTGGTCGTCGGCGGCGACGGCCGCTACTACAACCGCGAGGCAGTCCAGACGATCATCCGCATGGCCGCGGCCAGCGGCTTCCGTACCGTGCTGGTCGGGCGCGGAGCCATCCTCTCGACGCCGGCCGTCTCCGCCGTCATCCGCCGGCGGAAGGCGCTCGGCGGGCTGGTGCTTTCGGCCAGCCACAACCCAGGCGGCATCGACGAGGACTTCGGCATCAAGTACAACACGCGCAACGGCGGCCCCGCGCCCGAGTCCGTCACCGAGCGCATCTACGCCAACACGCAGTCCATCGAGCGCTACCTCACCGTCGAGCACGAGGACGTTGACCTCGAACAGACGGGGAGCGTCCGCGTCGGCGGGACTGAAGTGGTCGTCATCGACCCGCTCGAAGACTACACGGCGGTGATGGAGGGGCTGTTCGACTTCGACCGTCTGCGCGACCACTTCGCCTCGGGCCACCGCATGCTCTTCGACGCGATGAGCGCCGTGACCGGCCCGTACGCCACGCACATCATCGAGGGCCGTCTGGGCGCGCCCGCCGGGACGGTCTTGAACGGGACGCCGCTGCCCGACTTCGGCGGGCACCACCCCGACCCGAACCTCGTCCACGCGGCGGAGCTTGTCCTGCGCATGAGCGGCGAAGGCGCGCCCGACTTCGGCGCGGCCTGCGACGGCGACGGCGACCGCAACCTCATCCTCGGCCGCGACTTCTTCGTCACGCCCGGCGACTCTCTGGCCGTCATCGCGCAGCACGCGAAGGACTGCATCCCCGGCTACCGCGAAGGGCTGGCGGGCGTCGCGCGCTCGATGCCGACGAGCACGGCCGTAGACCGCGTGGCCGAGGCCCTCGGCATCAAGTCTTACGAGACGCCGACGGGGTGGAAGTTCTTCGGCAACCTCCTGGACGCGGGGCTCGCGACCATGTGCGGCGAGGAGAGCTTCGGCACCGGCTCGAACCACGTGCGCGAGAAGGACGGGCTGTGGGCCGTGCTCTGCTGGCTCTCGATCCTCGCCGTGACGGGCAAGTCGGTCGAAGAGGTCGTGCGAGAGCACTGGCGCAGGTTCGGGCGGAGCTACTACCAGCGCCACGACTACGAGGGGCTCGACGCCGCGGCGGCCGCGGAGATGATGGGTGAGCTAAGCGGCGGCCTTAACAGTCTCGCAGGGACGCAGCTCGCCGGCAGCCGCGTCGAGCGCGCCGACGAGTTCGGCTACACGGACCCTGTGGACGGCAGCGAGACCTCGCGGCAGGGCGTGCGCATCTTCCTCGAAGACGGCTCGCGCGTGGTGCTGCGGCTGTCGGGCACGGGGACGGCGGGCGCGACCCTGCGCATCTACATCGAGCGCTACCGCGACGACGCGGGCGCGAGCGACATCGAAGAAGTCCTCGGCCCGCTCAAGCAGGGCGTCCGCGAACTGCTCCGCCTCCGCGAACGCTTCGGCACGGACGAGCCGACCGTCGTCACGTAAGCAGAACAATGAACGCGGAACGCTGAACGATGAACTGAAGGCGAGAGGCTTTCCGTTCAGCGTTCAGCGTTCCGCGTTCAGCGTTTCAGTGAATCTTTTGTCTCACAATTTCCAGCCAGAGGGCACACAGCCCGTCCGCGCGGCGTAGTATCATCCCCGAATCTTATGGTGAGCAATTCTGTGTCTGAGGGCGCGCCGACGCTCGTGATGTCTTCGCGCAGGCGTCTGGCGGTGACGCTCGGGGTCATCACGGGGATGTTTCTGGCGGCGCTGGAGGCGACCGTCGTCGGGACGGCGATGCCGACCGTCATCGCCTCGCTCGGCGGGCTGAGCCACTACAGTTGGGTCTTCTCGGCCTACCTCATCACCTCGACCATCACGGTGCCGGTCTGGGGCAAGCTCTCCGACCTGTACGGGCGCAGGCTCCTCTTCCAACTCGGCATCGCGGTCTTCCTGCTGGGCTCGGTGCTGTCGGGGATGGCGGGGACGATGACGCAGCTCATCGCGTACCGGGCGGTGCAGGGCCTCGGCGCGGGCGCGCTCGTGCCGCTGGCGATGACCATCATCGGCGACGTGTACACGGTCGAGGAGCGCGCGCGGATGCAGGCGTTCTTCAGCGGCGTGTGGGGGATTTCGAGCGTGGTCGGCCCCGTCGTCGGCGGGTTCATCACCGACCAGCTCTCCTGGCGGTGGGTCTTCTACATCAACGTCCCGTTCGGCATCCTCGCCGCCGTCATCATGCAGCTCTCTCTGAAGGAGCCGAGGCGGCACGGGCGGCCTTCGATTGATTACGCGGGCGCGACGCTGCTGATGGCTTCGATCACGCTGCTGATGCTCGCGCTCGTCGAGGGCGGGGCGACGCTCGGCGAGTTCGCGTCGGCGCGCAACGTGGCGTTGTTGATCGGCGCGACGGCCCTGGGCGTGCTCTTCGTCTACGTCGAGCGCCGAGCGCGCGACCCCATCGTGCCGCTCGGGCTGTTCCGCAACCGCGTCGTGACGGTGTCGGTGACGGCCGGGCTCCTCGCGGGCGTGGCCATGTTCGGCGCCATCTCGTTCGTGCCGCTCTTCGCGCAGGGCGCGCTGGGCGCGACGGCGACCGAGGCCGGTTCGCTCCTGACGCCGCTCATGCTGAGCTGGGTCGGGCTCTCGATCGTCGGCGGGCGTCTGCTCTTGAAGGTCGGATACAGGCCGACGACGCTGGCTGGGCTCTTTCTGCTGACGCTCGGGTTCGCGCTGCTGTCGAGCTACCAGCGGACGACGCCGCGCGTGTGGCTCTACGTCGATCTGGTGCTCATCGGGGCGGGCCTGGGTTTGACGATGCTGACGCTGCTCATCGCGGTGCAGCAGTCGGTCGGGCGCGCGCAACTCGGCATCGCGACTTCGCTCAACCAGTTCTCGCGCTCGATAGGCGGCGCGGTCGGCGTGGCCATCATGGGCGCGGTGCTCTCGGCGGGTCTCGCCTCGCACCTGCAAAGGGTGGCGCGCTCGGGCGCGGGGCCGCTCACGCCGGAGCGCGCGGCGGAGCTGGCCTCCAACCCGAACGCCCTCATCGACCCGCAGGCGAGCGCGGCGCTCCCGCCCGAAGTGCTCGACGAGCTACGGGAGTCCCTGGCCTCCGCGATTCACAACGTCTTCTGGACGGGCACGGCGCTCGCGGCTCTCGCCCTGGTCGTCGCCTTCTGGCTCCCGCGCGAAGGTGAGGCGGGCGTCACCCCGCCCGACGAAGAGACCTGCTGCGCCGAGACCGGCGAGCGCATGGTCATCGCCGAGTTCACGACGCTGGAGCCGGAAGAGGAGCCCGTCGCCTCGAAAGGGAGTTAGTCGATTGATGAAGTAAACAGGGAAGGAAATCGGGGCGGAGGGATTTGAACCCCCGGCCTCTCGGTCCCAAACCGAGCGCACTACCAGGCTGTGCTACGCCCCGCGGTCTTGATAAGTCGAAAGAACTCGTCAGCTGACTGTCGGCATTCTAACAGACCGCTTCGCTTAAGGGTCAAGTGTAACGCTCGCGGAAGTGGCGGGCGGCTTGCCTCAAAGCGCGGGCGCGGTGGCTGAGGGTGTGTTTGACCTCGGCGGGAAGCTCGCCGAAGGTTTTGTCATAGCCGTCGGGGATGAAGAGCGGGTCGTAGCCGAAGCCGCCGGTGCCGCGCGGGGCGTGGGCGATCCGGCCGCGGCATTCGCCCTCGAAGGTGTGAAGGGTGTTGGCCGTGGGGTCTGCGACGGCGATGACGCAGACGAAGCGGGCGCGTCGCTCCGCGTCGCCGGTGGCTTCGAGTTCGCCGAGCAGTTTCGACATGCGCTCGGCGTAGGTCGCCTCGCGCCCGGCGTAGCGCGCCGAGTAGACGCCGGGCGCACCGTCGAGCGCGTCCACCGCGAGGCCGGAGTCGTCCGAGAGCGTCAGCAGCCCCGTGCGCGCCGAGTAGTACAACGCCTTGATGGTCGCGTTCTCGGCGAACGTCTCGCCCGTCTCCTCGGCCTCTTCGATGTCTGGGAACTCGCCGAGCAGGCGCAGGCGGAGAGGGAAGTCCGAGAGGAGCTGCGAAAGCTCCCCGACTTTCCCCGCGTTGTTGGTCGCGACCAGAAGCTCCGTGTGTTCGTTCATGGACAGTCCGTCAGAGTCGAAATACTTTGCCGCCCGCGGCTTTACTGTTTAGAATCGTTCGGGGCTCGGTCGGCCCCTATCTCCCAAGCTCTGCGAAGAAGTCATTCTAGAATCCGCCCGCGCGGTTGGCACGCGCGCCGGAAGAGTGAAGGAACTGTCCCAGCACCCCACATCCGCGGAAGCCCTCCCGCCGGCGCAGGAGCTGGCCGTGTGGCTGCGCGCGCTGCGCAGCTTCTTCAACGCGGCCAACCACCCGCTGACCGACGCCGAGCGCGCGAGCCTCGGCGAGCGCAGCTTCAAGTGCGAGACGGGCGTCGCGCGCGACGCGCTCGTGCGCTGCCTCCACCTGCTCTCGAACCTCGCGCGCGGCGACGCGCCGGCTCAAGACATGCCCGACGCCGCGCTCGGCCTCGTCGGCGCGAAGGAGTCCCTGAGCGACCTCGGCGAAGTCTTCAAGGACGTGTCCCGCCTGGGCGAGGCGCTGCTCGAATCGAGCGCGGTCGGCTTCGCCGCGTGGTCGAGCCTCGGCAGCGTCCTCGAACGCGAGCTGAGGCGCTCGGAGGCCGCGGGGCTCATCCTCGCCGCGGGCCAAGCGGCCGCCGCGGCCGAGCTACAGGAGCGGCTCGTCAAGCTCGCGCACGGGCTGACGCCCGAAGACCTCGGCGAAGACCTGCTCGAAATCTTTCGAGCCTTCTCGCGCCTGCTCGCGCTGCTGCACTTCGTCGAACTCTCGCTCAAGGGGGACGCGCAGCTCAAGCGCCTGCTGCCGGTCTTCACTCTCATCAACGAGGAGACGCGCGCCCTGCTCGACTTCATCGAGGGGCGCGCGCTGCGCGTCGAGGGCGTCGAGAAGGCGGCCAGCGAGATCCTCGACGGCACGGCCTACGCGGTGCGGATGGAGCTGCGCAAGGCGTTCGAGCACGAGCTGACGGGATTGTGCTCCGTCCGCCAGCCGCCGCAGCTCTTCGCTAAGGTCGAGAACGCGACGGGCCTTCTGCGCGACTGTTATCAACAGTCGGTCGTCGCGCTCGCGCAGAGCTTCGAGCCCGGGCTCGACGGCGGGGCGCTCTTCCACTCGTTCACGACGAAGCTCGAACAGTCGCTCGAACTGCGGCGCGAGCTTTGGAAGCTCGTCCTGCTCGTGGCGCGCGCCTCGGCCGACGGGCACGAGCCGCCCGCGACGCACGTCCTCGAAGCCCTCAACGCCTTCGGCGAGGGCGCGCAGCGTTACCTCATGTACAAGGACTGGGAGGCGCTCGAACGCTTCATGCAGGAGGTCGATGCGGCGCGCGACGCGGGCGAGCTGTCGCGCACGCTCCACCGCTTCGAGGCCTACCTCGAAACCCTCTTCGGCCAGGTCAACATGCGCGCCGTCCTCGCCGACCGCCCCTTCGACCCGAAGTCGCTCGAACAGTAAAGGCGGAAGCCCGACCGTGAGGGAGGGCGTACGTCTCCCGCAGATACGCAGCACGGGAGACGTACGCCCTCCCTCACGGTCGGGCTTCCGCCTTACTGCGGCGTGAGCCGCGTGACGATCTCGCCGAAGAGGCCGAAGGCGGAGCGCGTCCTCTTCTCGATGCCGCCTTCGGCGAGCTGCGTCTCGGAGACGGCGTAAGGACGGCGGGCGAGCGCCGCTTCGAGCCCGCCCGCGTCGCCGCGCCGCGGGAAGGTTGAGAGCACGGCGCGCGCCGAGTCGCGCTCGTCCGTGAGCGTCCGCGCGATTGCCGCGCGGCCGGAGAACTTCGTCACCCCGGTCTTCAAAGGCCCGGCGCCGCCGCCTGTCTGATTCTCCGTGAAAGCGCGGACGCAGCGGCGCACGTCCGCCTCGGAGCCTGTAACGATGAAGTCGCCGACGAGGGCCGCCGCGCCTCGCTCGGGCTCGGCTGAGATGAGGATTTCCGTCGCGCCGTCGCGCTCGACGCGCGCGCCGCGTCCGAGGTAGGCGAGCGCCTGCTCGCGCAGCCCCGCCCTGTCGCCCACGACCGCGGCGAGCACCTTGCCCTCGCTCTCCGCTTCGAGCCGCGCGGTCGCGATCTCCCCCCTACACGCCCTGAAGAAGTCGCGCGGGTTCTCGACGCCGTAGGGCTTGACGAGCGCTTCGAGCCCGAGCGTGATGATGGTGGCGCGCGTGACGTCCGTCTGCGAAGAGAGCGCCGCGTTCAGCCCGCGCCAAGCGGCGTCGGGGCTCCGCACGCCGTAGAAGGAGACCTGGTAGGCGTCCCCGGGCAGCACTCGCGCCGCGTCGTACGCGGGCTGTTCGTTCGGCGCGAGCGGCGTCTCAAGCCGCCGCGCGAGGTCGGGCGGCAGACTCAGGAAGTAGCGGTCTTCGAGCACGCCCGCATCCACGCGCGCGCTCCAGCCTGCGGCGCCGAGCGTCTGGTTGATGAACTGCGGCAGGAAGGTCGCCAGCACGCTCTGGACGTGGGGCTCCTGCGACATGCCTCCGACGAAGGCCGGCGCGAAGACCTCGACGGCCTTCGCCGCGCTCCCACGCGGGGCGTAGCCGAAGGCCAGCGCGCCGCCCCCGCCGACGCGCAAGCGCATCTCCTTCAACTGCTCGTCGCCCGCGAGGCTCGGGCGCGCGCCTCGCCGCACGTCGAGGCACGCGCGCACCGACGCCTCGTCGTTGCCGACGACCGCCAGGCTCTCGTCCGCGGCCGCCACAATCGTGCGCCGCGCCCCGTCCTGCTCGACCCACGTGTAGAAGGGGACTCCGTCAACCTCCTTGCGCTCGAACGAGTGACGCTCGAACGCGCCGCGCGCGAAGTCGCCGACGAGCTTCTCGACGGCCGCACGCACGCGCCAGGCGGGGCTGTGCGTCTCCGCGACGAGCGCCGCGCGGGGCGTGAACTTGAGCGTCGTGTCGGACTCTTCGGCGGCCTGAAAGCCGAGCACGACGACGGCCACCTGCGCGCGCGCGAGGACGACCGTGTCGCTCGGGCCGAGGCCCGTGAAGGAGAGGAAAGGGGGCAGCCAGCCCGTCCCGCCCGGCCGCGCCTCGACGCCCGCGGCCGGCGCCAACTCCTTCCACGCGTCGGTCGAGGTGAAGGCTTCGACGACCGCCGGCAGGCTGTCGGCCTCCGCGTAGACGATTGAGTCGGCCGGGGCGTAGGCGGTCATGTCCACCTTCTGCGGGCGCGTCAGCCACAGCCACGCGAAGGCGGCGAGTGCCAGCAGCAGAACGGCGACGAGCGCCCTCCGGACGTTAACCATATGCCCCATCGTAACTTTCGCGCCGAGCGTGAGGCAAGAATGTGCGCCCCGTTGCCTCCGCGTAGAACTATCTGTCCAACCAACAGGTAAGCTCAGAAATTTCCTGGAAAAGCCAGCAAAACAATCCTGGAATGCCATTTAAACTAAGAAATATCATGGGTTAAACTTGGCAAAATACTGGTTGACACGGTTTGGCCGTGTGGCTTATAGTCTCTGTGGAAGGTGTTTCGCCCACTCTCCGCCCTGTGCGGCCGGGTCGGCCGAGGCGCCCTTGAGAAGTAGCGGCCGGACGCTTCGGCGGGTCGGGACTGCCGCCGCGCGCCGCCTTTGAAACTCAACCGAGAAGGGCACACCAGGCGCGAGCCTGGGCCGCAAAGCCGACGGGAGTCGAAGCCGAAGCAACTTCGACTCGGCCGGGTTACCGAAGGGGAGATTCTTTAAGCCGCAAACGCCCGCGCCGCACTCCCGCCTTCGGACGCACACAGCTTCAGTTCGTCAGTCAGCAGTAAACCCCTCCTCAAACCCCCGCGCGCCCGCACGGCGCGCGACCCGCGAGAGATGAAGTCCGACACACCGCACACGCAAGCGCCGTCCTGGCGCACGACGCACGCGAGGGTCTTGCGCGCACGCGCGCGCCTCCGCCAACTCCACCGGCAGCGACAGTCAAAGTCTTCGAGGAACGGATAGGCTATGTTCAGAAAGAAACTCGGCAACAAGGGCCTCGTGGGCCTGGACATCGGCTCGAGCTCGGTCAAGGCGGTCGAGCTTTCGGGCAAGCCCGGCGCGCTCTCGCTCGTCAACCTCGGCTTCGAGGGGCTCCAGCCCGACACGGTCGTTGACGGCCAGATCATGGAGCTGAACGACGTGTCCGGCGTCATCTCGGGCGTCTTCGCGCGCCACCAGTTCAAGACCGACCGCGTGGCCGCCGGGGTCTCCGGCAGCAGCGTCATCGTCAAGAACATCATCGTGCCGCAGATGACGCGCGAGGAGCTGGAAGGCTCCATCGACTGGCACGCCGAGGAGCACATCCCGTTCGAGATTTCCGACGTGAGCCTCGACTACCAGGTCGTCGGCTCCGGCCCCGACTCGCTCAACGTCCTGATGGCCGCCTGCAAGCGCGACTTCGTCGCCAACCTCAAGCAGGCCATCCAGCTCGCGGGCAAGCAGCCGGCCGTCATCGACGTGGACGCCTTCGCCTTGCAGAACTGCTACGAGGTCAACTACCAGCCGCCCGCCAACCTCGTGGTCGCGCTGCTGAACGTCGGGGCCTCGACGATGAACATCAACATCCTGCGCGGCGTGCGGAGCGTGTTCACGCGCGACGTCTCGGTCGGGGGCAACCAGTACACGTCGCTCCTGCAGAAGGAGCTGGGGCTCACCTACGAGCAGGCCGAGCAGGTGAAGCGCGGCGGCGAGGCCCCGGCGAACGTGCAGGCCGAAGAGATCGAGGCGGCGCTCGAGTCGGTCTCCGACATGCTGGCGCTCGAAATCTCGAAGACCTTCGACTTCTACCGCGCGACGGCCGACGACAACGACGGCAGCGTCCAGAAGATTCTGATCTCGGGCGGCGGCTCGAAGCTGCGGGGGCTCACGGAGTTCCTCTCGAACCGCTTCGAGATGCCGGTCGAGCGGCTCGACCCGTTCCGCCAGATCAAGGTGGACGCGCGCCGCTTCGACCCCGAGTACATGCGCGAAGTCGTGCCCGAGATGGCGGTCGCGGTGGGGCTCGCCCTGAGAGGAGTGGATGCTTAAATGATCAAGGTCAACCTTTTGGATTCGGTCACCGAGCGCAGCCAGTCGGGCGCGGCGGCCGTCGAGGCGAAGGTCGCCAACCCGGCCGCCCGCTTCTGGATGCTCGGCGCGTCGGTCTTCGTCCTGCTCGGGCTGGCGATGACCTTCGACTACTACAGCGCCGCAGCCTCGCAGAAGAAGGCGAAGGCCGAGCTGGAGAAGCAGGAGCAGATCGCGCAGCAGATGGCCGCCATCAACAAGGAGCAGGCCGACCTGGAGAAGAAGCTCAAGGACATCCAGGCGCGCATCGACGTCATCAAGAAGCTCCGCACCTCGCAGCAGGGCCCGGTCTCGCTCCTCTCCGACCTCAACGCGCGCCTGCCGAAAGACCCCGACTTCCGCCTGCTGACCATCGAGCAGAAGGGCGGCGAGCTGGTCATCCAGGGGCAGTCGCCCAACGAGTACTCGGTCACGCAGTTCGGCCGCGCCCTCGAATTCTCCGACAACCTCTTCCAGAACGTGAGCCTCTCGGCCGCGCGCGTGGAGGTCGAGATCAAGAAGGAAGAGTACGGCCCGGCCGAAGGCCCCATCGACGAGAAGTTCAAGCCCGAGGTCTTCACCTTCACGATCAAGTGCAAGTACGGCCCGAGCCAGCCGTCGGCGGACGAGGCGAAGGCCGAGAAGCCCGCCAAGAAGGGCCGGAAGAAGAAGTAGGCCGCGCCCGAAGGGGAAGGAAACGAACGATGTTGAAACTCGACGCCCTCCAAGAGAAACCCTGGTACCTGCACCTCGCCGTCTTCGGCGGGGTCGCGCTCGCCCTCTACTGCGCCTTCTGGTACTTCGCCACGCGCCCGACGCGCGCCGAGACGCACGAGATCGAGGCGAAGGTCGAGAAGCTCCGGCGCGAGAACGCCGGCGCCGTCGTCGCCTCGCAGCGCCTCAGCGACTTCAAGGCCAACTACGAGCGCGCCAAGGCCGACTACGAAGACCTCAAGCTCCTGCTGCCCGAGCAGCGCGAGCTGACGATGGTCCTCCAGAACGTGCAGGATCGCGCCAAGGGCCGCCTGACACTCACCAAGTTCGAGCCGAAGGACGAGGTGCAGCAGGACTTCTACACGGGCAAGCCCGTCCAGGTCGCCGTCACGGGCAACTACAACAGCCTGGGCCAGTTCTTCGCGCAGATGGCCTCCTATCAGCGCATCGTCTCGATCACGGACTTCAAGGTCACGACGTTCGTGCACGACAAGGACGCCGACCCGGCCAAGCTCAACCAGACCGTCACGGCCGAGTTCCTCGTGACGGCCTACTACGTCCCGCCCGAGAAGCTCCAGCCCCCGCCGCAGCCGGAGGAGGAGGACGACAAGAAGGGCAAGGGGAAGAAGGACAAGGGCAAGAAGGGTAAGGGCTCGAAGGCTCCGAAGGCCGAGTCCGCCGACTAAGAGGGGGCGGGCCGCGCCCCAGCGGGGCGGCCCCGCGCGAGCACCGGCCGCAGCCGGAACGCAGGAAGAGTTTATGAAGAACAGACACACGCCCAGCACGCTCAAGGGAATCATGGCGGCCGCGCTCGTCGCCGCGGCGGCCGCCCTCGCGCCCGCGCAGACGGCGAGCAGCACCTACCGCGCCTCGCAGCGCGACCCGTTCTCGAAGTACAAGCCGCCCGTCAGGCGCAAGGTCGAGAAGAAGGTGGCCCAGCCCGTCGCGCCGCCGCCCATCCAGGCGCGCATCGACAACTACAAGGCGCAGAAGCAGGCGGCGATGAGCCGCCAGGTCGCCGCGCCGAAGCCGACCACGGCGCTCCTGCTCTCCGAGGCGCAGGTCAAGGGCATCTTCCGCACGCCGCGCGGCTACGCCGCGATGGTCTACGCGACGCCCATCAAGCTCTCCTACGTCGTCTACCCCGGCGAGCAGTTCTACGACGGGATGCTCGTCGCCATCGAGGAGTCGCGCCTCGTCTTCCGCAAGCAGACGAAGATGACGGACGGCAAGACCGTGGTCGCCGTCGAGACCAAGCCCCTCGTCCAGCCCACGGTCGCCGACCAGTTGACCGCGCAGCACGAGGCCGAGGCCCCGGCGACGCCCGCGGCCGGAGAGAAGAAGTCCGAAGTAACCCAGCTCGTCGAGCTGCTCAAGGCGCTCGCGACCGGGGCCGCGCAGCAGCAGACCAACGCCAGCGCCGGGGGCACCGCCCCGGGCGCTGACGCCCAACCCGCCCCGCCGGAGGGGAAACCCTAAAACCCCCTGCGCAAGACCGACCCGCCGACCCGACGCCTCGTCCCGCCCGAACCCGAACGGAGGTAAAGAACCTTTCCCGGAACGCCGAACGCCGAACGCTGAACGACGAACTGAATACAACAGGTCTTGAGTTCATCGTTCGGCGTTCACAGTTCCCAGTTTGACAGCATGGCCGCGCGACTCCCGCGTTGTGCGGCGCGCGCTTCAAGGGCCGGACGAATCGCCCGGCCCCGACGAGCGTTAGCGCGTGGCGGACTGAGTCCGTGGCGGCCATCGTCCCCGAAGGATGAAGAACATGGCACACACCAAAAAATTACCCGCGGCCGCGGCGAGAGGCGCGCTCGTCCTCCTCGTCGTCGTCGCACTGGGCCAACTGGCACTCGGCAGCAGCCCCGTCGGCGCGGGCGTTGCGAAGCCGCCCGTCGCCACCAACGTGCGCGCGGCCGTCTCCGGCCCGGCCACGCTCATCACCATCGAGGGGACGGCCCCGATGCCCTACACCGTGCGGCGCCCCGACGCGCTGCACGTCGTCGTCGAGCTGCCCGGCGTTGACGGCTCGCAGCTCTCGCCCAGCTACGGCGTCTCCTCGCCTTTGGTCGAGGGGCTGACCGTCAGGCACGCGCTGCGCGAGGGCGAGCCCGTCTCGACCCTCCAGGTCACCCTGCGCGCGCCCGCGCGCGACCGCTCGCGCATCGAGGGCAGCCTCCTCGTCCTCGAACTCCTGCCCGGCGACCCGGCCGCCTCCGCGAACCCGCCCGCCGCCCCGGCGCAGACTGGCCCCACGCCCGCCCCCGCCAATGGCGGCGCGGCCCCGCAGACCGCCCAGGGGTCGCAGTACGGCCAGCCCGGCTTCGTCGGCGAGCCCATCAACCTCAACGTCGTCAACGCCGACATCCGCGACATCCTCAACTACATCACCGAGCAGTACGGCGTGAACTTCGTCGTGGACGCCTCGGTCAGGCGGGTGCCCGTCACCATCAACGTGACGGACGTGCCCTGGAACTTCGCGCTCGATTCGATCCTGAAGGCCAACCGGCTCGGCGTCGAGGTCAACGGCAACATCCTGCGCGTGGCGACGCTCCAGGTACTCCAGGAGGAGGCGAACATCCGCGCGGCCGAGGAGACGGCGCGCACGGCCCTGCGCAACGCGCAGCTCCTCAACCAGCCGCTCTTCACCGAGTTCATCCGCCTCAACTACGCGCGCGCCACGGGGTCGCTCGCCTCGACGAGCGCGGGCGCCGACGCCTTCCGCGGCGGCGGCGCGACGAGCGCGGGCGCGGGCTCGGGCGGCGACCAGGGCATCCTGCCCATCATCAAGCGCAGGCTCTCGGTGCGCGGCAGCGTCGAGGTGGACGCGCGCAGCAACACGCTCATCGTGACGGACGTGCGCGAGAACATCGACTCCATCCGCCGCCTCGTCCAGCTCCTCGACCAGCCCGAGCCGCAGGTCGAGATCGAGACGCGCATCGTGCTCGCCCAGCGCAGCTTCAGCCGCGACCTCGGCGTCCAACTCTCGGCCGGCGTCTTCAACCCGAGCCGCGGCACCGGCGTCGCGTTCAATACCGTCAACAACGGCAACCGCCCGACCCTGACTAACCCCAGCGGCCTGCCGGGCGGCCTGCCGGGCACCCCGATACCCTCGGCCGGCCAGGGCGCGGAGACCCCGACGACCGTCATCGGCCTGACGACCGGCATCTTCGGCACCGCGCAGATCGGCGCGCTCATCACGGCGGCCGAGGCGAAGGGCCAGGCCAAGATCGTCGCCACCCCGCGCGTCACGGCGCTCAACAACCGCTCGGCGCAGATCGAGAGCGGCGCGCAGATCCCCGTCATCACGCCGCAGACGAGCGCCGCCGGCAACGCGTCCATCTTCACCACGACCTTCGTCGCGGTGCCGCTCCGGCTCTCCATCACGCCGCAGATCACCGACGCCGGCACGGTCATCCTCCGCGTGACGATGGAGAACAACACAGTCAACACCACGGTCAACGCGCTCGGCACGCCCGGCATCGACACGCAGCGGATGCAGACCGAGGTGCTCGTGCCCGACGGCGGGACGACCGTCGTGGGCGGCGTGCTCAACGACCGCGAGAGCGACCAGCAGAGCCGCACGCCCGGCCTCTCCTCGCTGCCCGTCATCGGCAACCTCTTCAAGCGCAAGGCCATCACGCGCAACACCGACGAGATACTCTTCTTCATCACGCCGCGCATCTACCGGCCGGACTACCAGGGCCGCCGCATCGACACGGAGCCCGCGACGGGCACGCGCTCGGTCACGCTGCCGCAGCCCGTCCCGCTCGGCAACCCCGAGTCGAACACGCCCGCCACGTCCGTCCCCGCAGGCCCCGAGAACTCGATCCAGCAGCAGCCCGTGCTCCAGCCCGTCTACGTCCCGAACACGCCCGGGGCCGTCGCCCCGCCGACGACGCAGACTGCTACGCCGCCCCAGCCGTAAAGGAGGAGACCGCAGAGATGTTCAAGCAGGCACTCACGGAGATAGTCGAACGCACGGAGGGCGCGACCGGCGCGCTCATCATGGGCATGGACGGCATCGCGGTCGAGCGCGTGCTCCTGCCCGAGGGGAGCGACGCGAACATGGACGTGGCGGCGGCCGAGGTCACCTCGCTCGTCCGCAGCGCCATGCGCGCCGGCACCAACACCGGCCACGGCGCGCCGCAGGAACTGTTCATCAGCTTCGAGGGGGCGCGCGTCCTCGCGCGCCTCCTCTCCCCGGAATACTTCGTCGTTCTCGCCATGAAGCCCGACGGCAACGTCGGCCGCGGCCGCTACGAACTGCGTAAAGCGGAGTTGAAGCTGGCGCGCGAATTCGCGCTCTAGTAGGCAGTAGGCAGATGGCAGTAGGCAGTTAAGATAGCCCGGGCCATCACACGTAAACGAATGGGAGGCAGCGAGATTATGACTCGCTGCCTCCCATTCGCATTAGACCTGTTCCTTTAAAGTCTTCCTGCCTTCAACTGCCTACTGCCCTTCAACACTGAGGAATCTTCACCGCGTTCATGCCCCGGAGCAGGACGCGCTGGCGGCGCTGGACGCGGCGGGGGTTCTTCTGCGGGTTGAAGACGTTCAAGGGGGAGGGGATCATCGCGGCGAGGTAGGCCGCCTCCTGCGGCGTGAGGTTGGCGGCCGGCTTGCGGAAGTAGGTCTGCGCCGCGGCCTCCGCCCCGTAGATGCCGTCGCCCCACTCGATGACGTTAAGATAAATCTCCAGTATCCGGCACTTCGTGAGCGAGCGTTCGAGGAAGTAGGTGATGGCCGCCTCCTTCACCTTGCGCGCGGCCGTGCGCTCCGAAGAGAGGTAGAGGTTCTTCGCCAACTGCTGCGAGACGGTCGAGCCGCCGCGCCTGAACTTGGAGAGGTCGGGCAGCCACGCCGTCTCCTCCTCGCCCTCCGCCTTCGCCTCGCGCGCGGCCTCCTTCTGCCCCGCCTCCCAGGCCTTCTGGATGGCCTCGTAGTCGAAGCCGTCGTGCGCGACGAAGTTCACGTCCTCGCCCGCGAGCACCGCGCGCTGGAGGTTGACCGAGATGCGTGAGAGCGGCACCCACTGCTGCACGCGGCGCGGCTCGCGCCCCTCCTCGCGCGCCTCCTTCAGCCGCGTCTCGATCATGCTCGTCGTCTCGGGGTTCTTCGCCTGAAGCTCCGCCACGTGCGGGAACGTGAAGACCTGGTAGACGACGAAGATGGTGAAGAGCGCGAGCAGGACGAGCGCGCCCTTCTTGACGACGTTCCAGATGACTCTCAACATGCGAGCGGATTATATAGGGATTAGCGACCGGGCGCGACGGCATAGCGGTCGGAACCACCCGCGGTAGCGGGTGGGCCTTTGCGACACGGCCCGCCCGGGTTATCAGGGGCCACCCGCTATCGCGGGTGGTTCTGACCTGACTGCCCCGTCGAAAATCTCCTTCGCCGCGCGGATGGTGTTGCAGTGTATCTCGACGGTGTCGTGGATGTCTGAGGCGTAGCCGCCCGACATGACGGTGGCGACGGGCACGCCGCGCGCGCGGCACTCGCGCAGGACCATCTCGTCGCGCGCGCGCAGGCCCGCCAGGGTGAGCGAGAGGCGGCCGAGCTTGTCGCCCGCGTAAGGGTCTGCGCCGCCGAGGTAGAAGACGAGGTCGGGCCCGTGCTCGAAGACGCGCGGGAGGTGGTTCGAGAGGGTCTCAAGGTACTCTTCGTCCGCGGTGCCGTCGGCCAGCTCCACGTCGAGCGACGAGCGGAGCTTGAAGAGCGGGTAGTTCTTCGCCCCGTGCATCGAGAAGGTGAAGACCGCCTCGTCCGCCGCGAAGATGTGCGCCGTCCCGTTGCCCTGGTGCACGTCTAAATCGACGACGGCGAAGCGGCGCGCCGCCCCGTCCCTTTGCAGCACGCGCACGGCGACCGCCACGTCGTTGAGGACGCAAAAACCCTCGCCGTGGTCGGGGAAGGCGTGGTGCGTCCCGCCCGCGAGGTTTGCCCCGACGCCCTCGTCGAGCGCGAACCGCGCCGCCGCGCACGTCCCCGCCGTGGCGAGGAACGAGCGACGCACCAGCGCCTTCGACCAGGGCAGTCCCAGTCTTCTTATCTCCCTCTGCGTCAGGGAGCCGGCGCGCAGGCGCGTCACGTAGTCGTCCGTGTGCACCAGCAGCACGTCCGCCAAGGGCGCTTCGCGCGGCTCGTAAATCTCCGCGGGCGTGAGCGTGCCTTCGGCGACCAGGCGGTCGCGCACCAGCTCGAACTTGCGGATGGGGAAGACGTGGCCCTCGCCGATGTCGGCGTAGTAACGCGGCGTGTAACAGACCCTCATGTCGGTCTGCGGATTGTAGGGTTTCGACCCGGCCCGCGGCAATCAGACCTGCGCGGGCGCGCGGCGCGCGGCCTCCTCGGCCGTGATGAGGTAGAGCATGGGGTCGTTGAAATGCAGGTCGTCGAGGTATTGCGGCGGCGGGACGATGGGCGGGCCTTCGATGGGGATGGGCATAATCTCGGGCGGGGCCTCCTGCCTGCCGCGCTTCTCGCACAGCGCGTAAACGACCTCCCGCACCACCCACGGCGAGTTCTTCGCCGCCTCGGACCAGAAGAGGTAGAAGATGTCGCTCTCGTCGATGAAGTGGTAGAGGGAGGACTCCCATTGCACGCCCGGCTTCAACGCCATCACGTCCATGAAGCACTCGATGCCTTCGGCCCGGAGCATCTGCACGCGCTTCGCGACCTCGGGGCGGTTCTCCGAGGCGTAGGAGATGAAGGCCCTCTTGTGCTTGACGTAATCCTGCTCGGCGGCGGGCGCGTGGGTCTGCGCGGGGGGCGCGGCCTGCGGCGCGGCGGCGGCCGCGACCCTGAACATGAACTTGAGGTGGCCGACGGGGACGCGCGCGCCGTCCGCGTTCACGACGGCGACGACGACCTTGCTGAGGATGGTCTTCGGCTTGAAGTCCGCGGGGACGGTGACGCCGTAGGCGACGCACTGAACCTCGCCGTCCCAAACGATTGACTGCGTCGGCTCGTCGATTTCGAGGCCGGGCATCTGGAGTGTTAAGAACAGCTCGCGGCCGCGCTCGATGGTTTCGCTCAGCTTCTTCGAGTCGTAGCGGCGTGCGGTCGGGTCGGGGCCGCAGGCGAGCGCGTCCAACTCGCCGGCCTGCGCTTGGAGGTGCGCGAAGACCTGCACCAGAAAGCTGTCGTCCGGCTGTGCCGAAGGGGGCGCGTACGCGGTGCAGTGAACCTCGTCGGCCCGCGTCGTCGCGGCGGCCGCGGCGACGGGCGACGCTTCGGCCGGGGCGGCGGCCTCGCCCGCGTCGGCGGCCGCTCCCCCTGACAGCCTCGGCGCGAGCAGCCAGCCCGCCGTGGCGAGCAACGCGAGCACCCCGAGCACGAGCCAGGTGAGCGGACTCACCTTGAACGTGTCAACGACCTGATCACCTTTACGCGGGGGCGGCGTCATCTCGACGGTCGGCTCTGGCGCGGGCGTCGCGGTCGGCGAGGGAGTCGGAGTCGGCGTGGGCGTCGCGGTCGGCGCGGCGACCGGCAGCAGGGAGAGGGCGACGGAGCCGGCCGAGTAGGCGTCGAGGGTCACGTTCATCCACAGCCCCTCGAACCTGCGCGCGCTCACCTCGACGCGGTACGCGCCGGGCGTCCAGCCGCCGCGCATGAACCGGCCCCGGTCGTCCGTCTCGGCCTGGCCGCCGATTGCGCCGTCGGCCCGGTAGACCTTGACCAGCGCGCCCGGCACCGGGCGGCCGTCGAGCGCGTTCTTTACAGACACGTTGAGGGTGGCGTACTGCGGGGCGGGCTCGCCGCGCACGTCGGGCACCTCCGCGAGGCACGTGGCGCTGCAACGCGGGCCGTAGCCGCCCACCTCGACCGTCGCGATGAGCGGCCCGGCCTTCAGCCCCTTCGTGTCGATGAGTATCTCTTTCGTGCCCTGGCCTTCGGCGACCTGTCCCGCCGAGAGCTTCCAGTTGAAGGAGGGCGTGACGCCGCCCGCCTCGCCGAGCGTGGCGGTGAAAGGCCCGAGTAGCCCGCGCCTGACGGCGGCGTGGCAGCAGAGCGCGATGTTCGGGCAGCGGAAGGCCGCGCCCGCGCGCCTCGACGCGGGCGGCTCCGGCTCAAGTCTCGGCGGGCAGCCCCACACGACGACGCGCGCCGGGGCCGACACCGCGCGCCGCACGTCGCAGCCCGGGCCGCCTTCGACCGTGAGCGTCACGTCGTAGAAGTTCCTGCTCGGCCGCTCGCCCGAGAAGTCCACCTGCGTTCCCGTGAAGTCCCAGACGACCTCCGGGCCTTCGCCGACGATGCGCCCGCCCGTGACGCCCCACGTGTAGCGCGCCTTGCAGCCGGCGCCGACGCCCGCGGCCCTCAGCCGCACGCGCGCCGAAGAAGACTCAGGGCCGGGGCAGACGTTGGCGATGGCCGAGCTGGCCTCGATGCGGACGCCCGCCCCGCGGTTCTGTTCCGAGCCTTTCTGCGCTTCGAGCGTGGGCGGTGCCGACAAGGCGAAGAGGAAGGGCGTCGCGACGAGTAGGAGGCGAGCGATTCTTGTGAAGCCGCCCGGCGGCGGCGCTTCACGGCCGTGGGTTCGTGAGTTCACCCGGCGCATAAGGAGGATGGCCGAACAGTCGGGAAAGTCGGGCAAAGAACTTCAGTGCGGCAGAGTCTAAACCAGCCGCGTGAGGATGTAAAGAATTTTGCAGCCCCCTCGAACGAGGAGGAGGCGCTCAGCGCTTGCGCTGGCGCGGGTCGAGGTATTCGCGCAGGCCGTCGCCGAGGAAGTTGAAGGCGAGGACGGTGAGCGCGATGGCGAGCCCCGGCGCGAGCATCGCGTGCGGCGCGCGGCTGAGCGTGGCGAGGTCGCGCGCCTCTTCGAGCATCACGCCCCACGAGGGCGCGGGCGGCGGCACGCCGAGTCCCAGGAACGAGAGCGCCGCCTCCGACAGCACCGCGCCCGCCATCCCGAGGCTCGCCTGCACGATGAGTGGCTGGACGGCGTTGGGCAGCACGTGGAAGAGAAGTATCCGCCAGTCGCGCGCGCCCAGGGCGCGGGCGGCCTGCACGAAGTCGTACTCGCGCACCTTCAAGACCTGCCCGCGCATCACGCGCGCGTAGCCAACCCAGCCGATGATGCACAGCGCGAAGATGAGCTTGTTCAGCCCCTGGCCGAGGAACGCGACAATCGCGATGGCGAGCAGCAGCCCCGGAAAGGCGAGGAAGACGTTGAAGACGTAGCCCGACACGACACGGTCGATCCAGCCGCCGTAGAAGCCCGCGAGCGCGCCGATGAGAGTCCCCACCGCGGCCGACACCCCGACCACGACGAGCCCCACCTGCAAAGAGATGCGCGCCCCGAACACGACCCTTGAGAAGACGTCGCGCCCCGTCGCGTCCGTCCCCAGCCAGTGCTCGGCCGAAGGCCCCTTGTAGCGCGCCAGAAGGTCTGTCGCCCCCACGTCGTGCGTCGCGATCCACGGCGCAAACAGCGCCACCAAAACCAGCAGCACGATGAAGACGAGTCCGAAGTAGGCCAGCCGGTTCATGAGACTCTGATCCGAGGGTCGAGCCGACGGTAGAGCAGGTCGGTCAGCGTGTTCGCCAGGATGTACGTGACGCTGATGACGAGGACGCAGCCCTGTACCAGGCGGTAGTCGCGCTTGTTGATGCCCTCTTCTACTAACAGCAGGCCGATGCCGGGCCAGTTGAAAATCTTCTCGGTGATGATGGCCCCGGCGAGGAGCACGCCGAGTTGCAGGCCGAGGACGGTGACGACGGGGATGAGGCCATTCTTCAGGACGTGCTTGTAGACGACCGTGCGCTCGCCCAAGCCCTTCGCGCGCGCCGTGCGGACGTAGTCTTCGCTCATCTCTTCGATCACAGAGGAGCGCACCATGCGCGTGAGGAGCGCCGAGAGCGCCGCGCCGAGCGTGACGGCCGGCAGGATGATGCTCGACCAGCCGAAGCGCCCCGAGGGGTCGAGCCACCCGAGCCACACGGCGAAGATGTAGATGAGCAGCGGCCCCACGACGAAGCTCGGCAGAGAGATGCCGACGAGCGCGACGACCGAGAGCGCGTTGTCCAAGAGGTTCCCGCGGTTCGTCCCCGCCACCACGCCCAGAGGCACCGCGATGGCGACGGCGACGAGCAGCGCGGCGACGGCGAGCTGTATCGTCGCGCCGTAGCGCGAGAGGATCAGGTCGCGCACGGGGCGGTCTGTGCGGAACGAGTTCCCCATGTCGCCGCGCAGGATGCCGCGCCAGTAATCGACGTAGCGGTTGTCCGCGCCGTTCCACTTGAAGCGGCGCGGGCCGCCCTCCTCGTCCGCGGCGTAAGTGAAGAAGAAGGCAGGGCGGTCGAGGCCGTGCTTCTGCCGGAACTGCGCGAGCGCCTCGGGCGTCGCGGCGTCGCCGAGGATGGCGGTCGCGGGGTCGCCGGGGACGAGTTCAATCAGAATCGTCACCAGGCTCACCACCGTCCACACCACCAGCAGCAGGATGAGCAGACGGCGCGCGATGTCGAGCAGCTTGCGCTTCATCGAACCTGACTTAACTTAGAAGGGAAGTCGGATTGCGGAGAGATGATAGCAAATAAACCTAGCCCGACGAACTCAAATCCTCGACGGCGGCCCCGACAACCACCAAAGAGGCAGAATTCGCCGGGCTAGTTCAGTGGCCGCAGCGTATGCGAGGCGCGGCCAAGCCCATAATTTCAGGCGGCGCGGGAGCCCGTGTGCAGCGCGGCGATCCCGCCCGTCAGATTCTTATAACCGACCCCCTCAAAGCCCTCCTCGCGCATCAGCTCAACCAGACGCTTCTGGTCAGGGAAGCGCGACACGGAGTCGGGCAGATACTCGTACGCCCCGCGCGAGCCGCTCACCCAGCCGCCGACGCGCGGCAGCACTCGCGTGAAATAGAAACGGAACAGCGAGCGGAAGCCCGGCACGACGGGGCTCGAAAATTCGAGGACGGCCAGACGGCCCCCCGGCCTCAAGACCCTCCGCAGCTCGCGCAGGCCCTCGCGCACGCCCGCGAGGTTCCGCAGCCCGAAGGCGATGGTGACGGCGTCGAACGTCTCGTCCGCGAACGGGAGACTGAGCGCGTCGCCCTCGACGAATGGGACCGCGCGGGAGTCTGCGTCGGCCTTGCGCCGCGCGACCTCAAGCATCGGGCGGCAGAAGTCGAGCCCGACGACTCGCCCCGCGCCCGCGTCCGCGAGCACGAACGAGAGGTCGCCTGTCCCGCAGGCGACGTCGAGGACGCGCGCTTCACCGACGAGCGAAGAACGTAAACTGCGCGCGACCTCGCGCCGCCAACGTTTGTCAACGTTCCCCGAAAGCAGGTGGTTCAGAAGGTCGTAGCGGCCGGCAATCCCGGCAAACATCGCCCGCACGCGTCGCGCGTGCTCGACCTTTGACACCTCTGTTTCAGGGGAATTACGCAAATAGGTTATGTGAAGGCGTGGGGCCTTTGGTTGCAGTTGACTTGCAGTTTCTTTGCGAGTTGGGGGCGACTTGTACGCCCCTTCACGGCCGTTTCAACTGGAGCGTCGGCTGCTGCGGCTTGGGCGTGGGCTGCGGCTGCGGGGGCTTGGCGGCCGCCTCGCCGAAGACTTCGACCGTGCCGACGCGCGCCAGCTCAGTCCTGAGCTGCGCGGCGTCGCCGAGCGCGACCGTGGCGACGGGCGCGTGCAGGAAGAGGCGCGCCGCGACGCGCTGTGCGTCGCCCGGCGGGAGCGCCTGCGCCGCGCGCGCGAGTGCGTCGGCCGTGGCGGCCTTGTTCTTGTACGTGTGCTCGTCGAGCCATGCTGAGGCCGCGGCCTCGTCGCCCGAGACGTTCGCGCCGAGCGCGGAGGCGGCCGCCTGCTTCGCCGCGTCAAGCTCCGCGGCCGTGGGCGCATTCGTCGAAAGGTCGTTCAGAATTTTGCGCGCGGCTTCGAGCGCCTTCGCGGCCTCGGCCGGGGACTGAAGCGTAGCGCCCATGCGGAAGATGCCGTTCTCCCTGTAAGCGTCGTGGCCCGCGTAGGCCGAGCGCTCCCGCAGCTCGGGCATCGCGGCGAGCCAGCGCGCGCGCACGACCTGCGCGATGACCTGCGCGGCCGGCGAGTCGATGTCCGTGCGCGCGAAGCCGCGCAGGGCGAGGCGCAGCTCGACGCCCGCGGCGTCCGCGCGGTTGACGACGAGCGTGCGCTCGTCGGGCGGCTCGGGAAGCTTGAAAGTGGCGGGGACGGCGCGGTCGCTCTTGCGCCAGCCGCCGAAGGACTCGCGCATCGAACGCATCACGCGCTTCGGCTCGAAGCCGCCGACGATGACGAGGGTCGTGTTGTCGGGGTTGAGGAAGCGCTCGCGCAGGAGCAGGATGTCCCCGCGCTGGGCGGCCGCGAGCGACTCGGGCGTGCCCGCCGTGCCGCGGCCGTAAGGGTACGCGCCGAAGAGTCGCGCGGCGGCGGCGAGGTCGGCCGCCGCCGCGGCCGTCTGCGTCTTCTCGCGGAGGGCCTTGACGCGCGCCGCGCGGACGCGCTCGAAGTTCTCGGGCGTGAGCTGCGGGTTGGTGACGGCGTTGCGCGCGAGTTCGAGCAGGCGGTCGAAGTCCGTCGAGCGCCCGGCCAGGGTGATGTCGATGGCGTCGTAGCCGAGGACGACCTCGATGCGGCCGCCCAACTCCTCCGTCACGTAGTCGCGCGTCTGCTGGTCGAACATGGCGTCAACCAGGGTCGCCATCAGCCCCTCTTTGCCGGCGAGGTCGAAGGCCGCGCCGCTGTGGACGCGGAGCCGGATGAGCACGTTCTGGTCGGCCGGACGGCTCCACATCAGGATCCGCAGTCCGTTGAGGAGCTGTTCGCGGCGCGGCTCGGGCGCGGACTGCGCCGGCGCGGCGACCCAGGCGGAGCAGAGCAGGAGGAGCGCGGTCAGGGCTCGCAGCGAAAGTTTTGGGCTTTTCATAGCTAATCAGGTCAGTACCACCTGCGGTAGCGGGTGGGTCGTCATAACCCGAGGGCGCCGTGTCGCCGGAGTCCCACCCGCTACCGCAGGCGGTACTGACCCGGTTTTTTACGGCAACGGGGAGCAGTTCCCGGAAATCTTAGATGCAGGCGCGGGAGGCGTCAAATGCCTTCGGGCGGGGCGGGGCGGGCCGTCTTTTTTCGGGGCGGCGGGCGGTCAGATGGCAGCGATTCGGGCGGGCGGGGCATCAAAAGCTGTTCAGAGAGCACCTTGCGGACGACCCGCCCGCCCGCCAGCCGCACGCAAGGCTCCGCTCCGGGGCTTGAATGGTTCGGAAAAAGTTTGTAACTTGGGTACAGCACGGGCTACCCTTTCCCCGCGTGGTTCGACGGGAGGTTCCTTAAGAAAATGAAACAGTGTCCTACGTGCCAAGAGGAGTTCGCGGATAAGTTCGGTTTCTGCCCGGTGGACGGGACGCCTTTGGGCGTCCACGCCGAGGGGGCTGCCGCCTTCCGCGCGGCGGACGAGTCGGTCGTGACCGCGGCGGCTCCGCCTGTCGGCGCGTCCTCGTCTAACGGCGCGGGCGGCGCGAACGGCGCGAACGGTTCGGAGACCTCCGAAGCGACCGCGGCGGGCGCAGGTCTACCGCCGACCCCGAACGAGCGCGAAGAACTCCACCTGACCTTCCTCGAAGACGAGGGCCTGACGCGCCGCCTCATCAAAGAGCTGAAGGCCGTCGGGCACGACGCCGAGCTGACGTGGCCCGAGTTCAAGCGCGACCCCGTCGGGTTCACGAAGCGGTCGGCCAGGGCTTACGGCACGGCGGGCTGGAAGTTCATCTCGCAGCGCAACGTGGCGCTTGCGATCTCGGCGGGCATCGTCGTCACCTTCGGCATCATCGGCATCGTCGCCGTCCTGGAGCAGCTCCGGCTGCGGAACGCGGCGGCCAGCACCAACCCTTACGAGAATCTTGAGATCGTCGGCTACGTCGAGAACGAGATTCCGAAGGAGCAGCCGACGCCCGACAAGGGCCCGGCGGGGACGAACGAGGGGAAGGGCGGCGGCTCGAAGCCGAAGTATGAGAAGCCGGGCGGCGGCGGCGGCGGCGGCCGCCAGGAGCAGACCCCCGCTTCCGCGGGCAAGCTGCCCCCCGCGCAGTTGGATCAGCCGCCCATCAACCCGCCATCGCCGAAGCCTCCGGTGATGAACGCGCACCTGCCGGTGCCTTCCATCATCCAGGCCGACCCGGCGCTGATTAAGGCCGACGACCGGCCGCTGCCTTACGGCGACCCGCGCTCGACGGCGACGATACCCTCTTCGGGCCAGGGCCGCGGCGGCGGCATGGGTGACGGCACCGGTGGCGGCATCGGCACGGGCGACGGGACGGGCTACGGCCCCGGCCGCGGGTATAACACGGGCGGCGGCGACGCGCGCGAAGGCGGCGGCGGCCCCGGCGGCGGAGGCGGCGGTGGCGGCGTTGACTACTCGCGCCCCTTCCGGCAGAACGAGGTGACGCGCAAGGCGATCATCACCTTCAAGCCGGAGCCGGGCTTCACCGAGGAGGCGCGCAAGAACAACGTGACAGGCGTCGTGCGGCTCCGCGCGATCCTCCACTCCTCCGGCGGCATCCAGGGCATCAGCGTCGTCAAGGGCCTGCCCGACGGCCTGACCGAGAAGGCCATCTCGGCCGCGCGCCAGATACGCTTCACCCCGGCCGAGAAGGACGGCCGAAGCGTCTCGCAGTACGTGGTGCTGGAGTACAACTTCAACATTTACTGAAGTAGACAGTAGACAGTAGTCAGTAGCCAGTAGAAAAGAGAGGCGGCGCGCTCGGCTTATAACCGGAACGCGCCGCCTCTGTTTTCCTACCGACTACTGACTACTGTCTACTTTCTCCTGCTATACTCTCCCGCGAAAGCTTCATCCTTAAACTAAGGAGTCGCGTTTGGCGGAAGCGTCACAGAGGGCTGTGAAGGTCGTCTGCGTGGCGAGCCACTTCAAGGGCGCGGACTTCCTGCGCGAGTGCAAGCGGCAGGGGGCGCGTGTCGAGCTGCTGACGCGCGAGCGCACGAGGGGCGAGCCCTGGCCGCACGACTCGCTCGACGCCGTCCATTACCTGCCGGACGACGCGGGCGGCGAACTCGTCGCCCACGCGGCCGCCTACCTCTCGCGCGAGCAGAAGATCGACGCGCTCGTCGCGCTCGAAGAGTTCGACGTGGTGACCACGGCGCTCGCGCGCGAGCACCTGCGCCTGCCCGGCTTCGACAGCGCGCGAGCGCGCCTCTTCCGCGACAAGCTCGCCATGCGGCAGCGGGCGCGCGACGCATCCCTGCGCGTCCCCGACTTCGTGCCGCTCTTCAACTACCAGGAGGTCGGCGAGTACATGGAGCACGTGCCGCCGCCGTGGGTCGTCAAGCCGCGCTCGGACGTGTCCGCGTCCGGCATCCGAAGGCTGGAGGAGTCGGAGCACGTCTGGCGCGCCATCGAAGCCCTCGACGCGCGCGAGGCTTTGCAGGACAAGTCCTCCTACTACCTGCTCGAAAAGTTCGTCCGCGGCGAAGTCTTCCACGTCGATTCGGTCTCGGAGGGGGGCGAGGTCATCTTCAACGGCGCGAGCCGCTACGGGCGGCCGCCGCTCGATGTGGCGCAGGGCGGCGGCGTCTTCACCACGCACACGCTCGACTACGACTCGCAGGAGTACCGGGAGCTGACGCGGCTCAACGCGGAGCTGCTCCGCGCGCTCGGCCTCGAACGCGGGGCGGCGCACGCCGAGTTCATCCGTGGCGCGGAGGACGGCGAGTTCTACTTCCTCGAAGTGGCCGCGCGCGTCGGCGGGGCCTTCATCGCCGAGACCCTGGAGGCCGCGACGGGGCACAACCTCTGGCGCGAGTGGGCGCGAGTGGAGGTGGCGCACGCGCGCGGCGAGCGAATAGGGAGGCTCGAACCGAGGCGCGAGTACGGCGGCCTCGCCCTCTCGCTCGCGCGCCAGGAGCACCCCGACACCTCCCGATACGACGACCCCGAGATCGTCTTCCGCGTGGAGAAGCCGTACCACGTCGGCCTCGTCGTCCGCTCCCCCGACCTCGCGCGCGTGCGCGGTCTGCTCGAAGACTACTCGGAGCGCTTCGCCCGGGACTTCAGCGCCGTCATCGCGCCGCCCGAGCGCCGCGGAGTTAACTTGTGAACTTGGAGGAAGCTTAATGACTCAGCCTCATGTCGCGCCTTACGGTTCGTGGAAGTCGCCGATCACGTCCGACCTCATCGTGACGGCGACGGTCGGGCTCGGGCAGATCGCGCTCGACGGCGCGAACACCTACTGGGTCGAGCTGCGGCCGTCGGAGGGCGGGCGCAACTGCGTCGTGCGCAGGACGCCGGACGGCCACCTCTCGGACGTGACGCCGCAGGGCTTCAACGCGCGCACGCGCGTGCACGAGTACGGCGGCGGCGACTTCGCCGTCGGCGACGGCGTGGTCTACTTCGCCAACTTCGCCGACCAGCGCGTCTACCGCCAGCGGTTCGAGGCCGCGCCGCAAGCCTTAACGCCCGAGGGCAAGTTCCGTTACAGCGACTTCCATCTCGACGCCGCGCGCCGCCTCCTCTACGCCGTGCGCGAAGAACACACCGGAGAGGGGGGCGAGGCCGTCAACACGCTCGTCACGGTTAACGTTGACGGAGCGTCGGGCGAGGACGGCGGGCGGGTCATCGCCTCGGGCAACGACTTCTACTCGTCGCCGCGCCTGAGCCCGGACGGGAGGCGTCTCGCCTGGCTCACGTGGAGCCACCCGAACATGCCCTGGGACGGGAGCGAGTTGTGGGTCGGCGAGCTGAACGCGGACGGCACGTTGGGCGAGTCGCGCCGCGTGGCGGGGGGGGACGACGAGTCCATCTTTCAGCCCGAGTGGTCGCCCGCGGGCACGCTCTACTTCGTCTCCGACCGGAACAACTGGTGGAACATCTACCGGCTGAACGAGGACGGCGCGACGGAGGCAGTCCACGAGGCGGACGCGGAGTTCGGGCTGCCGCAGTGGCTCTTCGCCATGTCCGCCTACGCCTTCGCTTCGGACGACCTCATCGTCTGCGCCTACGCGCGGCGCGGCGACTGGAGCCTGGGGCTGCTCGACACGCGCCGCAAGACCTTAGAGCGCGTCGAGCTGCCCTACACGGACATCACCTACGTCCGCGCCGACGCGACGCGCGCCGTCTTCCGCGCGGGCTCGCCGACGATGCGCGCGGCGGTCGTCGAACTCGACCTGAAGACTCTTGAGGCGCAGGTGCTCCGCCGCGCCAGCGAGACCGACGTAGACCCGGCGTACTTCTCGACGCCGCGCGCCGTCGAGTTCCCGACCGAGGGGGGGCGCACCGCGCACGCCTTCTACTACCCGCCGCGCAACCCCGACTTCGTCGCGCCCGCGGGCGAGCGCCCGCCGCTGCTGGTCAAGTGCCACGGCGGCCCGACCTCCGCGGCCTTTTCGACCCTGCGGATGGAGACGCAGTATTGGACGAGCCGCGGCATCGCCGTCCTCGACGTGAACTACGGCGGCAGCACCGGCTACGGGCGCGAGTACAGGCAGCGTCTGAACGGCGAGTGGGGCGTGGTGGACGTTGACGACAGCGTCAACGGCGCGAAGTTTTTGATAGAGCGGGGCGACGTTGACCCGGCGCGCTGCGTCATCACGGGCGGGAGCGCGGGAGGCTACACGACCCTCAACGCGCTCACCTTCCGCGACACCTTCCGCGCGGGCGCGAGCCACTTCGGCATCGGCGACCTGACGGTCTTCGTCGGCGACACGCACAAGTTCGAGTCGCGCTACCTCGAACGGCTCATCGGCCCCTACCCCGAGCGCAAAGACCTCTACCACGAGCGCTCCTCGATCAACTTCACCGAGCGGCTCTCGTGCCCGGTCATCTTCTTCCAGGGCTTGGAGGACAAGATCGTGCCGCCGAACCAGGCCGAGCTGATGGTCGAGGCCCTGCGGAAGAAGCGGCTGCCCGTTGCCTACGTCGCCTTCGAGGGCGAGCAGCACGGCTTCCGCAAGGCCGAGAACATCAAGCGCGCCCTCGACGGCGAACTCTACTTCTACTCCCGCGTCTTTGGCTTCCCGCTCGCGGACAACGTCGAGCCGGTCGAGATTGAAAACCTGTAAGAGCCGTAAACCGTAAACCGTGAACCGTGACGAGAGAGGAGATGACTCCTTCTTGTCACGGTTCACGGTTTACGGTTTACGTGCTTTTCCGGTTTAGCTCCGGGGGCGCATCGGGCGCGACTTGCGCTTGTTGCGCTTGCGGGCGAGGGCCGACTTGAGCTTGGCCTTCTGGCCGCGGGACATGAAGAAGGCGTGCTTCTTCGCGTCCTTGATGATCTCCTCGGACATCACCTTGCGCTTGAAGCGGCGCAGCGCGCTCTCGATGGACTCGCCCTGGTTGACGACGACTGTTGCCATTACATTTCTCCGTTCTAAAGACTGATGAAACTCGCGCCCGGCGACCCGGCGCCCGGCGAAGACTCAAGACTCTGCGTCTGTTTCTCTCTTAAACTCTATCCGTTAAATCCGCAACACCCGCCTCTCGGTCGCGAATAGCGACGACAAAAGCAACAGCTATTTTGCCTGCCGAATCGAGTTCTGGCAAGTCAACAGAACCGCGAGCGGTAGCGAGCGGGTGCGCGCTACGACAAAAGCCCTTTCAAAGTAACTCTGACCCGCTCGCTACCGCTCGCGGTACTGTTAGGAGCCTTTGACGGCGGGGTCTGTAATTATCACGAAGTCGCCGAGTCGGCCGAGGGCGGCGTCGAAGTTGGGAAAGGTTTCGGCGGGGACGATGGTGAGGACGACGGCGCGTGCCTTCGACCGGTAGCGCGCGAGCTGTTCGGGGACGCCCATGCGCTCCTCGCTGTGGAAGGTGCCGTTGACCTGCACGACCAGCGGGTCGCGAACGCGCTTCAGGTACTCAGAGATGGCGTGGGCCATCGAAGCGTCGCGCAGCGTCTGCGCTTCGAGCAGGTGGAGGCCGCCGTGCGCGCTCGGCCCCGCGCCCGCGCCGCCCATGAAGCGGTTGAACTTCGCCGCGTATCCTTCAGACGCCGGGGGGAAGGGCAGCGGCGGGAGCCACGACTTGACCGCGACCTGCGGGAGCGCTGTGAGCGAGTCCGGCCCCCGGCTCGACACGCGCGAGACGTAGCGCGCGGGGGCGTTGGCCGCGATGACGGGCAGCTTGTGCGCGCGCGCGTACTCGACGAGCGGCCTGTAGTCCGTCTCGTAGTTCCTCCACGGCCGGCTGCTCAGAAGAAAATGCCTCTCGCTGATGAGTCCCGCGAGGTACTCGTCCAGCACCGTCTGCACGTCGCGCTCGAACATCTCAAGCGAGAGCGCGACGGCGCGCCTCTTCGGAGAGGAGGGGCCGTAAGCCTCGTCCGTAAGGCGCAGCAGCTCAGCCTCCAACGTGTGCGCTACGGGGTTGTCGTGCGTCTCGCCGACGAAGAGCACGTCGGCGCGTTCGAGCGAGTTGATAATGTTTTGCAGCGTGACGGCGCTGCCCTTCGCGTCGAAGGCGCGGTAGTGCGCGGCGGGCGCCTGCGCACCCTCGGCGAGTTGTGCCGTGAGGGCCGCGAAAAGTAGTATGCTGCCGAGGCGTCTCGCTCCGCACTTCATCATGTTTGACCTTTTAGCACGCCGCCGCGCGCGCCGGCAACGCCGACGCCGCGCGCGCGGGGCCGGGGCCGTCACGCGAGCCAGAGGAGGGAACCGATTTGGAAATTTACGTCAGCACGGACGTGGAGACCGACGGGCCGATCCCCGGCGTCTACTCGATGCTGTCAATCGGGTCGGCGGCCTACCTGCCGGACAAGACGCTCCACGGCGGGTTCACCGCGAACCTCGAGACGCTGCCCGGCGCGCAGCAGCACCCCGACACGATGAAGTGGTGGAAGACGCAGCCCGAGGCGTGGGCCGCCTGCCGCCAAGACGTGCAGCCGCCCGAGGAGGCGATGCGGCGCTACCTCGAATGGCTCAAGGCGTTGCCGGGCGAGCCGGTCTTCGTCGCCTACCCGGCGGCCTTCGACTTCATGTTCGTCTGCTGGTACCTCAACCGCTTCACCGGCGAGAACCCCTTCGGCTGGCACGCCCTCGACATCAAGACCTTCGCGATGGCCCTGACGGGCCGCGACTTCCTCAACACCGTCAAGCGCAACATGCCCCGCGACTGGTTCGACGACCTGCCCTACACGCACAAGGCGCTCGACGACGCCGTCTCGCAGGGCGCGCTCTTCTGCAACATGCTGGCCGAGCACCGGCGACGATTGAAGGCCGGCGGGTGAGGGCGCGTCCGGCCCGCGGCTCAAGGAAAATGTTCGTTGACAGCCGGGGCGGGCGTCTCTAATCTTCTCCGCAGCAGCCCAGCGCCGGAGGCGAATCATGAGAACACTCCTGCTCCTGCCGCTCCTGTTGACGCCGGTCTCGCCCTTCCAGCACGGCGCGGGCGAGGGCCCGCCCTTGAACGTGGTCAGCGCGAAGTGGACGAAGACCCGGCAGAAGGTGGAGAGGCCCGACACGCAGGGCTCGGCGCCCGCGGCGGCCATGACGGCGGCGGACAAGAACTACGCGCGCAACCGCCGCGCCAACCAACCCTCCGCAGTCCTTGACCCCAACGCCGACACCATCGACGCCCGCAGCGCCGCCATAGAGAAGGCCGTGCGCGAGTCGCGCTCGCAGGTCGTCGAGGTCGAGGGCTACGTCTACCGCGTCAAGTTGCAGAACCCCGCGCGGAAGAACGTGGACGTCGTCTTCTGGGAGTACCAGTTCGAGGAGACGGCGAACCCTTCCAACCTCACGCGGCGGCAGTTCCTCTGCGGCGTCCAGATCAAGGGCGGCAAGGAGAAGGAGGTGCGGGCCTTCGGCGGCTCGGGGCCGGCCGGGGTCGTCAGCGCCGCGAGCCTCGCCAACGGGTCGGCCGACCCCTTCGCCGAGCGCGTCCTCATCAACCGCGTCGAGTACGACGACGGCTCCATCTGGCAGCGCAAGGGCTGGAGCTACGCCGAGGTGCGCGCCTCCATCCAGCGCGCGGTCTCCACCCCCTGGGGCGCGGAGATGTGCCGCGCCCTCTGAGCTAAGCAGGGGATAAAAATTTTCGGTTGACGCGCGGCGCGCCGTCGCGTAGAAGTGGAAGCGGTCGTACGCGCGCGCCCGACAACGCGCGCACAGTCGTCACCCTCCCGCGGAGAATCCGATGAACAGAACGCGCGTCCTCCTTCAGACGATGATCACGCTCGCCTCGGCCTCGCTCGGGCTGGTGGCGGCGCTCGCGTGGAACGAGGCCATCAAGGCCCTCATCAGAAGAGTCCTGGGCGAGGACGACAGCCTCGCCGGCCTCCTCATCTACGCCATCCTGGCGACGCTCATCGCCGTCGTCGTGCTCCTCATCCTCGGCAGCGCCGCGGCCCGCGTCGGCGGCGAAGCCGTCATCGACCGCGAGGCCGAGGGCTAAACCGATTCGACCGGAAGCACACCGAAGCCGATAAGCACCTGCGGGGCCGCCCGACGCCCGCGGCCGTCGGGCGCGCGCCTTTAACGAAACCGATGCTCGTCCCGACCCCGACATCGCAGACCGACTGCGCCGCGCCGCCCGTGCCGGACGGCGAGTTCCGCAAGCACCCAAGGTTCCGCTCGAAGTTCCTGCCGACCGCGCGCGACGTGCTCGTCTACCTGCCGCCCGGCTACGAGCGGGAGGCGCCGCGGCGCTACCCCGTGCTCTACCTGCACGACGGGCAGAACCTCTTTGACGGCGCGACCGCCTACATCCCGGGGCAGGACTGGCGCGTCGGGCAGACGGCCGGCGCGCTCATCCGCGAACAGGCCATCGAGCCCGTCATCGTCGTCGGCATCTACAACACCGGCCACGCGCGCGTCGAGGAGTACACGCCGAGCACCTGCCCGCGGCTGAAGGTCGGCGGCAAGGCAGACCTCTACGGCCGCCTGATCGTCGATGAGCTGAAGCCGTTCATCGACTCGCACTACCGCACGCTCGCGGGCGCGTGCGACACGGGGCTGGGCGGGTCGAGCCTGGGCGGGCTGGTGACGGCCTACCTCGGCCTGCGACACCCGGGCGTCTTCGGCAAGCTAGCCGTGGTCTCGCCTTCGGTCTGGTGGGACGGCCGGCGCATCCTGAACGACGTGAAGTCGCTGGAGTCAAAGACCGGCGCGCGCATCTGGCTCGACATGGGAACGGAAGAAGGCCCGCGCGCCGTCAACGACGCCCGGCTCCTGCGCGACGCGCTCCTCGCCAAGGGCTGGAACCTCGACCGAGACCTCCGCTACCACGAAGCCCACGGCGCACGCCACACCGAAACCGCCTGGGCGCAGCGCGTCGATCCGATACTTCGCTACCTGTACCCGAAGCAGTAACAGAACCGCGAGCGGTAGCGAGCGGGTGCGGGATACACGCAGATGCCTCTGTGCTGTATCACGCACCCGCTCGCTACCGCTCGCGGTTCTGTTAGCGCTTTTTTCTCTTCGACCGACGAAACTTCTTCATCCCTTCCTCGACCAGCTCCCGCGCGCGCGCGGGGCCGGAGCGTGCGAGGGGTTTGAACTCCTTGCCCTTGACCTGGTTGTAGGAGACGAAGAAATGCTCGATCTCTTCGAGGAGGGTCGCGCCTAAAGATTCGAGCCCGCGGACGCGCGTGTGCAGGCGCGAGTCGGCGGCGACGCCGACGAGGCGGTCGTTGCGCGTCGTCTCGCCGTCGCGCTCGGTCTGCTCGGCCTCGATGACGCCGACGAGCCGCGTGCGGACGAGGCAGCCAGCGAACGCCGGCTCGTCCATCAGCACCAGCACGTCGAGCGGGTCGCCGTCGCCGCCCAAGGTCGAAGGCACGAAGCCGAAGTCGAAAGGGAAAGACGCCCCCGACGGCAGCACGCCGCCCAGCTTGAAGAGCCCGAGCCTCTCGTCGTAGTCGTACTTGTTGCGGCTCCCCTTCGGCGTCTCGATGACGACGTTCAGCTCTTCGTCGTCGTGAAAAGCTTCGAGCGTTAGAAGATTAGTCCCCGCCATTCTCACCACCCGCGTTGAATCTCCCAGCGGTCAACGACGCGCGAGCCTTCGACGACGTGGTAGTGCGCGTGCTGCGCGGCGGAGAGGCACGAGTGATTGGCTAAGATTCTGACGCGCGCGCCGACGCGGAGCGCGTCGAGCAGACGGCCGTCTTCGACCGAGACCTCGCCGTGCTCCTGCGAGAGAGCGCCGACGCGCAGGCCCGTCTCCGCGCCTTCAAGGTCGAGCACGCGACCGTAGCCGCACGAGGCGTCGAACTCGACGGGGCCGCGGTCTTTCGAGAGCGCGATGGCTCCGGCGTCGAGGACGACCTTGCGGCGCGCGCGGTCGCGGTGGACGACCGCCGCGAGCACCGTCAGCGCGCAGTCCGCGAACGTGCAACTGCCGAGCGTGGCCTGGAAGGCGTCGAAGAAGATGTAGTTTCCGGGGCGCGCCTCGTCCACGCCTTCGAGGTGGTCGTAGTGGGTCGCGGTCGGGGTCGAGCCGACGCTGACGACGGGGACTTCGACGCCGTCCGCACGCAGGCGCGCGGCGAACTCCGTCATCACGTCGCGCTCGCGGCGCGCGATTGCGAGAAGCTCTTCGCGCGAGCGCGCGTGGTAGGAGTGGCCGGCGTGCGTGAGGATGCCGGCGAAGCGGAGGTTCGCCGCGTCGTCGATGCGGCGCGGGATTTCGAGCGCTTCGGGCCGGTCGGGCTCGACGCCGACGCGGTGGTAGCCGCAGTCAACCTTCATGAATAGGTCGAGCACGACGCCCGCGCCCCGCGCCGCGTCGTCGAGCAGCGGCGGGATGCTCACGTCGTCCGTGAGGAGCGCGAAACGTTCGCAGAGCTTCGACAACTCAATCGCCTCGTCGAACTTCCCCGGCTCGACGGGCACCGCGTAGGTGATGTCCTTAAAGCCGTGCGCCGCGAAGGCGTGAGCCTCGGCGAGCGTCGAGACGGTGATGCCGCCCGTCTGCCCTTCGGTCTGGATGCGCGCCACCTCCACGCACTTGTGCGTCTTGACGTGCGGGCGCAGGCTCGCGCCGAGCCCCCTGATGCGCTCGGACATCCGCGCGGCGTTGCGCCGCACACGCTCCACGTCGAGGACGAGGGACGGCGTCTTGATGTTGTTCAAGTCCATACGCGTTAGTGTTGAGGGCGACTATAACACTAACGCGCTTCCGCTTCATTGCACGGTGATGAAGACGCCTGTGCGGCCGGTCGCGCCGTTGGAGGTGGTGACGACGACGGCGGCCGGGCCGTTGACGCCGTCGGGGATGACGGCGTTGATCTGGTCGAGGCCGCCGAAGCCGCCGGAGGGGCCGGCGTAGTTGACCTTGGCCGCCTTGCCGCCGATCTGCACCGTGACGGGCAAAGAGTTGCGCCAGCCCGTGCCGAAGAGCGCGACCTCGGACGCGGCGCCTGCGGTGCGCGCGGGGAAGGGCGCGCTCGTGTAGAGCATGCCGGAGACGAGCAGCGCGACCGCCTCGCCCGTGCCCGTCTGCGGGACGGTGAAGAGGCCGGGGTTGGCGCTGACGAATGTCGCGTCGTCGGCGGCCGTCACGTTGCCGTTGACTGTGACGATCACGGAGCCGACGCCCGTGCCGAGCGCGTCGGGGACGTGGACGTGAACCTTCGAGTCGTCGAAGGAGAGGACGGGGACTTCCAGTCCTTCAATCGTCACGCGGACGGCGCGCGTCGTCGCCTCGGCCTGCGTCGCGCCGCTGAAGCCGCGCGTCAGCCCCGCGCCCGTGATGGTCGCGAGGCCGCCGGTCGGCGGGTCGCCTTGCAGGCTCGCGCTGTTGGTCGCCGAGAGGCGCGCGACCGAAGGGAGCACGGTCTCGACGCCGAAGGCGAGCCCGGAGTAAGCCTGCGTGAACTCGTCGTCGGCGAGGACGAAGGCGGCCCCGTCGCGCAGCACGCCGTTGAGCGCCGGGTCGGGGAAGGCGTAGACGTGCGGGATGCCTCCGTTGCCGCCGTCTTCCGCGAGGTCGCTCTCGCCCATCGCGTCCTGGATGACGAAGACCGTCCCCTCGCGTGAGACCGTCAGGCCGTGGAGGACGAGGTTGTTGTCGATTGACAGTCCCTCGACGCAAATTTCGTCTACGTCGGCGTAGCCGTCGCCGTCCGTGTCGTAGAGGGCGAGCATGTAGGTGTCGTTGCCCGTCGAGTGCGTGAAGACGACGCCGCGCGAGTTGGCCGCCACGTCGAGCGGCGCGTCGGTGTCGAAGGGGAACGAGTAGAAGGGCTGCGCGTCGAGCGTGTCGGGCACGCCGTCGTCGTTCGTGTCGCGGACGACGCGCAGCTCGTTCGACTCGAAGTCTGCGACGAGGAGGTCGCCGTCGGGGAGGAGCGCGAGGCCGTTGGCGTTGAAGAGGCGGTCACTGCCTACCTCGACGAGCGTGCGCGAGCGCGAGGGGTCGAAGCCGCCGGTCGAGGGGTCGCGCACGAGCAGGACGACGCCGGGCGACTCTTCGTTGTCCGGGTCGTTTGGGTCTTCGTTGTTGTAGAAGCCGCTTGAGGAGACGACGACGAACTCGCGCCCCGCCTTCGACGTGCCGGCGACGACGGCGACGGCCGAAGGCAGTCCGAAGTCGCGGCCGAGGTCGTAGGTCGAGGCGGCGTCGCGCACGTAGTCGCCGTTGGTGTCTAAGGCGAGGACGAGGATGCCGGTCGCAACGTCGTCCGAGGTCGTGGAGGTTCCGCGGTCGTCGATGGCGGTGAAGACTTCGTAGCGCGCGCCCGTGCGGCCGACGGCGATGTCGTAGGAGCCGCCGTCCGCGTCGAAGGTCGCTCGGTCGTCCGCCCGCAGGTCGCCGTCGCGGTCAACGAACTCTTCGTGCGTGCCATCGGGACTCACAAGGCTCAACTGCGAGACGTGCAGCACGCGGCTCAGAGGCGTCCCCGGCGCGATGGCCGCCGAAGGGTTCGCGCGTAAGGTCTGGGTCGAAGCGCGTGCCTTCTCTTTCCCCGCGCCCTTCGTGGCTCGCATGGCGCGCGCGGGCGGGCGCTGTCTTGACCCCGCGTTCTGATTCAAAGGCCGCGCGACCGTCTGTCTGTCCGTACGTCTGCCTTTGGGCGTGTAAGCGTTGGGGCGCGACGGCGTCTCGCCGATGCTTACGCGCGAGGCGAGCGCGCGTCGGCGGTCGGGTCTGTACTTCTTCACCGACGGAGCCTGCGCGCTGCCGACGCGCGGGGGCGGGGCAGCGACGCACAGGAGTGACAGGGCAGAGACGAGCACGACGAGGTGTGAGCGGGCGCGCATCGAAAATCCTTTCGGCTGTAAAGGAGAGTAGGCAGTAGGCAGAAGGCAGTAGGCAGTTGGAAGCCCTGCGGTCAAGACGCGAGTTTCCCTACAACACCCTTGGCGCGGAGCGACTGCCTACTGCCATCTGCCTACTGCCTACTGTTTCTGCGGCGGCCGCGGCGTCGTGCGACGAGTTGCGTCGGTCGTGTCCGCGCGGCGCTGCGGCCGCCGCCAAGCGGAGGCGCGAGGCCCCGTCTCGCGCCTCCGACTCTCGGGTCAGCGGTTGTCCGGCCTCACCTTACCCGGCCGCGGCGCGTCCGGGTCGCGCTGGCGCGGGGCCTCTTGTCGAGGGGCCTCCTGACGGGGCGGCGGGTCATTACGGGGAGGAGGGTCGTGGCGCGGAGCCTCCTGCCGCGGGGCCTCGTAGCGCGGCGACTCCTGTCGCGGCTGTTCGCGGCGCGGCTCGGAGCGCGGCGCTTCGTAGCGCGGCGACTCGCGTCTCGGCTCGGCGGGGGCTTCGCGCCGGGGCGCGGGCGACTCGCGCGGCGGCGAAGGCTCGGGGTTGTAGGAGGGCGCTTCGCGTCGCGGCGCAGACTCCTCGCGTCGCGGCGGGGCGGAGGAGCCGCCGCCGTCATCTTCGCGCGGCCGTATGCGCGGCTCGTGGCGCGGGCGGTAGACGGGGCTTGAGCCGTCTTCCCGAGGCCGCGTCTCGCGCGGGGCTTCGGAGGTCGGCTGGTCGGACGAAGGCTGCGTGGGTCGGACGCGCGGCTCGCCGTTGTCTCCGCCACCTCCGGTGTTACGCACGCGGCGCTTGGGCGACACGGCGTCGTCATTGGACGCGCCCCCGCCGCCGGGCGCGGACTCCGTGGGCACGTCGGGGCGTGTGGGACGCACGCGCGCGGGGCGCGCCGATTCGCCGCCCGGGCTTGTGCCGGGAGTGCCGGAGGAGCGCGGGCGCTCGAACGCGCCGGTGCTCACGCCCGGGTCGCCGCCGACGGGCGTCGTGCTGCTGCCGCTCGTCACGTCGGGCGTCGAAGGCACGCGCGGCTCGCGGTTGTTGAAGACGCGCGTGCGGCGCAACTCGCCGTCGAGGGGGACGCCGGGCGTGCGCGCGGCGGCTCCGGTCGGGCGGTCTGCGACGGCGCGCGGGGGCATGACGGGAGTCGGGCGGTTGATCGTCAGAGTGTCGCGCCCGTCCCCGCCGGCCGTCCTCGCGCCCCCCACGCGCGGCCCGCCGCGCACGGAGCCTGCGCGCTCGACGGGCAGGTGCCCGCGCACGGGCTCGCCCGTGAGTGCGCGCTCGGCGATGTCGCGGGCCGCGGGTCTCGCTCTTAAAGCACGGTCGCCGAACTCTCGCGCGGGCGCGTGCGAGACGGCGCGCAGCCAGTGCGGGTTCTGTCGGCGTAGGTGTGCGAGGTCGCGCCCGCGCAGCGGCGAAAGGCGGTCGTAGCCGCGCGCCCAGTGGCGGCCGCGCGGGTCGCGCTGGCCGTAGGTGAGCGGATACCAGCAGACGTGCCGGTCGCGCCCGAAGTCGAGCGTGACGAAGACGACGAGCGCCGGCCTCCACCACGCGCGCCGGTAGCGGTAGCCGTAGCCGCGCGGGGCCCAGCACCAGTTGTTGTTGACGTAGACCCAGCGGCCGTAGTGATAGGGGGCCCAGCCCCAGGGCTCGTCCGCCACCCACGTCCAGCCGTAAGGCGGGCACCAGACCCAGCGCCCGTAGCGGTACGGGGCCCAGTCGTTATAGACGTTGACGGCGGTCGTGTGCGGCCGCCAGATGTAGCCGTAGTCTTTGTGGTACGTCCAGTCGCCGTAGGCGTCCAGCTCCTCCGCGCCGTACACGTCCGAGTCGTAGTAGCGCTCGCGCCCCTCGAACTTCAGGCGCTCGGCGAGGTAGCGCTCGCGGTCGTCGTTCCATGTGTCCCACTCGTCGAACCCCGCGGCCGACGCGAACTCCCAGTCGCTCTCGCCCGAGCCGTCGGGCGCGAGCCGCGCCGTGCGGTTGTTGCGCAGGACGAAGCCCGAGTTCTGCGAGTAGATGCGCGCGCGCCCGTCCTCGCGCACGGTGACGCGCACCGCGCCGCCCTGCTCGACATCGACGCGGTACTGGCCGACGCGCTCGGGGGCGACGGTCACGCCGGGCGCGTCAAGCTCGAAGTATTCCTTGGCCTTGTCCAGGCGCGAGAGGCGGACGGTGGCCGTGCCTTCGGAGAGGCTGAGCGCGACGCCCTCGTCGCGGAGCGTGACGACGCGGATGACGGAGTCGGGGCCGACGCGGACGAAGTTGCGCGCGTCGGCCTGTATCTCCAGGCGCGCGTCGCGGCCCGTGGAGAGCACGTCGCCCTCGACGAGCGGCGCGTTCAGGCGCGCGTCCTCCCACTCGTCGTTGCCCGCGCGCTTGAGGCTGACCTCGCCCTTGAGGAGGCTGATGCGCATGACGCGCGCGCGCTCCTCGTACTCGTCTTCGTCGTTGACGGTGTCTTCGGCGCGCGCCACCGCGCTCAGCAGAAAGATTGTTAAGAGAAACAGGAGGAGAACGGTCGGCCCGGAGAGACGAGAACGCATACTGGACGCTCCTTCGTTGCGAACGAAACGGGCTCTGCTTGGGGGCAGATTCAGGGCGGACGAAGCCTTGCTTCCCCGGCGGGAAGAGAACTCGCGGGGGCTTTCGTCCTTTGCCCGCGGCCGGTGCAAAGCACGTGCCCGTCGTCGAAGTTTGAGAACGTGAAGAAGCTTGTCAGGACATTTTCATGGAATGAAGCGGGACGGCATCGACGCGCCTATGCCAGATGGTGCAGGCCGAGCACTATTTGGTATGAGGAGGCTCGGGGGTCGGTTCGTCGAGTGAGAACGCCATAATGGTCAGGGCCACCCATTACCGCGGGTGGCCCTGACCCGGGCTCTTTAGCTCACTTCTTGTTCGGCCCGCGCAGGGGCGTGAAGGCATTGGCGAAGACGTAGTCGGCCACGCGCCTCCCCTGTGTGATGCCCTCGGTCTTGTCGAAGGCCCAGTGGATGCCGAGGTAGATGCGGCTCTGGCCGTTCTCCTCCTCCGCCTCGGAGAGCGTCTCGAAGCTGCGCGGCGAAAACGCGCGCGTCACCCCGTCGTTGCCGACCGTGACGCCGTTCAACTCGTCGGAGACGAAGGTGAAGGGTATGCGGTCTGTGCCGTAGAACTTGCGCAGCGTCTGGAAGAGCGCGCCGCCGAAGACGGCGTGCCCCGAGGGGTAGGCGGGGAACGGCGGCGTGAAGTTCGGCCCCGTCAGGTTCGAGGCGGGCGCGCCCAGCGGCGTAAAGTTCGGGTCGCCGAACGTCGCGCCGTTGCCGTCGCCCAGGCCCGTCGGCCCCGTCCCGGCGTCCGACTCGCGGATGCCCGTGATGGGGCGCCAGAACTGGTAGTAGTACTTCGACTCCCACGAGGCCACCCCGGCGTCGGCCAGCGCCGTGTTGAGGAGCGCGAGCAGGCGCGCCGTCTCGACGGCGTCGGAGCGCATCTGCCGGGCGATCTGGACGGCGATCTGGTTGTAGAGGCGCGGCGGCGCGCAAAGGCTCGGCGTGCCGTCGTAGGCCCAGTAGATGCCGATCTCGGTCTGCTCGGGCGTCCGCACGGTGGGCGTGTTGATGCCGTCGCCGCCGAGCCGCTGCACCTCCTCGAAGGCCGCGGCGTACTCGGGACTGTCGAGCGCCGGCGGGGGCGGGGTGCGGAACTGCGACGCGGACTGCATGACGAACGGCGTGACCTCAGACCAGTGCGCGCCGAGCGCGAGCGGGATCATGCTGATGGGGTCCCGGCGCCACTTACCCGGGTCGTCGCTCGTAATGAACTCGAAGCCGACGCGCGGCTCGTCGTGCAGCGAGCCGTCGCCGGCGCGCAGCGCCAGGGTCGCCGCCGCCGCCTGCTGGCCGATGCGAATGCCTTCCGCCTTCTGCTTTCCTTCCTTGATGCGCGCGAGGTCTTCGATGAGAAGCTGGGTGCAGGCCGCGGCCTGCGAGGGGAAGAGTGCGTTCAGCGTGTCGTGCGCGGCCTGCGCGATGGCGGCGTCCACGGAGGCGCTGGGGCTGCCCTTCGGGACCCCGACGTAACTCCGGTAGCCGCCCTTGATGGCGTTGACGGCCTCGAAGACGGCGATGTGGACGATGGCGATGGCGCGGCTGGCGCGGGCCGGCCCGAGCTGCTCGCCGAAGACGCGCGGGTCGCCGGGGAGGACGGGCGTGTGGTCAAGGCCGCTGGAGTTGATGGCGACTTCGTTCCAGTGGCGGAGCATCGTGAGCGTGTCGTGCGGCGAAGGGTGTTTCGGCTTGGCCGGCTGAACCGCCGCGGGCTTGTAGCGCGGCCCCCAAACGTCTTCGGCGCGGCGCGCGCCCCCCTGCGGGCGGGCGGGGACGGCCGCGCAGAGAATTAGCAGGATGATGGTTGGGGTGATTAGTCTCCGACTTCTCTGCGTGTTCATGTAGACTCCTCTGAAGCGGGTCAAGGCCCGGTAAGGACTCATCCGGGGCCTGTCAGATGGTGGTGCATTCGAGAGACTGAAACTGCCAGCGCGCTCGGGGAGCACGGGCGCGGGGACTTCAGCCCACGGGCAAGAGGGCTAAGAAGCTAAGCCAGGACCGGCCGCCAAGTCAACAGCGGCCGAGCCCTCAGTGCCGCGCCCCGCCCGCCGCTCCGGCACCTGTGGTGAGTTCGGAAAAGCTGAGGTTGAGGATGGGGTACTGGCGCCAGTCTTTGTAGTCGTAGTGCCACCACTCGGGTTCGTAAGGGGTGAAGCCTTCGGCCTCCATCGCGGCGCGGAGCAGGTCGCGGAGGCGGCGCTGTTCGGGCGTGCCGCCCGCGTAGTTGATGTGCGAGCGCTCCGACATCTCGTCGTACTCGCCGGGCATCGAGACCTGGCGGCCGGTCTTCAGGTCGTAGAGCGTGAGGTCTACGGCGCAGCCGCGGTTGTGGCGCGAGCCCTTCGCGGGGTCTGCGACGAAATGCTTCTTGTCCGCGGGCGTGATCTCCCAGAAGAGCTTCGTCACAGACCAGGGGCGGTAGCCGTCGAAGACCGTGAGCCCGTAGCCCTTCTTTCTCAGAGCCCGGCCCGCGCGCACGAGCGCCTCCGCGGCCGGGCGCTGTAAGAACGCCCGCGCCTCCGTGTAGACCGCCCGCCCCGTGAAGTTGTTCTCGGTCGCGTAGCGCATGTCGAGCTTGATCCTCTTGTCGAGCTTCACCAGCTCGACCAGGTCGGGCTCGCGGAACGTGCCCTCCTGTTTGGGGGGGCGGTCTTGCGCGCGCGCGGACAGGAGGGCGAGCGCGCACAGCAGCGCCGCCAACGTCCGCCGCGCGCGCATGAAGTTCGGCGTGTGTCTCACCTGCGTCCTCACTGCGACCAGGGCTTCGGCTTGCGCTCCCAGCGGTGGGGGCGCAGCTCTTCGAGCAGCTCGTCGCCGAGCGGGCCGGCGTCGCTCGCGGCGGCGTTCGACTCGACGTTCCTGAGCTTGCGCATCCCGGGGATGATGGTCGAGACCGTCGGGTTCGAGAGGATGAAGCGCAAAGCCATCTCGGGCATCGAAAGCCCCGCGCGCTCGGCCACAGGCTTCAGGGCGTCGGCGCGCTCGACGCTCGGGATGAGGTTCTCGGGGACGAAGTAGGTGTTGCGCCAGTCACCCTCGGGCCAGATGCTCTCCTTCGTGAGCGTGCCCGTCAGAGTCCCCTCGTCGAAGGGCACGCGCGCGATGACAGCCACGTCGTGCTCCTGACAAGCAGGGAACAGCTCGTCCTCCGGGTTCTGGTCGAAGATGTTGTAGATGACCTGCACGGCGTCGATGAGTCCCGTGCGGACGGCGCGCACGCCGTTCCAGGGCTCCCAGCGGTTGATGCTGATGCCGACGGCCCCGACCAGACCTTGAGAGCGCAGCTCGTCCATCTTCTTCGCCCAGCGTTCGTCCCCGACCCAGTCGTCCTCCCAGACGTGGAACTGCATCAGGTCGAACTTCTCAAGGCCGGAGTTCTTCAGGCTGCTGTGGACGTACTCCTCGATGTGGTCGGGCGGGAACGTCTCGTCGAGCGTGAAGCCGCGCTGGCTCGGCCACTTGAAATTCCTGGGCGGTATCTTCGACGCCGTGTAGAGCCTCCTGTCCGGGTTCGCGCGGACGAGCCGACCCAGAAGCCCCTCGCTGTGACCCTCGCCGTAGCCCCAGGCCGTGTCGAAGAAGTTGACGCCCAACTCGACCGCGCGCTGGAGCGAGCGCATCGACTCCTCGTCGTCCGAGCCGCTCCACCCGCCCATGCCCCACATGCCGTAGCCGACCTCGCTCACCTCCCAGCCCGCCCGCCCGAATCTTCTGTACCTCATCGTCCCTCCGTGGATGATATTGTCCGCGATTTCGTCCCCGCCGCAGGCCGCCTCGTCACGCCGAGTGCGCCGCCCGTCACAGGCCGTATCGTTTCGTCACAAATGGATTGGCCGTTATCCGAAAAGGCCGCATCTTACGCGTTAATAAGGTCGGGCGTGCGCCTTACGAAAAAAGGAACCGCCCCCGAAGATTTTTTGAAACCTACTGTCAGGCCGCGCCACTAACAGTGACGAGTAAGGCCGAAAGCCCTGGCGTCGCCGGACGCGAGAAGGAACCGAGGGGGCGGCCCGCGCGTTTAAAGCCATGAACTCTTATTGGTGAACGCCGGGCGACATTGTAAGCCAAAAAAAGTTGCCACGAAATCCGGGCGGGTGGTGTTTCGGGGGTAGTTACAGCCGGTCAAGCAGTCGAGGCTGATTCAAGTTTTGAGGCCGCACGGGCCTACGGAAAAAGCGGGTGGAGTTATGAAGCACAGATCAGTCATCGCGTTCGTCATCGTCGCCGCGGCGCTCTTCGCGCTGCCGCAGCTCTCGCACGACCTACAGGCGCTGAAGGGCGCGGCCGGCGCGCGGCTGCACCGCGAACTCCTGCACGCGTTCCTGAGTCTGCCCGCGGGCGAGCCGACCTCCGCCGTCATCGTCCAGAGCCCGTCCGACAATCTTCTCGCCTCCTGCACGAAGGAGAAGTCGGACGCGGCGGCCGCGAAGTCCGGCAAGGTCGGAGCGTACGGCCGCGCCGAAGGGCGCGCCTCGGGGAAGACTTCTGAGGAGAGCGCGATGATCGGCGACCCCGCGCACGACCCCGTCAACAAGCACGTGGCGAGCGCCGGGGTGAAGGAGGCCGCCGACGTGGTCGTCGCGTCGCTGCCCGAGATCGAGGTCGAGACGGCCGAGGTCGCGATGCTCGTCCCGCCGGACTCCCGCATGGATCCGCGCGCCCCGGCCGACACTCTCGTCGTGACCGACGCGGCGCGCGCCGAAGCCGACAAACTCCGCGCCGAGGCCGTCAGCCTGCGCGCGGCCTACGTCACGGCGGCGCGCGTCCAGGCGAACGGCCCCGAGTGGCAGAAGGCCACCGAGGAGGCTTTCCGCAGGCTCAACGGTTCGCTGCCCGGCACCTACGAGTTCCGCCTCGTGCGCGACGGCGCGAAGGGGAAGGTGCTCAAGCTCAAGTGCAACGAGTGCCCCGCGACCGCGCCGCGTCTGACGCGCCTGCCGCGCCAGGCCGCGTTGACCATGCCGCTGCCCGCGCCGGTCGCGCCGGCCGAGTCTCTGGGCGAGTAGCAGCTTCGAGGGGTGAGGCGACCGACCGCCTCACCCCTTAACAACTCTTTGCGGCGTCGCTCAAGCGCCGCGGACTGGATTCGGGGCCGGAGGCGAACACGCCGACGCCCCCGTGAACAGGCGGGACGCAGGCCGGGACGACCAAACCCCTCCGCATCGCTCCCGGACTACAAAGCAAAACTGAAAGGCAGAATCGGCCGCGAAGGCGCGGGCCGCAGCGCGCAGAGGTCTGCGTGTGCCGAGGGCCGCGGTGTGCGCCGCGCCTGCCGGCGTCGAAACAAGAGCCCATGAACAACCTTCAGAGAGTCGCGCTGCTTTGCGCCGTCGTCCTCACCCTCACGGCCGCGGCGGCCGCGCAGTCAGCAAGCACCTCACCGACGCCGCAGGTGGCAAAGGCCGTCACTCCGACGCCCGTCCCCGCCTCTTCGCCCGCCGCTTCGGCGACGCCAGCCGCCGCCTCCGCGGCCGCGCCGGTTGCGGCCCCGAAGGCCGTGCCGAGGGGCCTGCCCCCGCTCCCGCCCGAGAAGACGCAGCCCGTCCGCATCGCGCGCTTCGACAAAGCGCCCGTCATCGACGGCAAGCTCGACGACGAAATCTGGAAGTCGGCGGCGGTGCTGAAGGACTTCTACCAGATCAACCCGGGCGACAACATCGCGCCGTCCAAGCCGACCGAGACGATGCTCGGCTTCGACTCGAAGTTCCTCTATATCGCGTTCCACTGCTTCGACGAGCCGGACAAGGTGCGCGCCACTCTCCCGAAGCGCGACGACGTGATGAACAACGACGACAGCGTCCGCATCATGCTCGACACCTTCAACGACCGGCGCAAGGCTTACGTGCTGGTCTTCAACCCGCTCGGGGTGCAGCAGGACGGCATCCGCACCGAGGGCGTGGGCGCGGACTTCACGCCGGACATCGTGATGGAGTCGAAGGGCACGATCACCTCGGACGGCTGGGTCGTCGAGGTGGCGGTGCCGTTCAAGTCTCTGCGCTACGAGGCGGGCAAGGACAAGCTGTGGGGCGTGAACGTCTTTCGCATCATCCAGCGCCTGAACGGCGAGCAGGACTCTTGGATGCCCATCTCGCGCGAGGTGACGGGCCTGCTCAACCAGGCCGGCTACATCACCGGCCTCGAAGGCATCTCGACCGAGCGCTCCCTCGAACTCATCCCGAGCTTCATCGTCTCCGAGACCGGGAGGCACGTCCGCGCGATGAGCCACGCGCAGGCGAGCGCGCTCGGCGTCCCAGACAGCGGCGTCTTCGTCAACCAGCCCGTCGTGTTCGACCCGGGTCTGACGGCGAAGTTCGTCGCCTCCTCCGCGCTCACCTTAGACCTCGCCGTCAACCCCGACTTCGCGCAGGTCGAGGCCGACGCGACGGTCGTCACGGCCAACCAGCGCTTCCCCATCTTCTTCGAGGAGAAGCGCCCCTTCTTCCTCGAAGGCATCGAAATCTTCCGCACGCAGATCGCGGCCGTCCACACGCGCACCATCGTTGACCCGGACGTGGCGGCGAAGGTGACGGGGCGCAAGGGCAAGTACACCTACGGCCTGCTCTACGCCTCGGACAACGCGCCGGGCAACTACGAGGACGACGTCCGCTACGACCCCGAGCGCCTGCCCTCGGCCTTCGACCGCCTGAACGGGCAGAACTCGAAGGTCGGCATCCTCCGCGTCAAGCGCGACTTCGGCAAGGAGAACTTCTTCGGCTTCCTCGCCACGTCCTACAACTTCGCCGACAAGAGCAACTACGTCGGCGGCTTCGACATGCGCCTGAAGTTCGACAAGCAGACCTCGCTCGACTTCCAGGTGCTCGGCACCAACGCCAACTTCTGCTCGCTGGCGAAGGATGAGGCCGACGACAGTTGCCGGACGCAGAACGGCTTCGTCTACGCCTACAACTTCAACAAGAATACGCGCCACACGAACTTCAACGTCAACGGCGTCGGCCGCACCCCCGGCTACCACGCGCTCGTCGGCTTCACGCGCCGCGTCAACACGAACGGGCACAACCTCAACTTCGGCTGGTGGACGGAGCCGAAGCCGAAGGCGAAGGTCACGCAGTGGGAGACGTACCACTACGCGGGCGGCAGCTTCGACTGGCAGGGGCGCTCGCAGAACTGGACGTACGAGGGGCAGGTCGGGCCGAACCTCCAGCGCCAGAGCTTCATCCGCGTCGGCTACAACACCGGCTACGAGCGCGTCTTCGCCTCGGAGTTCGGGGCCGATCGCTTCGCCAGCGGGCTCCCGGAGACTTCGGAGACCTCGAAGAACGTCTTCGCCTACGCCGGCTCGACGCCGACCAAGCGGATCAACTTCTTCTACTTCTTCGGCTACCGCTGGGGGCAGCTCGACTACGACTTCGGCGCGGGCCGCCGCTTCCCGCGCGTCAGCCCCTCGGCCCTCGCCGCGCGCGAGGCGAGCGCGGCCGGGCGCTGCGCGGGCGACGCCGAGGACTTCGTCGCGCCGGCCGACTGCGCCGACCTCTTGCAGCCGGGCGGCGGCGACTACCTCTACACGAACGGCAACGTCACGTATAAGGCGACGAAAGACCTCAACATGACGTTGAACTTCTCGAAGAACCGCCTGGTGCGCGAAGACACGGGGGAGGTCGCCTTCGACACGAACATCCTCAGCCTGCGGACGACCTACCAGTTCACGCGCTTCGCCTTCACGCGCGCGCGCATCGACTACGACTCGACCACCTTGCGCTACAGCGGGCAGTTCCTCTTCGGCTGGACGCCCAACCCGGGCACGGCCTTCTACGTCGGCTACAACGACGACCTCAACCGCAACTACTACAACCGCTACTCGGGGCAACCCGAGCAGGGCCTCCTGCGCAACTCCCGCAGCTTCTTCATCAAAGCCTCGTACCTCTTCAGAAGAAGCTTCTAAAGCTGTAAACCGTGAACCGTAAACCGTGACAGGAAGAAGGCAAGTCGCCTTTCTCTTGTCACGGTTTACGGTTCGCGGTTTACGCTCCCGTCACGGTTTACGGTTTACGGCTTACGCCTCCTGGATGTATGATGCGTCGCCCGACGTTTCCGGGGGCGGCCGCCCTCGCCGGAGTGTCGGGCCGCCCCGCAACCTTCTGACGGTTTTTTCGTATAACAACGACGGACAGCGCCGAGGCCGATGGCTCGGAGGGAGCCGAGAGTTTTCAACGTGCCGGCCGCGGTGTTCAGGCGTTAACAGTGAGCGCCATTCTCATCATCTCAGTCTTCCTGCTCTTCGTAGCCTCCTTCGCAATCCTCCGCACGAAACGCTCCAGGTCTCAAGAGGTCGCGGGCGAGCTTCCGCCGGGCGTCAGCCCGCGCGGGCTCTTCGACCCGGCCCCGCAGGACGACGAAACTCCCAAAGAGAGCCCCGAGCAAGTCAGGCGCGGCCGGCTGCGCGAGCGCGCCGAGCGCGGCGAACTCTCGGCGCTCTCGGAGGCGCACGACACCGGCGACGCCGCGCTCTACCGCTTCGTCCTCGACGGGCTGGTCGGCCGCGCCTCGGGCGACCCGGCGCGCGTCCGCGAGCTGGCCGCACACGTCGCGGGGGGGCGGAGCTTGCGCGCCTCGCCCGAGCTGGCCGAGATGCTGCTCGGCGTCTGGCGCGAAGGGCCGACCGCCTCCTCGACCGCCGAGCTGCTCCGCGTCTCGGCCCTCTCGGACGACGCCGGTACGTTCGGCCGCGCCGTCACGGAGGTCTTACAGCTTTGGGAGGCGGGCGGGCTCGACCGGCTCGCCGCGGAGGACTTGCGCTCGCTCTTCGAGGCCGAGTACTGGCTGCTCTCCTCGGAGGCCAAGCGCTCGGGGGCGGGCTTCGTCCTCAAGCAGAAACTCGCCGACGTGCGGCGCAGACTTTCGGCGCGCGCGCGCGGCGGGCCGGAGACCACAACAGACGCGGGACTCCACGGGGGGGCCGCCGCACAGAAAGAAAGGCCATGAACGAAACACTTCTCGGGTTAGTGCCGATCCTCGTGATCGGCTTCATCGCGTTCATCGTGCTGGTCGTGCTGATCCGGCGCTGGCTGGTCAACGTCGGCGCGCGCGAGATCGCCATCAAGGAGCGGCGCTACATCGGCGCGAAGATGCCGCCGGGTCGCGTCGTCGCCACCGAAGGCGAGGTCGGCATCCAGGCCGACGTGCTCAAGCCCGGCCTCCACTTCGTCAAGTGGCCGTTCGAGAAGGTCGTGCGCAAGGTGCCGCTCATCGAGATCGGCCCGGACGAGCTGGGCGTCGTCGAGGCCATCGACGGCGAGCCGATGCCCCCCGGAAGAAACTTCGCGCCCGACCGCGCGCAGAACGCGCACAACAACTTTCAGGACCCCATCGCCTTCATCAAGCAGGGCGGCGTCAAGGGCATCCAACTCCGCACGCTGCCGCCGGGCCTCTGGCCGATCCACCCTTACCTCTTCCGCGTCTCGGTCTCGAAGATGACGGTCATCCCCCCCGGCAAGGTCGGCATCGTCACGGCCTCCGACGGCGACCAGCTCGACGCCGGGCGCCTGCACGGCAAGGCAGTCCAGGGCCACCGCAATTACCAGGACGCCGAGCAGTTCATCGCCAACCGCGGGCAGAAGGGGCCGCAGGTCGAAATCCTGACGCCGGGCACCTACCGCATCCACACCCAATCGGTGCCGCTCGAAGGCGGCGACCCGAAGCCCGGCCTCTTCTTCATCCGCCTCTACGACGCGACCGTCATCAACGAGAACAACATCGGCCTCGTCGAGGCTTTGGACGGCGCGCCGCTCGACCCGCGCGATTACGTGGCGACCGAGATCGTCGGCCACGACAACTTCCAGGACTGCAACGAGTTCATCAGCCGCGGCGGCCAGCGCGGCCCGCAGCGCGACATCCTCCTGCCCGGCACCTACTACATCAACCCGCTCGTCTTCAAGATCATCCCCGAGACGGCGCGCGAGGTGAAGCCGGGCGAGGTAGCCGTCATCGTCTCGAACGTCGGCAAGGACCCGACCGAGGAGATACGGCGCGAGATGGCCGACAAGGTGCGCCTGCGTCTTGAGAAGGAGGAGCATGAGCAGGTGACGAAGGCCGTCCAGCGCCTCGACCAGATCGCCGGCGAGCAGCGCGGCCTCTCCGAGATTCAGGAGGAGCTGATGACGAGCGACCCGGCCGACGCCCGGCTCGACCAGGGCGCGCACGAGGCGTACGTCGTCCCCGAAGGCTTCCGCGGCATACAGGAGACGGTCGTCGGCCCCGGCAAGTACTACATCAACACGCTGGCGATGTCGCCCATCGTCATCCCGACCACCAACATGACAGTCGAGTGGACGGCGGAAGAAGTTGACAACACCTTCGACCCCTTCGAGGTCATCTCGAAGGACGGCTTCACGATGAAGCTCGAAGTGCGCGTCGTCTTCCGCGTCAAGCCCGAGGACGCGCCCTTCATGGTCGCCAAGATCGGCAACACCGACAAGCTCATCCAGAACGTGATGCACCCGCTCATCGACTCCATCTTCCGCAACCAGGCGTCGGAGTCTTCGGCGATGGCCTACCTCCAGAACCGCCACGAGGAGCAGGAGCGGGCCGAGGCGCGCGTCCGCATGCACCTCCTGAAGTACCACGTGGACGTGGTCAACGTGCTCATCTGCCACATCCACCTCCCCGAGGAGCTGATGAAGACGCAGACCGAGAAGATTCTCGCCGAGCAGCGCCAGAACATGTTCAACGCGCAGCGCGAGGCCGAGGAGAAGCGCATCCAGTTGGAGAAGACCAAGGCGCACGCCGACAACCAGCGCGACCTGATGGCGGCGACGGTCGGCGTCGAAATCTCCTCGCGCCGCGCCGAGCAGCGCAAGGCCGAGGCCGAGGGCGAGGCGCACTACATCCTCGCCACGGGCAAGGCCGAGGCCGAGAAGGTGCGCCTGATGGGCGAGGCGCAGGGCGTCGCCTACCACGAGCAGGTCAACGCTCTGGGCCCGCAGGGCGTCGCGCTCGTCGAGACCCTCAAGGTCATCGGCGAGAAGGGCGTCCGCATCACCCCCGACATCCTCGCCTCCGGCGGCACCGGCGACGGCGGCGGCGGCATCGGCACGCTGCTCCTCCTGAGCCTCTTCAAAGAGCGCCTCGGCATCGACGGCGCCGGCAACGGCGCCGCCGGCAATGGCGTGAAAACGGTCAAGTAAGTCCGTAAAAAGGCTCAAAATGACTTTCGGCCGCTCGGCGACGGGCGGCCGAAATTTTTTTGAAACCTCCGCTTGACCTGACCCGTACTCTGTGTCACTGTATTAGTTGACTGATACAGTCGCGGTCGGGGGGAGAGTTGTTCATAAACATCGACCCGTCGAGCGGTCTGCCGATATACATCCAGATCGCTCAGCAGATTAAGACGGCGGTCGCCATGGGGCGGCTTCAGCCGGAGGACCCGCTGCCGTCCGTTCGGCAGTTGGCGGTCGAGCTGGCGGTTAACCCGAACACGGTGGCGCGCGCCTACCTCGACCTTGAGATTGAGGGCGTCATCTACAAGCGGCAGGGCGCGGGCACGTTCGTCTCAGGCCAGGGCGTCGAGATGACGAAGGGCGAGCGCCGGCGGGTCTTGAACGAGCTGCTCGAAAAGGCCCTGGTCGAGGGCGTCAACCTCGGGCTGACGGAGCGCGAGCTGCGCCAGGCGTTCGAGCGCGTACTCGAAAAGATTCTGAACGCGCACGCGCCCGAGGCGGTCGGCAGGTGAGGCATCACGAGAGAGAGTCATGACCCTAGACTTCGATAACGTATTGGAAGACAACGCCATCGAGACGCGGAACCTCGGGCGCAAGTTCGGGAAGTTCGAGGCCGTGAAGAACGTCTCCCTGCGCGTGCCGAGGGGGACGGTCTTCGGCCTGCTCGGCGTGAACGGGGCGGGGAAGTCCACCATCATCAAGATGGTCATGGGCCACCTGCGGCCGACGACCGGCGAGATTAAAGTCCTCGGCCGCGCGCTCGGCGAAGACCTGCTCGGCATACGGAGCCGGGTCGCGTACGTCTCGGAGAACCGCTACCTCTACGAGTGGATGACGGTCGAAGAGAGCGTGCGCTTCACGCGCGCCTTCCACGGGACGTGGGACGACAGGAAGGCTTCAGACCTCCTGAAGCGCTTCAGCCTCCCGCCCGAGAAGAAGGTGCGCCAGCTCTCGCGCGGCAACCGCGCGCGCCTCTGCCTGCTGCTCGCGCTCTCCTTCAACCCGGAGCTGATCATCCTCGACGAGCCGACCTCGGGCCTCGACCCCATCGTCCGCCGCGACTTCATCGAGAACATCGTCACCGAGATCGCGGACGAGGGGAAGACCGTCCTCTTCTCGTCGCACATCGTCGAAGAGGTCGAGCGCGTGGCGGACTACGTCGGCATCATCAACGAGGGCGAGCTGCTGCTCGTCTCCACGCTCGACGACATCAAGGCCAGCTACAAGCGCGTGCGCTACGCGACGAACGGGACGCGGCCCGAGGTGGCGGGCGTCCCCGGCGTGCTGGCCGTCGAGAACGGGCGGCACGAGCAGGTGCTGATGGTCAGCACGTGGGGCGACGAGACGCTGCGGACTCTGAGCGAGCGCGGCGTGAAGAACCCGGAGGTGTTGCCCATCTCCCTGGAAGACATCTTCGTGAACACTGTGCGCGCGGAGCGCGAGCGGAGGGCGAACTCGTGACGAAGAACATCCTCAAGGCGATGCTCTGGAAGGAGTGGCGCGAGACGCGCTGGAAGTGGCTGGCGTTCGCCGTCGCGTTTCACATCCCGCTCTGCATCGCGACGCTGGTCATGGCCTTCCGCGAGGAGGCGCGCTTCGACCTCTACGCGCTCTCGGACTCGGTGGTGGCGTACGCCTTCGAGTTCGCGCTCGTCTTCCAGTCGGGCTTCCTCATCACGGCGGGGCTCTTCCTGCTGGCCTTCTTCGCGGTCGGCTCCATCGGCGCGGAGCTGGACAACCAGAGCATGTTCTTCCTCTTCGAGCGCCCCGTCCACCGCTGGCAGATTCTCCTCTTCAAGTATGCCGTGGGGGCGGTGCAGACGACGACGTGCGTCGGGCTCTCGCTGCTGACGACGCTGACGGCCGTCTACCTGGTGGTGGCCGCGGCCGCGACCAACGTCACGCTGGCCGGGTCGTGGGAGACGTTCGCGCTCGTCGTGGCGAACGGCGCGCGGGGGGCCGTGTGGACGACGGTCATCGCCCTGATGGTCTACTCGGGGACGTTCCTCTTCTCGGTCTGGTTCGAGAAGTGGTGGATCGCGGTCATCGCCGGGGCCGTCTCGCTCGTCCTGATGTTCTACTTCTTCGGCAGCAACCTCATCGACTGGGTCATCAGCAAGGCCGCGCCCAGCTCGGACAACATCAACCTGGAGTTATACGGCCGGCTCGAAGTCATGCCGATCCTCGCCATGCTGATGATTTCGGCGGGCCTGTACTTAGCGTCGCAGTACGTCTTCGCGCGCAAGGAGATGAGGTAGGAGTGATAGCGCGTAAACCGTGACAGGAAAGAACTGTCTTTCTCTAATCGCGGGTCATGATTAACGGCTCATTAACTTGTCACGGTTTACGGTCTTAACGGAGGTTCATGATGGAAAGACTGAAGAGCAAAGGTTTCATACTGTTTGCGGCGGCGGTGCTCTTGATCGTTGGCGTGGCGGCGGCGGTGGAGATCGCGCGGCCGACGAAGGCCGAGAACCCGCGGCTGGAGCGGCTGCTGCCGGCCGACACGGTCGGCTTCGTCGAGGTCAACGACCTGCGCGCGCAGGCGCTCAAGGTCATCGAGAGCGAGGCGTGGCGCGAGTTCTCGCGCGAGAACTCGGCGGCCAGCTCGCTCTTCATGATCGGGGCCAACCACGCCGGCACGCTCGACGCGAGCTACGCCCTGGCGCTCCTGGGCGTCTCGCAGACCGAGGACGGCAAGCCCGCGCCGCAGTTCGTCATCGTCGGGCAGTTCGACGACTGGGACTCGCGCTACACCTTCGAGAACCGCGTGCTGCGCTTCGTCAAGGACGGCAAGTCGAAGGGCGTCGAGGCCAAGACCGAGGAGGTGGACGGCGTGCGCGTCGTCACGGTCAAGAGGCTCGGGGTCCAGCGCTTCACCTACGCGGCGAAGGACTCGCTGCTCGTCGTCTCGAACACCGACGCGGCCGTCCGGCGCGTGCTCGACGTGCGCGCGGGCCGGGCGCCCTCGCTCGAAACGAGCGAGAAGTTCAAGCAGGCGCGCGCGGGCTCCGGCGCGGTGGACGGCATGTTCGGCTACCTCGACGGCGCGGCGCTGACGGCGATTGTGGACAACGCGCAGGTGGGCGGCGACGAGAAGGCGGCCGAGCGCGTCGCGGCCTTCCGCCAGCTCTTCCACGGCCTCGGCGCGGCGAGCGTGCAGTCGGCCTCGTTCACCTCGGCGTTCGAGGACGGCCGCGTCGTCGAGCGCTTCCAGGTCGTCGCCCCGACGCGCGAGGGCGTGCTCGCCACAATCGCCGCGAACCCGCCGACCGAGGCGAGGCTGCTCGCGCTCGTGCCGGAGACGGCCGTGCAGGCGTTCGACGCCTCGGTCGCCAACGCGCCGCAGACCTTCGACCAGATGTTCGCGCTCGCCTCCGCCATCTCGAACCAGGCGGGCAAGAAGGGGCCCGAAGAGGGGCTCGCCCTGTTCACCGAGAAGACCGGCATCGACTTCCGCTCGGAGGTCGTGGGCGCGGTCGGCACAGAGGTCTGCGTGGCGCAGTTGACCGCGGTCGGCTCCGAGGGGGGGCCGAGCGGCGTCATCCTCGTCAACCTGAAGGACGAGGCGGCGTTCGCGGGCGCGCTGGCGAAGTTCGCCGAGAAGAACGGGCGCGAGACGACCGAGCGCGAGTACAAGGGCGTGAAGGTGCGCCGCGTCGCGGGCAAGGAGGGTCGCGGGCTCGAGTACGCCTTCGTGGGCGGCAACTTCGTCGGGAGCGGCAGGCCCGAGAACGTCGAGCGGGTCATCGACACGGCGCAGGGCGGACGCTCTCTGAAGGACAGCGCGGCCTACCAGTCGGCCGCGGCGCGGTTGCAGGGGCCGGCGCAGTTCGTCTACTTCAACACGAACTCCGACTACCTCAACCGCCTCGGCCGCACGCTCCAGGGCGGCGAGCAGACCTTCAAGACTGAGGGTCAGATCGCCAACCTGCGCCCGAGCTTCGCCTTCGGCGTGACGCGCGCGGACGGCTTCTACGTCGAGAGCCGCACGCCGCTCGGCACCTTCCCGCGCCTGCTGACGGCCGTCTCGTCAAGGCTCGGCGGCGAGGAGCAGAAGAAGGAAGGCGGCGCGGAGTAAGACCGCACACGGAACAGGGGGCGGCGGCGAGCGTTTCCGGGTTACTTCAAACGAGCCCGGAACCATAAGCTCCGCCCCCTCGCCGCGCCCAGTCTCACCCACGCACTCGTAACGAGCCGTACCTCGGGGGCGCTCCACGTCGCCCCCGTCCACAGAACACAGAGTATCCCCTCAAAGCACCACGGGTCGATGAGCGGCGGGCGTGCGCCTGCGTGGGCATCGCCTACTCTTCGTGAGTTGTGCTTCGGTGAGCTTCTACTGTCCGTCCGTAGCTTACCTTCTACCGTTTAGAGGCGGGCTCTGCCCGCCGGAGCGCGATACATCGCAGCTTGAGCCGGCGGGCAGAGCCCGCCTCTAAACAGGGGGTTGAACTGATCGGCAGACTGCTCCAGGTATGGACTCTTGGAAAATACTGAAATGAGGAAGTGAATGAAGTACCTCGCTAAAAATAGACGCTTTCCCCTTCTCGTATCGTTCGTGGTCGTCGCCCTGCTTGTCGGCGCGCGGGCTTACGCGCAGGACAAGACCGGCGAGATCGACAGGGTCTTCGGCTGGGCCACTCCCTCCACGCCCGGGTCCGCGGTCGCCGTCTCGCAGCGCGGGAAGCTGGTCGTAAACCGCGCTTACGGCTCGGCCGACCTCGAGCGCGACGTTCCTTTGAGCCCGAACTCGATCCTCGACATCGGGTCGGTGCGGAAGCAGTTCGTCGCCGCGGCCGACCTGCAAGCCTTCGCGGGCCGGTATGAAAGCGACGAGGTCGGCTCGGTCTTCAAGGTCGTGGCCGGACAGGGCAGCCTGATGTTCCACCGGGAGGGTTCGGGAGGCAAGGGTTCCGAGTTGAAGCCCGTCTACCGCGACACCTTTCAGATAGGCCCGGTGACCATACGCTTCGTTCGGGACAGTGCCGGGAAAGTCTCGGCCTTCGACTACAGCAATCCGCTGATCCGCAACTTCAGGTTCACGCGGGTGAGCGAGCGCTGATAACCGCGACGCGCCCAACACCGTTCGCGGTTCTGTTTGGTAAGAGGCAAAGATGCCAACACACTTGATTGAGACGCGGCAGCTGACGCGCCGCTTCGGGGCGCGGCTCGCCGTGGACGACCTGAGCTTGCAGGCCCCGGAGGCGGGCATCTACGGGTTCCTCGGGCCGAACGGCGCGGGCAAGACGACGGCCATCCGCATGCTGCTCGGCCTCATCCGGCCCGACGCGGGCGAGGTGCTCCTGTTCGGCGAGCCTTTGGCCGCGAACCGTCGAGCGCTGATGCGGCGCGTGGGCGCGCTGGTCGAAGCGCCCTCGCTCTACCCGCACCTGACCGGCCGCGAGAATCTCGAAGTCACACGCCGGCTGCTCGGCGCGCCGCGGGCCTTCATCGACCCCGCGCTTGAGGTCGTGCGACTGGCGCAGGACGCCGGCCGGCGCGTGCGCGAGTATTCGCTCGGGATGCGGCAGCGTCTGGGGCTGGCCCTGGCGCTGCTGAACAAGCCCGACCTGCTCATCCTCGACGAGCCGACCAACGGCCTCGACCCGGCGGGCATCCACGAGATGCGCGACCTGCTGCGCCGACTGCCCAAGGAGTTCGGCGTCACGGTCTTCCTCTCCAGCCACCTGCTCGGCGAGGTCGAGCAGACCGCCACCCACATCGGCATCATCCACGAAGGCCGCCTGCTCTTTCAGGGCACGCTCTCCGAGTTGCAGGCGGCGCACCGCGCCCGTCTGACCCTCGGCGTGGGACAGACGGAGCAAGCCGTCCGATACCTGACGGCCGCCGGGTGGGGCGTCGAGACGCGCCCCGACGGGATGCTGAGCGTCTCGGCCGTGACCGCCGAAGAGGCCGCCCGCGTCAACCGACTGCTGGTCGGCCAGCACGTCGAAGTCTTCCACCTCTCGCCGGCGCAGGTCTCGCTCGAAGACATCTTCCTGACGCTGACGGGCGGCCCGGAAGCCGCGAGGAGGGCCGCATGATGCCTCTGCTCCGTGTGCTGCACGCAGAGCTTCTGAAGCTGAGGCGTACGCTGGCCTTCCGCGTCATCTTCGTCCTGCCGCTGCTGGTCGCGCTGCTGCAATTCTTCGCCCTGCTGCGGACGAAGAAGTTCGGCGCGGACTTCAAGCTGTGGGAGACTTTGCCGTCGAACATGCTCGCCGTCTGGGCGGTCTTCATGATGCCCCTGCTCATCACGCTTGAGACGGCGCTGCTCAACGGCATCGAGCACGGCGACCGGCAGTGGAAGCACATCTGCGCGCTGCCCGTCCCGCGCCACGCCGTCTACCTCGCCAAGTTCGTCGCCGCACAGGGCCTGGCCGCCGCCAGCACTCTGTTCCTCTGCGTGCTGGCCGCGCTGGTCGGCGTGGCGGTCATGCGCCTGCGGCCGGAGCTGGCCCACGCCGGCCCCGTCCCCTTCGGCTGGCTGGCGAAGTACGCGGGGCTGGTCTGGGTGGCGGCGTGGCTGATTATCGCCATCCACACGTGGGTCAGCGTCCGCTGGTCGAGCTTCGCGGTGGCGCTCGGCGTCGGCATCGGCGGGACGTTCTTCGCGCTCTTTGCGGCGAGCGCGTCGGCGGGCGAGTTCTACCCGTGGCTGCTGCCGATGAACGTCTTCAAGGATGAGAGGTTGACGACGGCGCTCCTGCTCGGCGGCGCGGGCGGGGCGCTGGCGGCGCTGCTCGGCTGCCTTGAGTTCGTGCGGCGCGACGTGGCTTAGAGCGGTTTGTGTTTGAATTTACCGACGACCGTTTAGAGGCGGGCTCCGCCCGCCGGCCCGCCCTGCGATGTCAGTCGGGCCGGCGGGCGGAGCCCGCCTCTAAACGATAGGTAATAAGTCTGCGTTCTCTGCCCAAACCAACCCTCCCAGCCTTCCTCCTCATCTGAGCACAAAATTTCTGCGGCGCTCGCCAACCGAATCCGGCGCCGCGGTGTCTTTTCCTGTGAGCCCGCGGGGAGCGGGCTCGCCCGGGGACTCTAACCGTTGACCAGCGAGAACGAACTGATCCGGCGCGCGCAGGGCGGCGACCTCGAAGCCTTCTGCCGACTCGCGCGAGAGTACGAGCGGCGCGTCTACGCGCTGGCGCTCCACTACTGCCGGCGGCCCGAGGACGCCGAAGACCTCTCGCAGGAGGTCTGGCTCAAGGCGTTCCGCTCGCTCAAAGGGTTCCGCTTCGAGTCGAGCTTCCACACGTGGCTGCGGCGGATCATGGTCAACGCTTTTCTCAACCACAGGCGGGCGCAGGAGGTAACGCGGGACGAGGTGAAGACCAGGGTCAAGCTCGACAGCCTCGAAGAACTCCTCGAAGAGCAGACGCTCGCGCGGGGGTTGGCCGACGAAAGGGCCGAGGACGGTTATCACAACCGGATCATGGCCGGGCGCGTCATGCGCGCGCTCGGCGAGCTGACCGAGCAGCAGCGGCTCATCTTCCTCCTCAAGCATCGAGAGGGGATGACGAGCCAGGAGATCGCCGAGGCTTTGAACTGCTCGGCGGGCACGGTCAAGAAGTCCCTGTTCCGCTCGGTCGAGAAGCTGCGCGCCGCCCTGGGCGTGGGCGAAGAGCTGCCGCTCGGGGCGGGCGGCAAGAGTTAGTGATGAGACACGATTGCCAGGCGACCGAAGAGTCACTCGTCGAGCTGCTGTTCGGCGAGGTGGAGGGCGGCGCGCGCGAGGCGCTGCTCGAAGAGGTCGTGCGCTGCGAGCGCTGCGCGGCTCGGTACCGAGGGATGGCCGAGACGCTGCGCGTCTTCGACGAGGCCGCCGAAACGTCTCTCCCGGCGGAAAGTTTCTGGGACGGCTACGAAGAAAGACTGAGGCGACGTATGGCACAAGAGATTCGGACAGACTTCTGGGGGCGGCCCGAGTTCGCGCGCGGCGAGTACCGCCTGACCTTCGTCGAGGACGAGGGGCTCACACGGCGGCTCGTCAGAGAGCTGAAGGCCGTCGGGCGCGAGGCGGGGCTCACGCTCCCCGAGTTCAAGCGCGACCCCTTCGGCTTCGTTGGGCGCTCGGTCGAGGCGTACGGCCGCGCCGGGTGGGCCTTCTTCTCGCAGCGCAACGTCGCGCTGGCGACGACGAGCGCCTTCGTCTTCGTCACGCTGCTGCTCGGCACGGTCTTCGCGCTTGAGCGGATGCGCGCGCGATACGTAGCGTCCGCCAATCCTTACGTGAACCTTGAGGTCATCGGCTACGTCGAGAACGAGATTCCGAAGGAGCAGCCGCAGCCGGACAGAGGCCCCGCGGGCACGAACGAAGGGCGCGGCGGCGGCTCGAAGCCGAAGTACGAGAAGCCGGGCGGCGGCGGCGGCGGCGGACGCCAAGAGCAGACGCAGGCTTCCGCGGGTAAACTCCCGCCGGCACAACTCGACCAGCCGCCCATCAACCCGCCATCGCCGAAGCCTCCGGTGATGAACGCGCACCTGCCGGTGCCTTCTATCATCCAGGCCGACCCGGCGCTGATTAAGGCCGACGACCGGCCGCTGCCTTACGGCGACCCGCGCTCGACGGCTTCGACGCCCTCGTCCGGTTCCGGCAAAGGAGGCGGGATTGGCGAGGGCACGGGCGGCGGCGTGGGCTCCGGAGACGGGACGGGCTACGGCCCCGGCCGCGGCTACAACACGGGCGGCGGCGACGCGCGCGAGGGCGGCGGCGGCCCCGGCGGCAGCGGCGGCGGCGTTGACTACTCCCGCCCCTTCAAGTCGGACGAGGTGACCTCCCGCGCCGTCATCACCTACAAGCCGGAGCCGGGCTTCACCGAGGAGGCGCGCAAGAACAACGTGACCGGCACGGTCAGGCTCCGCGCCGTCCTCTCCGCCAACGGCGCGGTGACGAACATCACCATCATCAAGGGCCTGCCCGACGGCCTGACCGAGAAGGCCATCGCCGCCTCCCGCCAGATCAAATTCCGCCCCGCCCAGAAGGACGGCCGCTCCGTCTCGCAGTACGTGGTGCTGGAGTACAACTTCAACATTTATTGAAGTAGTCAGTAGTCAGTAGACAGTAGTCAGTAGGAAAAACTAAGCGGCGCGTCTCGGTAGCCAACCGGACGCGCCGCCCCTTTCTTTTCTACTGACTACTGACTACTGACTACTTTCCTTCCGCGTACTTCTCCGCGACCCGGCGGATGCGGCGGATGCCCTCCTCTAACCTCTCCATCGAGGTAGCGTAGGAGACGCGGACGTAGCCTTCGGAGCCGAAGCCCGCGCCGTCGGTGACGACGGTGTGCGCCTCGCGCAGGAGGCGGTCGGCGAAGTCGGCCGAGGTCTTCAGCTCGCCGCCCAGGCAGCCGCGCACGCAGGGGAAGACGTAGAAGGCTCCCTCGGGCGTCGCGCACCCCAGCCCGGGAATCTCTTCGATGGCGCCAATGAGCCAGTCGCGGCGGCGGCGGTACTCGGCCAGCATCTCGCCGACGCATTCCTGCGACGACTCGAAGGCGGCGACGGCCGCGGCCTGCGAGATGGAGCTGGGGTTGCTGGTCGAGTGGCTCTGCACCTTCCCCATCTCGCGCGTCCATTCGGCGGGCGCGATGGTGTAGCCGATGCGCCAGCCCGTCATCGCGTAGGTCTTCGAGAAGGAGCCCGCGATGCAGAGCCGCTCGCGCAAGCTCCGGTCGAGCGTCGCCGCGCTGAAGACCTCGGCCGGCTCGTAGACGAATTTTAAGTAACACTCGTCCGAGACGGCGTAGACGCCGCGCTCGGCGGCGACGCGCAGGATGCGCTCGAACTCGGCGGGCGGGATGACGCGCCCCGAGGGGTTCGAGGGCGAGTTGATGATGATGAGCCTGGTGTTCGGCGTGATGGCCGCCTCGACCTGCTCGGCCGTCAGTTGGAAGCCGGTCTCCTCGGTCTCAACGAAGACGGGGCGCGCGCCGGCGAAGGTGGCGATCTCGGGGAAGGTCACCCAGTAGGGCTTCGGGATGAGCACGTCGTCGCCGGGGCCGCAGAGCGTGACGACGGCGTTGAAGATGCCCTGCTTGCCGCCCGCGGTCGCCGTCACCTCCGAGGGGTTGACCCGCGCGCCGAACTCGCGCTCGTAGTAGGCGGCGACCGACTCCTGAAACTTCTTCGTCCCGCCCGTCGGCGTGTACTTGGTCTGGCCGTCGCGCATGGCGCGGGCGGCGGCCTCCTTGATGTGCGCGGGCGTGTCGAAGTCGGGCTCGCCGGGGCCGAAGTCCACCACGTCGTGCCCCTCGTGGCGCAGGGCGATGGCCGCCTGCATCGCGGCCAGAGTCGAGGAGGGCTGCATCCGCGCGACGTTCGGCGAGACGGGGAAGGGGATTTTGACTGCGGTCTCTGTCATCCTGTTGCCTGCTGTTCAGAACTATGACGAGCGAAGGTGCGATGGTATCCGCATTCACGTGCGTGCGCAACAGTACAAGACATTAACCACGGAGACACGGAGACACAGCCCGTCGAGTCATCCTCTTCAAGCTGTGCCTCCGTGTCCCCGTGGTTAAATCAGAGTCGAGAGTCAGCGCTTCTTTGAACTGCCCTTCTTGCTTCCGCCTTTCTTACTGCCGCCCTTCTTCGCTCCGCCCTTCTTGCTTCCGCCCTTCTTACTCGCGCCTTTCTTCGCGCCGCCCTTGGAAGCCTTGCCGCCCTTCTTGCCGCCTTTCTTGGCGGGGCCTTTGTTCTCCTTCTTGCCGCGCCCCGAGCCGCTCTTCTTGCCGCCGCCCGACGACTTGTTGACCGTGGCCCAGGCGCGCCGCTCGGCCTCCTCTTCCGAGACGCCCCGCTCCTCGTAGCCCTCCTCGATGTGCTCGGCCTGCCGCTTCTGCTTGTCTGTGTAGGCGCCCTTGTCACCTCTAGGCATACTTCGCTCCTCCGTGTCGGTCGAAAGTGTTGGGGGGGGGTTCGGGCGTGAGTATAGCACCGGGGGGCGCGGGCCGTTTTCACTTTTTGCCGAGCTTGACGCGCATGCGCTCCTCGACGGCGGCGGGGACTAAGCCCTCGATGGTGCCGCCGAGCGAGTAGACCTCTTTGACGAGGCGCGAGCTGACGTACGAGTACGACTCGGCCGCGAGCATGAAGACGGTCTCGATGGCGGGCTCCTGCCGCCGGTTCATCAAAGCCATCTGCAACTCGTACTCGTAGTCCGAGATGGCGCGGATGCCGCGCACGACGGCGTGCGCCTGCTGCTCGACGGCGTAGCGCATCAGAAGGCCCTGGAACGAGCCGACGCGCAGGCGGCAGCCGCCCGACTCGACGAGCTTTAAGACCTCTTCAAGCATCTCGCGCCGCTCCTCGACCGTGAAGAGCGCGCGCTTCTCCGGGTTGACGAGGACGGCGATGATGATCTCGTCGAAGAGCTTCGAGCCGCGCTCGATGATGTCGAGGTGGCCGTTCGTCACGGGGTCGAAGGAGCCGGGGTAGATGGCGCGTCGCATAGGCGTTGGGCTGCGGGCCGCGGGCGAAGGATGGGGATGTCAGCGGCGAAGTTAACACAAAAGCGCGCGGCCGAGAAGTTTCCAAAACATTCCGGCCAACGCGCGGCCGCGCCGCCGCCTTCCAAGGGCTGAACGACTTCCAGACTTCGCCGGGGAGGCCCCGAAGCCCCGCACGCCGTGAAGATTCGACCCAAAGCTCTTGCGGACGAAAGGAGATGACGATGATGAAACGCTCGCACCTGAAAATAACCACCGCCGCCACGCTCTGCCTGCTACTTACGGCGGCGGCCGCCGCCGGCCAGAGCCGGCCCCGGAAGATGGGGACGCTGCCGTCCGTGCAGAAGATCTACATCGGCGACATGGGCAACGCCGACGAGGCCGACCGCTTCCGCCTCCTGCTCGAAGAACAGCTCCTCAAGCGGGGCTTCGACGTGGTGCTCCGCCCCGAGGACGCCGACGCCGTGCTGAGCGGCGCGCTCTCGGTGCGCACCTACGACCGCAAGTCGGAGGCGCGGGTCGCCGTCCGGCTCACCTCCCCCGAAGGGCAGGTCGTCTGGGCGAAGGACTTCGGCCACAAGCGCATTGTCAACCCGCTCAGCTTCCAGGAGCCGACCAAGCGCCGCGCCGAGGAGGTGGCCGAGGCCCTGCGCCGCGACTTCAGGAGGCCCACGAAGTAGGCGCGACGCCGAAGGTCGTGTCGGACGAGCCGCCGCCGCCGAAGCCCGCCGGCGCGCCGACGGCTTCCTTGACATGTCCGGCAGGCGGTGTTTCAATGCTCGGCGAACGTGGTGAGTTAAGGCGACTTGCGGCCACGTAAAATAAACCGCTAAACAGCTCGGGGCGCTTCCCCTGAAGAGGCCCGTAAAGAAAGGCTTTCGTGAGTGAGCCCCGCGTTGTTCGGCGCGGGGTTTCTCTTTGCGAGGGAAGCGCGCAGGCGGAAAGGCTGAACCCGATGAGCGATTTTCTGAAGACCTTAAACGAGCGCGTCATCATCTTCGACGGCGCGATGGGCACGAACTTACAGGTGCAGAACCTGTCGGTGGACGACTACGGCGGGGCGCAGTTCGAGGGCTGCCCCGAGTACCTGCTCGTCAGCAAGCCCGAGGCGGTCGAGCGCGTCCACGCGGACTTCTTCGAGGCCGGCTGCGACGTGGTCGAGACCGACTCGTTCGGCGGCATCCCCTACGTCCTCGACGAGTACGGCATCGGCCACATGGCCTACGACCTCAACGTCAAGGCCGCGCAACTCGCCAAACGCATCGCCTCGGACTTCTCGACACGCGAGCGCCCGCGCTGGGTCGCCGGCTCGATGGGGCCGGGGACGAAGTCGCCCACGCTCGGCCACGTCACCTACCGGCAGGTGAAGGAGGCTTACGCCGTACAGGCGCGCGGCCTGCTCGACGGCGGCTGCGACCTGCTCGTCGTCGAGACCTGCCAGGACTTGCTCCAGACGAAGGCGACGCTCGCGGCCATCTTCGAGGAGTTCAAGCGCCGAGGCGCGCGCGTGCCCGTCTTCGCGCAGGTGACGATTGAGCCGTGGGGCACGATGCTGCCCGGCACTGAGATCAGCGCCGCGCTCACCGCGCTCGAGCCCTTCCCGATTGACGTCATCGGCATGAACTGCGGCACGGGGCCGCGCAACATGACCGAGAGCCTGCGCTACCTCTGCGAGAACGCGCGCCTGCCCGTCTCCGTGCTGCCGAACGCCGGCCTGCCGGAAGTTAAAGACGGCAAGATGCACTACGATGAGACGCCCGAGAGTTTCGCCGCGCAGGTCGAGCACTTCGCGAAAGACTTCGGCGCCAGCGTCGTCGGCGGCTGCTGCGGCACGACGCCCGCGCACATCGGGCTGCTGGTCGAAAGGCTCGGCAACCTCACGCCGAAGCGGCGCCGGGGTTCGGTGCTCCCCGCGGCCTCGTCCATCTACGTCCAGCAGCCCTACGTGCAGGACGCCTCGTTCCTCATCGTCGGCGAGCGGGTCAACGCCTCGGGCTCGAAGAAGATGCGCGACCTATTGAACGCCGAGGACTGGGACGGCCTCGTCTCGCTCGCGCGCGAGCAGGAGCGCGAGGGCGCGCACGTCCTCGACGTGAACGTGGACTTCGTCGGCCGCGACGGCGTCCGCGACATGCACGAGCTGGCCTCCCGCCTCGTCACGCAGGTGCGCATCCCGCTCATGTTCGACTCGACCGAGTGGGAGAAGATGGAGGCCGGCCTCCAGCACGCGGGCGGCAAGTCGATCCTCAACTCGACGAACTACGAGGACGGCGAGCCGCGCTTCAAGAAAGTCGTCGGGCTCGCTCAGGAGTACGGCGCGGCCGTCGTCGTCGGAACCATCGACGAGGAGGGCATGGCGCGCACGGCCGAGGGCAAGCTCAGGATGGCGAAGCGCGCCTACGAGCAGGCGACGAAGGAACTCGGGTTCCCGGCGCACGACATCTTCTTCGACCCGCTGGCGCTGCCCATCTCGACCGGCATCGAGGAAGACCGCCGCAACGCCGCCGAGACCGTCGAGGCGCTGCGGAGGATAAAGTCGGAGCTGCCCGGCTGCTACACCATCCTCGGCGTCTCGAACATCTCGTTCGGCCTGAACGCCGCCTCGCGCGTCGTCCTCAACTCCGTCTTCCTGCACGAGGCCGTCGAGGCGGGGCTCGACTCGGCCATCGTCAACGCCTCGAAGATCGTCCCGCTCAACCGCATCCCCGAGCGCGAGCGCGAGGTGGCGCGCCAACTCATCTACGACGAGCGGAAGTTCGAGGGCGACGTGTGCACCTACGACCCGCTCGCAGAGTTCACGAAGCTCTTCGAGGGCGTCAAGGCGAAGAAGGAGCACAAGGTTGACGACAACCTGCCCGTCGAGGAGCGCCTCAAGCAGCACATCATCGACGGCGAGAAGATAGGGCTCGAAGACAACCTCAAGCTCGCGCTCCAGAGCTACAGCGCGCTCGACATCATCAACAACATCCTGCTCGACGGCATGAAGGTGGTCGGCGAACTCTTCGGCAGCGGGCAGATGCAGTTGCCGTTCGTCTTGCAGTCGGCCGAGGTGATGAAGGCGGCGGTGCGCTTCCTCGAACCGTTCATGGAGAAGAAGGGCGGCGCGACGGCGAAGGGGACGATGGTGCTCGCCACGGTCAAGGGCGACGTGCACGACATCGGCAAGAACCTCGTGGACATCATCCTGACGAACAACGGCTACAAGGTCGTCAACCTCGGCATCAAGCAGCCCATCGAGGCCATCCTCCAGTCGTCCGAGGAGCACAAGGCCGACGCCATCGGCATGTCCGGCCTGCTGGTCAAGTCCACGCTCATCATGCGCGAGAACCTTGAGCTGATGAACGAGCGCGGCATCAACGTCCCCGTCGTGCTCGGCGGCGCGGCCCTGACCCGGCGTTACGTCGAGGAGGACTTGGAGTCGCTCTACCAGGGCCGCCTCTTCTACGCGCGCGACGCCTTCGACGGCCTGCACACGATGGACTTGCTGACCGGCTCGGGCGCGCACGCCGAAGGCGCGCCGAAGGCGGCGAAGGCCGCGGCCGGGGCGGGGAACGGCTCGACCAATGCGGAGTCCGACGACGCGGAGGAGCTTGTCGGCGAGGACGCGAAGCTCGGCGTGCGTGCGGCGCGGGCGCGGCCTCGGGGCGTGCTCAAGTCGCGCGAGGCCGCCTCGCACACGGAGCGCTCGGACGTGAACCCGAACGCGCCGATTCCGACCGCGCCCTTCTACGGCTCGCGCGTCGTCGAGCACGTCCCGCTCGAAAGAGTCTTCAGGTTCGTCAACGAGACGGCGCTCTTCAAGGGGCAGTGGCAGTTCAAGCAGGGGCGCAAGACGGCGGAAGAGTACCGCGCCTTCGTCGCGGAGAAGGTGCGCCCCGTCTACGACGAGTTGAAGCTCCAAACGGAGCGCGAGAACCTGCTCGTCCCGCAGGTGACTTACGGCTACTTCCCCTGCCAGTCCGAAGGCAACGACCTCGTCGTCTACCACGACGACGGGCGCACGGAGCGCACGCGCTTCACCTTCCCGCGCCAGCCCGGGGGCCGCCGGCTGTGCCTCGCGGACTTCTTCGCCTCGAAGGAGTCGGGGCGCGTGGACGTGGTCGCCTTCCAGCTCGTCACGGTCGGCCGCCGCGCGTCGGAGTACGCGCACGAGCTGTTTCGCACGGACAACTACTCCGACTACCTCTACTTCCACGGCCTCTCGGTCGAGGCGGCCGAGGCGCTCGCCGAACTCTGGCACAAGCACGTCCGCGAAGAACTCGGCATCGCCGGCCGCGACGCCGCCGAACTCGCGAAACTCTTCCACCAGGGCTACCAGGGCTCGCGCTTCAGCTTCGGCTACCCGGCCTGCCCCGACCTCGAAGACCAGACCAAGCTCTTCGAGCTGCTCCAACCCGAGCGCATCGGTGTCGAGCTTTCGGAAGAGTTCCAGCTCGTCCCCGAGCAGTCCACCTCCGCCATCATCGTCCACCACGAGGAGGCGAAATATTTCTCGATAGACTGACGACGTTATAGCGGTCAGAACCACCCGCGGTAGCGGGTGGCCCTTCGTTACCCGGCACGTTCGGTTAGCACAGGGCCACCCGCTACTGCGGGTGGTTCTGACCTGTCTGTTCCCGCTTGCGCGACTCCGCCCGGTCGATTAACTTTGATCCTTCGCCGATGATGGAAACGACCGCCGAGACAGATAACCCCGCGGAGACGACTGCCCCTGTGCCGACGGCCGAGGAGTTGGCCGTCCTCTCGCCGTTCGAGCGGTTCGCGTTCCGCCTGACATGGCGGATGAACCGCGGGGCCTGGAAGCGCTTCTGGACGTTCTGCCAGCGGACGCTCGGCGCGGGCTGGATTCACGTCTCGACTTACAATTTGATGAGAGTGAGCGGGCTCGAACACGTCGAGGCGGTCTCGCGCGAGCGCCCGCTGCTGCTCGTCGCCAACCACCGCTCGTTCTTCGACATGTACGTCGTCTCGACCGTGCTCTTCCGAAAGACGAAGTGGAGGAAGCAACTCTTCTTCCCCGTGCGCGGGCGCTTCTTCTACGACACGGTCGGCGGCCTCCTCGTCAACCTCCTGATGGGCTGGTGGTCTATGTTCCCGCCCTTCTTCGCGGGCGGCGACAACCCGAAGACCGAGCAGCGCGAGTTCGACAGGTTCTCGATGCGGCTCCTCGCGCACCTGTGCCGCGAGGGGGCGGGCAACGTCATCGGCTTCCACCCCGAGGGCACGCGCAACAAGGGCTCCGACCCGTACTCGTACCTCCGCCCGCAGCCCGGCGTCGGCAAGCTGATTAAGGACGCGCGCCCGCAGGTCGTCCCGGTCTTCATCGCCGGGCTCGGCAACGACCTCCCGAAACAGGTGCTGGGGAACTGGCGCGGGGGCGAGGCGGTGCGCGTGCGCTTCGGCCCGGCCATCGACCTCTCCGACTTCTACGAGCGGCGCGACTCGGCGCGCACCTACCTTGAGATAGCGGCCTTCGTCATGTCGAAGATCGCCGAGCTGGGCGAGCAAGACCGCGCGCAGTTCGCCCTCAGTCAAAAGCCGACAGTCGAAAATGTCTTCGCTCCCACTCATCATAGTTAACCCGGCGTCGGCGTCGGGCGCGACGGGCAGGGCCTGGCCGGGCGTGGCCTCCGCCGTGCGGCAGCACTTCGGCCCGTTCGAGGCGGCCTTCACCGAGAGGCCGGGCGAGGCCGTCGAGATCGGTGAGCGCGAGGCGCGCGCGGGCCGCCCGTTCGTCATCGCCTGCGGCGGCGACGGCACGATCAGCGAGGTCGCGAATGGCATTCTGCGCGCGGAGTCCGAAACAGAACTAGGCATCCTGCCGAGCGGGACGGGCGGCGACTTCCGGCGCACGCTCGACATCCCGCGGCGGGCAGCCGACGCCGCGCGCGCTCTGCGCGAGGGCTCGACGCGCGTGATGGACGCGGGGCGCGTCACGTTCACGAACGAGCGGGGCGAGGAGGGGTCGAGGTTCTTCGTCAACGTCGCCTCGTTCGGCATGGGCGGCGACGTGATCAAGCGCGTGAAGTCGCGCGAGGGGCTGCCGGCGGGCGCCGCGCGACTGCTCGGCGGCCGCCTCTCCTTCGCCGCCGCCGCCCTTCAGGCGGCCGCCACCTTCGAGAAGCCTCGCGTGCGCGTCTCGCTCGACGGAGGCAGGGAGACGCACCTGACGGTCGCCAACTTCTGCGTCGCCAACGCGCGCTACTTCGGCGGCGGGATGAAGATCGCGCCCGACGCGAAGGTGGACGACGGCCGCTTCGACGTGGTCGCCGTCGGCGACGTGTCGGCGCTGACCGTGCTCGCCAACTCATACAAACTCTACCTCGGCACGCACCTCGGGATGCAGGAGGTGCGCCACGCACACGCCCGCCGCGTCCGCGCCGAGTCTGCCGACGGCTCCGTCGTTAAATTAGAGGTTGACGGCGAGCTGGCCGGACGCCTGCCCGCCGAGTTCGAGTTGTTGCCGGGCGCGTTGCGCGTGAGGTGCTAGAGCGGTGTGCGTATCAACTCACCTCCCGTTTAGAGGCGGGCTGTGCCCGCCGCGTGCCGCGGTGTGACTCGGGCCGGCGGTCGGAGACCGCCTCTAAACGGACGAAGGGAAGCTCACGCGCAAACCGCTCGCGGTACTGTTTAGCCGGCGGTTTTAAACGCGGCGTTGCCGAGGAAGTTTTCGCGGACGTAGGTGACGGTGTCGAGCAGAGTCTCCTGCGGGTCGCGCGGGTCGAAGCCGAGGTCGGCGTGCGCCTTCGAGGCGTCGAGGTACCAGAAGTATTCGGCCATCTCGATCTCGGCCGGCTCGACGGGCGGCGCGAGCTTCCAGTGCTTGTAGAGTGAGCTTAGCCCGCGCGCGCCCGCGAGCGTCAACTTTGACGGCAGCGAGAGGAAGGGCGCGGGAACCTTCGTGATGCGCTCCAGCCGGCCGAAGAACTTGTCGAACGTCCAGTTGGCCGAACCCAGAAGGTAGCGCCCGCCGTGCGCGCCGCGCTCCATCGCCGCGCGGAAGCTGGCGGCCGCGTCGCGGGCGTCAACAAAACTCAGCCCGCCCTTCGGCACCGTCGGAATCTTGCGCGCGAGGAAGTCGAGCACGACCTTCGTCGAACTCAGGCGCTCGTCGCCGGGGCCGAGCAGCAGCGACGGGTTCATGATGACGAGCCGCCGCCCCTTCCCCGAGAAGCTCTCAAGCGCCGCGCGCTCCTGGTAGACCTTGCTCGCGTAGTAGGGCCAGCGCGAGACGATCTCCAGAGGCGTCGGCCAATCCTCGTCGGGCAGCACGCCGCCATCCTCGGTGACGGCCACCGTCCCGCTCGTCGAGGCCATCACGATCGACTTGACGCCCGCCTGGAGGGCCGCCTCGCACAGCACGCGCGTCCCCGTCACGTGCAGCTCGTACATCAGGTGCGCGTCCCCCGGCTCGCGCGAGACGCGCCCCGCGAGGTGGTAGACCTCGCCCGCGCCCTCGCACGCGCGCCGCACGTCCTCCGGCGACGTGATGGAGCCCACGACCGTCTCCACGCCCAGCTCTTCGAGCCACGCCGGGGCCGAAGTCGAAAGCACGCGCAGCGACCCCGCGCCCTCCTCGGCCAGAAGCCTCACGAGGTGCGAGCCCAGAAAACCCGTCCCGCCCGTCACGAGCGTGACCGGCTTCGCCCTCTTCGTGAGGGAAGTGTTTTCGGGCGCGACGGCGTCGGCCTTCTTCGTCTTCGTCGCGGCCTTCTTTGTGCCGGTTTTCTTTGTCGTCGCCATTAACTTTGAGGGTCTTGGTTAATCGCCGGTCGTCGCCATCTCGCTCTCGTCGTGCGCCTCCGGGGTCTCGTGGCGGCGCTCGGCCTTCCAGCGGCGGCGCAGCGCCGTGGCGTCGAAGGCGTGGCGCGTGCCGTCGCGGAGGTTCTCGATCTCGTGGCGGACGAGCGCGGCGACGAGGCGGTAGGCTTCCGCGCGCGGCATGCCCTTCGTCAGCCCCTCCAGCTCTTCGATGTCGAGGTAGCGGCCGATGCGCGCGCCGACCTCGCGCCCCTTGAGGAAGGTCGAGCCCTTCGGGAAAGCCTCGTACGTGCCCCAGAGGTAGGCGGGCAGGATGCCCGTGCGCGTGTTCAAGGCGAGGTAGGCGAAGCCCGACTTGAACTCCGCCATCTGCCCCGTCATCGAGCGCGTGCCCTCGGGGAAGATGAGCGCCGAGTAGCCGCGCTCAAGGAACGAGCGCGCGTGCCGGAGCGACTGCCGCAGGCTCCCCGAACGCTCGATGGGCACGATGTTCGTGAAGTTGTTCATGTAGGCGCGCTTGTACTTGTTGTCGAAGAAGTAGTCGGCCGCCGCGAGCGCCACCATGTCGCGGCCGTACTCGCCGAGCGCGTACTTGATTAAACCGGTGTCCAGGTGCGACGTGTGGTTCGTCGCGCAGATGAAGTTGGTGTGCGTCGGGATGTTCGACTGCCCCTCGACGTGCGCCTTGAGGACGTTCTCGTAGAGCGCGCGCTGCGCCGCGTCGATGACGCGGTTGCCGGTCGAGCGCAGCAGCGTGGGGACGGAAATCTCCTTCTCCGACTCTCGCGCGTCCTCCTCGGCCCGCGCCTCAGCCGCGCGGCGGTTGGCGGCCGTCTCGCGCCGCTTGACGACCGAGTAGAGCTCGCGCACGTCAACCACCTCGTTCAAAGTGTCGGGCGAGACGAGCGCGCCGCCCGCCTGCTCGATGGCCGAGGCCAGCTCGACGAACATCAGGCTGTCGAAGCCGAGTTCCGAGAGGCGCGAATCCAGAGTGACCTGCGCGCGCGGCCGCGACGAGACGTTGGCGACCAGCCCCAGCAGCCAGTCGGCGTCGTGGTGCTGCTCGCGCGGCGCGGTCTTCTCGGTGATGCCGGCGCGCTTCGACTCTTCGAGCGACTGGATGAGCCTGACGACTTCGCGCCGCTTCACCTTGCGCGTGGCCGTGCGCGGCAGCTCCTCCTCGGCGAAGTAGAGCGACTTGACCCGCTTGTAGAAGGGGAGCGTCGAGGAGACTTCGCGGAAGTGGTTCTCGACGCGGCGTTGGACTTCGTCGCGCTGAAGCGCGATGTCGTGGTCGTAGTCGGGGAAGACGAGCGCCGCGACCTTCTCGCCGATGCCGTCGGGCAGGCCCACGACGCCGATCTCCTTGACGTAGGGCGAGTCCTTGTAGAGCTCCTCGATCTCGTCGGGGTAGACGTTCTTGCCGTTCGTATCGACGATGATCTCCTTGGAGCGGCCGACGAGGTAGAGGTTGCCGTCCTCGTCGATGCGGCCGAGGTCGCCCGTGTGGAGCCAGCGCGAGACGATGGCCGACTGCGTCGCCTGCTCGTTCTGGTAGTAGCCGAGCATGACGTTGGGGCCGCGCGCGATGACCTCGCCGATGCCGCTGGCGTCCGGGTCGCTGATGCGCAGCTCGACGCCGGGCAGGGGCCGCCCGACGCTCGCCGCGTTGAGCGCGTTCTGCGGGCGCGTCACGGTTAGCACGGGCGAGGCTTCGGTCAGCCCGTAGCCTTCGAGGATGGTGAACCCGAGGCCGTGCATGTCGCGCTTCACCTTCTCGTTGAGCGCCGAGCCCCCGCTTATCAGGTAGCGAATCTGCCCGCCCAGGCCGGTGTGGATGGGGCGGAAGATGACCGAGCCGAGGTTCAAGGGCGTCCGGTCGCGCAGGCGGCTGTTGAACTTGATGAGCGCCTCGGCGACGTTGCCGACCCACTCGCCGCGCTCGCGCAGGCGGTTCATGATGCGGCGGTGCAGGAGTTCCCACAGCGCCGGGACGCCGACCATGCCCGTGACGTGCCCGTTCTTGATGGCGCGGGCGAGTTCCTCGCCGTTCAGGTCGGCCAGGTACGTTATCTGCGTGCCGCGGCTGAAGGGCGTGAGGAAGCCGGTCGAGAACTCGAAGGTGTGGTAGAGCGGGAGCACGGAGAGGATGCCGTCGCCCGTGTCCATCTCGAAGACCGACGAGAGCATCGAGACCATGTTCGTCAGGTTCTTGTGCGAGAGCATGACGCCCTTCGGCTGCCCAGTCGTGCCGGAGGTGAAGATGAGCGACGCGACCGCGTTCGGCGAGACCTTCGCCGGCAGGAGCGCGATGCGCTCGTCTTCCGACTGTTCGTCGGTCAGCTCGAAGACTTCCGCGTAGCGCCAGATGCGCGCCTCTAATCTCGCTTCGAGAAGCTTCTCCTGAAGGTCGGCGTGCTCATCGTCGGCCTTCTCGCCGAGGACGAGCCCGGTGGCTCCGCTCGCGCGGACGAAGTTGACGAGCTCTTCCGTCTTGCTCTCGGGGTCAACGGGGACGCAGGTCGCGCCGGCCTTGAGGACACCGAAGTAGCTGATGCCCCACTCGGGCGCGTTGTGGCTGACGAGCAGCACGCGGTCGGCGGGCTTCACGCCTTGAGAAGCGAAGAAGGCGGCGGCGCGCGTCGCAAGCTCCTGTATGTCGGCGTAGGTGTACTGCTCCTTCTGCCCGTCGCGCTCGATGCGCATGGCGACGCGCGTCGAGTAGCGCTTGGCCGAGGTCTCGAAGAGTTCGAGCAGGTCGCGGTAGGTGTAGACCCTGCGGGGCTGCGCGCGCATGTCCTCTTCGAGCGTCGGGAAGACCCACTTCTTGAGGCCGGGGAAGTGGACGTTCATCATGTAGTCGTACCAGTCGAACGCCTCCGGGTCCCAGCGCAGCAGCCGCCGCTCGTCCGCGGGCACCTCGGCGAAGAGCGCCCGCACGTTGTCGGCGCGGAAGATGTACTCGTTCTCGATCATGAAGGGGCGGAAGAGCTCGAACGCCGCCTTGGTCTCGCGCGTCACGGCCTCGACGCGCTCGACCGTGGCCTTCGCCTGATCGACGAGGTGCGTGAACTTCCCGCCGCCCCAGCGCGGCCGCACGCGGTCGAGGAGCGAGGAGGCGCGCTTCGCCGCGGCGTTGACCATCGGCGTGGACAGCGCCTCGAAGCGCGCGGGGGTGACGGGCTTGGCCTCCATCCGCCCGGCCAGCTCGTTGAGGAGCCGGAAGCCCGTCTCCTTCTCCCGGAAGTGCTTGCGCTTGTAGAGCCCGACGAGGTTGACGATCCGCTCCAGCGTGTTCGGGTTGCTGTCGCCCGTCGCGGCCTGGTAGACGAGCCGCGGCGTGTCGGTCACGATGGCCTCGGCCGCCGCGCCGAGCATGACGGCGGCGACCTGATCGACCGGCGTGATGTCGAGGATGAGCTTGTCGTTGACCGGAATCATCTGCTGCCCCTTGAGGGCGATGAAGATGATGGGGGCGGTCGTCGTGAAGCCCTCGTTCCAGCCGGGGAAGGGGAAGTCCTTCGCCGACTCGACGATGGAGGGGCGGACGATGGAGCGGACGATGTCCGATTCGGCCGCGACGAGCTGCTCGCCGAGGCTCTTGGTGTAGGTGTAGATGTTGGGCCAGCCCCAGAAGAGGGCGCGCTCGGTGCCCAGCTCGGTCAGGCGCTCGCGCGTCCACAGCTTGCGCTCGCGCGCGACGGCGAGCCCCATCTGGTCGAGGTCGTCGGGGTCGCGCCCCTCCTCGTAGAGCCGCTTGCGCGCCAGCTCCCTGAAGCGCGCGGCCTGCAAGGCGTCGCGCGCCTCCTCCCTGACGCGCTCGGCCAGCTTCGCGCAGTCGCGTATCTCCTGCTCGGCGCTGAACTCGACGCCCGGCAGCTCCTCCTTGCGCGGGAAGTAGCCGAGGACGGGGTCGCTCTCCCAGACGGGCCCCGAACGGTTGCCCGCGACGAAGCAGGTCGAGATGTGGACGAGCGCGGGGCGCTTCATCCTTTTGACGAACTTGATGACGTTCTGCGTGCCGACGACGTTGGTGCGCAGCGCGCTCTCCAAGGGCGGGTTGAAGGTGACGTTGCCCGCCGAGTTGACGAGCACGTCGATGTCTCCGGCGACCTCTTCGGCCTCCTCCTCGGTGAAGCCGAGGCGCTCCTCGCTGATGTCGCCGTTGACGAGCCTGACCTTGTCGCGGATGAAGTCCTCGAAGGCCGCGCCGTAGCGCTCGCGCAGAGGGTCGAAGGGCGGGGCGGTGATGACGTTGTTCCAGAAGCGGGCCTCGGACTCTTCCTTCCCGCGCGCGCGCACCGTCACGTAGACCCGCCCGATGCCGGGGAAGCGGTCGAGCAGCATGGAGAGCGCCACCTTCCCGACGAACCCCGTCGCGCCGATGATGAAGACGTTCCGGCCGTTAAAAGTCTCTGTGGGCGAAAATTTCATAGTCACTAGCGAGGATGTCCGAACGTCCGCCTATTCTCGCACAACTCAGCTCATATCACAGATGGCGATGACGGGCTGGTGGAGCATCGTGATCTGGGCGGAGCGGCCCATGTAGCTGCGGGCCATCGCAATCGCCTCGGTTAAATTATCCGCGCGCTCCCAGCCCATCGCGGCCGGGACGTGCGCGTTCTCGGCCCCGGCGGCGATGACGCGGCCGACGTGGGCGCGGCCGTTCTCGGCCCAGTACCACATGTAGAAGGGGTGCGCGCCGTGGTAGGCGTGGCCGCGCCGGTACATCTCGATGTAGGAGGGGTTGGTGGCGAACTCGCGCTCGTACTTCTCGCGCAGGACGTGCGAGTCGCGCGTCTCGGGGAGCAGGCGGTTGAAGAACTCGATGTAGCTCGGGTGCTGGACGTGGTCGAACTCGTCGTAGCAGGGGTGGTGCAGGATGAGCACGCCGCCCTTCTTCAACAAAGGCTTGCCGCGGTACATGTTGAAGTGGTAGCCGAGCGCCATCACCTGCACGAGCAGCGGGTTCAGAGACGAGTAGACGTTGTACGGCGAAATCTCCGGGATCGGGCAGATGAGGATGTCGCACTGGCCGTCCACGGGGACGACGTACTGCTGCATCGACTTGCTGATGATGCGCTCGTGCACGGGCTCGGTGCGCCCGGCCTCGACGGCGATCATCTCGTAGTCGGAGGTGAGCGAGTTGTACATCTTGCGCTTCGCCGCCAGGGGCATCTTCGACATCGTGAAGCGCATGGCCTCGTACTTCATCCGCTCGTAGGCCGAGAACTCGTCCTCGTTCTTCGTGAGGAAGGAGAGCTCGCCCTTGAACATCTGGTTGTTGACGGTCGTCTCGATGTGGAAGACGTTGAGGTGCTCGTCCACGAGCTGGCCGAGCCGGTCGATCTTGCGCCGCAGCTCGGAGTTGGCCGGGTCCATGTAGCTGTCGGACTCGCGGATGGTGTCGGGCTCGTGGTGGGGCCTTAAAGATTCGTAGTCGCACAGCCCGACGGCGACCGACTTGTGCCCGCCGTTCATCGGGACGAAGTTGAAGTTGAGGTAGATGAGCAGGTCGCTCTCGGCCGCGCGGCGGTTCAGGGAGAGCTTCTCCTTGTGGCGCGTCTCGCCGATGACGACCATGCCGTCCGGGTCTTCGGCGTCGTGGTTGTAGAGGCGGTCGGGCCAGAAGGCGTCGAAGACCCTCTGGCCGCACATGCGCCTGATCTCCCACTCGGTCATCCGCCGGTGGAGCGAGATGGCGATGATGAGGTGCACGTCGTCCACGCCGTTCGCGTGAAGCAAGTCCAGAAGGATTTCCAGAGCCGTCTGCCGTATGTCGGGCGTGCGCATCGGCGGCAGGGGCATCGAGAGGTCGTCAATCGCGATCGTCACCTTCATCCCGGGCTGCAACTGCGCGTAGAGCGGGTCGCAGTCGTGCGGGTGGTTCAGGGCGTAACGGATCGCGGCCTCGCGGTTCGGCAAGCCCCTGACGGGCGCGTTCGGGTAGATGACGCGCGTCCCGACGGGCAGGTCTTCGGGAATAAAATCCATCCCCGTCGAGATGATGCGCGGCGCGCTGTCGCGGTCGATGAAGACGACCGACTCGTGGACTTTTCTTCTGAGTTGGAGAGCCATGGTTTAGTAAATGGTGAATAGTAAATGGTAAATGGAAAGAGCTAGGTTGCTTTACGTTTCAGGTGTCGGGAAAGGCCGGTGAGCATGCGGCCGATTTTATCGACCGCCGCCGACAACTCGGAGTACCTGCCTTGCGCCAGATACCCTAGCCGATATGCAATTGTTAGTTCAGTTTCAGGCTCGCTGGCCGACCCTTGTGCGTTGGATAAGAAGTGCATGAACACTTTGGGCGACTGCCGGGCCGCGCCCTCGGCGATGTTCGCGGGAACCGAGACGGCTGCTCGCCGTATCTGCGAAGTCAATCCGAATTTCTCTTCTTTAGGGAAAGCCTCGGTCGAACGATAGACCTCAACAACAAAATCCATTGCCGAACTCCACACCTCCAGCTTTTCATGAGGTCTCATCGTCAAAGAACCTCCATTCACTATTTACTATTTACCATTTACTTAAGGTTCAGGATCGGCCAGTCGTGGTGCATGGCCGTTTGTTTGAGCCGCATGTCCGGGTTGACGGCCGCCGGGTGGCCGACGATGGAGAGCATGGGCAGGTCGCTCATGCTGTCGCTGTAGGCGTAGGAGTCGCTCAGGTTGATGCCGTGCTTCTCGGCGTAGGTGCGAATCCAGGAGGCCTTGGTGGCGGAGGCGAGCACGGGGGGGAGGAGCCGCCCCGTGGCGACGCCGTTGACGAACTCAAGGCGGTTGGCGACGAAGTCGTCCACGCCGAGGTACTCCATCAGGGGCGCGACCGAGAAGTCGAGCGCGCCGGTGACGACGACCTGCCGGAGCCCGAGGCTGCGCGACTTCCGAATCAGCGTCTTCGCGCCGGGGAAGACGGCGGGCTTCAGAACGTCCTCGAACAGGTCCTGCGCGAAGAAGCGCAGGCGGTCTTCCGACTGCCCCTTGTAGCGGCGGAAGAAGATGTCGTTGAAGACCATGCGGCTGTAGGCGTCGGCCGCGGCGAACAGGGGGATGCTCACCAGGGTCGAGGCCCCCTTCTGGATGGAGCGCAGAAGCCCCTGCTGGTTGCGCGCGTAGAAGCCGAGCGTGTGCACGAGGTTCGTGCTCACCAGAGTCCCTTCGAGGTCGTAGAAAGCGGCGGCTGCCAAAAAGAGTCCTCCAACTCAAAACGGGTCGGAATACTGCTGCGGCCCAAATGCTCCGGCTTAAAGTTGTTGCAGGGCGGAAAGTTTACCCTATTTCGACCCGTTTTTGTAACCGCCGTGCGTTTTCAACAGTTTAGCCGGGGGCGCGGGCATCCCTGCCCGCTAAAGCGTGCGAGAGCACGCCTAGCCGTGAAGCTTCATCCCGCGACCCTGGATTTAAAGTCTCACGGCCTTCGCGCCGGCGCGCTCTTGGTGGGCAGGGATGCCCGCGCCCCGGCGTTCAATTGTTTTGTCGTCGGGCGCTGTGTTATTTTCCAGCCGATCCAGTCTCCCGGGAAAATTATAATGAGTAGTGAAGCACTGACGGCTCACACGGGGAAAGGCTCGCGCCTGCGCGGGCTGACGGGGGAGCTGCGCGCGCTCGAAGAGCGTCTGCGCGCGGGCGGCGGCGCGGACAAGGTTCAGAAGCAGCACGAGCAGGGGAAGCTGACCGCGCGCGAGCGCGTGGCGCTGCTGCTCGACGAGGGCTCGTACGCGCAGGAGATCGGGCTGCTCGTCGCCTACGACAAGTACGAAGGCGGCGCGCCCGCGGCCGGGGTCGTGACGACCGTGGGGCGCGTCGGCGGCCGCGAGGTCGTCGCCGTCGCCAACGACGCGACGGTGAAGGCAGGCTCCTGGTGGCCCGAGACTATAACGAAGATTCTGCGGGCGCAGGAGGTGGCGATGCGCTCGCGCGTGCCCATCGTCTACCTCGTCGATTCGGCGGGCGTGAACCTGCCGTACCAGGGCGGCGTCTTCCCGGGCCAGTACGGCGCGGCGCGCATCTTCTATTACAACTCGATCATGCGGCGCTACCTGCGCGTGCCGCAGGTGGCGGCCGTGATGGGGCCGTGCGTGGCGGGCGGCGCGTACCTGCCGGCGCTCTCCGACATCATCATCATGGTCGAGGGCACTTCGTTCATGGGACTCGGCGGGGCGAACCTCGTCAAAGGGGCGACGGGGCAGACGATCGACAACGAGACCCTGGGGGGCGCGCGGACTCACAACGAGATTTCGGGGGTCGCGCACTACCGCGTCGAGTCCGACGAGGCCTGCATCGAGAAGATTCGGGAGGTCATCGCGGAGCTGCCGACGCCCGAGATGCCGCGCGTCTCGGTCACGGAGCCTGAAGACCCGGCCCGCCCGCTCGCAGACCTTTACGAGATTCTGCCGGAAGACCACCGGCACCCTTACGACTCGCGCGAGGTCCTGAACTGCATCCTGGACGGGGGCCGCCTCGACGAGTTCCAGGCCGACTACGCGCGCGAGATGATCACGGGGCACGCGCGGCTCAGGGGGATTCAGGTCGGCGTCATCGCCAACAGCCGCGGGCTCGTGCGCGAGAAGGGGAAGCCGCCGAAGTTCGGCGGCATCATCTACACCGAGTCGGCCGAGAAGGTCGCCTACTTCATCGAGACCTGCAACCGCCACCGCACGCCGCTCCTCTTCATACAGGACGTGTCGGGCTTCATGGTCGGGGCCGACGCCGAGCACTCCGGCATCATCCGCGCGGGCGCGCGCTTCGTCGAGGCGATGGCGACCGCGACCGTGCCGAAGATCGTGCTCACGGTCAACCACGCCTCGGGCGCGGGCTACTACGCGATGGCGGGGCAGGGCTTCGACCCCGACTTCATCTTCAGTTGGCCGACGGGGCGCATGGGCGTGATGGAGGGCGACTCGGCCGTGCAGGCCATCTACGGCACGCAGCTCGACCGGCTGAAGCGCGAAGGCAGGGAGCCGGACGAGAAACTGAAGGCGGAGATGGCGCGCGTGCGCGAGGACTACGAGAAGCAGCTCGACGCGAAGTACGCGGCGGCGCGCGGCTACGTAGACGCCGTCATCGCGCTCGAGGAGACGCGCGACGCGCTCGAGCTGGCTCTGGGCGTGAGCCTCAACTACTCGGGGCCGCACCTCGGCCAGTTCGTGCTGCCGCAGACGCTCGCCTGAAGTGGAGGGGGGCCGGGGCCGTCCGAGCCTTTGAAAAAAATCCGTGCAACGCTCACCCCGTTGTGCGAAACTTGGCCCAACCAAGCAATCCGAATCCAGAGGGTTTCCACACTTTCGCTGACGTGTGCCGGCGCGAGTCGCGGCGCGCGCAGCAGCAGACAGGAGGCAAACCATCCGTGAGCAACAAGAGCACAGTGAGATTTTTCGTCGTCCTTCTCTTCGCGGCCTTCTCCAGCGCCGCGCTCGTGCTGGCCGACGCGGGCGCGCTCGTGCAGAACACCAACACCAGCACGACCGAAGAGAGCGTCCAGAACGACAACGCGAACGCCAACATGACCGCCCCGCGCCGCGGCCGGAGGGGGAGACGCCGCCCCGCCGCCGCGGCCGACGCCAACGCCAACACGACGATGGAGCCCGGCACGACGCCCGAGACCTCGGGCGCTGCGGCCGCCGCGCAGGACGACGACTCGCGCGGCGACCTGAGCGGCGAACAGGTTGACCTGTCCGGCACCTACGAGGGGCGCGTCACGACGACGGGCGGCCACGAGATGGCCGGCCCGGCCACGCTGACCATCACCGGCAACACCTTCACGCTGACGGGCGAGGGCATGAACCACAACGGCCGCGTCTACGCCGTGCTCACGCGCGGCGAAGCCAGCGCGGCCTTCTACTTCACGGACATCTCGGTCGGGACGCCGCCCACGCCCCTCGTCTTCAACGTCCGCGCGCGCAAGCGCGGCGAAAGTCTGCGGCTCTGGCCCGCGCCCCAGACCAGCAACAGGCTGACGTTCACGCAGGGCCGTGGCCGCTGACCGAAGTAAATCAGGCGTGAACCGTGAAGAGCCGTGAACCGTGAGCCGTAAACCGTGACAAGAAGAAAGCAGTTCTTACTTGTCACGGTTTACGGCTCACGGTTCACGGCTCTTCACGGTTTACGGTTTACCGTCCACGCCTGATAGTATTCTCCCAACCGTAACTTTATGAGCAGACGTAGAGAGACGATCCGCATCGCCTGCGGGCAGGGCTTCTGGGGCGACATGCTCGACGCGCCGGTGCGCCAGGTGAGGGAGGGGCCGGTCGATTACCTCATGCTCGACTACCTCGCCGAGGTCACGATGTCGATCATGCAGAAGCAGAGGGCGCGCGACGCGGGCGCGGGCTACGCGCGCGACTTCGTGCCGCTCATGCGCGAGATACTGCCCGACTGCGTCGAGCGCGACATCCGCGTCACCGCCAACGCGGGCGGCGTCAACCCAGAGGGCTGCGCCGGGGCCGTGCGCGACGCGGCGCGCGAGCTCGGGCTGTCCGGCAAATTAAAGATCGGCACCGTCACCGGCGACGACATCATGGGCCGGCTCGACGACCTGTTGGGGCGCGGCGTCGAGCTGCGCAACATGGACACTGGCGCGCCGCTCTCCGACGTGCGGGACCGCGTCCAGAGCGCGAACGCGTACCTCGGCGCGTGGCCGATTGTCGAGGCTTTGAATCAGGGCGCGCGCGTCGTCGTCACGGGCCGCTCGACCGACACGGGGCTGACGCTCGGGCCGATGATTCACGAGTTCGGCTGGGGCGAGGCCGACTGGGACAGGCTCGCCGCCGGGACGGTCGCCGGGCACATCATCGAGTGCGGCGCGCAGTCCACCGGCGGCAACTGCCAGTTCGACTGGCAGAACATCCCCGACCTCGCAAACGTCGGCTTCCCCATCGTCGAAGCGGGCGCGGACGGGACGTTCGTCGTGACGAAGCACGAGGGCACGGGCGGGCGCGTCAACGTGCCTGCGGTCAAGGAGCAGCTCGTCTACGAGATGGGCGACCCGCGCGCCTACATCACGCCCGACTGCGTCGCCGACTTCACCACCATCCGGCTCGAAGACGCGGGGCGCGACCGCGTCCGCGTCCGCGGCGTGAAGGGGAGCCCCGCGACGGAGTTCCTGAAGGTCTCCGTCAGCTACTCGGCGGGCTTCAAGGCCGTGGGCACGCTCGTCTACGCCTGGCCGGACGCGTACGCGAAGGCGCGCGCCGCCGACCAAATCTTACGCGCGCGGCTCGAAAGGCTCGGGCTCAAGTTCGAGCAGATTCTGACCGAGTTCGTCGGGGCCAACGCCACGCACGGGCCGCTCGCGGGCGAGCCCGACAGGGACGCGCCCGAGGTGCAACTGCGCGTCGGCGTCCGCGGCGAAGACCGCAAATCAGTCGAGCGCTTCACGAAGGAGATCGCGCCCCTCATCCTGACGGGCCCGCCCGCCGTCACGGGCTTCGCGGGCGGACGCCCCAAGGTCGAAGAGGTCGTCGCCTACTGGCCCGCCCTCATCCCCAAAACCGAGATCGAGCCCCGCGTCGAGGTGACGGAAGTTTGAAGGACGACAATTCTGCACTCCTTTGGAGGCGCGAACGCTCGGAGCAGGTCGCGGACTGCCGCGTCTTCAAGGTGAGGCGCGACTACTCGACCTCCGCCTTCGACCGGCGCGTCCACGACTTCTACGTCATCGAGGCTTCGGACTGGATCAACGTCATCCCTCTGACGAAGGATAACGAGGTCGTGCTCATCGAGCAGTACCGACACGGCACGGAGGCGGTCTCTCTGGAGATACCCGGCGGGATGGTTGACCCTGGCGAGGAGCCTTCGGCGACGGCCGCGCGCGAGCTGTTCGAGGAGACGGGGTACGAGGCCGCCGAAGTCCTCTTCCTGGGCAAGACGCGGCCGAACCCCGCGATCCAGAACAACTGGATTCACACCTTCCTCGCGCGCGGCGTCGAGTACAGGCAGGAGCCCGCGAACGACGGCACGGAGCGGACGCGCGTGCGGCTCGTCCCGCTCGGGCAGATACCGGCGCTCATCCGCGAGGGCGTCATTGACCACTCGCTTGTCGTGGTAGGATTCCACTGGCTCGCGCTGTCGGAATTGCGGAAGTGAAAATCGGTGGGCTACTCGGTGCTCATCATCGACATGTTCCGATACGACCCGAAGGAGGACTACGTCATCGAAGGCTTCCCGACCTTCGAGCTGGCGAAGGAGTTCGCGCGCCGCTGGGTGAGGGACTCGGTCGAGGAGCAGCGCAAGCCCGGCCAGTCGAAGGAAGACCTGCGTAATATGTGGTACACCTTCGGCGAGGACGCGTCCGTCTTAGAGAGCGAGCCGCACTACGCAGGCTCGCACGAGCTGGACTATTTCATCGAGCACCCCGCTGGCCCCGAGGAGCGCGACTGGCAGGCCGTCAGGAAGCTCGCAGGCATCGGCTGATATGAGAGTCAAACTTCTGAAACTCGCGCACGCGCGCTCGGGCGACAAGGGCGACACGGCCAACGTCGGGCTGATCGCCCTGCGCGAAGAGTTCTACGCGCTGCTCGCGCGCGAGGTCACGGCCGAGCGCGTCAAGGAGCACTTCCGCGGGATGGTGCGCGGCGGCGTCGAGCGCTTCGAGCTGCCCAACCTCGGCGCGCTCAACTTCCTCCTGCACGAGTCTCTGGGCGGCGGCGGCACGCTCTCGCTGATGACCGACGCGCAGGGCAAGACCTTCTCGACGGCGCTGCTGCGGATGGAGATCGACGTGCCCGACGAAGAGGCGCGCTCTCTAGGAATCGGCGGGTGAAAAGATGAGCGAAGACCCTTCAAACCTCGAACCGGAAATCCGCCACGGCTACGCGCAGGTCGGCGACGTGCGCCTGCACTACGCCGAGTGCGGCGAGGGCGAGCGGCTCGTCGTGCTGCTCCACGGCTTCCCCGAGTGCTGGTACTCGTGGCGGCACCAGTTGAAGGCCCTGGGCCGCCGCTTCCGCGTCGTCGCGCCGGACATGCGCGGCTACAACCTGAGCGACAAGCCGGGGCGCGTCGAAGACTACCGCATGCAGCGCCTCGTGGACGACGTGACCGGCCTCGTCCGCCACTTCGGCGCGCGCGAGGCGGCGGTCGTCGGCCACGACTGGGGCGGCGCGGTGGCGTGGGCCGTCGCGCAGCACTACCCGGATTACGTCTGGAAGCTCGCGTCGCTCCAGACGCCGCCGCCCGCCGTCTGGGGGAGGAACCTGACGCTCAAGCAGCTCCTGCGGAGCTGGTACATGTTCTTCTTCCAGCTCCCCACGATCCCCGAGTGGTGGATTAGCCGCGACGACTTCGCCGGGTTGGGTCAGACTTTACGCGCGACCTCCCGCCCCGGCACGTTCGGCGACCAGGACATCGAAGTCCTCAAAGCCGCCCTGCGCGAGCCGGGCGCTCTGACCGGCGGCATCAACTACTACCGCGCCAACCTCCGCGCCTTCCTCAGCCGCGGCTTCGGCGGCCGGCAGATAAGGCCGCACGAGCGCATCCGTGTCCCGACGCTCTTCATCTACGGCGAGCGCGACTTCGCCATTCTCCCCGAGACGGTCGCGGGCGTCGGCGACTACGTGGATGCGCCCTACACGGAGCTGCGCCTCGGCCGCAGCAACCACTGGGTGCAGCAGGAGTCGCCCGCCGAAGTCAGCGCCGCCCTCCTGAAGTTTCTGGAAGACTGATTCGATGACGGAGAACCCGCCAGTCATTTACGCCGTCGAAGGCCACGTCGCCCTCGTCACGCTCAACCGGCCCGAGAAGCGCAACGCGCTGAACGACGAGCTGGTCGGCGGCCTGAAGGAGGCGCTGCGCGACGCGGACGCGCGCGAGGAGGTGCGCGCCGTGCTCCTGACGGGCGCAGGCGCGGACTTCTGCTCGGGCGCAGACCTCTCGGCGCTCAGGAAAATCTCGGAGGGGTCGGTCGGCGACAACCTCGAAGACGCGCGCTCTCTGATGGAGCTGTACGCGCTCGTCCGCCGCGTGCGCGTCCCCGTCGTCGCGGCCGTGCGCGGGCGCGCGCTGGCGGGCGGGTGCGGCCTGGCGACCGCGTGCGACGTGGTCTTGGCCGCGGCGTCGGCGCGCTTCGGCTACCCGGAGGTGAAGATCGGCTTCGTGCCCGCGATGGTGATGGCCATCCTGCGCCGCAACGTCTCGGAGAAGCGCGCCTTCGAGCTGGTGACGCGCGGGCAGGAAATCTCGGCCCGGGAGGCCGAGAGGGTCGGCCTCGTCAACCACATCTACGAAGACGAGGAGTTCGAGTCGCGCGTCGAGCGCTACGTCTCCGACTTCGAGCGCGTCAGCCGCACGGCCGTCGCGCTCACCAAGCGCCTCCTCTACCAGATGGACGGCCTCACCTTCGACGCAGCCCTCCAGACGGGCGCCGACCTCAACACCATCGCCCGCATGACCGAAGACTGCCGCGCCGGCGTCGCCCGCTTCCTGTCGAAGACGAAATGAGGGTGAGTGTGAAACGGCCCCGGTCGTTATGGGGCCGCAGGATACGACCCGCCCACCTCTCGGAATCAAAAAAGCCAGTCGAAGCGCCCCACCCCGGCCTCGAGCTGTAAGAACTCTTCCGGCCTAGAAGGGGATGTCGGCGTCGTCGATATCTTCCGTTTCTCGGGTCGCGCCTTCCGCCCCCGAAGAGATGACCTGCTCCAGCCTCCGGTTTACCTCGGTGACGAACCCTTCCACCTCGGCGATGACGGCGGCCACGACCTCCTCGTCAATGTGCACGTCATCCCCGTCCTTCGTCTTCCCGTTTCTGTGTACCAGATCGTGCCTGGTCGAAATGGCTCTCGCCACCGCCTGAAACTTAGGAAACTCTACGTCGAGAACCGCCTTGTATATGTTGCTCACTTTGGGGAGGTTGTGATACATCACGTCGAGCATCTCGCTCTTCGCGATGTCGCGAACCCTTCTGGCGTAATCGTAAAGCTTCCCCATCTCCAGCTTCTTGTCCCCGAAATCGTAGTTGGAGAAAAAAGACTCCAGAAATTTCTCCTTCGACAGGACGTTGTTGATGAACGCGTCGGACAGGTACGTTTCGAGGCAGGTGATGGCGCCGATATACGTCTGCCTGCGGAGGGTTCGTAAGTCCCTGGGGTCGGGGACCTCGACGGCGTTCAGCCGTCTCAGGCTTGAGATCTCTTCCGAGAAGGTCCGGTAGTACTCGACGTTCGACGTTACCGCCTCGACATAGTCCTCCTCGTAGTCTAAATCGAAGTCCGCGTCGAAGAGTTTATAGTCCGTCACCACCCAATGGCCGTTCTCCTGCGTTATCTCCCCTTCTACGGTCGCGCAGATCCCGTCCCAGGGACTCGGGGCCTCCTCGTCCTGGTCGCCGGTCCAATAAAGGGCGACGGCAAAACCTATCGTGCCTTCGTCCACGTCCCACAGCCTTAAGCCCTGATAGTCGTCGAGACCCCACCCGTAACAGTTACTGCGCGCGACAAGGTCAATCAACACGGCGTCGTTCCCCAGCAGCTCGTTTGCGAAGCTGTGTATCAGGTCTTCGACAATTTCTATCTGCTCATACGGCTTCATAATTTGTCTCCCGGGTGATTGCTCCGGCCTGGTGCCGGGCGCGGGACGCCGGGCCGAAAGATATTCTTACAAAGCCTTGTCCCACCGGCCAAGAGCCCGGCTCGCGGGGCGCCGGCGGCGCGCGCTTCCTGAACAAACGCCGAACAGGCGCTTGCGCGCGCCGCGCCTCAATCCAAAATTTCATTCAGATAATTCAAAATTCCGAATGGGTGAAGACCGTAGCGGCCGCGGGCCCCCTTTTTTTATAACAAATCATCGGTGACAGGTCGGGGCCGGTGGTGGAATAATGCTTGCCTACCAGAAAGGCTCATCACGCGAGTGTTAGGGCCTGATCCGTACCTCGTCTGCGACCACCAAAGGAGGCAAGTCGTGAGCTTTAACCCGAAGGAGCTTTCCAAGCATCTAGCCGCCCTGCTTATTCTCACCGCATTGTTCGCGTCAACGGCCTACGCGCAGAGGACGAACGCCGACCTGACGGGTCGCGTGCTCGACCAGAACGGCGCGGCCGTCCCGAATGCCACCGTCACCACGCGCCACACCGGCACGGGCGCCGAGCGCACCGCGCAGTCGAACGCGGAGGGCGACTACGCCATCCGCGAACTCCCGCCCGGCCGCTACGACGTGACCGTCGAGGCGCCCAACTTCAGCAAGGCGCTCGCCAAGGACATCGAGCTGAACGTCGGCTCGGCCGCCTCGCTCAACTTCGACCTCAAGCCGGGGCAGATCACCGAGACGGTCGAGGTCGCGGCCGGGGGGGCGCTGGTCGAGATGACCCGCTCCGACATCGGCGGCGTCGTCACGCCGGTCGAGGTCGAGAACCTGCCGCTGCTCAACCGCACCTTCGCCAACCTCTCGGTCATCATGCCAGAGGCGCGCCCCGCCGGTAACTTCGACCCGACCAAGACGCGCGTCGGCAACGTCGCCTTCAACGGGGGCGACGGCCGGCAGGTGGACGTGAACGTGGACGGCGGCGACAACAAGGACAACGTGGTCGGCAGCCTCCTCCAGAACTTCTCCTACGAGTCGATCCAGGAGTTCCAGGTCCTGCAGCACCGCTGGACGGCCGAGCAGGGGCGCGCCGTCGGCGGCGTCGTCAACGTCATCACCAAGTCGGGCGGCAACGACTTCCACGGCTCGCTCTTCGCCAACTTCCGCGACGAGAAGTGGCGCGCGCTCGACTTCTTCGAGAAGCAGCGGCAGGCGTCCGACCCCACCTTCAGCAAGCCCTCGTTCGGCCGGCAGGAGGTCGGCGGCTCCATCGGCGGGCCGATCAAGCAGGACAAGCTCTTCTTCTTCTTCGCGCTCGAACGCTTCCGCGAGCGGCAGAACGTCGCCGTCCGCCAGGACGCCTTCACGCAGTTGAGCCTCGTCCCCGGCGCCGAGGTCGTCTCCGAAATCCCGACGCCCTACAACGACACGCTCCTCACGGCGAAGATCGACCACCGGATTTCACCCGACCAGTCGATGTTCTACCGCTTCGCCTACCAGAAGAACGACTCGCCTAATGACCAGGTGACGAACCCGGCCGTCACCGACCTCTCGGGCGGGAACTTCACGAACAACAAGCTCTACAGCTTCGTCGTCAACCACTCCTACACGCTCAGCCCGACGAAGCTCAACCAGTTCACCTTCCACTTCCAGGACTTTAAGAACGAAATCCTGGGCGTGACGACCAACCCGCGCCTCGTCTTCCCCGGCGGCATCGAGATCGGGCCGAACGTCAACACGCCGCAGGCGACGCTGGAGCGCAAGTACCAGTTCCGCGACGACTTCTCGATGCAGACCGGCAACCACGGCCTCAAGTTAGGCGTCAACTTCATCCACACCATCCTCGACGGCTACTTCTTCTTCGGTTCGAGCGGCTACACCGTCACCTTCTTCGACTCGCCCTCGGTCATCGCGGCGCTGCCGCAGGGCTTCTCGACGCCGGGCGTGGTGCAGTCCATCTCGTACGCCACCGGCGAGGCGAGCCACGCGCAGACCCTGAACCAGCTCGCCTTCTACGTGCAGGACGACTGGAAGGTCAGGCCCAACCTGACCCTGAACCTGGGGCTGCGCTGGGACGCCAACATCGGGAACCTGCCCGACCAGACCAACAACCGCACCTACGCGCTGCTGCGCCAGATCAACCACCCGGTCGCCAACGCGCTCACCGCCGACCCCGAGAAGTGGAGCCGCACGACGCCGAGCTGGAAGGAGTTCCAGCCGCGCGTCGGGTTCGCCTGGGACCCGACGGGGACGGCGCGCACGGTCATCCGCGGCGGCTACGGCATCTTCTACGACCAGCTCTTCCAGAACCTGACCATCTTCGGCATGGCGCAGAGCGGCGAGGAGATTTACCAGACGGTCATCAACCTCCAGAACGCGCGCAACGCGCAGGGCGTCGTGACGGGGCAGATACCCAATTTCCGCTTCGGCGTTGACCCACTGCCCGCGCTGCCGGCCAACTTCTCGCTGAGCGAATTGGGGACGGGCAGCTTCGGCCGCATCACCGACCCTGAAGTCTCGGAGCCCTACGTCCAGAAGTTCTCGCTCGGCTTCGAGACGCAACTCCGCCCCGGCATGACGCTTTCGAGCGACTACGTCCACACGCTCGGCCTCCACGAGCCGCGCGTGATGGTCATCAACCCGCAGATCCGTCAGGTCTGCGACCCGGCCTTCCCCGGGGCCGCGCCCACGCTGGCGCTCTGCCCGCGCGGCGCCAGCACGCGCCTCTTCGACACGGCCTTCGCCGCGGCCGGGCTCGCGCCCAACCGGCTCGAACAGATCAACATGATCGGGACGACCAACCGCTCGCTCTACGACGGCTGGACGACGACGCTGCGCGTGCGCCGCCGCGGGATGGTCGGCTCGGCCAGCTACGTGCTGGCGAGCGCCAGGTCCTGGGGCGGCCAGCCCGTCGCCTCCTACACGGGCAACGGCATCGCGACCACGCCCGAGAACCAGTTCCGCGAGGGCGAGTTCGGCCCCGTCCGCTTCGACGAGCGCCACCGCATCGTGATGAGCGGCGTCTTCGACATCCCCTGGGGCTTCCAACTCTCGCCCATCGTGCAGTTGGCGAGCGCGCGCCCATACTCGCCGACCACCGGCGTTGACATCGACGGCGACGGGCTCGCCACCAACGACCGCCTCTGCGCGGGCGTCTCCCCGGTGTCGATGCTCCAGGCGCTCCTCACCAACAACGCCCTGCCGGTCGCGCAGCGCCAGACGCCCTCAGCCGTCGTGCTCGGGCTTAACCCGCTCGGCTGCCAGCAGACGCGGGTCAACAGCCAGCGCAGCGGCTTCATCGTCCGTTCCGACGGCACCATCGAGGAGCGCAGCGGGCGCTTCTTCAACGTAGACCTGCGCGCGGCCAAGAACTTCAACTTCGGCGAGAACAAGAGGCTGAGCGCCTACCTCGACTTCTACAACCTCTTCAACACGGAGAACCTCGCGTTCTCGAACCGCTTCGGCCTCGACCCGGCCACGAGCCTGACCGGGTTCCTGCAACCGGACTCGCTCTACGGGCCCGGCTTCGGCCCGCCCGTCGGCCGCCCCTTCACCCTCCAGATCGGCGCGCGCTTCAGCTTCTGATTCGCCGCCGCGTTTGAGGGGTAAAAAAAGTGCCGGAGGTTCACTGCCTCCGGCACTTCTCTTTTACGCTCCCGCGGCTAACGTCACCGCACCTTCCCGACTAACTCCAAAGCACATTCGAGCGCCGGGTCGCCGAGCCTGCTGACCAGCCCCATCTCGAAAGCCTCCGCGGCCGAGAGTCGGCGCGCGGTCAGGAACATCTCGAACGCGCGGGCCGCGCCGATGAGCCTCGGCAGACGTTGGGTGCCGCCCCAGCCGGTGATGACGCCGAGGCGCGCGCCCGGGTGCGCGAAGACGGCCGAAGGGGAGGCCACGCGGACGCGGCAGGCGAGCGCGAGGTCGAGCCCGCCCCCGATGCAGAAGCCGTTGACGGCCGCGACGGTCAGTTGACGTGCGTCCGCCACTCTTTGAAAGAGTCGCTGGCCGCGCTCGGCGTAGACGCGGGCGGCGTCCGGGGTGAGCGCTTGCAGTTCGCGTATGTCCGCGCCCGAGGCGAAGGCGTCGCCGGTGCCCGTGAAGACGACGGCCGAGATGTCCGCGCGCGCTGAGAGGGAAGAGAAGGCTTCGTCCAGTTTTGAGAGCGTGGCGGCGGAGAGGGAGTTGCGTCGTTCCGGACTGTTGATGCGCAGGACGGCGAGCGTGCCGCGCTCTTCTATGACGACAGGCCCGGCGCTCACGCGCGCTGGCCGACGTTCTCGCGGAGGAACTTGACGATGTCTTCCGTCGAAGTGCCGGGGAGGAAGACGGCGGAGACGCCCTGCTCCTTCAGGCGGGGGATGTCCTCCTGCGGGATGATGCCGCCGACGATGACGAGGCAGTCGTCCATCCCGCGCTCGCGCAGCAGCTCGACGATGCGCGGGCAGAGCGTGTTGTGCGCGCCGGAGAGGATGGAGACGCCGACCGCGTCCACGTCCTCCTGCAACGCGGCGGCCGCGATCATTTCCGGCGTCTGGCGCAGCCCCGTGTAGATGACCTCCATCCCCGCGTCGCGCAGAGCGCGCGCGATCACCTTCGCCCCGCGGTCGTGGCCGTCGAGCCCGGGCTTCGCGACGAGGACGCGAATCTTTCTCTCGCTCATCTTAGAAAGCCGGCTCCTCGTAGAGTCCGTAAACGTCGCGCAGCGCGTCGCAGATTTCGCCGAGCGTGGCGTAGGCGCGGACGGCCTCGATGGTCGCGGGCATCGTGTTGTCGCCCGCGCTCGCGGCCCCCTTCAATTTTTCCAGAGCGTTCGAGACGGCGCCGTTGTCGCGCCGCGACTTGGCGCGGTGCAGGCGCTCGACCTGGCGTTCGCGCACCCCCTCGTCGATGACGAGGATGGGGACTTCCGTGTGCTCGCCTTCCATCGAATATTTGTTGACGCCGACGATGGTCTGGTCGCCGCGCTCGACGGCCTTCTGGTACTGGTAGGCCGACTCCTGAATCTCCCGCTGCGGGAAGCCCTTCTCGATGGCCTCGACCATGCCCCCGAGCGAGTCGATCTTGTCGAAGTAGTCGAGCGCGCCGTCCTCCATCTTCTTCGTCAGAGACTCGACGAAGTAGGAGCCGCCCAGAGGGTCTACGGTGTTGGCGACGCCCGTCTCCTCGGCGATGATCTGCTGCGTGCGCAGCGCGATGAGGGCCGCGCGGTCGGTCGGCAGCGCCAGCGCCTCGTCGTAAGCGTCCGTGTGCAGACTCTGCGTGCCGCCGAGCACGCCCGCGAGCGCCTGGATGGCGACGCGGACGATGTTGTTCAGAGGCTGCTGCACGGTGAGCGAGACGCCCGCCGTCTGCGTGTGGAAGCGGAGCTGGAGCGTGCGCTCGCTCTTCGCGCCGAAGCGCTCGCGCATCACGCGCGCCCAGATGCGGCGCGCGGCGCGGTACTTCGCGACCTCCTCGAAGAAGTCGTTGTGCGCGTTGAAGAAGAAGGAGATGCGCGGGACGAACTCGTCAACGTCGAGGCCGGCGTCCACGCCCCACTGCACGTACTCGACGCCGTCGCGCAGGGTGAAGGCGAGTTCCTGCAACGCCGTCGAGCCCGCCTCGCGGATGTGGTAGCCGCTCACCGAAATCGGGTTGTATTTCGGGACGTGGCGCGTGCAGAACTCGAAGGTGTCGATTACGAGCTTCATCGCCGGGCGGATCGGGTATATCCACTCCTTCTGCGCGATGTACTCCTTGAGGATGTCGTTCTGGAGCGTGCCGGAAATCTTGTTAAAGTTTGCGCCCTGCTTCTCCGCGACGACGAGGTACATCGCCAGCAGCACGGACGCGGGCGCGTTGATCGTCTGCGAGACGGTCACGTCTTCGAGCGGGATGCCGTCGAAGAGCACCTCCATGTCCGCGAGGCTTGAGACGGCGACGCCGCACTTGCCGACCTCGCCTTCGGAGAGCGGCGAGTCGGCGTCGTAGCCCATCAGCGTCGGCAGGTCGTAGGCGACGGAGAGCCCCGTCTGCCCGTGCTCCAAAAGATATTTGAAGCGCGCGTTCGTCTCCTCGGGCGTGCCGAAGCCGGCGAACTGGCGCATCGTCCAGAGCTTGCCGCGGTAGCCGGTCGGGTGTATGCCGCGCGTGTAGGGAAACTCGCCGGGGTAGGCCGTGTCGCGCTCGAAGTCAACGTCCGACACGTCGGCGGGCGTGTAGAGGCGTTTGACCTCGTCGAGCGAGACCGTCTCGAAGCGCTTCCTTCTCTCCGGCCGTTTTTTAAGGACCGGCTCCAGGGTCTCGCGCTCCCAGCGCTCGACCGAGGCTTCCGCGGGCGAGTTCAACTCTTTCGTCTCGGGCATATCTTTGCTTTCGCTCCGTCCGTCAGTGCCGCGTGCGCAATTTTTTTTATGAACCGATAAGAAGTCGATATTAGTTGACCCGCTCAAACAGTGTCAACCAACTCGCCGGCACACGTTTGCGGCCAAAAAAGGCGGCGCGGCCGCACGCCTCGAAGCGTTGTGGCCGCGCCGTGCAGGCAGGGGACCTACGGCGGTTAACGAGCGGGTCAAACTCAGGCGGGCGTCAGGAAAATCAGGATGGCGAGCACCCGCCGCCTAAAAATCAGGATATCAGTCGAGCGGCACCACGACCTCGTTAGCCCGAACCATGTTCAGACGCGCGCGGGCGGCGGCCTCCCTCGTGCGCGGGTCACTGCGCAGGCGCTCCACGTCGCGTCGGAGCGCGTCGTTCTTCTCACGAATCCCCTGGACTTCCGTCGCCATCTGCTCGAAGCGCTGCTCGGCCGCGCCGCGCGCGGCGTGCGTTCGCATCGTCACCGTGATGCAGACGGCGAAGGTGGCCAGCATGATCATGCTGAAAACGACCCAGGAAGGGATAGAAAAATCACGCCGACGGACGTCCGCACGCGTGCTGACGACGCCGACGAAGGGTTCGGCCGCGGGGGAGGGAAGCGAGAAGGCGCGCGCCGCGGGGCGCTGCGCGTCGAGTCGGGAGTCTGTCCAGAAAGGGTTTGCGGCCATGAGTTTACGTGCTCCTCCGTGTTCTCTTATCGGGTCAAAGACGCGTCCGCCGTTCGATTGGAAACGGCGCGGAGACCGTCGGGACGAGGTGTTCTAATATTTAAACCGGCTAGAAGGTCTCTAACCTGAAAACAAAGAAGACAGCGCAGAGGGGTTATTTGCGGCTACTTCTACCCGGCGCTCTTGGATTCGGCGACGAGGTTGTCGGAATTTAGCACTTGCTTAAGATGGTGTAAAGACCCACGTTTTCAACGGTTTGTACGGCTAAGTTGAACATTTACTTGAACTAAGGGCGATGTGGCCCCAGTTTTGGCGAACACGGGGCGAACGGAAATCCGCCGTTTGGGCAGCCCCGCAGGATGACCTTTCATGGCAGTAAGATAGAAACCGCGGCCCGGCGTCACAGGTGTGGAAAAGATGACTGTGATAACGAACGGCCTAATCTATTGGGTCAACGACCGCAATGTTTAAACAATAATTAAAGAAGTTGACAGCAGGGCTTTCAGTTCTTAGACTGGCAGAGACTTCGGCCGAAATTTCCGCGCCGGCGTCCGGACAAAATCTGTTGTGATTCTCCCCGAATCGCCTGTTTCTTGCCTGTTTTCCTCAAAAAGTGAATTTCTGAGGGGTTCGGAACCCGGAATTTTTCTATTTAGACAAAGGGTTTTATGTCAGGCTTATCTCCGGAGTTACAGACGGGGACGGGGATGAACGAAGCGCCGAAAGGTTTCCAACTGCCTCTGGCGGCTATGGTTCGGTCGCTCTGCCGTGCGGCAGACACGGGCTCGGACGCGCTCTACGACGTGATGCTGAAGGTCGCGTTGATGGTGGACGCCGCCGCACACACGTACGGGATGGCGACTTTCTCGCAGAAGGCGGGAGAGCTCGCGCGCCTGAAGTGGGTCGAGGGGCTCGACGCGGAGGAGACGGCCGACGCGGAGGCGACCGTCGAGTCGTTTCTGAGCGGCACGGAGGCCGGGCAGGAGCCGAAGTCAGGTGATCGGAAAATCTGCCTCGTGCTCTCTGCCACGACGCCGCAGCGCGAGGGCGCGGCCATCTACGGGCGTTTCGTGCGCCCTTTGACCGAGGCGCAGGCTTCTGAGCTGAGGATTCTGTCGGACGTGGCGCGCCTCGCCCACACTCACGCGCGTCTGCGCGAGGAGTTGTACAAGCCCGTGAAGGCTTTCAAGCCGGCGGAGGTCGCCGCGGCCAGCCTGCCGGGAATGGTCTTCGTGAGCCGCGCGATGAACGCGCTGGCGCACTCGGTCGAGCGCATCAAGGATTCGGAATCGACCGTGCTCATCACGGGCGAGTCCGGGACGGGCAAGGAGTTGGTCGCGCGCGCCGTGCACCGCCTGAGCCGCCGTTCGCAGTCCCCCTTCATCCCCTTCAACTGCACGGCCGCGCCGTCCGACCTCATCGAGAGCCTCCTGTTCGGACACCGCAAGGGCGCGTTCACCGGCGCGCACACCGATCACGACGGGCTCATCCGCGCGGCCGAGGGCGGCACGCTCTTCCTCGACGAGATAGGCGACCTGCCGCTCGCCTTGCAGCCGAAGCTTTTGCGCTTCCTGCAAGAGGGCGAGGTTCACACGCTCGGCGAGCGCGCGCCGCGGAAGGTGAACGTGCGCGTGCTGGCGGCGACGCACAAGGACCTGTACAGGGCCGCGCAGGAGGGGACGTTCCGCGAAGACCTCTACTACCGCGTTGCGGCGCTGACGGTGCACGTGCCGCCTTTGCGCGAGCGCCCCGAAGACATCGGCGCGCTCATCTCGCACTTCCTCTCGCACTACGCGCGCCGCAACGAGCGGGCGGTGGCGGGCATCACGGCCGACGCCATCGGCGTGCTTCAGAGCTACGCGTGGCCGGGCAACGTGCGCGAGCTGGCGGCGGAGATCGAGCGGCTGGTGCTCTACACGGACGAGGGCTGTTACATCACGACCGAGAACATCAGCGCGCGCGTGCGGCCCGCGGAGCCGCAGCCGGAAGCTTGTGCGGCTCCGGGGCAGGTGCCTGCGCACCTGGAGAACATGCTCGAAGACTACGAGCGGCGCGTCGTCACCGAGACGCTTCGTAGGAACGACTACAACGTGGCGCGCGCGGCGCAGGCGCTCGGCCTGGGCTCGCGCCAGACGCTCTACAAGAAGCTGAAGCGGCTGTCGATCAACGTCGGCGACTTCCTACAGGACGAGCAGCAGCACGGACTGCAACTGCGCGCCGACAGGATTTGAGGGCCGGCGCGCTTCTCACACAACGACCCTCCCTCCGCTCACGTCTTTCCCGACACGAGCCCCGCGGGCGCCCCCCTTATGCTCATCACCTACGTCCTGCTCTTCGCGCTGACGATGTTCATACATGAGCTGGGCCACCTCGTGGCGGCGCGGCTCTGCCGTATAGGCGCGACCGAGCTGGGGCTCGGGTGGGGGCCGAAGCTGTTTGAGAAGAGGTTGTTCGGCGTCCGCTTCAAGCTGCACCTGCTGCCGGTCGGGGCGTACGTGCGTCTGGACATGAAGGGGTTGCAGACGAGGCCGCTCGGGCAGCAGGTGTTCGTGCTGCTCGCGGGCGTGATGGTCAACCTCGCCGCGGCGCTCTTGACGCAGGGGACCTGGTTCGGGTTGTTGAACTACTTCCTGGCGGCGACGAACCTGCTCCCGCTCTACCAGCAGGACGGTTGGAAGTGCGGCATGGTGATGATCCGCGCGGCGCTCTCGCGGCGCAGCCCGCTCGTCGAGTGGACGTTCACCGTCGCCGGCGGCTTCATCAGCTTCACCGCCATCGCCTCCGTCGCCCTCCGCTACCTCTAAAGCCCTCCTTCGTTCCCTCACGTTCCGACTTCAAAAAATCCGGTTGTCGCCTTCGGTCACCCGAGGGGTGCGCGGGGGCGCGTCGGTTGTCAACCGGCAGCGACAGGGTTCTAAGTCGCTGAAGAGGTTTAGCTTCGGCCAGTCAAGGCGCGCGGGCGAGGGCTCGCGCGCTTTTTTGTTTGTCGCCCGCGGTTGACAGGCATCGGGTGAGGGCGACTTGAGTTCGGCTGTTTCATTGGGCTTTGGGGCAGTCCGGGTTGTGGCACGGGCGTTGAAAAGGGGAATGCGTCGGAAGCTGAAGCGGCTGCGAGGTTGGTGGCACTGCCTGGCGGTCGTGACGCACGGAGAAAAGGTTGATGAAGACAGTCCTGACAAAAACGCTGGTGGTGATCGTGGGGGGCGCGCTGGTCGTGCCGTTCGCGGCCGCGGCCGTGCTCGTGGGGGCGCGGGCCGTCGCGGGCGCGGGCGGTGCGAAGCAGTTGCTCTTCGCGGTCGGGCTGGCGCTGGTCTGGGCGCTCTTCGGCGGCGTGAAGGGCTTCGCGCGGATGGGTGACGACGAGCGAGAGGGGCATGAACTGCTCGTCTTTCACCACTCCGGCGAGGCCCGACGCCACGCCTTCCTCCACACGCGCGGGCTCTCCTGAGTCCGCAAGAGACGTCCGGCGGCCGCCTCGCGCGTCTGATACGGGCCAGAACCCTTGACTCTCAAACCCATCTCTAAAGGAGCAAACGAACAATGTTGAAGAGATTCTTCCGCGACGAAACCGGTCTGGAGCTTTCGGAGTACGCGGTCGCGGCCGCGCTCGTCATCCTCGTCGCCGCCGGCGCCTTCTCGGCCCTCGGCGGTTCCATCGACACCGTCATCGGCCGCCTCGACTCCGCGATCAACGGCGACACCGGCACCCCGTAATAGGGCGCAGATTCAGCGGCGGCGCGCCGCGGCCTTTGGAGTGCCGCGGCGCGCCTCACGCCGACCGCAGACCCGCAGTCCTTCCCTCTTTCATACAAAACCGAATAGGTCAGTCAGGCCGAGTCTTAAGACCATGCCCGTCGCATTCAAAATCGTCGATTTCACGCTCTTAGTCCCGCTCGCGGTCTTAATCACCTATTACGACGTGCGCTACCGGCGCATCCCGAACGTCTTCGTGCTGGCGACGCTGGTGAGCGGGCTCCTGATAAACGGCATCCTGAACGGGTTCGCGGGGCTGGGGGCGAGCGTGGGCGGGTGCCTGATCGCCTTCGCGATGATGTTCGCGCTGCACCTGTTCGGGGCGATGGGGGCGGGCGACGTGAAGCTGTTCGCCGCCATCGGCTCGGTCGTCGGCTACAGCCTCGTGCTGCCGACCTTCGTCGTCGTCGTCCTGACGGGCGGCGTGTTCGCCGTCATCTCGACGGTGCGCGCGGGGACGGTCGTGACGACGATGCACCGCGTCCTGCAAATCTTCGTCGGCTTTCTGCCCGGCTGGCAGATGCCGCGCTTCGCCATACCGGCCGACCGGAGGCTGACGATCCCCTACGGCGTCGCCATCTGCTTCGGCAGCCTGATCTCGCTGTTCCTCTTCCGCGCCTGACCCCGAGCGGCCGGGCGGTTGCACACACTTTTCGACGGAGAACCTGAAGCCATGCGGAACAAACGTCTTCTCTTCGTGCTCGCGGGAGCCGTGGTCTTCGGCCTGCTGGCCGCCGTCTCGGTCAACCGCTACCTGTCCAACGCGCAGGCGTTCTCACGCAACATGAACGAGGTGGTGGTCGCGAAGGTAGACATTGCGCTCGGGACCACCATCGTCGCCGAACAGCTCACGAAGGTGCAGCTCCCCGCGGGCGCCGTCCCCGACGGCGCTTTCAACACGCCCGAGAAGCTCGTCAACCGCGTGGCCGTCGTCAACATCGCGGCGCGCGAGCCCGTCACCGACTTCAAGCTCGCGCCCGAGGGCTCGGCCGGCGGCCTCTCGTCGGTCATCCCCGAGGGCTACCGCGCGATGACGGTCAAGGTGGACGACGTGATCGGGGTGGCGGGCTTCCTGCGCCCCGGCGCGATGTGCGACGTGCTGACGGTCATCGAGCAGGCGGGCGACGCCGCCCGGCGCAACCCCATCTCGAAGATCGTCCTCCAGAACGTCAAGGTGCTCGCCGCCGGCCAGAACATCGACAAGCCGAAGGATCAGCGCGAGGCCGAGCAGGTCAAGGCCGTCACGCTCCAGGTGACGCCCGACCAGGCCGAGAAGCTGGCGCTCGCCTCGACCGAAGGGAAGCTCCGGCTGGTGATGCGCAACTCCATCGACCAGGGCGACGAGCAGACGAAGGGCGTGGACAAGAACGCGCTGCTCCAGGGCGAGCACGCCACCCCGGCGCCCGAGCCCGGCGCGCTCAAGAGTGAGCAGCCGAAGCCGTCGGCCCCCGCGCCAGCCCCGCGCCGCCAGCGCGCGCAGGCCCGCCCGGCCGCGCCCGCCGAGGCCCCGCAGCAGGCCGCGCCCGCGCCGCCTCCTCCGCCGCGCCCGAGCGTCGAGATGATTCAGGGCACGAAGAAGAGCACCGTCGAATTCCCTTGAGCTTAAACGCGGGGCGTTGGACGCGGAACGATGGACTGAAAGGCTTTCCATTCCGCGCTCATCGTTCAGAGTTCATCGTTCCACTTTAAGGAGCTTGAAGACCATGCAGAAACGTTCTCTCGTCGCACGCCTGGCGCTCGTCATCAGCGCGCTCGTCGGCATCCTGTCGGTCGCGCAGACGGCCCTGGCGCAGAACTCGGTCGGCGGTTCGTTCGAGAACCCGGCCAAGGAGCCCACGCAGATCAACGTCCTCGTCGGCCAGTCGCGCGTCATCAACTTCGACAAGCCTATCGGCCGCTTCTCGGTATCGAACCCCGAGGTGGCCGAGGCCGTGCTCGTCGCGCCCGACCAGGTGCTCGTCAACGGCAAGGCGTTCGGGCAGGTCAACTTCATCGCGTGGGCGAAGGAGGGCGGGCAGTTCATCGTCTTCGACGTGTTCGTCCGCGCCAACCTCTCGCTCATCGACTCGCAGATCCGCGCGCTCTTCCCCAAAGACGACGTGCGCCTGAGCCAGGCCAACGGGTCGGTCGTCATCTCGGGCACGGTCGCGCAGGCGAAGACGGCGCAGGAGGTCGATGCGGTCGTCCAGGCGGCCGGCTTCAAGACCGTCAACATGCTCCAGTCGCCCGTCAAGCAGGCGGCGCAGGTGCAGCTTCAGGTGCGCGTCGCCGAGGTGAGCCGCAACAAGATGCGCGAGCTGGGCACCTCTTACGGGTACGTGCAGCACGGCACCATCGGCTACCTCAACAGCGGGGCGGGGCCGAGCCAGTTGAAGAACACGACCATGTCGCCTTCGTCCGTCGTCTCCGAGACCATCCTGAGCCCGGCGCTCAACCTGTTCCTCGGCAACGGCCCCGCGGGCCTGACCGGGATGCTGCGCGCCCTCAAGTCGGTCGGCGCGATCCGCTCCCTGGCCGAGCCGAACCTGATCGCGATGGACGGCCAGCAGGCGAGCTTCCTGGCCGGCGGCGAGTTCCCCATCCCCATCGTCCAGACGGGCTCCGACAAGGCGGCCGTCACCATCGTCTTCAAGGAGTACGGCGTCCGCCTCAACTTCAAGCCGACGATCATCGACGAAGACCACATCCGGCTCGAACTCGAACCCGAGGTCTCGACCATCGACTTCTCGAACGGCGTGAAGTTCGACGGGTTCCTCATCCCGGCGCTGAAGACGCGCCGCGCGAAGACCGGCGTCGAGCTGCGCGACGGGCAGAGCTTCGCGCTCGCCGGGCTGCTCGACAACAACGAGGTGCAGTCCTTCTCGAAGGTTCCCGGCATCGGCGACATCCCCGTGCTCGGCAACCTGTTCAAGTCGAAGTCGTTCACGAAGCAGGAGACCGAGCTGATGTTCATCGTCACGGCACAGCTCGTGAAGCCCGTCCGGCCCGACGACCTGCCGCAGATGCGCGGCGTGGACGGCCTGAAGAACGGCTCGCCGCTCGGCGTCGAGCCGAAGGGCGAGGGCATCCAGGGCGACCACGGCTTCTCGACCGGCGCGGGCGCGACCACCGGCACGGCGGCCCCCGCCGCCCCCGCGGCCACCCCCGCCGCGCCCTCGACGCCCGCCAAGACGGACGCGAAGACCGAGGCCGTGACCGAGGCGAGCCTGAAGCCCGAGCAATAAACAGGTCAGTACCGCCCGCGGTAGCGGGTGGGCCTTTTTTACCCGCCGCGCTCGGTTAATCAAGGCCCAACCGCTACCGCGGGCGGTACTGACCCGGTAGTTCAGGGAGAGGAGGCAGGGGATGACGGACAAGCTTGAACACGTGCGGGGCGGCGGTCGTGGGGAGCGCGGCTCCGTCCTCGCGTTGAGCGCGGTCGGGATGGTGATCTTCCTCGCGGCGGTCGGCCTGTGCGTCGATGTCAGCCACTTCTACCTCGTCAACGCCGAGTTGCAGAACGCGGCGGACGCGGCCGCGCTGGCCGGGGCCTCGGCGCTCAACTCGCAGCCCGTCGGCATCACCAACGCCGTCACGCGCGCGACCGAGGAGCTGACGAACAACTACGAGTTCAACAACAAGGAGGCCGAGATCGGCCCCGAGAACGTCACCTTCGCCGTCAACCTCGACGGCCCTTACATGAGCGCCGACGAGGCGGACGACGCGGGCACGGCCGAGAAGATCCGCTTCGTCAAAGTCGTCGTCCCGCCGAAGGCCGTCGGCGTCTTCTTCGCCCAGCTCGCGCTGAACACCGACACCGTGAACATGTCGCGCGAGGCGACGGCCGGGATGTCGATGCCGCCGAACGTCTTCTGCGACTGGATTCCGCTGACCGTCATCGAGGACTCGGCCGACAAGCTCATCCCGGGCCAGACCTACACGCTGCGCGCCGCGCCGCAGAACAGCGTCTCCTCGGGCAACTACCAGATACTCGCCGTCAACGGCCGCGGCGGCGAGGACGTGCGCGAGGACATCGCGAAGGGCATCAAGCAGTGCGCGAAGCCCGGCGACGAGTACACGATAGACACCAAGCCCGGCGTCTCCGCGGGCGCGGTGCGCCAGGGCATCAACACGCGCTTCGACGAGTACCACGCCGGCATGGACCCCGTGACCTACCCGCCCGACCCGAACATCAAGGAGTACATCCGGCACGACGAATACGGCAAGCCCGGCTACCAGCAGCCGCCGAGCCACGACCCCGTCCCCGGCCGCCGCCTCGTGCTCGTCCCCATCGTCTCGAAGGATCAGTTCCAGAGCGGGCGCGACACGGTGACCTTCGACCGCTTCGCGCTCTTCTTCCTCCGGACGAAGGTCGGCAACGGCAACGGCGGCGACTTCGAGGCCGAGTACGTCGAGCTGCCCACGGCCTACGGCGCGGGGGCCTACGCGCCGGGCGGCGGGCCGGTGACGCCCTCGCTGGCGATGCCGGTCATCTACAGGTGAGCGAGGCCGGGAGGTGGACTGATGCGCCCGTACGCGAACAGAGTGCTTCAAAGGCTGCGCCGCTTCGGGGCGTGTGACGCCGGCACGCAGTTGGCCGAGCTGGCCATCGTGCTGCCCATCATCCTCGTGCTCTTCGGCGCGACCGCGGAGTTCGGGCGCTTCTTCTACACCTACACCACGCTGGCCAAGGCCACGCGCGCCGGGGCGCGCTACCTGACGGCCGGGAATCAGGCGAACGACGCCGACGCGAAGCGCCTGGTCGTCAGCGGCACGACCGGCGACGGCGCGTCGCCCATCCTGTCGGGGCTCTCGGACGGCAACGTCATCATCACGCGCGAAGGCCCGACCGGCTACCCCGAGACGGTGAAGGTCGAGATCAGCGGCTACCAGTACGAGCCCATCTTCGACCTGGGCAAGCTGATGGGCAATAGCTTCAGCCTGAACGTGGACGTGAAGCCGAGCACGACCATGCGCTACATCAACAACTGACGCTGCGGCGGCGGAGGGCTTGAGAGTCATGAGGCGGAAGGCATGCATGGGCAAGGGGCAGCGCGGCTCGACGCTCGTCGAGTTCGCCATCGGCGCGCTCGTCTTCTTCACCGCGACCTTCGCCGTCCTCGAATTCTCGCGCCTGCTCTGGACGCACAACGCGCTCGCGGACGCCGCCCGCCGCGGCGCGCGCTACGCCGTCACGCACAAGGAAGATGAAATCGACGACGTGAAGAGCATGGCCGTCTACGGGAACATCTACGGGGAGGGGCAGCCGCTCGTCGCGGGCCTCACGCCGGAGATGGTGGAGGTGGACTACACGCCTTCGAGCATCCCCGACGTCGGCTTCGGCTACCCGGACGGGTCGGTGACGGTCTCGATCCCCAACTACGAGTTCAGGTTCGTCCTGCCGTTCCTCACCGAGGGCGTCACGCTGCCCGAGTACCGCACGACCTTGACGGCCGAGAGCGCGGGCATCATCCCCGACCCCATCACCTCGCCGACGCCCGAGCCGAGCCCGAACCCGAGCCCGACGCCAGGGCCTTCGGCCACCCCGACGCCCGCGCCGACCGCCACACCGCAGCCGACCGCGACGCCCGATCCGACGCCGGGGCCGAGCGCGACCCCGACGCCCGTGCCGACGCCGCAGCCCACGCCCACGCCGCCCGCCTGCAAGCGGGGCGACAGTCCCGCGGACACCGGCTGCTACTGCAAGCCCCCGATGAAGGTGTCCAAATCCGGCAAGTGCCAGTGACGCGCCGAAGCGCCGGCAGCGTAGTCCGCAGACTCGTCCAGAGGAAGAGTGATGACCCAACAGCTAACCTTCGCGATCCTGAGCACCGGGCTCGAATGCTTCAAGGAGCTGCGCGGCGCGCTGGCCGCTCAGGAAGGGGCGCGCCTCCTCGTCGGCGGCGACGACCCCGAGCAGATTTTTCAAGAGATCGTCAGCCTCGCGCCGAACGCGGCGGTCATCTCGCTCGGCACCTCGCCCGACGTGGAGCTGCGCATGGTCGCGCGCATCGCCGCCGAGTGCCCGCGCACGGCCGTCATCTGCGCCTCGCGCGACTCCTCGCCCGACACCATCCTGCGCTCGATCCGCGCCGGCGCGCGCGAGTTCCTGCGGCTGCCCGTCATCCCCGAGGAGTTCAAGACCGTCTACCGGCGCATCGCGGAGTTCTGCGCCGAGCAGCCCGAGGCCCCGAAGAAGCGCGGGCGCGTCGTCGCCGTCTTCTCCAGCAAGGGCGGGACGGGCACGACCTTCGTCGCCTCGAACGTCGCCGCCTCGCTCGACGCGCCGACCGTGCTCGTTGACCTCAACCTGCACGCGGGCGACCTCGGCCTCTTCCTCGGCGTCGAGCCGAAGTTCTCCATCGCCGACGTGGTCGAGCACCGCGAGCGCGTGGACGACTCGCTGCTAAAGAGCTTCCTCGTCCCGCACTCGGCCAGGCTCTCCCTGCTCGCCGCGCCGCGCGAGGCCGACTCGGCCGACGACATCGAGCCCGAGCACGTCTTCCAGGTCTTGGAACTGCTGCGCGAGCGCTTCGACTACGTCGTCATCGACCCGCAGCACACCTTCGACGCGATCACGCTCGCGGCGCTCGACCAGGCGGACGACATCCTGCTCGTTTTGACGCTCGACATCCCGGCCATCCGCAGCACGCAGCGCGCCCTGCAAATCTTCGACCGGCTCGGCTACCCGCGCCACAAGATTCACATCGTCGTCAACCGCTTCAGCCGCCAGATCGACTTAGACCTCCGGCAGGTCGAGCGCTTCCTCGGCGAGCGCGTGATGGGCTACGTGCAGAGCGACTACAAGACGGCGGTCAACTCGATCAACCTCGGCAAGCCGCTCGTCGAGTCGGAGCCGAACTCGAAGATCGCGGCCGAGCTGCGGCAGATCACGGCCTCGGTGACGGGGACGCCCGTGGCCGCGCCCGCCTCCGAGTCGCGCGGCGGGCTGCTCGGCTCGCTCTTCCGCCGCCGGGCCGAGTCGCCGCGCGTGCTGATGCCCGCGGCGGCGGGCAAGGAGAAGGAGCCGGCCACGGCCTGAAGCGCGCGGTAAAGCTTCGGGTCAAGACCTCAAACCACAGCGGGGCAGATAAACAGTCATGGCACTTCGCGAAAGACTAATCAGGGAGACTTCGGCGAACGGCGCGGCGCTCTTCGGGCGCGGCGGCGAGGAGGGCGGGCAGTCGGGGGCGCAAATCTTCCAGGAGATGAAGGCGCGCCTGCACCGCTCGATCATCAACCGGATGGACTTGTCCAAGCTCGGGCAGTTGGAGCCCGAGCAGCTCCGCTCGGAGGTGGCGCGGCTCGCCGAAGAACTCATCGTCATCGAGAACGCGCCGCTCTCGTCTTCGGAGCGCGAGCGCCTCGTCAACGAAGTCCGCCACGAGCTGTTCGGCCTCGGGCCGCTGGAGCCTTTGCTCGGCGACCCGTCCATCTCCGACATCCTCGTCAACTCGCCGAAGAACATCTACATCGAGCGCGGCGGCAAGCTGGAGCGCACCAACGTCGAGTTCAAGGACGACGAGCACCTGATGCGCGTCATCGAGCGCATCGTCTCCTCGGTCGGCCGCCGCATCGACGAGGCGCAGCCGATGGTGGACGCGCGTCTGCAAGACGGCTCGCGCGTCAACGCCATCATCCCGCCGCTCTCTCTGGACGGCCCCGTCCTCTCCATCCGCCGCTTCGGCGCCGACCCGCTCAGGATGGCGACGCTCATCGAGAAGAACGCGCTCACCAGGGACATGGCCGAGATGTTCGAGATGTGCGTCGTCGCGCGCCTCAACGTCCTCATCTCGGGCGGGACGGGCGCGGGCAAGACGACGCTCCTGAACGCGCTCTCCTCCTTCATCCCCCACGACCACCGCATCGTCACGATTGAAGACTCGGCCGAGTTGCAGTTGCAGCAGCCGCACGTCGTCCGCTTAGAGACCCGCCCGCCCAACATCGAGGGCAAGGGCGAGGTGACGCAGCGCGACCTCGTCAAGAACGCACTGCGCATGCGCCCCGACCGCATCGTCATCGGCGAGGTGCGCGGCGGCGAGGCCATCGACATGCTCCAGGCCATGAACACCGGCCACGACGGGTCTTTGACGACCATCCACGCCAACACGCCGCGCGACGCCTTAGCGCGTCTTGAGACGATGATCCAGATGACGGGGATGCGCCTCTCCGACCGCGCCATGCGCCAGCAGATCGCCTCGGCCGTCAACCTCGTGATTCAGGCGTCGCGCCTCTCGGACGGCACGCGCCGCATCACCTCCATCTCCGAGATCACCGGCATGGAGGGCGAGGCCATCACCATGCAGGAGATTTTCCAGTTCGAGCGCCAGGGCGTGGACAAGGACGGCCGGGTCGTCGGCCGCTTCCGCGCCACCGGCATCCGCCCGCGCTTCGCCGAGCGGCTCAAGCAGTACGGCATGCAGTTGCCGCGCGTCTTCTTCGAGGAGTAGCCAGTAGCCGGTAGTCAGTAGACAGTAGGCGCTCCGCGGCCACGTCCTGACTGCTCAACGGCGAATGTTCTTCTACTGACTACTGACTACTGTCTACCGGTGAAACAATGATCTCCTTCCTGGTTTTCATCACCTGCATGCTCGGCGTCTTCGGCGCGTACCTGTTCGCGACGCGCGAGTCGGAGGCCAAGCGCAAGCGCCTGCAACAGCGCCTCGCCGAGACGCTGCTCTACGCGGGGCATTCGGACGACGTGGAGGTGCAGTTGGCGCGCCGCGAGCTTCTGAGCGAGATACCCTCGCTCAACCAGGTGCTCGTGCGCGTGCAGTCGGCCCTGCGGCTCAAGCGCGTGCTCGACCAGGCCGACCTGCACATCACGGTGACGCGCCTGCTGATGTTCTCGGGCATGGCGGGGCTGCTCGCGGCCTTCGCCGTGTCGATGTTGACCATCTCGACGCTGCTCGTCGTCGCCGCGGGCCTCGCGGCGGCGGCCGTGCCGTTCGTGCACGTCTTCTACAAGCGCCGCCAGCGCCTCAACGCCTTCCTCGTGGCGCTGCCCGACGCGCTGGAGCTGATGAGCCGCGCGCTCCAGGCGGGGCACGCCTTCGCCGAGGCGCTCCACATGGTGGCGAGCGAGATGCACGAGCCCATCGCCACCGAGTTCCGCAAGACCTACGAGGAGCAGAACCTCGGCCTCTCCCTGAAGCTCGCGCTCGAGAACATGGCCGAGCGCATCCCGCTCCTCGACCTGCGCCTCTGCATCACGGCTATCATGATCCAGCGCGAGACGGGCGGGAACCTCGCCGAGATTCTCCAGAAGGTGGCGCACACCATCCGCGAGCGCTTCCGCATCCTCGAAGACCTGAAGACTTTGACGACCAGCTCGCGCCTCTCGGCGTGGATCCTCTGCGGCATCCCGATCTTCGTGGCGCTCGCCGTGACGGTCATTAACGGCGAGTACATGAGCGTGCTCTGGTACGACCCGCGCGGTCACAAGCTCATCTTCGCCGCCTCCGTCATGCAGCTCCTGGGCATGCTCGTCGTGCGGAAGATTTTGAAGATAAAGATTTGACGTAAACCGTGAACCGTAAACCGTGACAAGTAAGAGCACCTTTTCACCCGTCACGGTTCACGGTTCACGGTTCACCATCCTGTCACGGTTTACGGTTTACGGTTCACGGCCATGCTAATCATCACCGCATCCATCTTCGTCTGCGTCACGCTCGGGGCGCTGGGGCTCTACTGGCTGATGTTCCGCCCGCCTTCGGCCGCGACCGAGCGTCTGCGGAGCATGGGCGAGTCGGGCGGCGTCGCGCCGAGTGCCGCGGCCGTCACGCTCGCGCCGGAAGTCTCGCCCGCGGGCGCGCTGGCCGAGCGCATGGCCGCGCCGCTGCACAAGCTCGCGCCGCCGTCGGCGGCCGAGGCGCACAACCTGCAAAAGAAGCTGATGCAGGCCGGCTACCGCTCGGCCGGCGCGCCGGTCATCTTCCGCGCCGTGCAGGTGGCGGCCTTCACGGGGCTGCCCGCTTTGGTGGCGCTCGCGTGCGCCGTGCTCGGCCGGCCGCTGGGGAGCGCGCTGATATGGATCGGCGTGGGGGCGGGCCTGGGGTTCATCGGGCCGCGCTTCGTGCTCGACCGTCTGGTGAAGGGGAGGCAGTTGCGCATCCGCTGGGGGCTCGCCGACGCGCTCGACCTGATGGTCGTCTCCATCGAGTCGGGGCTCGGCCTGAACGCCTCGATGGTGCGCGTCGGCGACGAGCTGAAGGCGGTGCACCCGGACGTAAGCGAGGAGTTCGAGATCGCCAACCTCGAAATCCGCGTCGGGCGCGAGCGTGAGGAGGCGCTGCGCAACCTCGCCGAGCGCACGGGCGTGGACGACCTCCGCAGCCTCGTCGCCATGCTCATCCAGGCCGACCGCTTCGGCACCTCCATCGCGCGCGCGGTGCGCATCTACTCCGACTCCCTGCGCACGAAGCGCCGGCAGCGCGCCGAGCAGGCGGCGCAGAAGGCCGCGGTCAAGCTGCTCATCCCGCTCGCGCTCTTCCTCTTCCCGACGCTCTTCATCGTCGTCCTCGGCCCCGCCGCACTCAACCTGATGGACACGTTCGGCAAGATGTAGAAAGGGGATTAGTCGTCATGAACACGCGCAGGGTCATCATCATCTTCGCAGCCTTCGCCCTGATAGTCAGCGCCACGGCGATCTGGGACGCCTCGGGCGACGAGCGCGACGGCGACGCGGCCTCGAACATCGTCGCCGCGTCGGGCGCGGAGGCGGGCTCCGAAGCCGCCCGGCCGAAGAAGAAGGGCGGCCTCTTCGGCAAAATCTTCAAGGCCCCGTTCAAGGCCGTCGGGAAAATCTTCGGCAAGGACGACGGCAACAAAATCGCGCGCATGACGGAGAAGGACGCCGAGCGCTTCGAGAGCACGGGCGTCGTCCGCGTCGAAGACCGCGACAACCGGCGGCCCGAAGCCAAGGGGGAGGGCGGCTCCGCCCGCGACCACCTTGAGCGCGGCCGCGCCCTGCTCGAAGAGGGGAACCTGAACGAGGCCATCGCCGAACTCTCGCGGGCGGCCTCGCTCGACCCCCGCCTCACTCAGGCGCACAGCCTGCTCGCCGTCGCCTACGACCGCAAGGGGCTGCGCGACCGCGCCGAGGACTCCTACCGCCGCTCGATGGACGTGGACGACCGCGACCCGCAGGCGCTCAACAACCTCGGCTACTCGCTCTACCTGAACGGCAACTACCGCGCGGCCGTGGACAGACTGAAGAAGGCCGCCAGGCTCGCGCCGAATGACTCGCGCATCCTCAACAACCTCGCGCTCGCTCAGGTTCGGCTCGGCAAGTACGACGACGCCTACCGCAACTTCGCGCGCGCCGAGGGCGACTTCCAGGGCCGCGCCAACGTCGCCGCGATGCTCATCCGCGCGGGGCGCGAGGACAAGGCCGTCGAGCACCTCGAAGCCGCGCGCAAGCTCCGGCCCGAGGCGGAGAACGTCCTGCGCCAGCTCGCCGAACTCTACGAGCGCACCGGCCGCGCCGACCGCGCCGCCGACGCCCGCCAGACACTCGCGGCGATTGACGCCCGGCAGACCGCGGCGGCCGCCGCCGAAGAACGATAAGAAACGGAGCCTCGTGATGACGACCCACACCGGAATCCTGACGCGCGTCGAGATCGAATCGATGGGCCCGCCCGTCCTCGAAGAGCTGCGCGAGGCCGACGTGCCGGCGAGCTTCCTGTGCGACCTCGCCCTGAAGCACGTCGCGCAGATGCCCGAGCCGCACACGCGGAGCATCTCGGAGGAGCTGAAGCTCCCGCGCGCCCTCGTCGAGGAGATTCTCATCCACCTGACGCGCGAGAAGATGATCGAGGTGAAGGGGCAGGTCGCCGTCGGCGCGACGCGCTACGCGATGCTCGACCGCGGCTGGGAGCGCGTCGCGCGCGTGCGCGACCTCTGCGGCTACGTCGGCCCCGCGCCCGTAAGCCTCAGAGACTACGCGCACATGATGCGGTTGCAGGCCGTGCCCGCGCGCGCCGCGACCGTGGACACCGTGCGCGCCGCCTTCCGCGACCTGGTGCTCCCCGAGTCGCTCATCCAGACGATGGGCTGCGTCATCAACTCGCGCCGCTCGCTCTTCATCACGGGCCCCGCGGGCACGGGCAAGACGGCCGTCGCCGAGCGCATCAACTCGGGGCTGCCCGGCTACATCTGGATACCCTACGCCATCGAGGTGGACGGCCAGATCATCCGCGTCTTCGACACGCACAACCACCGCCCCGCGCCCGAGACGGAGACGCCGACCGACTACGACCGCCGCTGGGCGTTGGTCGAGCGCCCGCTCGTCATCGTCGGCGGCGAGCTCACCCTCGACGACGCCGACTTGCAGTGGAGCGAGGCGGCGCGCTTCTACGAGGCCCCGTTCCAGTTGAAGTCGAACGGCGGCACGCTGGTCGTGGACGACTTCGGCCGCCAGCGCGTCGAGCCGCACGAACTCTTGAACCGCTGGATCGTGCCCCTGGAGAAGCGCGTCGATTACCTGACGCTGCACACGGGCAAGAAGATCGAGGTGCCGTTCGAGCAGTTGGTCGTCTTCTCGACGAACCTCGACGAGAAGGACTTGGTTGACGAAGCCTTCCTGCGCCGCATGGGCTACCGGGCGCGGGTGGAGCCGCCGACGCCCGCGGCCTACGTCGAGATTTTCAAGCGCGCCGCCTACACGCGCGGCCTGCGGGTCGAGCAGCACTGCATCGACCATCTGCTCAACAACTACATGCTCGAACACCGCCAGATGAAGGCGTGCGAGCCGCGCGACCTGCTCGACCGCATGACCGACATCTGCCTCTTCGAGGCGCGCCCGCCCGAGGTGAGCGTGCGCCTCATCGACGCGGCCTGGCGCAACTACTTCGGCTCCTCGCACGGCTTCGCCGCGCAGGAACAGACGCGGAAGAACACGGGGGACTTAGCAGATGCGAACCCGCTCCAAATCTGAACGACTGCTGACGAAGGGCCCGCTGCTCGTCGTCATCCTTCTGGCTATGTCTTCGACGGCGCTCGCCGACCAGTTGAAGCTGAAGGACGGGACGACGATTGAGGTCGATGAGGCTTGGGAGGATTCGCACGGCGTCTGGTACAGGCGCGGCGGCGTGACCAACCTCCTCGATAAGTCGCGCGTGCGCGAGGTGGTGAAGGCCGCCGCCGCCGCCGCGAAGGAGGCGAAGGCCGCGGGCGAGTCGTCTGTCGTCAAGGCCGCCGATGAGGCTACGCGGAAGGCCGAGGAAGTCCAGACCGTGTGGATACACCTCGTCGGCGGCGCGAAGATGGAGGTGGACGAGGCGAGCGAGGGCGCGGACGGCGTCTGGTTCAGGCGCGGCAACATCTCGACCTTCGTCGAGAAGGCGCGCGTCGAACGCATCGAGCGCGAGCGCCTCGCCCCCGAAGAGGTCGCGGCCGACGGCGCGCCGAAGAAGAGGCGCGAGCGGCGCTGGACGACGGGCAGCGCCAAACTCGACGCCATCATCCGCCAGAACGGCGCGCGCCACGGCGTAGACCCCTACCTCATCTTCTGCGTGATGGAGCAGGAGTCGCACTTCAGCTCGAAGGCCGTCAGCCCCGCGGGCGCGCGCGGCCTGATGCAGCTCATGCCGGGGACGGCCGCGCGCTTCGGCGTGCGCAACCCGCACGACGCGGCGCAGAACGTCTCGGGCGGCACGCGCTACCTCAAAGAGCTGCTGCGCCGCTTCAAGGGCAACGTCACGCTCGTGCTCGCCGGCTACAACGCGGGCGAGGGCAACGTCATGCGCTACGGCTACCGCGTGCCCCCCTTCCGCGAGACGCGCAACTACGTGAAGCGCGTGGGCGGGAAGTACGCGAGGGGAGAGTAGGCAGTAGGCAGACGGCAGTAGGCAGTCAGCCGCACTTCGCAAGGGCGCGATTGTTCGGCGCCGGAGTTCGCCGAGGTCAAAACATGAACGTTCGAGGGTGTGCTGCTCTTGACTGCCTACTGCCATCTGCCTACTGCCTGCTGTCTGCTGGAAGTTTCCCCCCGTTGCGCCTGTCTAATGGCTGAGGTGTTTTGAGGATGAAGACACGCCTGTTGAGTTTCGTCCTGGTCTTCGCCGCCGCGGCCTCCGCGGCGCAGGCGCAGGCTCCGGCCGGTTCGACGACGCTGACGAACGCGTCCGTCGTGAAGCTCGTCCGCGCGGGGTTCAAGGAGAAGACGGTCATCGCCATCATCAACGCGCGCCCCGTCAGCTTCGACCTGTCGCCCGACCGACTGATTGAGCTGAAGAAGGGGGGCGTGCCCGAGCGCGTCATCCTGGCGATGCTCGCGCGCGCCGAGTCGGTCGATTTCGCGTCCGACGGCTGGGACGAAGACGAGATGCCCTTCGGCGGCTTCGGGCGCGAGGGCGGCCGTCAGGGCTCGCCGGGCGCTACGGGTTCAGACCCCGGCGAGGTGAACATCTTCGGCTCGTCGGGCGGTTCGAGCGGGCAGACGCGCTCGCGCGGCCGTGACGGCGGCGACAGCTCCGACACGATGACGACGGGCAGCGCTTCGGTGCGCATCATCAAGCCGCCGACCGAGGCGGGCGGCTCGGCGAAGCTCGAACGCACGCCGACGCTGACGAACGACTCGGTGGTGGAGCTGGTCGAGGCCGGCTTCTCCGAGGGCACCATCGTCCGGCGCATCGAGCAGTCGCCGGTCGAGTTCGACCTCGCGCCCGCGAAGCTCGCCGAGCTGCGCAGCCGTCGCGTGACCGAGCCCGTCATCAACGCCATGCGCGCCGCGATGGGCGAGGACGAGAAGGAGCCCGCGCGCCCCGAGAAGTGAATGATGAGAGCGGCTAAGAATTCGTTAACCACAGAGACACAGAGGCGCAGCCATAAGCCGGGAAGCCGTGTCTCTGTGTCTCTGTGGTTAATTCTCGTCTGCGGCGTGTTCGCCGGGCTCATTCACGTCCCTGCCGCCTCGACTCAGAATCGCGGGCGCGGCACCCGGCCGGCGGGGCCGTACGTGCCGCCTTCCTCCGACGAGCCGCCGCCCAACCCCTGGCTGAAACCGAGCGTCGCGCCGCGGCCGCAGGAGGCGCAGGTTGAGAAGCAGCGGGACGAGGAGGTCAACGAGGACGAGGTCGTCCGCATCAACTCGTCGGAAGTGCTGCTGCCCGTGACGGTGCGCGACTCGTCGGGCGCTCTGGTCACGGGCCTCACGCGCAAAGACTTCAAGGTCTTCGAGGACGGGCGCGAGCAGCCCCTGAGCGACCTCTCGTTAAGACAGGTCCCGGTGGACGTGGCGCTGCTCGTGGACGCCTCCTCGTCGGTCGCCGAGAGCTTCGAGGACTTCCGCCGCGCGGCCGAGGAGTTCGCCGGGCGCGTCGCGGAGGAAGACCGCTTCTGCCTCGTCAAGTTCGACGACCGCGTCGAGCTGCTGCTCGACTGGTCGAAGAGCCGCCTGCAACTGCGCCGCGCCCTGAACCGGCTCTCGACCGGCGTCTTCACGCGCTTCAACGACGCGCTGCTGCTCTCGGCGCGCGAGCAGTTCCGGAAGAACGAGCGGCGGCGCGCGCTCGTCGTCCTGAGCGACGGCATCGACAGCAACCGCGGCTCGGCCACCGCCGAGGCCGCGCTGCGCGCGCTCCTTGAGACGCAGGTCACGGTCTACGCCATCGCCAACACGGAGATCGAGCGCGCGCGCAAGACCGCCGAGCTGGACAACCTGCTCGGCGCGGGCGACGCCTCCGTCCGCTTCAACCAGCTCCGCATCGGCGACCTGCGCGAAGGCTTGCGCGTGCTCGACGCGAGCGAGCAGAACCTGTCGGTGCTCACGCGCGCGACCGGCGGACGGCTCTACCGCCCGCGGAGCTTCCGCTCGCTCGGGGGCGTCTACGCCGAGATCGCCGACGAGCTGCGCCACCAGTACGCGCTCTATTACACGCCGACCGCGCCCGCGCGCGACGGCCGCTTCCGCCGCGTCCGCGTCGAAGTGCCCGGCCGCGACTACGAAGTCACGAGCCGCGTCGGCTACTACTCTCAAAGGCAGTAGTCAGTAGTCAGTAGACAGTAGCCAGTAGCCAGTAGGAAGAAGGTTTTTCTACTGGCTACTGGCTACTGGCTACTGACTACTCCCATTTGACACCCTCCGACCGGCTCGTTTATAACGTTCGCGTCAGTTAGGACACGTTCAGGGCATGACGCACAACCCCCACACCGCAGCGCACCGCCATCATGGCCACCACGGCCATGCGCGCGGCCGCGTGTGGGGTGATTCGTAGAGCGCCGGTTCTCGGGCAGTAGCAGGGCGCGGAAAGATTTCACCGGCACACGCCGCACGCGACACCGTCTGTGTCGGGCGGCGTTTTCGTTTTTGGCGTTCGAGTTCTGATGGAGCCCCTTTCCAAAATTCCCGGCGGGATGCGCTACTACTTCGGGCGTGAGGCGCGCCTGCGCCGCGCGGTCGAGACGGCGGCGATGGCGGTCTTCGACGGCTGGGGCTACGAGGAGATCGCGACGCCCTCCGTGGACTACTACGCGCTGTTCGAGCGCGGCATGGGGCGGGTCGAGGCGCAGCGCGCCTTCCGCTTCGCCGACACGGACGGCCGCCTGCTCGCGCTCAGGCCCGACATCACCTCTTCGGTCGCGCGCGCCGCGGCGACGCTCTTCGCCGGCGCGCCGCGGCCGCTGCGCTTCTGCTACGCCGCTTCGGTCTTCCGACAACTCCCGCACTCGCGCGCCGAGTGGCGGCGGCAGGGGCGGCAGCTCGGCTGCGAGCTGATCGGGGCGGGGCGCGCGGACGCGGACGTCGAAGTCCTCGCCATCGCCGCCGAGGTGCTCGAACGGCTCGGCCTCGCGGGCTCGTACCGCGTCACGCTCAACCACGTCGGCGTCTTCAACGGCGTCGCCGAACAGCTCGGCCTCTCGACGGACGCGCGCGAGGAGATGCGGCAGCTCGTGGACGCGCGCGACGTGGGCGCGCTCGGCGAGTTCCTCAAGACGCTGGGCCGCTCAGAGGCGACCGTCCGGCGCGCCTCGCGGCTCGCGCGACTCTCCGCGGGGCGCGCGATTCCGGAAGGGGCGCGCGAGACTCTTGCGAACGAGCGCTCGCGCGCCGCGCTCGACGAGCTTGAGAGGCTCCTCTCCGCGGTCGAGGCGCTGGGCCTCAGCGAGGGCTTCTCGGTCGATCTGTCGGACGTGTCGGGGCTCGACTACTACACGGGCCTCGTCTTCAAAATCTACGTCGAGGGCGCGGGCGCGCGGGTCGGCGGCGGCGGGCGCTACGACGACCTGACGGCCAACTTCGGCCGCCGCGAGCCGGCCATCGGCTTCATGCTCGACCTCGACGCGCTCACAGAGGTCATCACCCGCCGCGACTTCGAGACGCAGAACGGAGCGGAGACGCCCGCCGCAATCCACGGGGACGACGTGACGGAACGCTTCCGCGACGCGCGACAACGCCGGGCGCGCGGCGAGCGGATAAAGATGGATTAAGATGCTGACGATTGCGATTGCGAAGGGCAGGATGCAGCGGGACGCGCTGGCGCTGCTGGCGCGCGCGGGCGTGCGCGTGGGCGCGGAGGCTTTGGCGTCGCGCAGGCTCGCCGTCGAGGACGAGTCGGGCGGCTACCGCTTCGTCTTCGTCAAGCCCTCGGACGTGCCCGTCTACGTCGAGCACGGCATCGCCGACTGCGGCGTCGTCGGCCGCGACGTGCTGCTCGAAGCCGGGGCCGACGTGTTGCAGCCGCTCGACCTCAAGATCAACCGCTGCCTCATCGCGGTCGCCGCGCGCGAGGGCGGCGAAACCTCGCGCGCGGGCGTGCTCCACGTCGCGACGAAGTACCCGCGCGTCACCTCCGCGCACTTCGGGGCGAAAGGCGTCCCCGTCGAAATCATAGAACTCTCGGGCTCGGTCGAACTCGCGCCCGTGCTCGGCCTCTCCGACTGCATCGTCGATCTGGTCGAGACCGGCCGCACACTCGCGGAGAACGGGCTGGCCGTCGTCGAGACCATCACGGAGTCCACCGGCCGCCTCGTCGTCAACCGGGCCAGCTACCAGTTGAAGGCCGAGGCCGTCACGAAGTTGATCGGCGACCTGGGCCGTGTCGTGAGCGAGGGAGGGGCAGAGGGTTGATAGAGGTCGTCACAGACATCGGACGCCGCCGCGAGCGGCTCGCCGCGATACACGCGCGCAGCGTCGCGGCCGACGCGGAGCTGACTTCGGTCGTCGCGGCCATCGTGGAGGACGTGCGCCTCCGCGGCGACGCGGCGCTCGTCGATTACGCCGCGCGCTTCGACGGCGTGCGCCTGCGCCCCTCGGAGCTGCGCGTCGGAGAGTCGGCGCTGCGCGAGTCGGCCGCGAGCGTTGACGCGCGCGTGCTCGAAGCCGTGCGCGCGAGCGTCGGGAACGTCCGCGCCTTTCACGAGCGCGAGTTGGTTGAGAGTTGGGAGTTCGAGGCCGGGCGCGGCGTGCGGCTCGGCCAGCGCGTCTCGCCGGTCGAGGCGGCCGGCCTCTACGTCCCCGGCGGGACGGCGAGCTACCCCTCTTCGGTCGTGATGAACGTCGTGCCCGCGCAGGTCGCGGGCGTCAGCCGCGTCGCCGTCGTCACGCCGCCGCGTACTCTGAACGAAACGCCCGCCGTCGCCGCGACGCTGCTCGAGCTGGGCGTGACGGAGGTCTACCAGGTCGGCGGCGCGCACGCCGTCGCCGCGCTGGCTTACGGCACTGAGACCGTCCCGCGCGTCGATGTCATCACGGGGCCGGGCAACAAATTCGTCGCCGCCGCCAAGCGGCTCGTCTACGGCGCGGTCGGCATCGACTCGGTCGCGGGGCCGTCCGAGGTCGTCGTGCTCGCCGACGAGTCGGCGCGGGCCGACTTCATCGCCGCAGACCTGCTCGCGCAGGCCGAGCACGGCGAAGACGCCTCCGCGGTTCTCGTCACGACCGACCTCGAACTCGCACGGCTCGTCGCCGCGCAGGTCGCGCTTCAGGCCGAGACGCTCCCCCGGAGGTCTGTCGTCGAGCGCTCGCTCGCGGACTTCGGCGCCGCCTTCGTCGTCGGAGACATCGAAGAGGCTTGCGGGATAGTCAACGAACTCGCGCCCGAGCACCTCGAAATCATGACGCGCGACCCCGACGCGTGGGCCGCGCGCGTCCGCCACGCCGGGGCCATCTTCTACGGCGAGCACGCGCCCGAGGCCGTCGGCGACTACTTCGCCGGCCCCAACCACGTGCTCCCCACGGGCGGGGCCGCGCGCTTCTCCTCCGCGCTCGGCGTCCACAACTTCCAACGCCGCACCAGCGTCATCCGCTACACGCGCGAGGAGCTGCGAGAGACCGCGCCGCTCATCGCCGCGCTCGCCGAAGCGGAGGGCCTGGACGCGCACGCGCGCTCGGCCTTGATTAGAGTGAAGGGTTGAAAGGGCAGATGGCGAACCCGCTCGACAAGATTAAGCCACGCGTCCGCGGGCTGAAGGCTTACACCTTGAAGCCCGACCGCGGCGCGGTGAAGCTCAACCAGAACGAGAACCCGTGGGGCGTGCCGGCGGCCTTGAGGCGCGAGACGATCAAGCGGATGAAGTCGCGCGACTGGTCACGCTACCCGGACTTCGTGCCCGCGTCGCTTCACAAGAAGCTCGCGGGCTTCGCGGGCTGGCGCGCGGACGGCGTCGTCGCGGGCAACGGCTCGAACGAGCTGATACAGGCGACGTTGATGGTGACAGTCGCCGAAGGGAAGCGCGTGCTCATCTCGGAGCCGACCTTCGCGCTCTACCGTCAGGTCGCGACCGTGCTCGGCGGAGAGGTGTTGAGCGTGCCCCTCGACGACGGGCTGGGGTTCGACGTGCCCGCGCTGCGCGAAGCAATCGAACGCGAACGACCCGACGTGACCATCCTCTGCTCGCCGAACAACCCGACGGGCTGCCGCGTCGAGGAGGGCGCGCTCGAAGAACTTTTAGAGACGACCGGCGGCATCGTCGTCATCGACGAAGCCTACTTCGAGTTCTCGGGGCGCACGGTCGCGCCGCTCCTCGCACGCCACATGAACCTCGCCGTCTTCCGCACCTTCTCGAAGGCGATGGCGCTCGCGGGCCTGCGCGTCGGCTACCTCCTCGCCGCGCCCGAACTCGCGCGCGAGGTCTCGAAGGCCGTGCTCCCATACAACCTCAACCTCTTCTCGCAGACCGCGGCCGAGGTCGCCGTCGAGCTGTACGAGGCGGAGCTGCGCCCGACGGTCGAGCGCGTCATCGCGGAGCGCGAGCGACTGTTCACAGAGCTTCGGAACATCGAAGGGCTCGCGCCCGTCCGCTCGTGCGCGAACTTCATGGTCGTTCGTTCCGCAATCGAGCCGCGGCGCGTCTACGACGAGCTGCTCGAACGCTTCGGCGTGCTGATTCGCGACGTGAGCGGCTACCCGAAGCTCAAAGACTACTTCCGCGTCAGCGTCGGCACGCCGGAAGAGAACGACCGTTTACTTAAAGGCTTGCGCGACATCTTCGGAGGATGAAAGGCTGATGTCCACAGAACTACAGACGAACGTGCGCGAGGCGGAGGTGCGGCGCAGGACGAAGGAGACGGACGTGCGCGTCCGCCTCTCGCTGGACGGGACGGGGCGGTCGCAGGTCTCGACCGGCGTCGCCTTCCTCGACCACATGCTTGAGCTGTTCGCGCGCCACGGACTGTTTGATCTGGAAGTCGAGTGCCGCGGCGACCTGCACATCGACGACCACCACTCGGTCGAGGACGTGGCGATAACTCTGGGCCAGGCGTTCTCCGAGGCGCTCGGCGACAAGGCGGGCATCTCGCGCTACGGCGAGGCGACCGTGCCGATGGACGAGGCCCTGTGCCGCACTGTTGTAGACCTTTCGGGCCGCTTCTACCTCGTCTATGCGGTCGAGACGCGGCGGCACGTGATCGGCAACTTCTCGGTCGAGCTGGCCGAGCACTTCTGGCGCTCGCTGGCCGAGGCCGCGCGCTGCAACCTCCACATCGACTGCCTGCGGGGGCGCAACACGCACCACATCCTCGAAGGCACGTTCAAGGCGACGGCGCGCGCTCTGCGCCGCGCGGTCGAGCGCGACCCGCGCGTGACGGGCGTGCCGAGCACGAAGGGCACCCTGTGAGCGTCGCCATCATCGACTACGGGGTCGGCAACCTACGCTCGGTGGAGAAGGCTTTCCACGCGGGCGGGGTGGAGGCGCAAGTCAGTTCAGATGAAAAGACGTTGCGCGCCGCCGACAAACTCGTGCTGCCGGGCGTCGGCGCGTTCCGCGCGTGCATGGGGGCTTTGACGGAGCGCGGCTTCGACCGCCTGGTGCGCGAACGCGTGGAGGCGGGGACGCCGCTCTTAGGCGTCTGCGTCGGGATGCAGATGCTCTTCGAGGAGTCGGAGGAGTTCGGCACGACGCGGGGCTTAGGCTTCCTGCGCGGCCGCGTGCGACGCTTCCCCGACGGCCTGCGCGTGCCGCAGGTCGGCTGGAACCAGGTCGAATGGAAGGGCGGGCACACGCTCTCCGAGGGGATAGGCGACAAGACCTTCTTCTACTTCGTCCACTCCTTCTTCTGCGAGGCGGACGAGGCGGCGGCGGTCGTCGGCGAGACGGAGTACGGCATCACCTACCCTTCGGTCGTCGCGCGCGGCAACGTCTGCGGCGTGCAGTTCCACCCGGAGAAGAGCCAGGCCGCCGGGCTGCGGCTACTCAAGAACTTCGCGGAGTGCAAATAGGGTTAGTACCACCTGCGGTAGCTGGTGGTACTGACCTGATTCATCATGCTGGCTAAACGCATCATCCCGTGCCTGGACGTGGACGCCGGCCGCGTCGTGAAGGGCATACGGTTCGTGTCGCTGGTGGACGCGGGCGACCCCGTGGAGCAGGGGAAGCGCTACGACCTCGAAGGCGCGGACGAGCTGACGTTCCTCGACATCACCGCCTCCTCCGACAAGCGCGCCATCGTCTCGGAACTCGTCCGGCGCGTGGCCGACGAGGTCTTCATCCCGCTCTGCGTCGGCGGCGGGCTCGGCTCCATCGAAGACGTGCGCGCGGTGCTGCGCGCGGGCGCGGATAAAGTCTCGCTCAACACGGCCGCCGTCGAGCGCCCGGAGTTCATCACCGAGGGCGCGAACGTCTTCGGCAGTCAGTGCATGGTCGTCGCCATCGACGCGCGCCGCCGGAAGGGGGGCGCGGGCTGGGAGGTTTACACGCACGGCGGGCGGCGCGGCGTCGGCTGGGACGCGGTCGAGTGGGCCGCGCGCGCCGAGAGCCTGGGCGCGGGCGAGATTCTTCTGACGAGCATGGACAGGGACGGGACGAAGGACGGCTACGACGTGGAGCTGACGCGCGCCGTCGCGGACGCCGTAACGATCCCCGTCATCGCTTCGGGCGGCGCGGGGCGGCTCGAACACTTCTACGAGGCGCTGACGGCGGGCGGCGCGAGCGCCGTGCTCGCCGCCTCGCTCTTCCACTTCGGCGAGTTTCAGATAGGCGAGGTAAAGTCCTACCTGCGCGAGAGGGGAGTCTTGGTGAGATGAGTGTGAGGCCGGAGGACGTGCGTTTCGACGAGCGGGGCCTGGTCCCCGCCGTCGTGCAGGACGCGCGGACGCGCGAGGTGCTGACGCTCGCGTACATGAACGAGGAGAGCCTGCGCCGGACTCTTTCGGAGGGCGAGACGTGGTTCTGGTCGCGTTCGCGCTCGGAACTCTGGCACAAGGGCGCGACCTCGGGGAACACGCAGCGCGTCGTCGAGGTGCGGCTCGATTGCGACGCGGACGCCCTCGTCGTCCTCGTCGAACCGCGCGGCCCCGCCTGCCACACCGGGGCCGTCTCCTGCTTCCGCGTCGAAGAGGTCGGGAGGGACGCCGCCGGAATCGGCGACGTGCTCGAAGGGCTGTACGCGGTCGTCGAAGGGAGGCGGCGCGAGATGCCCGAGGGCTCTTACACGACCTACCTCTTCGAGAAGGGCCTGAACAAGATTCTGAAGAAGGTCGGCGAGGAGGCGGCCGAGACCATCATCGCGGCGAAGGACGAAGACGAGGGCGCCCTGACGGCGGAGGCGGCCGACCTCGTCTACCACCTCGTCGTCCTCATGGTCGAGCGCGGGTTGACGCTCGAAGCGCTGGCGGGCGAGCTCGCGCGCAGGCGCGGGGGAGGGAAGTCGGATGAGTGACACGGGGTTGAAAGAGCTGCTCGACTTCTCGGTCTCCGCCGCGCGCGAGGCGGGCGAGATAACCCTCAAATACTTCCGCCGGAAGTTCGAGACGCGCCTGAAGGGCAAGGACAACTTCGTCACGCAGGCCGATACGGAGGCCGAAGAGTTCCTGCGCCGGGAAATCATGAAGCGCTTCCCCGGCGACGCCATCGTCGGCGAGGAGGGCGGCGTGACTGAGGGCTCGACGGGGCGGCGCTGGATCATCGACCCCATCGACGGCACGTACTCCTTCGTCCACGGCGTCCCCTTCTACGGCGTGCTGCTGGGCTGTGAGGTTGACGGCGACCCCGCGGTCGGCGTCATCAACATCCCGGCGCTCGGCGAGGTCGTCTATGCGGCGAAGGGGCTCGGCTGCTTCTGGAACGGCGAGCCGGCGCGCGTCTCGCAGACCGAGAGGCTCGAAGACGCGCTGCTGCTCTCGACCGACTTCGGCTCGTGCGCGCGGTACGGCTTCGGCGCGCCGGCCGACGTGTTGCAGCGGCGCGCGGCGCAGAGAAGGACCTGGGGCGACTGCTACGGCTACGTCCTCGTCGCCACGGGGCGCGCGGACGTGATGCTCGACCCGGTGATGAACGTCTGGGACTGCGCGGCGCTCCTGCCCGTTCTGGAGGAGGCGGGCGGGACGTTCACGGATTGGCAGGGGCTTCGGACGATCCATTCGGGGAACGCCGTGGCGACCAACGGGGCTCTCTTCGGCGAGGTCATGCAGATTATCAAGGAAAACGGCCGGAATCCCTAAACTTTCCCACCCCCGCGAGTCAAAAAAGCCGGCCCCTCCCGCTAAGCTTGCGATGCGTGTGTCATTAGTCTACACTGCTCGACGATAAGAGGGTGCCGGGGCTCTTTGACTCGGATAACCCTCTTCCGTCGGGGGGGCCAAAAGTCGGCAGGGAACACTTTCCCCTGTTATTTCTTCACTTAAGCAAAACCCTCGCGGCTGGCATAGTCATTGCTGAAAGCCTTGTGCCGGTCTACGTCTGGCCGGCGGTAAGATACACAGGAGAGGTTTGGTATTCCCGACGGGCGCCGGGTCGAAGCTTTCCGAAGACCTCGAACCCGGCGCCTTCGAACTAATAGACCGCCGTTCGGCCGCCACGGCCGTTCGCGTAGATGGATGAAGGGACGAAGAATGAAACCGATTAAGCACGCTGAGAAGGCACTGGCGACTGTCGCGGGCGGCCTCTTCAACACAATCCAGTTTTTCAACCAGTACAGGCCGAACGAGTCGTTCATCCCGAAGTGGTCGGACAAGCCTCTGCTCAAGTCCTGGCAGAAGTCGAAGCCGCCGCTCGGCTTCCCCCGCACCACCGACTCCCTGTGCCCGAAGTGCGTCATCGAGGCGCGCAACAAGATTCTGAGCGCGCCCACCATCGACCCGTCCATCCTCGTCCAGGAGAAGGTCGGCGAGATCAAGGCGCAGATCATCGAGCGCGACGGCCAGATCTGGATGGTCAAGGACTGCCCCGTCCACGGCCACTTCGAGGACATCATGGCGATTGACTCGAACTTCCTCAAACACATCGAGTCGATGTTCCCCGGCCGGGACATCCAGGCGCACAACGACGAGGGCCTGCACGACCACGGCTCCTCGTCCATCAAGTACGGCCGCGGGTCGGTCCTGACCATCGACCTGACGAACCGCTGCAACATGATGTGCGACCCGTGCTTCATGGACGCCAACCAGGTCGGCTTCGTCCACGAGCTTTCGCTCGAAGAGGTCAAGGAGATTCTCGACAAGGCCATCTCGATTAAGCCGCGCCGCCAGATGTCGGTGCAGTTCTCGGGCGGCGAGCCGAGCATCTCGCCGCACTTCATCGAGGCCATCCGCTACGCGCGCAAGGTCGGCTACAACTCCGTCCAGTGCGCGACCAACGGCATCGAGTTCGCCAAGTCGAAGGAGTTCGCCAAGGAGGCCGCCGAGGCGGGCCTGCGCTACGCGTACCTGCAGTTCGACGGCATCGGCAACGACGCCAACTCGCACCGCCAGGTCGGCAACCTCTTCGACGTGAAGCTGCGCGCCATCGACAACCTGCACGCGGCGGGCGTCGAGATCGTGCTCGTCATCACGCTCGTCAACGGCATCAACAACGACCAGGTCGGCTCGGTCATCCGCTTCGCGCTCGACAACCCGAAGAAGATCGCGTTCCTCTCGTTCCAGCCCGTCTCGTTCACGGGGCGCGACGAGGAGATCACCGACGAACGCCGGATGCAGCAGCGCTACACGCTCTCGCACCTCGCGCACGACGTGAAGAGCCAGGTCGGCATCACGGAGCCGAACCGCGACTGGTTCCCGCTCAGCTTGATGGGCGCCTTCGCCGACTTCGCCGACCTCGCGCACGGGCCGGACGCCGAGTGGGGCCAGGTCTCGTGCGGCTGCCACCCGAACTGCGGCGTCGGCACGGCCGTCATGATCGACAAGGAGACGAAGGAGATGGCCCCCGTCCCCGAGTTCCTGAACATCCCCGGCCTCGTCAAGGACATGCAGCGCATCACCGACGCGGGCCGCGGCAAGTGGATGTCGAACCTGATGATGGGCCTGACGCTCCTGAAGCACTACAACCCTTACAAGGCCCCTTCGCAGTTCTCGCTCTACGAGCTGTTCAAGAAGTTCGACAAGTCGTTCGGGCTGACCGGCAGGCAGTACGGCCGCGTGGACGGCAGGCGCTCGAAGCAGGACATCGAGGCGCGCCGCGCAGACCGCTGGAACTTCCTCTTCATCGCGGGCATGTGGTTCCAGGACTTGTTCAACTACGACTTCCGCCGCACCGAGATGTGCATCATCCCGTACGGCACGCAGGAGGGCGAGATCAGCTTCTGCGCCTACAACACGGGCATCGGCTGGCGCAACATCATCGAGCAGATGCACCAGAACGCGACCGTCGCGCAGTGGTACAAGGAGCACGGCCGCCACGAAATCTTCGCCAAGAACAAGAACGTCGAGCTGGCCGACGCGCCCGTCAGCCTCGTCCTGAACGAGGTTGACCTCCAGCGCCCGAACAAGCCCCAGATGGAGGGGCCGAAGACGGCCGCCGAGGAGGCCGCGATGATGCGCAAGCTCTACCAGGAGATGGTGCTGAAGAAGAAGCTCGGCGCGGACGTGGAGAAGAACACGCCCGTCCAGATCAAGGGCCTCTCGCGCAAGAGCAACGAGACGGCGAACGCCTAAACCGGTTCGTCAAACAACCCAGGAGAGCCCCGCGGCCGTTAAGAGTCGCGGGGCTTTTCCTTCGGCCGCGGTCGCTTGAATAAATCATTACGTTAAGGTGTAATGTCTGGCGGTTTAATCGTATGGTTCGCATTCTTCTAACAAACGACGACGGCATACATTCCGACGGCCTCACGAAGTTGGAGGAGGCCCTGCGCGAGGTGGGCGACGTGTACGTCGTCGCGCCCGCCTCCGAGATGAGCGGGGCGTCGCACAGCCTGACGCTCTCGCGGCCTCTGCGCATCCGCCGCATCGACGAGCGCCACTGGACGGTGGACGGCACGCCGACCGACTGCGTCACGCTCGCGCTCAACCAGATCCTGGGCCCCGACGAGTTGCCCGACATCTGCTGCTCGGGCATCAACTACGGCGCCAACCTCGGCGACGACGCGAGCTACTCGGGCACGGTGGCCGGCGCGCTCGAATCGACGATCCTCGGCGTGCCGGGCCTCGCCTTCAGCCTCGCCACGCGCGAGAACTTCGACTTCACGCACGCCGCGCGCTTCGCCATCACGGCCGTCCGCAAAGTTTTGGAGGAGCCTCTCCCCGAGGGGACGCTGCTCAACATCAACATCCCGCCGGGTGAGGTCGCGGGCGTGCGCGTCACGCGCCAGGGCATCAAGAAGGCGCGCCCCATCATCACCGAGCACATCGACCCCCGCGGCAAGGCTTACTACTGGATCGGCGAGGAGTATTTCGGCACGAGCACGGAGGACGGCACGGACTACGCGGCCGTCGAGGCGGGCTTCATCTCGGTCACGCCGCTTAGGAGCGACATGACCAACCACAGCGCGCTCGACGCGCTCGACCTCTGGAACCGCATGGGCGTCGAGGCGGTCGAGGGTCGCGAAGAGGATCAGCCGGCGGGTCTCGGTTGAAAGTTTTCGGCGAGTTCGGGAAGAGGGCTTTGAGTTCTTCGTCTTCAAACTGGTCGGCCGCGCAGTCCACGGGCTACCGCATCCCGCGCCAGCGCATGGTCGAGCGCCTGCGCGACCACTACCGCATCCGCGACCCGCGCGTCCTCGAAGCGATGGCGGAGGTGCCGCGCCACCTCTTCGTCCCCGACGCCTTGCAGGGGCGCGCCTACGGCGACCACGCGCTGCCCATCGACGCCAACCAGACCATCTCGCAGCCCTACATCGTCGCCCGCATGACGGAGCTGCTCGAAGCGGACAGGTCGAGCCGCGTGCTCGAGATCGGCGCGGGCTCCGGCTACCAGACGGCCGTGCTCGCGCGCGTCGCCGGCCAGGTCTACGCCATCGAGCGCATCGCGGAGCTGGCGCGGCAGGCGCAGACGCGCATACGCTCCCTGGGCATTTACAACGCGACGGTCAAGTGCTTCGACGGGACGATGGGCTGGAGCGCGCACGCGCCCTACGACTGCATCCTCGTCGCCGCGGGCGGCCCGCGCGTGCCCGAGCCCCTGCTCGCGCAGCTCAAGACGGGCGGCCGCCTCGTCCTCCCCGTCGGCGAGTCGCGCGAGTCGCAGCGCCTCATCCGCGTCGTCCGCACCGAAGAGGGCTTCCGGCATGAGGAGCACGGCGCCTGCGCCTTCGTCCCCCTCATCGGCCGCCACGGGTGGAGTAACGAAAGCTAATGGAATCCATTTACGAACTCTTACACCAGCTCAAGGAGCTGCTGAACCCGAAGAACATCATCGACTTCCTGACGACGAAGGGGCTTTGGTTCACCTACATCGGGCTGATCGTCATCGTGTTCGCCGAGACGGGCCTCGCCGTCGGCTTCTTCCTGCCGGGCGACTCCCTGCTCGTCGTCGCCGGGCTGGTCGCGCGCATGCACCCCGACCGGCTGAACGTCGTCATCCTGCTTGGCACGCTCTTCGTCGCCGCGGTCGTCGGCGACGCCGTCGGCTACTACACCGGGCTCAAGCTGGGCCCGAGGCTCTTCACGCGCCAGAAGTCGCTCTTCTTCCGCCCGAGCCACCTGCAGAAGGCGCACGAGTTCTACGAGAAGTACGGCGGCAAGACCATCATCATCGCGCGCTTCGTGCCCATCGTCCGCACCTTCGCGCCCATCGTGGCGGGCGCGGCGCAGATGTCCTACCGGCAGTTCGTCGTCTACAACGTGGTCGGCGGCTTCGCCTGGGTCTTCAGCATGATCCTCGCCGGCTACTTCCTCGGCACCCTCGTCGAGCGCGCCTTCGGCATCAAGCTCGAAGACCACATCGAGTGGGTCGTCATCATCGTCGTCCTGCTCTCGCTCACCCCCCCGCTCTACGAGTACCTCAAGTCGCGCCGCGAGAAGAAGGCCCGCCTGCGCGACGGAGACCTGCGTGTTTGACAGTATGAATTTCGACACTTAGAATGCTTTAGCAATCTTCGACGGGGCGTGGCTCAGCCTGGTAGAGCGCTCGGTTCGGGACCGAGAGGTCGGAGGTTCGAATCCTCTCGCCCCGACTCTCTTAAAAGAAGGAAGGCCACTCATCACGAGTGGCCTTCCTTCTTTTTGTGTTGAAGTCGGGTGGCTTCAGGGCTTGTCCACTCGGAGTATCGCCTGGAAGGGCGGGGCGGGGTTGGGGTAGGGGGGCTCGGGGTCGGCCTGGAGGAGGCGGAAGTTGTAGCCGAGGGCCGAGACGGGCGCGTTGTCGGGGAAGGGGCGGGGGGCCTGGCCGCGGATGGAGAGGATGAAGCGGGCGGTCTGGCCGCCGGGCTTGACGGCCTCGACGAGGATGGAGAGGGAGCCGGCGTGGACGCACTGGACGTTGCGCGGGCAGCGCGAGTCGAAGCCGACGTCGATGACGGTGACGCGCAGCTTGTCGGGCAGGAGGATGGCCGTCTCGTTGAAGCCGACGGTGAAGGGCGTGCCGAAGGCCGCCTCCTTCTGCGGCTCGAAGAAGCGCCGGCGGTACTCGTCCGAGGAGAGGAACGCCTTGACCATCTCGGCGCGGACGAAGTCGCCGCCGAAGTCGTTGAGCTTGTCGAGCCAGAACGCGTAGCCGCCCTCGTCCGGGTCGCGCCTGAGGTAGCCGAGGTACTGCATCAGGACGAAGGCCGGGGCGAATTCGCGGCGGCGGAAGTCCTCGTCGTCGGCCACCTTCAGGAGCACGCTCGCGCGCGTCTCCGTCCCCGCCTCCAGCCCCGCGACGAGCGCGGCGGACTCCGGGGCCGAGAGCGCGCCCGAGGCGCGCGCGTTCAGGCGCTCGACGTACTGCGAAGGCGTCAGGCTCTCGGGGAACTGTTCGCGGAAGGACGCGCGCGTGACGAACTCCTCGGCGAAGGCGCGGCGGTTGGCCGCAAGCCGCGCCTGCCAGTCGCCCTGCCCCACGACGACGCCCTCGCCCAACTCGCGCGCCTCCTTGACGAAGCTGCGGTAGGGAACCCGCGCCTCGAACGCGAGCTTGTAGAGCCTTTCGAGGAGGAAGGCCGTCTCCTGGTGTTCAATCGAGAGGAAGAAGGCCGCGCTGACGTTGATGCGCTTGACCTCGCGGCACTGCGCGTCCGTGCCGCACTGCTCGATCTCCTGCGTCCAGAACTGTAGGCCCTCCGCGTCGGGCTCGCGCGAGAGGAAGTCGAGGTAGTGCTGGCGGACGAAGAACTCCGACTCGTCGATGGGGTTTGCAGTGCCCGGGTGTTCGTCGTCGTCCAGGATGCTCAGTCGTGCGTCGGCGGGCGCGTCGAGCACCGCCGCGCCGCGCAGGTTCGTGAGCGTGACCGTGAGCGACTCGTCCCCCTCGACCGTGCGGTCGTCGTTGACGGTGACGCTGAAGGTCTTCAGGGCCTTGCCGGGCGCGAAGCGCAGCGTGCCGCGCGCGGTCGTGAAGTCGGAGCGCTCCGAGGCGGTCTCGCCCGCGCTGGTCGAGTAATCGACCGAGACCTCGCCCGAGAGGTCGCCCACGCGCGCCACGCCCACCTGCGCCGAGCGCCCGGCCTCGCCGACCGTGTACGCGGCCGAGTCGAAGTGCACGCGGCTCGTCCCGGCGGGGGCGGCCATCTCGGAGAGCTTTGCGAGGAAGCCCCCGTAGACGAAGTCGAAGCCGGGCGCGCGCACGCCGCGGTAGGCGTTGGCCGTGGGGAAGTCGTCCGACTCGGTGTAGCCGAGCAGGTAGACGAGCCCCGAAGGGCCTGCGTGGATGTCCGCGCCGAGGTCGTAGGAGCTGCCGCCGAGGCGCGTCGCGTAGAGCGCCTGCCCCGCCGGGTTGAGCTTGATGACGTAGGCGTCGGACGGGCCGTTGGGGTTAGACTGGAGGGGGTCGGACGGGGCGGGGAAGTCGGCCGAGACGGTGATGCCCGTGACGTACGCGTTGCCGGCGGCGTCGGTCGCCACGGCCGTCGCGTACTCGCCGCCGCAGAAGGTGACGTCGCTGATGAACCTCGAACGGCACATGTCCCGCGGCGTGCCGCTCAGGTAGGTTGAGTAGACGAGCCCCGCGCCCGCCGCGTTCAGCTTCGAGAGGAAGCCGTTGCCCTGCGGGTCGCGCGCGGTCGGGTGGAGCGCGCCCTGCACGGGGAAGTCCGGAGAGTCCGTGATGCCCGCGACGTGCACCTGGCCCGCCGCGTCGAGCGCCGCGCCGAAGGGGATGTCGCTGTGCGTGCCGCCGACGTAGGTCGAGTAGACGAGCGAGGCCCCGCCGGGCGCGAACTTCGACACGGCCACTTCGGTCGAGAAGAAGCCGACGGGCGTCTTCGCCGCCGTCTGGTAAGCGCCGGGCGTCGTCGGGTAGTCGCGCGAGTAGGTCGAGCCGACGAGGTACGCGGCGCCGGCCGCGTCCGCCAGGACGTGCGCGTCGAAGCCGCTCTCGGCGTCGCTGCCGCCGACGTGGGTCGAGTAGACGAGCGACTTGCCGTCGGGCGCGAACTTCGTCAGGAAGAGGTCTTCGGGGCCCTTCTTCGTCGGCTGAAGCGCGTCCTTGACGGGGAAGTTGTTCGAGGTCGTCCCGCCCGCGACGTAGGCCGAGCCCGCGGCGTCGAGCGCGATGCTCCGGCTCAGGTCAGAGCCGCCGCCGCCGAGGTAGGTCGAGTAGACGAGCGAGGAGCCCGCCGGGTCGAGCTTCGTGACGAAGCCTTCGTAGCTCCCGCCGCTCGCTGTCTGGAACGCGCCGGGCGTGACGGGGAAGTCTCTCGTCTCGGTCGTGCCCGTGACGTATGCGTTGCCGGCCGCGTCCACCGCGATGCCGTAGCCGCGGTCGCTGAGGCCGTCGAAGCCGCCCTGATCCGTGCCGCCGAGGTAGGTGAGGTAGTTGAGGGATGTGCCCGCCGGGTCGAGCTTGGCGACGAAGGCGTCGGTCAGGCCGCGGCGCGCCGTCTGGAAAGCGCCGGGCGTGGCGGGCAGCTCGCCCATGAAAGCCTCGGCCGTGCCGACGACGTAGACCGCGCCCGACGAATCCACGGCCATCTCGACGGCGCTGAAGAAGTAGGTCGAGTAGACGAGCACGGGGTCGATGACGAGCGCGTGCGCGGGGTCGTACTCGCCCACGCGGAAGCTGACCTCGTTGCGCCCGCGCAGGACGTAGCCGCCTTCGACCGCGCGCCGCGCGCCGTCGATCTGCTGGTAGATGACGGGCGCGCTCTGAGAGACAGTCCCGGCCCTGGTGTGCAGCAGCAGCCCGCCGTCCTTGCCGATGCTCAAACCGTCCGCGCCGCCGAAGCTCAACCTCACGTCGCGGTGGTCTGCGCCGGGCGCGAGCACGAAGTCGTATTCGAGGCGGCCCCCGTCGTCGCCGCCGTGGAAGACGAGGTCAACGCCGGGGTAGAGTTCGCGGTAGCGGACGCCCGAGAACGTCTTGAGCCCCGCGCGCCACTTCGAGGCGTCGCGGCCGACGAAGTAGTTGACCGTGCCTTCGAGCGCGCCTTCGCCCACGATCTCGGGGCGCGGATTCGCGCCGACGAAGCGCATGTTCACGAGTTGATAGGAGGGCTCGGGCGCGCGCGTCCCGCGGGCGTTCTCCCCAGGCGCCTTACGGAACGGCGCGCGGCCCGAGCCCTCCTTCCCGCCGCCCTTCAAAAGGGCGAGCGTGACCCCACCCGCTCCGAGCATGAGCGTGTGTCCCGCCCCGCGCGAGACGAAGCGCGCGCGGGGGTCGGCCTGCCCCGCGTTCTCCTCGAAGAACGAAGGCAACTGCGCGACAGACTTCTTCACGCCCCGCCCGGAACCGGCTGTGTTGATGTGCGCGGACGCGGGCGCCGTGCGTGAGGTCTCGACGGCGCGCGTTGCAGCCGGCTTCAGGCCGAGGACGAGCGCCAAAGACAGGAGCGAGGCCGTGAATGTTTGGCCGTTGCGGAGGTGTGTCAGGTGCATGGCTGAGTCCTTCGATGTGTGGACGCCGTTCGAGCCGCACGGAAACTTGATTGAGACTGTACGTTACAGGATGTCTGTTGACACCCGCGCGGCACCGGCATATCCTTCCCGCATCTAATTCGTAATCTCGCCGGAAAATGTCGCGCGGGATTTGCACCTCTGGCCCTCAGTCTTCCAAGGAGCTCACCCGTGAAGAAGCCGGCCCCTCAGACCGTCAAACTGCCGGCGTCCCCCGCGCCTGTTAAGAAGGCTGCCGTCCAGCCCGACGCGCGGCGGAAGCCCGTCGCGCCACCCGCGTACCGGCCGCAACCTCTGCCGAAGGCCCTCCAAAGGAAGGCCGCCCCTTCGCCGCCGCAGGCGACCGCCAGTCCGAAGCACCCGCCCGCCGCGCCGCCGGTTTATCGTCCCCAAGCGGTGCCCAAACTCTTACAGAGGAAGGAGGCCGTACTGCCGCGAGCGGGTGCGGCTCAACCGCGCCGCACTCCTCCCGCGCCGCCGGCCTACGTCCCCCGGCGGGAGGAGACTGCGCAGCTTATGCCCGCCAACGCCACACGACCGCCGGAGACCCCGACGCCGGCCTCCCGCACCGGGCACGGAGCACCACGGCCCGGACAGCGCGGCGGAAGCGGCGCACGGAACAATCCGCCTTCAAACACGCCGCCGAGTCCCATCCCCGGCGCGCGTCCGGGCAACAGAACGGCACGTCCCCTTCCGGCACCCGCGCCTTTTCGGGGCGCCGTGCAGCGGATGCCCTTACCGACCGAACTCGTCAGCCACATCATCAGCTTCACCAACCCGGATCGGGCCGAGCACACCAATTACAGCCTTGTCTCCAAGCAGTTCCACGAGGCGGCCTACGACCAGGGCGTACGCGACGAATTGTGGTACGGGGAGAACTCGCTCGCGCTGAACGCCCAGACACAACAGGAAGGCGCGCAGCACCGCGGCCCCCTCCAAGCCTCGTATCAGGAGGGCTCCTGCCGTCCGATTGCGCAGGCCATCGTAGCCCGCCTCACGCCCCTGGAAGTCAGTTGCATGGTCGGGGTTCTGCTCGGGCTGAAGGGGTGTTACTACATCACGCTCTCCGGCACCAAGTTTGGGACCGAAGGCCAGACGAAACTGGCGGCGCTCAAGATAGCCTGCGCGTCCGTCCCCGGCCTGACCTGCTACGAGGTTGTCGAACTCGGCAAGGTCGCCCGGCTCGACAGCATGGGGCACATCCCGCCAAACACCGTCAAAAATTTCAACGGAACAACCGTCAAGAGCGGGTTCGACGACGCCTCGACGAATGACGAGAGGATCAATGCGCCCCCCGGCACCTGCGCCCTGCCGCTCTTGATTGAGGCTTGCCGGCTGGCCGGGGACGCGCCGAAGTTCATGAGCGAGGTCCGCTACGACCCCGGCGGCAACTCGCCCGTCAAGGTTCGCATTGACCCGGACACAATCATCGAATGCGACCACAACGTTCCGACTCCGTCCTGCCCCAACTGTCGCGCCCTGACGCCGGCCCAGCTTAAGGGGGCCAGAAAGAGGGAGCGGGAATTTTTCCAAGGCATCAAGGCCAAGAAGCTGGACGCAGAGTTAAAACAGAAGCTGGCCGAAGAAGAGCTTGAGGAGAAGCAGCGGGCACAGCAAACCCGCCGCGAGATCAACCGGCAGCGAAACGAGCAGGCGGTGGTCGCCCAGTCGCAGTACGACAAAGTCGCATTTGGCATCCTCCGAGATGACGGTGTCTTTAATAAGATTCGAAGCGACAAAAAGCTTAAGAAGAAGCTTGCTAAGGCATCCGACGAAGAGATTTTCGGGTACCTGAAAATGGTCACCACCATCACCCCCCACAACGCGAGCAGTTTCTCCTTCAGTGATGACATCCGCACCAATCTCGCCAAGCACCTTGCCGAGTTCTAGCACCTTTGAACCGACCGGAGCGCCGCCGCACTAGAAGCTGAAGCGCAGCGCGAGTTGGACGGAGCGCGGGCCGCCGACCTGGTAGAGCGGGCTCAGGCCGCCGTTGACGCCGCCCGTGCCGAGGCTGCGCGCGAGCGTCTGCACGCTCTGCCCGAAGAGGCGGTTGGACAGGTCGCCCACGGGGTCGCCGAAGTTCGGGTGGTTAAAGACGTTGAAGAACTCCGCGCGCACCTGAACCCGCGCCGTCTCGCCGAACGCGAACTGGCGGCGCACGGCGAGGTCGAGCTGCGCGAGCCCGAAGCCGCGCAGAGCGTTGCGGCCGAGCGAGCCCTGCCGGCCGACGACCGCGCGGAACGCCGCCGGGTTGAGCCGCCGCCCGCCCGGGGCCGTCGGGTCTGCAAGGTAGACGGGGACGCCTTCGAGGAGGTCGGGCCGCAGGGCCTCGACCAGGTCGCCGGTGAAGACGCCGGTCGTCCGGACGATGTTGACGGGTGTGGCCGTGCGCGCGCGGAAGATGGCGTCGAGCGACCAGTCGCGCAGCAGGGCGCGGGCCGCGCCCTTCCTCCCGGGGCCGGGCAGGTCGAAGCTGAACGCGCCGCTCAGGGAGTGGCGCACGTCGAAGCTGGAGGGGCCGCGCTCGGTGCGCGTGTTGAAGCTGCCGAAGAAGAGCAGGCCGGTCGCCGAGTCGTCGGAGTCGTCGTCGATCGAGTGCGCCCAGGTGTAGGCGACGTGCGCCTGTAAGCCCCGCGTGAGCCGCCGCGCGTAGACCGCCTGCAGCGCGTTGTAGTCGGACGTGCTGGTGTTGGTCATCAGTCGCACGACCGCGAAGTTCTCGTTAGGTCTTATCAGGGCCGACTGCCGCAGCAGCCGCCGCCCCGCCGCGCCGACGTACGAGACCGAGAGCGACTGACCCGCGCCGAGCGGCTGTTCGAGCGCCGCGCTCCACTGCACGGTCAGGGGCAATTTCAAATCCGGCGCGAAGGCGTAGACCGTGCCGAAGGGCGGGTCGAGGTTGAGGGGCGGCGGCTCCGCCAGCTCGGGCGTGAGCGGGAACGGGACGTTAGAGAGCAGCCGCTCGCGCGCGTACGGGAAGACGCTGCCGAACGCCTGCGCCGCCTGCCCCGTGCCGAGGTCGTAGAAGATGCCGAGGCCGCCGCGCAAAGTCGTACCCCTCTCGGGCGAGAGCAGGTAGGCCGCCCCGGCGCGCGGCGCGAAGTTCTGGTAGGTCGTGCGCCAGAGCGGCGTGCCGCGCGGCGCGAACGTGATGACGCGCGCGGGAGGGGTGCCGCCGACGCCGATCAGGTTGAACCCTTCGCCGTTGCCGAAACCCTGGAAGACGGCCGGGTGGTTGCCGTTGCGCTCGGAGGGCGGCGGGTTCAGCTCCCAGCGCAGGCCGTAGACGACCGTCAGGTACGGCGTCACGCGCGCCGCGTCCTGCGCGTAGAGCGAGAGGTTGTGGAAGACGGGCTCGCGCGGCACGTCGTCGGCCGTGACCTTGACCTGGAAGGCTCTTCCGGTCGTCGCCGCGGCGCTCACGCCGTTCGTCGTCGAGTCGCCGAAGATGACGGTCTGCGCGTAGTTGAGCGGGCCGTAGACGGGCGTCAGCCGCCGGTAGTCGAAGCCCACCTTCAGCTCGTGGCCGGAGTGTGCGACCGAGACGTTGCCGACGAGGTTGAGCTGCCGCTGCCGGTTATCGACGTTCTTCCCCGTGCCGAAGCCCGCGTTGAGGCCGCCGCGCAGCGTGACTTGAAAGCCCGACGTTTCCGGCCGCGCGAACGGGGGGAAGAGGAGCGAGTCGCCGGGCGGCGTCGCGCCGCCGAAGTCGTCGAGCGTCAGCTCGGTCTCGCCGCGCGCGCGGCTCCAGTTGAAGCGGAGGTCGCCCGTCACCTTCGGGTTGAAGGCGGCCGTCGCGCCGGCCGTCAGAGTCTGCGTGTCGAGCGCGGTGCGGTTGACGGTGTTAAGGCTCTGCCCCGTCGAGCCGGGCGTGCCGACGCCGCCGCGCTGCGACGTGCGCGAGGGCGCGTAGGCCGTGCGCGCGAAGGCCGTCAGCCGGTTGTTGACGACGAAGTCGAGCCGCAGGCTCGCGGCGTCGAAGCGCGAGGGGTCTGTGTAGGCGGCGGCGAACTCCGCGAAGCCGTTTCCGAGGTCCGCGCCGTTCGGGCGGGGGAAGGCGTTCAGCAGCGGCCGCACCTGCGCGGGCGCGGTGGCGCGCGCGCCCGACGAGGGCACGTCGGTCAGGGCGTACTGCGGCTGCCGCAGGCGCATGCCTTCGTAGGAGGCGAAGAAGAAGGCGCGGTTGCGCCGGATGCTCCCGCCGAGCGTCGCGCCGAAGTCGTGCTGGCGGATGGCGGGGCGCGCCAGGCCGCGGCTGTTGGCGAACCAGTCGTTGGCGTCGAGCGCGCCGCCGCGGAAGTACTCGAAGGCCGAGCCGTGCAGCTCGTTCGTCCCCGAGCGCGTGGCGATGGCGACCTGCGCGCCGGGTGTGCGCCCGAACTCGGGCGCGTAAGAGGAGGTCATCAGGCGGAACTCTTCGAGCGCGTCGAGCGAGACGAGGTTGTTCGCGCCGCCGAGCACCGTGAGCGCCGGCAGCCCCCCCGCGGCGGCCTGGCCCGGCGACGCGCCCGCCGAGACGCCCACGTTCGCCGAGACGCCGTCCACGGTGAAGTAGTTGGCGTTGGCGCGCTGCCCGTTGACCGAGAACTGCCCCTGCTCGTTGAAGGTCGTGCGCGTGAGCACGGCCCCGGGCGCTAGCTCGAAGAGCGACTGGAAGCTGCGCCCGTTGAGCGGGAGGTGTTCAACGAACTGGCGGTTGACGACCGTGCTGACCGAGCTTGAGGCCGAGCGCTCGACGTTCGAGCTGAGCGCGTCGATGATCGTGACCGACTCGCCGACCCCGCCGACGTGCATGCGTATGCGGAGCGCCAGCCGGTCGCCGACGTTGAGCACGACGTTCCGGTACTCGAACGTGGCGAACCCGTCGCGCTGCGCCGTCAGGGTGTAACGGCCGGGCGGCAGGAGCGGCACGACGAACGCGCCCTCCCCGCCCGTCACCGCGTGGCGCTGCACGGCCGTGCTCAGGTTCAGTACGGTGATCTCGACGGCCGGTATGACCGCCCCGTTCTCGTCCAGCACCGTCCCGCCCAGCGTCGCCGCAGGCGACTGCGCCCGCGCCGCCGGGACGCACAACAAGGCCGCCGCGAGCACCAACGCCCGCGCCGCGAACCCAACACACTTGTTCGCCTTACCCAACATCACTTCGCTGTTGCAACCGGGTCAGAACCACCCGCGGTAGCGGGTGGGCCTTACACTGACGGCTTGATGGTTGATGAGAGTCGCGCTGTCTTCAATCATCCGGCATCTGTCACGCCCACCCGCTACCGCGGGTGGTACTGACCGCTATCTCCTTCAGAACCTTATGCCGAAGCCGACGCTGCCCTGGAAGTTGTGCGTCGTGCGCGCCGGAACCTGTACGAGCACGGGGGTGGGTTGCGTCAGCACGGGAACTTGATGCTCCCGCGAACGCAGCACCGTGTCGCCCAGGTCGAGGCGGAGGATGCTGCGCTCGGTCGGGTACATCTCCACGACGCCGCCCAGGTCGAAGGCGAAGTCCGTCCGCCCGAGCTTGTCCACACCGAAGCAGCCGGGCGGGGTCGGGATGAGTGGGATGCACCCGACGTTTCCTTGCAGCTCACCCGCCGTGAAGTGGACGAAGCCCGGGCGCGCCTTCGCGAAGACGCCTAAGCTCTCCCCGCGCTTGCCCGCCTTGATGCCGAACAGCCCCTGGAGCTTCCGCCCGCCCGTGAAGTCGTCCTCCGTCACCTCCCCCTCGCGCGGGAAGAAGTTGACCTCGGCCTCCAGCGTGACGTAACGGTTGACGTTGTAGCCGAGGCGGGCGCCGACGCCGGCCTCGGTGGCGCGGTGTTCCGTGGTCGTCATCACGAAGGCGCAGACCGGCGCGGGGCAGGGGGGGAAAGAGGTGGCCGATGCCGACCCGTTATCCACGTTCATGGCGGTGATAAGCCCGCCGACCTCCCACCTCGTTTCGTTATCCTGCGCGCGGGCCGCGCGCGGCCCCGCGATGAGAATCGCCGCCGTGAAGATGAGTGCGAGCAAGAGAGACCTGTGCATGTGTAACCCTCCGGGTTGAATGTTTGTGCCCCGCGCGCCGGCCGGGAGACTTGGCGCGTCCGTGCGAGGGTCGGGTTTGAAGTCAGTACGAACTCAGCGCTCGTACGCCTGTTCGATCTCGGCCGCCAGCCGCTCGGACGAAGAGAGCTGACGCCAGAACTGCTGCGACTTGATCGCGGCGGCCGACCCCGCGCCCTCCGAGATGGTGAAGGCCGAGCGCACCGCGCCGTCCTGCGCGTAGCTCAACTGGAGCAGGCGCTCGGCCGCCTGCCGGGGCGAGCCGCCCGCCGCGTCCGAGCCCGCGCCCTGCGCGCCGAACACGGCCGCCAACTGCGCGCGCAGCGCCGCCGCCTCGCGCCTGTAGGCGCCCGCGTGCTCGCGCACCATCGAGAGCCACTTGGCGCGCGCTTCCGCGTCGAGCGCGCGCACCTCTTCGGGCGTGAAGCGCCCGGCCATCTTCTGCAACGCCGAGGCGTGCAGCAGCGCCCGCCGCGAGTGGCTCATGGCGCGCGCGGCGAACTGCTTGATGGCCGCGTCCACGCGCTCGCCGTCGCTGAGCCGCGCCGCGAAGTGCGCGCGCAGTTCGGCGTCGGCCGGGATGCGGCCCGCGCTGACGACGACCTCGCGCTCGGTCAGCCTGTCGGGCGTGCCCGCGCGCTCGCGCCGCGCGAGGGCCTCCGCGACCGTCGAGACCTCGACGACGACCGCGGGGTTGTTCAGAACTGGGCCGAGGGCGCTGAGGATTGCCTCCTTGCGGCCCTCGGACTCGACGAGCGCCTCCACGCGCAGGGCTCCTCCTGTGGTGCGCCCCATGCTGACCTGCTCGCCGAGATTCGCCTTGATTCGATTGAGGAGGTAAGCGACCTCCACCTCCAGCTCTGCGGAGGCGACGGAAGGTTGCTTAGTCGCAACCGCGGCGTGCCGGGTTGTCCCGTCGCCCTGAGACTTCGCGCCGTCGCCCGCGCCCTGGGCCGCCCTGTCCGTGCCGAGCAACTCGGGTTCGAGCCGGTAGACGCCGGGCGGCACCTCTTCGGCGCGCCTGCGTTCGAGCCCGCCCTCGATGAGGCGGTACTCGAAAGCCTCGCCGCCGCGGCGCACGACGAGCGTCATGCGGAAGGCGTGCAGGTTCGACTTGTTGAGCCAGAGCCGCGCATCCTTCAACCCTTCGCCGTCAAACGACAACTCGCGGCCGATGATGTAAGCCCCGAGCTTGTCCTCAACCTTCAACCCCTCCTCGCCCGCGGCGAGTGATTTGAAGTTCGAGGCCGAGGGGTCTATGCGCCACACGTCGCCGGCCGCGAGCAGCTCGGCGGGCGGCACAGCGCCCGACTCGGTCGGCGCGGAGCCCTTACGGTAGACCGTGCTCGTGCCGTCCGACTTCGTCCACTCGCCGGCGACGAGTCGCCCGTGCTCGTCGTAGAGACGGCGCAGGCGGATGCCGCTCGCGCCGCCCTGCCACGTCTCGACCCGGCGGCGCGTGACGGGGCCGCGCCCGTCGGCCCGCGCCTCCTCGACGAAGACCGTGCGGTGCTGAACCTGAGTCGTGCTCAGGGCATTCGACTCTTCCGCCGCGGCCGCGCGCCGCAGAAGCTCCGCCGCGGAGACGGGCGGCACGTACAGCTTCGTGAAGAGCAGCGCCGCGACGACGAGCGCCGCCAAGCCGGCCGCGACCGCGCCGGGGCGGAGGACTGCGAACGGACTCCCGACACGTCCCAACACCTTCGAGAGCCAGCGCCACACGGCGACGTGCGGCAGGACGCGCCCGCCCGCGCGGCTGCTTTCCCGCGGTCTTTCATCTTCGCTTACGGCCTCCGGCTCGAAGGCCATGAGCGGGTCGCGGTAGACGACCTGCACGGTCGGCGCGGAGTCGATGTAAGAGAGGCGCGCTTCCAGAGTGCGCCGGTCGCTCAGGCCCACGCTCACGACGCAGTCGCCGTCCGGCCCCGAAGGCCGGAGCGCCGGGTCGAGGTAGAGCAGGCGCACGTCCTGCTCGCTGAAGATTTCGACGAAGCTGACCTCCTCGCCCGCGCCCACGTTGAGCTTCTGCTCGTTGACGACCGAGCCTACTCTTTGCGCGCCCACGGGGCGGCCGTTGACCGACACGCACAGCTCGCGCGGCCTGTGCTCGAACACGTCGCGCGCGCGCTTCCTGCAACGCGAAGTCTCCTCGGCGGTCGCGCGCCCGCCGCCGCCGCCTTCGCCCCCGTCGTTATTGTCGCCGTCGTCGCCGCCGCCCCCGCGCTTGCGCCGCGGCTCCGCGCCGAGCGAGTCCACGGGGAAGCGTTCCGAGAGCAGGGGCAGCCCGTGCAGGTCGTTGACCTCGTCGATGCAGCGCGGGCAGCTCACGAGGTGCGCCAGCGTCGCGCAGTCGGGCCCGCCCTTCGCCTCATAAATCTTCGAGAGGCGTTCGCCCGCCACGCACTCGCCGCGGCGCGAATCGAAAACACGCCCGCGGAGGTCGCGCAGAAGCTCCTCGGGCGTCTGCACGTAGCCGGTCGGGGCGGCGCGCACGGCGCGCTCCTTGTTGATGAAGCGCAGGCTCTCCGGGTCTTTCAGGTACTGCCGCGCCTCGCCGCGCGCCACGCGCAGGCGCTCCTCTACGGCCTCGCGCGTCGAGCCTGTGAAGCGCGCGATCTCGACGGGGTAGTAGCCGTGCATGAAGCGCAGGATGAGGACGCTGCCGGCCTTCGAGGACTCCTTGCGCACGCAGGCGTAGTGGCAGACCTGGCGCAGGTCGTCCTGCACGCGGATGAGGTCACGCGGGTCGGCCGCGCGCAGCACGAACTCGGCAGAGTCGTACTCGAAGACCGCGGGCTCGTCGCCGCGCCGGCGGCCCGCGCGCCTCATCTGCGAAATGTTCAGGTTGCGCAACATCTGGTAGAGATAGCCCTCAAGGTTCTGGATGCGCGCGAGGTCCGGGCGGGCGAAGGTGAACTGGACGAAGGCGTCGTGGACGAGGTCTTCGGCGCGCCCGGCGTCCCCCCCCGTCAGGCGCAGAGCCCACGCGCGCAGAGGCCCGTAGCGCGCGAGAAAGACCTCCTCGTGCGAGACCGCTTGCTGCTCCTCGGCGCGAAAGATTTCCGAAGGCTCCAACATCACTCTCAACCCTTAAGACGCGGGGCGCGGGCGCGAACCCACGGGCGCGGACGGAAAACTTTATCAGTTTTCGGGAGCGGGGCCGTACCGCGCCGCCCGGCCGCGGCACGTCGTTTGAAACAGGACTCGGGAAGAGCAATTTTAACGAGCCGTTTTCGGACAGGCCGAGCCCTGTCCGGCGGCGGGGGTGTCCGGAAAACGTTTTCAAGAGGAGAAGTCGAGATGGCAACAATCGAAGAGAGACTGACTGCCGCGGGGCAGGACGTGTCGGAGTTGACCGGCGGGGAGACCGAGACCTCATCCCGTTCCGTCAACGTCGGGCAGTACGAGCGCTGGGCGTCGGCGGTGGGCGGCGGCGCGCTGGCGCTCTACGGCATCACGCGGGGGAGCCTGGGCGGCATCGCGCTGGCGCTGGTGGGCGCGGCGCTCGTCCAGCGCGGCGTGTCGGGCCACTGCAACCTTTACGAGGCGATGAACTTCAACAGCGCCGGGGGCGAGGGCTTGCGCAACAGCGAGAACGTCTCGGTGCCGGGCGACCGCGGGACGAAGGTCGAGCACAGCGTGGTCATCAACCGCCAGCCCGCCGAGCTGTACGAGTTCTGGCGGCGCTTCGAGAACCTGCCGCGCTTCATGAACCACCTGGAGTCCGTGAAGCGCTTCGGCGGCAACCGCTCGCACTGGGTGGCGAAGGCCCCGGGCGGGACGACGGTCGAGTGGGACGCGGAGGTCTACAACGAGAAGGAGGGCGAGATGATCGCCTGGCGCACGCTCGAAGGCTCGCAGGTGGCCAGCGCCGGCAGCGTCCACTTCGAGCAGGCGGGCGAAGGCGCGACGAACGTGCGCGTCAGCCTCAAGTACGACCCGCCGGGCGGCAAGCTCGGCGCGCTCGTCGCGCGCCTCTTCGGCGAGAACCCGCAGCGGCAGATCGAGGAAGACCTCGCGCGCTTCAAAGAGATCATGGAAGGGGGCGCGGGCGCGTCGGCCGGCGACACGCAGTCCGCCGGCGCTTCGTCGGGCCGGTAGGGACTGAGGGAGGCTTAAGCGAATGGCAGACGAGAGAGAGGACGACATCGGGCACGACTCGACGACCGCGCCCGGCGGCAACAAGGAGCGGACGGGAGACCCCGGCCGCACCCCCGGCAAGGCCGAGGGCGACGAGGAGACCGTTGACCAGGACCTGAGCGAGAAGAGCTAGCTGCGAGATCATAGCGGTCAGAACCGCCCGCAGTAGCGGGTGGCCCTTACTTAACCGGCACGTCCGGTTTGTAAAGGGCCACCCGCTACCGCGGGCGGTTCTGACCTTTTTTTAGACCGACACATGCTCCCTTCCGTCTTACGTTGTGTGCGCGGGTGACAACCTGAAGCGTTTTACGCATGAGCAAACCGACGACCGTTTAGAGGCGGGCTGTGCCCGCCGGGGCGTGCTGCGATGTATCACGCGGCGGCGGGCACAGCCCGCCTCTAAACGGGAGGTAGACTGATCGGCAAACCGCTCTAATTAGTGATTGTTGGCCCGTAGCCGCTGTGCTATATTTTCCGCGCCAAAGGCGGGCGGCCACGCCTACACCGTCCGCCCCGACAAGAGTTAGCCAAGCCTCTCAGCTAAAGTTTAAGCCCTTCAGCCCGTAGTCTTATGACAGAGCATCTTTTCCCCCGTGCTTACGCGCGCCTTGCGCGCTGGCTCTGCGCCGCCGTCTATCTGTCGGCGCTGGCTATCGCCTCAAGCGGGCAGAGCCTTCCGGCGGGCAGCCCCGTGCTCCTCACCGAGGGGACGGGGCAGACGACGCGCGCCGTGGCCTACGAGGCCGTCACCTTCCGCTCGGAGCCCTTCCCCGTCGTCTCCCCGGTCAACTGGAACGCGGACAAGTCGAACACGCGCGACCAGCAGACGCGCGTGATGCTCTTCGCCATGAACCTGCCGCTGCTCGCGGGTGAGGGCGCGAACGCGCTGACCGCCGACGCGCAGGACGCCGCGGGGCGCATCTACCCACTGAAGGTGGAGGCGCTGACGAAGCCGCCCTACGACATCTTCGACGTGGCGGGCAAGCAGCACGTGGGGCAGCCGCAGGACTGGCTCTGGGCCGTCACGCTCCGCCTGGACGAGGCGATGAACGACACGCTCGGCGACGTGCTCGTCCGCATCAACCTCCACGGCCTCTCCTCGAACCGCGTCCGCATCGCCGTCGGCCAGTCGGGCGGCGGCGTCAGTAACGACCCCGCGACCGAGTTCGTCTCGGCCGCGCCCGCCTCCACCCCGACGCCGATGCCGCCGCTGACGCCGAAGGCTTACGGCACCGGCGAGGCTTCGACGGCCGACGTGACGCGACTCTTAGAGCAGGCGACGTGGGGGCCGAAGCCGTCCGAGGCCGCGAGCGTCCAGGCGCAGGGTCTGCGCGCCTTCATCGACGAGCAGTTCAACGCGCCCGTGCTCAACACCGCGAAGGGCTCGGACTTCCCCGACCTTCCAGTTGTTGTCAACGACAGCAACACGATGTGCCCCTCCTCACTCGACGCCAACGCGCGCACCATCTGCCTGCGGGACAACTACTCGATCTACCCGCTTCAGGTGCAGTTCTTCAAAAACTCCCTGACACGTTCCACCCAACTCCGCCAGCGCGTCGCCTTCGCGCTCCACCAGATATGGGTTGTCTCCGGGCGTGACATCCCTCTGCCTTGGTGGATGAACGGGTATCTTCAGACGCTCGACAAGCACGCGTTCGGGAACTACCGCAACCTGCTCAACGATATGACGCTCAACCCGGCAATGGGTGAGTACCTCAACATGAACCAGAGCACGGCGGGGAACCCGAACGAGAACTATGCGCGCGAGGTTCTGCAACTCTTCTCGACGGGCGTCAACAAACTCAATCACGACGGCACTCCTGTCCTCGACGCGCAAGGGTCGCCCGTGCCTGTCTACACACAGGAGGACATCAATGAGTTTACGCGCGTGTTCACAGGCTGGAACTTTGCGGGCGTGTTCCAGGCCGGCGCGACCAACTTCCGCGACCCGATGGTGCCGCGCGGCGGCACGACGCACGACCGCAGCGCGAAGAACCTCTTCGGGACGGCGCTCGCGGGCTGCCCCGGCACGAACGGCGCGACCAACGCGGCCTGCGCTCAGACGGAGCTGAACCAGGCGCTCGACGTGATCTTCAACCACCCGAACGTCGGCCCCTTCGTCTCGCGCCAACTCATCCAGCACCTCGTCACCTCCAACCCCTCGCCCGCCTACGTCGCGCGCGTCGCCGACGCCTTCGACAACGACTGCGCGGGCCTCTACCCCGAGAGCCCCTGCTCCAACCAGCGCGGGAACATGAAGGCCGTGGTGCGCAACATCCTGCTCGACCCGGAGGCGCGCGGCGACGTGAAGACCGACCCGAGTTACGGACGCTTGCGCGAGCCCGTCCAGTACATCAACAACTTCCTGCGCGCCTTCAACGCGACCTCGGACGGCGTCATCGCGCAGTGCACGGGCGGCGGGGTCGGCGACGCGCCGAACGCGATGGGGCAGCCGCTCTTCCTGCCCGCCACCGTCTTCAGCTACTACGAGCCCGACTACCAGGTGACGGGGACGCGACTGACGGGGCCGCCCTTCCAAATCCTGACGACCTCGACGACGCTCCGGCGCGCGAACTACGTCAACCAGATGCTCTACTTCGGCATCCAGGCGACGGGGGCCGGGAACTGCGGGAACAACGCCATCCCGACGGGGACGCAGATTCAGATGCTGCCCGTCATCAACCTCGCCGACAACCCCCCGGGGATGGTTGACTACCTGAACAACCTTCTGCTGCACGGCACGATGTCGGCGTCGATGAGGCAGACGGTGTTGGACGCCATCAACGCCATCCCGACCGGTTCGTCGGACTACCAGCGCCGCCGCGCGCAGACCGCCATCTACCTGGTCGCCACGTCGGCGCAGTACGAGGTGCAGAGGTGAAGAGCATGACGAACGCCCGCAGAGACTTCCTCCGCGCCTCGGCCTGCACGCTGGGCGGGCTCGCGCTCGCCTCGACCGTCGAGAGCCTCGGCCTCGTCGAGACTTACGCGCAGACGGCCGGGGACTACCGCGCGCTCGTCTGCGTCTTCCTCAACGGGGGCAACGACGGGGCGAACATGATCGTGCCGCTCGACGCCGACTCCTTCAACCAGTACACGGCCATACGCGGCCCCTCGACGCTGGCGCTCGCGCAGGCGAGCCTCGTCCCCGTCAACCCGCCGAGCCAGGGCCGGCAGTTCGGGCTCCACCCGAGCCTCGCGCCCGAGGTCGCCAACCCGTCCGTGCAGTTCAAGGGGCTGCTCGACGTGTGGAACCAGGGGCGGCTGGCGGTCGTCTGCAACGTCGGCCCGCTGGTCGAGCCCCTGACGCGCGTGACCTACCAGAACGGCACGGGCAAGCGCCCGCTCCAGCTCTTCTCGCACTCCGACCAGATCAACCTCTGGCAGTCGGCCGTCGCCAACTCCGTGAGCCGGACGGGCTGGGGCGGGCGGCTGGCCGACAGGTCGGCGGCCCTCAACGGCTCGTCCACCTTCCCGCAGGTCGTCACCATCGCCGGCATCAGCCTCTTCGTGACGGGCGCGACGGCGCTGCCGCTCGCGCTGGGCGACTCGCGCTCGACGCTCGGCGCGGCGCTCCCTCTGACGATGACGGCCAACTCCTCGGGCAGCTCCGCCACGGACGTGCCGACCCGCCGCGCCGCCTTCGACGCGTTGCGCGCTTTCGACGCCGAGAAGGTGCTCGTCCGCGCCGACGCCGACGTGCGCTCAAGCGCCCTCCGCACGAAGGCGCAGCTCGACACCGCGCCCAACACGGACTTCGCCAAAATCCCGGCCACGGCGCTCGGGTTCCAGCTCGAACAGGTCGCGCGCCTCATCGCGCTGCGCGACACGCTCGGCGTCAAGCGGCAAATCTTCTTCTGCCAGCTCGGCGGCTTCGACACGCACTCGAACCAGCGCGTCGGCAACGGGCAGGACGCGCTGCTCCTGCAAGTCGCGCAGGCGCTGCGCGGCTTCTGGGACACGCTCGGCGATCTGGGCATGCAGGACAACGTGACGACCTTCACGCTCTCCGACTTCGGCCGCACGTTCCAGCCCGCGGGCTCCGGCAGCATCGTGGGCACGGATCACGGGTGGGGCAATCATCACTTCGTGATGGGCGGCGCGGTGCGCGGCGGCAACTTCTACGGCACCTACCCGACGCTCGCGCTCGGCGGCCCCGACGACGCCGACACGCGCGGCCGCTGGATACCGACGACCTCCGTCGAGCAGTACGCGGCGACGCTCGCCTCCTGGTACGGCCTCTCCGCGAGCGACTTCCCGGCGGTCTTCCCGCTGCTCGACCGCTTCCCGACTCCGAACATGGGTTTTATGTTGTGAGCGGCGTCTTCATTAAGTAATGTTCAAAATCAAAATCCTCGCGCTCGCACTCTTCGCCGCCTTCGCGGCCGCGCTCCTGCTGACGGACAACTTCGCGAACCCGCACGCGCGGGCCTTCTCGGCGGGCCCGCCCGCGGGCTACACGCACGCGCCGGGCGAGCTCGACTGCGCGGACTGCCACACCACGCCCGCGCAGAGCAGCGGCACGCTCACGCTCAACGTCCCCGACAATTACACGCCGGGTCGAACCTACGACATCACGGTCACGCACGCGAGCGGAGACGCGACGCGCGTGCGCTGGGGCTTCCAGATGACGGCGCTCGACGCGGCCGACCAGAAGGCCGGGGCCTTCGCGCCGGCCGACGACCTGACGCGCGTCGTCAACGGCGAAGGGCCTTTCCCCGCGCGCGAGTACGTCGAGCACACTTCGGCGGGGACGTTCCCGGGTCAGCAGAACGGCGCGGGCTGGACGTTCAAGTGGACTGCGCCCGCGGAGGACGTGGGCCCCGTCACCTTCTACCTCGCGGGCAACCAGGCCAACGGCGACGGCAACAGCTCGGGCGACAACATCTACTTCACCTTCAAGTCGGCGACCTTCCAGCCGGCCGCGCCCGACTTCCAGGTCTCGGTCTCGCCCTCCTCGCGCACCGTCGTCCGGGGCTCGAACGCGACGTACGACGTGACCGTGACGCCGCTGAACGGGTTCACGGGGGCGGTCACGCTCAGCGCCTCGGGGCTCCCGGCCGGCGCGACCGCCGGCTTCCAGCCCGCCTCCGTCAACATCGACGGCGCGTCGCCGCAGACCTCCGTGCTCACCGTCTCGACGGCCGGCTCGACGACGACCGGCCCGCACACCTTCAACGTCAACGCGACGAGCGGCGCGCTCTCCCACTCGGCGCAGGCGGGCCTGAACGTCGCCGCGCCGACCGACGCAGACCTCGCCGTCACGCAGAGCGTCTCGCCCAACCCCGCGCAGGCGGGGGCCGACATCCGGTGCACCGTTAACGTCGTCAACAACGGCCCGGCCGCGGCGCAGTCCGTGCGGCTCATCGTGGTCATGCCGGACGCCCTCTCGGCCTTCACAGAGGGCGCGAACGGCGACCGCTGCCAGCTCAGCTCGGCCGGGCCGAACCTCGTCGGGTACGACTGCACGCTCGGCGGGCTCGCCCCGGGGCAGGGGACGGCCGTTGACTTCACCTTCCGCACGGCGAGGGTCGGCCCCTTCAGCACGACGACCACGGTCAGCGCCTTCGAGCACGACCCGTTCCCCTCGAACAACTCCGTCCAGCTCGCGCTCTCGGTCGCGGCGCAGTCGCCCGCGCCCACGATGACGGCGCAGGGGCTCGGCGTGCGCACGGTCGTCTCGGGGCTCGACCAGCCGACTTCGATGGCCTTCCTCGGCCCCGCGGACTTCCTCGTGCTTGAGAGGGCCACGGGCCGCGTCGTGCGCGTGACGAACGGCCTGAAGAGCGGCGTGGCGCTCGACCTGCCCGTCAACTCCGCGTCCGAGCGCGGCCTGCTGGGGATCGCGCTGCACCCGAACTTCGCCGCGAACCGCTTCGTCTACCTCTACTGGACGGAGAGCCTGACGGGCCAGGACACGACGGCCGTCGATTTGACGCCGCTCCTGGGCAACCGCCTCGACCGCTACGTGTTGAGCGGCACGACGCTCACCTTCGACCGCACGCTGCTGCGCTTCCGCGCCTTGCAGACGGACGCGGGGCAGCCCGCGCGCGGCAACCACAACGGCGGCGTGCTCCGCTTCGGCCCCGACGGCAAGCTCTACGTCTTCGTCGGCGACGTGGGCCGCCGCGGCTTCTTCCAGAACCTGCCCTGCGGGCCGACCTTGACGTGCCCGACCAACCCGCCGCTCGTCCAGGACGACGAGTTCGGCGGCCCCGAGCCCGACGACGCGCACGCCACAGGGGCCATCTTCCGCCTCAACGACGACGGCACGACGCCGTCCGACAACCCCTACGCGCAAATCCCGACCGTGCAGGGCGGCCCCATCGTTGACAACATCCGTCGGCTCTACGCCTACGGCGTGCGCAACTCTTTCGGGATGGACTTCGACCCGGTGGGCGGCCACCTCTGGACGCAGGAGAACGGCGACGACGCCTTCGACGAGATCAACAGGGTCGAGTCCGGATTCAACGGCGGCTGGGCGCAGTTGATGGGGCCTTCGTCGCGCATCGCCGAGTTCAAAGCAATCGAGGTCGCGCGCGGCAACAGCCTCCAGCAGAACCGCTGGCCGCCCGCCAACATTGCGGACACGGCCGCCGAAGCGCTCGCGCGCCTCTACCAGCTCCCCGGCTCGAAGTACACCGAGCCCGAGTTCAGTTGGAAGTACGCCGTCGCGCCCTCGCCCGTCGGCTTCGCGCGCGGCGCGGGGCTCGGGCCGCAGTACGCGGGCGACCTCTTCGTCGGCGCTTCGCGCACGACGCTGCTCGGCGGCTACCTGATGCGCTTCGAGCTGAGCGGCGACCGCAAGACGATTGCTTCGACCGACTCGCGCCTCGCCGACAAGGTGGCCGACAACGCGGACAAGTTCGACCTCGCGGAGAGCGAGAGCCTCGTCGTCGGGCGCGACTTCGGCGTCACGACCGACATCCAGACCGAGCCGTCGAAGGGGAGCCTCTACGTCGTCTCGCTCTCGAACGGCGCGGTCTACGAGGTCTACGCGCGCCCGAGCCTCTTCGTCGCCGGGCCGGTCGGCGCGCAGGAGACGCCGCCCAATGACTCCCAAGCCTTCGGCACCGCGACGATACTGCTCGACGCGGACGGGCAGACGGCGCACGTCTCGCTCCGCTTCAGCGGGCTCACGACGCCGCAGACCGCCGCGCACCTGCACGCCCCCGCGCAGGGCGGCCAGAGTGCCCCGCCCGTCTTCGACCTGCCCGCGGGCAACTTCACAGACTTCAAGGTCACGCTCACGCCGCAGCAGGTCAGAGACCTGCGCGCCGGCCTCTTCTACGTCAACGTCCACAGCGAGGCTTTCCCCGCGGGCGAGATACGCGGCCAGTTCGGCCCGGTCGAGTTCTCCAACGTCGTGCAGTTCGAGACGGCCGCCCCTTCGGTGAGCGAGGGCGCGGGCTTCAAGACCATCAGGGTCGAGCGCCTCGGCGACACGTCGGTGGCGGCGGCCGTCGGCTACCGGACGGGGGACGGCACGGCGAGCGAGCGCCGCGACTACACGACCGCGCGCGGCGTGCTGCGCTTCGCGCCGGGCGAGACCGTCAAGAGCTTCGACGTGCTCGTCACCGACGACGGGCTCCAGGAGGGCGACGAGACGGTCAACCTCCTGCTCGAAGACCTGCCAGGCGGCGATGCGTCCCCGAGCTACCCGAACGACATCCTGAAGATCGTAGACAACGACGCCGCGAACGCCCCCGCGAACCCCCTCGACGACTCGCAGTTCTTCGTCCGCCAGCACTACCGAGACTTCCTCAACCGCGAGCCGGACGACTCAGGCTTCCAGTTCTGGGTGAACGAGATCGAGCAGTGCGGGGCGGACGCGCAGTGCAGGGAGGTCAAGCGGATTAACGTCTCGGCCGCGTTCTTCCTCTCCATCGAGTTCCAGCGCACGGGCCTGCTCGCCTACCTCGCGAACCGCGCGGCCTTCGGCAACTCGACGACGGCCCCGCAGGTGCCCGTCAGTTACAGCGACTTCATGCGCGACGTGCAGGCGCTCCAGCGCGGCTACGTCTTCGGCGCGCCCGGCGCGGAGGCCGTGCTCGAAGCCAACCGGCGCGCGTACTTCGACGAGTTCGTCACCCGCCCCGAGTTCGTCTCGAAGTACGGCGCGATGACCAACTCGCAGTTCGTCTCCAGCCTGCTCGCCTCGAACGGCCTCGTGGGCGTGGTCGGCAACCTCTACGTCGCGCGGCTCGACGCCGCGCAGCAGGTTCCGCCCAACGGCTCGCCCGCCACGGGGGCCGTCATCATCCGGCGGCCGCACACGGGCGCGTTCCCCGGAGAGAACTTCGCCTCGCTCTACCTGAGCAACCTTTCGAGCCCGGTGACGGCGGTGCACATCCACGGGCCGGCCAACGCCGGAGCCGAAGGCCCCTTGCTCCACACGCTGCCCGCGGGCGAGTTCGCAGACCTCCAAATCCCCTTCACGTCGCAGGAACTGTTCCACCTCTTCGGCGGGGGTCTCTACGTTGACGTGCACACGCAGAACAACCCCGGCGGCGAGATACGCGGGCAACTGCCGCCCACGCGCTTCAGGGTGGACGTGCTGACGCGCGCGCTCGACGAGGGGATTCTGACGCGCGCGCAGGTCTTCCGCATCGTGGCCGAATCCGAGGAGCTGCGGCTGGCCGAGTTCCGCCGCGCCTTCGTGCTGATGCAGTACTTCGGCTACCTCCGGCGCGACCCCGACGCCGAGGGCTTCAACTTCTGGCTCGGCAAGCTCAACGAGTTCAACGGCGACTACATCCGCGCCGAGATGGTCAAGGCGTTCATCTCGTCCATCGAGTACCGCCAACGCTTCGGCTTATAGGCACGCCCGACTCGACGCGCGGAAACGGCCTCGGCGGAGCTACCTCCGCCGGGTCTATCCGCTCCCCCGGTCTGCGTAAATAATCGTCAACTGACTTCGGCCGGGACGCGCGGCTCAGGCATCCGACTAGCGGCCCACGCTCCCTGTGAGCTATACTTCGCCGGCGCAGTAAACATCTGTTGACCCAGCCTTCGGCGCTCTCCCCGACATCTCATGTAACTGCGGTCACGGACTCGCTTTCATCACACCGCTACCTTGTTTCCGGCGGAGGCGCGCCCGGAAGCGGCGAGGGCGGTTTAGAAATTTCCTCCTACCCGAACGGCAGGCAGAGCACCTTAAAACTATGCAGTACATCATCACATTCACGGCCCGAGCCTTAACCTCATGCCTGCGGCGGCGTGTCCCGTTCCTGACCGTCTGCTTCGCGGTATTGCTCGCATTGCCCGCGGCGTTGTCGCGCCCCGCCGGGGCGCAAGCGCCCGCCGCGTGCGAGGCCCCGATGTTCAAAGTCTTCAAAGACTACATCAGCTTCTCCAGTGGTGGCTCTCGGCCACAGTGGTTGACGCCGGCCGATTTCAACGGCGACGGCCTGCTCGACGTGGCGGTAGCGAATCGGGGTAACACCGAGCACAACCTCTTTGCAGGCTCCGTCTCCATCCTACTGGGCGACGCCGCGTCGGTCTTCAAGCAGCGCGTCGATTTGAATGCCGGCCGGAACCCGAGGGCCGTCCTCGCCGGCGACTTCAACCGCGACGGCAAGGCCGATCTGGCCGCGCTCACCTGGGGGCCGGTCTGCTGCTCGGACAGCCTGGTCTCGATTCTGCTCGGGAACGGCGACGGCACTTTCAAAGCGCCGGCGGACTTCGCGCTCGGCTCCAACGTGTCCTCGATGGTGGTGAGCGACTTCAACGCGGACGGCAACACCGACGTGGCGGCGAGGGGCGCGTCCGGCCTCGTAGTGCGACTCGGCGACGGGGTCGGGGGGCTCTACGGGGTCACCTTCTACGCCACCCCGGGCGCCCCCGGCGCTCTCGCCCCCGGCGACTTTAACGGCGACGGCCGGCTCGACCTGGCGACGGCGAACCCGCACGGGGGTTGATGTCTCCGTTTTGCTCGGCGACGGGGCCGGCGGCTTCGGCACGCCGAGCGAGTACGGCGTGGGGGAATGAGCCGAGGTTCGTCCTCGTCCACGACTTCGACCGCGACGGCAAGGATGACCTGTTGACGGCGAACAACGCCGGCAACAACCTCACTTTCCGGAAGGGTGACGGGGCGGGCAGCTTGAGGCCGCCGGGTTTCTTCCCCGTCGATCCGGTCTCTCACGCGGCCGGCGGCGACTTCAACGGCGACGGCCGGGCCGACCTCGCCGTGGCCGCGCAGTCAGGCATCTTTATCCTGCTCGGCACGGGCAACGAGAGTTTCAGGCTGGGGTCGAAGTTGCCGTTGGGGGCATTTACCTACGTCGCCGTGGTAGACTTCAACGGCGATGCCAGGCAGGACCTGGCGGCTTCCAGCCCTACCCAGGGCATCCGGGTCGGGCTCGGCGACGGCGCGGGGGGGTTCGGGCCTTTTACCCGCAAAGACCCCGTCTCGCCGCTGCCGGCGCCGTTCGTGCCGGCGGCTGCCAGGTCTATCGCCGTCGCCGACTTTAACGCCGACGGCAACGCCGACATAGCCGGCGCCGCCGGCGGCAGAATCTCAATCCTGCTGGGGGACGGGAAGGGGGACTTCGCCACCTCCGAGGTGGCGGTCGAGGGCAGACAGATTTCGGTCATCACCGCGGACCTCAACCGCGACTCCAAAGGCGACGTGGTGGCGCTGAGCGACCGAAGCGATATCACGGTTCTCTTGGGAGACGGGACGGGAAAATTCTCGACCCCGGTCGCGGTCGGGTCCGTGCTCAGCCAGCGCTCGTCCGACAACGTGCAGTCGATGGCGGCGGGTGATCTCGACGGCGACGGGAACGTCGATCTGGTCTTTCCGGACAACAGCCAATTCAGCCCCATCACCGGCCCGAAGGGTCAGGCCGTGGTCTACCTGGGGAATGGCGCGGGGGGTTCCGGGCGCCGGTCACCTACGCGGTCAACCGGAACATCGATTGGACGGCCCTCGCCGACTTCAACGGGGACGGCAAACTCGACATCGCCTTCACCGGAAGGGGTGAGGCAATCGGCACCCTCTCGGTGCTCTTGAACGAGGGCGGGGGGACCTTCTCGGCGCCCACGGTCTTCCAACTTACGTCGGGAGGGGCCTTCCTCCTGGCCGGCGACTTCAACGGCGACGGCAGTTCCGACCTCGTCACGAGCGCCGGCGCCCACCTCTTCGCGAGAGACGACGGCATTCTCCTCTTCGAGGGCGGCCCCTCCAGCGTCTACGTCATCTTCAACAGTTGCCCTGCGGCCGCCCGTTGGCCGCCGTCGGTGCAGTTTGGCGCGCCCTCCTTCGACGCGCTGGAGAGCGACGGCGTCGCGCAGGTCACCGTCACCCGCTCCGGCAACCTGAGCGGCGAGACGACGGTCGATTACTTCACGTCCGACGGCACGGCGAGCCAGGTCTCCGACTACACCACGGCCCTCGGGAGGCTCCGCTTCGCCCCGAACGAGGCCAGCAAGACGCTCCGGATCATCGTCACCGACGACGCCTTCGTCGAGCCTTCGGAAACATTCGTGGTCTCACTGGCTAACCCTTCGGGCGGCGTGCCGGGCGCTCACGCGAGCGCCACCGTCACGATCAAAGACACGGACACGTCGCAGGGGCCGAACCCCATCACGCAGGAGGCAGGCAACGCCGCCTTCTTTGTCCGGCAGCACTACGCGGACTTTCTCGGCCGCGAGCCCGACGCCGAGGGCCTCCAATTCTGGACGAACGAGATTACGAGCTGCGGCGCCGATCCGGTCTGCACGGAGGTCAAACGCATCAACGTCTCGGCGGCCTTCTTCCTCTCCATCGAGTTCCAGAACACGGGCTACCTCGTCGAGCGCATGTACAAGGTCGCCTACGGCGACGCGACCGACCCCTCGACGGGGCTCCAAGTGCCCGTCATCCGCCGCTCGGAGTTCCTGGCCGACACCCCGCTCATCAGTTCGGGCGTCATCGTCGGGCAGGGCGATTGGCAGACGACGCTCGCGAACAATAAGGCGGCCTACACCCTGACCTTCGTCCAGCGGCAGCGGTTCACAGACATCTACGGCGGGCTTTCGCCGACGGACTTCGTCGCCAGGCTCGACGCGAACGCGGGCGGCGTGCTCAGCCAGGCGGAGCAGGAGAGCCTCGTCAACGAACTGGCGACGGCGACCGACCCGGTCGCGGCGCGCGCCTCGGTCGTGCGGAAGGTGGCCGAGAACGCGGAACTGGACAGGCGGGAGAAGAACCGGGCCTTCGTCTTAATGGGGTACTTCGGCTATCTCAGGCGCAACCCGAATGACGCGCCGGAGAAAGACCTCAACTACGCCGGCTGGAAGTTCTGGCTCGACAAGCTCAACGAGTTCAACGGCGACTACGTCCGCGCCGAGATGGTCAAGGCGTTCCTCGACTCGATTGAGTACCGGCAGCGGTTCGGCCAGTAGGCTGATTGAACATCCCCGGAGGGGACACAGACAATAGCCGGGGCAGAGCGAACGACAGTGAGCGCCGCCCCCGGTTAAGGACGATGAAACAATCCGACCCTGAAGGGGTCGCACACCGTCACACGTGCTGCGACCCTTTCAGGGTCGGATTCATCTTGCTGCGCTTTCCGGGGGTGGCGCTCGCCTGCGGCTCGCTGACCCCCGGCTATTATCTTCATCCCCTCCGGGGATGATCGCCTATCTTTACCTCATTCCGAGCATCAACAGCAACGACCTGTCGTGAACGGGGCCGCCCGACTCGCGCCAGCGGTGAACCGGCTCAAGCTCTTCTTCGGCGACGGGGCGTTTGGCGAGGCGCGCGGCCGGGGTCTTCTCGAAGGCGTGCTCGGTGAGGGCGATGTGCGGCTCGCGCACGGCGAGCGGGCGACCCGCGGCCAGCGCCGCCTCGGCCGACTCCACGTCCGGGTAGAACTCGTGGTAGACGAGCACGTGCCAGACCGCCCCGTGCCCCTCGCCCTCCGACCCGAGCACGCGCAGCAGCCCGAACCCGCTCTCCATCTGAAACACGAGGTCGTCGCCCGGTGCGTAATTCAGCGCCATAAAACTCTCCCCCTGACCGAAGCTTAGCCCACCTTCGCGACCTTTGCATCTTGACTATGGACGCGTCGCGGCGGGCGGTTTACTATCTGGCTCGATGAGCGGCGAGCGGGATCATTACGCGACCCTGGGCGCGGGGCGCGACGAGGCGCGCGAGGAGATCGAGCGGCGCTACAAGCGGCTCGCGCGCCGGCACCACCCCGACCGCGGCGGCGACGAGGAGGAGATGAAGGCCGTCAACGAAGCCTGGCGCGTCCTCGGCGACCGGGAAGCGCGCCGCGACTACGACGCGCGCCACCCGCAGTATTCACGCACGCCTTACGTCTCGCACAGGGTCGTCACCTCGCCCGGCGCGAAGGCCGACCCGGTCAGCGGCCGGCTCGTCGGCGCGCTCCTCTGCCTGTTCGCGGGTCTCGTGCTGCTCTTCCTCGTGAAGGCGCACTACGTGATGTTCCTCTGGCCGCTCGCGCTCCTGGCCGTGTGCGTCGTCGCGGGCGGCGTCCTGATGGCGCACGGCGCGATGACGTTCGCGCGCGGGCAGGTGCGCCCCGGCCACCCCGCGCGCCGCCACGTCTGGGCGCAGGAGGTCTTCTTCTGGGCGTGCGTCGTGTCGGGCGGCTACGGCGTCTACCTTCTGCTGAGGGCCGTCTGAGCTTATGCGCGTCCGCGGGCTGGAACTGCTCTTCCTCGAAGTCAACAGCCTCGACGAGTCGCTCGACTTCTACCGGCTCGGCCTCGGCTTCGAGCTTGAGGCGCACGCGCCCGAGGCCGAGCCGCCGATGGCGACGCTGCGCGCGGGCGGCCTCCAACTGATGCTCGCGCAGGTTCCGCTGACGATGGCGCGGCGCGGCCGCGGCGTACACTTCTTCCTCACGGTCGAGGACGTGGACGAGTTCTACGACTTCGTCCGCGCGGGCGGCATACAGATAGCGCCGCCCGCGGACGAGGGCTGGGGCGGCCGCTTCGTCACGCTCGAAGACCCTGACCACTACCGCCTCTTCTTCGTCGCCTGGCACGACGAGGGCGCGCGCCCTGAAGGCGGCGCGCCCGGCTTGTGGAACTGAAGCCCGAGTCTCTACAATGGCCCCAGCCTTACTCCCGATGAACGGCGCGCCGCGGACGCTCCCGGGCGGCGCGTCTCAGCTAAGAGTTAGAGCCTTTGAAGACGGACGTTGAAGCGTCCGCCGAGGGAGCGTCTATGCGTTACGTCGAAAACCCGCCGAACCCCTGGCTCTCGACCAGCGTCGAGTGGATCGGCGAGCCGCCCGACGCGCGCGTCGAGGTCTTCGAGGAGACCGAGACGCGCAGCATCATCACGCACAACAAGAGCCCGGACGTGGGCTTCGACTACTCGGTCAACTGCTACCGCGGCTGCACGCACGCGTGCAGCTACTGCTTCAGCCGCCCGACGCACGAGTACCTCGGCTTCGGCGCGGGCACGGACTTCGAGACGAAGATCGTCGCCAAGGTGCGCGCCGCGGAACTGCTCCGCGAGGAGTTCATGCGCCCTTCGTGGAAGGGGCAGACCGTCGTCTTCTCCTTCACGTCCGACCCTTACATCCCGCTTGAGTTCAACTATCAGCTCACCCGCAAATGCCTCGAAGTCTGCCTTGAGTTCCGCAACCCCGTCGGCGTCGTCACCAAGTCCGCGCTCGTCCGGCGCGACAAGGATTTGCTCTCCGCCCTCGCCCGCGAGGCCGGCGCGAGCGTCTTCTTCTCCATCCCTTTCGCCGACGACGAGACGGCGAAGGCCCTGGAGCCGACCGCGCCCCTGCCCGCGGCGCGCTTCCGCGCGATGCGTGAGCTGGCCGAGGCGGGCGTCCCCGTCGGCCTCGCCATCGCGCCGGTCATCCCGGGCCTCAGCGACTCGCACATCCCCGAGCTGCTCAAGCGCGCGAAGGAGGCGGGCGCGCGCACGGCCTTCATCAACCTCCTGCGCCTGCCCGGCAACGTCGCGCCCTACTTCGAGCAGCGCCTGCGCGAGCGCCTGCCGACGAAGGCCGACCGCGTGCTCGCGCGCCAGCGCGAGGTGCGCGGCGGCCGCCTCAACGTCAGCCAGTTCGGCGAGAGGATGAAGGGGAGCGGGGTCTACTGGAAGCTGATCGAGCAGAGCTTCCGCGTCCACTGCGCGCGGCTCGGCTTCAACCGGGAGGAGGGGCACGCCTACGAGTCCCGCCCGAGCACCTTCCGCCGCCTCTCGCCGCAGGGCTCGCTCTTCGACTGAGCTGCCCGGGCGTTAATCTACCCGGCTCACCCGTGCGGAGAATTTGTTGGAACCAGTCGCCACAAGCTCAGTTATTATAGTTGCAGCTTATAGCTGTTTGCATTTGAGTGTGACCAATTCAGCGTCCGTTTAGAGGCGGGCTGCGGCCCGCCGTCGCGAGCACCGCGGATTGAGACGGCGGGCGGAGCCCGCCTCTAAACGGTCACACTCAATTGCAATCCGCTATAAGCAGAGTCGGTTCACCCCCTTTACACATGCCGCGGCCGCCCGGCCGCACAGGTGATGCCCATGAAGTATACGGTCGTCGCACTCCTGATCGCCGCGCTCACCCCCTCGGCCGTTCTTGCCCAATCCCCCCGGCGGGAGAGTCCCCCATCGCCTCGGCCGAAGAATCAGGGGCAGTCGGTGGAGGTGCCGGTCACGCCGCAGCCCGACGCGCCGCTCCGCCTCTCTGTGCAAGGCAGTCGGCTGGGAGACAGCGGTTGGCATGCAGGCTTGAGCCTGTATCGGATGAGGGCCTCCGTCGAGAACGTTAGTCACCGGGACATCGGCTTGTACACCCTCCGCAGAGGAGCCGTGGGGTCAAACAGATATGTGGGCCGCCGATCCAAGAACATCAGGTTGCCCGGCTTCTCGTTGCCGGGCAAAGCCTTGCGGCCCGGCGAGGTGGACGTGACGGAGGCCGAGGCGCCCATCCTCAGCCACTTGTTCCCCAAGATCACCTATGAAGTCGAATCGGTCGTGTTCATGGACGGCACGATCTGGTGCACCGACGAGTGCCGCATGGCCGAGTACGCGGCCGGGGATTTGGCGGGCGGGCGCGCCGTCGTCAGCCGCCTCCTGAAGGTGTTGGAGCAGGGCGGGCTCGACGCCGTGATTAATGCACTCAGGGAGAAGGTGGCGGAGGACGACCCCGTCCCCGCGGTGCAGGTAACCACGGGGGAGTTAGTTGACATCAAACCGCCCCCCGGACGCCCGCCACACTGGGAGGAGGGGTTCCGTAAGGCCGCGAAGTGGGTGGCCGACATCTTGTGGGTGCAATACGTGCATCACGGCACGGGGCAGATCGAACGTACTCTCAGGGACGCGTACAGCGTGGCGGAGGCGAAGTAGAGAGCGTTTGACTGCCCCGGGTGATACGGCGCAGGTGAGCCGGCTATATTCTTGCCCTGTGTTGAATGACCGTCATCACGGTCGCGGGGTAAGACATCCGGGAGGATGAGAAAAGTTGGACAAACGCCCCTCAACAAAACTCTTCAATCCGCCGCGCGCCTCCCGCTATAATGTGCGCGCTCTGGCACCACACGAGGCAGGAGGGAGTTGAGGGGTATGGTTACGATCAGACACGTGGTCTGCAACCGTGAGTCCTACTTCGTCAAGGACACGGCCACCGCGATGGACGCCGCCCAGTACATGGCCGACCGTCAGATCGGGGCCGTCTGCGTGCTCGACGCCGACGACAAGCTCTGCGGCATCTTCTCCGAGCGCGACCTGCTCAACCGCGTCGTCGTCAAGAGGCTCGACCCCGCCGATGTTCCCATCCGCGACGTGATGAGCGAGCCGCGCGCCGTCATCGACTGCGCCGACACGCCGCACGAGGCGCTGGAGCGGATGGAGCGCATCGGCAGCCGCCACCTGCCGGTGGTGGACGGCGACAAGTTCATCGGCATGCTTTCGATGCGCGACATCATGCGCGTCGAGATCAGCGAGCAGGGCGCGGAGCTGCAACTGCTCCACGAATACATCTCGCACTGACCGACCTGACAGGCGAACAAAGGGGCGCGGGGATTAGTCCCGCGCCCCTTTGTTCATATCCCTTCTGAAACCCCTACGCCCCGCCGCGCCCGCGCCACGCTTCGAGCACCTCGCGCTCCTTCTCCCGCGCGAGCCCTGCGCGGCGCTCCGTGTCGGCGGGGCGGGACAGGTCCCACTCAAGCGTGTCGCGCACGGTCTCGGAGAGCGGGCGGAACCTGAGGCCGGCGGCGAGCGCCTTCTCCACGCTCACCTCCATGAAGTGGCGGTTGACGTTGTCCTCGCCCGCCTGTGGCGTCCACAGGGGCATCTCCATCCAAGGCCCGACGCCCGCGTCGAGCAGGAACCGTTCGTCCGCCCAGACGAAGCGCGCGTCGCTTCCGGTCGTGCCCCTGCACACTTCGAGGACGCGCCCCATCGTGAGCCTGTAGTCCGGCCCCGTCGCATTAAACGTTCCGGCGCGCCGGGCCTCGGCCATCTCCAGAATCCACGCGGCCAGATCGCGCGCATCGACGAACTGCACCTGACGCTCGGGGTCGCCGGGCGCGAGCACTTCGCCGCCCTCCGAGACGCGGCGCGGCCAGTATGTGAAGCGGTCGCTGTAGTCGTGCGGCCCGACGACGAGGCCGGCGCGGACTTGGAGCACGCGCCCCGGCATCTCCTCTTCGGCCGCGCGCTCGCACAAAGCCTTGAGCGCCCCGTAAACCTCCCAGAAGAAGGGCGCGGCCGTCAGCTCCGACTGCTTCAACGCCTCGGCCTCGCGCAGGCGCTCGTCCGCGATTGTGCCGACCGGATAGCTCTCGTCCACGCCCGGCACGCTCGTGTCCCTGTAGGCCGACTGACTCGAAACGAACGTGTAATGCTCGACGGCGTCGCGCAGCAGCCGCGCCGAGTCGCGCACCACCCGCGGCGAGTAGCCCGAGGGATCGACGACCGCGTCCCAACGCCTTCCCCTCAACGCGTCCAACCCGCCGTCGCGGTCTCCGCGCAGCTTCTCGACCTCCGGGAACAGCCCCGGGTTGAGCCGCCCGCGGTTGAACAGCGTCACCTCGTGCCCCCGCGCCAGCGCCCCTTCCACCACGTGACGCCCGAGGAACTTCGTCCCGCCAAGAATGAGTAACTTCATAAAAAACTCGTGAACCGTGAACCGTAAACCGTGACAAGGGAAAAGCAGTTCTCTTCTTGTCACGGTTTACGGTTCACGGTTCACGCCTCAGAGCGTTCGCGTCACCTTCGCCAGCGAGCGCGGGGCGTCGGGGTCGAGGCCCTTGGCGTCGGCGAGCAGGGCGGCGAAGAGTTGCGCGGGGATGATGTAGGGGATGACCGAGAGCGTCTCGTTAACCTCGGCGGGCAGGCGCACGGCGCGCGTGGCGAGCGAGGCCGCCTCCTCGTCCGAGGTGAAGGCGAGCGTGTCGGCGCGCAGCTCCTTCAGGCGCGCGAGCAGGTCGCGCACGCCCGCGAGCGTCACGCCCGGCGGGGCGAAGGCGAAGATGGGGAAGTGGCGCTCGACGACCGCCAGCGGCCCGTGCAGGAAGTCGGCCGAGGAGAAGCGCTCGGCCACGACGTAGCAGGTCTCCATCAGCTTCAGCGCCATCTCGAACGCGTTGGCGTAGACGAGCCCGCGCCCGACCACGACGCAGTTCTCCATGAAGACGTAGCGCTCGACCATCTGCTCGATCTGCGGGCGGAGTTGTAAAGCCTGGGCGGCGAAGTCCGGGATGGCTTCGTAACCTAACCGCATCCCGCCGTCGGCCAGGGCCTCGGCCAGCATGTAGAAGTGCAGGAGCTGCCCCGTGTAAGTCTTCGTCGCCGCCACCGAGCGCTCGCGCCCGCCGTGCGTGAGGAGAGTCTCGTGGACGACCTTCGTCATCGAAGAGTCGGGCTCGTTCGTGATGCCGACGGTGCAGAGCGCGCCCGAGGCGCGCGCGTCCGCGAGCACGCGGTTGATGTCCTCGCCCTCGCCCGACTGCGAGACGCCGATGACGAGCGCGCGTCCGAGCCTGAGCCGCGCGCCGTAGAGCGTGTTGACCGACGGCGCGGCCAGCGCGACGGGGATGCCGGTCGTGATCTCCAACAGGTAGCGCCCGAAGAGCGCCGCGTTGTCCGACGAGCCGCGCGCGACGAGCACGATCAGGTCAACGTCCTGCGCCCGCAAAGACGCCCCGAGCCGCGCGACCTTATCCTTCTCCTCCGCGATGGTGCGCGCCAGCGCCTCCGGCTGCTGCGCGATCTCTTCGAGCATCAGTGACACTTCGCGAGTCTCTCCTCAGAAAAGTTTAGAGCCGTGGGCGCACGCACGTCGAAGCGCGCCGGCTCTCTTTTATCATCATGTGACAGCGCCGCGCCATCGGGAGCGACCACCGCGAACGCCCCCGGCCACACATCCGACTCGCCGTTGACACCCCACCCCTCCGGTAATATCTTCCCCCTGCGCCCGCCGCCTGAACCTCGGCCACAGGCGTTCGACGTGTGACGACCGGAGGCCGACCCATGCGGCCTTTCACGCACCACTACGGAATCAGACCGAATGGTTCGGCTTTTGACGCCCGATTGCGGAGTTGGGCCGAATCATTCGGCACAATAGTAGTTATGCCGCACAGGTGACCATGCAAGGCTATCGAAACACTTATCTGATTATTGGCGGGGCGCTGAGTGCTCTGGCCGCGTTGTTACACGTGGGCTGTATCCTCTTCGGCGCTCCCTGGTATAGATTCTTCGGCGCCGGCGAGCGGATGGCGCGGATGGCCGCGGCCGGGCACTGGTACCCCGCGGTCATCACTTCGGGGATTGCCGCCGTTCTGTCGTGCTGGTCTCTGTACGCGCTCTCGGGCGCGGGCGTCATCCGCAGGCTCCCGCTCGTCCGCCCGGCGCTGTGCATCATCACGGGCATCTACATGCTCCGCGCCGTCGCGTTCGCGCCGTTTCATGCGTACTTCCCCGGCAACAGCACGGCGTTCTGGCTTTGGAGTTCGGCCATTTGTTTTGTGATCGGGCTGGTACATCTGGTCGGCCTGTGGCGGGCTTGGCCTCGCCTACGGCCCGCAGCGGCATAACAACGGCATGCGCCCGACCGCCGACACGGCGGCTGTTATCTACCTTCAATCACGCGGGGCGGCGGGTGATGCCTGGCGTTAGATTGCTCTCATACTCGACGGAGGTTTAAGGATGCGGAAAGTGAAGTACCATGTCGCCGCTACCGCTGATGGCTTCATTGCCCGTGCTGACGGCTCCTTCGACTGCTTCCCCATAGAGGGCGAGCATGTGACGGATTACCTGGACTCGTTAAAGTCCTACGGCGCCGTCCTGATGGGGCGCAGGACCTATGAGGTGGGGTTGAAAGCGGGCGTCACCGACCCCTACCCTTACCTGGAGAGTTACGTCTTCTCGCGCACGATGAGGGAGAGCCCGGACGCGCGGGTCGAGGTCGTCGCGGAAGACGCGGCCGCCGCGGTCAGGAAGCTGAAAGGCGAACCGGGCGAAGACATCTACCTGTGCGGCGGCGCGGAGTTGGCGGCGGAGTTATTTAAGGAAGGTTTGGTTGATGAGGTCATCCTGAAGGTTAACCCGCTGCTGCTCGGCTCCGGTATCCCGCTGATGTCCGACATCGGCAGGCACGTTGAGTTGGAGTTGATCGACAGCAAGGTTTACGAGAGCGGCGTGGTGCTGCTCTCCTATCGCGTAAAGAAGTAAGGCGTTCGGGCCGGCGCTGCTTCGTATCGCGCCGACGCGATCTAACACGGGCCTGCACCCGACCGCCGACACGACAGCCTTCAAATTCCTGCACAGATGCGGGGCGGCGGGTGTTGCCGGGCGTTAGGCGTTTCTTTGTGGGTTAGGTGTAAAACATCGTGCTGAGAACTTGATTGTGTTCTAGCGATATAAAGAGCAGTCCTTCATGAGCCTTTCGCCTCAAAGTAAGTCCGGCGTCAGACCCGCCGAAGCGCGCCCGCCTGCGGGCGGGTGGCGCGGCCGCCTGCATGAGGTCATCTTCGAGGCGGACACCCGCGCGGGCCGCGCCTTCGACGTTACGCTGATCGGCCTCATCCTCCTGAGCGTGCTCGCCGTCATGCTCGAAAGCGTCGGCTCCGTGCGCGAGCGCTACGGCGCGCGGCTTTACGCCGCCGAGTGGGCCTTCACCATTCTCTTCACGGTGGAGTATGCCCTGCGGCTCACGAGCGTCAGGCGGCCCCTGCTCTACGCTTCGAGTTTCTTCGGCGTCGTCGATCTGCTGGCGATAGTCCCAACCTATCTGAGCCTCCTCGTCCCCGGCAGCCACTACCTGCTCGTCATCCGGATACTCCGGTTGCTCCGCATCTTCCGCATTCTCAAGCTCGCCGAACACCTCACGGAGGCCGACGTGCTGATGCGCGCCCTGCGGGCGAGCCGGCGCAAGATCAGCGTCTTCCTCCTGACGGTGCTGACGCTGGTAGTCGTCATCGGGACGCTGCTCTACGTCATCGAGGGCGAGGAGAACGGGTTCACCAGCATCCCCGCGAGCATCTACTGGGCGGTCGTCACGCTGACGACCGTCGGCTATGGCGACATCTCGCCCAAGACGCCCGTGGGGCAGACGCTGGCGGCGGCGGTGATGATCATCGGCTACGGCATCATCGCGGTGCCGACCGGGATCGTCACGGTCGAGATCGCGCAGGCCGCGAGGAAGCCCGTCACGACTCAGTCCTGCCCGGACTGCTCATCCCAGGGGCACGACGCCGACGCCATCCACTGCAAGTATTGCGGGGCCAAACTGTAGGCCCGGCGCGGGCCTTTCGTTGGGCTGCTTCGTTGAGCGTAGAATCTGAATAATGGGGGTGCCCGATGAGGTTTATCTGCCTGTCGGCCGTGGTCGTACTGGCGGCGTCTTACGTCGTAGGCGTCGAAGCCTCGGCGCGGGGGCCTTTCCCGGCGCGGCCCGAGGTGTTGGTGGCGGGGAAGTTTCGCGGGGCCGAGGGCATCGCCTTCAACGGCGAGGGACGGCTGTTCGTCACCGCCGACGACGCGCTCTGGGAAGTCTCGCCCGGCGGGGAGGTCAGGAGGGTCATGGGACTGCACTCGGCCGTCGGCCTCGCGCCCATCGGCCGGAGGGATTTGATCGTCGCGGACTTCGGCCCGACGAACGCCGTGGCCCACGGGCCGAACCGCGACGGGGTGGTGCTCAGGGTCACGCCCGAGGGCAAGGCGACCGTCCTCGCCAAGGGCATCGGCGACCCCAACTTCGTACTGCTGCTCAAGGGAGGGTCGCTGCTCGTCTCGGACGATTTTACGAATGAGATTTGGGAGGTCACGCTGAAGACCGGCCGGGTCGCGCTCTTCAGCGAATCGGTCGCCTACCCGAACGGCATGGCGCTCTCGGCCGACGGCCGCACCCTCTACGTCGCGCAAATCTTCCGCGACTTCCGCCACGGCGTCCGCCCCATCCCCTGCGACGACCGCGTGTGGCGCATCCCGCTGCGGGGCGGCCGGCCGGCCGGGCCTCCGTCGGTCGTCTTCAAGACCGGCGGCGTGGGGTGCAACGACGGGCTGGCGTTGGACACGCGGGGGCGGCTCTACGTCGCCGCGAACCGTGAAGGGAAGGTCTGGCGGGTGGACCCGGCCGACGGCTCGGCCGTGCTCGTCGCCGAGCAGGCCGCGGCGAGCATCGCCTTCGGAGAGGGGAAGTTCGACCGCGACTCGATATACGTCACCGAACTCCGCGGCGGCCGGATTCTGAAGATTCCGGTCGGGGCGAGGGGCGCACGCCTGCGCCGTTGACTAGGATTTCATGATAAAGCAATCGGGCTGGCAGGCGCTTGATGCGCGGCGTTAGGCGATTTCCGTTACATGAAAGGGGTTCACATTATGAAGCTGAAGCGGGTTGTCTCACTCGTCATCCTTGCGGTCGCTTTATTCGCCGTCGCAGGCTGGCCCGGTTACGCCCAGAAGAGGGATGCCGGGCGGGCGGTCTGGGAGTACAGAGCGCTCGTGAATGCTTCCGAGCCGGACTTGAATAAGCTCGGGGCCGAAGGCTGGGAGATGGTCGGCTTCTCCATCGACCAGTCGCAAAACAGGGTCTTTTATTTCAAGCGGGCCAGGTAGCTCACGCGGGTCGTTGAAAGATGCAGTGTCCCTCCCGGTCGCGCCGGGGATTTCGGCCGCGTTAGTCTTCGCGCCGCCCCGGTGGGCGCGAGTACGGATGCCCTCATAAGCCCCGGCGAAGCAGATTTTAACTCCGCGGCGCGAACCGGCGTCTCCGCGTTCAACGCCCTTCGGGCGCATCCGGACGCAAGCTGCTATTATTGTCGGCGCAAGTGCTCCGACGCCACGTCCCGAATATTTATCAGCAGACATACGTGATGAGCGAGACCCCTCAGACAAAAAGGGAGGCGCGCCGCGCCGCCCTGCTCCTGCTCCTGGCCTGCCTGTCCGTACACGCGTTCGCATCCGACGCGCGCGCACGGCAGGCGCAAGTACCGGCGACGGTTAAGAATCCTATTCAGGTTATCCCCGCGCCGAAGTCAGTTTCGGCGACGGGCGCGGACTTTTCGCTGTCGCGCGGCGCGCGCGTCGTGGTCGCCGACGCGAAGTCTGAGGACGACCGCTTCGCCGCGCAGGAGTTCGCAGACGACTTGCAGGAGACGGCCGGCGTCGCGCTCAAAGTCGGCGGGGGAGGGAGGCGGCAGATTCTCGTCGGCCCGCTCTCCAACAGGCGAGTCCTTGAAGCGGTCGGGCGCGCGGGCGTGGCCGTGCCGGCCGAGCTTAACGAAGAGGGATACGTGCTCGCCGTGACCGGAGAGTTCGTCGTGGTCGGGGGGCGTTCGGCGGCCGGGACGTTCTACGGCCTACAGACTTTGAAGCAGCTCGTGCGCGGCGAGGGGGAGGGCGCGTACGTGCAGGGCGCGCGCGTCGTGGACTGGCCGTCGGTGCGCTGGCGCGGGCTCTCCGACGACATCAGCCGCGGCCCCGTCCCGACGATGCAGTACCTCAAGCGGCAGATTCGCACCCTCGCCATGTTCAAGATGAACATGCACAGCCTCTACATGGAGCACGTCTTCGGCTCCGCGTCTCACCCGCTCATCGCGCCGGAGGGCGGCGCGGTCACGCCCGCCGAGATACGCGAGCTGGTCGCCTACGCCCGCCGCCACCACGTCGAGCTCGTCCCGCAACAGCAGACCTTCGGCCACCTGCACAAGGCCCTGAAGTTCGAGCGGTACAACGAGCTGGCCGAAGTCCCCTACGGCGACGTGCTCTCCCCCCAACAGGAGGGCACGTATAAACTCGTCGCCGACTGGTACAGGGAACTCGACGAGCTTTTCCCGAGTCAGTTCTTCCACATCGGCGCGGACGAGACCTTCGAGCTGGGGCGCGGACAGAGCGCGGAGGCCGTGAAGGCGCGCGGCATCGGCCCCGTCTACTTCGACCACCTCAAGCGCGTGCGCGAACTGCTCCTGCCTTACAAGCGGCGGCTCATGTTCTGGGGCGACATCGCGCTCAACCACCCGGAGCTGCTCCCCGGAGTCCCGCGCGACATGATCGCGATGAACTGGGACTACTCGGCGCGTCAGAATTTCGAGGCGCGCATCGGCCTCTTCAAGAAGGCGGGCCTCGAACAGTTCGTCTGCCCCGGCGTGCAGAGCTGGAACCAGATTTTCCCGAACACGGACACGGCCGCCGTCAACATCGTCAACTTCGTCCGCGACGGCCAGCGCGCGGGAGTCCTCGGCGTGATGAACACGCAGTGGGACGACGACGGCGAGTCGCTCTTCGAGAACTCTTGGTACGGCGTCGTCCTCGGCGCGGCCGCCTCCTGGCAGGTCGCGCCGCTCGACCTCGCCGCCTTCGAGCGCGACTTCGACTGGGCCTTCTTCCGGCACGAGGGCGACGATCTGATTAAGGCGACGCGCACGCTCGGCGCGGTCAACACGAAGCTCGGCATCAACAACAGCGACCAGCTCTTCTGGCGCGACCCCTTCACGGACAATTTCCAGGAGAGTATCGCGCGCAAGCTCGAAGAGCAGACGCGGCAGATGCGCCTCGACGTTGAAGAGGTGCAGGAGACGCTCATCCGCGAGCGGCCGCGCGTGCGTCGCAACGTTCAGACGCTCGACTCGATGCGCTTGGCGGCGCGGCGCTTCGACCACCTGGGTCGGCGCGCGCAAGTCGTCGAGCAGCTCAGCCGCGACTACTGGGAGGCGTACCTCAACCTCGGCGACCGCCAGCGCGTGCGGCGTCTGCGCCCGTACGCCGGCACGATCTACAACTCCCTGCGCGAGATGTCGGAGGAGCTGACGGAGCTGCGCGAGGCGTACCGCGCGCAGTGGCTCGCGGAGAACCGGCCGTACTGGCTCGCGAGCGTGCTGGCGCGCTATGATCTCGCGGTCTCACGCTGGCTCTCGCGCTCGAAGCAGTTGGAGGAGGCGCTGCGCCTCTACGACCAGACCTCCACTCTGCCCGCGCCCGCCGAGTTCGGCCTCGGCCCGCGCCCCCCGCAGGAAGATTGACGAAAAGAACAGGGATGATTTTAAGGGCCTTCATCTGCGCGGCAGTCGTCTCGACGGCTGTTTCGTTCACGCCTTCGAGTGTCGGGCTGTCGCGTCAGCGTCGCGCGGACGGCGAGGCGCGTTGGGTCGAGGAGACGCTTAAAAGTCTTTCGCTGCGCGAGCGTCTGGGGCAGATGTTGATGACGCCCGTGCAGGTCGAGCAGGCGACGGGCGAGCGCCTTGAGGAGTTGAAGCGGCAGTTGACCGAACTGGGCCTCGGCGGCGTGGTCGTGCGCGGCGGAACGCCCGAGACGGTCGCGGCGCTGACGAACGAGTTGCAGAGGGCCTCGCGCGTCCCTCTTTTGGTCGGCGCGGACTACGAGCGCGGCCTGCGGATGCAGATGAAGTCGGCCGGGACGCCCTTCACCAACAACATGGGCGTGGCGGCGGCGGGCGACCCGCGCGCCGCGTTCGAGCAAGGCAGGATTACGGCGCAGGAGGCGCGCGCCGTCGGCGTCAACTGGCTCTTCGGCCCCGTCGCAGACCTCAACAACAACCCCGACAACCCCGTCATCAGCGTCCGCTCCTTCGGCGAAGACCCGCGGCGCGTGGCCGAGTTCGTCTCGGCGGCCGTGCGGGGGACGCGCGAGGGCGGCGCGCTCTCGACCGCCAAACATTTCCCCGGCCACGGCGACACGGCGGTCGATTCGCACATCGGGCTCCCGACCATCGGCGCGGACCGCACGCGTCTCGACCGCTTGGAACTCGTGCCGTTCCGCGCGGCGGTCGCGGCGGGCGTGGACGCGGTGATGACGGCGCACATCGCCCTGCCCAAAATCACGGGCGACGGACTGCCCGCCACGCTCTCGCCGAAGGTGACGACCGAGATGTTACGGCGCGAGCTGAGGTTCGACGGCCTCGTCGTCACGGACTCGCTCGGCATGGGCGCGATAACGAAAGGATTCCCGAACGGAGAAGCTTCCGTGCGTGCGATTCAAGCGGGCGCGGACGTCGCGCTCACGCCGCCGGAGTTGAAGGCTTCGCTCGACGCGCTCGAAGAGGCGGTCAACAGCAAACGCCTTTCGCCCGAGCGCGTGGACGAGAGCGTGCGCCGCGTGCTGCGCGCGAAGTACCGCCTCGGCCTCGCGGAGCGCAGGACGGTTGACCCGTCGGCCGTCAAAAATCTCGTCGAGAGGCCCGAGGCCCTCGCGTCCGCGCGCCGCGTCGCCGAAGCCTCCGTCACGCTCTTACGCGACGGCCGCGGGCTTCTGCCGCTCGACGCGAAGCGCGCCGCGGGCGCGGCCTTCGTCGTCGTCGCCGCGGACGAAGACCCGGAGGAGGGGCGCACGTTCGTCCCGCAGGTTCAAAAGAGAGTCCCCGGCGCGCGCGTGCTCCGCGCAGACCCGAAGACCGACGTGGCCCGGTATGACGCCCTCCTCTCCGAGGCGACGAAGGCCGAGACCATCGTCGTCGCCGCCTTCGTCAAACGCGCGGCGGGCAAGGGCACTGTGGCGCTGCCGGAGCGCCAGGCGGAGTTCGTCCGAAAGCTCGTCGCATCGGGCAGGCCGGTCGCGGTTATAGCCTTCAGCGGCCCGTACCTCGTCCGACAGTTCCCCGACGCGGCGGCCTTCATGGTCGCCTACGGCATCGAGGACGTGGCGCAGGAGGCGGCGGCGCGCGTCCTCTTCGGCGACGCGCCCGCGCGCGGCCGCCTGCCCGTCACGGTGCCCGGCCTGTTCGGCGCCGGCGCCGGCATTCAGTTCAAGGCGAAGTAGGATTCGGGCGCTAATATCGTTACCCCACCTGCTGTTACTCATGTGCCGTAAAGTAAAGCTTACGATTCCACACTTGGGTTTCAGTTTCCCCTAACGCGTTGTAGTAGTCGCGGGCGTTTGCCAGATTTCAATGTCGGCGCGCCCAACAAGCGCATGCACCCGACCGCCGACACGCCGGCTTTCATGTAACTCAATTTTGTGGGGCGGCGGTTGATGCCGGGCGTTAGATTCCTATTGAGTGGAAAGTAAAGGACTAATCGGAGGACGTGTGCGAGAACTCCTTTCCAACTTGTTGAAATTGCTAGGAGTCAGACCCCGACCTGATCGGCCGTCTTTAACACAGCAGCAGCAGGAAATCCTTCACGTTCTCCGGGCCGAATCCGGGAGGCTCGGCTCTGACGGCTCGTTCACGTACCAGAGCGAGTGGCTGGGCTGGCTCCCCTTTGGTCAGTACCATTGTGTCAACGTTCAAGGGGCGAGTGTCTCTGATCAGTTCCCCTCGGGTTGGGATCTCTCCGACCTGGATGCCTTAGTCGCATTCGGGTTGGCCGAGAGGTTGGGCGAACGAACTTACGGGGAGACGGACAGTGAGGTCTTATACCGATTACGGCGTGAGCCGGAACAATCCAGCTAAAGGCGGGGGAATCTAACAACGGGATGAACCTGACTCGCAAACAAGCGGGCCTCTCATCTTCAACCCCTCCCGCTCGCCGGTTATCCCGGGCGTTAGGCTGCCACAAGTCTCGAAGCTTTCAGCGGAGCAGCCTAACGACGGCACGCGCCCGACCGCCGACACGAATCATTTCATCTACCTTCAGAGGCCCGGGAAGGCGGGCGCAGCCCGCCTCTAAACCGTGGGTGAAAGGGCCGCACTCACACGCTACCCGATGTAGAAGGCCCGCTCGGAAGCCGGCTTTTTTATGTACATTTGACTCTCGGGAGTGTTTGCGTCTATAGAACAGAATGAGACGCACCCTCACTGTAATGCTGAATTGATAAAGAAGGGCTTAACCGTTCCGGGAGAGCCTGATATGTTAATGCCCGAATGTGAGATTTGAAATTCTTGAGGAGGGGAACCGCGTGAGCACGAGAGTCGGCGAGTCGCAGGCCGGTGTGAGGGCCGAAGAGGAGACCGCGCGCGCACGCGCGGGCGGCGCGATAGGTGGCGACGGGATCAGCAAGGCCCCTTCGGCGGCGCGCCTGCGTTCGCTCGACGTGTTCCGCGGGATGACGGTCGCGGGGATGATTCTCGTCAACAACCCCGGGACGTGGGGCGCCATCTACAGCCCCCTCAAGCACGCCGAGTGGCACGGCTGGACGCCGACCGACTTCGTCTTCCCGTTCTTCCTCTTCATCGTCGGCGTCTCCATCACGCTCGCGCTGTCGCGCAGGGCCGAGACGGCCGGGAGCAAGCGCGACCTCTACGTCAAGATCGTCCGCCGCTCGGCAATCATCTTCGGGCTCGGGCTCTTCCTGACGGCCTTCCCGTTCTGGGACTTCGGGGCGAACAGCTTCATAGACCTTTCAACTCTGCGCCTGTCGGGCGTGCTCAACCGCATCGCCGTCTGCTACCTCTTCGCCGCGCTCATCTTTTTAAAGACCGACTGGCGCAGGCAGGCTTACATCTTCGGCGGGCTGCTCGTCGCCTACTGGGCGATACTCGCCTTCATGTCCGCGCCGGGCTTCCCCGCGGGCGACATGACGAAGGAGGGGAGCATCGCCTCTCACGTTGACCGCGTCGTGCTCGGCAAACACATGTGGAGCGGGGGGAAGGGCGTCTACGAGCCGGAGGGCATCCTGAGCACGCTGGGCGCGCTGGCGACGACCTTCGCGGGGGTGCTGACGGGACACCTTCTGCGCTCGCGGCGCGGGGACACGGAGAAGGTCGCGGCGATGTTCGTCGCGGGCGCGGTGGCAATCGCCGCGGGCTGGGCCTGGAACTACTGGCACCCCGTCAACAAGCCCCTGTGGACGAGCTCTTACGTGCTTTTCACTTCGGGGATGGCTTTGCAACTGCTCGCCGTCTGCTACTGGCTCATCGACATCAAAGGTTACAGGCGCTGGTCTGTGCCCTTCGCCGTCTACGGCACGAACGCGCTCGCCGTCTTCTTCCTGACGGGCATCGCCGCGGAACTGTTAGGGGTCATCAGGTTCACCGGGGCGGACGGCAAAGCGGTCTCGCTCCACGGCCTCATCTTCGGGAACCTCTTCCTGTCGTGGGCCTCGCCCGTCAACGCCTCGCTCGCCTTCGCCGTCTGCTTCGTGCTCTTCTGGCTCGGCGTGATGTGGCTCTTCTACCGCAAGAACATCTTCATCAAGGTGTGATGAGAGGGCCGCTCGCCTTCATCCTCGTGCTCCTCTTCGCCTTGACGGCGTCCGCGCGCGCCGAGCCCGCGCGCGTGCGCCTGAGGGTGATGTCCTACAACATCCACGTCGGCATCGGCATGGACAAGAAGCTCGACCTCGCGCGCATCGCCGAGGTCATCAGGCGCGAGCGCGCCGACATCGTCGGCCTTCAAGAGGTTGACCGCGGCGTCGAGCGCACGGGGCGCGTGGACGAGATGAAGGAGCTTGCGCGCCTGACGGGGATGGACTACGCCTTCGCGCACAACCTCGACTACCAGGGCGGGCAGTACGGCGTGGCGGTGCTCTCGCGCTTCCCCATCCTCGCCATCGACCACCGGCGCTTCGCCAACCGGCGCGAGCGCGAGCGGCGAGGGTTTATACGCGTCGAGGTCGAGGTTGAAGGACGCCGCCTCAACTTCGTGACGACGCACCTGGACTATCAATTCCAGGACGGGCGCGTCTTCGAGACCGGGCAACTGCTCAAAGCCCTCGAAGACGTGCGCGGCCCGCTCGTCGTCGCGGGCGACTTTAACGAGGAGCCGCGCGTCGGCGCTTACGAGATGATGATTAAAGCCGGCTTCGCCGACGGCTGGGCGCAGGAGACCGCGGCGGGACTGACCTACCCCGCCGACAAGCCGACGAAGCGCATCGACTACGTCTTCTACCGCAACCTCGGCGGAGACGTGCGCGCCGACGCCTCAGTCCCCGAAACCCTCGCCTCCGACCACCGCCCCCTGGTAGTCACGCTCAAGTTCTGAAAAGCGAGTAGGCGGTAGGCAGCGGGCAGTGGGCAGTCAGATCGTTTTAGCAACGAAGCCAACCCGCAGCCCCGAAGGGGCGGCATAAGGTAGCCAGGGGCTGCGCTCAGGCTAAAGCCTTCGCTTGCCCTTGGCTACTTTATGCCGCCGCTTCGCGGCTCAGACGCGCGCCGAACTCAACCGGCGTTAACTGCATACTGCCTACTTCCTTCTGTATCCCGGCCCGCGCAGGGAGCGTCCGGCGTTGACGTTGGTGCGCTTGCCAGCGTCAACTTCGATTTGGCCGTTGACGACAACGTACTCGATGCCTTCGGGATACTGGTTCGGCTGCTCGAAAGTGGCAAGGTCGCGGACGCGGGCGGGGTCGAAGACGGTGATGTCTGCGAAGGCCCCCGCGCGGAGTACGCCGCGGTCTTTAAGCCCGACGCGCGCCGCGGGCTGTCCCGTCATCTTGTGCACGGCCTGTTCGAGCGTGAGCAGGCGTTCGTCGCGGACGTAGCGCGAGAGGATGCGCGGGTAGGAGCCCCAGCCGCGCGGGTGCGACTTAGAGCCCGAGAGCGGGCCGTCCGCCGCGCGCGCGCCGCTGTCCGTACAGATGCTGACGAAGGGCTCGCGCAAGGCCGCGCGCAGGTCGTCCTCGTTCATCATGAAGTAGATGGCGCCGGTCTGGCCTCGGTCGGCGACGATGATGTCGAAGAGCGTCTCAAGCTCGTCCTTGCCCCGCTCCTTCGCAATCTCGGAGACGCGCTTCCCCTGAAAGTTTTCCAGCTCGCGGTTGAAGACCGAGCCGACGAGCACGCCGGAAGCGCCGCCGCTCCCGAGGTAGATGTTCTCCCACTCGTTCGAGTCCTTCAAAATGTCCGCCCTGATTCGCGCGCGAGTCTCGGGGTCGCGCAGGCGGGCTATCATCTTCTCGCCGCCGCCTTCGACGGCCCACGGCGGAAGACACGCCGCCAACCCCGTGGAAGCGGCCGTGTAGGGATAGACATCCGCCGTCACGTCTAAGCCCCTCGCGCGCGCCGCGCGAATCTTCGCGAGCACCTGCGGCATGCGCCCCCAGTTCTTTCGGTAAGCGGCCTTGAGGTGCCAGATTTCGGTGGGGATGCGCGCACGCCGCGCTATCTCGAAGACTTCGGCGAGCGAGGCGTCCAGGGCGTTCGCCTCGCTGCGCTGGTGCGTCGCGTAGATGCCGCCGTAGCCGCGCGCGACCTTCGCCAGCTCGACTATCTCGTCCGTCCCGGCGAAGCGCGCGGGCACGTACTGGAGCGAGGTGGAGAGGCCGAGCGCGCCGTCCTCCATCGCTTCGGCGACGAGTCTCTTCATCTGTTCGAGTTCTTCCGGCGTGGGGTCGCGGTTGTCGAAGCCGAGGACGTAGGCGCGCACCTGCGTCGCGCCGACGAAGGTGGCGAGGTTGACGCCCGAGCCTTGCAGGTCGAGGCGGCGGAAGTATTCGTGGAGCGTGCGCCAGTCAACGTCGAGTTTGTAGCGGCGGTTGAAGGGCTCGTCCTCCTTGAGCGTCCGCTCGTTGACCGGCGCGATGGAGCCGCCCTCGCCCGTGACCTCGGTCGTCACGCCCTGCATCACCTTGCTCATCGCCCGCGGGTCTATGAGGACGTACTGCTCCGACTGCCCGAGCATGTCGATGAAGCCGGGGGCGACCACGAGCCCCGCGGCGTCTACCGTCCGCTTCGCGCGCGCGCTCGCCGGGACGCTGCCGACGCGCACGACGCGGTCGCCGCGCACGGCCACGTCCGCCCTGAAGGCTCGGCGGCCCGTGCCGTCTACGACGCGGCCGCCCCTGATGACGAGGTCGTACACGGCGTCGGGGTTAGTCGCCCGCGCCCTCCTCTGCGCCGCCGTGGGGTTGGACGTGAAGAGGCCCGCGGCGACGAGACAGGCGGTGAAAGTGATGCCGAAGAATTTTAGAAGGGCGCGCATGTGCGGGGTTCTCCCGGAAAGTTGCTGAGACGGCGGGGGCGATTATAATCAGCGCGGAAGTTTTCCGAGAGATAAAATTTAAGGGCCGGGGAAGAGGACTTTCTTGAAGAGAGAAGGAGCGGTCACGCTCGGCGAGTTGGCGCGCGCCGTGGGCGGAGAGTTAGAAGGAGAAGCCGGGGCGCGCGTCTCGGACGTGACGCACGACTCGCGTCAGGCGGGGGCGGGCTGGCTCTTCGTCGCCATCCGCGGCGAGAAGGCGGACGGCAACCGTTTCGTCGCGGACGTGGAGCGGCGGGGCGCGGCCGGCGTCGTCTCGGAGCTTGGGCGGCCGCCGGATTTTGGAGGGGGCTGGATTCGAGTCCCGGAGGCGCGCCGCGCACTTGCGCTCGCGGCGGCGGAAGTCCACGGGCACCCCTCACACAGGTTGAAACTCGTCGGCATCACGGGGACGAACGGGAAGACGACGACCGCCTACCTCGTCGCCTCCGTCGCCGAAGCCGCGGGGGTGACGACGGCCCTCGTCAGCACGGTCGAGTACCGCGTCGCGGGCGAGCGGAGTCCCGCGCTGCACACGACGCCGGAGGCGAGCGACGTGGAGCGCCTGCTGCGCCGCGCCGTGGACGCGGGTTGCAGCGTGGCGGTGATGGAGGCTTCGTCACAGGCTCTAGACCTGCGCCGCTGCGCCGCGCTCCGTTACGAGGTCGCGGCCTTCACGAACCTGACGCGCGACCACCTCGACTATCACGGCACGATGGAGGCTTACTTCGACGCCAAGCGGAGACTCTTCGACGGCTCCCTGGGCGAGCCGCCGCGCACCTCCGTCATTAACGTTGACGACGAGTACGGCGCGCGGCTTTACGAAGAGTTGAAGGCGGCCGGACGTGACGTGCTCCGCTACTCTTTAAACAGGGAGGCGGAGGTGACGGCGCGGGGCGTCGAGTTCTCGATGGGCGGGACGCGTCTGACGCTGCGGACGCCCGCGGGGGAGAGGGAAATCCTGTCGCCGCTCGTCGGGCGGCCGCACGTCTACAACATCCTGACGGCCGCGGGGTGCGCGCACGCGCTCGGGCTCGGGCCGGAAGAGACGGCCGCCGCGCTCTCAAAGTGCGGGGGCGCGCCGGGACGCTTCGAGCGCGTCGCGCACGGCGGCGACTTCGCCGTCGTCGTCGATTACGCGCACACGGACGACGCTTTGCGCAACGTCCTGCGCACGGCGCGCGACGTGTCACGCGGGCGCGTCATCACCGTCTTCGGCTGCGGCGGCGCCCGCGACCGCACGAAGCGCGCGCCGATGGGCGAGGCCGCCGCCTCGCTCAGTGACGTGGTGATAGCGACCTCCGACAACCCTCGGACGGAAGACCCCGAGGCCATCCTGCGCGACGTGGAGGAGGGCTTGAAATCTTCGGGCCGGCCTTACCTGAAGATCGTTGACCGAAGGGAAGCAATCTTTCGCGCCGTCGCCGAGGCGCGCCCGGGCGACATCGTCGTCATCGCGGGCAAGGGGCACGAGGATTACCAGATCATCGGCGCCGAGAAGCGGCACTTCGACGACCGGGAGGTCGCGCGCGAGGCGCTGGAAGAAGGCAGTAGACAGTAGTCAGTAGCCAGTAGGCTCCGCTCGGCTGACGTTGAGGATGACAGCCGCAGGGTGAGCAATCAGGAAGGGGTTTCTACTGACTACTGTCTACTGTCTACTGTCTACTTATTCAAAGGAGACCAACGGATGAAAGTCATCGTCACGGGTTCGACCGGCCTCGTGGGCCGCGCGCTGGTTCGCTCGCTGCTCGCGGACGGGCACGAGGTGACGCGGCTGGTGCGCGGCGGCTCACAGGGCTACCGCGCGCCGGGCACGGCCGCGGTGCATTGGGACCCGGAGCGCGGCGAGATCGACGCGCAGGCGCTCGAAGGGCACGACGCGGCCGTCCACCTCGCGGGCGAGAACGTCGGCGAAGGGCGCTGGGACGAGGAGAAGAAGCGGCGCATACGCGAGAGCCGCGTGAAGGGGACGACCCTTTTGGCGGGCGCGCTGGCGGGCCTGAGCGCGAAGCCGAAAGTTCTCGTTTCGGCGTCGGCCACGGGCTTTTACGGCGACCGCGGGGCGGAGATTCTGCGCGAGGAGAGCGCTTCGGGCGAGGGCTTTCTGAGCGAGGTCTGCCGCGAGTGGGAGAAGGGGACGCTTCAGGCGAGCCAGGCCGGGATACGCGTCGTGCACCTGCGCATAGGGCTCGTGCTCGCGGGCGAAGGCGGGGCTTTGCAGAAGATGCTCACGCCCTTCAAGCTGGGGCTCGGGGGGAAGGTCGGGAGCGGGGGCCAGTACATAAGCTGGATCACGCTCGAAGATTTAATCGGCGTCATCCGGCGCGCGTTGGAGGACGAGTCTCTGCGCGGGCCTGTCAACGCGGTCGCGCCGCAGCAGGTGACGAACGCGGAATTTACGAAGGCGCTCGGGCGCGCGCTGGGTCGGCCGACCTTCTTCGCCATGCCCGCCTTCGCGGCGCGGCTCGCGTTCGGCGAGACGGCCGACGCGCTCCTGCTCGCCAGCACGCGCGTCGAGCCCGCGCGGCTCAAAGAGATTGGTTATCAGTTCAAGCACCCCGAGATCGAGGGGGCGCTGCGCTCGGCGTTGGGGAAGTAAGCCTCAGAACTGCGTGGCGTCGTAGCTCATGCCGAGGGTCATGAGCTTTTGGAGGAGGGGCTCGTAGTCGAGCCCCGCTTTTTTTGCCGAGTCGGAGAAGTAGTCGTCGCGCGCGACGTTGGGGTTCGGGTTGGCTTCGAGCAGGTAGAAGCGCCCGTCCGCGGTGAGGCGGTAGTCGAACCGCGCGTAGCCGCTCAGCATGAGGATGCGGTAGATGCGTTTCGAGAGGCGTTCGAGCCTGCGCGCCGACTCGGGCGGGAGGTCGGCCGGGCCGTCCGAGAAGCCGACCTCGCGCTGGTAGTCCGGGTTCCACTTGACGCGGTAGGTGGCGATGTTGGGCGCGCCGTCGGGGAGATTGTCGAGCCGGTGCTCCCACGGGGCGAAGGTCTGCACGCGGCGGTTGCCGGCGAGGCCGACGTAGATTTCGCGCCCCTCGATGTACTCCTCGGCGATGGCGTCGGAGTAGGTGTGGCGGTGGATGAACTCGACGCGCTCGGCGAGCTTCTCGTCGCTGCGGACGACCGACGCCTGCGAGATGCCGACCGAGCCCTCGACGATGGTCGATTTGACCAGCAGGGGGAACTTGAGCCTCGCCGGGCGACGCACCTTGCGGCCGTAGGGGAAGACCGCGAACTGCGGGACGGGGATGCGGTGGTAGGTGAGAATCTTCTTCGAGAGCGCCTTGTCGTGCGAGAGCGTGAGGCCGCGCGGGTTGCAGCCGGTGTACTTCTGCCCCTTCAGCTCCAGGTAGCTGACGACGTGCTGGTCGAAGAGCGGGTAGCCGTCGAACTCCTCGATCAGGTTGAAGGCGACGTGCGGGCGGTGGTCGTCGATGGCGACGTGGATGATGCCCAGCTCGTTCGAGAGCCCCACCGTGTGAACCTCGTGCCCCATCGCCTTGAGCGCCGAGACCACGTCGTACTCGGTCTTCCAGTCAAGAATCTGTTTCTCCGTAAAGCCTTCCAGCGAGTCGGGCGGGATGAGATTCTCCTGGCAGAGGACGACGACGCGGAGCCTCTTCGCCGGTCGGGATTTCTTCATAGGGGAATCCTGTGGTAGCCGCTGTGGACGACCTTCATCGCCTGCACCGTGAGCAGGACGAGCGCGGCGGCCCGCGCCTCCTCCTCCTCGCCCGCGACGCGCAGGCGCAGGAGCTTCGAGCGCTCGACGACCTTCGCGAGGAGTTGCGCCAAGGTGTATTGGTGGAGCCCCGTCCCGCGCGCGACGGCGTGGACGAGCGAGCGCGCGCGCCGCCTCAGGAAGCTGGCGGCGGTCGGCCCCTCCGCGCCCCGCGGCGACGCGGGGAAGACCCGGTGCAGGTCGCGGTCGAAGTCCGCGGGCCACTCGATGGAGTAGTGCTCGCGTTTGCGCCGGTAGTGCTCGGCCAGCGTCGTGCGTAGCTCGGAGAGTTCATCGACGCGCTCCCTCCGCCGGTTCTTCGGGGCGCGCCCGGCCGCCTCGCGCATCAGGCGGTCAACGTATTCGAGCTTGGCGAGCGCCCCCCAGCCCTCGTAGCGGCGGCGCCAGCGCACGTCGCGGGTGGCGAGCCAGACGGCGAAGGTCTCGGCGAAGTCCTCGGCCGGGTGGGCCTGCGCGTACCATGCGCCGAGGTGGAGGACGAAGTCGCGGCTCGTCGGGTCGGGCTGGTAGGAGTCGGGGTAGGGCGCGTTGTAGCGGCCGAAGAGTTTGCGCCAGCGGGGGCGCGCGCGGAAGAGGAAGGCGTTGTCGATGGCGTGCCCGGCCTCGTGGCGCATGATGCGCAGGCACTCGCGCTCGGTGCCCCCCTCGACTTCGAGCATCTGGCGGCGCTCCAGCCTCATCAGGCGCGGGTGCGTGAGGTAGAAGGGGATGGCGAAGCCGGGCACGTCGTCGGGCGAGAACCACTCCTCGGAGAGCCAGACGTGGGGGCGGAAGCGCAGGCCCGACTCGTCCAGCTCGAAGTGGAGGCGGCGCACGCGCTCTTCGAGCGGCGTCCCCTCGATGCGCACGGGGAGGTCACAGAGGCGCAGGGAAAGAAGCTCCTCGTCCGTCACCCTCTCCCAGTCGAACCTTCTTCTCACGGCGTTCGCCATCGAAGAGCCCGCGCCTCCACGCTCAGCTTAAATCCTCCTCCCGGGGCGCGGGCGCGACCGAGGGGCGGCCGCGGAAGAAGAGGTAGTAGACGGGGAAGCCGAGGCCGATGAGCAGCAGGCCGAAGATGGCCTCCGAGGGCGCGGCCCAGAAGGTGTTGATGAGCAGGAAGGCTGTCACGAGCAGAAAGAGAATCGGCACGACGGGGTAGCCCCAGGCTTTGTACGGCCGCTCGGCGTGCGGCTGCCGTCGGCGGAAGACGAAGATCGAGGCCGTCACCAGCCCGTAGAAGATGTAGGAGCCGAAGACGACGTAGTCGGTCAGCTTGTCGAACTTCTGGAGAATGAGGACGAGCGCGCACGCCCACAGCCCCTGCGCGAGCACGGCGCGGGCGGGGACGCGCGTCACCTCCGAAATCTTCGAGAGCCTCTCCCAGAAGAGGCCGTCGCGCGCCATCGCGTAAGGCACGCGCGCGCCCGTCAGCACCGACGTGTGGAGCGTGCCGACCGACGAGGCCATCAGCGCCGCCGCCACCAGCCCTGCGACCAGCGCCTTCGCCGACTCGCCGAAGGTTGACATGAAGGAGTTCGTCACCTCGGCCGCGACCGAGGAGTTGGCCGAGACGTTCGCCACGGCCGTCGGCGACAGCGCGTAGAAGTAGGCGGCGTTGATGAAGACGTAGAGCAGCATGATGAGGATCGTGCCGCCGATGAGCGCGATGGGGATGTTGCGCTGCGGCTCCTTGATCTCGCCGGCGACGAACGTCAGGTTGTTCCAGCCGTCGTAGCCCCACAGCGCGCCCAGCATCGCCGCGCCGAAGCCGGCCACGCCGAGCACCGCGGACGCCGACACGCCCTCGCACGCGCCGCCCACGTTCGCCAGCGCGAAGTGGCCCCAGCTCCCCTGCGCCAGAAGGAACGCGCCCACGCCGACGCCCATGACGAGCGCGAGCTTGACGAGCGTGAGGGCGGTCGCCACCCACCCGCTCACCTTCACGGCCGCGCAGTTGAGCAGCGTGATGGCGGCGAGCACGAGAATGGCCGTCAACTGCACGCCGAAGCCGCCCAAGCCTTCGACCCTTCTGCCCGTGAGGTCGTTGAGCGAGTTGGCGAAGATGAGCGCGACCGAAGCCTGCGAGCCGGTCTTCGCGATCAGTATCTGCATCCACCCGCTCAGGAATCCCGCGCCCCGGCCGTACGCCTCGCGCATGAAGACGTACTCGCCGCCCGCGCGCGGCATCATCGCCGCCAGCTCGGCGTAGGTGAGCGCGCCCGCCAGGCTCAGGAGCCCCGCCACGACCCACACGGTCAGAACCATCCCCGGCGTCCCCACGTTGCACGTCATCACACGCGCCTTCAGAAAGACGCCCGTCCCGATGACGTTCCCGATGATGATCGACACGGCCGCCACGAGCCCGAGCCCGCGCACCAGCGTCAGGTTGCGCTGTTCAGCTTTTGACATAGGAGTTCAGGTGCGCGAGCGAGGGCCTTCAACGGCCGCCCATCGTGTAGGCCGCTACGCGCCACGTGCCGCCCTCGATAGTCAGAATTATGACCTCTTCGACAGACTTCCACTTCTCGAAAGAACTCTCGAAGCTCAGGAAGATACTCCCGGCTTCGGGGTCGTAGAATTCTACGTGCCTTATTCTGCGCGACTTGAGCTTGCCGGGCCTGTCGAGAAACTGCCTCCACTGCTCCGCGTCGAACTTCGCCTTCATCTCGACCGAGAGCGCCTCACGGCCCTCGGCAATTCGGCGCTTGTCCAGCAGCCGCAGCCACCTCTTGGTCAGGAGTATCAGCGCGGCCGCGTCCGCCTCGGAGACGCTCCGCCCCCTCCATTCGCTGACGATGACCTGCGCGATGTCGTCGGCGGCCGTGGCGATGAACTGCCGCGCGCCCTCGGGCTCGTCGGCGTTGACCTGGACGGCCACGGATATCTTGGGGTACGCGTAGTAGCGCACGTCTGAGAGGTAGCCGGGGAACTCGCTGGCGTGGCCGTATGCCCACCCCCACCTGTTCTCATGTACCCGTGTGCCGAAGCCGTTCTGCATCTGCGCGACCGCCTCGGGCCGCAGGACTCGCCCGCCGTAGAGCGCGCTTGCCCAGCGCGCGAGGTCTTCGGCCGTGGAGGCGAAGCCGCCGCCCGCCCACTCCCACTGCGGGTTGACCGTGAAGCGGCCGCCGACGATGACGGGCTTACCCTTTAAGTAACCGTTGGCGACGCCCGGCAGCGTCGGCGCGTTTGACGGGATGGTCGCGTCGAGCCGCAGCGGCTTCAGGATTCGTTCCGCGACCAGCTCGTAGAGGGGTTTTCCTGCCGCCTTCTCGACGGCGAGACCGGCGAGTATGTAGTTGGTGTCGGAGTAGTAGGAGCCCATGCCCGCGGGGAAGAGCGGCCGCTTGCCGAGGACGTAAGCCAACAACTCCTCGCGCTTGATATCCCTCGCCGAATGATTGAACAGCTCCTTTAGGAAGCCCTCGTCCTCGGCGTGATTCGGGATGCCGCTCGAATGGTTGAGCAGCATCTTGAGCGTCAACTCGTCCGCGTTCGGCAGTCGCGCGAACCACTTCTCGCCGCCGAGCAGTTCCGCGAGTCTGCCGTCGAGCGAGAGCTTCTTCTCCTGAACCAGTTGGAGCGCGACGGCCGCGACGAAGGTCTTCCCGACGCTCCCGGCGGGCATCCTGTCCGTCGGCCTGAGCGGCGTTTTCGCTTCGAGGTCGGAGAGCCCTGTGGCGACGGAGGCCGAGCGCCCGTCGGGCAGAACGAACCCGGCGGTCGCGCCCGGAAAGTTCCAACGCGCGCGCGCCTCGTCGAGCTTCGCCTGAACCGCGCGGACGACGCGCGCGAGGTGCTCGCCGTCGCCCTGCGGCGCGGCCGTCTGCGCGTGCGCGCGGGCGGCGTGCGCGAAGAGCAGCGCAGCCAGAATCAGTGTGCGGCGGGCGCTCATGTGGGGCAGTCCCTACCAGACCTCGTTCGTCAAAAGGTCTTCGTACGTGTCGCGGCGGCGGATGAGTTCGGGTCGGCCCCCCTCGCGGACGAGGACGACGGCGGGGAGGGGGCGGCCGTTGTAGGGGAACATCTGCGCGATGGTGTAGGCCCCGGTGTTGAGGAGCGCGAGCAGCTCGCCCGGCCGCACGTTGTCGGGAAGCTTTCTGTAGTCGGGCAGGCGGCCTTCGCGCTCGATGTCGAAGTAGACGTCGCCCGAGTCGCACAGGGGCCCGGCGACCTTGTAAGGCTCCTCGGCCGGGGCGTCGGCGCGCGAGGCGGAGACGACGTGGTAGTACCACTTGTAGGTCGTCATCGAGAGCAGGAGGTTGAAGCCCGCGTCCGTGAGGAGCCACACGTCGCCCGTCTCGGGCCTCCGCTTGATGTTGCGGACGGAGGTGAGGAGCGTCCCCGCGTCGGCGATGACGCTGCGGCCGGGTTCGAGAAGGATGGTCAAGCCTTCGAGCAGGTGGGAGGCCCGCGCCGTGCGCGCCGAGTCGCGCGCCGCCCGGAGCGCCGCCGAGAGCACGTCCGCGGGCTCAAGCTCCGCGCCGAGCATCTCGCGCTCGCCTTGGGGAAGCTCGTCGGCCTGCGAGCGGTCGCGCAGGTAGTTGACGGGGATGCCGCCGCCGAGGTTGATGTGTTCGAGCGCGTGGCCCGACTCCTCGTGGACGGTCTTCAGATGCTCCCACATCGTCTTGAACGCCGCGGCGAACGGCTCCACGTCCGGCGTCTGCGAGCCGACGTGGATGTGTATGCCCGAGACGTGGAGCAGCTCGGGCGAGCGCAGCGCGCGGCGGAAGGCGTCGAGGACTTCGGAAGAGGTGATGCCGAACTTCGAGGTCAACAGGGCCGTCTGAAGCCCCAGGTGCGAGCGCGTGCCGATTTCGGGGACGAGGCGGAGCGCGACGCGGGCGCGCTTGCCGAGCGCGCGGGCGCGTGCTTCAATCAACTCGATCTCGTAGACGGAGTCGGCGTTGATGGAGTAGATGCCGGCGCCGATCGCCTCATCGACCTCCTGCGGGGTCTTGCTCGTGCCGTTGAAGATGAGCTGGTCGGGGCGGAAGCCGGCGCGCAGCGCCTTGAAGAGTTCGCCGCCCGAGTTGACCTCGCAGTCGATGCCGCTGTCGCGGACTACGCCGAGCAGCCCCATCGTCGAGTTCGCCTTCGAGGCGTAGAAGAAGCGGACGGGGTGCCCGACGCCCTCGGCGGCTTTCTTAAGCCTCCCGACGTTCGAGCGGACGCGCCGCTCGGAGAAGACGAAGAGGGGCGTGTCGAACTCCCGGGCCAACTGCGCCGAGTCCGCGCCGTCGATGAAGAGTCGCCCCTCGCGCGCTTCGAGGTAACCGGGGATCGCCCAGGCGGGGGCGACCGTCGTCTGTGGCATCTGCTCTCTACTCCGTCAAGAAAAGTTTCTGTCCGCGGCGGTTGCAGCGAAGATAGTCTGTGGGTCGGCGACCGTCAAGCACGTGGAACCATGACGACCGAAGTCCGGGACATAAACGCCGACACGGCTGACGACTCCGACTGGGCGGGCGTGCGCGCGGAGTTTCCGGCGGCGGAAACTTACGCGTACCTCAACAGCGCGGGCGCGGGGCCGGTCTCGCGCCGCGTGAGCGAGGCGGCGGCGCAGTTCTACCGCGAGTCGTCGGAGTCGGGCGACCGCCTCTGGGAGCACTGGCTCGCGCGGCGCGAGCGGGCGCGGGCGGACGTGGCGCGCCTCGTCAACGCCGAGCCCGAGGAGATAGCCTTCACGACGAACACCTCGTCGGGCATGAACCTCATCGTGGACGCGCTCGAAGGCGCGGGGCCCGTCGTCTCCTGCGACCTGGAGTTCCCGGTCACAACCATCCCCTGGCTCCACCGGGGCGCGCGCGTCCGCATGGTCGAGGCGCGCGGCGGCGTCGTGCGCGCCGAAGACGTGCTCGCGGCCGCGGGCGCGGAGAGGTCTGTCATCTGCCTGAGCCACGTCCAGTACTCGAACGGCCTCCGCATGCCGGTCGAAGAGGTCGGCGAGGGGAAGGGCGGCCACCTCTTCGTCGTCAACGCGGCGCAGTCGGCCGGCGTTTTCCCCATCGACGTGAAGCGTATGAAGATCGACGCGCTCTGCTCGACGGGGCACAAGTGGCTGCTCGCGGGTTACGGCTCCGGCTTCGTCTACCTCTCGCGCGAGCTTTTGGGGAAGACGAGGCCGCGCGCCGCCAGTTGGATGAGCGTCGAAGACCCCTTCGCGATGCGCAACGACTCTTACGAGCTGCGCACGGACGCCGCCGCGCGCGCCGAGACCGGCTGCCCGCACTTCGCGGGAATCTTCGCCCTCGGCGAGTCAGTCCGCCGCCTGCTCGAACTCGGGGTGGAGAACGTCGGGCGGCGCGCCCTCGCGCTCAACCGCTGCCTGACGGAGAGCCTGAAGGCCGCGGGGCACGAAGTCCTCTCGCCGCTCGGCGAAGAACGCCTCCGCTCCGGCGAGACGCTCGTCCGCGCCGCAGACCCCCGCGCCACGGTCAGACACCTCGCCCGCCGCCGCGTCGCCGTCACCATCAAACCCGAAGGCTTCCGCGCCGCCACGCACTACTTCAACGACGAGTCGGACATCGAACGTCTCGTCGCCGCCCTCGACGAAATGCGCGACGGGAAGGGGATTTGACAGGTGTAATGTGGTTGAGTATCTTTTTAACCGTTACTTGCGGTCGTGGAGCAATGCTATCGCATTAGCTAATGGAAACGAGAGAAAAAGGAACCCTCACAGAATCTAAAATACTCGCCGCATTCGTGGAGGCGGGTTACTTGGTATCGCTCCCTTTTGGTGACGGTCACAAATACGATCTCATCGTTGATGACGGGCGGAGCATCCAAAGGGTTCAATGTAAAACAGGAAGAGTTCGTAACGGCGGCTTACTGTTCAACGCTTGCAGCTTTTCCGGAAACGCAGGAACGAGACGAGACTATAAGGACGCGGCAGACTTGTTCGCAGTGCTTAATCTAGAGACCGGGGATGTGTACGTAATTCCAGTTGGGGAAGTTGGGCATACGGTTGCCAGCCTTAGATTAAACCCAACTCTGAGCGGGCAGAATAAACGAATAAGGTGGGCTAAGAATTACCTTTTAACTTCATGTGGTGAGCAGGATGAAATAGCGCAGGCTTAGCTCGATTGCTATGCGGGTTTCTGTGAAGATACGCTGTTAATGCGCGAGTAGCTCAATGGTAGAGCATCGGCTTCCCAAGCCGAGGGTTGCGGGTTCGATCCCCGTCTCGCGCTTTGTTTTCAACGACTGAAAGGCGCCATCCAGGCGCCTTTTCCTTTTACGGGCGGGAGTCGCGCGCGGTGTTATACTCGGCAGCGAATCGCGCCCCGCGGGGCTTTCACTTTCGGGAGGGTTAAGGCCGTGGCCGAGACGAAGAGTTGGACGGTCATCTGCCCGTGTTGCGAGGCGGTCATCGTGGTGGACGCGCAGACGGGCGTCATCATCTCGCACGAGGAGAAGGCGAAGCCGCTCGCCTCGTTCGAGGAGATGGCGAAGGAGATGGAGAACCGGAAGAAGCTGCGCGAGCAGGTCTTCTCGCAGGAGCTGGGCTCGGTCAAAGACCGTGAGCGCCTGCTCGAAGAGAAGTTCAAGGAGGCGATGAAGCGCGCCGAGAAGGACAAGGGTAAGGACACGCCCTACCGCAACCCGCTCGACTTCGATTAAGGGGACTAAGGCGACCGGCGCGCCTCGGCCTCGGCGAGCCAGCCGCGCCGCAGGTCGGCTTCGGGCACGCTTGAGAGGTAGGGCTTGAGGTCGAGGACGGGCGTGCCGTCGAGCATGTCCAGCCCGGCGACCCTCAGACGCCGCCCCTCGCGCCCGAGCAGCCGGACGACCGTGAGGCCGAGCGGGTTGGGGCGGCGCGGCGAGCGCGTGGCGAAGACGCCGTGCGGGCGAGTGTCGGTCGGCGGCACGCCCTGAAGCTCGAACCCCCCGGCGCGGTCGAAGACCCAGATGACGAAGAGGTGCGAGAAGCCCTCGATGTCTAAGAGGCCCCCCTCGAACTCCGCAAGAATCTCGATAAAGCCTTCCGCCTCGTGCTTCGCGCCGCAGCCCTTCGGCACCTGCGAGGTGTCCGTGTACTGGCTCCTGACGAAGCCGACCGGCCGCATCTCGAACATGGAACGAACCTCCCGTTTGATGTAAGAGTATTTAACCACAGAGACACAGAGACGCGGCTGGAAGCACATAAGTCTTCCAGCCGCGTCTCTGTGTCTCTGTGGTTAATCTCAGGCCCCCGCGGCCGCTTCGGCGGGTCGCCAGCGGAGGACGGGCTTGCGGGCGGCGGCGGCCTCGTCGAGACGGCCGACGCGCGTCGTGTGCGGGGCGTCCAGGACGGTCTGCGCGTCCTCGGCCGCCTCGCGCGCGATCTCCTTCATCGCGTCCACGAACTGCTGAAGCTCGGCGCGCCCGACCGACTCGGTCGGCTCGATGAGCATCGCGCCCTGCACGATGAGCGGGAAGTAGATCGTCATCGGGTGGAAGCCGTAGTCGATGAGCCGCTTCGCGATGTCGAGCGTGTGAACCCCTTTTCGCGTCTGCCGCTTGTCGGTGAAGAGGCACTCGTGCATCGGCGGCGAGTCGAAGGGGCGGTCGAAGGTGTCGGCCAGGCCGTGCGCGATGAAGCGCGCGTTCAGCACCGCGGCCTCGGTCGCCTCGCGCAGGCCGTCGTTCCCGTGCGTCAGGATGTAGGCGAGCGCGCGCAGGTGCATCCCGTAGTTGCCGTAGAAGGCCTTGACGCGCCCGATGGACTGCGGCCGGTCGAAGTCGAGTCTGTAAGCGTCGTCGCCCGTCCTGGCGACGCGCGGGACGGGGAGGAAGGGCTCAAGCTCCGCGGTGCAGCAGCAGGGGCCGGAGCCGGGGCCGCCGCCGCCGTGCGGGGTCGAGAAGGTCTTGTGGAGGTTCAAGTGGATCACGTCCACGCCCATGTCGCCGGGGCGCGCGACGCCCACCAGCGCGTTCATGTTCGCGCCGTCCATGTAGACGAGCCCGCCCGCCCCGTGGACGATGTCGCAAATCTCCTTGATGTTGCGCTCGAAGATGCCGCACGTGTTCGGGTTCGTCAGCATCAGCCCCGCCACTTCGCCCGCCGCGCACAGTTCGCGCAGGTGTTCGAGGTCGGTCAGGCCCTCGCTCGTCGAGCGGATGGTCTTGACGGTGAAGCCCGAGAGGTGGGCCGACGCGGGGTTCGTCCCGTGCGCCGAGTCGGGGATGAGCATCACCTTGCGGCGCTTCGCCTCGTCCGAGGTCGTGCCGTCGCGCGCGTCGAGGAAGGCGCGGATCATCATGATACCGGTCATCTCGCCGTGCGCGCCCGCGGCCGGTTGCAGGGAGACGCCGGGCAGCCCCGTTATCTCCGCCAGGTGTTGCTGCAACTCGTACATCACCTGCAGAGCGCCCTGCGCGTCCTCCGCGGGCGCGAGCGGGTGGAGGTTGGCGAAGCCGGGGATGCGCGCGACCTTCTCGTTCAAGCGCGAGTTGTACTTCATCGTGCAGGAGCCGAGCGGGTAGAGGCCGAGGTCGATGTTGTAGTTCCACGTCGAGATGCGCGTGAAGTGTCGCACCACGTCGGGCTCGGACAGCTCGGGCACGCCTTCGAGGTCGTCGTCGCGGCGCAACTCCGCCGGGAGCAGCTCGTCGAGCGCGGTCTCCTCCACGTCGAGCGCGGGCAGGCGGTAGCCGCGCCTTCCGGGCTGCGAGCGCTCGAAGACCAGGGCCTCGTTCTGCGTGACGTGCGTGGTCGCTTTCGTGATGGTCATGACGCTTTGAGCCCTTCGACGAGGGCGTCGATGTCGGCGCGCTTGTTCGTCTCGGTGACGCAGACGAGGAAGTCGTTCGGGCGCTCCGGGTAGTAGCGCGAGAGCGCGAGCCCGCCCGTCACGTTGTGGCCCTCGGCCAGCTTTCGCAGGAGCGCGGCGGCGTCGGACGGCGCGCGGACGACGAACTCGTTGAAGACGGGCGCGGAGTAGGGAAGTGAGTAACCCTCAATCCCTGCTATCTGCCTGCGCGCGTAGGCGGCCTTCTGCGCGCACTGCGCGGCGACCTCTTGCAGGCCGCGCCGCCCCAGCGCCGTCATGTAGATGGTCGCGGCCAGGGCGATCAGGCCCTCGTTGGTGCAGATGTTCGACGTGGCCTTCTCGCGCCGGATGTGCTGCTCGCGCGTGGCGAGCGTGAGCACGAAGCCGCGCCGCCCCTGCTTGTCGTAGGCGACGCCCGCCAGACGCCCCGGAATCTGCCGCGCGTACTTCTCGCGCGTGGCGAAGAGCCCGACGTATGGGCCGCCGAACGAGACGGGCACGCCGAACGACTGCCCCTCGGCGACGACGATGTCCGCGCCGCACGCGCCGGGCGAGCGCAGCAGGCCGAACGAGGCGGCCTCCGTCACGACGACGACGAGCAGCGCGCCCGCCACGTGCACCTTGTCGGCGAACGCTTTCAAGTCCTCGACGCAGCCGTAGAAGTTCGGCGACTGCACGACGACCGCGGCCACGTCCTTCTCGAGCGCCGCGGCGTCGAGCGCGGTGCGCCCGCTCGCCTCGTCAACCTCCAGCCTTCCTAACTCAATCCCCGCGTGCGCGACGTACGTCTCGGCGACGCTCAGATACTCCGGGTGGACGGCGGCCGAGACGAGCACGCGGGAACGCCTCGTGACGCGCTCGGCCATCAGAACGGCCTCGGCCATCGCCGTCGAGCCGTCGTACATCGAGGCGTTCGCCACGTCCATCCCCGTCAACTGGCAGACGAGCGTCTGGAACTCGAAGATGGCTTGCAGCGTGCCCTGCGAAATCTCGGGCTGGTAGGGTGTGTAGGCGGTGAAGAACTCGGAGCGCTGGATGAGGCTGTCTACGATGGTCGGCGCGTAGTGTGAGTACGCGCCCGCGCCGAGGAAGCTCGGCCTCCGCGCCGCCGCATTTCTAGCCGCCATCGACTCGAACAGTTCCAACAGCTCCGATTCGGCGAGGGCCGCGGGCGTGTCGAGCGGGCGCTTGAGCAGGACGTCCGGAGGGATCGAGTCGAACAGCTCTTCGGCCGAGCCGAGCCCGAGGCCGCGGAGCATCTCCTGCCGCTCTTCCGGCGAGTTAGGGATGTAGCGCACGGCCTTCTCTTACTCCAGCGACCCGATGTAGTCCTCGTACTCGGCGGCGGATAGGAGGCTGTCCACCTCGCCGCGGTTGGAGAGCTTGAGGCGCAGCATCCAGCCCTCGCCGTACGGGTCGTTGTTGACCTTCTCGGGCTCGTCGGTGAGCGACTCGTTGACCTCGGTGACCTCGCCCGCGACGGGGAGGAACAGCTCGGAGACGGCCTTGACCGACTCGACCGAGCCGAACGTGTCGTGCGCCGAGAACGACTCGCCCGCCTTGGGCAGCTCGACGTAGACCACGTCGCCCAGCGAGTGCTGCGCGTGGTCGGTGATGCCGACCGTGCCGGTGTCGCCCTCGACCCTCAGCCACTCGTGATCCTTGCTGTAGTACAAGCCTTCGGGAACGTTTGCCATGATTCTCCTTGGTAGACAGTAGTCAGTAGCCAGTAGACAGTAGGAAAACCTTTCTAAGCCGGGTGGTCAGCCTGTCAGTGTCAACGTTCCGTAAGCGGAGCGCTACTGTCTACTGACTACTGACTACTGTCTACTCCTCTTATAAAACGGCACGGGGACGATCTGCGCGGCGACTTTGCGGCCGCGCACGTCTATCTGGATTTCGCGGCCGGCGGTCGCGTGCTCGGCGGGGACGTAGGCCATCCCGATGTTCTTCTTCAGGTGCGGCGCGGGGCTGCCGGAGGTGACGTGGCCGGCATGCTCGCCTTCGACGTACACGTCCTGGCCGTCGCGCGCGATGCCGCGCTCGGTGACCTCGAAGCCGACGAGCTTACGCGTGACGCCCTCCTCCTTCTGGCGCGCGAGCGCCTCGCGCCCAGTGAAGTCGCCCTTGTTCAGCTTCGTGATCCAGCCGAGGTTTGCTTCGAGGAGCGTCGTCTCCTCCGTTATCTCGTGGCCGTAGAGCGCCATCCCCGCTTCGAGCCGCAGGGTGTTGCGCGCCGCTAGCCCGCAGGGCAGGACGCCGTCGGGCTCGCCGTAGCGGCCCGCGTCGAGCATCTTCTGCCAGAGCCTTTCGGCGTGCTCGGGCGCGGCGTAGACCTCGAAGCCGTCCTCGCCGGTGTAGCCCGTGCGCGAGATGATGGCGTCCACGCCGTCAACCTGTCCCTCCCGGAAGTGGTAATACTTGATCTCTTCGAGCGGCGTCTCGGTGAGTGTCCGGAGGATGTTGAGCGCCGAGGGGCCTTGCAGGGCGATCTGGCAGAAGTCTGCGGAGCGGTTCGTCAGTCGAACGTCCTCGTCGCCCCTGTGTGAGTTGATCCACTCCCAGTCCTTGTCCGTCGTCGAGGCGTTGACGACGAGCAGAAGGTGCTCGGGGCCGAAGCGGTAGACGAGGAGGTCGTCCACGACCGTCCCGCGCTCCGTCGTCAGGGCAGTGTACTGCGCCTGACCGTCAACGAGCTTCGACGCGTCGTTCGAGCAGAGGCGGTTGACGAACGCAATCGCGTCGGGACCGCGCACCTCTATCTCGCCCATGTGCGAGACGTCGAAGAGGCCGGCGCGCGTGCGTGTGGCCGCGTGCTCTTCGACCGTGCCGGCCGGGTACTGGACGGGCATGTCCCACCCGCCGAATTCGACCATGCGCCCGCCCAGGCGGCGGTGCATCGCGTTCAAAGGCGTCTGCTTCAGCGTGGTCGCGCTCACACTCTTTTCCCGAAGTTCACCGGTCGGCCGGTTATCCAAATTGCATGCTGTATTGAACGAAGCTGAAACCTAACACGCCGCCCGAGAGGGCGTCAAGCGAGTGCCCGTGCGCGGGAATCCGGGGGGCGCGCGGAGCCTCCGGCGGGCACTCCGGCGAACCAAATCTGTTTAATTTCGGCCACGCACGCGCTAGTATAAGACTCGCCATGAGAACCAGCGCCAGTCCGATTCAAACGCGCCGACCCCGCCGTCAACTCCCTTTACTCTCAGCCTGCGTCCTGACTGTCATCGCCCTCTGCGCCGCCGCGCGCGCGCAGGAGGGCGACCTGGCGGGCAGCGCGGGCGTCTTCATCGAGCCGAAGCGCGGGAGGGAGGCGGCGACGCGCGAGCGCGGCGAGCCGAAGCGCACGACGCCGCGGCGCGCGCGGACGAAGCCGGCCGCGCCGAGCACGGCGAACACGAGACCCGCCGCGACGAACACGAAGGCCGCGCCCGCCGTGACGGCCGAGTCGCTCAACGCGCGCGGGGCGGCGGCCATCGACGCGGGGCGCTTCGACGACGCGGTCGAGCCTCTGAGGCAGGCCCTCAAGCTCAAGCCCGATTTCGCCGACGCGCACTACAACCTCGGCGTCGCGCTCGGCGCGACGGGCCGGCAGGACGAGGCCATCGAGTCCTTCAGGCGCGCGGCGGCCATCGACCCGAACGACTCGGAGGCGCAGTTCGATCTGGGCGAGGCGCTCTACGCGAAGGGCAAGTACGCGGAGGCGGCCGAGGCTTTCGCGCACGTGACGCGCGTCGCGCAGGTGAACGCGGAGGCGTTCGAGAACCTGGGCGACTCTTACAGCGCGCTCAAGCGCCACGCGGAGGCGGCCGCCGCCTACCGCGACGCGGCGCGCCTGAAGACGGGCGACGCGGAGGTCTTGCAGAAGCTCGGCTACGCGCTCGGTCGCAGCAAGCAGTGGCCCGAGGCGACCGACGCGCTGAAGAAGGCCCTGGCCCTCAGACCCGACAACGCGGAGGCGGTCGTCAACCTCTCCTGGGTCTACAACCAGTCGGGGCAGTACCGCGCCTCCATCGACATGCTCAGGCCGTTCGTGGCCGCGCACCCGGACTCGACGGACGCGCTCTTCAACCTCGGCACAGCCTACGGCCACCTCGCGCAGAAGGGCGCGAGGGGGGACAAGGAGAAGAAGGCGCTCCTGGCGCAGGCCGTGGAGACGCTCAACCAGGTCATACGCCTGAAGCCCGACTGGCCCGAGGCGCGCAACAACCTCGGCTTCGCCCTGGGCAGCCTCGGCCGCTACAAAGAGGCCATCCCCGAGCACGCGGAGGCCGTGCGGCTCAAGCCCGACTACGCCGGCGCGCTCTTCAACCTCGCCTATGCTTACAAGAAGAGCGGGGATAAGAAGATGGCGCTTGAGACGCACAAGCGCCTTCAGGCCATCAACCCGGGCATGGCGGAGAGGCTGTACCCGCTGGTGAAATAAGAAGGCCGTGAGCCGTAAACCGTAAACCGTGACAAGAAAAAGCCGTGAACGGTAAACCGTGAACCGTGACAGGAGGAAGCAGTTTCCTTCTTGTCACGGTTCACGGTTTACCGTTCACGGCCTTCTAGAAGCTGTTGTCGGCGACGTTCATCTTCTGGAGGACGAAGACGACGCGCATGGTCTGCGGCCGCCGGTCGAGCGAGGCGGGGACGAAGGCCGGGTTCTTGCGCAGGGCGTTCTGGAGGTCTTCGACCATGCGCCGGTTGCGCGGGGCCTCGACCACCTCGGCGAGCGAGGCCGAGCCGTTGGCGTAGACATCCGCGACCACGATCATGTCGTCGTCGGCGGGGTTGCCGTCGCGCGGCGGCGCGACCGTCAGCGCGGCCAGCGCGCCGCGCGGGTTGAGCGTCGGCGACTCGGGGCCGAAGTTGTTGGCGCGCACCGCGGCCGCGAGGTCGGGCGCGAGCGGGCGGGTCACGTCGTAGCCGCCGCCGTCGGCCCAGCGCGGCTGCTGGCCGCTCTCGAGCGCCTGCGCGTCGGCCAGGTTCCGCAGGATGACGAGCTGGTGCTTCAGCGCGCCGAAGACCGCCACGAAGAGCACGGCCGAGTAGATGGCGCCGACCGAGTAGGGCATCACGCGCACCGAGAGCCAGCGCGCGGCGCGCTCGGTCAGCGAGATGCGCGGCGTGCGCTCGAGCGCGGCGCGCTCGATGACGAGCGCGTCGCGGATGGAGGCGGCGAGGTCGGGGGGCGGGGCGGGGCGCGCCATGAGCGAGAGGCCGCGCACGAGCGCGCGCGTCTCTTCGAGCTGATGACGGCAGACCGGGCACGCGCCGACGTGCTCTGAGAGCGCCGCGCCCGCCTCACGCGAGAGCGCGCCGTCAAGGTACGGCGAGAAAGCCTTCTGAGATTCCGAACACGTCATCATAATGCTTGGGTGGTAGGTGTTGGGTGTTGGGTGCAGGTTAAAGCCAAAACCTAACACCCAACACCCAACACCCTCCCCGGATGGCTGGCCGACCCCGGCTGCTCCCTTAAAAGTAAGGAAGCAGTGTTGCGGTCTACCTCGGCAGGCGCTTCCGACGCGGTGCGCGGCGTGCGGCTGTAGAATAACGGGTGTTGCTGGCCACGTTTTCAAAACCGCCCGCCCGGCGTCCTCCGCGTCTGCTCCGGCGAGTTCACCCTCCCGCTTCCAAACCCCTGGCACCGGGTTATCTTGGTTGAAGCCGGGGCGGGGCAGCCATCCGGATTTTTGATTTTAGATTTGCGATTTGGAGGCTGTCCTTCCGGGACACATAAATCGAAAATCAAAAATCTACAATCTAAAATTACAAAGAGCCTTCGAGCCTGCGCCGCAGCTCGGCGCGGCCCCGGTTGAGCCGCGACTTGACCGTGCCGACGTTGAGGTCGAGCGTGGCGGCGACCTCTTCGTACGAGAGCCCCTCGATGTCGCGGAGCACGATGACTTCGCGGTAGGGGCGCGAGAGAGACCTGAGCGCGGCGTGCAGCGCCCGTTCGCGCTCGCGCGCCAGCGCCTGCCGCTCCGGGTCGAGCCCTTCGCCCCCCGCCAGCCCCGCCGAGAGCGGCGTCTCCTGGCCGTCGGAGACGGGCGCGTCGAGCGAGACCGTGCGGTCGCGGCGGCGGCGCTTCCACCAGCGCCAGCGGTTGCGCGCCTGGTTGACGGCGATGCGGTAGAGCCACGTCCGCAGGTCCGCGTCGCCGCGGAAGCTCGCCAGGTGGCGGAACGCTTGCAGGAAGGTTTCCTGCGCCAGGTCGCGCGCCTCCTCCGGGTCTTCCGTCAGGCGGTAGAGCAGGGCGTAGATGTCGCCGTGCCGCTCCTCGACCAAGCGGTTGAAGGCCAGAGGGTCGCCCGCCCGGAGCCTTTCAAGGAACTGCTCTTCGGCCGAGGGCACAAAGCGCACCTCCGCCGAGGCCGCCACGTCGGCAGCACCCTCGAGTTCCGCTTCCATGCGGAGGGCGATCGGCTCTCCGAAGCTCACAAGCGTCCTCCGTCGGCCCGGGAGGGTCTGTCGAAGGGCCTCGCCCCCTTCAACTGAGACGTTTGACAGCGGCCCGACGGCCTTTGTTCCGAAAAAAGTTCCACGCTGTTCGTTGGATGCGGCGGCGCACTCAAAGTGTCCGACAGGATAGCGCCGCGCGCCGCCGGCCGGCAACGAAAAATTCTCGATTTGACCTTGCTTGACATCCCCCTAACCCCCCGTTAGAGTGGGTTTTTGCCTCGAACTCCACTAAGGAGAACGCACCCGACAGTGCGGTCTTGCACCGGATAAAAGCAGTGGCCACAACGACAAAGAAACGCGCAAAAGAGCTCAAGCACGACAAGTTCCGCGACACGACCTTCGACGCCTACGGCCGCATCTCGCACCGCTTCGAGGGGAAGGGGCGCACGATCCTCTATGCCGCGGTCGGGGCGGTCGCGCTCGTCGCCCTCCTCCTCGTCTTCAACTGGTGGCGCGAGCGCCGCGCCGACGCCGCGCGCCTCGCCCTCGGACAGGCCATCAAGATCGCCGAGACGCCCGTCTCGACCCTCCCGCAATCGCCGGGGCAGACCGGGCCGAGCTTCGCGACCGAGCAGGAGCGCGCGCAGAAGGCCGTCGAGGCTTTCCAGAAGGTGCAGAACGAATACGGCTCGCCCTACAAGGAGCTGGCGCGCTACTTCGCCGCGACCAACCTCCTGTCGGTTGACCGGCCGAAGGGGCTCGGCGAGCTGGAGGCGCTGGCGAAGGACGGCGACGCGGACGTGGCGGCGCGCGCGCGCTTCGCCCTGGCGCAGGCGCGCGAGGCCGACGCCCAGTACGACGCCGCGGCCGCCCTCTACCAGGAGCTTCTGAAGAGCACGTCGGGTGCCGTCCCGCCGAACGCGGTCAGGCTGCGCCTCGCCTCCGTCTACGAGAAGCAGGGGAAGAAGGACGACGCCGTCAACCTCCTCTTCCAGATGGTCGAGGCGTCGCGCAACGCCAAGGGCAAGGACGACAAGCCCCTGCCCGAATCCAGCGTCACCCGCACCGCCGCCGACAAGCTCCAAGAGCTGAGCCCCGAGCGCTACGCCCAACTCCCGAAAGAGCCCGCGCCGACCGGCGGACTCGGCTACTAAAAAGAGCGTGAACCGTAAACCGTAAACCGTGACAGGATAAAACCGTCTCCTTCTTGTCACGGTTTACGGTTTACGGTTCACGGCTTTATCCTGTGGATAATCTCACGCACTCGCTCGTCGGGCTGGCGGCCGCGAAGGCCGGGCTCGGGCGCGTCTCCCCTTACACGACGTTCGTGTGCGTCGCGGCCGCGAACCTGCCGGACGTGGACATCGTCGCGCTCGCGCGCGGGCCGGCCTTCTACCTCCAACATCACCGGGGGATAACACACTCCGTCGTGGGGACGCTGGCGCTGGCCGTCGCGTTCCCCTTGCTCTTCTGCGCGGCCGAGCGCGTGTGGGCGCGTGCGCGTGGGCGTGAGCCGCGGGCGCGTCTGAAGGGGCTGCTCGTCTGTTCGCTCCTGCTGACGGCGTCGCACCCGCTGCTGGACTGGACGAACAGTTACGGCGTGCGCCCCTTCCTCCCCTGGGACGGCCGCTGGATTTACGGCGACCTGCTCTTCGTCATAGACCCATGGGTGTGGCTCACGCTCGGCGGCGCGTGCTTCCTGCTGGCGAAGAGCCGCCGGCGCGCGGCCGGGTGGGGCCTGCTGGCGCTCGTCATCACGCTGCTCTTCGTACGCGTGGCGACGCGGCCGGACTCGGACGTCCCGGCGGGCGCACTCGTCTTCTGGTGCGCCGGGCTCGCGGTCTTCGCCGCCCTGCGTTGGAAGGGGGTCGGCGAGCGTCCCGGCGGGCGGGTCGCGGCGACGGCGCTCGCGGCCGTCGCCCTTTACGGCGGGGCGATGTCGCTCGTGCAGTCGCGTGCGCGCCGGGGGGCGGAGGCGTTGGCGCGTGAACTCGCCGCGCGGGACGGCGGGCGGGTGTCGCGCGTGGCGGCGACGCCCGTGTTGGCCGACCCGCTCACATGGCGCTGCCTCGCGGAGAGCGACCGCTCGACCGGGCGTTTCGACATGACGTTGGGCGAGTCCGGGCCGGACGGCCTGCGCAACGTGGCGAGGTTCGAGAAGCCTCCAGCCGAAGACGAAGGGATAGTCCGGCGCGCCTCGGAGGACTACGCCGCGCGCGTGCTGCTCGACTTCGCGCGCTTCCCCGTGGCGCGCGTGCGGCGCGCCGACGCGGGCGGCTGGGTCGTGCAGTTCGCAGACCTGCGCTTCACCGAGCCCGGCTCGCGCGCCCGCCCCGGCGGCTTCGCGCTCGACGTGCCGGTGAGCAGTAGGCAGTAGGCAGATGGCAGTAGGCAGTTGAAGACCCCACTGTCGGAACATTCGAGTTAATCCTTCAACACCCGTCACGCGGAGCGGCTGCCTACTGCCATCTGCCTACTGCCTACTGCTTTCGTCTTGAACTTTAGACTTTGAAGCTTTATTTTGGACGGCGTCTACTCGCTCCCCCTTCTTCTCTGAAAGGAAGCCCGAAGCCAATGAGCAAACTGAAGCCCGCGAGGCTCCTGCTGCCTCTCGCACTCCTCTTCGCGTTCGCGCACACGGCGGCGGCGCAGACCGACGCGCGCCGGGCGCTCTCGGCCCTGCCCGACTCGCAGGCCGTGCTCTACGTCAACGCCCACCGCTTCATCCACGAGGTGCTGCCGCGCGTGATGCCCCCGGCCGAGTACGCGAAGATGCTGGCCGAGGCGCAGAAGGTCGGCTTCGACCCGCGCGGCCTCGACTACGTCGCCGTCGTCGCGCGCCTCGCCGACCCGCCGCCGCCCAACAACCTGCCCGAGTTCGCCGTCGTGCTGCGCGGCAACTTCAACGCCGACACCCTGCTCGCGCTCGGCCGCGTGGCCGCGGGCGCGCAGAACGTCACGACGCGCAGCGAGACCTACGGCTCGAAGACGCTCGAGATCATCGACCTCCAGAGCATCTCCAAGAAGGAGTGGCCCAAGGACACTGTGGTGGGGCAGGGGGAGGCGAAGCCGACCCCGACCCCGACCCCGATTCCCTACCCGGAGGTGGCCGTGATGGCGCTCGACGCCAACACCCTGGTCGCGGGCGTGCCCTCTTACGTCAAGGCCGTGGTGGACGCGGCCGGCGGGCGCGGCGCGCTCAAGGCTTCGATGGTTGACCTCGCCGCGCGCGACCCGCAGGCGCTCTGGAGCCTGACGGTGGAGCCGCCGCCCGTGCTCGTCGATTACCTGCACAAGGTCGGCTTCCCGAACAACAAGGAGGCCAACGAGATGATCGACTGGGTCAAGCAGGTGAACTTCTCGCACGGCATGGAGGCGCTCAACTACACCTTCAACGCGTCGCTGCTGACGGACGCGCCCGAGCACGCCTCCGCCTTCAGCGGCCTCATCCGCATGGGGCTGCTCGCCGCGCAGACGGGGCTCAGCGCGGAGGCGGCCAAGCAGACGCCGAAGCACAAGGACTACGCGCAGACGCGCGCCGCGCTCGACGCCATCAAGACGTTCGTCAACCGCACGGAGGGCAACACCCTCCTGCTCAGCTTCTCCGTCCCGCAGAAGGCGGTCAACGACCTTGTCAGGAAGGAGTGGGCCCCCAAGAAGGCCAAGCCCACGACCTCCGGGCCCGCCCGCCGCCGCGCGCGGCGCAGGTGAGCGAGGAGCGGAAGAGTGGCAGCGACCCCCTCTGAGAAGAAGCGCGTCGGGCGGATCGTGAAGCTCCTGAAGAGGGAGTACCCCGACGCGCGTTGCAGCCTCGACCACACGAACGCGCTTGAGCTGCTGGTGGCGACGATCCTCTCGGCGCAGTGCACGGACGAGCGCGTCAACGTCGTCACGGCGAGCCTCTTCCGCAAGTACCGCACGTGGGAGGACTACGCCTCGGCCCCGGCCGCGGAACTCGAAGCCGACATCAAGTCCACGGGCTTCTTCCGCAACAAGGCGAAGTCCATCCGGGGCGCTTGCAGGCAGATAGGCGAGCGCCACGGCGGGCGGGTGCCCCGTTCGATGGAAGAGCTGCTCGAACTGCCCGGCGTCGCGCGCAAGACGGCGAACGTCGTGCTCGGCAACGCCTACGGGATAGCCTCCGGCGTCGTCGTGGACACGCACGTCTCGCGTCTTTCGGCGCGGCTCGGACTCTCCGGCGAGAAGGCCCCCGAGAAGATCGAGCGCGACCTCGCGGGGCTCCTCCCCGAGTCGGACTGGATCGCCTTCTCGCACCTGCTCATCGCGCACGGCCGCAAGGTCTGCAAGGCCCGGACGCCGCTCTGTAGCGAATGCGTCTTAGCCAGGCTCTGCCCCTCCGCGGGCATCGGACAGTAGAGATTCACAAGGACATCACCCAACACACGGATAAAGCAATGAACAGAATTACCACTCGAATGAGAAGGCTCGGGGCTCTCGCGCTCCTCGCGTGCGTGCTGTGCCCGGCCGCCGGCGCGCAGAGGCTTCAGTACCCCGCGTCGAAGAAGGTCGAGCAGTACGACACGTACTTCGGCGTGAAGGTCGCAGACCCTTACCGCTGGCTCGAAGAGGACGCCGCGACGCCCGAGGTCGCGCGCTGGGTCGAGGAGCAGAACAAGGTCACCTTCTCCTACCTGGAAAAGATTCCGTACCGCGCGCGGCTCAAAGAGCGTCTGACGCGCCTCTACAACTACGAGCGCTACACCGCGCCATACCGCCGCGGCGACTACTACTTCTTCACGAAGAACGACGGGCTCCAGAATCAGAACGTCGTCTACTTCCAGAAGGGGATCGACGGCGCTCCGGAAGTCTTCCTCGACCCGAACAAGTTCTCGGCCGAGGGGACGACGAAGCTCGGCGCGTTCTCCGTCTCGAACGGCGCGAAGCACGCCGCCTACTGCAAGTCTGCGGGCGGCTCCGACTGGCTCGACTGCTACGTGATGGAGGTGGCGTCGAAGAAGCAGCTCGCGGACGAGCTGAAGTGGGTCAAGGTCTCGGGCCTCGCCTGGGCCGGCGAAGGCTTCTACTACAGCCGCTACGACGCGCCGGAGAAGGGCAAAGAGCTGACCTCGAAGAACGAGAACCACAAGGTCTACTTCCACCGCGTCGGCACGCCGCAGTCGCAGGACGAACTCGTCTACGAAGACAAGGCCAACCCGCAGCGCTTCCACATCGTCTCTTCGACCGACGACGAGCGCTTCGCCGTCATGGATGTCTCCGACCGCGGCAAGGGCAAGAAGGGCAACGCCCTCTTCTACCGCGACGTGAAAGCGGGTGACAAGACCTGGAAGCCCGTCGTCGCCGAGGTCACGGACTCGTCCTTCTACGTCGTCGATAACGTCGGCGACAGGCTGCTCGTCGAGACCGACCACAACGCGCCCAACGGCCGCGTCTTCCTCTTCGACCCGAAGAGCCCTTCGGAGAAGGACTGGAAGGACGTGCTGCCCGAGCGCGCGGAGCCCTTGCAGAGCGCCAACACCGGCGGCGGCAAGCTCTTCGCCACGTATCTGAAGGACGTGACGACGCGCGCCTACGTCTACTCGCTCGACGGCAAGCTCGAGAACGAGGTGCAGCTCCCGACGCTCGGCATCGCGAGCGGGCTCGGCGGCCAGAGGGACGACCGCTTCGTCTTCTACACCTTCAACTCCTTCACCTTCGCGCCGTCGATCTACCGCTACGACATCGGGACGCGCAAGTCCACGCTCTGGCGCGCGCCGCAGATCCCGGGCTTCCGCCCTTCGGACTACGAGGTCAGGCAGGTCTTCTACAACAGCAAGGACGGCACGCGCGTCCCCATGTTCGTCGTCCATAAGAAAGGCTTGAAACTCGACGGCCGCAACCCGACGCTGCTCCACGGCTACGGCGGCTTCAACGTGAGCACCACGCCCGGCTTCAACGCGATGCGCCTCGCGCTGTTGGAGCAGGGCTTCGTCTACGCCTCGGCCAACATGCGCGGCGGCGGCGAGTACGGCGAGAAGTGGCACGAGGCCGGGACGAAGCTCAAGAAGCAGAACGTCTTCGACGACTTCATCGGCGCGGCCGAGTGGCTGATTAAGAACAAGTACACGTCGCCGGACAAACTCGCCATCCACGGCGTCTCGAACGGCGGCCTGCTCGTCGGCGCGGTAGCTAACCAGCGCCCCGAGCTGTTCAAGGCCGTCATCCAGCAGGCGGGCGTGATGGACATGCTGCGGTTCCACAAGTTCACCATCGGCTGGAACTGGGTCGCGGACTACGGCTCCTCGGACAACGAGGCCGAGTTCAAAGCCCTCTACGCCTACTCGCCGATTCACAACGTCAAGGCGGGGACGAAGTACCCGGCGACCCTCATCACGACAGCCGACCACGACGACCGCGTCGTCCCCGCGCACTCCTTCAAGTACGCGGCGGCGATGCAGGCGGCGCAGGCGGGCGACAACCCCGTCCTCATCCGCATCGACACCCGCTCCGGCCACGGCGCGAGCAGCACGACCAAGGCCATCGAGCAGAACGCGGACATCTACTCCTTCCTCATGTACAACCTCGGCGTCACGCCGAAGTGGGAGGGGGAGAAGGAGGTCAGCAGGCAGCAAGAACGAGTAGGCAGTAGTCAGTAGCCAGTAGGAATACTAAGCGGCGCGCCTCGGCCTTCGGGTCGGGCGCGCCGCCTCTCTTTTCTACTGACTACTGACTACTGTCTACTGCGCTTGCAATGCGTTATCATTCCCGCGTTCTGCCGCCGAAAACATTCCGGGGAGTCCGTCCTTGTCCGAGAAGCGACCGCTCACAGTCCTCTGCATCGCCACCTTCGAGAAGGGGCAGGAGTTCATGCGCGAGTGCAAGCGGCAGGGCTGCCGCGTGCTCGTCGTCACGATGGAGAAGCTGCGCGACGCCGACTGGCCGCGCGAGTCGGTGGACGAGTTCTTCTACCTGCCCGAGGACTACAAGCTCGAAGACGTGACGAAGGGCGTCAGCTTCATCGCGCGCACGCGCGAGATCGACCGCGTCGTGCCCCTGGACGACTTCGACGTGGAGACGGCCGCGAGCTTGCGCGAGCACCTGCGTATCCCCGGCATGGGCGACACCACCGCCCGCCACTTCCGCGACAAGCTCGCCATGCGCGTCAAGGCGCGCGACCACGGCGTCCTCGTCCCCGAGTTCGTCCACGCGCTCAACCACGCGCGCATCCAGGACTTCACCAGCCGCGTCGCGCCGCCCTGGGTCTTGAAGCCGCGCTCCGAGGCTTCGGCCGTCGGCATCAAGAAGGTGAAGAGTGCGGATGAGCTGTGGCCGCTCCTCGAAGAGCTGGGCGACCGCCAGTCCTTCTACCTCATCGAGCAGTTCATCCCCGGCGACATCTTCCACGTCGATTCGATCGTCTGGCAGGGCGAGACGCTGTTTACGGCCGTCAGCAAGTACGGCCAGCCGCCGATGACGGTGGCGCACGGCGGCGGGGTGTTCATGACGCGCACCGTCCCGCGCCAGTCGGCGGACGCGCAGGCCCTGGAGTCGCTCGACCACGAGCTGATCCGCACGCTCGGGCTCGTGCGCGGCGTGACGCACACGGAGTTCATCAAGGGCGGCGACGGCCGCTTCTACTTCCTTGAGACGGCGGCGCGCGTCGGCGGGGCCAACATCGCCGAGACGGTCGAGGCCGCGCGCGGCGTCAACCTCTGGCGCGAGTGGGCGCGCATCGAGGTCGCGGGCGAGCACGGCCACTACGAGCTGCCCCCCACGCGCGACGACTACGCCGGCATCGTCATCACCCTCGCCCGCCAGGAGTGGCCCGACACCTCCCGGTACGACGACCCCGAGGTCGTCTTCCGCCTCCACAAGCGCCACCACGTCGGCCTCCTCGTCGCCTCGCACGACCCCGCGCGCGTCGAACAGCTCCTGCACTCCTACGCGCGGCGCTTCCTCGAAGACTACAGCGCCACGCTCCCCCCGGCGGACAGACCGACGAGTTGAGGGGGGCGACAGCCACGCTTATGCCGAGAGATTTAATCCGCGAATACCTGAGCTTCCTGCAAGTCGAGAAGGGGCTCTCGAAGAACTCTTTGGAGAGCTACCGGCGCGACCTCGCGCGGCTGAGGGCTGCGGCCGAAGGCCAGGGGCGCGAGCCGCACCTGTTGGGGAAGGCGGAGCTGACGCAGTTCGTGATGTCTTTGAGCCGTGAGGGGCTGGCTCCGTCGTCGGTGGCGCGGACTCTGAGCGCCGTGCGCGGCTTCTACCGCTTCCTGCTGCTCGACGGCCACATCAAGTCAGACCCGAGCGCGGACATCGCGCGCCCGCAGGGCGGTCAGAAGCTCCCGCGTTTCCTGACGCAGGCGGAGATGGAGCGGCTGCTCGAAGCGCCGGACACCTCGACGCCCGAGGGCGTGCGCGACCGGACGCTCTTCGAGCTGATGTACGCGACGGGCCTGCGCGTCTCGGAGGCGGCCACGCTCCCGGCGGCGAACGTGGACGTGGACGGCGGCGTGCTCTACTGCTCCGGGAAGGGGAGCAAGCAGCGGCGCGTGCCCGTCGGGCGCTCCGCCGTCTCGTGGCTGCTGCGCTACCAGCCGGCGCGTCGCTTACTGCTCGCGGGGCGCGAGTCGCCGCACCTCTTCGTCGGCTACCTCGGGCGCCCGCTGACGCGCCAGCACGTCTGGGCGGCGCTCAAGCGCGCGGCCGAGAAGGCGGGCGTCGAAGGCGTCACGCCCCACGTCCTGCGCCACAGCTTCGCCACGCACCTGCTCGAACACGGGGCCGACACGCGCAGCGTCCAGGCCATGCTCGGCCACAGCGATCTCGCCACCACACAGATTTACACGCACGTCACCAGCGAGCGCATCCGGAGCGTCTACGAGAAGCATCACCCGAGAGCCAAAAGAGAGTAGACAGTAGACAGTAGTCAGTAGCCAGTAGGAAGACAAAGCGGCGCGCTCGGACTAATGACCGAGACGCGCCGCCTCTGTTTCCTACTGCCTACTGCCTACTGCCTACTTCTCCTCACATGCTCTTCAGACTCACGTTGCCCGACGCCGAAGAGATTTTGAGGACGCGGCCGCCGCTGCCGAGCTGGCCTTCGGCGCGCGTGCCGGAGCCGTAGGCGTCTTTCTTGACCTCGATGGGGAAGTTCGTCTCAAGGTCGCCGGAGTTGGTGGACATCGAGACGCGCGCGTCGAGGGTCGAAGGCATGCGGACGCGCACGTCGCCGCTGGCGGTGCTGAAGCGCATGTCGCCGGTGCCTTCGACGCGCGTCATCTCGACCTCCAGGTCGCCGCTGGCGGTGGAGGCGTTGACCGTCCCCGTCGCGTCGTTGACGCGCACCGTCCCGCTCGCCGTGGAAGCCTTGATGTCGCCGCCCACGCCGCGCACCGTCACGTCGCCGCTCGCCGTCGAGAGGCGGAGCCGCCCCGTAAAGCCCTCGGCCTTCACGTCGCCGCTGGCCGTCGAAATCTTGTCGAAGGAGATGTTGCCCGAGCGCGGCACGCGCACCTCGAAGCGGACGCTCGCGTTGCAGTTGCGGCAGTCGCGCGGGTAATCGACGCGCAGCTCGACGCGCCCCTGCGTGCTCTCGTCAACGACCTCGACCACGTCGCGGTCGCGCCCCTCCTTGTAGGCGCTGACGACGACCGCGCTCCCCTCATAGCCGACCAGGTTAATGTCGCCCGACACGTTGGCGATCTCGACCGAACCGCCCGCCGCGAGGTTGTAAGTCTTCTGAAAATCCTGTGCCGCCGCGCTCACAGCCGCCGCCGCGCACAGCGCCAGCGCCCCCACGAAGTTCAACAAAGTCCTGCGTCCCATCACTCTCACACTCCTCTCCTGTGGTGAAAAACTAGAAACCAACCGTCTCTCATCCGTGTAAACACCGCGGGTCGGAATTTTGTGGCAGGAAAAAATCAGAAGGCAGTAGACAGTAGTCAGTAGCCAGTAGAAAACCCCGTCTTTCTACCGGCTACTGACTACTGTTTACTGTCTACTCAAACGCTTTGTCCCGCGGCGTGGCCCGAGGCCCAGGCCCATTGGAAGTTGTAGCCGCCGAGGTGGCCGGTCACGTCCACGACCTCGCCGATGAAGTAGAGGCCGGGGACGTTGCGCGACCCCATCGTTTTGGACGAAAGTTCGTCGGTCGAGACCCCGCCGCGCGTGACCTCCGCCTTCTGGAAGCCTTCGGTGCCCGCGGGCCGGATGCGCCAGTCGTGGAGCATGGCGGCGACGCGTTCGACCTCCGCGTCGGTGTAGGCGCGCAGGGGGCGGGGCGGCGCGAACAGCTCGGCCCAGACCTGCGCGAAGCGCCTCGGCAAATGCTGCGCGAGCGCCGTGTGCAGCTCCGCTCCGGCCGCGCGTCTGTGTTCGAGCAGGGCGCGCGCGTCCCGGCCCGGCAGGAGGTCTACGGACAGCTCCATGCCGCGCGACCAGTAGGAGGAGATTTGCAGGACGGCCGGGCCGCTCAGGCCGCGGTGCGTGACGAGGACGTTCTCGGCGAACTCGGCCCCGTCGCAGCGCACGACCGCCGGGACGGAGACGCCGCTCAGAGGTTGGAACCCGGCGAGGTCGCGCGGCGCGAGCGTGAGCGGGACGAGCGCGGGCTCCGGCTGCACGACCTTCAGCCCGAACTGCCGCGCGAGCCGGTAGCCGAAGTCGGTCGCGCCCAGCTTCGGTATCGAGAGCCCGCCCGTCGCGACGACCAGAGACTCCGACTCGAACTCACCGCGGCCGGTCTTAACCTGAAAGAGTCCGCTCTTACTTACTTCCTCGACGCGGCAGCCGGTGACGACGCGGACGCCGGCCGCGTCGCACTCCGCGAGCAGCATCTCGATAACCTGCCGCGAGCTTCCGTCGCAGAAGAGCTGCCCGAGCTTCTTCTCGTGATAACGGATGGCGTGCCGCCCGACGAGCGCGACGAAGTCGGCGGGCGTGTAGCGCGCCAGCGCCGACTTCGCGAAGTGCGGGTTGCGCGAGATGAAGTTGCCCGCGGTCGTGTTGACGTTCGTGAAATTACACCGGCCGCCGCCCGATATCTCTATCTTCCTCCCGACGCGCTCGTTGTGCTCAAGCACCACGACGCGACGGCCCCGCCCGCCCGCCACGAACGCGCACATCAGCCCCGCCGCCCCGCCGCCGATGACAATTACATCAACTTTCATATAGCGGTCAGTACCGCCCGCGGTAGCGGGTGGGCCTGGCGAGTGCAGCCTGACTGATTGATAACAGCGTGACTCTCATCAGCCATCAAGCCGTCATGGTAAGACCCACCCGCTACCGCGGGCGGTACTGACCATCTTTCTCAAGCAGCGGCTTCAGGTGGCGGTAGACGGTGGCGGCGACGAGTTTCGTCCCTTCCGCGTTCGGGTGGACGCGATCCTGCTGGTTGTACTTGTCGATGCCGGCGACGCCTTCGAGGAAGAAGGGGATGAGCGGCACGTCGTGCTCGGCGGCGAGAGACTTGAAGGCTTCGCTGATCTCGACCTCGTAGTCGCGGCCCGTGTTGGTGGTCGTCAGCATCCCCGCGAGCAGCACCTGCGCGCCGCGCGACTCGGCGCGCTTAATGATCTCGGAGAGGTTCTTCTTCGTCTCCGAGACGGGCTGGCCGCGCAGGAAGTCGTTGGCCCCGAGTTCGAGGATGACGAAGCGGACGCCCCCCGCGTCGAGCGACCAGTCGATGCGCCGGACGCCGCCCGCCGAGGTGTCGCCCGAAACCCCGGCGTTGACTACCTCGTACTTGAACCCGTCGGCGTCGATCATCTTTTGCAGCAGGGCGGGGTAGCTCTGCTGCGGCTCAAGGCCGTACCCGGCGGTCAGGCTGTCGCCGAAGGCGACGATTTTAGGTACAGTCTCCGCAGGCGTCTGCGGGGAGGCGGGGGCGGGGGTCGTTTTCGCCCCGGCCGGAGAAGGCTCGCGCGAACCGCCGCCGCAGGCAGCGTGAAGCAGTGCGGCGAGAATCAAAAGAGCCGCGGGCGAAATCTTTTTGAATGCGGGCAGCAGGGTTTTCATGATCGAATTATACCAAGTCTCAAAGACCGTTCAGTCCGGCGCGGAGCGCCTGACCATCCTGCGCGAGCTTGACCTGCGGATTCCCGACGGCCAGTTCGTCGCCGTCGTCGGCCCCTCGGGCAGCGGCAAGTCCACGCTGCTCGGCCTCGTCGCCGGGCTCGACGCGCCGAGCGCGGGGCGCATCCTCATCGACGGCGAGGATGTCACGCGCATGGGCGAGGACGCGCTGGCGCGCCTGCGCGGGCGCAAGCTCGGCTTCGTCTTCCAGTCGTTCCACCTCATCCCTTCGATGACGGCGCTGGAGAACGTGCTCGCGCCGCTGGAGATCGCGGGCCGCCGCGACGCGCGCGAGCGTGCGCGCCGCCTGCTCGAAGACGTGGAGCTGACCGAGCGCGCGCACCACTACCCTTCGCAGCTCTCGGGCGGCGAGCAGCAGCGCGTGGCCGTCGCGCGCGCCTTCGCCAACGAGCCCTCGATACTCCTCGCAGACGAGCCGACGGGCAACCTCGACTCGCGCAACGGCCGGCACGTCTTCGACCTCATGGTCGAGATGAACCGGCGGCACGGGACGACGCTCGTCCTCGTCACGCACGACCACGACCTGGCCGCGCGCGCCGACCGCCGCATCTCTCTGCGCGACGGGAGCGTCGTGGCCGACGAGACGCGGGACGAAGGCGTCAGGGAAGAGAACGAAGAGCTGGAGGAGGCGACACGTCGTTGAGCTTCATCTTCAACCTTGCGTGGCGCGAGCTGCGCGCGTCGTGGCGGCGTCTGCTCTTCTTCTTCCTGTGCATAGGCATCGGCGTGGGCAGCATCGTCGCGCTGCGCTCGATGATTCAGAGCCTCAACCGCGCGGTGGCGGGCGAGGCGCGCGCGCTGATGACGGCCGACGCGCAGGCCGAGACGACGCGCGAGTGGGCGGCAGAGGCGCTGGCGAAGATTGAAAGGGTGGCGCGCCCGCCGCTCGTCGAGGCGCGGACGGAGACGATTGAAGCGCCGACGATGCTTCGGCCCGCCGACGAGGGGCGCGGCGGGACGCTGATGGTCGAGCTGAAGGGCGTCGAGCGCGGCTTCCCGCTCTACGGCGACTTCAGGCTTGAGGACGGCCGCCCGTTCGACTTCGCGCTGGTCGAGAACGGCGGGGCGGTCGTCGCGCCGCTGCTGCTCGAACGTCTGAGCTTGAAGGTCGGCGACCGCGTGCGCATCGGCGAGCGCGAGTTCGAGATACGCGGCGTGTCGAAGCAGGAGCCGGGCACCTCGGGCGGCGGCTTCCGCCTCGGCCCGCGCGTCTTCGTCGCGGGCGCGGATTTGGAGGCGGCGGGCCTGACGGGCTTCGGCAGCCGCGCGCGCCGGAAGATACTCTTCAAGACGGCCGAGGGGCGTCTGAGCGAGTTCGTCAGCGCGCTGCGGGCGGAGGTCGGGAACAACAACTTCGTCAACGTGCGCTCGTACAGGGACTCGGAGGAGAGCCTGGGCGCGCAGTTCTCGCGCGCGGAGAACTACCTCTCTTTGACGGGGCTGGTCGTGCTGGTGCTCGGCGGCATCGGCGTCTCCTCGGTCACGCGCGTCTTCGTCGAGCAGAAGAAGAAGTCAATCGCCGTGCTCAAGTGCGTCGGTGCGACGGGACGGCGGCTGACGCTGGCGTACCTCGCGCAGGTGCTCACGCTCGGCGCTCTGGGTAGCCTGCTCGGCGTCGGGCTGGCGAAGGCGGCGCTCCTCTTCGTCCGCGCGCGCTTCGCGGAGAGCCTGCCGCCGAACCTCTCGTACGACCTGCAAACGGGCGCGGTGGCGCAGGGGCTCGGGCTCGGGCTGCTCATCTCTCTGCTCTTCTCGGCGCTGCCGCTGCTGCGCATCCGCCGCATCAAGCCGAACATGCTCCTGCGCGAGGCGGAGCAGGACGCGCCCGGCAAAAAGATCGACCTGTGGCGCGCGGTCGTAGCGGGCTTTGTGCTCGCGGGTCTGCTTCTGCTGACCTCTTGGCAGGCGGGCTCGCTTCGCGTGGGCGTCTTCTTCCTCGGGGGCCTGGGCGTGACGGCGCTCGTGCTCTACCTGGCGGCGTGGCTGCTCATCTTTCTCGTGCGGCGCGCGCGCGGGTTGGGGACGTTCGCCGTGCGGCAGTCGATTAACAGCATGCACCGGCCGGGCAACCAGACGCGCGTCATCGTGCTGGCCGTGGGGCTCGGCGCGTTCCTCGTGCTGTCGGTTCAGGCGTTACAGGCGGGGCTGCTTGACGAGTTCGACGTGGCGCGGCGCGGCAACCTGCCGAACATGTATCTGATAGACGTGCAGCGCGACCAGGTCGAAGGCGTGCGCGAGATCGTGGAGCGGACGACGGGCGCGAGCGCCGAGCTGATCCCGACGCTGCGGGCGCGTATCGCCGCGGTGAACGGGGAGGAGGTTGACCTCGAAGCGGCGGGCGTGCGCGGCGAGCGCGGGCGTCTGGGGCGCGAGTACGTCGTCACGTACAGGCCGCGGCTCGACTACAACGAGACTTTGGTTGCCGGGAAGTTCTGGGACGAGTCGCCGTCCGAAGAGGCGGAGGTGTCGGTTGAGGAGGTGCTGCGCGGCACGGGCGGGATTGACGTGGGCGGCACGATAACTTTCGACATACAGGGCCGGAAGGTGACGGCGCGCGTGACGAGCGTGCGGCGCGTGGACTGGCGCAACTCGCGGACGGGCTTCCTCGTCCTCTTCCGTCCGGGCGCGTTGGACAAAGCGCCCGCCACCTTCGTCGGGGCCATCGACGGGCCGACGACCGAGCCCGAGCGCTCGCGCTTCCAACGCGCAATCGTTGACCGCTTCCCCAACGTCTCCGTCATCGACGTGGCCGACATCGTGCGCGGCGTGAGCCGGATTCTGTCGAACATCACTTTGGCGGTGAGCTTCATCGGCGGGTTCGTCTTTTTGAGCGGCGCGCTCATCCTCGTCGGCTCCATCGCCATGACGAAGTTCCAGCGCGTCTACGAGGCGGCGGTCTTGAAGACGCTCGGCGCGCAGCGGCGCGTGCTGCTGACGATTATGCTCGCCGAATACGGCCTGCTCGGACTCGTCGCCGGCCTCGTCGGCGCGGCGGCGGCCAACGGCCTCTCCTACGCCGTCTCGCGCTACGTCTTCGAGATCGACTGGGCCTTCGCGCCCCTCCTCAACGCTACCGGCGTCGCCGCCACCATCCTCCTCGTCGCCGCCGTCGGCGCGCTCTCAAGCCTCGACGTTTTAACGAAGAAGCCGCTATCAATTCTTAGGGCGCAGTAGCGTTACGGTTAATTAACCACAGAGACACAGAGGCACGGCTTGAAGAGATACTGTCTTCAAGCCGTGCCTCTGTGTCTCTGTGGTTAATTGTTTACTTCAGTCGAGCGGCTTGAGGTCGGGCTCGGCCCAGTCGGCGCGGGCTTCGGGGGAGAAGAGGCGGTCGCGGGTGTAGTACGAGAAGGGGAGGGCCTTGTCGTGCGTCGCGGCCAACTCATTAGTATGCTCGCCCCGCTTTGGACAGTTTCAGTAACCTGCTCATGTTCACTTCGCGCACGGGCGGAGGGTTGTGAGCCGGGTCGGGGTGGTCGAAGCGGCTGGCCCATAGACGACGCCGCCACGCGTCTCCGAAGCTCTGGGCGAGCTTTTCGTGCGCGTACTTAAGTCTTTCGCTCCGCGACCCTTCGCGTACGACCCGCAGGTGGCCGATCTCGTGCAGCAGTACGTCGTAGAGGAGGAAACGTCTGACCGCGATTTCCGGCCACTGGCTGCCGCGCACGGCCCCGAACATTTCGGGTGTCTGGCCCGGGACTAAGAAGCGGGTCAGGCTGACTTCCGGCGGCAGGGCGCAGAGCGAGATGTCGCGCCCGCGAGGGTTCGCGTAACCCAGGATGCGCGCGCCCCGGCTCCGGTCGTTAAAATGGACGGCCCTGAGCCCCTGCCAAGCCTCCGGCGGCAGTCTGCTCAGGGCGACCGACACGTCGGACTCGTTAAGATAGTGCCTCCGGTCGCACCCGACGTCGGAGTATGAGAATCGAACTTTCCGCATAAGACCGATTTGCGAGATAAAATGAGGCCCCTCTCGCCGGGAGCGCGGGCATCCCTGCCCGCCAAAGCGTGCTGCAAGCACGCTTCCAAGTTTTTCCCTTTATCTCAACGTCGAGACATAAAGTCCCACGGCTTTCGCGCTAAAGCGCTCAAGGCGGGCAGGGATGCCCGCGCTCCCGGCAATTAGTCACCTTATTTCGACCCGCAAGTCGGTATTACGAAGGCTTGGTATCGCGATTCCAGGCTTCGGAATCGCGATACCAAGCCAGGGAATCACAATTCCTCTCTTGGGAATCGCGATTCCCTGGCTTGGTATTGCGATTCCAGGGTTGAGTATCGCGATACTAAGCTTGGGAATCGCGATTCCCCACTCGCGTAACGCAATCCCCCAGTCGCGTAACGTGATTCCCCACTGAGGAATCGTAATTCCCCATTGGGAAATTACGATTCCTCAACCGCGTAACACAATTCCCCACCGGAAAATCGCGATTCCCCGGTCGCGTATCACGATTCCCCAATGGGGAATCGTAACTCCCAAATGGTGAATCACGATTCCCCGGTCGCGTAACGCGATCTAAAGCTTGGGTATCGCGATACGAAATGCTAAAAATGCGATTCCTGACGCGAACACCGCACACGACTGGGCGGATTCCTTAGATATACCCCGGGGAATCGCGCCTTCAGGCGAACAGAGGGCGGCGCGTGACACCTCATCGGGCGTACTCCCGAGCGCGCCAATTCTACGCCTGGTCGAGAGGACGCAGGTCGGGCTCGGCCCAGCCGGCGCGGGCCTCGGGGGAGAAGAGGCGGGCGCGGGTGTAGTACGAGAAGGGGAGGGCCTTGTCGTGCGTCGCGGCCAGTTCGTTGGCGAGGCTGACGAGGGCGCGCGCTTCGTTGCGCTCGGCTTCGAGGTAGGCGCGCACCGCGCGCAGCCAGAAGAGCGTGAGCGTCTCGTGGTAGCCGCCCGCGGCCGTCTCCACGATGCCGTGCGCGGCGTTGTAGCGCTTGATGCCGCGCCGGACGCGCGCGACCGCCTCCGGCCAGTCGAACTGCAAGAGGTGCCAGAGCGCGACCGTCAGGTGGGCGGCGTGCGTCCACTCCTCGCGCGGCAGCGTGCAGTCCTCGAACCGGCGCAGCAACTCGAACATCTCCTCGCCGGTGCGGAACGTCTTGGCCTCAAGCGTCAGGATCGACATCTCTCCGACTCCGAATCACAGGTACGTGAAAAGCCCTGAAAGGTTCGTGCGCGCGGCGACAAGGTTTCGACGAAACGACTTCGCTGCTCTACCCTTGAGCTACGGCAGCGTTATGGCTGGCTGCCGCCGGGACTCGAACCCGGAACCCGCGGCTTACGAGGCATGTAGTTCCGCCTGCATTCGCCGCACGCACGAAAGAGAAGTGGCGACAAGATTGATGAGAGTTACCAGACGCTTACGCGACCGGTGTAGGACTTGAACCTACGACGAAGGGTTGACCCATCGCCATCACCATGTACTCACATCGGCATTCGCCACGTACAAAGAACAGTGAACGACAAGTGTTGCAGAATGTGGCGACAAGAGTGGTGAGAGTTCACCCCCACATGTGACGGGGGTGGCAGGAGTCGAACCTACTTGACCATGTACTCACACCTGCATTCGCCACGTACAAAGAACCGGAGGGCCGACAAGAGTTACCGTGACGACGTTTTCACGTTACAGGTGATGTAGTCACGGCGGCATTCGGCCCCGAAGGGCTGAGATAAAAGAACAAGTTAAAGAGCAGGTCGAGGCCGACAAGTAAACTCTCGTGACGACGTACTCGTTACCAGACGAATGTAGTCACGAACGCATTCGGCCCCGGCCGATTGCGGGTTTCGGATTGCGGAAAGCGGATTGGAGAGAAATTGACCGAAGCAACACTCTCATCAATCCGCAATCCGAAATCCGCATTCCGCAATCCCTCAAAGAGCGACCTGCTCGATGACGCCGACCCAGTGGTCTGCGCCGAGGCGGCCGGCGGCGAAGTCCGCGACCACGTCGAAGACCTGGTCGCTGAAGCCGCCGACGTTGAGCACGTCCGCCGACTCGGCCGCCTGCACGGTCTGGTACGGCTGCACGTCCACGCAGACCATGCGCGCGCCGGGGTTGCGCCGCTTGAACTTCGCGAACTCCTGCATCGTCGCCGTGCCGCGGCCCGCGCGCGCGTCCACCCACGACTCGTAGTCCGAGACGTAGAGGATGAGGTCGCCCTCCGCCCCGCACTCGTTCAGGAGCCGCAGCGGGGCCGAGCAGTTCGTGCCGCCGCCGCCGACCGACGCCAGCTTCTGCGCGTTCGTCATCACGCTGTCGCGGCGGTTCAGGTTGAGCCCGCCGACCACGTCGTGCTCGAACGGCAGCACCTCCGCCGTCGGGTTGCGGCGCAGGACGGCCGCGGCCACCAGCGCCGCCACGTCCACGCAGCGCACCGCCGAGGTCGAGCCCTTGCGGTAGCCCGTCACGGGCGACTGCATCGAGCCCGACACGTCCGGGCAGACGTAGACCTTGCCCTCGACGCGCGGCACGTTCGAGATGGCGACCTCCATCGCGTCCTGCAAAGCCTCGCGCACCGACGCCGGCACGCGCGCGTCCGTCGAGGCGTAGGCGACCATGAGCTGGTAAGGGAAGACGCGGGCCTTCTTCACCTGCTCGGGGTCTGCCAGGCGGCCCGCGACCAGCTCGGCCATGCCGGGCTCGTCGAAGACGCCGTGGCGCGCGAACGTGTTGAGGTTCATGCGCGTCATCTGCCACGGCGCGCGGCGCGCGATGGCCGTCCACTCGGCCTTACCCAGGTCGAGCGCCGTCAGCATTTGGAACGGCACGTCGGGCACGTTCGCACGCTCGCCGGCCTTGAACGCCTCGAACTCGCGGACGAGCGCGGGCAGGGCCTCCGCGTTGTGCTCGCGGCCGACGAGGTAGCCGTACAGGGCCTCGCGCTGCGGGTCGCGCGGCTTCGGGTGCACCATCTTCACGATGTCGGCGAACGACGGGGCCTGGCCGACGCTCGCGCGGAAGACTGCCGACGGCTCGCGCGCCTCAAGCCACTCGCGCACGAGCCGCTTCGGCGCGGTGCCGAGCGACTTGCGACCCGTAGTGCCCGAGCGGACGATCTGCACGAAGTTGCGCAGCATCTTGCCGTTGTCCACGACGCGCGGGAAGACCCGCGCCAGCAGGCGCACGTCTCTGCCCGCGAGCACCGCGAGCAGGAGCGCGGGCGTGTCCTTCATGAAGCCGCGCTCGCGCGCGTAGACGGCCGTCTTCGCGACGAACTCCGGCTCGACCTGCCCGCACAGCTCGAGCACCTTCGCGAGCTGCTCCTCCGCGCCCGCGTAGAAGGTCGCGCCGAGGCAGCCCGTCGCAGCGTACTGCGCGAGCGCCTGCTTCGGCGTCAGAGCGTAGGCCGGCGCGCCGTGCTCGTTGCGCGCGTCCGCCGCCGGGACGAGCTTGCCCACCAGCGACTTGAAGAGCGACTTGTTCGCCATCGTAAGTGTTCCCCCTTTGACAAAGGTTCAAAGGTCTCTTTGAAGGCAACCGAACTACCTTGAGGGTGAACTGCGGAGGAAGGACTCGAACCTCCGTGACCTGTTTCAGAGACAGGCAGCCTGCCGTTAGCTGACTCCGCAATGGAAAGTCGGCGCGGGAGGACTCGAACCTCCGACCTCTCGATTATCGGTCGAGCGCTCTACCATCTGAGCTACGCGCCGCGGACGTGTGACATAGGCCGGGTCGGATTTGAACCGACGATCCCCCGCTTAAAAGGCGGATGCCTTGAGCCGCTTGGCTACCGGCCTGCTTTATTGACAAACTCCGGCCGAGGGACTCGAACCCCCATCATCTTCATTAACAATGAAGCGCCTTACCTTTCGGCTAGACCGGATCGAAGAGGTCGCGGGGGCGGGAATCGAACCCGCCTTTGGTGGACGGCTTATGAGACCGCCGTGCCCGCCAGGGCACATCCCCGCACACTGACTGCGGCGGCGGGACTCGAACCCGCACACACTGGTTTACTAGACCAGCGCTCTGTTTATCCGTTTGAGCTACGCCGCAATGAAGCTGTGAGGGAGTTGGATGGATTGGGTGAGACTCGAACTCACACCTAACAGTTTGCAAGACTGTCGCTCTGCCAAGTTAAGCTACCAACCCGAACTCTAAAACAATCGCGGAGGCGGGACTCGAACCCGCGGCCGACACGGTTTATGAGACCGTCGCTCTGCCACTGAGCTACTCCGCAGCGACTTCATTAATGAGCCTGGCAGGACTCGAACCCGCGACGACCCGTTTAGAAGACGGGTGCTCTAGTCCAACTGAGCTACAGGCCCGCGTGAAGGCGATGGCGGGACTCGAACCCGCACAAGTCCGCTTACGAGACGGATGCTCTGCCAGTTGGAGCTACATCGCCGCATGTTGGACGGGGCGGGCCGCCGGTAGTCGGCCTCTCGCTCCACGGTCGCGCGCGCCCACGCCCGCGCGCGCGATGAGCCGCGCCCCGATGTAATAGCCGGTGAAGGAATCGAACCTCCGACTTCCTGTTTGTAAGACAGGCGCTCTAGCCTGGCTGAGCTAACCGGCCGGATCGGAACGACGAATTAGGAACGCTGAACGATGAACTAAAGACATCTGGTTTTCAGTTCATCGTTCCTATTTCCTAGTTCATCGTTCCAAAGATGGAGGCAGTTGGAGTCGAACCAACCTCTTCGGCGTTTCAGGCCGACGCTTGCCCACGTCAGCTATGCCTCCGCGCGTCCGCTGCATTCGTGTGTGAAGGAGGTGGGCCGGCCGTCCGGCCCACCTCCGCGTTCAGGCCGACTCGCGCCGCTCACTGTTGAGCGGCACGCCCTCGATGTCGAGGTACTTGCGCCACGCCGGGCGCGACTCCGCGTAGTGGCAGAGCAGGAGGTGTTCGAGGCCGTAGCCGAGCGGGCGCTGCGGCGTGAGCAGGGGCATGCGCGCCTCCTCGGGCGTGCGGCTGCCCTTGCGCGTGTTGCACGCGACGCAGGCCGTGGCGAGGTTCTCGGGCGTCGAACGACCCTCGCGCGAGCGGGGCGTGATGTGGTCGAGCGTCAGCTCCGCCGCGCCGCGCTTCTGCCCGCAGTACTGGCAGCGGAAGCGGTCGCGGACGAAGATGCGCAGGCGCTTCATCGACGCCGTCTGGCGGCGGCGTCGGACGTTGACGTAGCGGCGCAGGCGCACCACGCTCGGCACGCGGAACTCCGCGCGCGGCGAACGCAGCACCCTCTCGCCGTCGAACTCCTCGACCGAGACGGCGCCGCGGATGACCAGGCACATCGCGCGCGCCACCCCGACCGTGCCCAAAGGCTCGTACGAGAAGTTCAGGAGCAGAACACGGCCGTTCAGAGTGCTCATCCCGGCAAGACCTCCTTTCATGAGTTTGAGTAAACAGTAGACAGTAGTCAGTAGAAGAACTTGTCCCAGTGAGTAATCGGCACGTAATTGCGGAGCACCTACTGGCTACTGACTACTGTCTACTTCTAAAGGGAAGTGCGGGCGGCGTGAGGGGCCGCGCGGGGTGCGCGACCCGCCCGCAGTCTGTTAAAGGCCGTCAGTCGAGGAAGGCGACGCGCGGCGCGAACGGGGCCTCCTGCTCCGTGTTCATCGCCACGCGGTGCCAGCCGTCGAGCACGACGGTCTTGTGATCCTTGTGCCACACGCGCCCGCGCACGTAGACCGCGGGGTTGCGCCGGAACTGCCGCCAGCCCCAACGCGCCGCCTTCGGGTTGCCCTTGACGATCCGCTCGTACTGCGAGGGCAGGACGCCGTTCGGGTGGCGCGGGCAGACCCAGACCAACTCGCCGCCGAAGCGGTACGCGAACTGGCACGTGTGCGGCTTGCTGCCGCCGCCGCGGCTGAGCGGCTCGTTGCGGCACACGAGCCATTCGGGGACGTTGAGCCTCGGCTCGGGGACGAAGAACCACTCGCCCTGACGCACGAACGCCTCGTTGCGCCGGCTGAAGCGATCCTTCTGCCGGCGGAGGTTGGCTATGACGGCCCAGCGCACGACGGGCGGCTGGAGGGCCTCGAACGCCGTAGCGACGCTCGACACGTGCATGCGCGGCACGGCGCAGACGAACCAGTGGCGCTCGTCGTGGCCGCAGAGGAACTTCTCCTTCGCGCCCTCGCGGCGGCCGAGCAGGAGCAGGTGGCGCACGTCGGGCCGAAGGTCTAAGACCTCGTACTCGACGCGCTCGTCGCGCCCGACGCGGATGTCGAAGAACTCGCCCTTGCCGTCCGTCCCGATGTCGATGCCGGGCGGCTGCGGCGACCAGCGGTAGTAACCGTTCACAACTTCTCGAACCTGTAGGCGCGCACCCATGCGCGCGAACTTATCGACCAACAATCCGGTGTCCATAACCTTTCTTTCTACCTTCGCCCCTCGCGGGGCCTTGCCTTCGGCCGGACGCGGACGTTAGCCCACCCCTCGGGTCGAGCCCTTGCGGTAGATCAGAACGGCCGCGCCCTCCCCGCGCCGCCCGAAGGCGCGCAGGAAGAGTCTCGCGACGTAGAACAGCCTGAGCCGGTACACTGCGCGGCCTCCTTTCTCGTGTGTGTGGGTTGAAGTTTGGCGAACGTGCGGCCGTTCGCCGTCTGAGAGCGCACGGTCGGAATCGAACCGACATCTACGGTTTTGCAGACCGCCGCCTTGACCGACTCGGCCACGTACGCCTGTTTTGGAAGTTGCCCGTGCAGCCTGTTCCCGGCCGCAGTCTTACACTCATGCTGCTGCGGCCTTTCGCGCGCGGGCCATGCGGAAGGCGGGACTCGAACCCGCAAAGCGAGTTTGGAAGACTCGAATGTTGGCCTTTACATCACTCCCGCGAATGGAAGAGGGCGGTGCAGGAATCGAACCCGCATCTGGAGCCGTTCGAAGCGGCCCGCTTTTAATCCGTTAAGCTAACCGCCCGGAAGCGTGAACCGTGAACCGTAAACCGTGACGAGATAAAATCTGTTCTTCTCTTGTCACGGTTTACGGTTCACCGTTCACGGCTTTGAGGAAGTGAACGGCGGGATTTGAACCCGCGCCCCCGGCGTGGCGGGCCGGTGCTCTAGGCCAGGCTGAGCTACGTCCACGTATGAAGTCGGAGCGGTGGGAATCGAACCCACGTCGTCTCGGTCCCAAGCCGAGTGCCTTTGAATCCCCTAGGCTACACTCCGAAAGTTAATGCGCCGCGCGGGACTCGAACCCGCAGCCCCCCGCTTAAGAGGCGGGTGCTCGTGCCTGTTGAGCTTGCAGCGCAGGTGAGAAGGCGAAACGGACGAGATTCGAACTCGCGTAGTCTGGATCGACAATCCAGTGCCTCAGCCGCTCGGCCACCGTTTCGTAAAGTTAGGTAGGGCGTGCGGGACTCGAACCCGCGCTTACGCGATAGAGAGTCGCGCGCCTTAGACCTGCTTGGCTAACGCCCCGCGTTCGATGTTGGGTTGGCCGGCGGGATTTGAACCCGTCACCTCCGCGGTCACAGCGCGGCGCTCTGCCTGGTTGAGCTACGGCCAAAGTGAAAAGGTCTGACAGGGGTGGCGGGGCTCGAACCCGCGAAGCCCACTCGGGCGACTGTTTGAAGGACAGCCCGCTTTGCCTTTTGCATACACCCCCGTGGGTTTAAGTGGGGTGTTGGGCGTTGGGTTCTGGGTGTTGGTTAAAACCCGGTTCTTCCCCAACACCCAGAACCCAACGCCCAACACCCCTTCGACGTTGGCAGGGGCGGCCCGACTCGAACAGGCATCAGTCCCTTCGACGGGAACACGGGGTTGGAGCCCGCTGCATTGCCTTTATGCTACGCCCCTGTTGATGCGCGCGGAGAGACTCGAACTCTCACCGTGCATTTTTTAAGAATGCCGCCTCTGCCTGCTTGGGCTACGCGCGCGTTTGATGCGCGCGGCGGGAGTCGAACCCGCACCGAGACTCTTTTTGAGAGAGCCACCTCTGCCGATTGGGTCACGCGCGCTCTTCCATGAAGAAATACGGGAGGAGGGACTCGAACCCTCAAAGGCCGCCTTCTGAGGACGGTGTGTTTGCCGTTTACACCACTCCCGCGTGCGATGCTGGAGGAGGGACTCGAACCCTCAGCGGGCAGTTAAGCCCCCGGCGCGCTCAACGCCGTGCGTTTGCCGTTACGCCACACCAGCCGAAACCGACGAGCCACTCCGGGGGAAGGAGTCGAACCTCCATGACCTGTTCCAAAGACAGGCGTCCTCCCTTTAGACGACCCCGGAAGGGAAGCGAACCCGGCACGACTCGAACGTGCGGCCTCAGGCGTCGCAGACCTGCGCTCTGATCCTTCTGAGCTACGGGTTCGGAAGAAGTACTGAGTACTGAGTGCTGAGTACTGAGGACTGAGTGGAAGACAAGGCTTGCTCTTAACTCAGTACTCAGCACTCAGCACTCAGTACTTCGGAAGCGGAGGCGGTGCGACTCGAACGCACAGGGGCGCGGACGCCCGGCGGCTTAGCACGCCGCTGCACTGCCTTTTGTGCGGCGCCTCCGAAAGGGGTTCTGGGTGCTGGCTTTAACCAGCACCCAGAACCCAACACCTAAAACCCTTTTTGAAGGAAGGTGTGGGAGTCGAACCCACAGAAGCGTTTAAGCTCCGACAGTTTTCGGGACTGCTTGGCGTGCCCGTGCCCAACCTTCCGTCGATGCATCAGGAGGGACTCGAACCCCCAGGCTCGCGAAGAGCAACGGCTTTACAGGCCGCCTGCCAGACCGATTCGGCGTCTGATGCAAATAAATGATGAAGGCGGGCGAGCGGGTGACCCTCCCGCCTTCATCCCTCAAGGTAATTCGGTTGTCAAACAGCAAAAGAAAAGGAGCGGGCCTTCTGCTTCCCCAGAGGAAGCGGGCCCGCTCCGCGCAAGTCTCTACGAACTATTTCGAGATTTGGGGAGCGGGAGGCCGCCCCCCGCTGAATCAATTCTGTAACTGCCGACGATCTTTGCGCGCCCACCCTTCGGGTCGAAGGGCCTGGGCGGTAATGCTATGACCGACGAGATTAAAGGCCGACTGGCTCGGGCAGGCGACGCCCCTCGCGCCCGCGCCCATATACGGGGCGGACGTTAGGCCGGCGGCCCGTTGTGTGGTCGCCGTCGCGCGTCTGTCTATGTTCGAGTTCGTCGTCATCTGTAAGTCTCTCTTCTCAAGAGGTCGGCCCGCGGCGCGGGCGACGGTCTGCAATATACGCAGACTACTTTATGATGTCAAGCACTTTTTTCAGGATGCCTTTCCGGCCCTCTTTTTCGGGGGCGGACGGGGTTGAACCCCCGGGCGCGCGGGGGCCATACTGTGGCGCGTATGCGGCCCACCGTCATCGCCGTCGGCGGCTTCAACTCGGACTCGGGCAAGACGACGCTCGTGTGCGAGCTTTTGCGCGCGCTCGGCGGGTGGGAGGCCCTGAAGATGACGCGCGGCCACTACCGCTCCTGCGGCCGGGACCCGCACGCCTGCTGCGTCGCGCACCTTCTGGGCGGGGAGCCGGTCGTCCGCTCCGGCCGCGCGGAGACCTACGCGCCGGGCAAGGACACGGGGCTCTACTGGGAGGCGGGCGCGTCGGACGTGCACTGGGCGGTCGTGACCGACGCGCAGGTCGAGGAGGGCTTCCGCATGGCGCTCGCGCGCGTGAAGTCGCCGGGCGTCGTCGTCGAGGGGAACAGCTTCCTGCGCTCCTTCGAGGCGGACTTCACCGTCCTCGTCGCGCGCCCCGACGTTCTGAAGATCAAGCCGACCGCGCGGCGCGTACTGCCCAGGGCGTCGGCGCTCTACCTCTCGGACGCGGGGCGGGGGATTGACCCCGTCAGCCGCGCGCGCTTCGACCGCTGGTGGCGCGATTCTGGGTTGGAGGAGGCTTCCCCCTCGCTGCCCGTCTACACGCGCGAGAGCTTGGCCGAGCTGAAGGAGCGCGTCGCCGGCGCGCACGGGCGGTAAACTTTTGAACGGAGGCTGAGGTCGGCTGAAGTGGAAGGAAGAATATTCCAGCTCAACGTCTCGGGCGGAGGGGTTCCGAAGCTCGCCGTCCGCGAGGCCGTGCTGACTTCGGAAGGCCTGGAAGGAGACCGCCAGCGCGACCTGCGTTACCACGGCGGCCCGCAGCGCGCCCTGTGCCTCTTCGCGCTCGAACGCGTCCTGGAGCTACAGGCGGAGGGGCACCCGATCTTCCCCGGCTCGGTCGGCGAGAATCTGACGGTCGTCGGCCTCGACTGGGCAGGGCTGGCCCCGGGGGCGCGGCTCGCGCTCGGCGAGGAGGCCGTCGTACAGATCACGAGCTACACCTCGCCCTGCAAGAATATCAGGGCCTCCTTCGCGGGCGGCGACTTCAAACGCATCTCGCAGAAAGTCCACCCCGGCGACTCACGCCTCTACGCGCGCGTGCTGCGCCCCGGCCGCCTCTCCGTCGGCCAGCCGGTCAGGTTGTTGAACGAGTCTTAGACTGCCTGACGGCAAAAAAGAAAAGGCGTCGGGAGCCCCCACCCCCGACGCCTACGGCCACTCGCGTGGCCTGCCCCAAAGTTTCACTCGTTCTCAGAAGGAACGCCCGTTAGGTGAGAAGGATACTAACCCCCACGCCCGCCCCTTTGGTTGCAGTTTGATTGCGACCCCGAGACGATTCACATACAGATAAAAAAGTCGCGACGGTCTGGAGTCGTCGCGACTGACTTCGGTCTGTAGGATTTTCAGTTGATACACCCGGCAAGGCTCGAACTTGCGACCTTCTGATTCGAAGTCAGACGCTCTATCCAACTGAGCTACGGGTGCGTGCGGCGGCGCGCCGGTGCGAGGATAGCACAGGCGCGCCGGGGTGTTTAGTGTGACGGCTGGGCGGGCGTGGCGGCCGGGGCCGTCGTCGTGCGTCCGTGGAACTCGCGGCGGACGTAGCGGACGAGGTTGTTGATGCGCTGCTCGTCGAGGCGCCCCTTGAAGGCGGGCATCTCGTCGCCGCCCTCGCGGATCTGCTTGGCGAGTTCCGCGTCCGAGTCCTTCAGCCCGTGCTCGCGCAGGCTCAAGACCTTGATCGTCTCGCCCTTGTCCAGCTCGACCGTGCCGCCGGTGCCGTCGGCCTTGTGGCACTTGATGCAGAACTGCGAGTAGTCGGCGGCGGCCGCGGCCAGCTCGTCGGGCGTCGCGGCCGGGGCGGGCGTCGGCGTCGCCGCCGCGGCGTTGGCGGCGGGTCGCGCGTTCGAGTTCGCGTTCTGTGCGGTCTGCGTGCCGTCGCAGGCGGCGGCGAAGGGGAGGGCGGCGAAGAGGGCGAGTGCGATCCGTTGAAGTTTCATGCGCTCGAAGAAGGCGGCTCGGAGACCGTTCCGGTTGTCCGTCGTGTTGGAAGAGCGGGGCGAGTATAGCGTAAGGGCGCGGGAGTTTGAAGGAGCCCGCGGGCGGACTTGAAAACAATGTGCGGATGCACGCGCGGCGGTTTGCAATCCCGGGCGGCGCGAAGCACAATACGTCTCGCCCGGCATGCACTCACTCTCCTCCGATGGCGCGTCGCGCGCGTAGAGTAGAGACAGCCCTTCAAACCCTTAATGAACGTCTTGAGGAAGTAAGACCATGAGCACGGAACATGAGCAGGCCGGCGGGGGCCGCCCGACGCTGCGCCTGGCCGACAAGGCCGAGCGCGAGGCCGAGCAGCCCGAGAAGGCCCCGAAGATCGCCCGCCAGTTCGTCACCTTCACCTTCTACAAGGCGCGCCCCGAGTGGCGCATGCTCGACGCGCAGGCCAAGCTCGACGCCAAGCGCGAGTTCGTCGAGGTCTTCGAGTCCTACCGCCGGCAGCTCCTGATGCACTGCTACTCCATCGTCGGCCTGCGCTCGAACGTGGACTTCATGATCTGGCGCATCGGCTACTCGCTCGACCCGTTCCAGGAGATGTCGGCGCGCCTGAACGGGACGGCCCTCGGCCGCTACCTCGACGTGAGCCAGTCGTTCCTCTCGATGACTAAGCGCTCGATGTACATCGACAAGGACAACCCGGAGCACGTCGAGGACCGCCTGCACATCGTGCCCGGGCAGTCGAAGTACCTCTTCGTCTACCCGTTCGTGAAGACGCGCGAGTGGTACGGCCTGCCCGTCGAGCAGCGGCAGGAGATGATGGACGAGCACATCCGCGTCGGCTCGAAGTACCGCTCGGTCAAGCTGCACACGACCTACTCCTTCGGGTTGGACGACCAGGAGTTCGTCGTCGCCTTCGAGACCGACTACCCCTCGGACTTCCTCGACCTCGTCCAGGAGCTGCGCGAGTCGAAGGCGAGCCGCTATACGCTGCGCGACACGCCCATGTTCACCTGCCGCCAGCTCCAGCTCGGAGAGTGTCTGGACGAGCTGGGTTGATGCGGTAACGGAAAATTCACCACGGAGACGCGGAGGCGCGGCTTGTTGACTTACCGTCTTCAAGCCGCGCCTCCGCGTCTCCGTGGTTAACGATTGCGCCGCTAAGACTCAATCTGCGATTATGCGCGAATGCCGCACGATGTAGTTGTTAAGCGTCTTCTCGCGCTGTTCATTGCCGCAGTCATCTCTCCTTTAACCCTCCACGCACAGAACAACCCGCAGCCGAACCAGACGGGTCGCTTCGAGTACCTCTGGTACGAGGCCGAGAACATGGGCGGGCTCTCGCTCGACGCGCGCAACGAGCCGCGCATCTATCCCGTGTGGCAGAACCTTTCGCGCGAGAAGGCGCCGGGGTGGGGCATCAACGGGCCGGGCGTCTCGGCCGAGTGGACGCAGGGCGGCGAGAGCGAGTGGAACTCGGTCGCGGCCTCGCCCGACGAGACGCGCGCGGCGCTCTTTCAGGAGGTAGAAATCCCGCGCGACGGCGAGTACCGCGTCTGGGCGCGCTACGCCGACTGGGCGCGCAAGGGCGAGAGCTTCGCCGTCCGCGTCACGCAGCAAGGGCGCGAGGTCTTCCGACACGAGTTCGGCGCGCATGATGTGCTCGACCCGCACGACGAGGTGAGCATGTACTGGGGCTGGGCCTTCGCATGGGACGGCTCGCCCGCGGCCTCTCTGAAGAAGGGCCCGGCGCGCCTCTCCGTCGAAATCGAGAAGGCGGCCGGCGCGCATCGTCAGGTCGATTGCGTGCTCGTCACGAACGACCTCGGCTTCCAACCCGAAGGCCGGCGCAAGCCGCCCTTCCACGCGCAGAGGGTTTTGAGCGACTGGTCGGCGAAGCGGACGGCGCTGACCCCTCTCCTCGAAAAGCCGTCTCCGACTGAAGCGACGCCCGCGCTCTGGCGCCGCCCGGCGCTCGCGGGTCGCGACTTCCTCGTGCCCTGGAACATCTCGGAGGGGTTCTGGGACATCTACGGGCGGCCGACGAGCGAGCGCCCGCTCTACCCCTTCCACGCCGAGCCCTTTGAAGCCTTCGTCGAGAAGTACAAGGGCGCGCAAGACGTGCCCATCTTCAGCTCGCCGCTCGTCGTCCCCGTCTTCCACGTCAACAACATCCCGAAGCACCTCAAGGAGGGGAGCGCCTTCCTCGACTTCATACGGCGGACGCGCTCGCCCTTCGCCGTCAACATCAACTACGGCTCGGCCAGCTTCCCCGAGGCGGAGGGCGCGGCGGCGCTCGGGCTCCTCGGGGGCGAGCTGCGCGGGCAGTTCGTCGGCTGGATTTCGGGCGAGAGCATCGGGCACGTCTACGCCGCGATGGCGTCGCGCACCACGCTCACGCCCGACATGCCCCGCCGCGCGATGCTCGAAGCCTACCGCGCGGGCTACACGCGCGCGCTCGAAGAGAAGTGGGCGGGCGTCTTCCGCACTCCGTCCGGCGCGCAGTGGGACAGGCTCATCCCCGCGCAGTCCACCTCGACCACGGCCTTCTCGCACGCGCTCTTCGACTGGGGCGTGCGCACGCTCGGCATGGAGACTTCCGCGGTGCAGCCCGTCTGGGCCATGCGCATCGCCTTCGTCCGCGGCGCGGCGCGCCAGTACGGCGGCAACTTCCTCTACTACCACGCGCCCAACTTCGGCGACACGGCCACGACCTTCACCAAGGAGCAGAACTTCGCCGGCCCCGACCACTTCTTCCACTCGCGCTACGGCGCGACGATGGGGCCTTCGCTCTCCTGGTACAGGAAGAGCTACTACCTCTACTACATGTCGGGCGCGTCGGCCGTCTACCTCGAACAGGGCTTCGACCAGTTCTTCAAGCCCGCCCCGGGCGAGCACCCGTTCCAGCTCAACCCGCTCGGGCGCATCACCGAAGAGTTCGTCCGCTTCGCGCAGGGGCACGCGGAGCGCGGCACGCCTTACACCCCCGTCGCCTTCCTGCTCGACCCCGCGCACGGCTGGGACATGACCGACTACCCGCAGCTACCCCTAGGCGTCTCGCCCGTCAACCGTTCCGACCGCGCGCTGCGCGAGCTGTTCCTCGCCGCCTACCACCCCGCCGCCCTAGACGAAGGAGAGCCCGCGACGGCCGAGCGTCAGGCTTTCACCAACTCCGCCTTCGGCGACATCTTCGACGTGCTCGTCGCGGACGAAAAGAGGGCCGACGCGGTTGACGCCTACCGCGCGCTCGTCGTCGGCGGCCGCGTCGAGTGGACGCCCGCTTGGGCCGCGCGCCTGAAGGCTTACGCGGAGAAGGGCGGCACGGTCGTCCTCAACGCCGCGCAGGCGAAGGGCCTCCCCGCCGAGCTGCTCGGCGTCCGCCTGTCGGGCGCGACGGCCGAGGCCGACGACGCCCGGTGTGCCGCGCCGGGCGAGCCGCAGTCGGACTTGAGCGGCCAGGTCTATCGCTACGAGCGCGTCGAGCCGCGCGGCGCGGAGGTTCTGTTGAAGACGCCTTCCGGCGACCCGCTCGTCACCGTCAAACGCGTCGGCCGCGGCCGCGTCGTCTACTGCGCCGTGCCCGACCTGCTCGGCCTGGACGAACGACTCGTCCCCGCGGCCGCGCACCTGCTCGCGCACCTCGCTTCGGACGCGACGCCCGTCCGCGTGAGAGGCAACGTCGAGTACCTCGTCAACCGCAACGCGCGCGGGTGGGTAGTCACGCTCTTCAACAACCGCGGCGTCTACAAGCCGCAGCAGGGGATGGCGCAGGTCAACCGCTCCGAGTCGGCCGAGGTCAGGCTCGAAGAGAACGGCGCTCCATTCAAACGCGCCGACGAATGGACGACCGGCTCGGAGCTGAAGGTCTCGGGCGGCGTCGTGACGGTCACAGTCCCGCCCGGCGGCATCCGCATCGTGGAGCTTCTGCCGTAGATTGCATTAGCTCGGAAAATTCTTTTAGGATAGCCCGTCCGACGGGCAGGCAGCTCGACGTTACAAGGGGAGGCGCATGAAGGTCGCGAGGCACTACCTCGTCAGCGGCGAGGTGCAGGGCGTGGGGTTCCGCTTCTTCGCGCAGCGCGTCGCCGCGCGCCACCAGGTCACGGGCTTCGTCCGCAACCTGCCGGACGGTCGCGTCGAAGTCCTCGCCGAGGGCACGCCCGAGGGCATCGAAGGCTTCAAACACGACATCGCCGCCGGCCCCCGACACGCCCGCGTCGAACAGGTCGAAGAGGTCTCCGTCGAGCCGACCGGGCGCTATCCGACTTTCCGAATCGAAAGGTGAAAAAGCAGTAGGCAGCAGGCAGTATGCAGTAGGCAGTTGGTTGAGGGTAAAGTGCCCTGACCGGTATTTCGCAACTGCTTTGACTGCCTACTGCCATCTGCCTGCTGCATACCGACTCATGGATCAACTCAAACAACTCATCCGCGAGGTGCCGGACTTCCCGAAGCCGGGCATCAACTTCTACGACATCACGACGCTGCTCAAGCACCCCGAGGGCTTCCGCCAAGTCATCGACGCGCTCTCGGGCGAGTTCAAGGGGCAGCAGGTGGACACGGTCATCGGCATCGAGGCGCGCGGCTTCATCTTCGCCCCGGCGATGGCATACCAGCTCGGCGCGGGCTTCGTCCCGGCGCGCAAGCCCGGCAAGCTCCCCTCGGAGTGCGCCACGGTCTCCTACGACTTGGAGTACGGCCAGGACGCGCTTCAGATGCACCGCGACGCCGTCGGCTCGGGCCAACGCGTCATCATCGCCGACGACCTGCTCGCCACCGGCGGCACGGCCGCGGCCGTCGTCCGCCTCGTCGAAGAGCTCGGCGGCACCGTCGTCGGCCTCGCCTTCGTCGTCGAGCTGGAGTTCCTCCCCGGCCGCGAAAAGCTCAAAGGCTACGACGTGCGCTCGCTCCTCAAGTACCAGTCCTGACGAGTTTGGTGTGTGAGGAATGGAAATGAATGAGCCTGGCAGGACTTGAACCTGCAACCTACGCCTTAGGAGGGCGTCGCTCTATCCGTTGAGCTACAGGCCCGGACGCGGCGATTATTACAAACGGCCGGAAGCTCTGGCAAGTAACCTCGCCCCGGAGGTCAAGATGAACAGGGAAGAGTGCCTCACCGGGCTCACGCTTTACAAGGGCAACTCGTCGGAGGCCGTCGTCCTTTCGGCTTACGTCCATGCCGGGTTCCTCGTCAGCCTCCCGTTCGGCGGCGGCGCGGCCTATGACTTCATCGTGGACACGGGCGCGCGGCTCGTCCGGGTTCAAGTCAAGACGGGGAAGTTGGAGGAAAGTTGTGTCGTCTACAACTCGCGCAGGCATCGCGGGAGCAAGTATGACACCTTCAGCCCCTACCGTGAGGACGAGGTCAATTTCTTCGCCGTGTGGTGCCCCGAGAACGAGCAACTCTTTGCGGTGCCTGCGGAACAGTCGCTTAACACCGAAGGCCGGTTGAGGCTCGCCGAGACGAGGAACTGTCAGGCGAAGAAGATAAGGTGGGCACGCGAGTTCGCCTGGGAAAGGCACATTCAGGAGCTAAAGGCCGAACGTACGCGTCGAAATGGATTGACCGCCGAGGCCGAGTGTTATAAAAGTTCCCCCAGTCGAGCTTAACAACTGAAGTCGGCGAGGAGGAAGCTATGACTACCATCCTGATCGTTATCCTGATCCTTCTGCTCATCGGCGCGGCCCCGGCCTGGCCTTACAGCCGCAACTGGGGTTACTACCCGAGCGGGGGGCTCGGCCTCATTCTGCTCATCATCATCATCCTACTGCTCATGGGTCGCCTCTAGCGCGGCGGGCAGTCGCCGCGCAGAAAAATCTTGTGTCGGTTCTCGTCTGCGTGTATCATCCCGGCGGTTGGACATTCTTTCGCGGGTGAAACAGGTATGCTCTCTTACGCAAACGTCGAATCCGTCATGTGGCCCGACCGCGCGACGCGCTGCGCGCGCCCGCTGTTTATGACGACCGTGTCGGCGGGCTTCCCCTCGCCGGCCGAGGGCTACATCGAGGGGCGGCTCGACCTCAACCGCTATCTCATCAAGCACCCGACGGCGACCTTCTACGTGCGCGTCTCGGGCGACTCGATGTCGGGCGCCGGGATTAACCCCGGCACGATCCTCGTCGTAGACCGCGCCGTGAACGCGGAGGACGGCGACATCGTCATCGCGCGCATCAACGACGAGCTGTGCGTCAAGCGCCTGCGCGTCCGCCACGGCCGCATCTGGCTCATGCCCGAGAACGAGCGCTTCCAGCCCATCGAGGTCATCGAGACGATGGACTTCGAGGTCTGGGGCCGCGTCATGCACGCCATCCGCTCGTACTAAAAAGCCGTGAACCGTAAACCGTAAACCGTGACGAGAGAGGAACTGTCTTCATCTTGTCACGGTTTACGGTTCACGGCCTTCGGCGGAGTCTGACGACTTCGTCGAGGATGCGGTGTGCGGCGTCGAGCTTGGACATGAGGGGGAGTGCGGCGGGCTGTTCGCGGTCGCGCGTGAGGATGGTGACGACGTTGGTGTCGGTGTCGAAGCCCGCGCCGTCCTGCATGAGGTCGTTGGCGACGACGGCGTCGAGGCCCTTGCGCGTGAGCTTGTCGCGGGCGTTCTCCAGGACGCGCTCGGTCTCGGCCGCGAAGCCGATGACGAGCAGGCCGTCGCGGCGCGCGCGGGAGACCTCGGCGAGGATGTCGGGCGTGGGCTCCAGCGTGAGCGTGAGGGCCGACCCTGTTTTCTTCATCTTCTCTTGAGCGCGCGCGGCCGGGCGATAGTCGGCGACCGCCGCGGCGGCGATGAAGACCGTGGCGTGTTCGACCTCGCGCGTGACGGCGGCGCGCATCTCTTCGGCCGAGAAGGCCCGGACGGTGCGCGCGCCCGCGGGCGGCGCGGCGGTCGTCGCGCCTGCGACGACCGTCACCTCGGCCCCGCGCCTGAGCGCCGCCTCGGCCACGGCGAAGCCCATCCGGCCCGACGAGTGGTTGGAGATGAAGCGCACGGGGTCCAACTCTTCCCGCGTCGCGCCGGCGGTGACGAGCACGCGCTCGCCCGCCAGGTCTTTCAAACGCCCCGCCAACTCCCTCAACATCCCGAGCGCCGCTTCGACGATCCTTTCGGGCTCGGAGAGTCTTCCGGGGCCGACCGTGCCGCAGGCCATCTCGCCCGCGTCGGGCTCGACGACGCGGACGCCGTCGGCGCGCAGCCGCGCGAGGTTGCGCTGCGTCGCGGGGTGCAGGAGCATCGTCGTGTTCATCGCCGGCGCGACCAGCACCGGCGCGTTCGAGGCGAGGTAGGTCGAGGTCAAAAAATCGTCGGCGACGCCGTTGGCGAACTTGGCGATGATGTTGGCCGTGGCGGGCGCGACGACGAAGAGCTCGACCGTCTGCGAGAAGGTTATGTGCGCGATGGGGTCTGGGTTGTCAGGCGCGTAGTCGTCAACGACGACGTGCGCGCCGGAGAGCGCGCGGAAGGTGAGCGGCGTGACGAACTCGCACGCCCGCTTCGTCATCCCGACGCGCACCTCGCAGCCCGCGCGCTGAAGGCCGCGCAAGACCTCGACGGCCTTGTAAGCCGCGATGCCGCCCGCGACGCCCAGCGCCACGCGCCTGCCGGCGGACTCCGCCCCGCCTGTCGTCCTCGAATCGTTTGCAGCGTCGGAAGGCATAGGGAAACTTTACCGTTTGTGGGAATGTAGCACCGCCCGTCGCGGGCGCGCAATCTATTGCTGGGAGCGCGGGCATCCCTGCCCGCCAAAGCGTGCTGCCAGCACGCTTAGCGCAGAAGCTCTACGCTTCAACGTCGAGGATAAGGCTTCCCTACTTTCGCGCTTAAGCGCTCATGGCGGGCAGGGATGCCCGCGCTCCCGGCGATGAGTTGTGATAATATTCGACACGTCCCGAAACCCCCTTTGAAGACGGAACAGAGAGGCGGACTCCGCTCGGGGTCTTGGGTGAGAGAGCGATGAGAAAACGTACGCGCACGCTCGGGCTGCTCGCACTTTGCCTGTTAATCCTCCCCGCAGTCGCGTCGGCGCAGACGCGGCGGGGGGCGCGCTCGGGCGGCGGCGAGGCGGAGTTCGGGCCAAACGTGCGCGCGTACCTCGGCTACCTGCGCACCGAGCAGGAGGTCGTGGACGACCGCGCGAGCCGGCGCGAGATCGACCGGCGCTACTACATACACAACTCGAACCGCATCCAGGCGCTGCGCCAGATGGCGCTCCGCATCGCGCGCGAGAGCGGCAACGACTACCTGCCCGAGTTGGAGGCCGTCTCGCAGGACGAGTTCGTGCAGTTCTTCGAGACGCCGCCCAACCCCTCGGAGCTACAGCCGGACGGCGTCCTCGAATACAAGTTCAGGTATCTCGGGACGGTCTTGACGAAGGGCGAGAAGTTCTACCTCTTCGCGCGGCTCGACCCGTACGAGCAGGCTGAGCTGAGGAAGAGGGGCGAAGGCAGGCAGCAGACGCCCGTCAACGCGGAGGCGCAGCCCGCGGTCAACGCCGCCTCTCAACCTGCGGACGGGGCCGACACCGTCGTCCGCCCGCGCCGCGCCGTCGCACCCTTAAACCAGACCCCGCCTCATCCCTGAAAGATGCGCCAGAACTCTTTCTTCGACGTGGGGGCCGAGCCGGGCGAGCGCGACGCCGCACGCCTCGTCCTCTACGCGCTCGGAGACTTTCAGGAGCGCGGGAAGGTCCTCGCGGGGCGCGACCTCCCCTTCGACCGGCTCCGCGGGGCGTTCCGCCGCGCCGCCGCGGCCTTCGGCGCGCCCGAGCTTGACGACGAATCCGCCGCCGCGACCCTCGACGCGCTCGGCGCGAACGTCCGCCGCGTCCCGACCTTCTTCGCCAAGCACCCCTTCCGCGTCGTCGTCCCGGAGCCTCTGGCCGAAAAGTCGCGCCGCTTCTTCCTCGAAACGAAAAAGAGAGACTAAAACCTCCGACGCGGGACGAATGATGTTTACGCGGGCGAGCGCCCTCTGCTAACATACGCACTCGATTTCCCGTTCACAGACCACAGGCCGAAGCCACACGAGCGGGGCGGAGTGTGAGTCGCAAAAGAGTCGGCGAGAGTCGGCGGAAATTTCTGGGCAGCGTGGGCGCCGCGGCGCTCGTCGCCTCCACGTCGGCGAAGGGACTGGGCGCGCAGAAGCAGGGCGAACTTCACCCCTTCGGCTTCGTCATCCACGGCGGCGCGGGCACCATCGAGCGCAGCCGCATGACGCCCGAGCGCGAGCGCGCGTACCGCGAGAAGCTTACAGAGGCTTTGCTGGCGGGCTACGAGGTTCTGAAGAAGGGCGGCCCTTCGCTCGACGCCGTGGTCGCGGCGGTAACCTTGTTGGAGGACTCGCCGCTCTTCAACGCGGGCAAGGGCGCGGTCTTCACCAGCGCGGGGACGAACGAGCTCGACACCTCCATCATGGACGGCCGGACGCTCAAGGCCGGCGCGGCGGCGGGTCTGAAGCGCGTGAAGAACCCGATCCTGCTCGCACGCCTCGTCATGGAACAGTCGCCGCACGTCATGATGACGGGCGAGGGAGCGGAAGTCTTCGCCGCGCAGAAGGGCCTGGAGCTGGTCGATCCGAAGTATTTCTATACGGAGGAGCGCTGGCAGCAGCTCCAGAAGGTGAAGGGGGCGGAGAAGAACCCGCCGCCGAAGCAGTCGAGGCTCGAGAGGGAGTTGCGCTCCTTCGACGAGCACAAGTTCGGGACGGTCGGGGCGGTCGCGCTCGACCGCGGGGGGAATCTGGGCGCGGGGACTTCGACCGGCGGGATGACCAATAAGCGGTTCGGCCGCGTCGGCGACTCGCCCATCATCGGGGCCGGAACTTACGCCGACAACGAGACTTGCGGCGTCTCCTGCACGGGCGACGGCGAATATTTCATCCGCGCTTCGGTCGCGCACGAGGTCTCTTCGAGGATGCGTTACGCGGGGGAGTCGGTCGAGCGCGCGGCGGCCGGGGCCCTGGAGAAGGTCGGGAAACTGGGCGGCACTGGCGGCCTGATCGCCCTCGACCGCCGCGGAAATTTCGCGACGCCTTTCAACACTTCCGGCATGTACCGCGGCGTCGTCGGCCCCGACGGTCGGCCGCGGGTCTCAATTTACAAAGACTAGCCCGCGGCGGCACGCGCGGGAAGGGTCGGGAGGGGGGTCGGCGGCGAGCCAAAAATAAGGGTTGACAAATGCACCCCCCTTGCCGCAAATTGTTGAAAAATCGTTGAATTGACGGAAATGTTTATTGACACGCGCGCCCGAATCGTGTAAAAAAAGGCGGTCTTTTGAAGCCCACAGTGGCTCTCAACCTGCTTTTATGAGACACCGCGCGGGCTAGAACCCGAGACGGATTGGCGAGAAAAACACTAAAACAAATCGTCTCAGGCGAGTCTTTTGTAGCCTACGAGCCGAAAGACTCGCGGCGCGCTCTCTCAAAAAATTGACAGTTTCACCTACGGGAGGAGAAGTAATGACTAGCAGAACCTGGAGCCGTACGCCCATCTCGCTCGCCCTGGCGCTCGCCATCCTGTGCACATACTCGATGGTCGGCTTGGCGCAGACGGGGCAGACCGGCCCGACGGGCGACCTTTCGGTCGTCGGTGAAGTATCCGTTAACGGCACGAGCGCCATCTCGGGCGCCACCGTCTTCTCGGACAGCACGATCACGACCGCGCAGAATTCCAGCGCCGTCGTCAGCCTCGGCAAGCTGGGCCGGGTCGAGCTGCTGCCGAACTCAAGCCTCAAGCTGAGCTTCAACGAGACGGGCGTCAGCGGCATGCTCGACTCGGGCCGCGTGCGCGTCTCGTCCTCGTCGGGCGTCGCGGCCACGGTCACCACCAAGGACGGCGCGGCGGTCGCCGACAACAGCCAGACCAACGTCTTCATGGTTGATGTCGAGTGCGGCAACACGGTCGTCTCCACCCAGGCGGGTCGCGTCGAGCTGCGCGCCGGCAACAGCGTGAAGCAGATCGCCGCCGGCGGCCAGGACACGGCCGGCACGGCCACCCCCGGCACCCGCTGCACCCGCTTCCAGCAGCCCGAAATGCGCGGCCTTTCGAGCGGCGCTCTGGCGGCGCTCCTGCTCGCGGCGGGCGGCGCGATTGCGGCGGCCATCATCGCGGCCACGCAGGACAACGACTTCAACTTCGGCGGCACCCCGATCGTCATCAGCCCCGCGCGCTAAACTTCTCCCAGGGTTTCGCGGCTCAGGGCTCCGGTTGTGCCGAATTAACGCTCGAACCCGGTTCGACCCCACACCTTTGCGGGTCACGCGCATGCAGCGCCGCGTGACCCGCAACCTTTTGTCTGAGATAATCACCCGCTGGTTAGCAATCCCACCACCGGAAAGGTCGTTTTAAGCAAGATGCACATCGCGGTAATCGGGACGGGTTACGTCGGGCTCGTGACGGGAACCTGTTTCGCGGAGTTCGGCACGTCGGTGACCTGCGTGGACGTGGACGCCTCGAAGATCGAGCGGCTCAAGCGGGGCGAGATGCCCATATACGAGCCGGGCCTGGAGCAGCTCGTCGCCAAGAACACTCAGGCCGGCCGCCTCAACTTCACCACCGACATTAAGGCGGCCGTCGAGCAGAGTCTGGTCATCTTCCTCGCGGTGGGGACGCCCCCGCGCGAGGACGGCTCGGCCGACCTCTCCTACATCGAGGGCGCGGCGCGCGACGTGGCCCGCCACATGAACGGCTACAAGGTCGTCGTGACGAAGTCCACGGTGCCCGTGGGGACGGGCGAGCGCCTGCGCCGCCTCATCCGCGAGCACCAGACGAAGTTCGACTTCGGCATCGTCTCTAACCCGGAGTTCCTGCGCGAGGGCGCGGCGATTGACGACTTCATGCGGCCCAACCGGGTCGTCATCGGCAGCAGGGACGAGGCCGCCATCGCCATCATGCGCGACCTATACCGCCCGCTCTATTTGATAGAGACGCCGGTCGTCATCACGTCTCTGGAGGCGGCCGAGCTGACGAAGTACGCCGCCAACGCCTTCCTGGCGACCAAGATTTCCTTCATCAACGAGATCGCGAACCTCTGCGACCGCATCGGCTGCGACGTGCACGACGTGGCGCGCGGGATAGGGATGGACAACCGCATCGGCCGCTACTTCCTGCACCCGGGGCCAGGCTACGGCGGCAGTTGCTTCCCGAAGGACACGACGGCTCTGATGTCGGTGGCGAAGGAGTACGGCGGCGAGGCGCGGATCGTCGAGGCGGTCGTCGAGGTCAACCGGCTCCAGCGCGAGCGGATGGTCGAGAAGATCGAGCGGCTCGTCGGCGACGTGAACGGTAAAACAATCGCCGTGCTCGGGCTCTCGTTCAAGCCGGAGACGGACGACATGCGCGAAGCGCCGTCCGTCGACATCGTCAGGGCGCTGCTAGCGAAGGGGGCCCGGGTCAAAGCCTACGACCCCGTCGCGACGGAGCAGGCGCGCACAGTCCTGCCCGAGATCGAGTACGCCGAGGACGAATTCGGCGCGGTCGAGGGGGCGGACGCGCTGGTCTTCATGACCGAGTGGAACCAGTTCCGCGCCCTCGACATGCAGCGGGTCAAGGAGCTGATGCGCTCGCCGAAGGTCGCAGACCTCCGCAACATCTACGAGCCCGAGCGCATGCGTAAACTCGGCTTCGACTACGTCGGCGTCGGAAGGTGAAAGAGCCGTGAACCGTAAACCGTAAACCGTGACAAGAGGAGAGCCGTTCCCTCTTGTCACGGTTTACGGTTTACGGTTCACGCGTATAACTCTCTTATGGCTCTCTCGGGAACTTATCTGGTGACGGGCGGGGCCGGGTTCGTGGGCTCGCACATCGCGGCGGCGCTGGCGGGGGCGGGGGCGCGCGTGCGCGTGCTCGACGACCTCTCGACCGGCTACGCGGAGAATCTTGAAGAGGTCGGCGGCGACGTGGAGTTCGTCCGCGGGGGCTTGACCGAGCCGGACGCGTTGGAGCGCGCGCTGCGGGGCGTCGAGGTCGTCTTCCACGAGGCGGCCATCCCGTCCGTGCCGCGCTCGGTCGAAGAGCCGGAGGCGACGCACCGCGCCAGCGTGGACGGCACTTTCGCGCTGCTGGTGGCGGCGCGGCGCGCGGGCGTGCGGAGGGTCGTCTACGCCGCGTCGAGTTCCGCGTACGGCGACCAGCCGACGCTCCCGAAGACCGAGGAGATGCGCCCCGAGCCCCTGAGCCCCTACGCGGCGGCGAAGCTCGTCGGCGAGTATTACTGCCAGGTCTGGTCGCGCGTCTACGGCTTCGAGACGGCCTGCCTGCGCTACTTCAACGTCTTCGGCCCCCGCCAGGACCCCAGCTCTCAATACTCGGGCGTCATCTCGCGCTTCATCTCGGCGCTCTCGTCGGGCGTGCAACCCGTCATCTACGGCGACGGCGAGCAGTCGCGCGACTTCACGTACGTCTCGAACGTGGTGGACGGGAACCTCCGCGCCGCCGAGAGCCCGCAGGCGGTGGGGCGGGTCATCAACCTCGCCACGGGGCGGCAGACGACGCTCAACGAACTGCTCGAAGTGCTGAAGAAGATAACCGGCCGGACTGAGGTGGAGGCCGAGTACCGCGAGCCCCGAATCGGCGATGTGCGCCACAGCCTCGCCGACATCACGCTCGCGCGCGAGCTGTTAGGCTATGAGCCGTGGGTCGGGCTGGAAGAGGGCCTGCGCAGCACAATCGACTGGTGGAAGAACAGCCGCTACGCCCGCGCTTAAAAGCGCCGTAAACCGTAAACCGTGAACCGTGACAGGAGGAAGGCAGTTCCTTCCTGTCACGGTTCACGGTTTACGGTTTACGGTCTTTACCCTTCGGCCAGCTTCCGCAGGCTCTCCGTGTAGGGCGGGCGGGCGACGCCGCGGTCGGTGATGATGGCGGCGACGAGTTCGCCGGGGGTCACGTCGAAGGCGGGGTTGACGACCGAGACGCCTTCGGGGGCGAGCCGTTGGTCGCGGATGTGCGTGACCTCGCGGGCGTCGCGCTCTTCGATGGGTATCTCGTCGCCGGTGGCGAGCGAGAGGTCTACGGTCGAGACGGGGGCGGCGACGTAGAAGGGGATGCCGTGCTGCTTGGCGAGCACGGCCACCATGTACGTGCCGATCTTGTTGGCCGTGTCGCCGTTGGCGGCGATGCGGTCGGCACCGACGACGACGCAGTCGATCTTGCCCTGCTTCATGACGTGCCCGGCCATGTTGTCGGTGATGACGGTGACGGGTATCTCGTCCTTCTGAAGCTCCCAGGCGGTGAGGCGCGCGCCTTGGAGGAAGGGGCGCGTCTCGTCGGCGATGACGGCGACGCGCTTGCCCGCGTCGCGCGCGCCGCGCACCACCCCGAGCGCCGTGCCGTAGTCGCCGGCCGTGGCGAGCGCGCCCGCGTTGCAGTGCGTGAGGACGGTCGCGCCGTCGGGAATCAACTCCCCCCCGAAGCGGCCGAGCGCGCGGCTCGACTCGATGTCCTCGCGGAAGATCGACTGCGCCTCTTCGATCAAGTCCTTCTTAATCTGCTCGGCGTCGGCGCCCCCGGCCTTGGAGCGTCGGAAGCGCTGGCGCATCCGCTCGATGGCCCAGAAGAGGTTGACGGCCGTCGGGCGCGTCTTCGACATGACGTCGCAGAAGTAGTCGAAGTCCTGCTCCAAATCCTCGACGGAAGTCCCGACGGCCTGCATCGTGCCGAGCGCGAGCCCCATCGCGGCCGAGACGCCGATGGCGGGCGCGCCGCGCACGACCATCTGTTTGATGGCCTCGGCCACCTCCTCGCAGGAGCGGAAGGTGAGGTACTTCTCCTCGGTCGGCAGCAGGCGCTGGTCGATCATGCGGACGCCCTCGTCCGACCACTCCACGGTCTTAATCATCGGCTGAAAGAGTCTCCTCGGAAGTTTTGCAAAAGAAGGGCTATCTTAAGGGAGCGGGACGGGGCGGGCAACCTCGGACGGGTTAAGAGAGTGCTGGGTGCCGGGTTTTAGGTTTTGGTTTAAACCAAAACCTAAAACCCGGCACCCTCTTATCCTGTTTAATCCACCGCGCGGTCGAGGTCGGCCCTCGTCAGGAAGCCGCCGACGAGGAAGACGAGGCCGAGCAGGATGTGAACGAGGTGGTCGGGCGACGCGAGTTCGAGCGAGCCGGGGAGCGCCGCGAACAGGCTCGAATCCTGCCCGTGCGCCGGGACGCCCGCGACCGTGTGCGCGCCCGCGCCGCCGAGGAGGAACCCGGCCACGCCGAGCAGTAAGTAGACGACCCCGAAGACGATGCAGAAGAGGCGCGCCCCCGCAAGCGTCCCCGCGAAGCCGAAGTAGAGTGCGAGCGCGCCCGAGATAAGGTGGACGAGGTTGTGGGCCAGACTCAGGTGCATGCCCATCAACCCGGGGGCCAGGAAGCCGAGAATCCCGACCAGGATGAACACGACACCCATGATCTTCGCGATTGTTTTGGCCATAACTCTTTAGTTCCTCCTTGGGAAGAAAAGGTGGAGAGGGGCGTCGCCCTCTTTCTCTTCTGCGAAAGGCCGCGGTCTAGGGGGCCGCGGCGTGTCATGTGGGAACGAGTGGACACATTTTACACTAAGTACGGAGCAGAGCAGTGTACGGATTTTAACGGAGCGCGGCGGACGAAAGTGCGCCTGTTGAGGGGGACGTTTGGCCTTTGTTATACTCGCCGCGCTGCCGGGGCATGAAACATTAAATCGGTCGCGCGCGTGCGTGACGTGTGCGGGAGGGGGCGTTTGCGGGCGAGCGCGGAGCCGAAGCTGGTCAGCCCGTCGGAAGCTTGGGCGCTGGTCGAGTCGGGGCGCGGGCCCGTCTTCCTCGACACGCGCAACCCCAAGCACCGGGGGCAGAGCGAGTACCAAATCCCGGGCTCCCTGCGCATCTGGCGGCTGGAACTGGAAGAGAGGATCGAAGAAGTCCCGCGCGGCCGCCCCGTCGTCATCTACTGCGCCTGACACTACGAGCATTCGAGCACCCGTGCGGCGCTCATCCTCGAAGAGTACGACTACACAGACCTGCACATCCTCGTCGGCGGCTTCAACGCCTGGCGCGACGCCGGGCTCCCGCTTGAGGCCAAAACTTAGAGACGGACGGGCGGCGCGAGGTGCCCCCGCCGCGTAGAGCCACGGCGGAAGGAGGGCGGTTTGAGGATGCCGGAAGACTTCGGGTGGGAAGTGCTGCTGGAAGTCATTAAGACGCTGCTCTCCCTCGTCCTGCTCGCCGCCGGTTGGCTATTCGGCCAGCGCATCGTCGCCTACTGGGATGACAGGAAGAAGCGCAACGAGATGGACATCGCCGCCGCGCAGCGCTTCTACGATCTGTACGGCGAGTTCAAGGCCATCACGCGGCTCTGGAGCACTTTCTCTTTTCACGCGCGGGCCGGGCAGAGGGGTGAGGACAGGATAAATTTCCCGCCCGACGACGACACGGTTCGGCTGGAGTTGCTCCGGCGCTCCGCCGCCGCCGAGAGCGGCGTCGAGGCGCTCATCCTCAAGCTGGCGGTGGAGCGGAAACTCGAACCCGGGCAGCTAGAGACGCTCGGCCTATTCCGCCAGGCGTACCAGAGACTCAGAGAGACCATACGTGAGGACAAGGAGTTCTCATGGTTCTCTCACACGGGCGCGTACGCGCTCTTCAACGCACTCGCCGCAAAGGTCGCGCACATGATTTCGTTCGACGGGAGGCCGAAGTTTAAACTGAGGTTGAGGCGTGGCGGCGGCGCCGCCGCGGACGAGAAGGTGAAGGAAGCGCTCCTGAACCTGCGGAAGGTCACGGGCTACGGCCCCGGCGACTTCAACAAGCATGCCAGTGACGCTATTCCTGTAAGACCGAAGAGCGGGGGCGCCGAGGGGCAGGCCCGGCCGGGGGCGGGTGAACGCGTATGAAAGAAGGTTGGGAGGCCGTCATCGGCCTTGAGATTCACGCGCAGTTGAGCACGGAGTCGAAGATTTTCTGCGGCTGCTCGACGCGCTTCGGGGACGTGCCGAACTCGAACACGTGCCCGGTCTGCCTGGGGCTGCCCGGGTCTCTGCCCGTGCTCAACCGGCGCGCGGTCGAGCTGGGCGCGCGGGCGGCGCTGGCCCTGGGGCTGCACGTCAACGAGGTCTCGATCTTCGCGCGGAAGAACTACTTCTACCCGGATTTGCCGAAGGGCTACCAGATTTCGCAGTACGACCGGCCGTTCTCGGAGAAGGGGCTTCTGGAGATCATGACCGCCGAGCGCGACGAGGGTGGGCACGCGCGCGAGTGGCGGCCGATGCGGGTACGCATCACGCGCCTGCATCTGGAAGAGGACGCGGGCAAGAACGTCCACGAGGGGCTGCCAGAGACCGACCGCTACTCCTACATCGACCTCAACCGCGCGGGCACGCCGCTCGCCGAGATCGTGACCGAGCCCGACTTCAGAACGTCCTGGGAGGCTTACGACTACGTCAACCACGTGCGCCGCGCGTTGCAGTGGGTGGGAGCAAGCGACGCGGACATGGAGAAGGGGAACCTCCGCTGCGAGGCGAACGTCTCGGTGCGCCGCGTGGGCGACGAGAAGTTCGGGACGAAGGTCGAGCTGAAGAACCTGAACTCTGTGCGCTTCATGCAGCGCGCCATCGAGTTCGAGATCGAGCGTCAGATCGCGCTCATCGAGTCGGGCGGGCGCGTGACGCAGGAGACGCGCCTGTGGGACGAGCGCGCGGGGCAGACGCGCGTGATGCGCTCGAAGGAGGAGGCGCACGACTACCGCTACTTCCCGGAGCCCGACCTGCAACCGCTGACGGTCGCGGCCGAGTGGGTCGAGCAGGTGCGCTCCTCGATGCCAGAGCTACCTGACGCGCGCCGCAGGCGCTTCACGGAGCAGTACGGACTCTCCTTCAGCGACGCCTCGCTCTTCGTGCGCGACCCGGCGCTGGCCGACTTCTACGAGCGCGCGGCGGCCGCGTCGAACGCGCGCGGCGCGGCCAACTGGCTGAAGGGCGAGCTGCTGCGCGAGCTCGACGCCGCGGGGACGCAGGCCGACGAGTCGCCCGTCTCGGCCGAGGAGCTGGGCGCGCTCGTCCGCGCCGTCGAGGAGGGGCGCGTCAGCGGCAAGCAGGGCAAGGACGTGCTCCTCGAAATGTTCAAGACGGGCAAGGGCGCGAACCAGACCATCGAAGACCTCGGGCTCGCGCAGGTCTCCGACGCGGGCGAGATCGAGAGGATCGTCGCGGACGTGCTCGCCGCCAACCCGCAGCAGGTCGCAGCCTACCGCGGCGGCAAGGAGGCCCTCTTCGGCTTCTTCGTCGGCCAGGTGATGAAGGCGTCGAAGGGCAAGGCCAACCCGAAGGTCGTCAACGAACTGCTCAGAGGGAAGTTGAAGTCAGAGTGATGGACTACAAGGGGAAGACCGCAATCGTCACGGGCGGGACGAAGGGCATCGGGCGCGCCATCGCGGAGGCGCTGGCCGGAGAGGGCCTGAACGTGTGCGTCGGCGCGCGCAACCTCGACGAGGTGAAGCAGACCGTGCGCGAGCTGGAGGGCGCGGGCGCTGCGGCGACCGGCGCGGCCTGCGACGTGCGCGTCTACGAGGAGGTCGAGGCGCTCGTCGCCCACGCGGTCGAGGAGTTCGGCGGCGTGGACGTGCTCGTCAACAACGCGGGGATTGGCCTCCACAAGTTGGTTGAGGAGACTTCCCCCGAAGAGTTCCGGGCCGTCCTGGAGACGAACCTGTTCGGCGTCTTCTACGGCTGCCGCGCCGCCATCCCCGAGATGAAGAAGCGGGGCGGCGGCTACATCGTCAACGTCTCCTCGCTCGCGGGCGCGAACCCGCACCCGCGGATGGCCGCCTACAACGCCTCGAAGTTCGCCCTCAACGGCTTCAGCGAGGCGCTGATGCAGGAGGTCAGGCACGACCGCATCAAGGTCAGCTACGTCATGCCCGGCTCGGTCAACACGGAGTTCGGCGGCGGCACCGTCAGCGAGGAGAACGCCTGGCAACTGCAACCCGAAGACATCGCGCGCGTCGTCGTAGACCTCCTCCGGCACGACCGGCGCAGCCTGCCGAGCCGCGTCGAGATTCGCCCGAGCATGCCCCCGAAGAAATAGAGGACATTTCAAAACCGGAGGATTAGCCACGGAGGCACAGAGATGAAGGAAAGATTTTCAGAGTGATTCCTTCATTATTACCCTCTGTGTCTCTGTGCCTCTGTGGCAGTTTTGAAACTGACTCCGAAGAATAAAGGAACTGTCCGAAACCCTCAGATGGAACCAGCCGAGCAGATAGCCGAGGCGCGCGAGAACGCCGACGAGGAGTTCAAGAGCCGCGCCGCCCTCATCATCGCCTTCATGGCGACGCTCCTCGCCATCACGAGCCTCGGCGGCGGCAACGCGGCCGAGGACGTGGCGAACAACAACATCCACGCCAGCGACACCTGGGCCTTCTACCAGGCCAAGAGCATCCGCCAGACCACGATGAGGGTCGCCGCCGACGGCCTCGAAGCGGACCTGCGCGCCAACCCGAACATGCCGCCGGAGGCGCGCGACTTCGTCCAGAAGAAGATCGACGAGTACCGCGCGACGGCCGCGCGCTACGAGGACGAGCCCGACCGTGAAGACCCCGCCGACCCCTTGAAGGGCGAAGGGCGCAAGCAGCTCAGCGCCCGCGCGCGGGACTTCGAGCAGAAGAGGGAAGAGGCGTCGAAGCAGGACCCGAACTTCGACTTCTCCGAGGCGCTCTTCCAGATCGCCATCGTGCTCGCCTCGGTCGCCATCCTCTCGGGGTCGCGCCTCGTGCTGCGCCTCTCGCTCGTCGCCGGCTTCGCCGCGACGCTGCTGATGCTCAACGGCTACTTCCTTCTCCTGCCGAACCTCTTCTGAAGCCGGATGCGGGCCGTACTGCAAAGGGTGACGCGGGCGTCGGTGAGGGTCGAAGGCCGCACGGTCGGCGAGATCGGCGCGGGGCTCCTGGTGCTGCTCGGCGTCGCGCGCGACGACGAAGAGCGCGACGCCCTCTACCTCGCCGAGAAGGTCCTCAACCTGCGCGTCTTCGAGGACGCGGAGGGGCGCATGAACCTCTCCCTGGCCGAGGCGGGCGGCGCGCTGCTCGTCGTCTCGCAGTTCACGCTCTACGGCGACGCGCGCAAGGGCCGCCGGCCGTCCTGGTTCGACGCCGCCCCGCCCGAGCGGGCGCGGACGCTCTACGAGTTCTTCGTCGAAGAGGCGCGGCGGCGCGGCGCGCGCGCCGAGACGGGAAGCTTTCAGGCGATGATGGAGGTCGAGCTGGTCAACGACGGCCCCGTGACGATACTGTTGGACAGCAGGAAACTCTTCTAACTAAAAATGCCCAAGCCGAAGACGCTCATCATACTGATCTGCCTGGTGCTCTTAACCGCCCTGTCGTTCATCACGTACAGGCTCGACCGCACGACGCGGGAGAGGGTCTCCGACGAGGCGGAGCCGCCGGGCGGGGCGCAGGTGAAGCGGGGCGCGAAGCCGGAGGCGGACGCGGAGGCGGTCGTGCTCGAAGTCGAGTCGGGCGGCTTCTCCTACGGCCGCATCGTCGTCGAGCTCTACCCGAACGTCGCGCCCTTAATGGTCGAGCGCTTCAAGCAGCTCGTCCGGGAGGGCTTCTACGACGGGACGGCCTTCCACCGCGTCAACGCGCTCTCGGGCGTCGTGCAGGGCGGCGACCCGAACTCGAAGGACGAAGACCCCGCGAACGACGGCGGCGGCGGCTCGGCTTACGCGAACGTACCGGCCGAGTTCAGCGACATCCCCTTCGACCGCGGCATCGTCGGAGCGGCCCGCGCGCGGGACGTCAACTCCGCCAACAGCCAGTTCTACATCACGCTGCGCCGCGTGCCGCAGTGGGACGCGCAGTACACCGTCTTCGGCAAGGTCATCGAAGGCATGGGCAACGCCGACGCCATCGCCGGGGCCCCCACGCGCCCCGCCCCCTACACCGAGAGCCCCGCCGAAAAGATCGTCATCAAACGCGCGACCCTGCAACCGCGCGCAAACTTCAAATAGCCGTAAACGGTAAACCGTAAACCGTGACAAGTAAGAACGGGTTTCTTACTTGTCACGGTTTACGGTTTACCGTTTACGGCTTTTATATTGTGTCGTCTTCGGTCTTCGAGCGGGGGTCGAGCTCGAAGCGGCGGCGGTCGCGGCGTTCGAGCTGGTCGTGGAGGTCTAGCTCCTGGTTGTCCTCGAAGTTGACGCCGACGGCGTGCGCGTTCTCCTCCACGTCGGACTGGTCGGGGGTGGGGTTGTCGCCCGCGACCGACTCGGTGCCGCTGTCGTTCACGTCCTCCCACGCGGCGTCGAGGTCGCCGCCCGAGTCCTGCGGCGAGGCGGCCGTGTTGTTGCGCAGGCGCTGCGCCAACTGGCCGGGGTCTTTCGGCGCGCGCGCGATCTCCTCCTCCATGAACTCCTCGATCTCCGGGTCGGGGGCCACGTCCGGGTTGTTACTCAGGTACTGAAAATCTTCCGGCCTCTTCTTCGGCATCCTTAACCTCCAAACGTAATACGGCTCTGAAAATCTCTCCCCGGAGATTACCCCGACACTCTTTACGCCTGCTTCGCTAAAGTGCGCCAAATATAACAAATTGCCTAAGGCACCGGCAAACAGCCGTTCTGAAGGTGATTGACATCTCACTTACTCAATCATATCGTTCCCCGCGCTGAGATATTTCTCTGACTTCACTGGAGCAACCCGCCATGGCGAATGCGAAGCACTTGAAGATTTTGAAACAGGGCATCAAGGCATGGAATGAGTGGCGCGAAGAGAGTGAGGCGGTGCCAGACCTCAGGAACGCGGACCTAAACAAGGAGTATCTGATGGGCATCAGGTTCCACGGCACTATGCTCGGGGGCGCCAACCTCAATAATGCTAACCTTGGTTACGCCACCCTCAGTAACGCCGACCTAAGCGCCGCGAACCTGCGCCACGCACGACTAGTCGGGGCGAAGCTGTGGGACGCCAACCTCCGTGGGACAGACCTCAGCCACTCGCACTTGATGCTCGCCATCCTGCGCGGGGCAGTCCTCGCTGGCACGGACTTCTCCGACGCGTCCATGATGGGCACTGTCATCAGCGGTGTTGACCTGAGTGAGGCGCGCAACCTTGACACCGTCAAGCACCACGGCACGTCGAGCATCGACATCGACACCATCTTTAAGTCTGGGGGCAACATACCCGAGAGTTTCCTGCGGCATTGCGGCGTGCCTCAGGAATTCCGCACATACATGCGCTCTCTGACGATGAGGGCGATTGAGTTTTACTCGTGCTTCATCAGTTATTCGAGTAAGGACGATGAGTTCGCGCGGCGCTTATACGCAGACTTGCATAAGGAGGGGGTGAGGTGCTGGTTCGCGCCCGAAGATATGAAGATAGGCGTGCCCTTACGCGTGGGGATCGACGAGGCAGTGAGGCTGCATGACAAACTGTTACTGGTGCTGTCGAAGCACTCGGTCGCGAGTCAGTGGGTGGAGAAGGAAGTAGAGACAGCATTCGAGAAGGAGAAAAAACAGAAGAAGAGGGTGCTGTTCCCGATCCGGCTTGACGACGCCGTGATGAGAAAGAAGACGGGCTGGGCGGCGGACATCAAGAAGTCGCGGCACATTGGGGATTTCAGGGAGTGGAAGAATCACGACTCGTACAGGAAGGCTTTCGAGCGGCTGATGCGGGATTTGAAGGCGGAGACGGGGCGGTAGGGGCGGGGCGAAAAAAAGTCTTGCGCTGGGGGCGTTTTGGGTATATAAAGCGCCCGTCGTTCATAGTGAGTTTCTCCTAAACTCTATCTCACGCCGGCGGTTTGGGACGTCGGCGCTTCCTCACGAAGTGCAAAGTTTCGTGAGCGGTTAAAAAGGCGGTGCCGGTCTTGGGACGGCGCCGCCTTCTTTTGTGCCCGCGGGGGGGCTTGCTTGACGATTGCGGGGGGCGAACTTAAGATGAAGGGTAACCTCTTGCTGTACAAATTCACCCGTCTGAACCACCCCGGCGTCGGGGCCAGGTGCGGGTGGAGTCCGCCGGGCCGAGCCTTATTTGAGAGAGAATAATGTCACACAACCTCTTCGACACGCTGCAAACGTTCACCACGGAAAAAGGGAAGTCGGGGCAGTTCTACTCGCTGCCGCAGTTGGAGAAGGGGGGCGTCGGGCCGGTCTCGCGCCTGCCCGTCTCGATCCGCGTCGTGCTCGAATCCGTCCTCCGCAACTACGACGAGCGGGTCGTCGAGGAGTCGGACGTGCGCGCGCTCGCCAACTGGGAGCCGACGGCCGAGCGCACCGACGAGATACCCTTCAGCGTGGCGCGCGTGCTCTTGCAGGACTTCACCGGCGTGCCCCTGCTCGTAGACCTGGCCGCGATGCGCTCGGCCGTGCAGCGCATGGGGCGCGACCCCAAGATCATCGAGCCGCTCGTCCCCGTAGACCTCGTCATCGACCACTCGGTGCAGGTGGACTTCTGGGCGAGCCCCGACGCGCTGCGGCTCAACATGGAGACCGAGTTCCGCCGCAACCGCTCGCGCTACCAGTTCCTCAAGTGGGGCATGCAGGCGTTCGAGAGCTTCAACGTCGTCCCGCCCGGCATCGGCATCGTCCACCAGGTCAACCTCGAATACCTCGCGCGCGGCGTGATGGAGAAGGACGGCGTCTACTACCCCGACACGCTCGTCGGGACCGACTCGCACACGACGATGATCAACGGGCTCGGCATCGTCGGCTGGGGCGTCGGCGGCATCGAGGCCGAGGCCGCGATGCTCGGCCAGCCCGTCTACATCCTGACGCCCGACGTGGTCGGCGTGAACCTGACGGGGAGTCTGAGGGAGGGCGTGACGGCGACCGACCTCGTGCTGCGCGTGACCGAGATGTTAAGGAAGGCGAAGGTCGTCGGCAAGTTCGTCGAGTTCCACGGCGAGGGCGCGGCCAGCATCCCCGTCGCCGACCGCGCGACCATCGGCAACATGGCCCCCGAGTACGGCGCGACGATGGGCTACTTCCCCGTGGACGAGAAGTGCTGCGACTATCTGTTGGCCACGGGTCGCGGCGAGGAGCAGGTCGAAGTCTTCCGCGCCTACTACCAGGCGCAGGGACTGTTCGGCATACCGCGCGCGGGTGAGATCGACTACAGCACTACGCTCGACCTCGACCTCTCGACCATCGAGCCGAGCGTGGCGGGGCCGAAGCGCCCGCAGGATCGCATAGAGCTTGCGGGGCTCAAGGAGAAGTTTGAAGACCTCCTGCGCAGGCCCGTCGGCGAGAACGGCTACAACCGGCCGGAGGGGCAGCTCGGCGAGCGCTTCCGCGTCGACTTGAGCCGCGAGGTGCACGAGGTCGCGCGCTCGCTGCCGGTTCTGCCCGGCGCGATGCACGCGGGCGGCGGCGCGCAGGAGCCCGAGACCGTCCCCCACACGGTCGCGACCGAGACGGTCGGGAGCCTCGGCTCGCGCTCGGAGAGGAATACGAGCTCGCTGACCGAGGTCGAGATGATGAACAACCGGCCGACGCCCGACCGCGTCGATTACGAGGAGAAGACGGCCGAGTTCCGCCCCGCAGTCCAGACGGACACCGAACTCGGGCACGGCGACGTGGTCATCGCGGCCATCACCTCCTGCACGAACACGTCGAACCCCGGCGTGATGCTCGCCGCGGGGCTGCTGGCGAAGAAGGCGGTTGAGCGCGGGCTGAAAGTCCCGCCGGCGGTCAAGCCCTCGCTCGCGCCCGGTTCGCGCGTCGTGACGGAGTACTACCAGAAGACAGGGCTCCAGCCGTACCTCGACCAACTCGGCTTCAACGTCGTCGGCTACGGCTGCACGACCTGCATCGGGAACTCCGGCCCGCTCGACCCGCGCATCGAGTCGGTCATCAACGAGCACGACCTGGTCACCGCCGCCGTGCTCTCTGGCAACCGCAACTTCGAGGCGCGCGTCCACCAGTCGGTGCGCGCAAACTTCCTGATGTCCCCGCCGCTCGTCGTCGCCTTCGCGCTCGCGGGCCGCGTCAACATCGACATGCAGAACGAGCCGCTAGGCAGGGACAAAGACGGCAAGGATGTCTACCTGCGCGACATCTGGCCGACGCTCGAAGAGGTCGGCGAGGTGCTGGGCGCGGCGACCGACCCCGACACTTACCGCAGACTCTACAGCGACTTTTCGGAGGCGAACCCGCTCTGGAACGACATCCCTTCGGTGACGGGCGAGGTCTACCAGTGGGACCCGCAGTCCACCTACATCCAGGAGCCGCCCTACTTCGAGAAGTTCAGCATGGAGCCGGGCAGCTTCTGCGACATCCTCGGCGCGCGCCCGCTCGCCGTCTTCGGCGACTCGGTGACGACCGACCACATCAGCCCCGCGGGGGCCATCAAGGTCAAGACGCCGGGCGGCCGCTACCTCCTGCTGCGCGGCGTCGCTCAGGAGGACTTCAACTCCTACGGCTCGCGCCGCGGCAACCACCAGGTGATGGTGCGCGGCACGTTCGCCAACGTCCGCATCAAGAACCTGCTCGCGCCCGGCACGGAGGGCGGCGTCACGACGCTCCAGCCGACGGGCGAGCAGATGCCGATCTACGACGCGTCCGTCCACTACCAGGCGGCGGGCGTGCCGCTCGTCGTCTTCGCGGGCGAGGAGTACGGCACGGGCTCCTCGCGCGACTGGGCGGCGAAGGGGACGCTGCTCTTAGGCATCAGGGCTGTCATCGCCGAGAGCTTCGAGCGCATCCACCGCTCGAACCTCGTCGGCATGGGCGTGCTCCCGCTCCAGTTCAAGAACCACGTCAACGCCGAGACGTTGAACCTCGACGGGACGGAGACCATCGACATCACGGGCCTCCAGGCCGGCGAGATCACGCCGCGCCAGGACGTGACGCTCCGCATCCGCCGCGCCAGCGGCGAGGTGCAGGAGATTCCCGTCACGCTCCGCATCGACACGCCGATTGAAATCGAGTACTACCGGCACGGCGGGATTTTGCCCTTCGTGCTCCGGCAGTTGATCTCGGAAGCGCAGTAGTCAGTAGTCAGTAGTCAGTAGCCAGTAGAAAAACCAAGCGGCGCGTCCGAAGCCTTCGGGCCGAACGCGCCGCACGTCTTTTCTACTGACTACTGACTACCTCCCCTGTACCTTGGCAGGCCGAACCTCCACGTTATATAAAGCGAGGGTGGGGAATTTCATCTACACGGCGGCGGGGGTCGTCCTGCTGGCGCTCATCATCTTCGACATCTACGCGACGGTGCTGCATTCGAGCGCGCGTTACGGCCCCGTCGGCGAGTCGCTCAACCGCGCGGTCTGGCGCGTGGCGCGCGCCGCCGCCTTCCGGCTCTCGCGCGCCCACCGGCACCGGCTCCTCAACATGGTCGGGCCGCTGCTGCTCCCGCTGCTCATCGCCCTCTACATCGTCCTGCTCACGCTCGCCTTCGGGCTCATCTACTACCCGCACATCCCCGGCGGGTTCACCTTCGGCGTCGAGCGCCCCGAGCCGGGCTGGGTGGACGCCGTCTACTTCAGCGGGGTGACGCTCACCACCGTCGGCTACGGCGACGTGATGCCGCGCACGCCCGTCCTGCGCTTCCTCGCGCTCTTCGAGGCCGCGTCCGGCCTCATCGTCATCACGCTCGCCATCACCTACATCCTCACCGTCTACGCGGCGCTGGAGCGCAAGCGCGCCGTCGCCGTCTCGCTCTACCACCAGGCGGGCGAGGGCGCGGACGTGGCCGGGTTCATCGCGCACCACTTCGTCGAGGGGCGCTTCTACGGACTGCGCGACGCGCTGCGCACGGTGACGCGCGACCTGCAGGGGCTGCACGAGTCGCACATCGACCACCCCGTCATCCACTACTTCCACCCCGTCGAGGTTTACAAGGGCACGCCCCGCGTCCTCTTCCTGCTGCTGGAGACCTGCGCGGTCATCCGCGCCGCGCTCGACCGCGAGGAGAACGCTGACCTGCGCAACTACCCGGAGGTGCGCACGCTCGAAGCGGGCGTGCGCCACGTCCTCAAGGAACTCATCGCCTCGCTCGACCTCGAACGGCGCGAGTGGCCGCGGCGCCAGACCGAGCGGGAGGCGCTGGAGGCCACCGAGCGCTGGCGCCACCGCTACGCGCAGACGCTCGCGCGCCTCCGCGAGTCGGGGATAGGGGTACGCCACGACACGGAGCAGGGCTGGGAGGAGTACCGCTCGCAGCGCGAGGAGTGGGAGTCGAAGCTGCACCGCCTCGCCATCCACCTCGGCTACGACTGGGATGAGGTGACCGGCGACCGCGACCTCGAGTACGCGGCGGACGAGGCGAAGGCGGAACCGGTAGAGCAGTAGGTGGTAGGCAGTAGTCAGTAGGCTCCGCTTCGCGGAGGTCGTGGATGGGAATCGTCGGGTTCAGGCGTCGAAGGCTCTTCTACTGCCTACTCCCTTTTTGCCTCCCGCCCGCCGCGGGTGTACAGTAGGGGCATACCATCAAGCCGGAACGCAATCCAAAGGACGCAGCACACACCGAGATTCATCCGGAAGAGGAGAAACACCATGTCATCAGCGAAGTCCGCATCCGAGACGCCACGCAAGTACCAACTCTTCATCGACGGCCAGTGGGTTGACGCCGAGTCGGGCAAGACCTTCACGACGCCGAACCCCGCGACCGGCCAGACGCTCGCCGAGGTCGCCGAGGGCGACAAGGCCGACATCGACAAGGCCGTCGCGGCCGCCCGCCGCGCCTCCGAGGGCAAGTGGTCGAAGGTCTCCGCGCGCGACCGCGGCCGCATGCTCTACAAGCTCGCCCAGCTCATCGAGGCCAAGATTCCCGAGCTGGCCGCGCTGGAGACCGCCGACAACGGCAAGCCCATCAAGGAGACCTCCTACGTAGACCTGCCCCAGGTCGTCGAGAACTTTGAATACTTCGCCGGCTGGGCGACGAAGATCGAGGGCGAGACCATCCCCGTCCCCGGCCAGATGTTCAACTACACCCTGCGCGAGCCGGTCGGCGTCTGCGGCCAGATCATCCCTTGGAACTTCCCCCTGCTGATGGCCGCCTGGAAGCTCGCCCCGGCGCTCGCCGCGGGCAACACCGTGGTGCTCAAGCCCGCCGAGCAGACCCCCGTCGGCGCGATGGAGCTGGCCTCGCTCATCCAGGAGGCGGGCTTCCCCGACGGCGTCGTCAACGTCGTGCCCGGCTACGGCGAGACGGCCGGCGCGGCGCTCGCCTCGCACCCCGGCATCGACAAGGTCGCCTTCACGGGCTCGACCGAGGTCGGCAAGATCGTGGCGAAGGCCGCGGCCGACAACCTGACGAAGGTCTCGCTCGAACTCGGCGGCAAGGCCCCGAACATCGTCTTCGCCGACGCCGACATCGAGCAGGCCGTCAACGGCGCGATGATGGGCATCTTCTTCAACCAGGGTCAGGTCTGCTGCGCGGGCTCGCGCCTCTTCCTCGACGCGAGGGTGAAGGACGAGTTCCTCGACCGCTTCAAGGAGAAGTCTTCGCGCGTCAAGGTCGGCGACCCGATGGACAAGAACACGCAGATGGGGCCGCAGGTCTCGGAGGAGCAGCTCAACCGCATCAAGGGCTACGTGGACATCGCGAAGGAGGAGGGCGCGCAGGTCCTGACGGGCGGCTGCCCGCCGCAGCTCGAAGGCGACTTCCAGAAGGGCTTCTTCTTCCAGCCGACCATCTTCGGCGACGTGAAGAACAACATGCGCGTGGCGCAGGAGGAGATTTTCGGCCCCGTCGTCTCCGTCATCACCTTCGAGGACGAGGACGACCTCATCAAGCAGGCCAACGAGGTCGTCTACGGCCTCTCGGCCGGCATCTGGACGAAGGACATCACGCGCGCGCACCGCTTCGCCAAGACGGTCAAGGCGGGCGTCGTCTGGATCAACACCTACAACATGTTCAATGCGGCCTCGCCCTTCGGCGGCTACAAGCAGTCCGGCTACGGCCGCGAGATGGGCAAGCACGCGCTTGAGATGTACACGCAGGTCAAGAGCGTCTGGGTTGACCTCTCCGGCAAGCCCATCGGCTGGTTCGGGAACTAGGCCCGCCGTCTGCAACACAAAGGCGCGCCCGCACGACTCGACCTCGTGCGGGCGCGCCTTTCTCTGTCAGACCTGCGCCGGGCGCGGGGTCGCTAACGAGTGACAGGCGGGGGCGGGGTATCGCCGGCGGCTTTCGGCAGCTTAATCTTGTGAACGCCGACGTTGTCACAGGCGGGATCGGCCAGGTCGCTGACGATGGCCGTCACCGTGACTACTTCTTCGCTCACGCCCGTGAGGTCTATTTCGACGGAGAACGTGTCATGCCCGCTCGTAATCTTCCCGTGCGAGACGCACCATTTGACGGTAGGCGTTCTGGCAGGGTCGCCGCCGCTGATGTTCGCGGCGAGAGAATACTTCCGATCAACCTCCGACTCGTCCTGGAGGCTTGAGATCGTGATGTTGGGGCACGAGTCGGGCGAGGCCGCGACGTGCGAGACGGCGGACGAGGCGGCGCACAGCAGCAGGCCGCCCAGCGCCAACCAGACGTAAGCGCGAAAACTTTTAGACATCCGCGAAACCCTCCCTTCCGTTCTCCGGCCCGCGCCGGCCCCTACTTCAGCATCCCCTTCGGGACGGCCCAGCGGTGCAGTTCTATCTTCAGGCGGCCCGCCTTGACGGCCGGGTCTGTGTCGGTCAGGGCCCGCGCCTCTTCCAGCGTGTCCACCTTGAAGATGAAGACCCCGCGCCGGTCGCCGCCGTCAACGAAGGGGCCGGCGAGGACGAGCTTGCCCTCCTCGCCGAGCCTTCTGATGTTGGCCATGTGCCCTTCCTGAAGCTTCTTCGTCTCCTCGGTCACCTCCGCCGTCCACTTCGGCCCGCGCACGAGCAGGCCGAAGACGTAGTTCGTCGTCGTCAAAGGCATCTGCGGCGGGGTGATGTAATTGCGTGCGGCGAACCAGGGGAGCACCTCGGCCTTCAACATCCCCGCCTTGACGGCCGGAAGCGCCGCCGCGGCCCGCCGCGCCTCTTCCGTGGATTCGGTCTTGATGACCATGATCTCTCGGAGGTCGCCGTCGCCCGACACCTCTCCCGAGAGGGCGAGCCTCCCCTCTTTAATCAAGCCCTCGACGGCGGCCCTGTGTTCGCCCAGAACTTTCTCGGAAGAGTCGGCGGCCCTCCACTCCGGCGACCGGCGCAGAAAGATCATCTGAATCTTGCCCATGTCGTACTTCGGGGCCTCCTGCGCGGGGGAGGGCGCGGCGCAGGCCAGGGCCAGTAGAAGGCCGGCGATCATCGTTCTCATCTTCAAAGTTGCCTCCATCTTCTCGGAGCTACGTGGCGTGTGGGATTCGCGTTCCGCCGAATCGTACCGGAGGGCAGATTGCCGAACGGTCGGCGCGCACGCTCCGCCGCCGCCCGTACGGAATGTTGGACGCGCGGGGCGCGCGCGCCGACCAGTGCCCGCCCGCGTCCCCGCCGGAATATTCATAATATATATGAAAACATAAATACAAGAATTCGGGTTCGACGCCGGGGCACACGTCCCGCACGGCGGCCTGCCTTACCCCGCGGGACAATCGTCGGGGGCGGCGTGCTCTGGGAAAGCGCGCCGCCCCCGCGCCTCCAGTTGGCATCAACGTTGCCTGCTCGACGTGAGTCACCCCACAGCACGCGCGCACGCGCGGCACGGCCGCGCGGCCGACGGCGGCCGGCCGTACAGAATTCTGAATTATTCGGGCAGGCGCGAGCGCGGCGTGAGGCGGCGCGGCCGCCCGGGCCGCACGGCGCGGGTGAGGACGCTAGGATCCACTGGGTTAACTTTGAGGAGAACTCCATGAAGAGGATGCTACGGGCGTGTCTCGCGCTCTGCTTATTCGCGGCCGGAGCGGTCGCGCAGTCGAACACCGGCCGGCTCGTCGGCACGGTCGCCGGGCCGGACGGCGTCATCCCCGGCGCGAGCGTCGTCGTCACCGACACGCAGACGGGCAGGGAGCGGACCGTCGTCTCGACCGAAGACGGCTCCTTCACCCTCCCGCAGCTCGACGCCGGCACCTACACCGTCACGGTCACGGCGCCGGGCTTCAAGACCTTCAACGCCTCCGCCGTCAAGATCGACGTCGGGCGCGACTACTCGCTGACGGCGACGCTCGAGGTCGGCAACATCAGCGAGACGGTCGAGGTCGTCGCCGGCGCCGACGTCCTCAACGCGTCCAACTCGGATCTGAGCACGACCGTCAGCCCGCGCCAGATTCAGGACCTGCCGCTCAACGGGCGCAACCCGCTCGGGCTCATCACGCTCCAGGCCGGCACCTCGAACAACGGCGCGCAGGCCACCTCGATCAACGGCCAGCGCCCGTCGGCCACCAACATCACGCTCGACGGCCTCAACATCCAGGACAACTTCATCCGGCAGAGCGCGTCGGCCTCGACGCAGGTCGCGCTCTCGACCGACGACGTGGCGGAGTTCACCGTCACGACGCAGAACGCCGGCGGCGAGCAGGGCCTCGGGGCCTCGCAGGTGCAACTGGCGACGCCGCGCGGGCAGAACGAGTTCCACGGCGCGGTCTTCGAGTACAACCGCAACTCGCGCTTCGCCGCCAACACCTTCTTCAACAACGCCGCCGGCAACTTCGGCCCGAACGACCCGCTGGTGCTCGCCGGGCAGGCGACGGCCGGCGCGGCGAAGAGCCCGCGCACCTTCCGCAACTTCAACCAGTTCGGCGGCCGCCTGAGCGGCCGCATCATCAAGAACAAGCTCTTCTTCTTCGGCCACTACGAGGGCACGCGCGACCGCCTCTCGTCGCCGAGCCTGCGCACGGTGCTGACGCCTTCGGCGCGCCAGGGCCTCTTCACCTACGTCGATAACGGCGGTGTCACGCGGCAGGTCAACCTCTTCGCGCTGCCGATCACGGCCAACAACCCGCCGACCGGGATCAACCCCGTCATCCAGAGCCGCTTCCTCGCCAACATCCCGGCCGGCAACTCCATCGAGGCGGGCGACCAGCGCAACACCACCGGCTTCCGCTTCAACCAGAAGTCGGACTCCAACGCCGACAACATGACCATCCGGCTCGACTACGACCTCAACTCGACGAACTCGCTGAACGCCATCTACAAGCGGCAGACGGCGACCGGCTTCGTCCCCGACTTCCTCGACCTCAACGGCTTCAACCCGGAGCCGCCGTCCGGCTTCAGCACGCCGAACGACTCCTACGTCCTCGCCTACAGCTCGACGCTCACGCCGGTCTTCACCAACGAGGTGCGCGCCGGCTACGTCCGCAGCGCGCAGCTCTTCCCCGAACTGGTCGAGCGGCAGCCGAACCAGTTCAGCCAGACGAACATCGCCGCCGGGCAGCTGGCCGGCTTCATCAGCAACCCCGAATCGACGTTCCTCTTCCAGGGCCGCCACACCAAGACCTACACGCTCCAGGACAACGCCGACTACCTGTGGGGCGACCACGGGCTGCGGTTCGGCGTGCAGGCCAACGCCTACCGCGCGCTGCGCCTGAACGACGGCGGCGTGCTCCCGACCTACGCCATCGGCGTCGGCACCAACACGCCGCAGATCACGGCGGCCATGTTCACCAACCCGGCGCTCTTCCCGGGCGGCATCAGCACGACCGACCGCACGACCGCCAACCAGCTCTACGCCTTCCTCGGCGGCATCGTCAACCAGCAGTCGCAGACCTTCAACGTGCTGAGCGCCGACGAGGGGCTCGTCCCGCTCGCAGGCTTCCGCCAGGACTACGCCTACGAGAACTACAACATCTACTTCTCCGACCAGTGGCGGGTGCGGCCGAACCTGACCGTCAACCTCGGACTCCGGTACGAGCTGTGGCCGGCCGTACGCGAGCGCAACGGCGTCCTCGCCGAGGTCATCATCCCCGAAGGGAAGACGGCGGCCGAGGCGCTGCTCGACCCGAATGGCGGGCTCCAGACCGCGGGCGAGAACGTCGGCGGCGGCAAGCTCTTCAACACCGACAAGAACAACTTCGCGCCCTCGTTCAGCGTCGCCTGGTCGCCGACCTTCAGGAACAACTTCCTGAACAGCCTCCTCCCGGGCGAGGGGCGGACGGTCATCCGCGGCGGCTACCGCCTGAGCTACTTCAACGACGAGTTCCTGAAGGGCTCTTCGGGCCAGGGCGACCAGAACTCCGGCAAGCGCGAGAACGCGAGCCGCAACAACCTCAACGAGCGGCTCGGCGCCCTCGGCTCCATCACCACGCCGACGGTGCTGGTCCCGCGCACCTTCGCGCAGAATAACGCGCGGGCCGGCGGGACCATCCAGTCGGTCGCCACCACCGACCCGAACATCAAGCTGCCGATCAACCACGAGTACACCATCGGCATCCAGCGCGAGATCGGGTTCCAGACCGCCTTCGAGATACGCTACGTCGGGGCCTTCAGCAACAACGTCACGCGCTACACGGACGTCAACCCGCCGGAGCTGATCTCGAACGGCTTCCTCGAAGACTTCTTCCGCGCCCGCTCGAACCAGGCGCTGACGGGGCAGCTCAACTGCACGGCGGCGCAGAACCCCGGCTGCCAGCCGCTCCAGGTCTTCCCCAACCTGGGGACGGTGTCGGGGACGCCGGGCGGCATCGGCAACGCGACGACCGCCCCGAACGCGACGGTCGCGAACCTGGTCTCGACGGGCCTGCCCGGCCAGCTCGCGGCCCAGTACGTCGGCCTCGGGGCTTCGGGCACCGTCCCGCTGGTCGCCAACCCGAACATCGGCCTCGGCCTGCTGCTCTCGAACAGCGCGCGCTACAACTACAACTCGCTCCAGATGGAGGTGCGCCGCCGCTTCACGCACGGGCTCTACTTCCAGGGCAACTACACGTTCCAGAAGACGCTCTCGAACGCGCCGGGCGTTGACCAGCGCCGCTTCGAGTTCCAGGTCTACCCGAAGCGGGACGAGCTCGAATACGCGCGCGCGCAGACCGACACGGCGCACGTCTTCAACTTCAACTCCATCTACGAGCTGCCCGTCGGCAAGGGGCGCCGCTTCTTCACCGACGCCGGCCCGTGGCTCGACCGCCTGGTCGGCGGCTGGCAGGTCAACACCATCCTGAGCTGGACGACCGGCGCGCCCTTCAGCATCGTTGACCCGCGCGGCACCTTCGGCTCGAACGCCCGCTCGGCGCGCAACACGGCCAACTCTTCGCTGACGAAGGATCAGATTCAGGACCTGGTCGGCGTCTTCCGCACGCCGTGCGGCGTCTTCCTGATCAACCCGGCCGTGACGACCATCAACCAGGAGGCGCTGGCGGCCGGCCGCTGCGCCGACATCGGCGCCAGCCGCGGCGCTAACGGCCTCGGGACGGCGGCCTTCCCCGGGCAGGTCTTCTTCAACGTGCCGCCCGGCGAGTTCGGCCAGCTCGAAAGGTTCTTCCTGAACGGGCCGATGTACTTCAACATCGACGCCTCGCTCTTCAAGAACATCCCCATCACCGAGCGCGTCCGCCTGCAACTGCGGGCCGAGGCGTTCAACCTCCTCAACACGCCGCACTTCGCCATCTCGGCGGCGCAGCAGTTGCAGAGCATCAACGCCAGCACCTTCGGCCGCGTCACGCAGACCGGCGACCCGCGCACCGGCGACCCGCAGGCGCGCGTCGTCCAGTTCGCCGCCCGCATCGAGTTCTAGGGAAGGCCCGAAGGCTCGCCGACGACGACACGGCCCGCGCGCCCCGCAGAAAGGGGGCGCGCGGGCCGTTCGTTTGTGCCCACGCCGGGCCGTCGGCGGTCGTCAGGCGGTCGGCCGCGGCAGCAGCGGCTCGCAGTTGACCGTGCGCGGGCCGTTCGCGTCGCAGACGGCGTACTTCGCGCCCTCGTACATGGTGACGCCCGCGTGCTCGCCGCGCGCGTTGAGGACGTAGAACTGGATGCCGAAGGCGGGGTTGCCGTCCTTGTTGAGCAGGCGCTTCTCGATTGTGTTGGCCTTGATGCGGCGCAGCGCTTCCATCCCGGCGTCCTTCGGACTCTTACCCCTCCTCATCTCCTCGACGATGAGGAAGGAGCAGAGGTTGAAGAGGTTCGCCTCGCCCCTCCCCGTAGAGCCGGCCGCGCCGACCGCGCCGTCCACGTAGAGCCCCGCGCCGAGGATGGGCGAGTCGCCGACGCGCCCCGGTATCTTCCACGCCAGCCCCGAGGTCGTCGTCACGCCGCAGACCTCGCCCTTCGCGTTGACCGCGTCGCAGTTGATCGTGCCGTAGAAGTGCTCCTCGCGGACGAGCCCCTCCTGCACCATCTTCAGGCCCTCGCGCCGCCACAGCTCCGCGCGCTTCGCGGGGTCGAGGTAGTGCCCGGGGTCTGTCCGCCGCTTCCATTCGAGCCAGAGCTTGCGCGAGTGCTCCGTGTTCAAGTCGTCCTCAATCTTAAACCCCATGTTGCGCGCGAAGACCTGCGCGCCGTGGCCGACGAGCAGGTGGTGGTCGGTCGTCTCCATCACGGCCTTCGCCACGAGCGAGGGCGTGCGCACGCCTTCGAGCGCGGCGACCGCCCCGGCGCGCTTCTTCGGCCCGTGCATGACGGACGAGTCGAGCTGGACGACGCCGTCGGCGTTCGGCAACCCGCCGTAGCCGACGCTGTCGTCCGCGGGGTCGAGCTCGACGATGTTGACGCCCGCGATGCAAGCGTCGAGCACGTCCGCGCCTGAGGTCATCAGGCGGAAGGCGCGCTGCACGCACGTCTCTTCGCCGCCGTTCTTGAACTGGTTGCCGTTGGCCGAGGCCACGACCGCGGGCCTCACGCCCTGGACGATGACGGCGGGCGCGCCCGCGCTCAGGGCCTTGGCCGAGGCCGCGGCCACGCCGGCCGCCGCGCCCGCGCGTAGAAAGTCACGCCTTCTCATCTTTCTGCTCATCGGCTCTCCTTATCACTCTTCACGCAGCTTCAAGGTCTTGAGCACCCACTCGTCGGGGTCGATGGCGACCGAGCGGGGCCTGCGTTCGGCCGGGAAGTCGAAGGTCGCTTCGCGGTGGAACAGACGGACGACCGCGCGGCGCGGCTCGCCGCCGTCGTTCACCTCCACGTCCAGCGGCATGTCGAAGGGTTCCCCCGGCTGGGTCTGCCTGATTTGAACGCGCACCCGTTTCGCGGACTCGTCCCACGTCCAGGCGGCTTCGTAGGCGGGGAAGCCCGGCTCGTAAATCCACTGCCGGAAGAACCAGTCGAGCGGCTTGCCGTGGTGCAGCTCCATCACGCGCCGGAAGTCTTCGGTCAGGGCATTGCCGTCGCGGTAGGTGCGGTAGTAGTCGCGCACGCCCGCGAAGAACTTCTCGTCGCCCACGACGCGGCGGAGCATGTGCAGCACCCACGCGCCCTTCTGGTAGTTGTTCCGGTTGAGCAGCTTGAAGAGGTCTTTGACCGAGGGGTCGTAGACGGGGCGCGCGACCGACTCAGCATCCTTCAGGTAACGCTCTTTGTTGTCGAGCATCAGCCGCACGAACTTGTCGCGGCCGTCGGCGCGCTCGTAGAAGAGTGCGCCGAAGTAGGTGGCGAAGCCCTCGCTCAGCCAGAGGTGGTGCCAGTCCGACTCGGTCACCGAGTCGCCGAACCACTGGTGGGCGATCTCGTGCGCGACCGTGCCTTCGAGCTTGCCCGAGCCGTCGTAGGAGTTCTCGTCGAAGAAGATGTTCGAGGAGTTCTCCATCCCGCCGAATCTCGTCGAAGACTGGACGAGCGCGAGCTTCTCGTAAGGGTAGGGGCCGACCAGGCCCGCGTAGAAGTCGAGCATCTGGAGGGCGCGTCCGTGGTCGCGGAGCCCGTTGTGGCGGTCTTTCGGATAGAGGTAATGCCAGAGGTTCGTCCCCCCGGCCGCGCCCGCGTTGACGACCGCGAACTCGGTCGCGCCGAAGACCATGCAGTAGACGGGGACGGGCACGGACTCGCGCCAGTGCGTGAGCCGCGTGCCGTCCTGCCGGCTCGTCGTCTCGACCAGCTCGCCGTTGGCGACCACGTCGTAGCGCGCGGGCGCGTTGATGAAGAACTCGACTTTGGCCTTGTCGTACGGGTGGTCGATGGAAGGGAACCAGTGTCGCGCGCGGTCGGGCCAGTTGTCGGCGAAGACCGTGCGGTCGCCGAACTTGTTCCGCTTAAAGAAGAGGCCGTCCGACGGCGCGCCGTGGTACTTCACCGCTACGTTGATGAGGTCTCCGGTCTTGTAAGCGTCCCTCAACGCGACGCGGAGTCGCCCGCCCTCCCTCGTGAACTTCGCGGCACGGCCGTTCTCGTTCACGCCGTCCACGTCGAGGCCGGGGAAGTCGAGCACGACCTCGCGGACGTTCTCGGCCCTGACCGCGAGGACGATCTCGGTCTCGGCGCTTATCTCCTGGCCCGCGTCGCCGACGCTCAGGCGGATGCGGTACTGGAGCGCGTCTATCCCCGTCTGTCTCGGGTAGTCGTCGCGCGCCTGCGCCTGCGCGAAGACGCACAGGAGCAACGACAGCGCGCCGAAAACTTTGAACTTTGAACTTTGACCTTTGAACTTAATCTTCATGCCTCATTGCTGCCGGGGCGGCGGCGCGGGCAGCTCTATGCCGTGGGCGAGCGCGAGCCGCCAGCGGCCGCGGCGCTTGACGAAGATGTCTGTGAAGGCCGTCGTGCTCGGGTGTTCGACGCCGTCGTCGGTGCGGAGCAAGGCGTGCTGGACTCCGGTCAGGACGGCCGTGTCGCCGTAGACGCTCACGCGCAGGTTCCGGCCCTCGACCGAGAGGATGCGGCCGGGGAGCGACGCGATGTTCTTGAGAAAGTCCGCGCGGCCGACCTCGGCGTCCTGCGTGCGGTAGACGAAGTCTTCGGACAGTATGCGCCCGAGCGCCTTCGCGTCTTTGGCGCGGATGGCGTCCATCGTCTCGCGCTCGAGGCGGAGGATCGTCTCGACCGCCCGGCGCGGCCGGCTTGCTTCCGTCATCCTGCGTGTCTCCTGCGCCGACGCGTGCGCCGGCAGAAAGAGAGCAACCGCGAGCGCGGCGAGGGCAATCAAAGGTTGGGTCAAAACTCTCTCCGAAATTACGGGGGCGAAGTGTTTCGGAAGAAGGCCGAAGCGCGTGCCGGGCTAAGTTAACACAAGGCGCGCGCGGAGCGTCTACTTTTCGGGCCGGAATCGGGCCGTGCTATCATCGAGACGCTCTCCCGACAATCTGCACGGAAAGTTAAGGAGACGCACATGCTTTTACGTCGCAAGCTGTTCATCCTGCCCGCCCTGCTCGCGAGCCTGCTGGCCCTGACGGCCTGCCCGAGCCGGACGAGCATCAGCAAGCTGAAGGCCGACCCCGACCGCTACATGGACAAGGAGGTCGGCATCGTCGGCCGCGTGACGGACAGCTACGGCATCCCGTTCGTCGGCGGGGCCTACGAGCTGGACGACGGGACGGGGCGCATCTGGGTCGTCACGGAGCGCGGCAACACGCCCTCGCGCGGCGCGCGCGTCGGCGTCAAGGGTCGCGTCTACTCGGGCCCGACCATCCGCGGCCGCAACGTCGGCATGGCCGTCAGGGAAGAAGACCGCCGCGTCAAGTCCCAATGAAGGGCTGAGGCGCGCGTGCGTTCTCGTTGAATGATGCGAATCGTCCGCGGCCTCGACGAACAGTTCGCGCGCCTGCACGGGCGCTCCCTGGCGGTCGTGCGGGCCGTCCCCGTAGAGCGCCTCTACTGGCAGCCGGAGCGCGGGCCGGGCGCGCGCGCCTTCCCGGTCTACTCCTGCGGCGAGCACCTCCTTCGCTCGGCCGCCGCCGTCGAGCAGACCTTCGGCGGCATCACCGTCAACCTCTGGGACGACCCCTTCGAGTGGACTCTGCCCGAGGCGCTCCCCACCCCCGATTCGGTGGCCCGCTACCTCGAAGAGGCCGAGGCGACGCGCCTCCGCGCCTTCGAGTTCCTCCGCTCGGACGAGGACATCGGCAAGGAGATCGCCGTGCCTTCCGGCGAGATGCGCACGCTCTTCTCGCTCGCCGTCGAGACCCTAGCCCGCGCCGCGCACCACCAGGGTCGCGCCTACGCGACGCTGCGCCTCTTCTCCGACGCGCGCCTGCCCCGCGTGTGAAGCGGTCGGGGTTGCGCGCGAACTTCGCTCGTGGGATAGTCGTAAAGGAAGCCGAGGCTTTACCCTCATCCCGCGGAAGGAAGTTAGAGAGATGTTCTGTCCACAGTGCGGCCAGCAGCAGGTGTCGGACGCCGCGCGCTTCTGCTCGCGCTGCGGCTTCCAACTGGCGGCCGTCGCCGGGCTGCTCACCACAGGCGGGCGCGGCCCCGCCGAGGTCAGCCCCCTCTTCGAGGCCGTGCCCGCCCCGCCTTCGCCGAAGCGGAAGGGCGCGCAACTGGGCGGCAAGTTCATGCTGTTCGGCGTGTTCCTCATCCCCGTGTTGGCGATGCTGAGCGAGATCATCGGCATCCCCGAAGAGTTCGCGCTCCTCGGCCTCATAGCCTTCACGGCGGGACTGTTCCGGCTCCTCTACGCGCTCCTGTTCGAGGACGGGCCGTACCGCAGGCACCTCCAGCGGCAGCCGGCCTACGTGCCGCAGCCGCAGTTCGCGCCGCCGCAAACGGTCTCGGCGCTGCCGCCGCCTCAGTCGCAGCCCGCCCGGCCGTACGTCCCGCCGCGCCCCGACACGGCCGAACTCTCCTACAGGCCGAGCGTGACCGAGGGCACGACGAAGCTTCTCGAACGCGAGCGCGACGAGCAGACGCGCTGAACCCTTGAACAGCCCACAGGAGCCGAAGATGTTCTGCCCCAACTGCGGCCAGCGACAGGTCTCGAACGAGGCGCGCTTCTGCCCCGCCTGCGGCTTCCCGCTCGAAGTCGTCGGCGAGCTGGTGGCGAGCGGCGGGCGCCTGCACTGGCGTCCGCCCCAGCAGCAGGCGGGCCCGCAGGAGCTTTCGCCGCGGCAGAAGGGCATCAGGCAGGGCGCAATGATTATGCTCAGCGTGCTGCTCGCCGTCCCGCTGCTCGCCATCTTCGGGGTCGCGCTGCTCGGGCTCCCCGGCGAGATAGTCGCTCTGGCGGCGGTGGGCTTTCCCGTCGGCGGCTTTCTGCGCATCATGTACGCGCTGCTGTTCGAGGGCAACACGCCCGCCCTCCCCGCCGCGCCTCAGCCCTCTTACATGCCGCCGCCCGCCATCCCGAACTACCTCGGCACGCCGCCGCAGCAGTCGCACACGCTGCCGCCGCGCCAGTCCGCGCCCGTCCCCGCGCCCCCGCGCCCGCAGCGCTACAACACGGGCGAGCTGGTCGAGCCCCCGCGCGCAAGCGTCACGGATCACACCACGCGCCTGCTCGACAAGCAGCCCGAAGAGCCCACGCGTCTGCTCGACAGGCAGCCCGATGAGCCCCCGCGCAGCTAACGATTTGATGGAAGGCGAGGCCGGGCCCTCACTCCCCGCACGCCTGCGCGAACGCATCCGCGAAGCGGGGCCTCTGACGTTCCGCGAGTGGATGAGCGCGGCTCTCTACGACGAACGCGAAGGCTACTACCAGCGCCGAGGCGCGGAGCGCTGGGGGCGCGCGGGCGACTACCGCACGGCGCCGGAGCGCAGCGCACTCTTCGCCGCGACCTTCGCCCGACACTTCACACGTCTTTACGAAGAGATGGGACGGCCGCGCGTCTTCAACCTGCTCGAAGCGGGAGGCGGCGCGGGCCTCTTCGCGCACGGCGTCCTCACAACCCTTCGACGCGACGCCCCGCACGTCTACGAACGCCTGCGCTACGTCTTCGACGAGACGGGCGCGGACGCGCGCGGCCGGGCCGCCGAACTGCTCGCGCCCTTCGCCGAACGCGTCGAGTTCCGCCGACTTTCTGAGCTTAATGAAAAGCTCGACCGCGCCGTCGTCTTCTCCAACGAGCTGCTCGACGCCTTCCCCGTGCATCGCGTGGCGATGCGCGGCGGGCGTCTCCGCGAGTCGTTCGTGGGACTGGACGATGACGGCGACTTTATTTTCGTCGAAGGCGAGCCCTCGACGCCGCGGCTCGCCGAGCACTTCGAGCGGCTGGGCGTGGCGCTCGAAGAAGGGCGGGTCGCCGAGGTTAACCTCGAAACCGCAGGCTGGCTCGGGCGCGTGTCGGAAGTAATCGGCAGCGGCTTCCTTCTCACCGTCGATTACGGCGACGAGGCCGCGGGGCTCTACGGCGCGCCGCACAGGCGCGGGGGCACGCTGCGCTCCTTCCGCGGCCACGAGTTCGTCGAGGACGTGCTGCGCGACCCGGGCCGGCAGGATTTGACGACCACCGTCAACTGGACGCAGGTCATCGCCGAGGGCGAACGCGTCAATTTACGAACGCTCTCGCTCGAACGCCTCGACGCCTTCCTCCTCCGCGCAGGGCTCGTCGAGCAGTTGGAGCTTGAGAGCGCACGCGCCGCGTCCGAGGCGGAGGTGGCAAGACTCCGGCTCGACGCGCGCGAGATGATCCTGCCCGGAGGCATGGCCTCACACTTCCAGGTGCTCGTACAGAACCGCGGGCGGTAGCGAGCGGGTGCGTGCCGCGATACAGGCCCGCCTGATGTAACGCCGACCCGCTCGCTACCGCTCGCGGTTCTGTTTATAATCGCCGCGCTCGACCCTCAGCCCGTAACGCCAAGCCCCGCAGGAGACTTTGATGAAAAGGACTCTCGTGCCCTCCGTCCTTCTGGCCGCGACCCTTCTGCTCTCGCCGCTCGCCCCGGTCTGCCGCGCGCAGACGACGCCCTTCCTGTCGGACGAAGAGATTCGGATGCTCTCGAACGAAATCTCGGGCGACCGCGCCTTCGAGCACATCCGCTGGCTCACGCACTGGCACCGCGACTCCGGCATGGAGGGCTTCTTCAAGGCGCGCGACTACGTCATGCAGGCCGCGCGCGAGGCGGGCGTGGACGAGGTGCGCTTCGTCGAGCAGCCGCTCGAAGGGCCGAACTACACGGCGCGGACGGCCGAGCTGTGGATGGTCGAGCCCGTCGAGCTGAAGCTCGCCGACATCGCCGAGCACGCCGTCTACCTCGCCGACATGAGCCGCGACGCCGACGTGACGGCCGAACTCGTGGACATCGGCGACGGCACGGAAGAGGCCCTCAAGGGCCTGGACGTGAAGGGCAGGCTCGTCCTCACGAGCGGCCCGCCGCAGCGCGCCGTGGAGACGGCCGTGGCGAGGCGCGGGGCCGTCGGCGTCGTCACCTACCAGACCTCCGAGAGCCGGAGCCCGTTCGACCACCCCGACCAGGTCGCGTGGTCGCGCATCAGCGCGGAGCCGCCCGCGGGCACGAAGGGCACGTTCGCCTTCGTCCTCCCGCCGCGCAAGGGCGACGCGCTGCGCCGCGTCCTCCGCACCGACGAGGTGCAGGACTTCTTCGCCACGGGCAAGCCTGCGCGCGGCGGCCGCGTGGTTCTGAAGGCGAAGGTTGACACGGACATCGGTGCGGCCCCTGGCAAGACGGGCTTCGTCGAGGCCGTCATCCGCGGCACGCGCCCCGGCGTGCAGCAGGTGGTTCTGACCGCGCACTTGCAGGAGGAGCAGGGCTCGGCCAACGACGACGGGAGCGGCTGCGGGAACCTTCTGGAACTCGCGCGCGTCTTCAGCAAGCTCATCAGGGAAGGGAAGATGAAGCGGCCGCAGCGCGACCTGCGCTTCTGGTGGACGGACGAAATCTTCTCCGAATACCAGCTCTTCCGCGAGCGCCCCGAGGAGATAAAGAAGATTCTGGCGAACGTCCACCAGGACATGACGGGCGCGAACCTCTCGATGGGGAGCCGTGTCCAGCACCTCATCTTCGCGCCGCACTCGCGCACCTCCTACCTCGACGCGGTCTTCGAGAGCGTCGGCACCTTCCTCATCAACACCAACAACGCCTTCCTCGCCGCGAGCCGGCAGGGCGGGCTGCCCAGACCCTTCACGCGGCCGCTCTACTCGACGCGCGGGACGCGCCAGGGGTATAACGCCCGCTTCGTGCCGCACTTCGGGTCGTCCGACCACCTCGTCTTCCTCGAAGGCGCGGTGGGCATCCCGGCCGTCGCGCTCATCAACTGGGACGACCCCTACATACACTCCTCGGACGACGACCTCTTCCAGATCGACCAGACGCAACTCCGCCGAAACAATTTCCTCATCGGCTCGCTCGCCTACTTCCTCTCGAAGGCCACCGCGGATGACATCCCGCTCCTCGTCGCGGAGACCTACGCGCAGGGCGCGCGGCGGCTCGCCAACGACAAGCGCGTGGCGATGGAGCTGCTCGTGACGGAGAGGGGTAAGGGCGACGGGGGCTGGAAGCTCGCGAGCACAATCGTCGAGCAGGGCGTCCTGCGCGAGGCGCGGGCCCTCGAATCCGTACGCGCCTTCGGCGGCACCGCCGGCTCCGACGCCCCCATCGACGAGATGAAGAGGTTGCTGATCTCCAACAACGCGCCGTTGAACGAGCTGGTACAGCTCTACGCCCAACTGAACGGGAAGAACCCGCCGCAGCCCGCGCCCCTGACCGACGCCGAGCGCGCGGCCGGTAGAAAGATTCCCTCGAACGTCGCCCCGCTCGACACGTACCTGACCAACCGTCAGAAGGTTCCGTCCGCGGCCGGCGGGCAGCTTCACGGGCTGATGCGGACGGAGGTCTACAACTTCGTGGACGGCCGGCGCTCCTACTACGACATCTACAAGGCCGTCTACGCGGAGTCTGCCGCGGCGGGCAGTTGGTATTACGGGACGGTGAGTCTCGAAGACGTGGCGCGGCTTCTGGACGCGGCGGTCGCGGCCGGGGCGCTGACGCTGAAGTAGTGCGTGGTAACTCTCGCAAATGCAGGCAGAGTCAGGTGGTTAAAGGTTTGAAACCGTACAGCCCCCTTCAGCCGTCGGCTGCGGTTTGCGCAAGTTAAATAGTGCAGTAGAATAACTTCAACGGAGTCACCCCCGCGAGTCCGGCCAGGAGGAACGATGCTTGCTGTAAGCCCGCCTGCATCCCGTCTCCCCATCAGTGTGCCCCCGTTCAATCCGGGGAGGGCAGGCGGGGCGTATGCCGAAAGAGTTTTCGTCAAGGGGTTTTCGGCTCGCTTCGGCTAACGCGGGCGGGCCGCCGGGCATCTCAAGGGGGAAGTTTTCGGCTTTAAAATTTTTCGCCGCCGGGCGCGGCGCGGGTCTTCAGAACGGTTTCCGACGCGCCGAGACCAATGACGAGAGTAACCAACACACAGCCCTCTGACGACGAGCGCCCCGACGGGCCCGAGACGCGTGCGTGGAAGGCGCAGACCGGCTCCGTGCCCCTCTTCAACCGCGAGTTCAGCCAGATCGAGTTCTACCGGCGCGTGCTCGAAGAGGCGCTCGACCCGTCGCAGCCGCTGCTCGAACGGCTGAAGTTCCTCTCCATCTTCTCCGAGAATTTGGACGAGTTCTTCATGATCCGCGTCTCGGGCTTGCAGGAGACGCTGGCGGGCGAGGTGGCCGAGCTTTCGCCCGACGGGCTGAGGCAGCTCGAACAACTGCGCGAGATACGGCTGCGGCTGATCCCGCTCTTCGAGGAGCAGATGCGCTGCCTGCGCGAGGAGGTGCTGCCCGGGCTGGCCGAGCACGGCATCCACGTCGTCCAGTACAACACGCTCTCGCTCCCCGAGCGGCAGCAGCTCCGCGAGTTCTACAAGCGGCAGGTGCACCCGGTGCTGACGCCGCAGGCCGTGGATCAGGGCCACCCGTTCCCCTACATCTCGAGCCTCAGCCTGAACCTCGCGCTGACGGTCGAGCCGATGCCCGAGCACGGCATCACGCGCTCGCTGACGGGCAAAGTAGACCCCCGCTTCGCGCGCATCAAGCTGCCGAATCTCGTCCCGCGCCTCGTCCCGGTGGACGACACGAACTCGAAGTTCGTCCTCCTCGAAGACCTCGTCGCGGCCAACCTCGAATCGCTCTTCCCCCGGATGCGCGTCCGCGACTGCCACGTCTTCCGCGTGACGCGCGACGCCGACGTGGACGTGCGCGAGGAGGAGGCCAACGACCTCCTCTCCATGATGGAGAAGACGCTGCGCAAGCGCCGCTTCGGCACGGCCGTCCGCCTGGAGGTGGACGCGCGGATGCCGGCCGAGCTGTGCGGGAAGCTTCTGGACGAGCTCGAGCTCGAGCCCGACGACGTGTACCCGATGGACGGCCCGCTCAACGTGCGCGACCTGATGCAGCTCTACAAGCTCGACCGGCCGGAGCTGAAGGACGCGCCCTTCAGGAAGCGCTCCTCCAGGGCGCTCGAAGGCCAAGACGACTACTTCGCCGTCATACGCGAGCGCGACGTGCTACTCCACCACCCCTACGAGTCCTTCGAGGCCGTCAACGAGTTCATCGGCCGCGCGGCCAAAGACCCCGACGTGGTCTCCATCAAAATCTGCCTCTACCGCACGGGGCAGGACTCGCCCATCCCCGAGTCGCTCATCGAGGCCGTGCACAACGGCAAGCAGGCCACGGCGCTCGTCGAGCTCAAGGCGCGCTTCGACGAGGAGAACAACATCGAGTGGGCGAAGCGGCTGGAGGAGTCGGGCGTCCACGTCGTCTACGGCATCATCGGGCTGAAGACGCACTGCAAGGTCGCGCTCGTCGTCCGCCGCGAGGGCGAGGAGATGCGCCGCTACGTGCACGTCGCCACGGGGAACTACAACCCCGTCACGTCGAACTTCTACACCGACCTCGGGCTGCTCACGGCCGACGACGACATCGGCGCGGACGCCACAGACCTCTTCAACTTCCTGACCGGCTTCTCGCGCCAGAAGGAGTACCGCAAGCTCCTCGTCTCGCCGGTCGCGCTGCGCGACAAGACCATCGGGCTCATCCGCCGCGAGGCCGAGCACGCGAAGGCGGGGCGGCCCGCGCGCATCGTCGTCAAGATCAACCGCCTGGCAGACACGCGCGTCATCGCCGCGCTCTACGAGGCTTCGCAGGCCGGCGTCCCCATCGACCTCATCGTCCGCGGCATCTGCATGCTGAAGCCCGGCGTGGAGGGGCTGTCGGAGACCATCCGCGTGCGCAGCATCGTCGGCCGCTTCCTCGAACACAGCCGCGCCTACTACTTCCGGAACGGCGGCGACGAGGAACTCTACACGGGCAGCGCCGACTGGATGCCGCGCAACTTCGACCGCCGCGTCGAGACCATCGCCCCCGTCCGGGACGAGCGCCTGAAGAAGTACCTGAAGGACGTGCTGCTCTACGCCTACCTGCGCGACAACGTGAAGGCGCGCGTGCTCGGCCCCGACGGGCGCTACCTCCCGGTGCCCGCCCAGGAGGGGGCCGAGCGCTTCAACAGCCAGCTCTTCTTCATCGACGCCCCCACGCCCGAATGAGGCGCGGTTCTGAGGCAATGTCGGAGATGTCGAACAAGGGGACTCACACACTCATCCTCGCGCTGGTGTCGGCGTTGCTGACGCTCCCGGCCTGCTCGCCCGCGGTGGGGCTGAACGACGGGGCGCAGGCGGAGGCTAAGAAGGAAGAGAAGAAGAAGGACGATAAGAAGGGGGCGACGCCCGAAGGCAGGCCCGTGCTGTGGCGGGAGCCGGCCGACATCGCCTCGCGCGACCTCCTGCTCGGCCCCGGCGGCGAGGGGATGAAGCCCGACCTCTCGCAGGTCGTCTGGGAGGCGACCGACGAGGACGAAGGCTACTCGGTGAAGTGGCGCGTGCGCGACGGCTCGGGCAGGAAGTGGGTGGTGAAGGTCGGCAACGAGGCGCAGCCCGAGACGGCCGCCACGCGCCTGGTCTGGGCCGCGGGCTACCCCGTCGAGGTCACCTACCTCGTGCCCTGCGTCCACGTCGTCAACGCGCCGAAGCCGCGGAAGAAGGTCGAGCAGTGCGAGGGCAGGGGCTACGCCAACGCCCGCTTCGAGGCGCGCCCCGAAAACGTGAAGCGCCTGGACAACTGGAGCTGGAACGAGAACCCCTTCGGGGGGACGAGGGAGTTCGCCGGGCTCGTCGTGATGATGGGGCTCTTGAACAACTGGGACTTGAAGGACGAGAACAACAAGGTCGTCTACTTCCCCAAAGAGGGCGAGCTGCGCTACGTTGTCAGCGACCTCGGCGCAACCTTCGGCAAGACCGGCAACTTCATCACGCACAGCCGCAACGAGCCCGAGAAGTACGTCAAGACCGGCTTCGTCGATAAGGTCGAGGGCGGGTTCGTCCGCTTCGACTACCACGGCAAGCACGGCGGGCTCTTCGACGCCGTCACGGTCGAGCAGGCGCGCTGGATCGGCGACGTCCTCCACCGCCTGAGCGAGGAGCAGATTAAGGACGCCTTCCGCGCGGCCAACTACAAGCCCGCGGAGGTCGAGGCGCTCGCGCAGGAGGTGATGGGGCGCATCAACGCCCTCCGCACGCTGCCCGCGCAGGCCACGGCCGGCGCGCCGTCCCCGTGAGCGGCGAGGCGCTGGGTGCGACCCGGCCGCCGCGCGACGTGATACGCGGTTCAGTTAACCTCCGGAGTGTTCCGTGACCGACAGACCCTTCGGCCCCCTCGCGCTTATCCTTCTCCTTCTCGCAGTCGTCCCGTGCCCCGCGCAGGAGCCGCCCGCGCGTGAGGAGCAGGAGCCGGTCAAGGTCTACACCGAAGAGGTGCGGCTGCCGGTCGTCGCCTACGACGAGCGCGAGCGCTTCGACCCGACGCTCGCGGCCGACGACGTGCTCGTGCTCGAAGACGGCGTGCCGCAGCGCGTCCGCAGCGTCCGCCGGGTCCCGGCCAACGTCCTCCTCGTCTTCGACCTGGGCGGGCAGGTGACCGCCGCGCGCGCGGCCGACGCGGCGGCCGGCGCGGCCCTCCGCCTCCTCGAAGGCTTGCGCGAGGGCGACCGCGTCGCCTTCATCCATAACGGCGGGCGCGCCGCCGCGGTGTTGCAGGACTGGACGGAAGACCAAGCGGCCGCGCGGGGCGTGCTCAAGGCGAGGCTCCTCTGCGGGAACTGCCCGCGCCCGTCCGTCTTCTCAGCGAAGCGCTCGCGCCTGTCCGAGTGCCTGGCGCTCGCGGGCGCGAAGCTGAAGGAGCGGCCCGTCGGCAACACGCACGTGGTCGTCTTCACGGACGGGCTGGAGGCGCAGTCGCGGGACGAGATTCGCGCCGACGACATCGCGAGGGAAGCGGTGCAGGGCCTGTTGGAGTCGCAGGCGAGCGTGCACGTCTTCGGCTTCACCTCGCTGGTCGGCGAGGTGGTGAAGAACAAGAAGAGCACGTTCGGCGGCGGCGCCATCAACTTCGACTTCGAGATGAACCGTTGGTTCAGGAACTACGGGCTGGCGACGAAGAGGCGCGAGGGGCAGCTCCGCGAGCTGGCGCGCGCGGCCGGCGGGCGCGTGCTCCTGCCGCAGACCTCGGGGGAGGTGCTTGAGCTGGCCTCGAAGGTCTCGCGGGACGTGGGCGCGCAGTACGTCGTCACGTACGCGCCGCTCAAATCTTTTCGGCGGGAGGCCGAAGGAGAGCCCGAGCGCCGTCGCGCCGACGTGAGCGCGCGCCGCATGGGGCTGCAACTCTTCACGCTGCGGAGCGTCGTCACCGCGCCGCGGCGCGAGACACGAGAGGAACGTTAAGCTTTAAGGAAATGGCGAACAGTAAGCAGAGAGGAAAAGCTTTCACGGTCGTGGTCGCGGCCGTCGCGCTGACGCTGGGGTTCCTTCTGGTCGCGGCGCTGATGCGCGGCATCGGCTCGGGCGGCACGAACCCCGCGGGCGGCACGGCCGACCCCGCGCGCGCGGCTTCGCAGGGGCAGGAGGCGGCGGCCGGCACGGAGCCGGCGGCGCGGCCTTCGCCCGCCGCCACCACGCGCGAATCTTCGCCGCTCTCCGACATCTTCGGCATCGACGGTACGCCGCCGCCGCCCAGGCAGGGCGAGGCGGGCGACTGGCTGATGATCTTCGCGACCGTCACGGTGCGCCTGACGCTGGCGGCGCTGCTCTCGGCGATGCTCGCCTTCCGGCCGCGCCGCCTGTCGCACGCCGTCAAGCGCAACCCCTTCGTGGCGCAGACGCAGATACTGATGGCGGTCGTCGCCTCGTCGCTGATGATGGTCGTCGGCGACTCGGCGGCGCGCGCCTTCGGCATCTTCGCCGCCGCCTCGCTCGTCCGCTTCCGCACGAACATCAAAGACCCGAAGGAGATCACGGTGCTGCTCGTGAGCCTCGCCATCGGCCTGGCGACGGGCGTCGGCCGGTGGGAGCTGGGGCTCATCCTGGCCTTCTTCGTGCTGCTGCTGCTGTGGGGGCTGGAGTACCGCGAGCGCGACCTGGTCACGCGCGCGATGGAGCTGACGGTCAAGACGCGCAACATCGGGACGACGCAGGACGCGCTGCTCAACCTCTTCCGCAAGCATAACTTCACCGCCGAGATGCGCACCATCGACCGCCCCGACGGCGAGGGCGAGACGGGCAGCATGGTCTACGTCTTAGACATCGGGTCGCACGCGAGCACCGACCGCCTGAGCGAAGAGCTGCTCGCCGCCGACCCGCGCAACATCGACAGCGTCGAGTGGGATCAGCAGAAGAACACTTCGTACTTCTATCAGTAGGACAAGTAGACGGTAGTCAGTAGAGCGTTTTGCTAATCACTTGACCAATCGTTTAGAGGCGGGCTGAGCCCGCCGGCCCGACTGACATCGCGGGTCGGGCCGGCGGGCTCAGCCCGCCTCTAAACGGTAGGAGGTAAACTCAAACGCAACCCGCTCTAGGAATACAAAGCGGCGCACCCGGCCCTAAGGCTGATGCGCGCCGCTGTTTTTCTACTGGCTACTGACTACTGGCTACTTGCTTTCAGTTCTTCCCCGTTAAGACAGCCTCGGCGGGCGTGGCAAGGGTGGCGGGCGTGGCCTGGCGCGCCTCGTACTGCCTGGCGTAGTCCTGGACGAAGGTCTTGAAGTCGCCGTGGCCCCAGGAGGTGTAGAAGTCGAACCGCTTCATCTCGGCGTAGACCTGGTCGAAGTTCCAGCCGTACTTCTCCATGCGGTAGACCGCGCCCATCGAGCCCGTGCGGTGTCGTCCGCCCGCGCAGTGGACGAAGAACTTGCCCGTCGAAGGGTCGTCCACCGTCTTCATGAAGGCCGCGACCCACTCCGGCCGCGGGTACTTCTTCGCGATCATCGGGATGTTGACGTAGCGCATCCCCAGCGACTCGACCCACTCGCGCTCCTCCGAGTCGGCGTCGGCCTGGAGGTCAATGACGGTGTTGATGCCGAGTTCCTTCAGAGCCTTGAAGTCTTCGAGCTTCTTCGGCTCGGCGCCCCGGTAGAAGCGGTCGTCCATCTGGCCGAAGTTCTTGATGCGGACGTTGGGGAACGCCACGTTCTCCGCGCCCTTGGAGGCGGCCGCGGTGGAAAGGACTAAGACTGCCAACAGGGAAGCCGCAACGTTGCGCAGGGGATTACGATTCAGTCTCATCATCAAACTCTCCGTATGTACTCAAAAAGATAACGCAGGCGTGAATACGAACCTCGTCGGCCGAAAGATTTGATTCTCCGCTTCCGCCCGACGTTGCACCCGCGCCCTGCCGTACGTCCGCGCGTCGTGGGTTGGGCGCGTCGATCTGACCGTCCTGTTTTTTGTCGTCACCGACTGTTCACAAACAATAAAGCATCGGCGGCCTGTACGGCAACAGCATACTCGGCGGGTGGGGCGGCGTCCGAGTCACTCGGCGAGGCGGAAGACGTAGCTGAACTGGCCCGTGGGGCCGACGCCGACGTGGACGCGCGCGACCGACTGTTCGGCGGCCATGCGCGCGAGGAACTCGCCCGACAGCTCGGGCAGGAGCGTGCGCGTCAGGATGTGGTCGATGTTGCGCGCGCCGCTCTCGACCTCCTCGCAGCGCGAGGCGACCTCCGAGACGACCGCCTCGTCGTAGCTGAACGAGGCCCCGTGGCTCTGCGCGAGCCGGCGGCCGACGCGGTCGAGCTGGAGGCGGATGATCGAGCGCATCACCTCGTCCGAGATGGGGTAGTAGGGTACGACGACCATGCGGGCGAGCAGCGCCGGCTTGAAGACCTTGAGCAGTTCGGGGCGGATGACCTCGGAGATGACGTCGGGCTCGGGGGGCGTGCCGTCGGAGCACAGCTCGATGATCGTCTCGGCCCCGACGTTCGAGGTGAGGATGATGACGGTGTTCTTGAAATCGACCTCGCGCCCCTCGCTGTCTTCGAGCACGCCCTTGTCGAAGACCTGGTAGAACAGCTCCATCACGTCCGTGTGCGCCTTCTCGACCTCGTCGAGCAGGACGACGGAGTAGGGCTTGCGCCTGACGGCCTCGGTCAGCACGCCGCCCTCGCCGTAGCCGACGTAGCCGGGCGGCGAGCCCTTCAGGGCCGAGATGGTGAACGACTCCTGGTACTCGCTCATGTTGATGTTGACGAGGTTGCGCTCGCCGCCGAAGAGTTCCTCGGCCAGCGAGAGCGCCGTCTCGGTCTTGCCCACGCCTGAGGGGCCTGCGAGGAGGAAGACGCCGACGGGGCGGCGCGGGTCGGTGAGGTTGGCGCGGGCGGTGGCGATGCGCTGCGCCACGGCTTCGAGCGCGTGCGACTGGCCGATGACCCTCTGTTCGAGCCGCTCCTTCAAAGAGAGGACGGTGTTGATCTCGTCGGCGAGCATGCGGCCGACGGGGATGCCCGTCCACCCTGAGATGACCTCGGCGATGGTCTGCGAGTTGACGCAGACCTGCGCGAGCGGCGTCTCGCCCTGCACCTGGCGGAGCTTCGCGTTCAACTGCGCGAGCTGCGTCCGCAGCTCGTCGGGGTTCGCGTCCTTCTGCTTCTGAGGCTTCGCGGGCTTGCGCTTCGTCTCCTGCCCGTTGGCCCCCGAGGCGCTCGCGGCGTCGGCGGCCGCGCCGGCCACGGCCGCGCCGGCCACGGCCTTGTCGTCAACGGCGGGCGCGGCTGCGTCAGGGTTCGGGCCGTCGCCGTTCGGCGACGCGGCCTGCCCTTCGAGCCGCGCGCGCAGCTCGCGTATCTGGACGACGATCTCGCGCTCGCGCTCCCACTGCTCGTGGAGGCGCGCGAACTTCTCCTCCTCGGCCGCGCGCTCGGCTTGCAGCTCCTCGATGCGTCGCCGGTGGTCTGCGCCGGTCGCGGACTCGCGTTCGAGCGCGGCCGCCTCGACGGAGAGGTGATCGATGCGGCGACGTGCGTCCTCGACCGGGGGCGGGGTCGCCGCCTGGCTGATGGCGATGCGGGCGCAGGCCGTGTCGAGCACGCTGATGGCCTTGTCGGGGAGCTGCCGGCCCGAGATGTAGCGGTGCGAGAGCTTGACGGCGTCCTCGACGGCCTCTTCGAGGACGCGCACGTCGTGGTGGCGTTCGAGCATCGAGACGAGGCCGCGCAGCATGCGGACGCACTGCTCCTCGGTCGGCTCCTCGACCTTCACGACCTGGAAGCGGCGGGCGAGCGCCGCGTCCTTCTCGAAATACTTCTTGTACTCGGCCCAGGTCGTCGCGGCGATGGTGCGCAGCTCGCCGCGCGCGAGCGCCGGCTTCAGGAGGTTCGCCGCGTCGTTCTGCCCCGAGGCCCCGCCCGCGCCGATCAGGGTGTGCGCCTCATCGATGAAGAGGATGACGGGGCGGGGGCTCCCCTTGACCTCCTCGATGACCGACTTGAGGCGGTTCTCGAACTCTCCCTTGACGCCCGCGCCGGCCTGCAAGAGCCCGAGGTCGAGAGTGCGCACCGAGACGTGCTTGAGCGGCGCGGGCACGTCGCCCGCGGCGACCCGCAGCGCGAAGCCCTCGACGACGGCCGTCTTGCCCACGCCGGCCTCACCGGTCAGGATGGGGTTGTTCTGGCGGCGGCGCGTGAGGATGTCCACGATCTGTCGAATCTCGAAGTCGCGTTCGAGGACGGGGTCGATGCGCCCCTCGCGCGCCGCGGCCGTGAGGTCGATGGTGTACTTGCCGAGCGCGGTCTCCGCGCCGCCGCCCGCGGCCTGCGCCCACTCGCCCGCGGGCTGCGGGTCGGGCGCGGGTGGCGCGCCCGCCTGCGCCTCCTCGGCCGAGCCGGCGACGAGGTTGGGCAACTGCTTCTTCAACCCCTCGACCGAGACGAGCGCGAACTCCTGCGAGACTTCGGCGGCGAGCCGCGCGAGGGATTCGTCCGAGAGCAGCGCCAGCAGGAGGTGGCCCGAGCGCACCTTCGGCGAGCCGTAGTCGATCGAGGCGAGCATCCACGCGCCCTCGACGAGCCGTATCAGCCGGGGCGAGAGCGCGGGCGTGCGCGCGTTGCCCGTCTTCAGCTTGTCGAGCGCGGATGTCAGGTTGGCGGAGAGCCTTGAGAGGTCAACGCCGGAGTGGCGCAGGAGGCGCGTGATGTCTGCGTCGGCCGGCTCGACGAGCTTGAGCAGGTAGTGCTCGATGTCCACCTCGTAGTTGGTGCGCCCGAGGCAGAGCCCCGCCGCCGCTTCGAGCGCGTCGCGGCACGTGTCGTCGAGACGGCCGATGAGTGATTTGAGGTTCCCCGCCATGTTCGGCTACGCGGCGTCAGCGCATCCTGCGCGCATGCCTGCCTTTGCTGATGTGCCGGCGACTGGAAAAATTGCCGCCTTGATGGCTGTGTTTCGCCCGACACACCTTTATTTCAATACCAGGTGTCCAGCCTGATGCCTTGATTGATTTGAGTCAGCGTCAGTGTCCTGTACGGATTCTGCGTGGCTATCGGGTCGTAAGTGGAGATCTTCTTCAAGTCCAGCCCCGGCGGCACCCAGACCAGTACTTCGCCCTCGCCGTGAGAGGTCGCGTTGCCGACCGGCACAATATATTTGTCGTCTATCTCGAACTCCCACACTTCTTTTGCGCCCGCAACGATTTCTCTGAGGGTGCCCGACTTGGCAACGGTCTCGGGATCCCGGGCCAGCGACAGAAAGGGGCTGTCCTTGTTGTTCGTTCCCAACATATTCTGCGCGTGTAGCTCGGCATAAAAAAGGAGGGCCATCTCCTCATTGGACATCTGGTTCGAGTCTTCCCACCCCCCGATTTGTTTGGCCGCCTGGAGGATCTGAGCTTTCGACATAGGGTTCTTAGGTTTGAACGCTTCCGGCGTCTTGTCGTTCAGAAAGCGGTACAGCTTCATGCATTGCACGACCCCCCGAAAGCTCGCGATCTGCCCCGAGCGAGGGGCGGGCGCGGCGGTCGGAGCGTGGGTGGAAAAGCGTTGGACGGCAGCCGCCGATCCGGGCCGAGCGGCCACGCTCAAACCAAACGGGGTACGGAGGTGACCGGCTTGCTGCCGGACGACATGTGCCGGTTCGTGCCCCGGAAGCCGCTGCCTCTGCGCGACGTTTGGGTTGGCCCGCACCGGCGCGAAATTGGGATTCAAACCGTGCGCCCCGCCCGAAACTGCTTGGGGGCCGACGTGGACGCGATCACCCGCGTCCCTCTTGTCGGAGAGGGATTCCATTGTGTGCCGCGCGGGCTGAGGAAGGCTCGCCGGCTGGGCAACCGCCTTCGGCTTCATCTGCGCGGGAAGGCTTGATTGCGCATTCACTTGTTTCGGCTGCGGACGATAGACCGGAGGCGCGGCGGGCCGGCGCGGCGCTTGACCTGCCTGCGGGCTTGGAGATGATGAGCTTTTCGTCTGTAAAACTTTCGGCGCCTGTTGAGGACGATAGACAGGGGGCGCGACCGGCGGCTTCCGGTCCACGGCGCCATTCGCCATTTTGGGTTGGGCTGCCTGAGGCATCGCCGGCGGACGAAAGGCCGGGGGGGCGGCGGGCCGCCCGGCACTCTGCGCGGACAAATCGGTCTTGAGTTGGGCGACGCGGGGGTTGATTTGCGGCGCGTGTCCCGCCTGCCGATTGGGTGGCCGCTGAATGCCCCTCGCCCCCGGTGATTTTTTATTTCCCGAGCTCATTGCAACCTCATCCTTTCCTGCGCTTGTGCTCGCCCTTGATGACCTGCTGGTAGGTGTAGAAGTTGTCCATCGGCAGCGCGGCCTGCCGCGCGTCCTCGGAGTCGGGCTGGTAGTGGCCCGAGCCGTTCGACCACCATTCGAGCCTGCCGTTGTTGAAGAAGACCTCGCCCGCGTAGAGCACGTGCCGGCCCTCGGCGATGGAGGGGTGGCGGTAGCGGTTGTGCAGGAGCATCTGCCCCTCGACGGTGCGCACGAAGTTGTACTGCTGGTTCGGGACGTAGACGCCGTGGCCGTCGGACTTGCGGAGCCTGTACTGGTCTGTGAAGCTCTCCAGGCGGAAGACCTGCCCGGGCTCGACGCGCTCGACCGCGCCGGGGTGGAGGTTCGGGAAGAACTTTGTGGCCTGGACGACGGGCGGGCGGAACCGCTGCACGACCGCGCCGCGCGGCACGGGAGCGGGTCTGGCCGGCCCGGCCGCGCGCGCGGGGTTCGGCGTGGCCTTCGGGCGCGAGGTGGTCGGCTGTGCGACGGCGGGCGGCTTGAAAGGGAGCCGCGCGGCTCCCGGCCTTAAGACCTTCGGGTCGTGCGGCGTGGCGGGGCGCGCGTTCGGGCGCGTCGAGGGCGCGCTCTGAGGCGCGCCGCCGCCCCTCGCGGCGGGTGCGCCCGCTTTGGGCTGCGCGACTCCGTTCGGCCGGCCGGGCGGCGAAGGGCGCGCGGGCGGAGCCGGACTCTTTGCCGGGCGGGCGTCAGGGGCCTGCGGCCGCGTGGCGTGCGTGTGCGCCGCCGCGCAACCCTTCGCGCCGCAGGGCGGCTGCCCCGGCCGGCTCTTCCCCCATCTGCTCATCGAGTGCTCCGCGCGAGGTCGCGCCTCCGTCTCATCACCATTCAGGGCGTGTCGATGTTGAAGATGACTTTGAAGGGCGAGCGGTTGAAGTAGACGCTGACCCTGATGGAGTTGGGGCGGCCGATGGTGGCCGTCGCGTAGCTCGGCTTGACGGCCATGTAGACCTTGATGCCCTTCTGTTGGAGCCGGTAGCGGACGTAGCTCTCCATCTTGCCCCAGTCGCCGCCCGCGAGGTTGATCGACCGCTTCATCGCGACGTAGCCGAGCGAGAACTTTGGGTCGCCCCCGAGCGAGTGCGCGATGAGGTGCCCGTTCTGATCGCCCTTCCGCTTGTTCTTCGTCGGCACCGTCGCCACGCGCCCGCCCGACACGTAGCGCAGCGGCCCCTGATACTTGGTGATGCGCCCCCTCCCGTCCACCTGGTGGTAGTAGGTGCGGCCGCCGTAGCCGTGCGTGTTGTAGTTGCCGATCTTGCCCGCGCTGGGCGTGCCTCGGTTGAGCTTGGCGCGCACGCCCGTGCGGTCTGTGTCGATGACCGTGCCGGGCAGGGGCCTCGTCTTCTGCTTCCGCTTCGCCGCCTGGATCACGCCGGGCATCATCTTCGGCTGGACGACCTCTTCCGAATCGACGACGGGCGTCTCCGGCCCGTCCTCTTCAAAGTCGTCCGGGTGCATGCCCGGGCCGAAATCTTCCGCCGCGAGCATAGACTCGATCTGAGACCAGTCGATGGGCTTGGCGCCGGGGGCGTCGGGGAGACGCTGGACTGTAGAGGACGGACGCACAGGCGGCTTCGCGGCCGGGTGCGGGCCCGAGGGCTTCGACGCCTTCGGCTGCGCCGCCGCGGGGCGGGGAACCGTGTGGGAGTTGGGCGCGCACACCGGCCTCATGCTGGCGGCGGCACGCGGCGGTGTGGTGGGCGCGGCGGGCTGTCGTTGTGCGTGCGGCGGCTGTTTGTGCGCCGCGTGCGGCGGCGTGTGCGCACAAGCCTTCGGCTGTAAGGCGCAGGCGTGCGGGCGCGTCGGCACGGGGCCGTGCGGCGCACGGCCGGCCCCGGCGGCGTTTTTCCGGGCCGCAGTCGGCGCGGCAGACGCCGCCGCAGAACTCCCGCCCGCCCTTCGGTTCGCTGGTTTCACACTCATCGCAGTGTTCTGTCGCTCGCGCCCGCGGCCCCTCGGCCGGGAGGGGTTAGTCTAAACGGTAGATGCCGACGATCTGCTCATCCATTTGGATGGAGACGATGAGATACTCATGGCCGAGGCCGTCGGTGAATATCCCTTTGACCCCCAGGTTCAGCGCCGTCTTCGGGGTGATGTCGTAGACTTCCTCAAGGTGCTTGAAGCTGATGTAGTCCACGGTGCGCTGCGGCCGGATGACTATCTTCGGGGCGAAGTCCTCGTCCTTCTCGATCTGCATCAGCTTCTCCTCGGAGCCGGGCTTCTTCACGTCGTAAATCTTCTTCGCCTCCTCGCCGTACTTCATCTCGCCGAGCTTGCCCGGCCGCTCCTTCCTCGTGCGCAGGAGGAAGCCGCCGCCTTCGAGGGCGCTGATGAACTGGCGCTGCTCGTCGGTGTGCAGCTTCTCGTACCACTTGTAGACCCGGTCGCCGAGCAGACGCCGGCACGAGCCGGGCTGGCCGACGATGACCTGCGAGATGTTCGTGTGATCATAAGTCTGGCCGTGGCAGCCGAGGAAGTTCGTCACCCCGACGGCCACGAGCTGCGCCGCGCAGTAGAGGCAGCAGAGCTGCTGCACGCCGAACGGCAGATTCTCGAAGTCGTCCACCTCCTCCCACAGCTTGATCTCGCAGTGCAGCCCCGGCATGAGGAACTTTTTGCACTCGAGCAGGATGTAGCCCTTCGGGAACATCTGGTCGAGCTGGTCGCGGGCGGGGCGCGGGAGCGGCTGATTGGCGGAGACGATGACGGTGCCGTCCTGGCGCTGGCTGATGGCGACGCAGTTGTTGAGCTGGAACGGGCTCGCCTTCGTCGCGAACTTGGCGTTGACGCCGAAGGCGAGGTCGTCGAGCCGCTTGGCCTTTACCGTCTGCGTCTTCTTGACGAACTTGCCGGCGGCCGCGACGATGTCCTGAAAATTCTTCAGCGCCAGCAGGACGTACTTCTCGACCACCTTCCTGTCGAGGCGCGGGCGGGTGCCCATGTCGCGGGGCCTGTAGCGCAGCCTCATCCGGTGAACCGACGGCTTGACGGCGACGCCGCGGCGGCCCATGAGGGCCTGCTCGCGCTTCTCTTTCTGAATCTCCGCCTTCGTCCGGCGCTGCCGCTTCGGCTTCTCGACCTTACTACCGTCGAGGCTTTTTTTACCCCTGCCCCTCCCGGCTTTCTGCCCCTTCCTGTTGGTGTGCGCGAGCTGTACGACGCCGTGGCGCGCCGCGGGAGCCGCGGGCTTCTGAGCGGGCGGCGAAGGGGAGTTGACGGCCGCGCGGCCGCCCGATGCGGCGCCCGCCGGCAGCGCCGCTTTCGCCTGTAAGAGATTCGGCGGAGGGCCCGGGCGGTGAGCCGTCGGCGCGGCGGGCGAAGGGCGCGGCGCGGGGCTCGGCGTCGGGACGGCCACCTTCCGCTGCAAGACTGTCGGCGCGGGTGGCGGGAGGTGGAAGGGCGGCGCGGCGGGCAGGCGCGGCGGCTGAGCAGCATGTGACTGGCCGGCCGCCGTCTTCGCCTGTAAGACCCTGGGCGTGGGCAGCGGGCGGTAGACCGGGGGGGCGGCCGGCGGCGTCCGGCTCTGTTCGGCGCGGGCGGTCTTGGGCTGCGCCGTCTTCGGCGCGGGCTGAGGCCGGTAGACGGGCGGCGGCGCGGGCGGCCTCTTCGCCTGCGGGGCGGCCGCAGACTTCGGCTGTGCGAGACGCGGCGCCGGTGAATTGCCGGGCCGCTGGTCGCGTTGCCGCGGAGCGCGCGGGGCCTGCGGGGGGCATCCCTTCCGTTCGTTCATCGCTTCGGCTCTGTGGTTACGTCCTGTCCAGCTTCCGCGCCGCGGGGGTCAACGCGGCCTTCAGTCCCATGCGGTCGGCCTCGGCTTCGAGCGAGTGGTCTTGCACGACGGCGACGCCGGAGCCGAAGGGGTTCTGGACGCGGCCCGCCTTCTGCTGGACGACGTGCCACAGCTCGTGGCCGAGCACCTTCTGTCCCTGGAGCGTGTGCGGGTTGTAGTGGCCGGGCGCGAAGTGGATGTTCGAGCCCCACGTGTAGGCGATGGCCCCGATGCGGGAAGCCTCGTGGCCGACGTGGACGCGCACGTCGGAGAAGTCCGCGCCGAAGGCCGACTCCATCTTGGCGCGCACTTCGGAGGGGAGCGGCTGGCCGCCGCTCTTCGGCTGGAGCGGGACGCGGAAGGCGTCAACGCCTTCGGAGCTTTTGCGCTGGATGGTCTGTGCGCGTGCGGGCGCGGGCGGCGGGGAGCCGGGCGTTGTCTTGCGCTGCGCCGCGGACGCCGCGGCGTTGCGATGTGCCGCGCTCTGAAGCGCGACGAGGCGGGTCTGCAACGCCTGTATGCCGCCGACGATGTTGGCCTGGATGACGCCCGAGGGCGCGTCGGCGCGCTCCGGCTCGAAGCGCGCGGCCCCGTGAGTCTTCAACAACTGCACCGGCTCGGCGGGGCGCGGCGGGCGTGGCTGGGCCTGCGGTCGTGGCGCGCCGCGGGACGTGGCCTTCAAGTCAGCGTTCTGGATTCGACGAGTCATCGCCCGACACTCCTGATTGTGTGACTTGTGAACCTGAGCGGCGAGGTCAACCTACGACCGTGGATGTTATACCGCTTCAGCGAAAATTACTAGACCCTTCCTTTACAGCGAGTTGGAGGGGCGCACGGCCGCCTTCAGCCGCTCCTGCTTGTTGAAGTTCTGCGCGGCGAGCGCCGCCTCCTGCTGTGACGAGTAGGCCCCAATGCGGACGGCGTACCAAGTGCGCCCGCTGCCGTCGCGCCCGCTGTAGATGGCGGGGGCGTAGCCCTTGTGCCCCAGCTCGGCGAGGAGCCGGCGGGCCTCCGCCTCGTCGGCGAAGGCCCCGACCTGCACGCAGTAGTTCGGCGCGGCGGCGTAGGGCGCGTCTGCCGCCCCCGTGTCCGCCTCGGACACGACCCGCGGCTCCGCGTCGGCCCCCAGGGCTCTAAGCCTCGCGGCCTCGCGTGCGCCGTCAACGGGAGGGACGGGGGCGGCCTCGCGGGTCGCCGCGAAGGGGGCGGCGTAGCGCTGCTGCTGCGAGCCGTAGGCGGGAGGCGCGGCCGGCCGCTCGGCGTAAGCACGCTCGGCGGAGGCGCGCGCCCCGTAGTCCTGCGCCGCGTAGTCTTGCGCGCCGTAAACCTGCGCGCCGCCGGGCTGTGCGTACCCCTGTGCGGCGTACTCCTGCGGCCCCTGCGTGTCGTAGAAGGCGGGGCCGCGCGCGGGCGGTGGTTCGTAAGGCAGCGCGGCGGAGGAGGAGACGGCCGCGACGCCGGCGGCCGCTTCCGTCGCGCCGGGCGCGGGCTGCGCCGGGCCTCGCGCGGCGTTGGGCACTGTCGTCGCTGCCGCCGCTGTTATTTCAGGCGCGCGCCAGTTGGCCCCAAGCAGCAGGCCCGCGAAGAAGACGAGCAGGCAGAGCACTAGCGTGCCGCCGCCTAGCGCCCAGAGGGATTTGCCGTCGAACGAAAATTGGTAAGCCATACTTCGCCTCCTGACCGTCGGCCATCCGCGCGGCGCGGGCTACGGGATCATCATCTTCGTCTGGCCGGGGCTCACGACCTGGATGACGCCGCCCCAGTTGCACATCAGCTTCGAGTTGTTGTTGAGCGCGGGCATCTTGCCGATGAGGACGGTCGGCGCGCCCGTCACCCAGGGCGCGGCCGTCGCCGGCACGCAGGGCATCGGCGTAAGCACCCCGAGCGCCGCCGCGGTCGCCGCCGCGACCGTCGGGTTGGCCGGCGACGAGCACATGCCGAACGGCATGATGTTGACCAGCGGCGCGTGATCCATGATCGTGGCCGCGGGCGTCGTCGTCATCGTGCGGCTCGCCGGCAGCACGACGAGCGAACTCGGCGCGGCCCCGAAACTGCACTGGAGCATCGCGCCCATGCAGACTTGAATCGCCATCTCGCCCGACCTCCTCTTCTGCGTCCGCGGCGTTAAGCCTTGCGCGGCGCGGGCTGGGGCTTCCCGCCGCGGTAGGCGACGCGCTCCTTGACCTTGCCGTCCTCGGCGAACGTCACCAACTCGCCGTCGAGCTTGTCGCCCTTGAACTGCGCGCGCGTGAAGACCTTGCCCGAAGGGTAGTATTCGACCGAGAACCCTTCGAGCGCGCCGCCTCGGTACTGCGAGCGCTTCACGACCCGCCCCTCCTTGTCGAACCACGTGGAGTCGCCGTCGAGCTTGCCCGCCCTGTAGGTGGCGCGCACGAGGATGCGCCCCTCCTCGTCGTAAGTCACCGACTCGCCGTCGAGCTTGCCGTCCTTGAAGTGCGACTTCGCCACGGGCCGCCCCTTGCCGTAGATGACCATCGGCCCGTCGAGCAGGCCGCCCTTGAACGTCGCACGCTGGACTACCTGGCCGTCCTCGTCGTAGATGGCGGACTCGCCTTCGAGGACGCCGCCGCGGAAGTTCGCACGCTGCGAGACGCGGCCGCCCTCGCCGCGCGTGACGACCTCGCCGTCCGCGACGAACGGCTGCGCCACCTCCTGCCCGACATCCTGCTCGCCCGCCGCCGACATCTCGAACCTCCGACTTCAGTTGACCTGCACCAGCGACCCTTTGACGGTCGTGACGCCCGAACTCTCGACCGTGTTCGAGGCGTTGCCCTTGTTCGTTATCGCCAATTGCGCCTCGTTCGTCAGGGACATCCCCGCCTTGTTCGTCAGAGACATCTGCGCCTCGTTGGTCATGGACATGCCGGCCTTGTTCGTCATCGACATCTGCGTCTCGTGCGTCATGGCCTGGCCGGACTTGAAGGTGACGGAGCCGGTCACGTCGATGGTCAGGTTGCCCTTCACCTTCAGCTCGTAGTTGCCCGTGACCTCGTGCGTGAAGTTCGCCTTGTCGGTGTGCGTCTCGTTCCCCGTCACGGTCACGGCGCGCGTCCCCTTGACCTCGTAGGTCTCGTTGCCGGTCTTGACCTGGAAAGTGCGGTTGCCCTTCTCGACGACGTAAGTGTCGTTGCCCTCCTGGACGGTCGTCGAGCGGTCGCTCTTGATGGTGTTCGTCTCCTTGTTCAAGACCTTCTTCGTGCGGTCGTTCTCGACGACGATGTTGTGATCCTTCTGCGCGTGGAGGTAGACCTCTTCGGAGTCCTTCTTGTCCTCGAAGCGCAGCTCGTTGTAGCCCGCGCCGCCCTTCGACGTGTTGGTCTTGATGGTGCTCTTGGTCTGCTCGGCGGGGAGCGCGTAGGGAACGACCTGCTCGGCGTTGTAGACCGCGCCGGTGACGACGGGGCGGTCGGGGTCGCCCTCCTCGAAGGAGACGACCACCTCCTGGCCGACGCGCGGGAGGAAGATGCCGCCCCACTGCTTGCCGGCCCAGCCCTGGTCGCAGCGAATCCAGCACGAGCTGTTCTCGTCCTTCTTCCCCTTCTGATCCCAGTGGAACTGCACGGTGACGCGGCCGTACTTGTCCGTCCAAATCTCCTCGCCCGACTTGCCCGTGACGACGGCCGTCTGGACGCCGGGGATGACGGGACGCGCGGCCGTGCGCGGCGGGCGGAAGGGCACGTCCGAGGGGAACGCCTCGAAGGAGTTGGTGTAGCGCTCCTGCGTGGCGGCGTGCGAGACGCGCTGGAGGACGTAGGAGGCGTTGGCGTCGTCGCGGTAGTGCTCCTTGAGGTCGAACTTGTGGCCGGCGGCGAAGGCGCGGACGTGCCCCTCGCCGCGCAGGAGTTTGCGGGGCTGCTCGGCGGCCTCGATGCGGCGGTTGGCGCGCGCCTCGCCGTCGCCGGACTTCGTGAAGCCGCCCGGGTACTCGTAGACGCGCAGGCCGTCCGCGTCGCCCGCGACCTCGACCTTGAGGTCGGTCGAGGGCGTCTCGAAGTTGAAGTCGTCGTGGGCGAACTTGCCCGTCACGACCTGCTGTTCGAGACGGCAGCGCGTGACGGCGCGGTCGTCCGTGTGCTCGACGGCCGAGCGGCGGTAGCGAGCGCCCTCGCCGAGCCCGGGGCAGGGCGGGTGCGCGTCCGAGTCGTCGGCGAGCACCAGCGTGTGCTTGCCGTCCGCGTGCTCAAAGAAGTAGAAGATGCCCTCGTCTTCGAGGAGCCGCGAGACGAAGTTGAAGGCCGTCTCGTTGTACTGCACGCAGTAGGTGCGCGGCTGGTAGGTGCCGGTCAGCGCGTCACGGAAGTCTGTGAAGCCGAGGTCTGAGAAGACGGCCTTGACGATCTCGGGCGCGGACTGGTTCTGGAAGATGCGGCAGTCGGCCGTCTTCGTCAGCATCCAGAGCCAGGGGCGCAGCTCGGCGTGGTAGGTCGTGAGGCGCTCGTCGCTGTCCTCCTGCACGAAGCGCTCGACGAGGCCGTGGAAGTGGTGGTCGGTGCCGTCGTTGAGCTTGAGCGTGACGGTCGCGCCCTTCCCGACGACCGCCGAGAAGTCGAGCCCGTCGTCCTCCGAGACCATCTCCACGTCGAAGCGGAAGGGCGCGGAGATGTACTCCTCGCCGCTGAAGCCGCGCACGAGGAGCTTGTCGGCCCCGAGCGGCGTCTTGATCTGAAGCCTCAGCGTGTCCTGCGTGTAGGTGGCGCTCATAAGGTGGTGAATGGTGAATGGTAAATAGTAAATGGTTTTATCTATTCACCATTGACGATTTACTATTTACCGCCTTCCTTCCTCCCCTCCGCGAAGGCGCGCAGCGAAGCGCCGAAGCGCGGGTACTTCTCGATGAAGGCGTCGAGGTCGTCCTTGGTCAGTTCGAGCAGCTCGCAGGGGCGGAGCGTGACGGCCGTGGCGTTGCGCGCCTTGCCCGTGACGAGCGACTGCTCGCCGAAGTAGTCGCCCTCGCGCAGCGTCGCCACGTGCTCCTCGCGCCCGTCGGCCCCGCGGCGCGAGATGCGCACCGTGCCCTTGCGGATGATGAACATCGAGCAGCCGGAAGCGCCCTCGCGGACGATGGTGCGGTTGGCCTTGATGGAGTGGGGCTTCATGTGCCCCTCCAGCTCGGCCAGCTTGTCGGGCGGCAGCGCGAAGTAGGGCACGCGCACCGCGGCGACGATGGCGCGCAAAGACGCGGGCGAGACGACCACCTGCGAGTCGTCTTCGGCCGGCTGCTCTGTCCGCAGCCAGGAAGTCCAGCCGAGCCGCGCCCCGTCTTTGGCCGACAGGCGCGCGCCGGGCACCTCCGCGGCCTTGAGCGTGAGCCGGAAGCGGAAGCCCAGCTCGTCGCCCGCGTAGAAGCGCACGAGGTCGCAGAGCGGCGCGAAGCCCCACCCCGTCGGCAGGAATTCGAGGAACTCTTCGAGCGTGAGCGGGCCGAGGCGCAGCTCGAATGAGCCCTGCTGATCCCAGACGCGCTTGCCTAAGACCGCGTCCTCGCCGAGCCGCGCGTTGCGCCCCGTCAGCCCGATGGCCGTCCACTGCTCCTCGTCGAGCGGGAACCAGCGCCCGAGGAACTCGCGGCCGGAGACCGCGACGCGGAAGTAGTCGCCGACGACGCGTTCGAGCCCCGCGAGCGAGCGCGCCTGCTGCCCCAAAAGCCCCGCGTAGAAGAGCAGCGCGCGATCCTTGACCTGCATCCGCCCGCGCAGGGCGGGCGTGCCCATCCCGAAGACCGAGTAGACGAGCCCCGAGAGGCGGTCGCGCCCCGGCGGCGCGTTCTCCTGTCCGACGCGGTGGACTTTGCGGATGCGGTAGAGGAGCGAGACCAGCCGGTGGTTGAAGATGTCGAGGAAGTCGCGGAGCGCCGTGTCCTTGCGCCGGACGCCCTCGATGATCTGCTCGGTCGTGGGCGCGTGCAGCGGCCCGTGCGCGCCCGCGAGCCCCATGAAGTTGACGGTCATCTGGGCCGCGCCGCCTTCGCCCGAAGGGGGGCGGACTTCGGCCACGTCCGAGGCGGGGAAGGCGAGGCCGACGGCCGACTTGAAGCGCACGGGCTCGCGCGCGGGCTCCGCCCCCTCGCCGACCGGCGCGGCGCCGGGCCGTGCGAGTTCGAGGAGCCTCACCGCCTGGAAGAAGTCGAAGCGGTAGCCCTCCTCGTAGAGCCACTCGTCTAGAGGGCTATCTTTTCCCCAACCGTGGGAGGCCACTGCTTCCAGACTCCTTCGCGCTGCCGGCTCTTGATGCGGAGCTGCGTGAATGAATTGATCGAGGCGTAGAGGGCGAAGAAGCGTTCGAGCACCGCGCCGAGCAGGAAGGCCCCGCTGCCGACGTACAAGTCCTCGTCGAACTCAAGCGTGATCTCCGTCCCGCGGCAGAAGCCGCGCCACGCGTCCCTCCCGACGCGCCGCACCACGGGGCGGCACTCCATCGAGCGCAGCCCCGCGATCTGCTGCTGCGCCGAGGGGCTGTCTACGGGGCTGTAGAGCTTCAGGATTTCGCGCAGCGCCGGCAGGCTGTCCGCGCCCTCGGAGAGCGAGAGGTGGTTGAGCGAGAGGTGCGAGATGAGTCGCCACAGCGTCTCGCCGCGCAGCGGCGGCTGGTGCGGCAGCGTCGGCTTGGTCAAACAGGAGATGCCGACCAGAGGGGCCTGCTCCTCTATCTGGAGCGCGGCCCCGGCCGGCAGTTGCGCGGCCAGCTCGCGGTTCGTGCAGAGCGTGTGCGCGTAGACGGTCTGGGCGGGCGGCAGACTCGGCCTGAAGTCGAGGTCGAGGAAGGAGAGGAAGACCTCCGTGCCCGAGACGTCCTTGTTGAGCGAGACGGCGCGGCGCGCGTGCCAGAAGGCGCGGTCGGCCCCGCCGTCCATGCCGTGGCTGTAGGAGTAGAAGGGCTCGAAGCGGCGCGTGCGGTCGTCGTCGGCCGACGAGGCCGTGACCGAGAGGACGGAGTGAATCTCGGTCGTGCGCTCGCGCCGCTTGTCGGGGACGAGGCGGTACTCGGCCGTGCGGTGGTCGAGCCGGATGGGCTCGGTCGTCTTGCGGAAGAGGTTGATGACCGGCGTGCAGCCGAGCACGAAGTTCGCGGGGCCGATGAACTCGGCCCCGGCGGGGAACTTGTCGAGCAGGAAGAGGATGTCCAGCTCCCGCCCGCGCCGGCAGAGGTCGAGGTTGTCGAGGTCGAAGAAGTGGTACTTCGCGGGGAAGGCGAAATACTCGTGCAGGAGGCGGTAACCGGGGTGCGACTGCCGCGGGTAGGGCAGCACCTCCTCGTCGTCGCCGAAGCCGACGGGCAGGATCGAGCCGCGGGGCAGTTGCACGGGCCGCGCCTCGCTCCCCGTCAGCGCGACCACGTCTACCACGTTGCTGAAGAGCAGCTCATAGAGCCCGCCCAGAAGCCCCGCGTCGCCGTCGAGGTAGAAGCGCAGCCGCTTCAGCTCAAGCTCCGAGAGGTAGCCCGCGTCGCAGCGCAGCTTGAGGCGGAGCACGGCGGCCACGTTCGCCGCGCGGTCGAGGAAGTCGAACTGCCCCGTGTCCTCGACCGCCGCGTAGGTCAAAGTGAGCGGCCAGAGGGTGACGGGGTAGCAGGTGCGGAAGCGGCAGGCGTGGCCCTGCCGCGTGTATGCGAAGAGGGGCGTGTGGCGGGGAAGGGTGAAGCCCGTGGTGAGCTTCCCCTGGTCGGGGTCCACGTCGAAGCGCGCGACGGCCATCGGCGGGACGGGGGCCGTGAACTGCGGGTAGAGGACGCCGAGGAGCGCCGTCGTCACCTCGGGGAACTCGCCGTCGAGGTCGCGCTGGAGGCGCGCCGTCAGGAAGGCGAAGGACTCGATGAGCCGCTCGACCTGCGGGTCGGCGCACTCGTCGCGCCCCAGCTCCAGGCGGCTGGCGACACGCGGGTAGAGGGCGGCGAACTCGCCGCCCATCCGCCGCAGGTAGTTCAGCTCGCTCCGGTAGTAGCGGAGCAGCTCCTCATGCTGGCTCGTCTTCATCGACCAACGCCTCTCCAGACTTCACGCGCACCAGCACGGGGAAGGAGACCGGCTCGGCGAGCGTGCCGACCGCGAGCCGCCCCTCGATGCGGAGCAGGAGCGCGCGGCCCTCCCCGTGTGGGCGCTCGACGCGGACGCGCACGCCGCTCAGCCGCGGCTCGAAGGCGGCGACGGCCGCGGCCACCTCGGACGCCAGACGGTTCTGGTCGTCGCCCGACGAGGCGGAGAGCGGGGAGAAGTCCGGGATGCCGTAGTCGAGCACGGTCAGCCCGTCCCCCCCCGACTCCGCGCGCGGGTGGCGGCGCGTGTTCAGGAGCCGGGCCAGCTCCCGGCGGACCGACTCCCTGAGCGCGCGCACATCGTGGACGCGGAAGGGCTGCGCCTCCTCCGTGCGCGACCGCGGCTCGGCGTCCGACAGTCGCTCGAAGAGGAGGGCGCGGCCGCCCTCGATCGGCTTCGGGTCGCGCATCCCTACTCGGCCTTGTTGGTCGAGAGGTTCCACATGCCGGGGACGGACCCCTCGGTGCCGACCTCGGGCTTCTGGGACGTGAAGTTCCAGGCGATGTGGTTGTAGTTGAGCGTCAGCGTCTCGACCGGCTTGTCGCCGCCTCCGCCGCCGACCGAGACCGACGAGATGAGCGCGTTCTTCATCGTGTAGCGCATCAGCTCGACGACCGCGCCGCTGTCGTTGCGCCCGATGATGATGTCCACCTTCGGGAACGCCTTGCCCTCGCAGCAGTTCTGGTTGAGGACGGGCGACGCCGCGTCGAGGTACTTCGTCACGGTCATGTCCTGGTGGTTGGGCTTGCCCGAGGTGCGCTCGGAATTGCTGATGTCGCCCGTGATCTGCATGGCGACGCCGTGGCTGAACGAGAGCAGCTCGATCTTGTCCTTAAATCCTGTCAGGTTAGACTCGCCTTTGGGTTCAGCGCCCAGGTCCAAAATGATTACGTCCATTGTCCTTCGCTCCTTCTTAAGGGGGTTACGGGTTCTGGGTTTCAGGTTTTGGGTGTTGGGTGTCGGGTGAGAGAGTTCTCCTGCCGACACCTAACACCCAACACCCTCCTACGCGGCGGCCGGCGGCGGCAGCTCCGCCACGAGGCGGATCGAGGCGGTCAGCTCTTCGAGCTGGAAGTGCGGCCGCAGGTAGACGGTCGCGCGGTAGCAGCCGGGCTTGCCCGGGATGTCGTAGACATCGACGCGAGCCTCCCTGAGCGGGTACTGCGCCTTCGCCGCCTGCGCGGCGCCGTCGTGCAACAGCACGTAGTGTCCCACCCAGTTGTTGAGGTACTTCTCGACGTTCTCGCGCGTCATGAAGCTCCCGATCTTGTCGCGCATGATCGCCTTGATGTAGTGGGCGAAGCGCGACGCCGCCAGGATGTAGGGGAGCTGGCTCGACACGCGCGCGTTGGCCGTCGCCTGCGGCGTGTTGTAGACCTTCGGCTTCTGCGCGGTCTGCCCGCCGAAGAAGGCGGCGTAGTCGGTGTTCTTGCAGTGGACGAGCGAGATGAAGCCGAGGTCGTTCAGCTCCTTCTCGCGCCGGTCGGTGATGGCGATCTCGGTCGGGCACTTCAGGGCCACGTCGCCCTCGTCGGTGCGGAAGGTGTGGGTGGGGAGCCCCTCGACGATGCCGCCGCCCTCGACGCCGCGGATGGCGGCCGTCCACTTGTACTTGGCGAAGGCGTCGGTGATGCGCGCGGCCAGCGCGTAGGCGGCGTTGCCCCACAGGTACTTCGAGTGGTCTTTGCCGTCCACGTCCTCGCGGAAGTCAAACTCCTCGACCGGCTTGGTGTCGGGCCCGTAGGGCAGCCGGAGCAGGATGTGCGGGAGCGTGAGTGCGACGTAGCGCGAGTCCTCGCTCTCGCGGAAGGAGCGCCACTTCACCAGCTCCGTGTTGTCGAAGAGCTTGGCGAGGTCGCGCGGGTTCCCCAACTCGGTGAAGCTGGTGAGGTCGAAGAGCTTCGGCGAGGCGGCGGCGATGAACGGCGCGTGCGCGGCGGCCGCCACGTTCGACATCTTCTCCAGCCACGCCATGTCCTGCGGGTGCCGGCCGAACTCGTAGTCGCCGACGAGCATGCTGTAGGGGTGGCCGCCGAAGGTGCCGTACTCCTCCTCGTAGAGCTGCTTGAACTGTGTGCTCTGGTCGAACTCGACGGCGCGCTCCAGGTCGTTCAGGATTTCGCCCTTCTTCGCGTTCAGCAGGCGCAGCTTGAGCGTCGTGCCCGTCTCGGTGTTCGAGACCAGGTAGTGCAGCCCGCGCCACGACGCCTCCAACTGCTGGAAGGCCGGGTCGTGCATGATCTCGTTGAGCTGGTCGGTCAGGAGCTGGTCGATGGCGGCGATGCGCTGGTTGATCATCATCACCGTGTCCTCGCTCACCGCGATGGACGAGTCGAGCACCTGCGAGACGAACTCGCCCACGAGGTCGCGCGCGTAGGGGATCTGCGACTCGTCGCGCGCCATCTTGCCCTCCGTGATGATCGTGTCGAGCAGGCTGGCCGACGCGGCCGTCTCGGCGGCCGGCTGCCCGTCGGGCTGCGGGGTCTTCTCATCCTTCTTGGCCATCGCCGTTACCTCCTGTGCTGGCTTTGATCTGTTGCATGCCCTCGGTGTTCTTCACCACGTCGCGCAGGAGCGCGTCGAGCGCGTCGTTGCCGTCGAGCTTGGTGAGCAGGTCGGCCAGTTTGGTGCGCGCCTCGAAGAGGTCGGCCAGCGGCTTGATCTGCTTGAGCACGCTCAGGGGGCCGAAGTCGTCGAGGTTCGAGAAGTTGAGCACGGCGCTCAGCTTCTCGTCGCCGTCGCCGTTGCCCCCGCCCTGGACGAGCTTGTTGTCCACGCGCAGGGCGAGGCGCGGCCCGACGGCCTTCATGATGTCGTTGAAGTTGTCGCGGTCGATCTCGACGTACTTGCGCTGCTTGAGCGGGGGGAGCGGCTCCTCGGGGTGCCCCGAGAGGTCGGCCATGATGCCGACGACGAACGGCAGCTCCTTCATCACGATGGCGTCCCCGATCTCCACGTCGTACGTGATCTGCACGCGGGGAGGGCGGACCCTGTCGAGTTTATGTTGTGTGCTTTCTGGCATTTCTGCCTCCTTTCGGGCGGGGTAATCGTTAGGGGACACTCGGAGCACCGTGACTGCGGTCCGTCTCGGGTCGTTGTGACTGTTAAGAGCGCGGCGTCGGGCCGCCTCACTCACTTCCGCTGGTCGGCCGCGGGCGACAGCCGGAGCAGGCGGGAAATCTCCTGCATCTCGCCGTCGTTGCGGACGATCTGTTGGAGCACCTCCTGGAGGCTCATGCCGCCCCACTCGACCGCGCGCAGCACGAGGTAGGGCGTCGGGCTGTGCGGCTCGGTGCGCAGGAGGTAGTCGGCCGCCTCGCTGAGGCGGCGGTACGCCTCGGCGCGGCTGCGGATGGGGGCGGCGACCCAGAGGCGGCCGCCCTCGTCTTCGTCGTCAGCGGGGTCTGCTGCGTAGGGCATCTCGTCTTCCTCGGCCCCGGGCGCGGCGTACTCCTCCGCGTCGGGCCGCGCCTGGAGCACGTCGGCCGCCATCTGGCGGACGGCGAAGAGCGCCTCGCGGAAGCGGTGCAGGCTCGGGGCCTGCCTCCCGCAGCGCACGTCGAGGAGGTGTTCGAGCAGGCCGGCGGCGTCGGCCGCGTCGCTCACCTCGTCGTAGAGCGCGGCGAGGTGGCGCGCGTCCGTCAGCATGAGGCTGGTGCTGAACTTCGAGAGCGAGACGCGCCCCCGCGCCTCGGCGGCGGCCGCGCCCTTCGGGTCCTTCTTCGAGATGTGGTCGAGCTCGCAGGCGCTCTCCCAGTCGGCGTAGGAGTAGGCCGCCACGTCCGCCGACTGCGGCGCGGTGACGGGCAGACGCTTGAGCTGGAGCGAGAGCTTCTCGTTGACCCACTCGACGGGCGCGACGCGCGCCCCGAAGTCGCCGTCCTCGACCGCCGGATAAAGGCCGTCCCAGAACTCCTCGCACAGCGCGTGCATCAGCCGCAGCCCCTCGCGCGCCCCGGCGAACGAGTAGCGGCGCGTCCACGCTTCGAGCAGCCACGCCGCGACCTGCAAGTCCTTCGAGCGCGTGAGGGCTTCGAGGCAGAGCGCCTCGACCTCGGCCCAGTCGGCGCGCTTCGGCTCGGCCTGGTAGATGCCCTGGCTGAGGCGCGCGTCGTCCTCGCGCCGCGCCTCGCGGATGCGGTCGTAGGTGCCCTCGTAGCGCAGGCTCTCGCCGCAGGGGCTCTCGGGCGCGACCGGCGCGAGAATCCCTCCGAGGTCGAACTCGTATGTGGGGGCGGTGCTCATCTCGATTCGGCAGTCCTCGGGCGCGTGTAGTAGGGCTGCGGCGCGGCCGCGGGGAAGGGCCACGCGAGCGGCTCCTTCGCGCCGGGCGCGGCCAGCGTCAGGCGCATGAAGACGCGCGCCAAACTCGTCCGGAGCGCGTCGGGCTGTTCGTTGTAGAGGTTCCCGGTGGCGCGGGTCGGGATCGTGAACCTGAGCGTCGAAGCCTCGGCGTCCACGCCGTAGGGCGAGAAGTCGGAGGGGGCGGGCCGCTGCCGCGTGAGCATCGAGAGCAGCGCCCAGCGATCCCTGTACTCGAAGACGACCACGCGGTCGCGCGCCCTGAACTCCGGCGAGGCGCCGGGGTCGGCGGGCACGACCGGCGAGTCGTTGGCCCAGCGGAGCGTGAGCCGCACCGGCTCGCCGACGACCCAGCGCCCGTCCATCTGCTTGTCGAGGTAGCGGTACTTCGTGCTGCCCACGTCGAGCGTCCAGTCGGCGATCTGGTTGGCGCCCTCCTCGTGTTCGCGGTTGACGCGGAACGCGAGGTTGAAGTCGAGCGCCGGGGCCGCCTTCTTCTCCAGGGCGGCGGCGAAGAGCAGGCGCACCTTCTCCATCCGGTCGAGGAAGTCGCCGGCCGCCGCGCCCTCGTCGCCGAGCCGCTCCCGGTTGTCAGCCAGCGCCGCGCGCGCCGCCGGCAGCTTCTGGTCGAAGAGGCGGAAGAAGGCGAGCACGTCCTCCGCGCGCGCGTCCGCGTAAGGGCGGCCCAGCGGCTCGCCGAACGGGAAGCGTCCGCCGAGTGTGGCGTTGAAGCGGTCGGCGATCTCGCGGTAGTGCGAGAGCGAGCCGAGCCGCCGGGCCTCGGCCAGCTCCCGCGCCTCGACATCGCGCGCCTCGGCCAGCTCCGCGCAGCGCACGCGGAGCGAGTTGAGCAGGGAGTTCCGCCTGCGGATGAAGAAGTCGAGCGACCACGACGCGCCGGGCCCGCCGCCCAGCTCCGCGCAGCGGCCGACCTCGGCCTTGTCCATCTCCACCAGGATGAAGCCTTCGAGCGTGCCCAAGGGGTTGCCCGGCTGCTTCCCCTCGTAGGCGTCGAGCGCCGCGAGCAGCTCGCCCCAGGGGACGCCACCCGAGCGGACGGGGACGTTATGCGACGAGGCGAAGTTGAGCAGGGGCGCGGCGAGGTCGCGCGCGAGGTGCCCGAGGCGCTTGCGCTGCGCTTCGAGGTAGGCGGCCAACTCGTCCGTGTTGGCGGCCCCGAAGGTCGGCGCGGCGACTGGCTTCGAGCCGTCCCACCAAGCGAAGTCTTTGTTGGGCGTCGCGTAGAGGCGCGCCGCGCGGAACTGCTCGTCCACGTCGCCGAGCAGTTCGGAGACCTGCGCCGAGATCGCCCGGCGCAGCCCCGGGTCGAAGCCCAGCCGGTCGGTGGCCGCGAGCAGTTGCGAGAGCGACTCCTGCTCGGCGCGGAGGCTGCGCACCTCCGCTTCGAGCCCCGCCAGCATGGCCGGCTGGCCCGCGGCGGGGGGCACGACCTGGTAGCGCTGCGCGTCGGCCACGAGCGCCGTGACGTTCGCGCGCAGGCGTGCGTGCGCCGCCTGGCGCACGGAGTCGTCGAGCTGCTTCGAGTAGTCGCCGTGGCCCGCCGAGAAGCGCTCGTAGTCGGCGCAGAGCGCGGCGGCGTGGCGCAGCCGCTCGCCGTCCCAGACCATCTGGCGGCGCGGCAGCCGCGCGCGCAAAGGGGCTGCGGGGCGGCCCGCGGCCATGAAGCTCTCGCGCGAGAGCCCTTCGAGCGCCAAGCGCAGCTCGCGCAGGCCCGAGGAGAGGGCCATCCCGTGGAACGAGGAGCGCGCGTCGAAGACGTAGGTCGAGAGCCAGGTGTACTCGGGGCGCGAGAGCAGCGCCTCGGTCTGCGCGATGTCGCTGAGGTAGGCGTAGCTGACGGAGCTCGTCTGCCCCTCGAAAGACCTCTGGTACAGCTCCTCGATCATCTCGGCGACCTTGGCCCTGACCTGCGCCTGCGCCCTATCCGAGGGCGGGTCGAGCGGCCGGCCGACCGCGCGCTCGAGCGCCTGCCTGAAGAGCCTGTTGTTCGTGTCGAAGCTGTCGGACGGAACCCCGTGTCCGAGGTAGGCGGCCAGCGCCAGGAGGTTGTCGAGCGAGCCGCTGCCCCTGGCGCTCATGCCCTCGTAGAGGGCGCGGTGGGCGCGCAGCTCGTTGAAGCGCTCGATGTACCCGTGCAGCGTGCCGTCGTCGCCCGGCGTGTACGACTGGTCGTAGAGCGGCGACACGTCGCGCGCGCGCGAGTCGGGCGCGGCGTAGCCGCCGGGCGCGGCCTGCGGGTAGGCGGTCGCCGACTCGAACCTGCCTTGGATGCGCGCGTCGAGGAAGGAGGCGGTCTTCTCGTTGAGTTCGTGCCAGAGCCCGTCGAGGATGACGTACTTGAAGGCGGCGACCACCGAGTCGCGCGTGCGCGCGTTAACGTCGCTGAACCATGAGGAGGGGATGAAGACGGAGTAGAGGCTGCCCGCCTCGACCTTCGACATGGCCAGGAGCAGGTTCTGCTCGTTGTCGCTCATCTCCTGCGAGGCGGGCGCGGGCGCGGCGGCGGCGGGGCCTTGCGCGAGAGCGGCGGCGGGGCGCGGAGCCGCGTCCTGCGTGAGCGCGGCGTCGGCGTAGAGCGCCTCCGCGCGGCCCCCGACACGCGGCCCGAGCGACGAGGACTGACCGTACGCGCCTTCGTAGAAGTCGGAGAGACGCGGGCCGCCCCGGCGCGGCTCGTGCGCGCTCTTGACCTCGCGCAAGTCCTTCTCCTCCTGCCGGAGGAGGTGGAGCACCTCGTCCCGGCGGCGCTCGTGCCCGGCGTAGGTCACGAGCAAGCCGAGGCAGCCCACGATGGGGATGGCGAGCGAGAGCACCTGCGCGGCGAGCGCCGTGCGGTTGCGCGACAGCCGCACCTTGTCGAGCGGGCGCGCCAGCACGTCTTCAAGGAAGACCTTCTTCTCGAACAGGTCGCGGACGAAGGCGGGCCGTCGCGCCTGCGGCGCTTCGAGGGCAGGCGGCGGCGGGGCGAACGGGTCGGGCGAGGCTTCGAGCCACTCCTCGGGCGGCGCGGCCGCCGAGGCGTCGGCGGCCGGGGGCAGCGCCGGGGGCGCGGCCGGGTCGTCGCCGGCGTCGCCGCAGAAGTAGAGCCCGCGGAAGAAGAAGGAGTCGTGGAACGAGCTCTCCTTAAATATCTGGTCGAGGTAGAGCTGGAGCGGGGCGCGGAGCTGCTGCATCTCCGAGGGCAGCAGGAAGATTCGGTCGCGGTCTTCGACCTCGCCGCGCTCGGCCAACAGCTCGACCTGCGCCTGGAAGAGGTAGCGGTAGACGCTCTGGAACGCCTCCGAGACCCACTCGGGGCGGTAGGCCGTCTCCAGCGTGTAGGGCGAAGACCAGCCGAACATCTCGCCGCGCATGCGCTCGGGCAGCTCGCGGCAGAACCCCTGGAAGCCGGGCACCTGGTCGCACTTCGTGACGACGACGTAGACGGGGAAGCTCATCCCCAACTGCTTCTGCGCCTGCCACAGCTTCCGGTAGAGGCAGAGGGCCTTCTGCTCGATGCGCGCGCGCTGGTCAGGCGCGAGCCGGCGGTCGCCGACGAGGTCGGTGCAGGGGATCGTCAGGACGACGCCGTCGATGGGGCGCTCGGGGCGGTGCTTCTGGAGTTGGCGCGCGAGGGCGGCCCAGGCGCGCGCGTTCGAGCTCTCGCAGTCGGTGCGCAGGACGAACTCGCCGGCCACGTCGAGGACGACCCCGCGGTCGAAGAAGAACCAGTTGACCCCCTGGCGGACGCCGTGCAACTGCTCGGCGGGCCGGCCCAGCGGGAGCTTCATCCCCGAGTCGGCGAGCAGCGTCGTCTTCCCCGAGTGCTCCTCGCCGACGAGCAGGAGCCAAGGGAGGCGGTAGCGGTAGTCCCTCCGCGTGACGTGGCCGCGCAGCGCACGCATCGCGCGCGCGAACGAGAGCTTCAGCCCGAGTCCCGCCCCGCCGCCCTGCTCGATGAACCCAATCTCGGCCTCCTTGGGCGGCGCGCCCGCGGGTGGCGCGGAGGCGCGCTTGCGCGCGCCCCTCAGCACGAGGTAGAGCGCCACCGCGGTGCCGAGCACCAGGATGATGACCGCCAGCAGGATGTAAGGCCAGTAGGGGGAGAACATCATTACCGTCCGTGCGCCGCTCAGCGGCCGCTGCTCATCTCGCCGACCAGCGCCGCGATGCGGTCGTTGACCTCAGACAGCTCCTGCGTGAGGTTGAGCCAGATGGCGTGCGTGATGGCGACGTAGGCCACCACGACGGCGGCGAGCAGGATGACCCACGCCCGCGGGTTCGGGAGCTTCCGCTTCTGCTCGTCGCGTACCGTGTGGAAGTAGGTCTCGGGGCAGAGGCGGCGCGTCTCGTCGGCGAGGTCGGGCTCGCGCCGGAAGACGAAGTTGAAGAGCTGGCGGCGGTATTCGAGCAGCCGCGCCGCGTCGTCGTGCCCGCCGCGGTACTTGCCCCGGAAGCCGAGCGAGAGCGCCATCAGGTAGACCGCCCCCAGGTCGCGGTAGACGGGGTCGCGGTCGAGCAGGAGGCGTTCGAGCTTCTGGAAGATGAGTTCGCCGGCGGCGTGCGTCTGGAAGATTTTCGTCTCCAGCAGGTTCGAGACCCAGTAGTGCCGCCCCTCCCACTCGGTGTTGAGGAAGATCTCGTCGGCGAGGGCGACCATCACGTACTGCGCCTCTTTGTAGAACTCGGCCCCGTAGGTTCCGCCGTAGCGCCAGGCGTGCGCCTCCTGCCGCTCGAAGAGCGTGAGCAGCCGCTGCCAGACGAAGCTGCTCACGCGCGCGTGGTCTGAAGGGGCGAGCAGCCCCCCGGGGACGGCCGGAGGGGTTTGCGGCGAGCCGTTGGCGTGACCGCCCGCCTCGCGCGGCGGAGGCGCGAACGGCGAATGTCCCGCGGTTCGCTGAGCGCCCCGCGCCCCTGGCTGCGGCGCGGCGTCGAACTCGTCCTCGGGCTCCGGGATCACGTCCGGGAAGTAGACCCAGGTGCCCGCGGCGGTCTGCACGTCCTGCGACTCGGCCTCGGAGCCGGCAGCGGCGGGGGGCGTGACCCACGCGCCGGTTCCCACCATGCGCTTGAGCCTTATCACCTCGCGGTAGAACTCCCGGAAGGGCGCCAGGAGGAATGTGTCCCCGTATTCCCTCATCTCTTTAATGCCCCGAATCCGCGCGCGGGCGGCGTGCACGCGTGTGTGTCGGGTGGTCGTGTTCGCGGCGCTACGCCGTGTTGCCGACGTAGAGGACTATCTCGGCGGGGCGGCCGCCGCGGCCGCGCTCCGCGTTGAAGATTTGTAAGACCTCGTTCGGCTCGACGAACTCCGGGTCGGCCTTGAGCGAGAAGAGGACGACGCCCCTGGGCGGGACGAAGGACTCGTCGCGCTCGGCCGGCTCGCGCCGCGCCCCGAGGATCCTCGTCTCGCGCATCCGCTGCATCTTGCTCCGCGACCCGATCAGGCACTCGCGCCCCCAGCGCACCAGCTCCTGCTCGCTCATGCCCGGCTGCCCGCGCAGGCCCAGCGCGAGCCGCCGCCCCGCCCACGCGCCGTCGAACAGGAGACTGTAGACGCCCTCCTCGTAGCGGAAGGCGTGGGGCGTGAAGGCCGAGGTCACGCCCTCGTCCACCTGACGCGTGACGAAGGCGAGCGCCTGCTCGAAGGTGGCGCGCAGGTCGTCGTGGTCGTAGGGGCCGAACGACGGCGGGACGGGGCTGCGACCCATCACCGAGACGTGCCCGACGACCGAGAGCAGCGTGAGGTAGACGAGGTAGGGGTGCGAGACGCCCGTCGCGAGGACGCCTTCGAGCATCGGCAGCGGCGTGACGAGACTGCGGAGCAGGTTCTCGGTCTCCAGGTCGTAGCCGCCGCGCCTCCCGCCCGCCGGCCCGCGCAACTGGTCGGCGAGCGAGGCGGCCTTCTCCCGCAGACGCCGCGCGAGCGCCGAGCACATGACGCCGAGCGGAGACTGGCGCGGCACCGCGAGCGCGGGCGGGATGAAGTCCGTGAGCGTGAAAGCCTCGTCGCGGTAGACGACCTTCACGAGCGGGAAGCTGACGTACTTCTTCGGCGGCGCGTCGCCGACGAGCAGCGAGAGGCGCGGCCGCAGGCGCGGGATCCGCAACTGCCCCCCGCCCGTGTTCTCGTCCGCCACGGGGTCGCCTTCGACCGAGTCGTAGCGCAGCAGGTCGCCGCGCGTGACCGTGTCGGTCTCGCGCGCCGGGACCGCGAGGTGGACGGCGACGGGGCGCTGCTTCATCAGGTCGGCGTGCGGCGTCAGGTCTACGCGCAGCTCCTCGCCGCGCCGCGCGCCGTAGGAGACGACGAGCGAGTCGGGCATCACGGCCTCGACTTCGAGCACGCGCAGCGTCCCGCCGACGAGGCTCGCCTGATCGACCTTGAAGTAGCGCACGCCCCAGCCGAAGGGCGACATTCCCGCCGAGACGTACTGGAGCAGCGCCTCCTGGCGCAGCGACATCTGCTGGAAGTGCTGCGGCGTGAGCAGCAGCCCCTCGTGCCACTGGATGGCTTCCGGTATCTCGTGCGCGTCCATACCCGCTGCCTTGCTCCCCGGCCCCCCGCGCCTCGGTCAGCGCTTCGGCTGAAAGACTTCGATCTTGCTCTCCCCGAGCGTGAGCGTCACGTCCCTGCGCGGGTCGAGGACGGCGCGGTGCTCGCCGGGGCTGAAGTAGTTGGCGTAGACGACGGCCGCCCTGACTTCCGGCGCGACCTTCAGGTTGTCGAGCCGGACGACCTGGCCGGGCACCCACTCCCAGCGGCCGACCCACAGCTCGCTCTCCTTCGGGTGGTCGAGGACGAACTGCGCGCGCTTCTCGAACCAGTCGGCGGCGCTCAGCTTCTGCAACTCCTTCAGCAGCTCCTTGTCCGAGACGAGTAGGAGGTCGAGCGCCACGGGGTTGCCGCCGTTGGCGTTGGGCGCGACCCGCACGCTGACCTCGATCTTGCTATCCTTGGGGCCGCCGGGCAGGCGCTTGGTGATGACCTTGGGCCCCTTCGGGCAGCCCGCGAGCGCGGCGGCGACGACCGCCACGCCGACGGCCGCCAGCGCCCTGACACGAAACGTCTTGCCCAGAGACATCGAAAACATTCGCCCCGCGGGGCGGCACAAGCTGGGCCCGGAAGGGCCACCGAAAGTGAACGCTCGACTGGTGTCGGCGGACGGAGATCGGAGAGACGGAAAGGTTGCCGGGCGAGTCCTGCTTGATACGAGTCGGTCGTTTATGGATTGCCGACCGGAAAATAGCTGGGTTGAAGAACGGCAAACGGCCCTAGAGAGTCGCTCCTACAATCAACGGCATCATCGGGTGGAAACTTCGGATGAGATATCAGAATGACAGAGGCGCAAGCGAAAACCCGACGCAAGTGGGCGAGACAATAATGCCGAATCGTAAAAATGTCAACAAAATTTTCCACAGCCCCGGCCCGCTCCGCCAAGGGGAAGGGGCGGCACGGAACCCAACACAATTTGACTCCCGAGTAGGCTTTAGGTTTCCATGCAGAAAAATATGCGTACATGGATGACCGTCGGTTCGCGGACGCTGAGAGGTCGGCCTACGCCGGCCTCGCCTAGACTTCGCCGCCGGAAGGCTTTAGTCTGAGTCCGTAATCCCCGGCAGACTACGCCCCGCGTTTCGTGAGTTCGAGGAGGGAATTTTGCCCGACAGAACCGTGCTGGTCGTCGAAGACTTCGACGACACCAGAGCATTCATCCGCATGCTGCTGGAGATGAAGGGCTGCCGCGTGCTCGAAGCCGTCAATGGGAGGGAGGCCGTGGAGGCCGCTTCGAGCCACTGCTCAGAGATAGACCTCATCCTGATGGACTTGCGCATGCCGGTCATGACGGGCGTCGAGGCGACGCGACTCATTCACCAACGGGCCGAGACCAGCGGCCTGCCCGTCGTGGCGATGTCGGCGCACTGCGAGGGCAACTGGCGCGAGGAGGCGCTGGCGGCCGGTGCGGTGGACTGTTTCAGCAAGCCCATCGAGTTCGGGCTCATCGAGGAGATTCTCGTCCGCTACGCCGCCTGAGCCGGATGAATCAGTAGCGGTCTTCGCCGGCCGGCTTGACCGACGGCCACCGGCGTGTGCGGGCGCGGCTCCCCCTTCGTGCCTCGACCCCCTACAGAATCGGTAGCCGCTTCGCGTCTCAGGTTGACGTATCCCCGCTCGTGCCTCAAGATGGTTGCGAACCGAGTCTAGCTCACTCCCTTCTCAGCCCCTCCGGAATTACCCGGATCGCCTGAAGTCAACAGCGCAACCGCGGGGGCTGAAGCGATGTTTACCCGCCGGGCTGTCTTTCCGATCACGCCCTATCCGTCGTCCGCATCTACCCGCATTGTCAAGGGCCATATTCCCCCGCCGCCGCACGCGCAGAGTGCGTCCGGCGTCTGACGAGCAACCTCCCGGCGCATGAAACGGCGGCCGCCGCTCGGGCGACGCCTTCCATCAGGAAAAGAGAGAAGGTGAGGCATGAATAGTACTGGAAACAATTCAATGAAGGTGTTGTTGTGGGTCGTCGGGCTGGCGGCGGCGGCCGTTGCGGTCTGGCAGTTCTACCTGTTCGTCGTGTTCAGGGATGCGCGCGGGGCGTTGGACGCGCAGGGCGGGGGGCTCAACTTGTGGCTCGCATTGGGCGCGGCGGCCGTCGCCTGCGTCTGCGTCTGCGTAGGTATCTTCGGCCGCATCAACAAGACCGAAGAGTTCCACATCACCTCCTGATATGAAAAGGTACTGTCAGTGGTGCCGGAGGCGTCTGCGGCTGCGCGACATGCGTTGCCCGTACTGCCGCGACCCGGCCGTGAGTTTGCTGCACGGCACGGCCCTCGCCGTCGCCGCGGCGACCGTCCTCTTTTTCCTGATGCGGGTGTTCTAGTCTCTTGAGAGTAGGGTCTGAGACGCCGTCATCAGCGCGGGGCAGGGGAGAACGTAATGCCCGAATCGGAAAGGCAGACGAGTAGCGGGTTTCACCGCGAAGACGCGGAAGACGCGTGGCCCGGGATAGATTCGAGGTTCCGGCTGATCGTCGTGGCCGCGCAGAGGAGCAAACAGCTTCAGCGCGGCTCGCGGCCGCGAATCGGGGCGGACCCGCATAGGCGTCGGAACACGAGCATCGCGCTCGAAGAGGTCAAGCAGGGGCTCGTGCCGTTCGTCAACAACACGGAGGCGTCGGTCGATGACGGCGACGGCCGCGTCGAGCCTGCCACGCCCTCGCCGCTTCTTCCGTAGAGGAACAGCGGGAGGCGGCGGCTATCGCCTGAGAAAGGTGAAAAGAGATGGGCCCGAACGAACAACCGGACGACGAAGCGAAGAGAGGGACGGAAGAAGAGCAAACCCGGAAGCCCGTCGGACAACACCCCGACGGCGGCCACGCTCTGCCCCTCTTTCTCAGAGGCAGAAGCGACGGGCGCCGGGGGGACGCCCAGGACGAGAAGGACGAGACGGGGGAGTAGCGGGTCATGGTAAGTGAAGCGGCAGACCACGGCGCGGGCATCAAGGCCGGCGACCGCGTCCGCGCCCTCGAAGGCAACTACAAGGGCAAGGTCGGGACGGCGCTGCGCGTGGTGAAGACCAGTGACGAGGGGCGGACTTCGGAGTCCGTGCTGGTGAGCTTCCCCGCGGGCGGCGCCGACTACCTAAACGCCGAGGCACTTGAGAAGACGGACACGCCGAAGTAGCAAACTCGCCGTGAACCCTTTCTAGATTCTGTGTAAGTGGCGATAATCAACCGCTCAGTCTCGAAAGGAGACTTGATTATGCCACCGATCAGACCCGAACTGCTCGACGAACTGCTCAAGGACTACCAGAAGCCGGATGACCTGCTCGGCCAGGACGGCCTGCTCCAGCAGCTAACAAAAGCCCTCGTCGAGCGCGCCCTCGACGGCGAACTGACCCACCACCTCGGCTACGAGAAGCACGACTCGGCCGGCGACAACTCCGGCAACTCCCGCAACGGCACCACCCCGAAGACGCTTCGCGGCAAGCGCGGCCAGGTGCGCATCGACGTGCCCCGTGACCGCGCCAGCGAGTTCGAGCCGCAGCTCGTCAAGAAGAACCAGACCCGCTTCGACGGCCTCGACGAGAAGTGCATCTCCCTGTACGCGCGGGGCATGACGCAGCGCGAGATCCAAGGGCACCTGGAGGAGATCTACGGGGTCGAGGTCTCGCCGAGCCTGATCTCGACGGTCACCGACGCGGTGCTCGACGAAGTCCGCGCCTGGCAGGCGCGCCCGCTCGACGCCGTCTACCCCATCCTCTACCTCGACGCGCTTCAGGTGAAGGTCAAGAGCCAGGGGCGTGTGACGAATAAGGCGATTTATCTGGCTTTCGGCGTCAACCTGCAAGGACTCAAGGAAGTTCTCGGGATGTGGGCGGCCGAAGCGGAGGGCGCGAAGTTCTAGATGCAGGTCGTGACGGAACTGAAGAACCGCGGGGTGTCCGACATCTTCATCGCCTGCGTGGACGGGTTGAAAGGCTTCCCGGAAGCCATCGAGGCCGTGTACCCTAACACGCAGGTGCAGCTGTGCATGGTGCACATGGTCCGGCACTCTCTGAGTTATGTCTCGCACAAGGATCGGAAGGCCGTGGCGACGGACTTGAAGGCGGTCTACCAGGCGGCGACGCTCGAAGAAGCCGAGCGGCAACTTACGCAGTTCGAGGAGGCGTGGGCGACCGTCTACCCCGTCATCGCGCGGTCGTGGCGACAGAACTGGTCGAGGGTGGTGCCGATGTTCGGGTATCCTGCGGAGATCAGGCGGGCGATCTACACGACGAACACGATAGAGTCGCTGAACATGACGCTGCGGAAGGTGACGAAGAACCGCTCGCTGTTCCCGACCGACGAGGCGGTGTTCAAGCTGATGTATCTGGCGCTGAGGAACATCAGCAAGAGGTGGACGATGCCAATCAAGAACTGGAGCGGGGCGATGAACCAGTTCGCCATCCTGTTCGAGGGGCGAGTGCCGATGGGCGGGCTCAGCCCAAACTCACTTACACAGAATCCTGCTTAGGTTCATCTTATTTTATTGGCTTCCTAAATTTCGGCTCTTGATCTGGCGCATTCATAAAGCGTTCCGCTTGCCGCCTAGCCTCCTCAGCCTCCCTTACCCTTCGCTCCGCATTGAATATCTGTTCTTGAAATATCTCCTTCTGCCTTAAGGCTTCCCGTCGCTGTTGGTTTGCATATAAAGCCAGAGCCACAGAAACAAATGTTATCAGCGCGAGAACCAGAATAATCAAGCGGTTTCGTTGAAGTTGACCCTTGCGGAGCTTTTCAGCTTGTATCTGTTCGACTTCACGTTGCGCTTTACTTTCCTCCAGGAATCTCATTGCAGTCTCAAAATCAGGGTTATAACGCCCAGCCCACGCCTGATTCGGCTGGGTTTGCTCCAGCCAACTCAGAGCTATTTGCAGGTCTGGATCGTGCCAAAGTGCTGCTCTCCCTTCCTGGTAGAGGACAGCTGTCTCGGCCAAACGCTCGTAAATGCGTACCGACTGCGCTTCCTCATCCACCCACTGACGCAATCGTTTCCAGTTGCGAATCAAGCTTTCGTGAGAAATATCGACCAAGGTCTCCCTTGTGAGCGGCGCCCCCTGAGAGGGCAATAAGAACGACCTGCCCTCCCGGCGAAAAATATTAACGACGGCGACTATTTCTTTGAACTTCGCGTTGGTGACAGCGCGGACCTCCTTCAGCGTCGTCGGGCGGCGGCCCTCTCGGTCACCGGCGGCCCTTTCGGTCAGGCACTTGAAGAGTTTTTCCGCCACCTCGCGGCTCCTCGCGTCCGGAAGCTCACCGTAAGCCTCCTCGACGTGCCGCGACAGCGCCTCGGCTATCTTCCCTATCGAGTTGTAGTGAGAAATACCGATGGGTTCGTCAGGGTGGCCCCCCTCCTCCCACCTGTCCCACGTGCGCATCAGCGCGTGCTGGAGGATGGGTAGTTGGTCGGGGCTGTCCCCCATATCGTTGAGCAGCTGGGTGACGAGCTGCGGGGTAATCTCCGCCCCGCGCACCATGACCGGCCCCCTGATTGCCTCCCGGCGCTGCTCACGCGTCAGGCGTGGGATCAAGTACTGCCCGTCGTTGATGGCTTCCGGCAGGTCCCAAAACTTCGCACAATCCCCCAGATAGTCGGAGCGCATAGTTAGCACGACGTAGATGGGGATTTCCGTCTGCCTCCGGGCTTGCAGGAGTAACTTGACGAACGCCGCAGCTTGATTCCCATGTGGGCTATGCTCGGAAATTCTAGCATAGCGGAATAGCTCCTCGAACTGATCTACGACGATCAACAGATTTTCCTGCTCAGGTGCCTTGGCTTGTCGGGCCGCCTCGATCAACCCGAGATCGCCACGACGGAGAGTTACCTCGGTAATTATAGCCTGCATCTCATCAGACTCTGATCCGCTTTCGGGCCGCCGACTGAGTGCTAATGAAAGCTCGCGAATCGGGTCGTCTTTGGGACGAAACAGCGCGACCCTCCAATTCGAGCCGGCCGACATCATAAAGCCGCTATATAAGGCGGGCAGCAATCCGGCGCGCACGAGTGATGACTTGCCGCTGCCCGAAGTGCCGACGACGGCCAGAAAGCGTACGGCGTCAAGTTTGTAGAGCATCTGTTCATACTGTTCCTCGCGTCCGAAAAACAGAGAGTGCTCATGAAACTCGAAAGGTCGCAAACCGGGAAAAGGGTTTGTGCGTGTGCGGCTCATGTTCCCTGAATAGGTATTTCCGTACTAGCCTTCTCAAGCTGTTCAAGAAACGGCGTGATTGACTCCGGCGAGAATTCGCTGAAGTTTTTCATCACTAGAGCATCAGCAGTATGAAACGCTTTTTTGTGCTCCGTCTCCGGCCCGCTGATGTAAACGCCTTTAGCGAGCAGCGGCCTTCCTGCGCGGATGACATCAATCTTGCGTAGGTCTCTAAGCTTCCATTCAGCGGTATTTGCGCGGCCGTAGAAAATTAGCACGGCGTCACAGAGCCGTAGATGCTCTTTGTGGCCGCTGAGGAGTTCGCTTCCACCTCCAAAGGGAAGAAAAACTTCGTACCTTTGCTCTGTGAGATAGGCTTGAAGGGGTGCCGCCGCATCGATGTCCTGCTTATCACAGATTAGGTAGATACGCTTGGGTCTGCCGTCGACGGTGCTCTCTTGACGGCGATATCCGAGTTTCTCGTGGATGATAGTCTTAAAATCTTCCATGCTAGTGCCTGACAGCACTTCCGCCCCCTCATAAACGGAGGGATCATTCTGTAGATAGGCGATGAACTCTTGATAGGCCGGGGTTCGCGCTTGCAACCCTTCCGGCATCCAGATTAAACGGGAGAATGCGGCATCTCTGTCACCGCGACGCATTGCCAGCTCATGCTGTATGCGCGCTCGCTCGGCAGCCAGTTCATGTTGAATATTCAGGACTGATCGGATGTGCGATTCATCTCGGATGACAGTGTTGTCTGCGCCAATCAGATGAATCGAGAGGACGGACTGGTCCAAATACCTGCGGACCGCCTCTTCAAATGCGGAAGCCTCAAAAGGAAGGTTTTCGTCCGGCAAGATGCGATAGCCGTGCAACTGCAACGTCCGCTTAATCTCGTTCCGTTCTTCACTCAGATCGGGTGTGGCTTCTGCTAAAAATATATTAATCTCGCCGCCTAGATCGGAAGAGATTAGTTGCTGCGACTTAATGAATTCTTTAATGTCCTGTGCAAGATCTTCAACTGTCTCCAAAAATTTTCTCTTGTAATCTAGGCCGAGTTCGGGCCAGTATTCACGAACCCTGCCGGTCAGCTTGTCAGTTTCATAGAACTTATAAGTCAGCGAAGATTCCAACACCTCCCTTAAATCAGGCGGAAGATCATCATATTCAGCCGGAGATTTCACAACTGAAAAAATCCGTGATTTGTTGTTGATCTTGATGCCCCCGCTATGAATCGCGTGCCTATAGAATTCCTTAAGTTCTTTCAGACACCATGAGGATTTGATATACGTTGGGGATATAATTGTCACTAAAAACCCCGTCTGTGAGAGTCGAAGAATGAGGGTCTCGGAAAAAACCTCGTTCCCAGGCAATCTCTTATCGCGCCAAATTCTCGGTTGCTCTCCAAGCAACTGCGTCAAACGCGTTGCTAAGCTCTCATTAAAGGCGTCAATCCAGCCTTTGTAACCAGAAGTTAAAGACGCGTTATCATCGGGTGCATAGCTGATAAATATGTCTTCAGCAAAATTGGTCAAAACGCCTTTGTGATGTCTGACGATAGGAGCTGTGTAAGGCTCAGTCTGAACCTTCTCCGGCATATCCCAGATATCATCTTGCTTGTCCCAGGGGAAATCCAGTTCGATGAGACGTTGGAAAAAGTTTTCGTACGCCCTGCTCAGTGAAAGAGCATCACTGCGCTCTTCGAGCAGAGCGATGCTCTCGCCATAGGCGTAATAGGCCATATGGGGTAATTGAACTTCATCGAAGTAGTCAGACAATTCACACTTTTCCAGTTGATAAATACTGCGGAACGCCCCTTCAAATTCGGTCTGATACCTTTCACGCCAATCCTTTTTGAGGGAAAGCTCGGCGTTCTCGATTCGGCTGGGCAGCGGAAACACGGAGAGGGGGCGGAAGTCACCGGACGCTCGACGGTACGCTGTAGCTCGCACCGCTAAGTCGATAACGCCGGAGAGACTTTGCCGGCTGGGAGTGAAGACCATGACCAGTTTTTCCGGCATCAACATGGTGCAAATGCCGCTGATGTCCGTAAATCCCGTGCGCGAGTCGATCAGGCAATAGTCATATTTGGAGGCGATCAAGTTTCTGAAAGTTTCGATAACGTTTCCGAACTGGCTGTAAAACTCAACCCAATTAAATGTACTCACCAGTTCCGCATACGATGCGTTGAATTCTCCGGCTTTAATAAAGTCGACCCCGGTCAACACATCCGAGATTAGGTAATCATCCAGCGGGAGTTCTCGATCTAATGTCTTCCACCCCTCTTCGGCTACCAACTCTGCGTAAAGGCCTTGATCCCGTATCAGTTTTTTTTGCAGCCTGTCGAAATAATTAACGATGCCTGGGCGGTCAACATTTTCAGGATGATCCGCTTGGGGCGCAAAAAACCGGTGCAGGCCCGGTGCCTCCAGGTCCCAATCCATCACCAGCACTTTACGAGAAGAAGTTGAGATTTTCCTGCCCAGCCAGCAGGCGGCGTTGGCGACGGCCATGGAGCGGCCGGTACCGCCTTTGTAAGAGTAGAAGGTGATTATTGCTCCCGGAGGAGGCTCTTCCTTGGTCATTTATCGTTCCTATAAAACGGAGCCGCCTGCTTTACGGGCTGCCAGTTACTGAAGGCGGAGGTGCTCGGAAATTGAAATTGTTGGCAGTCCGTTCTGGCCCGCTTGCTCGCAATGGCAACGGCTATCCTCTCGATATGGTTGACGACCTCTCTAATGCGTATGCGAAATTCCTTCGTCGTGTAATAGCGTCGCCCCTGAAGGGTCAGACTTGAAATATCTATCCACTGAGTTTTTAAAACAGCCTCGGGGATAGAGGACTCTACCCTGACAATCAGGGGGATGATTGTTCGATACTCGGACCCGGGGAGGCGGCTTTCACACAGATCATCCATCGCGGCCCATTCCAGTCCACACCACTTGTGGGCCGGGTGATAGTAGATGCCAGCGCAGAGTGCGGCCATCGTAACACTTCGGCAGAGAGCGGTTTTTATCTTTGTCTCCCAAAGAGTGCCGCCAGGAATGCTGTCATCAAGGAAAACGCTTGGACTGTTAATTGATAAAGCTAAATCGTTCTCAATGGCGTCTTTAACTCGCTTCGCACACTCCACCAGATAGTTATTGCGGACCCGCGGATAACTAATAAAGCAGTGGTACTCGTATCCAGCATCTTTCAACCATTGTTCAATTTCTGGAGTGATAGCCATGAAAGCATCTCTCTTATTCGTAGGAAGTTAACAGGGTAAAGACAAGCTATCCGCAGTGTAACTTAGAACTGCCCTACCCGGTGAACCGGCTTATTTGGGGATAAATTATCCCCATCCCTTTCGCCTCTTGGCGTCCAATGCCGGGGCACCGTATTCCCGCGAACCATTGAAGTCGACATTTCGAAAAGGCCCTAGACTAGATGTCAGATAAGATATCTAATCAGAGTCTGAGAACCAGCATTATGACAATATTCGATAGATGGAAGCATATCCACAGAGGGCGGCGTATTTTTCATCTGCTGAGACCGGCGCTTATCGTGACTGGCAGTAATGTTAAACGCGAACCATGTAAACACGTAAAACACAGTCCGCAACTTTATTGTCCAGTTCACAACTTTATTGTCCTTTCACAGACAATCTGTTCACGAACAATAAAGTCCTTCCCTGAAGAGGGCGTAAGTCCTTTATTTTTGACTAGCCGAGACTGCTATTTTGGAAATAAAGTTCTTCCCTAAATACCAAACTGCCGCTGGGGCAGAGAATTGAGTGAACAATAAAGTTCTTTCCAATTTGCCAAATTAGATTTCCTTCTTGGCTTGCATAGGATAACCATTGATGACGGCTTTGTTGATAACATTTATCAACGCTCAGGAGGGGCTAGGAAGGATTGTAATAGTATAATGTCTTGAGCTTTTACATTAATTGTACTAAGTACTGCTTCCAGCCTGTCCATCACTGTTTGGTAAGACCACAATTGCAGCTCAGCAGGCGGGAAAGCGCGGTGGATGTCCACAAGTCTGCTTGTTATCTGAACTGCGTTATAAAGCCTGATGATGTCTGTTGAATTACCTACCGCGGCTAAGAGAGCGGCCGCAACAGGGAAAAGTTCCTCATCATTCCTCAACATGACAGCATAACTAAACCGCCGCATCGTATTTATGTCCTCAACACTTAATGCGCTAGGACGACCTACCTCAGTATCGCCCGAATGTTGGTTCTTGAGGAAATACTTCCTGAGTTGTTGTAGCCGCATCCAGAGTCCGTCTATTCGCGTTTTGTTATAGCTATGGCATAGCCACTCTTTGGAGAGAACTTCTACGTGCATGCTACGTAATGATCGCTCTCCTACATCCCTAAGAATGGTCCCAGCTACCTTTCTCCAGGCAGTAGTCATAGTCCTAATGTCGTCCGGATCCCAGTGAGGGAAATACCGGACCGGAGTTCTAGACTGCTCAGCCCTTCGGGCGCACTCATTGAGGATGATGACGGCCATCACAGGGTGTGCGGCCTGCAATTCTGTCTTGTGGCCATCCTTGTAGTTTCGCTTGTGCCACTCGCGAACAACGTTAATGAGGAAGTCTAGACGGTCTGTAGACTTCCTTATGTCGAATGCGTGGTAGAGGAGTTCGTCGATCTCGTAATCCTCAGCAGTGGCTAACTGCTCTGTACTAAAAGTGCTTTCCGGGTATTCGGATTGCCTGACGGAAGAACGAGTAAGGTAATCATGCTCCTGAAGCGGCGTCATGTCACCCTCTGAATTCGTCATCCAAGATGGCAAATCTAAATACAAGCGTCTTTCCCCAAACGGTGCGACGGTCAGTGAGTAGGGGTGACTAAAATTCCGCTTGATGACCTCAGTGATGATGAAGTCACCATTCTTTGGCCTGTTCTTATATGTAACAAAATCAAGAATGATATTGGAGTGAAACGACTGTGCCAGATAGTGGCGAGCACCATCACTTTGTGACCCAGCGTCTTCAAGAATGTTGATGCTGAGTTCTTTCCCGATAGCAAGTTCGTCGAACTCCCTACTTACCGAGTGTACGTCGGTTACAGAGACGTATGCGCCCCTCCACGTTTCAGATGACCGTCTAACTGTGAAAGTTTTTCCGTTAACGAAAAGACGCCGAAGTTGATCCTCCGAAAGCTCAGTCCAAGCGGCATGGCTGGCTGGCAGCCAGTACAATGCCCTCATGCCAATAGCACGACAGATTAGGCCGTGCTCTTCTTGTACATTGTCGTCAACGATGACACATAACGCCTCAACAAGTATTTCATGACTTTCTGTCGTCTCAGGTAAACCCACTGTGACGGAGCCTTCCCCGGTGCCGCGTAACCACAACGTGATCTGATTTTCTTTTAATGCCTCGGCTGCTTTCTTTGAAAGTGAAGATGGTAAGCCGGAAATGATGTCCGTCATATTCATTCTGATGAGACCACCGCCGGTGCGCAGGATGACGGCACGCCCGTCGCCGATGGGATTCACCAGATGCGCGAGGCTGATCTTATCTTTCGAGATGGCTGCGGCGGCACATTGGTGTCGGAGCGAAAAATAAAGCAGTGAATTCTCTGGCACTACCCACTCAACGGTAATGGGCAGTGCACCACCGGCGGCTTCAATCAATTCTCTAAGCGGTTCTAACTGAAGGAATATCTTGTCATTGCGTCGAGCGATGGCGTCGCTCAAGAGCGAGTCGGGCTGAAGTGAGTTCATCTCGATCGACGCGACACGCAGGGTTATAGATTTTCGTAAGCCGAGGATAGTGGGCATCCCGTCGCTACCGATACCAAGTAGAGCAGTATCGCCTTTGCGCAAGGCTCCCAACCCGGCCTCGGAACCGAAGTCGACGCTCCTGAGTTTATTGTCAGAGAGTAGCAGGAAAAGTGCTTCGTCCGGGGGTGGCTCTGCCGACGGGATGGTGAGTTTGAACTGGCCGGCTCCTAGGTGGACCGCCCCAGTTGAGGAGTCGGTTTTCTCTACCGGGAGTAATGCGCGTTGCTGGCCCAAGGCATTGCGTGGCCCCGGCCGCCAGTCTTTGAGCGTGATGCGGTCGAACTCATATGGACCTCGAGACACTAACTCTAACTCGACCGTGTCGCCCGATGCGAAACTTTCCCAATTCAAATGAGCGAGAGATTCCTCACCTTCCGAAGTAGAACGCCAGATGAACAACTGCGCCGGCACTTCAACAACGCGCCCAGGTGCCAGTTCGATCCACAGGCCCCCAAGGCTGGAGGCCCCAGCGACCGGATACGACCCCTTCGATGCGTAGTTCTCCCGCAACGAGTAGATCATCTCTTCTACAGGATAGCCGAACTTGGTCAAGCCCCCCATAGAGTATCTTAATGCGTAGCCGGCTTGCTGCGCCTCGAAGAAGATCGGCCCTTCCCAAACGTTCTGAGGCTTCAGGGTGATTGTTTGGGGCGGTCGCCCCTTTGCGATCCACCAGCCCGTATCGTTGTTGTAGTAGCGCCAGCGCTCACGCCTGCTTCGCACGATCACGTCGCGCGCCGGTTCATCCGCGAAAGTCAGTAAGCCCCAGTCCAACACCGGGCAATCTGGAGCGCCGGGCGCGCTGTCAAGTTGAACATACTTAACCTGCAGACCTGATCCCTCGACGTGGAGCGCCCCCACCAGTATGTCGGCTCCGGGTAATCCGATCCAGAAATGCTTATTGGCGTCACAGCCTAGCCGTACGATCTTTGGATGACGGGTCATCATTAAGCTGATCATGTCGTTGACCCGCGGTGAGAGCCACCTCATGCGCTCCTCATCGTACGTGCCAGCGGCGGCGGACACGCCCGGCAGCCCCCCAACCATGAAATGTTTCTTCCGCTGCCAGAAGGCAGCGCTTCCGACCTCGTCGCTCTCCATTACGGCCCTCTCGAACAGGGAGTCTTTAGGAAAGACTACGGCGGGCCGCGTCGTTCGAGGCACGTAGCGCGCGTCGCCGAACGTAGCGAGGGTAATGTGGAACGAAAGCCGATAGCGGTCGGCCTCTCCAGCATTCGTAATGCGGACGACCGCGCCCTTATCTAACACGGGCGGACGAGGCTGGGCGATCTGGGACTGCTTAATGCGAACGAATAGTCCAGGTTTTAACTCTAGTTGCAGTTCGGCGTTGTCGTAATAGACAACTGAGGCGAAGAGGGGCTTGTTCTTCTCACGCGCGATCTCGCCGTAGAGTGCTTCCGCCTTGCGCAGGAGCATGCCGCTGAGCAACGTCGCCAATGGCCTGACGTAACCCTGTTTCTTAATAAGTCGTACGAACACGAGGCGGCTTTGAAGTCCTTCCGGGGCTTTCGGCGTGCGCTTAGACTGTCGCAGCATGCGCTGCAAGAGGTCAGGGCGCACGGAGAAATGCTCCTTGCGGATCAGCATGTTCGCTTTTTTCCAATCGGCGCCGACATCCGCGGGCGATAAGTAGCTCGCCCCAACCTCCACCCCGATGTCGTTAGTTAATTGTCTTACCCCGCGGGCTTCGAGTAACACCATGTCACCATCTAATAGGGGGGGGCCTAGATCAGAGTCGGCGAACGACAGCCGCACATGCTCGAAGAATATTTCCCTGCCGAAGCTTTCCAGGAGACGCTTCTCATCCAAGCGCCCGAGGATGACGAATTCGGAGCCGGCGTTGATGTTGCCCTCGGCGATTTGGTTGAGCAAGCGGCGCTGGCTGTCGTCGTCAAGAAGTGCCGAGACCCTCTCGAATGGATGTGTGTCGGAGAGGCGGCTCTCGTCGAAACCTTTAATGGATTTGATAATTATTCGGTCGTCCCGCTGCTCGACGTCCAAGCGGTGTACAATCTGATGCTTCGCCCGCTGTTTGTATAATGTTCGTGTGTTAGAGAGCACGAAGGCAACGTCAATCTTCATGTAGCATTGCGGCCCCTTCTCACCCTCCTCGCTATCGTCTTGTACCACCTCGGCATCTGCCTCGGGCCCTTGCGTAAATGTAAATTTATTTATGTGATCGCCATGGAATAGGATGAACTCGGCGTAGCTCACCCCCTCTTCCTCATACAACAGCCGGCTCTCGGGCACGAGGACGGTTTTGCCATAACCCATTTCAAAGCGATGGCAACGCTCAGGGTAGCGAATCTTTTTTATGGGGTGGTGCTCCTCCGGCCCCACATAGTAGAGTTTGTTGCTGTGTAGGGTGACGGGCTCGCCATAGCGAACGCCTAAGCGTCTCTTAAAGGCCTCCGGCGTGAGGTCCTCAACGCGGCGCAGAGACGCCTTCACCTTCCCGGAGGATTCGAATAAGCGAACTCTAGCGTCCGAACCGTAGCGGTTCCCCGACACGTAAGCTCCCTCGTCCTTCGCCAGTTCCACGAACGATGTCCACGAGCCACGTCCACCATCTGCGGGAACTTTTATGGAGAGGTCGCTTCCCAAAAGTTCGATTCTCCCTTCATCAAGGCTCCGGTCGTACTTGGCAGACAGATCTCTCTCAGATTTCCAGTAGTCCCTTAGCCTCTCCTCCCATACCTCACTGTTCTCCTGACTGTCCCTCCCGGCAGCCACCCTCCTCCTATGCATAGGCGCAGTGAGGACGAACTCCCGCCCCAAGTCGTAGTACGGCTTAGCCCCCTCTATGTCGTCGGGTTCGTAAATCGGGCGCGATATATTTATACCTATCTTCTCTATTTTGAGTTCTCCCCAAGGCACATCGCCCCGACAGACGCCGGGCACGAGATACTCATCCTGTGAGATTATTGCCCGGCGGTAGAAGTCCCTCTTCTTGTAAAAGTCACGCGTCGTGATGCGAACAGGCTTGTCAGGCTTAATCCCTCCTTCGAACGTGCTTTCATTGCGGACAGCTAGATTGCGGATGCCTTTCGGGAGGTAATGGAGGAATGCAAAGTGTCCCGGTCGCACTTCCGCGATAGGACGTACTCTGTGCTCTGCCCGGTCGAAGGCTTCGCCGAGGAAGCGAAGCCCGTCTTGCAATCGCGACGACTCTTCGGCCTGCCACAATGCACGCGCCTGAATGAAAAGCTCGATCAGGTCGAAATGCCATGTGTCGCCGACGAGTTCTCCTCTGATACCCCACCCGGGGTGAGGCTGTGTCCTGTTCTGATCGAGTCCGTAAATTATTAAGTTGCTGAACCGTGGGCCGACAGGCGTTTGCCAGAGAACCCTGTACTCGGGTACTTGGATTAGAATGCCCGCACAGGTCTCCCCGGCCAACGCCTCCGCAGGCACATCATTGATATCGACTTCAACTCTATGCGGGGTCCTCCTCACCTTAGTTATTAGTGCGGGCCTTCTCTCTAAGATGGGCTCCTTGTCATCAGGTGAAAACGGGCGCATCGAAAGCGACTCGATATCCACATTAACCATCATGTTTTCCTTCGTGTAGCCCCGGACGTAGCCCTCCCTATCTGGAAGTAATCTTCCGTCCGAGCGTTCAAGGAAGACTAAGTTACCCTTACTAATATCGAGCCAGTCACTAAGAAACTGTGCCGCACTGTAACGGTCAACGCTGATCCATCTCTGACGCGGGTGCTCTCCAACAACGAGGGCTCGCCGCTGTTCGGCATCGCCCCAATCCTGCGGGAGGAACTCCGCGCGCTCGGCGCTACGGTGCGGCTGGTACTTTCCCCACTTGACCTTGATTCGTTGCCGATAACCAGGAATGGTACGGTCGCCGAGTTGGTAGTACCACGCACCCCCCTCTTTGTTTGCATACACCGCATCAATATTTAGAAAGATGCGTCGCCATTCGAGATTCCGCATGTCAAACGGAACCCTCAACTCTGGATACATTTCTGGCGGGCCTACCTGGACTGTCATCCCTTCGGCCAGCGAAAGATAGACCCGCCCGTCGATCATGATTGGTTTCAGTGTGACCAAAAGGCCGAAAGGATCTTCGGAGGAGAATGCTAACTCGGATAGTAAAGCGTTAAGGCGGGTAAAGTCCGCCAGGGCAAAGTCATCATGCCTGAGCAGATAGTTAAATCCCGGGCGGGCCGAGAAGCGCCATGCACTTTCCTTCAACGGCCCTTCTGCCGCTTTGATGAATGTGAGGACCACAGCGTTGACACGCGGGTCAGTAAAGTTGTCTGTCAGCAGGTCAAGAAGGCCGCGGTCCAGTGGCGTCCACCTTCCATCCTGCCCGTATATGGCATACGAAGTCGTCTCGACCTGGCCTCTAATACGGAAGGCCCTAGAGAGCTCGGGGTCGAACGAACGACGGTCCAGTAGGCTTTCGGGAATGATGGCGTCATCTCTCTTTACGTAGAACCCGCGAGGGGCGTCAGACTCTTGAACATCGCACTCTTCTACTACACATACCGGCTCTACATCGCCAGGCGTTATCTGCCGGCGCAGCTTTCGGATGTTAGCCGCCCTTGGGACTCTGAGTCTTGGGTTATGGCTCTCATCTCTCGCCATCATTACTGGTAGAGAGACGTAATCGCCGACGTTGAAGTCGGTGGCATCTTCCTTGGAACGCACTGGCTTGAGGGGGTGGCGTAACCCGCAGTTGAAAACTAGCAGGACGTCGTCAGGCGAGATGTCCTCCTTGTCGACCAGAACTGCGAGGATGCGATTCACCTCACCTTCATGGTAGCGAGTGCGCATCATTGGCGACTCAAAAAGATTGTGAATGCCTGTCAGATCAATATCGTCATAAAAGAGTGTGGCCTGATGGAGGTTGGGGTCATAAACTCCGCCGCGCAGTGCCCATTTCTTGATGCTTGGCTGGCCTTGTGGTGTTACTGCGTAGAGTCGGCTGTCCCGCTGCTCGATGTAGAGCTTTTGCTCCTTGATGTTCTTGCTTATTCGGGATTTAAACGATGCCCGTTCAAGTTCCGAAATGAGTCGCCAGATGTGGTCAGTATTGGTAGGGGATGAGCTAAAGCGACTCTGGTAGGCGAGTTGAGCAAGCGTCTCGCGGATTAACTCAGTCCTCAAGTGATAGATGAGAGTCGTCCTCGGGTCTTGAGCCCCTTGGTGCGCGCGATTCTGGTCAGGGTTGATTTCGTCGGATTCGAGTTGCCGATACATCGCTCGCAGCATACTTATCTGAAGCCGGCGCCTGGTCTCAGACACCGGCTTCAGCCCGCCAGACGTTGAAGGAAATATGCGCCAGAACAATTCCTTTAGATCGTATGTACTGCCATACTCTAGGAGTACCAGCATGATGAGTTCTTGGTCGTCTAGCTTGTCCAGGGCTTCATCGTCAATCAACTCTAATAAGCGTAGCCGTACGTACCGATCCAGGTGATAATTTTTATCTATGCGATTAAGATAATTTTTCCACTCTACTTGCCACTTCTCATGGGTAACTTGCGAAACCTGTCTCCCGGGCTTCAGCGATGCCGCGCGCTCCAGCGCCCTCACCAGGGGGGTAGAAGTGTCGAGTTTCCTCTTCCGTTTGCCTAGGCCGCTACTCCAGTTTGGATCGTTCCATCCAGGTTCCCAGGCTTCGGGTGGAAGACTCGTGTCAGTAAGCAAAAGTAACCTGTGATCTAACTCCCAGTTGTCCCGTTTGCCCCTAAGCTGCCAGTCGAGGTTACGGCTTGCGTAAAGATTAAAATCCTCTCTGGGCGTGCTGCTTTCATCGCTACGCCTATGGCGAAGAAATCGCATGACGAGGGCGGCGACATATTCGTCGTGATCGTCGTGGTGCCTCTCCGTGAAGTAGCTGTAAATTTCCTCTATGAGGCCTGGGGAGAGCCAACGCCCGGGACCGTCGCTGCTGGTGGACCCAGGATACGCGTCCGTTATCCACTGCATTAGTACTTCCGGCAAGATAACCCTTCGGAAGATGATCTCTTCTTGTGGACGGCGCTGTTCTTTGAAACTGGCCTCATCGCTTTGGCGAAGAAGGCTGATGAATAACTCTGGCGGGATGGATGCAATACGCCCCGTCCCCACATTATTAATTAGCCACCCCCCGAAGAGAGCCAGACCCGTCATCGGTGTGGGTAAGGTGGGCGATTTTGAAGCGAGCTTTTCCGGCTTGTCAAAATTCTTCAGCCAGTTCTGGAAAATTGTTAGAACGTCGGAGGCATGGGCGATGAAAGAGGCGAATGTAAGGCGGCGCTCGTCGGAGTCAGGTAGCTCATCCAGCAGTTTAGTGGCAATCGGAATGGCTGCAAGAAGTCGTATTAAAATCTCGTGCTTGTCGGAGGCCGTAGCATAAAGTAGTTTCCTATTTCTGCCCGTAGTCTCCCCGGTTGAGGCCTGAGTCCGTCCCCTTAATTGCACCCATGGAGAGAGAAATATCCACGTCCACCAATCGGAGGGGAATTCAGCTTCCTCTGCGCCGGAAGCAATGTAAGACGGCGCCTGTATGTCGATAGTGTCAATGTCGCGGAGGCTCGCTAAAGCTAAGATTTGATTCTTCCAAGACCTGGCATCCTGATCGATCTGCGGTTGGGGAATGTCGAGGTTGCCGGGAGTGTAGCTGGTAGGGGGCCGCCAGTACTTGATTAGCAGCTTCGCCACGTCGTCAGGTGCTATTCGCGCACCTAAGTCCCAGAGAATTGATTGCCAATAGATAATTGGGAATGTGAGTTCACGATCACCCGTCAACTCTGAGCCTATATAGTTTAACGCGGGTACATCCTTCACCCTCTCCTCATAAGGCAGCATTTGCCATAGCCTTCGCAGTGAAGAGAACCAGATGGCCTCCCGTAGAAGTCTCCGGATGACGCTATCTTTTTCTGAGACTGTTGTAAGTTGGGGGTTGTATGAAAACAATACTTCCGCAGTGGCATGCAACAGGTCCGGCTCAAACGCAGGCGTGAGGGAGTGATTCTTCCAGATAGTGGACTCTAGTTCACTCTTGGGGAAGGATTCAGTAGGGATTAACTGCGTGACGGTGACAGCTAGTAAAAAAGCCTTTCGCCCATACTTGTAAGACAGGGCATTTCTCACCAAGCCGTTAACTTCCGATGTTTCATCTTCTAAGAGGGAGGAAACGTTTGTGATGAAGTTAACGTTGTGGGAGCATTGATCGGCTAGGATGGCCAGAGCCGCCGTTTCAGGGAAGAACTCCTTCAAGTCGAAGTACGGGCGAGGAGTGGGGATGCGATCAGGAAGGCCTTTTATGGCCTTGAGGTATAATTCAAGGGCCGGCAGCAGGTCGAACCGCGCTTCGTCTTCGAGTAGCAATGCTTGGAATAGACCATTGAGTGGGTCGTAAATGTCTTCCGGCACGCCACGCAGCAGCCCGTCGAAGTATGCTCTGGTGGCCTCAGCCGATTTGACGGAGGGACCGTGAAGATTGCAGGAGGCGAGGGCGTGCGGCAGGGCGTAAATTCGCATTCGCAAATCGGTGCGCTGTAACTCCTGATACGAGAGGCGGAGTAGCTGGGCATCGTATTTCCTGCTGCTCAGGACATCTATGATGCAGAGGAATGCCTTTGTCAGAGATGGGCTCGCGTCAATACAGCAGCAAAAATACCATTCTGGAAGCATTGCGGGTCACCCCTCAGTTAGTCAGAGGTTTTGAGGAACTTAATCGGTCTTCCTCGGCGACAGTCCATTATCTGTCTTTCGATCTCATGATCGGAACGGACGCGAAGCCACTCGGCAGCAGTACAGAGGCCGATAATCGCGCGACGAACGTCATCCAACCTTAGCCACTCGGCCACCCTTTGGCGAGCAATTGGTAGCGCTGACAGGAGCCACCACAGCCCGGGGGGGGTAAGCTCCAGACGCTGTAGGTCAACATCAGTTAGCCTTAGTTCGATTTTGGAGCGTAAGGCAAAGAGAAGTTTCTCTACTTTGAAGTTCTTGAGGAATGTATCTTCGGCCAACCTACCAAAGCAGAGGTGACACGTCTCTCTCAATTCAGGGGACAGCACGTGCTCCAGCTTATCGATGGCTTCCATAATCTCGCGGCGGTTTAGACCTCGTGTGTAGCGTCTTAAAAGCGCGAGTATGTAATTATCAATCAACGGTACATTACCCCGCGAGCTTAATTCGCTGAGGCCAAACAACTCTTGGGGGGCGGAGAACAAACCTTCGACCCATGCATCCATCATGGCATCTGATCTTGATGCGTAGACCAGAGCTGCTAATCGGACCTTAATCTCGCGATGCACCGCATAAGCTTGAAGCAAGCGGTGAATCCTATCAGGCAAGTACCTGTCAGTTAACCTTAGAAACTGGTGGTTGAACTCATAATTATCGATGATTCCAAGCGAGTCGAGGTCACGGACAACTTGCCATGCAGCGCTGTCTCTGGACGGTATCTTATCTACGACCGTGCGTGCCGCGTCCATTACGAAGGCATATTTTGCCATCTCCTGCTCTTCTGTCCCCACAGGCCATAAAGCTGTAGCCGCCTTTACCCAAGAGTAGAAGTGGAGCCCCTGTTCGCTTTTGGACTCCCTCTGTAGAAGATCGCTTAATTCATTATTACTGAGACCAGGGGGAGGCGTATTTTCATATTCACGGTGGAGAACCAGTACCTCGGCGTGAAGCGATAAATTTATCCCTATAAGTTCATAGTAAATGCTCGGCAATCCTTCGTCCTCCGTATTAACACCGTTCGGGAGGTGCAAGACTATTGCGATCTCTGGTATGCCGAATCTTCTCGTACTTAATTCTTGGCACCAGTTTCTTATGGCTGATATTAAGTTACTGTTCAGCCGCGCAGGTACTTCGATGAAAAGACCGAGGGTTAGTGATTTAGACGGCCACCGGGAGCCAACTTTCTGTGTTAGGACATCCATATGCCGGTCAGCCGCTTTCAAAATATCACCTACGTCATTAGGTCCTAACGGTACGATTAAGGGGTTAACACGTAGCCACAAGCGTTCCGATAAAAAGTTTGTCTGGCCTGATTTTGATATAACGTCCGAGAGGATCTGCTCGATGCTTACTAGCTTCTCGAATACCGTGTCCTCGGCCCGCCCCCTAAGAATTCCCAAGAAGCTAGAACGGTTAAGTCCCCACGCCATACCAATATCAAGCGGTATCAAGTCAGAGCCAACTTCCGTCAGACGTGAAGCGGGTAGTGAGAGCGAAGTTGGTCCGCTGATATAAGATTTACGCGATGTGCGAATGTGGCTCACCGGCTGCGCGTTTGAGGGGGCCGGTGAGCCTCTTAAGGGTGGTTAGATGACTTCCTTATTGCCTCAATGAGGCGCTTAAGGCCATCGACTCGTTTGGAAGCAGGAAATAAGTCCGCATACTGAAGAACATCTAACCTCTGTGAGCCATCAATTTTGATGGGAGGAATGTCACACTTGTTGAGTCGAACGGGGATTAAAAAAATGCTTCCAGGTTTGTATCTCTTATATGCCTCGATTGCAGTTCTTGCCTCTGGGTAGATGCCAGATTCGACTTGTGCTAGTGCTTTCTTAGAAAGGCAAATCAAGATTGCATAGCTTTCTCTTAATGCCTGTTCAATAGTTAATTCCCAATCCTGGCCAGGAAGGATATCCTGATCCCACCAGACTTCTTCACCTGCGTTTTTTAGATCATCCCTCAGTTTTGAAATACTTGCCCTATCGCCGTGGAAGTAGGAAAGAAAAACATGCTTATGTTTTTTTGCCATAAGGAAGCCTTCAAGGAGATCATCTTCTTGAATAAGTGAGAGACTAATTGTTTGAGACTCTTAATTAGAAGCAGTCTCATAAATATGCCAGACGGGGTGGACGCTTGGATTTTCCTGAGAAATACGCAGCCTCTAAACCTTTTCGGGTATTTATGAGACTGCTTCTAGCCAGCTTCTTACCAAAGCGGTCGCCAAAAAGATATTCTTATACATTATTCAGTGTCAATGTTTATATCCTAGCTGTAGAAGCGACTTGAAAGTAAAGTTTACTTGAGGAGTTGCCCAGGAACATTACAGAACATTAAATAGCGTATTGTTTATGGAATGAGTCTGAGAACCGGCATTATGTCGGTTCGTGTTTTTATGAGGCTGCTCGTTCAGCTTGGTCCTGTGACAGCTTCGATATCAACATACTCATCGCGCCCTCAACCGCGCATTTTACTGCTGAAACCGCTCTAAGGCTATACACATTTGCTCTCATCACGAGCTGCCATTCCCGCGGCAGTACGTCTTCTTGAAAGTATAGGTCAGCAGCCCACCAGACGCGCCGCACCGCGTACTGCTCTCGGGTCTCCACCACGCCAGCCAATACCTGTGCCGTCAGAGGCATTTTATGAAGCTTCTGCCGTAAAAGAGTGATGGCGCCTAAAGCTCGACCGACCACAGTCCTCGTCACCCGCACTGGGCGGCCGGGCGCCTCCTTGAGGCGCAGAGCTACAGTTCTCACGGCAGCGGCGTACTCGGCGTCACGTCTCTTCCAGTCCACAGCTGTTGTAGGCTGATTGCGCCTCTTCGGGGCAGGCGTATGTCTCTCCAGCCATTCGGAATCATTCTGCCGTAGCCACCCATATTCTCGCGGAAGTTTACGCCTCAACGCCTTCAGTGTGACCTCCCGCCGAGACTTCATTGCCAATAGCCATTTAGAGCGGCATCCACGTCGTTTCTTCTCACGCGCTGCTGAGACAGCATCCCCTTTGAGCTGAGTAGCGCGGGAGAGAGGCTTCAACTTCTTGTTAGAGCGGGAGAGTGATAGTTCCAGGCGGGCAGCGTGTCTGCGGACAGTCAGCGGATCGACGCCGAGCCTCCTCCCGATCTCACTAATGCTTAGCGATGAGTCTCGCCATAGCCGCTTCAATTCAGTCTCCCATGCCTGCCCGAAAGAGAGTATCCTCCCGACGCGGAACCTATCTTCTGGCGCGGAATCGGGGCCAGTACGGACGTATGCAAATCCGCACTCACAGCTAAATTTCCCCGCCGGCTTGCCATACCGAAGCCTGTCACCTAGCTGGCATTTCAGTATCACAGGCTGCCTGTAATGAGCGGCAGTAGGATTCAGACATGGCCACGGTCCCTTTCCGAAGGGGCCTGACTCATCCGACAGCCGGAAGAACTCTTCCGCGGTACAGCCGAGGAACTGGATGAGCAGTAGGTGATAAAGCGGGTGCTGTGCGTGCTTCGGAGAGCGTACCAGTTTCAGTAGCCAGTTGGTCTTCGTTTGGTCAGAGTAGGTGAGCTTGCAGTGGAAACGTTGTAGCAGGGTGATGGAGTAATGCCTCGTGAACTCGCTCATCAACTGGGGTACGTGGATGCAGCCGGTGTAAGTCGCCAGCCCACGGTCGGCCAAAAGTCTTAGGTAGTGGCTATGCAACCCACTGAGTTCTGATCCCGTAATAGGGTGTTCGAGCAGCCATGCCACGTCACGTGCGACCTGTAACAGTGCCTGATGGTCGCGGTCCGAAGGATCAATTGGACGCTGTGGCAGCGCTCTCACCGCTTCGTCGGCTGCGATGAATTGCAAGTTGTCCCTGCCCGCCCGGCGGCTTACGCCACTCTCTTCGAGAAACATTCTGTGAATCGGGCAAAGCCCTACCCCCGATACTTGATGGGTGCGGTGCCAATAAGCCTCCCTAAACCGCCGCTCATCCTCCCGGACGCATACAGGGCAGTATCTCAAGTATCGGGGTGTCGGAACGCGGCTGGCCATCATGCCAGAGCGCATACAGCCCGCTTGGCTGCGGCCGTCCCGCATGTCGGCTTTGATCTGTACGACGCGCTCGGGCGGGAGAAATGCGCTGAAGAAGGGAAGTATCGTGTGCCGGTTGATGAGACGCTCCGGCGTCAGTGACGAGCCGGCGGGCAGGGCGGCCGTGAGATGGCCGAGGTTGTTAGGGAAGTCAATCGTTGCCGTAGCATACCTTGTCCCGAACAGCTCTTCGGGCACCGCTTTAGCATTCGAATACCCGACGCGGGCGCTGAACCTCGCGCACACACTGTAGAGCAGTTCATCCGGATGTGGTGCGGGGAAATGCCCGAGCCCCATTACGGCACCCTCTTTGATTAAGCCGCCTTGATTTCTTGGACATCCCCGGCGCTACGCAGCGACTCTATTTCCGCATTGATGACCGCCCTGATCTCCGGCCTGTGTGTGGTGGACATCGTCATCCCCGCGCGCTTCGCTAAAGCTGAGATGCTTGGGACTATGCCTTCATGCCGGTAACAATTTGCTGCCCGCCGTACGCTGCGGATGGCGAAAGCTGTATGTGTCTCCACTAGTTCTGACAGCGCCTGAACGGTAAGGGGCAGCTTGGATGTCAGCCTCTTATTACTGATTAAAGACGTCTTGTCCAGATGATGTCCGATTAGGTTTACGGTCATCCTCACCGGCCGCCCGGCACCCGCTGTAATTTGCGCAGCCGCGCGGCGCACCTCTTCGGCCAGTAGAGCATCGCGCTTACCCCAATCCACCTTCCGGTTTGAGCCGACCCTTTTAAACAGCGGGGGTTGGTGAGCATCGAGCCATTCTTTATCATTCCTGTAGAGCCAATTGTATGCCCGCGGGGCTAACTGCTTGTCTATTCTGCTGCGTGTGGCGGAAGGATTCTTCCTGACAACCTTTAGCAGCTCCCTCCTGTAGCGATCCCTGAGCAAGCGTCTCCACGGAGAGAAGCCTTTGTTCTTCTTCCGATGTGACTTGCTTGGGTATCTCTTTATTCCGGCTCGTGCGATCTTGTTCCCAGGCCCTTTACGCGGGAATTCAAGCCCGAGCAGGACAGCTTGGTATTTGACCGTGTTGTGAGCGACACCGAGTAAGGAGGCCATCTTATGAATGCTGAGTGTCAGGTCGCCCCAAAGTTTCCTCAATCGATCTTTCCAAACGTTGCCGTACTTCTTAATGGAGTCGAATCTGAAAATGTCTGATGGGGACTTGTCCCTCCCCTTCCTCCTATAAGTAAACCCACAGGCGCACGTGAAGACGCCGATTTCAAAAGTCCTTTTCTCCCAGTGCTTGACGATGTGACAGCTTGTTATGACTAGCTTTCTGTACCATCGACAGGTTTGGTTCAGGCAGGGCCACGGCCCCGAACCAAAAAGTTTCTTGCTCTGCTGAGAGTTTGGGGATTTGGGTGAGTTTCCGGAGGTAATAGCAGGCGAAACATTCTGATCGCGTGTGGCGTTTCGGGTGGGGCCTCGCAGTCGGAGGAAATCGGTTGGGGCCAATAAGGAAGCGATAAAGGCGGCTTCGCTGCTATCTGTGTCGCCGATTCGGAAAAATGTTCCTGGTGTATGGCCGAGTAGCCCCATCAGCAGCAAATGCCGGAGGGGGTGATTGGCTTTTCCCATCCTGAGTTCTTTTATTAACCTGAATGGCCAGCTGTATTCCTTACCGTCTTCGAAGTCGCACTGGATGGCAGTTAGAAAGGACTGCGGGTAAGCCTTCCTGACCGCTTTCGCCAGTCTGGCGGCGTGAACGAACCTGCCTTGGTGTGCCAGACCCTTTGCACTTAGCGCTTGTAAGTAATAGCTATGGAGGGTGTCATAACCGGGGGCCAAGCCGCGCTGATTAAGAATCCATCCGGCGCTCTGGGAGATGAACAGCAAACATCGATGATGAGAGTCCGATAGGTCCAGTAACCTTGCATCAGCGCGTAAGTTTGCCTGTTCAGCAGAGACGTATGCATAGGAGTTAGACCTGTTACGCGCTCGCACTTCACTATCTTCAAGAAAGGTTTTATGTGTGGGGCAGGAGAGAACGCCCGGAGATTGATGGAGTCGATGCCAGTAACACTCTTTGAACTTCTGATGGTCGGCTTCTACACAGAGGGGGCAAAATCTTAGAAAGTCAGGAGGGCGGATAGTGCTTGGAGTAATTGATGCGACCGTGTGAACGACGTCACCGCCTGCTCCTTTCATTTCCTTCCTAAGCCTGTCGACATTACGTTTCTTTAAGAAAGGGCTGTAAAAAGGGAGCAGCGTCCGCTCATCAATCAATCTATCTACATGGAGTAAGTGGCCTGCCGGTAAATTCTCGATGAGATAACCAAGACGGCTGGGAAGGTCAATTGATGCGGTCGAAGCCTTCACGCCGAACAGCTCTAAACTAACCGCACCCTTATCCCGGTATCTAACGCGGTCACCGTAACGCGCGCATAGGCTGTAAAGTAGTTCATCCGGGTAGGGCATTGGGAGGTGAGAAATCACGGGTCTTTATCCATCGAATTCGCAGGCTGGGGGACTTGAAGATGAACACTACCAATGAAGATGTCAGATGAACTCATCAGTTGAACCGAAAGGGCTATCATGGCTGGGAGTCCGTCCGCCAAAGCTGTCTCCTTCTGGTTGGATGGGCAAAGAAGTTCGAAAATCGCCAGGCTCAAAAGTTTCTTTGCTGACCTTAACCTCGTGGTTTTTACCAGACTTAATTGAGGCAGGTTTCTTATCCTTCAGGGGAGGTGCTTTCAGCTCGGATCCACCATTACTATCTTTCAGGGGGGCTTCACCTTTACCCCGCTTGTCTGCGGCTGTTTTTGGCCGCCGCCATGATGATTGATCTAAGTCGGAAACGGCGCGGGGGGAGCGTCTACTCGATTGTTCTTGGCCGCGTTGGTTTAGCGCGTAATCAACAAAATGCTGATTGTCCTCAACTACGGAGCTAATGACACTCTTTGTCAGGTCCTCAACGCCGCTGGTAATAGCGCGGCGCTGAGCAAGAAAGAAAATGGTCACGATGAGCGCGGTGATTCCTTTTGATTCCTTGTATAGCTCTCGAATCACCGACTCCTCAAGCAGATTGGAAGTTAAGGGATGGGACTTTCTAAGATACCAATATTTCCACATCGCCCGAATGAGAACCGGCAATGAAAGTTGTTCCCCAACCACCTTTCGGAGGCGTTTAGGGAACAACTTTATTGTTTGGGGAAGGACTTTATTGTTTAGGGAACAACTTTATTTGTCGCGAACACAATCCCGGCTTCTTAGAACAGCTCGAACTTGATGGTCAGGTACTTCTTGGGGTTCTGGCGGAAGTCGTAGATGAGTTTGACGGTCTCGGAGGAGAGCTGGTTGACGTTGTTGTAGAGCTGCTCGTCGGTGAGCAGTTTGCCGGCGGTGCCTTCGCCGCGCTGGACTCCGGCGACGACGTTGTCGATGCGCTCGGCGGCGGTGTTGAAGCGGGCGATGGCGGCGCGGGCGTCGTTGTAAATCGCCTCGTCGGTGAGGAGCTTGCCCATGGTGCCGCGCCCCTGGCGGAGGTCGTCCACGACGAGGTTGATGTTATCGACCGAGCGGTTGAGGCGGGCGATGGCCGTGCGCGCGTCGTTGTAGAGCGCCTCGTCGGTCAGCAGCCGGCCGGCCGTGCCGCGGCCCTGGTTGAGGTTGTCGGCGATCTGCTGGAGCGAGAGGCTGACCTCGTTCAGGTTGTTGTAGAGCGCCGGGTCGTTGACGAAGCGGCCGGCCGAGCCCTGCCCGGACTGGATCTGGCGGACGAGCTCGTTCACGTCGCGCATGGTCGAGTTGAGGTTGTTGTAGAACGCCTCGTTGTTGACGAACTGGCCGATGGTGCCCTGGCCCTGGTTGATCTTCGAGGAGATGTCGGTGAACTCCTTGGAGAGCTGGTTGAGCTGATCCATGAGGCGCGTGCCCGACTGCGTGAGCGCCTGCACGGTGCCGCCCTCGTCGCCGGGCGGGATGAGGTCGCCGTCGCGGATCTGCTCGGCGGTGGCCGAGCCGGGCGTGAGGTTGATGACCTTCTCGGCGCCGAGGATCGAGGGCGAGGAGAGCAGCGCGGCCGAGTCCTTGCGGATGAGGTCGGTGGCGGGCCGCCCGTCGATCTCGCTGTCGATGGAGAAGGTGGCCTCGACCTTCTCCTGCGGGTTGGCGGAGGGCGGGAGCAGCCGCACGTCGTCCACCTTGCCGATGCGGACGCCCGCCAGGCGCACCTCGGAGCCGCGCCGGAGCCCGTCGCCGTTCGAGAAGCGCGCGCGCAGGTGGAGCTTGCGCGAGAAGGGCGAGATGTCGCCCGACGCGTTCAGGATGAGGAAGATGAGCACCCCGATGGCGACCACCACCAGCAGCCCCACCCTCACCTCACGGATTCCGACGCGCTTCCTGGCTGTAGGCATATTCGCTAAGTGACGAGTGACAGGTGACAGGTGACAAGTAAAGACGGTTGGCCTTTTAACTTGTCACTTGTCACCTGTCACTCGTCACTTCTCCTTTCAGTGTCCGCGGATGAACCGCTGGATGTAGGCGTCTTCGTTGCGGTGGAGCGCCTCGTCGGTGCCCTCGAAGATGATCTTGCCGCCGCGCAGCATGAGCACCTTGGTGTTGGTCAGGCAGAGGCGCTGCCCCTCCTGCTCGAAGACGATCTCGCCGTCGTCGTTGACGACCGCGTACTCGCTCGTCAGGTACTTGACGTTGTTCATCTCGTGCGTGACGAAGATGGAGGAGACGTCTTCGAGGTCGCGGAGCTTGATGGCCAGCTCGCAGATGGTGCGCGCCGTCGGCGGGTCGAGGCCCGCGGTCGGCTCGTCGAACATGACGATCTTCGGGCCGCCGACCAGCGCGCGCGCGATGCCGACGCGCCGCCGCATGCCGCCCGACAGCTCGATCGGCATCTTGTCGATGGCGTCTTCGAGGTTGACGAAGCGGAGCATCCGCCTGACCTCCTGCTCGACCTCCTCCTCAGGCACGCCCTGCTCGTGCAGGCGGTAGGCGACGTTGTCGTAGACCGAGAGCGAGTCGAAGAGCGCCCCCTCCTGGAAGACCATCCCCATCTTCTTGCGCACCGACATCATCTGCGCCTCCGTGTAGTCGGTGATGTCCTCGCCGTCCACGAGGACGCGGCCCGAGTCGGGCTTGAGCAGGCCGAGGATGAGCTTGATGGTCGTGGACTTGCCGCCGCCCGAGCCGCCGAGGATGACCTTCGTCTCGCCCCTGTTGACCTTGAAGCTGAGGCCGTCGAGGATGACCTTGTCGTCGAACGAGAGCGTCACGTCCTGGAACTCGATGGCGGGCGTGGCGCGGCCGCGGTCGTCCACCTCCGCGAAGGTAGATTCGGACGCGGCCGCGCTCACGCCGCCGCCCGCCGCCGGCTCCCGCTCCCGCTCCTCAACGTCCGCTGAAGGCATAAAAGTGTTCGCCGGCGCTCAACTGGTCGGCAGGCCGAAGACGAGCTGGAGCCCCCGCGTGATGAAGTAGTCGGCGACGATAATCAGGATCGAGGTCGCGACCACGGCCGAGGTCGTCGAGCGCCCCACCCCGACCGTCCCGCCCTCCGTGTTCAGGCCCTTGTGGCACGCGATGGTGCCGATGATGAGCGCGAAGGCCGCGGTCTTGACGAAGCCGCCGATGATGTCGTCGGTCGAGAGCCCGTCCCAGACCGCGGCCATGAAAGAGCTCGAGTTGATCCCGAAGAACTGCGTCGAGACCACCCAGCCGCCGCCGATGCCGATGGCGTCGGCGATGAGCGTCAGAAGCGGCAGCGTGACGAGCAGCGCCACCAGGCGCGGCGCGACCAGCTTGCGCACCGGGTCTGTGCCGAGCGCGCGCATGGCGTCGATCTGCTGCGAGACGACCATCGAGCCCAGCTCGGCCGCGATGGCCGAGGCCACGCGCCCCGCCACCATCAGTCCCGAGAGCACCGGCCCCAGCTCGCGCACGAGCGCGGTGGCCACGAGCCTGCCGGTCTGATCCTGCGCGCCGTAATATTTTAGCGTGGGATAGGTTTGCAGCGCGAGCACGCCGCCGGTGAAGAAGCCCGTCAGGAGGATGATGGTCAAGGAGCCGACGCCGATCACGTCCATCTGCGTGATCATCTCGGGGACGTAGGTCGGGCGGCGGAAGAGCCGGCCCGCGGCGCGCACCGCGAGCAGGGTGGTCTCCTGAATCTCAAGCAGGGCGCGCAGGGCGAAATTCATGTGTGCAAAAGGAGCCGGGTAACCTTCGCGCAGGGAGATGTGCCGAACGACGCCGCCCTGACCTGCCGCGCCGCCCCGGTGAACAGTCCGCGGCGGCGCCGGGCGTAGCCCATAAAGTGCTGTGTACTTTCGGTCAGAAGCTAGCGGACTTATGATGTGCGGAAAGTAGCGGGGGCGTCAAGCAGGAAAGTAGGCAGTAGGCAGATGGCAGTAGGCAGCAGGAAGAATTTTAGATTTTAGATTTTAGATTTGTGATTGAAGACGAGAGCCGCACCGGCCTTGAATCGCAAATCAAAAAATCTGAAATCGCAAATCTCCTTAACTGCCTACTGCCATCTGCCCACTGCCTACTGATTTCTACGCCGCAGGGCGCGGTTCATGCGCCTCTGCAACATCTGGCGGCGCTGCGCCTCCTGGCGGAGACTGCGGAAGAGTCGGAGCTGCTCGGGCGTGAGCACGCGGCGGACTTGCAGCTCGGTCAAGGCGCGGTGGTGCGCGAGCAGGTTTTGCAGGACGGCCAGCTCGCGCGCGCGCTGCTCGACGAGCGCCTCGTCGGCCGCGTCGGCGTAGATGGCCTCGTCGAGCGCGCGGCGCGCGAGGCGCAGGCGACGCGCGAGGTCGCGCTGCCCTGGCTCGCGCTGCCGGCGAATCTCGCGCAACTGCCGGCGCTGCTCGGGCGTCAGGCTCAGGCGTTGCATCAGGTTGAGTGCGAGCGCGGGGTTCTGTGGCGAAGCCTGCTGCTGCGCCTCCGGCTCCTCCTGCTCCTGCGCCCCGGCCGAGGCGCAGAGAGGGAACAGGAGGAGGGCGAGACCGAAGAGGGCGAGACGGCCCGCGGTGAAGAAGTTTTTAAGCGCGCTTCTCATCAACTGTCTCGAAGCCTCTAGTAGCTGCCGCCCAGAAGGTCGGACAGGCGGGGCAGGTTGTCATCTGCGGCCAGCATCTCGTCGCCGCGAGTGCCCGCGTGCGTCGGGCGCTTGCGGCGTTGCGGGGGGGCGTGGGCGGGCCTCTTCTCCACGACGTTGATGACCTGCCCCCGCGCCTGCTTCTTCAACCGCGCTTCAGTCTCGGCCGCCGCCTGCTCCTTCGCTTGCGCGACCTGCCGCGCGACAAGTGCGTTGACCTGCTCGTCCGTGTAGCCGCCCGGAACAGGAACCTCGACGCGTTCCTTCACCACCCTTTCGGTGACGCCCGCGCGGAAGGCGAGGCCGTCTGCGTCCCAGCGAATCTCCGCGCGCGTGAGCGTTAAAGCGATGAGCGCGCAGACGGCGAGCGTCGCGGCGAAAGCCCCCGCGCGCAGCCACAAAGGTGAGAGCGAGAAGAACTCGCGCAGCGCGGCGCGAGCCGAGCGTATGCGGGGCGCTGCGGGAAGAGCCTGCGCGGCGGGCGCGAGCGCCTCCTGTATGTTCAGAGAGGGGACTGTGCCGAGCGCCTCGGCGCGCCAGGCGGCGAGACCCTCGCGCACGCCGCCGAGCGCCGCAAGCTCTTCGCGGCAGATGGCGCACGCGTCGAGGTGTCCGCGGAAGAGTGCGGCCTCCTCCTTCGTCGTCTCGCCGTAGAGGTACGCGACCAACTCTTCGCCGCGTCCGCAGCCACGCGGCTTTCCGGCCGCTTCGTTCTTCTCACTCATCTCGGGGCTCCCTCCAACTGAAACCTCTCCAACTTCAAACGCAACTGCTTGAGCGCCGTGTAGAGGCGGCTCTTGACCGTGCTCAGGGGAATCTGGAGCGCGTCGGCGATCTCCTGAAACGTCAGCTCCTCGAACTCCTTCATCAGGACGACCTCGCGCAGCTCCTGCGGGAGCGAATCCACGGCGCGGCGGACGGCCTCGGCGCGCTGCTTCGACTCGGACGCGTGCGCGGGCGAGGCTTCGCGGCCGGTCGAGATGAACTGCTCGCGCCCCGCCTCGACCTCCTCATCCAAAGCGGTCTCCGCGCGGACGCGGGCGCGGCGCTGGCGCGTGATGCACTGGTTGACCGCGATGCGGTGGAGCCAGGAGGAGACCTGCGCCTCGCCGCGGAAGCGCGGGAGGTTGCGGTAGGCGTTGATGAAAGTCTCCTGCGTGGCGTCGCGCGCCTCCTCGACGCTGCCCGTGATGCCGTAGGCCAGCGCGTAAATCTTGCGCTCCCAGCGGCGCACGACCTCGCCGAAGGCGTCGCCGTCCCCGGCCAGCGCGCGCTCCACCAACTGCTCGTCGGTCGTCAAAGTCACCCCAACAAACGGCACGAGCCTCGAAACCCCCGAGCGCCTGGGCTAAAGCGGCGCGCTCGAAAGCTTTGACGCCCCGCAAAGTCCCAAAGTCTGGAAAGTTTAAGGCCGATTTCCTGATGAAAATCGCAAGGTTAAACTGCGGCCAAACATTGACAACGCTCGGCCGCGGTTCGTACTATGGATTCTGGCCGGCGGCCTTCGGGTCAGAACCGCCGGTAGCTTTCCGTCCGAACGTCGGCACGCCTGATTCTATCCTTTCGGTCGAAAAAAATTCTCCTGCATGTTGGAAAAACTTCCGCGCGTACGGCTGCTCTACATCGTTCTCGGGACGCTGCTCGTCGTCGGGCTCCTCCCGCTCGGGATGGCGGGTTGGATGCTCTCGGGTCGGAGCGCGGACGAGTTGCGCTCGGTCGAGGGTCGCTACCAAGCGCAGCTCGTGCAGGACAAGGCGCGGCAGATCGAGCTGTACGGGCAGCGCTACCGAGAGGTCGTGACGGGGCTGGCGCGCGCCTTCGAGCTGACGGGCGGCGTCGGCGTCCTGGGTCAGACCGGCAGCGACGAGCGGCTGCAAAAAGCGGTCGAGGCCGACCGCAACCTCGACGCCTTAGCCATCATGCCGGTCGCGGGCACGCCGCACGTCGCGTACAAGCCGGACGCCATCACGCGCGAGGAGGTCAACGCGCGCCTCAACGCCTCGCTCGCGGACATGGCCGAGCCCGGCGTGCGCATCAGCGGGCCGCACCTCATCCGTTCGAGCCAGGAGATGGCCCTGACCATCGCCGCGCCCGTCATGGGCGGCCCCGCAGGGGGCGAGGTCATCGCGGCCGTCGTCGCCGTCATCTCTTTCCAAGAGGTCTTCGCCTCCGTCCAGCAGCCCGCCTCTCTGACGGAGAAGGAGCTGCTCGAACGCGGGATGCCCGTCATCTTCGTCGTCAACTCGGACGGCCGGGCGGTCGCGCACCCGGACGCGCGCGTCGCCTACGCCGAGCGCTCGATGATGGACCTGAAGGTCGTGCAGGAGTGGACGGTGACGGGGCGGCAGGTGAAGTCGGCGCTCGCCCCCTTCAAGGCCGAGCGCGAGGGCGTGGAGGTCTTGATGCTCGGGGCGTACTCCACCGCGCGGCTCGACGAGCAGACGCCGCTCGGCGTCATCGCCATCCAGGACGAGCACGCGGCCTTGCAGTCGGTGACGGACATGCGTCGGCAGACGTTCTACATCAGCATGCTCGCGGCCTTCTTCGCCCTGCTCATCGGCTTCGTCTTCGCCAAGCAGCTCACGCACCCGGTCAGGGAACTCGCGGCGGGCGCGCACCGCATCGCGGGCGGAGACTTCTCGCAGCGCATCAAGGTGCGGAGCAAGACGGAACTGGGCGACCTCGGCGAGTCCTTCAACCTGATGACCGACCAGCTCCAGCAGTACATCGAAGACCTGCAACACTCGGCCGAGGAGAACCGGCAGCTCTTCATCGGCACGGTCAAGGCGCTCGCGGCCGCCATCGACGGCAAAGACCCTTACACGCGCGGCCACTCGGAGCGCGTCGCGCGCTTCTCGCTCGCCATCGGCGAGAGTTTGGGCCTGCCCGACGACGAGATGGAGAAGCTGCGCATCAGCGCCCTGCTCCACGACGTGGGCAAGATCGCCATCGAGGACAGCATCCTGAAGAAGCCCGCCGCGCTCACCGACGAGGAGTTCGAGATCATGAAGGGGCACCCGCAGAAGGGCTTCAAGATCATGTCGCAGATTCCCGCGATGAAGGACTTCCTGCCCGGCATGTACATGCACCACGAGATGATGGACGGCCGGGGCTACCCGCAGGGCCTCAAGGGCGACCAGATACCGATGCAGGCGCGCATCGTCTCGGTCGCCGACACCTTCGACGCGATGACGACCGACCGCCCGTACCAGAAAGGGATGAGTTTGGAGGACGCCATCGAGCGCATCAAGACCTTCGTCGGCACGCGCTACGACCCGAAGGTCGTGGACGCGCTCGTCGCCGCCTGCGACTCGGGCCAGATCACGCCCGGCCGCGTCCGCCTCTCGCAGCGCGCGAAAGACCTCGCCGCGGGCAAGACGCTCGTCCCCGCGCTCCGCGCGCGCCCCGTCCCCGCGGGCGAACAGGCCCCCGCCGCGTGACCCCGGGACTGTGGCTCGAAACCTGAAAGACCGTCCGCCTCCATTCAAAACGACGATGAGAAACCTACTGAAGAACACGGCCGCGCTCCTCCTTCTGCTCGCACTCGTCCCGGCCGCGCGTGCGCAGACGCCGGGCGCGGGGGCGAAGGTGCGGGGCGAAGTTGACGAGGTCGAACAACTGCTCCTGCGCAACGTGCTGGCGCAGGGCGGCGTCAACCTCGTAAAGCTCAGGTCGCGCGTCGTGCGCGGGCGCGTGGAGTTGTCAACGTCGCCCGCCGCCGGCAGCTTCGAGTCGTACGAGAAGGCCCCGGGCATGGAGATGAGCATCATCAACACCCCGACGGGTCAGTTCATCTCGGCGACGGACGGAGTCAGCCACTGGCGGCAGGCCCCGTGGGGCGCGACGACGACGACCGTCGGGCTCAGCGCCGGCGAAAACCTTTTGAAGGAGGCCGCGAAGGTCAAGGGCGACTTCAAGCTTCGGAACGCCTTCGCCTCGGCGCGGCTGAGGGGTCGCACGCAGTTGGACGGGCGCGAGGTGCTCGTGCTCGCCGCCACGCCGAGGGGGGGCAAGCCCTTCCTCATGTACTTCGACGCCGAGACCTACCTGCTGCGCAAGCAGGAGCCCGACCGCGCGGCCGGGGGGTGGGACAAGGAGCCCCTGAGGGCGATCCACATTGACGGCTACAAGACCGTCGAGGGCGTGAAGGTTCCTTCGCTCTTCCGCGTCGTCACCACGCAGTTCACGCTCACCTTCCGCGTGACGGAGGTCAAGCACAACGTCAGCATCGACGACAGACTCTTCAGAAACCCCGAAGGGAACTGAAGGCAAGCAGAACGTCATCATCCCGGCCGGCTGCCGCGGGGCGCTTTTGTCGCCCCGCGGCAGTTACGTTTATAATCGGCCTTTTCAGAAACGGCGGAAATTTATCAGCTAAGGTCACCATCCGACACATGGCATTCTGGAGACGCAAGAAAGAAGACCGCTACATCACGCTCGGCCTCAACCAGCCTTCGGCGGAGGCGGAGCAGGCGGCGACCGAAGCAGGGCTCGAACCGCCCGCGGGCGCAGACGCCGCCGCGCGGGCGCGCGAGCCCTTCGCGGTCCCGCCCGCCGTCGAGCCCGTGCCGACCGGCGCCCCGCCCGCGCCCCAGCCCGCGGCCGAGTCCGGCCTGACCGACACGCGCGAACGGGAAGTCATCGAGACGCCGCGGCCCGCGTCGGCGCCGAAGCCCGTCGAGGCCGGCCAGCGCGAACAGCAGACCGCGCCGCGGCCCGCCCAGCCCGCCCAGGAGAGGCCCGCGCCCGCGCGCACGACCGCCTTCTCCTCCTCTTCGATCCTCGGCCTCAACCGCACGGACGAGGAGCTGCGGGCGGAGATCGAAGCGTTAGAGCAGACCTACGCCGCGCGCTTCACGCGCGCCATCGCCGCCACGCGCGAATCCCTGTCGGAGAAGATCGACTCGGTCTTCGAGAACCGCAAGCAGATCGACGCGCAACTCCTGGACGAGTTGGAAGAGGCGCTCATCGCCGCCGACCTCGGCGTCACGACCACGCTCGAAATCCTCGACAAGGTCAGGCGCGGCATCTCGCGCAAGGAGATCGGCGACATCGACGCGCTCAAGGCCGCGCTCAAGTCGGAGCTGCTCCACATCCTCCGCGACTCGGAGCGCAAGGGCGTGGCGAGCGAGGAGAGCGTGGACGAGTCCGTCACGCCCTACGTCATCATGGTCGTCGGCGTCAACGGCGTGGGTAAGACGACGACCATCGGCAAGCTCGCGCAGCGCATCAAGGCCGAAGGCAACGACGTGCTCATCTGCGCCGCCGACACCTTCCGCGCCGCCGCCTCCGACCAGCTCGCCATCTGGGCCGAGCGCACGGGCGTCCCGCTCATCCAGCAGAAGTCGGGCACAGACCCGGCGGCCGTCCTCTTCGACGCGCTCAAGGCGGCGAAGGCGCGCAAGTCCGACGTGCTCATCGTGGACACGGCCGGCCGCCTGCACAACAAGTCGAACCTGATGGCCGAACTCGAAAAGATGAAGCGCGTGGCGGGGCGCGAGGTCGAGGGCGCGCCGCACGAGACTTTGCTCGTCATGGACGCCGTGACGGGGCAGAACGGGCTCGAACAGGCGCGGCAGTTTTTGAAGACGGCGAACGTGACCGGCATCGTCCTGACGAAGCTCGACGGCACGGCCAAGGGGGGCATCGCCGTCGCCATCTCGAAGGAGCTGGGCCTGCCCATCCGCTACGCGGGCATCGGCGAGCGCGTGGACGACCTCGTCGTCTTCGACCCCGAGCAGTACGTCAACGGCCTCTTCGCATAAAGTTCTTGACCGCTCTCTCCAACTCTCAGACTTCCGACTTCGACGAGCGCATGATGTCGCGGGCGCTACACCTGGCCGCGCGCGGGGCGGGGCAGGTGAGCCCGGGGCCGCTCGTCGGCTGCGTCGTCGTTGACGGCCGCGGCGAGGTCGTCGGCGAGGGCTTCTACCTGTACGAGGGGGTGAAGCACGCCGAGACGTTGGCGCTCGAACAGGCGGGCGCGCGCGCGCGGGGCGCGACCGCCTACGTCACGCTCGAACCGCACGCGCACACGGGGCGGACGCCGCCCTGCACCGAGGCGCTCGTCCGCGCCGGCATAGCGCGCGTCGTCGCCACGGGCGAAGACCCGAACCCGCTCGTCTCCGGCCGGGGGTTCAGGGAGCTGCGCGCGGCCGGCGTCGAAGTGACGGCCGGCGTGCTCGCCGCAGAGGCCGAGCGGCTCAACGAGAAGTACAACCACTCGATCAGGCGCGGCCGCCCGTTCGTCCACCTGAAGCTCGCGTGCTCGCTCGACGGCCGCATCGCCACGAGCACGGGCCACGCGCGCTGGATCAGCGGAGGAGAGTCGCGCGCGCGCGCGCACCGCCTGCGGCACGAGTACGACGCCATCCTCGTCGGCTCCGGCACGGCCTTAAAGGACGACCCGCTGCTCACAGACCGCAGCGGCCTCGCGCGCCGCCGCCCGCTCCTCCGGGTCGTCCTCGACGAACGCCTCGGCCTCGGCCCGCAATCACAACTCGCACAGACCGCGCGCGAGGCTCCGGTCTTAATCTTCGCCTCCGGGAAGGCCGACGCGCACAGGGTCTCAGGGCTTGAGGCGTGCGGCGTCGAAATTTTAAGGACGGACGCGGGCGGGCGCGACCTCGGGGCCGTGCTGGAAGAGCTGCGCCGCCGGGAGGTTCAAAGCCTCATCATCGAAGGCGGCGCGGGCGTGGCCGGAGCCTTCCTGCGCGCGGGGCTGGTGGACAAGGCGAGCTTCTTCATCGCCCCGCTCATCCTCGGCTCAGACGCGCTCGGGGCCGTCTCCGGCGCGGGCCCGCTCACCGTCCCCGAAGCCGCGCGCCTCCGCGACGTCGAGACGCGCCGCCACGGCGACGACGTGGAAGTAACAGGCTATCTTTGAATCTCCCAAGGGCGAAGAAGAGGCTGGGGCAGAACTTCCTGGTTGATGAGTCGTACGCGCGGCGCATCGTCGGGGCGCTCGGGGTGCGCGCGGGCGAGACGTTGGTGGAGGTGGGGCCGGGGCGCGGGGCTCTGACGGCGCTGTTGTTGGAGGCGGGCGCGCGCGTGGTCGCCGTCGAACTCGACCGCGAACTGGTGCCGGTTCTGCTCGGGCGCTTCGGCGGGCGTGAAGACTTTAAGCTGGTCGAGGCCGATGCGCTCGGAGTCGATTTCTGCGCGGCCGTCGAGCCCGCCGCGTCGGCGCGCGTCGTCGCGAACCTGCCTTACAACATCTCGACGGCCATCCTCCAACGCCTCGTCGAACAGCGGCGCTGCGTGCCCGAGATGGTCTTGATGCTTCAGCGCGAGGTCGTCGAGCGGATCACGGCGCCGCCGGGCTCGGCCGAGCGCGGCTACCTGACCGTGCTGGTCGAAGCCTTCTGCGAGTCGGAGGCGCTCTTCGACGTGCCGCCCGGGGCCTTCCGCCCCGTGCCGAAGGTCTGGAGCACGGTCGCGCGTCTGCGCGCGCGGGCAGGCGCGGCAGGGGACTTTGACGAAAGGTTGTTCCTGCGTCTCGCCGGCGCTGGCTTCGCGCAGAAGCGGAAGACCATCCTCAACAACCTGCGCTCGGCCCCCGAAGACCTGCGGGCCATCGTCGAACAGGCGGGCGGCGCGGCGGCGGCGCTCGAAGCCGCGGGCGTCAGTCCGCAGCGGCGCGCGGAGGCGCTGACGCTCGAAGAGTGGGCCGGCCTGACGAAGACTTTAAGCCGGGGCGGGCGCTAGCCGGAGAGGTGTGCCGGGGGCTTGTGCTATACTGGCCGTCTTCGCCCCCTCTTAATATTTGCGGCGGACGGCCCTGGGCCTACGTCTTATTGGAGATAAGTGTAACAAGTGAGTAACGTAATCGAAGTGATGCCCCTCGGCGGAGTCGGCGAGTTCGGCTGCAACTGCATGGCCGTGCGCTACGGCGAGGACATGATCCTCGTTGACACCGGCATGGGTTTCCCCCAGGAGACCGCCTACGGCGTGGACGTGGAAGTCCCCGACTTCGACTTCCTCGAAGAGTACCGGGACAACATCGTCGCCGTCGTCATCACGCACGGCCACGAAGACCACATCGGCGCCGTCCCCTACGTCCTGAAGAAGTTCAACGTGCCGCTCTACGCGTCGCACTTCACGATGGGGCTCATCGAGTCGAAGCTCGAAGAGCACGACATCCTCGGCGACGTGCTGCTGCACCGCGTCGAGCCGCGCGACCGGGTGGAGATCGGCGAGTTCGAGGTCGAGTTCATACGCGTCTCGCACTCGCTCATCGACTGCTTCGCGCTCGCCATCAACACGCCCGTCGGCACAATCATCCACACCGGCGACTACAAGGTGGACGAGACGCCCGTCATCGGCGAGCCCATCGACCTGCGCACCCTGCGCCGCTACGGACAGGAGGGCGTGCTCGCCCTGACCTCGGATTCGACGAACGCGACCGTCCCCGGCCGCACGCCTTCGGAGCGCGCCGTCATCCCCGACTTCGAGGAGATCTTCTCCGAGGCCGAGGGGCGTATCTTCGTCGCCACCTTCGCTTCGTCAATCCACCGCTTGCAGATCGTCATCGACGTGGCGCAGCAGTTCGACCGCAAGGTCTGCGTGCTCGGCCGCTCGATGATTAAGAACGTCGAGATCGCCGAGCGGCTCGGCTACCTCGACCTGCACGAGGGGATGCTCGTCTCCTTGCAGCAGGCGAAGAAGCTGCCCGACGACGAGATCGTCTACCTCGTCACGGGCTCGCAGGGCGAGCCGCGCGCGGCGCTCTCGCAGCTCTCGAGCGGGTCGTACAAGGGGCTGACGATTTCGGAGGGCGACACGGTCGTCCTCTCCGCCCGCATCATCCCCGGCAACGAGCGCTCCATCTCGCGCCTCATCGGCGAAATCTACAAGCGCGGCGCGGCCATCATCGACGAGAAGCGGCGGCTCATCCACGTCTCGGGCCACGCCTCGCAGGAGGACATCCGCATCATGACCGAGGCCGTCCGGCCCGAGTTCGTCGTCCCCGTCCACGGCGAGTACCGGATGCTCTACCGCCACAAGGAGTTCCTCAAAAACCACTGCGACTTCCCCGAAGAGAACATCATCCTCATCGAGAACGGCGACGTGCTGGAGCTTGAGCCCGGCCGCGCGAAGGTCGTCGAGAAGCGCGAGGTCGGCCGCACCTTCATCGACGAGACCGGCTTCGAGGAGATCGACGGCGAGGTCGTCCGCGAGCGCCGCCAGCTCGCCTACGACGGCGTCGTCACGCCCGTCGTCACCATCGACGAGGAGTCGGGCGAACTCGAAGGCGAGCCGGAGGTCGTCGCCCGCGGCGTGCTCGGGCTGGACGGCAACGGCAACGCCGCGACCCTGCTGAACGACATGCGCCGCGTCGTCACCGCGGCGGTCGAGTCCGCCTCGCGCGACGAGCGCCGCGACGCCTCCATCCTGAAGGAGCGCGTGCGCCTCGAACTCAAGCGCTACATCCAGAAGCAGACCGGCGCGAAGCCCGTCATCCTCCCCGTCGTGGTTCAAATCTGAAAAGCAGTAGACAGTAGTCAGTAGACAGTAGCGCTCCGCGCCGCGGCCGCTGACGATAAAACCGAAGGCCCCGACCGTAAAAGTTTTTCTACTGACTACTGACTACTGTCTACTCCTCTTATGCCGGACGCCGCGGAGCTTCTTCACAACGCCAGGGTCGAGGTCGCGCCCGAGACCTACGTGCTGGTCGGCATGCGCCACGCCGACTGGGCGCGGCTGCTCGAAAGCCCGGAGCTGAGCCCGCGCCCCGAATCCAATTTCATGTTGCTGCGCGACCCCTTCGAGGTGACGCTGCTCGTCGAAGAGTCGGACTGGCGCGCGATGCGCCACGCCGCGCGCGACGCGCGAGTCGAGGCGGGCTTTCGCCTCGTGACGCTCGACGTGGAACTCGGCTGGGACGTGGTCGGCTTCCTCGCGCACGTCACGCGGATACTCGCCGACGCAGGCGTCCCCGTCGGCGCGCTCTCCGCCTTCTCGCGCGACCACCTTCTGATTAAGCAGGACGATTTAGGGAACGCGCTGCGCGTGCTCGGCGAGCACGTCGCGGAGCTTTGCTGAGACGTAATAGCGGTCAGAACCACCCGCTACCGCGGGTGGTTCTGACCGCTATTGCTCATGTCGCGAGTTGACCCATGAAGTACGACTGGAAAGAGAAAGTTGTCCTCATCACCGGGGCGTCGTCGGGGATAGGGCGGGCGCTGGCGTTGGAGTTGGGGAAGCGCGGCGCGCGCCTCGGGCTGACGGCGCGGCGGGGCGAGGAGCTTCTGCGCCTGAGCGACGAGATAGAGCGCGCGGGCGGCGAGGCGCTGGCGCTGCCGGCCGACGTGCGCGACCCGGAGGCGTTGAAGCGCGTGGCGGAGAGGGTGCGCGAGAGGTGGGGCCGGGTTGACGTGCTCGTCGCCAACGCGGGGATGAGCAGCACGACGGCCGGGACGCGGCTGAACGCGTCGGAGGTCGGCGACGTGATCTCGATAAACGTGCTCGGCGTCGTCAACAGCGTCGCGGCGGTGCTGCCCGGGATGCTCGAGCGCGGGGCGGGGCACCTCGTCGCCATCTCGAGCCTCGCCTCGTACCGCGGGATGCCGAAGTCCGGGGCCTACAGCGCGAGCAAGGCCGCCGTCTCGACCCTCTTCGAGAGCCTGCGCGTTGACCTGCGCCGGAGCGGCATCGACGTGACGACCATCCACCCCGGCTTCATCCGCACGCCGATGACCGCCGGGCGCAAGAAGAAGCTCCCCTTCCTGCTCGAACCCGACGACGCGGCCTGCCGCATCATCCGCGCCGTCGAGCGGCGCGCGCGCACCTACGCCTTCCCCTGGCAGCTCGCCTCCCTCGTCCGCGTCATCAGGCACATCCCCGGCCGGCTCTACGACCGGCTCGCCTCGAACACGAACTTCCGAGAGTAGTCAGTAGTCAGTAGACAGTAGCGCTCCGCGCCGCGGTCGCTGACGCTGCCACCCGGATGATTTATTAACGAATGGTTTGACTGCTGACTACCGGCTACCGGCTACCGACTACTGACTACTGTTCCTATGAACATCCTTCAGGCCATCATCCTCGGCATCGTGCAGGGGCTCACCGAGTTCATACCCGTCAGCTCGACGGCGCACTTAATCTTCGCGACGCGCGTGACCGGGCTGTCGCAGGCGCTCGCCGCCGAGCAGCAGACGGCCGTCATCGCCGTCATCCAGTTGGGGACGCTCGCGGCGGTCTTCGTCTACTTCGCGCGCGACATCTGGAACATCTCTTACGCCTTCGTGCGCGACCACCTGCTGCTGCTCCGCGGGCGCACGCCGCCGGGGATCGAGGGGAGCGGCTTCCTGGGCAGCCGCATGTCGCCCGACGCGAAGCTCGGCTGGCTGGTCTTCCTCGGCTCGCTCCCCATCGGCGTCGTCGGGCTCATCTTCAAGGACGAGATCGAGGGGGCGTTCACCAAGAACCTCTGGGTCATCGCGACGATGATGGTCGTCGTCGCCCTCCTCCTCCTCGTCGCCGAGAAGGTCGGGTCGCGGCGGCGCGACATGAAGGAGCTGGGCCTGGGCGACGCGGCGGCCGTCGGCTTCGCGCAGGTGCTCTCGCTCATCCCGGGCGCGAGCCGCTCGGGCTCGACCATCATGGGCGGCCTCTTCGCGGGCGAGACGCGCGAGACGGCCGCGCGCTTCTCCTTCCTGCTCTCCATCCCCGCGATTACGGCGAGCGGCCTGCTCGAATTAAGGGAAGCCGTCCACCTCCTGCCCGCGGGGAGCGCCGTGCCCCTCGCCGTCGCGACCGTGGTCTCCGGCGTGGTCGGCTACGCCTCCATCTGGTTCCTCCTGCGCTTCCTGCGCGAGCACTCGACCGGCGTCTTCATCGGCTACCGCGTCGTCGTCGGCGCGCTCATCCTGCTGCTGCTGTACGTCGGAGCCATCAACCCTTTGTGAGGCTCGCGCGCTGACGCCGCATCGGTTAAACTTGAGACGCCCCTTCTGCTTCGAGCAGCTAACCCCCGGCGGAACGGAAGGCGACGAGTTTCAATGAGCGACTCAACCAAGACCGACCCGCCCCCGCAGCGCCCGCGCAGCCCGCGCGTGCCGGTCAACTTCACCGTCGAGCTGGAGGGCGAGGGCGCCGACGGCCAGCCCTTCCAGGTCTCGGCCGAGGCCGTCCGCGTCAGCCGCGGCGGCGCCACCCTCGTCACGGAAATCCCCGCGCACGTCGGGCTGAAAGTCAGACTGACGCCCCCCTTCGGCCGCTCGCTCGACGCGGAGGTCAACGGCGTCTGGACTGACGACGCGGACGGCCGCCAGCACATCGGCGTCCGCCTCCTCGACCCCAACGGGTGGTTCGCCGAATGACGGGGACACTCGCCCGCCCGAAGAGCGTCGAGCGTCGCTGGGTCCCGCGCCGCGAGGCGTCGCAAGACCCCGCGCGGCTCGCCGCCTCGGCGGGCGTCTCCGAAGTGGTCGCCGCCGTCCTCGCCGCGCGCGGCGTCGAGACCGCGGAGGGCGCGCGCGCCCTCCTCAGCCCTTCGCTCGAACAACTGCACGACCCCTTCCTCATGCTCGGCATGCGCGAATCGGTCGGGCGCGTCCTGCGCGCGGTGGACGCGGGCGAGCGCATCCTCGTCTACGGCGACTACGACGTGGACGGGACGACGGGCACGGTCGTCCTGCGCCGCGCGCTCTCCTTCCTCGGCGCGCAGACCGGCTACCACGTCCCGCACCGCTTCACCGAGGGCTACGGCATCCGCCGCGACGTGCTCGAGAAGGCGAAGGGGGAGGGCTACTCGCTCGTCATCAGCGTGGACTGCGGCATCCGCGCCTTCGAGCCCCTTGAGTGGGCGCGTGAGAACGGCCTCGACGTTATCATCACCGACCACCACCTGCCCGACGCAGAGGAGGGCGCGCCGCCCGCCTACGCCGTGCTGAATCCGAACCAGAAGGCTTGCCCGTACCCCGACAAGAACCTCGCGGGCGTCGGCGTCGCCTTCAAGCTCGCGCACGCGCTCTTCCGCGAGCAGGGGCGCGAGAGTCAGGTCCCGGGCTTCCTCAAGGTCGTCGCCATCGGCACCGTCGCGGACGTGGCGCAGTTGACGGGCGAGAACCGCGCCATCGTCGCGCTCGGACTGGCCGACCTTCACCGGGCGACGAACCCGGGCCTGCGCGCCCTGATGGATGTCGCGGGCTGCGGCGACGGCACGGGGATGAGGGCCTTCGACGTGGGCTTCCGCCTCGGCCCGCGCATCAACGCCGCCGGCCGCATGGACGCCGCGCGCGCCGTCGTCGAGCTGTTCGAGGCGAAGAGGTACGAGGAGGCGCGCGCGCTCGCAGAGCACCTCGACGCGCGCAACCGCGAGCGGCGCGAGGTGCAGCAGCAGGTGACCGAGCGTGCCGTCGCCGAGCTTGAGCTGACCGGGCAGGAGGAGACCGCGGTCGTCGTGGTCGCGGGGCAGGGGTGGCACCGCGGCGTCATCGGCCTGGCCGCGTCGAAGATAGCCGAGCGCTTGCAGCGCCCGGCGGTCGTCATCTCGCTCGACGAGGACGGCACGGGGCACGGCTCGGCGCGCAGCGGCGAAGGCTTCCACATGCTCGACGCCCTGACCGGGTGCGCAGACATCCTCGAAGCCTTCGGCGGCCACGCGCACGCTGCGGGCCTCGCCGTCCGCCGCGAGAACGTCGCCGAGCTGCGCCGCCGCCTCAACGAGTACGCCGCGCGCGTCATGTGCGAGGATGAGGACGGCCGGCCCTGTCTCGAATACGATCTGGAGCTGTCGGGCGACGCGTTGAGCCTCGACCTCTGCGCGGAGCTTGAGGCGCTTGAGCCCTTCGGCGCGGGCTGGCCCCGGCCGGTCTTCGTCACGCGCGACCTGCGCGTCGTCGGCGAGCCGCGCGTGCTGAAGGGGCGACATTTGAAGTTCGGCGCGGCAGCCGGAGGGCGCGTCCACGACTGCATCTGGTGGGGCGGGGCCGAACGGGCCACAGCAACGCCCCGACCCGGCTCGCGCATCGAACTGGCCTACTCCGTCGAGGCCAACTGCTGGAACGGTCAGACGAGGCTTCAGTTGGTGGTTGAAGACCTGAAGGGAAGTGAATAGTGAATGGTAAATAGTAAATGGTGAAGATACTGAAACACCATTTACTATTTACCATTCACTATTCACCAAAAGACATGCAAGAGATCAGACGCAGGAAAGTATCAGGGCTCGGGCTGCGGCTCGCGGCGCCGAAGCTGGGGCGCGTGTTGGCGCTGCTCCTGCTGGCGGCGGGCGTGGCGGCCGTCGCCGTCTCCTACTGGCGTCTGAAGGATCGGACGACGTTCCGGCTCCGGCCCGGGCAGGCGCAGCTCTCCACCGAGGTCGTCGGCGTCATCGACAACCTCGAACGCCGCGAGATGAAGGGCGAGCGGCTCTGGGTTCACCTCAAGGCCGACCGCGACACGGTGTACTCCGACGGCCACCACCAGCTCGAAAACGTCCACCTCGAAGTCTACCCCGACCACGGCGACCGCCCCGACAAGATCAGCGCGCGCCAGACGCTGACGAACGAGGACAACACGCAGTTCCTCTTCACCGGCGACGTGCAGATCGAGACCCGCGACAACCTGAAGGTGAGGGCCGAGACGGTCGAGTACGAGGTCAAGACCGAGGCGGCCAACATCACGACGCCCGTCAGCTTCGAGCGCGAGAACATCGCCGGGCGCTCCGACTCGGCGTTCCTCGACGCGAAGGCGAAGAAGCTCAACCTGAAGGGCGCGGTCGAAATCACCGTCAGCCCCGAGGCGGGGGCGCGGCCCGCCGGCGAGCAGAACGCCGCCATCCCGAAGGTGAACCTGAAGCAGCCCCTGACCCTGAAGTCGGCGCAGGCCGTCTTCGACCAGGCTTCGATGCAGATCACGTTCACGGGCGGGGCCACGGCCGAGCAGGGGCGCGACGTGATGAGCGGCGACACCCTGACCGGCCACCTCAGCGAGCAGAAGCGCGTCAAGTACATCTCGGCGCGCGCCAACGCCTACCTCCGCTCGATGAACGAGGGGAAGGCCGCGGAGGTCTTCGCCGAGCAGCTCGACTTCTACTTCAACGACGAGCAGAAGCTCGTCTCGGCGCACGCGCTCCGCAGCGTGCGCGCCAAAACCATCGACGCCGACTCGGACGCCGAACTCGTCACGGACGAGTCGGTGGACGTGGACTTCGCCGTGCAGGCCGACCGCAGCGTCGTCAGGGAGATGCGCGCGGGCGGGCGGCCCGTGCTGACGCTGGCCGCGCCGAAGTCGAAGGCGGGCGACCCGAAGGCCGCCAGCAAGCGCCTGACGGCCGACGCCGTGCGCCTCTACTGGCGCGAGACGGGGCGCGACCTCGAACGCGCCGAGGCCAACGGCAACGCGGACCTCCTCGTCGAGCCCGTCCAGCCGAACCCTCTCTCAGACCGCAAGCGGCTCTACGCGTCGGCCCTTAAGTGCTACTTCTTCGAGTCGGGCAACCTCGCGCGCAACTTCGACGCGCAGGGCGACGCGAAGGCCGTCGTCGAGCCGTACCAGGAGACCGAGAAGCGCGGCGTCCGCACGCTCACCGCGCACGAGATGGCCGCGACCTTCTTCCGCGAGACGCAGGACGTGGAGCGCTTCGCCGCCGCGGGCGAGGCCAAGTTCACCGAGCGGCAGAAGACGCTCACCTCGCAGAAGATGAACGCGGGCTTCTCGCGCGAGACCTCGGCGCTGGAGACGGTCGAGGCCGCGGGCGACGCGAGGTTCAACGAACTCGACCGCAACGGGCAGTCGGCCACGATGACCTACACGGCCCCGGACGGCGTCGTGAGGCTTCGCGGCGGCGAGCCCACGGTGTGGGACTCGCGCGCGCGCCTGAAGGCGACGGAGATCGACTCGGACACCGTCGGCAAGGTCTCGCACGCGCGCGGGAAGGTCTCGACGACCTACTACAGCCAGGAGCAGACGAACGGCGCGGCCCCGTTCAAGAACACGAAGAGCCCCGTCTTCGTCGCGTCGAACGCGGCCGAGTTCATGCACGAGGCGCAGGTCGGCGTCTACACCGGCAACGCGCGCGCGTGGCAGGACGACAACTTCGTGAAGGCCGACCGGCTGGTGCTCCGCAACCAGCAGAAGCGGATGGAGGGCGACGGCAACGTCCAGAGCGCGCTCTACCAGGCGCGGAGGAAGGCGGCCGACGGCTCGCGCGAGGTCGTGCCCGTCTTCGCCACCTCGCGCTCGATGACCTACGACGACGTGACGCGCCTGCTCCACTACGCGGGCAACGTGGACATCCGGCAGGGCACCGAACGCATCACGAGCGAGGTCTCGGACGTCTACCTCCTGAAGGACTCCTACGAGGTGGAGCGCACCGTCTCGCAGCGCAGCGTCGTCGTCACGCAGCCCGGCCGGCGCGGCACGGGCGACCGCGGCGAGTACACGGCCGCCGACGAGGTCGTCGTGCTCACGGGCAACCCCGCCCGCGTCGAGGACGCCGAGAAGGGCACGTCCGAGAGCAAGCGCCTGACCGTCTACCTCCGCGAGAGCCGCGTCGTCAGCGACTCCGGCCCCTCGCCCCAGTCAACGGGGCGCGTGCGCACGACGCACAAGATAAAGAAACAGTGATGAGGACTGAGGACTGAGGACTGAGGAAAAACGGCTTTCCCTCACTCAGTCCTCAGTCCTCAGTCCTCAGTACTTTCCAATGGCGACTGAGGAGATAATCGAGGCGGCGGCGGGCGGGCGCGAGGCGCGCGACCGAAGGGTGGCGTCGGCGCAGGCGCTGGCGGCGAAAGACCTCGTGAAGACCTACGGGCGGCGGCGCGTGGTGGACGGGGTGAGCCTGCACGTCGAGCCGGGCGAGGTCGTCGGGCTGTTGGGTGCGAACGGGGCGGGGAAGACGACGACCTTCTACATGATCATCGGCCTCGAGCGCGCCAACGCCGGGCGCATCACGCTCGCGGGCCGGGACATCACACGGCTGCCGATGTACCTGCGCGCGCGCCTGGGCGTCGGCTACCTCCCGCAGGAGCCCTCGGTCTTCCGGCGCATGACGGCCGCCGAGAACATCCTCGCCGTGCTTGAGACGCTGGGCCTGAGACGCGCGGAGCGTCTGAAGCGCCTGGAGGAGCTGCTGACCGAGTTCGGCATCCAGCACGTCCGCAACACGCGCGCCGACGCGCTTTCGGGCGGCGAGCGGCGGCGCACCGAGATCGCGCGGGCGCTCGCCACCGAGCCGCATTTCATCCTCCTCGACGAGCCCTTCGCCGGCATCGACCCGAAGGCCGTGGACGACATCCAGCAGATGATTCTTTATTTGCGCCGGCGCGGCATCGGCATCCTCATCACCGACCACAACGTCCGCGAGACGTTGGGCGTCACCGACCGCGCCTACATCATGGCCGACGGCCGCATCTTCCGCTCGGGCTCGCCCCTCGAACTCGTCGAAGACACAGAGGTGCGCCGCCTCTACCTCGGCGAGAAGTTCAGGATGTGAAGAGCAGTAGGCAGTAGGCGGACGGCAGCAGGTAGCCGCCCCCGCCGCTGACGTCGAGTGTTTAAAACGTGATTCCGGCAAAGTTTTTCACTGCCCACTACCTACTGCCTACTGCCTGCTGATTTCTGCTATACTCTCTCCCGAACCGCGTGACGGTTTCTTGAAATCAAATACCCGATAATTTAAGAAGCGATTATTTCAGCGGACTTATGTCGGTCAAGCTCACAACAAACCTATCGCAGCGACTCGTCCTGACGCCGCAGTTGCGCCAGCGCATCGAGATGCTGCAAATGACTTCGCTGGAACTGACTGACCTCATCCAGCAGCAGCTTTTAGAGAACCCCGTTCTCGAAGAGGTGCAGGCGCAGGACGAGAAGCGCGAGCTGGAGAAGGAGATTCTCGACCAGCTCGCCGGCTCGACCGACGACGCGCCGTCGGTCGAGCCGGCCGCGCCCGACTCGCTCAACGGCGGCCCCGCCGCCAACGGCGCGGGCGACGCCCCCGCCGTCGCCGAAGGGTTCGACGCGCCCGAGACGTTCGAGGCCGGCGAGGCCCCCGCCACCACCGACGAGTTCGGCGACGTTCACGACCCGGCCGAGGCGTCGGGCGACTCCTTTGAGGAGATAGACTTCGGCCGCGAGTTCCAGGACTACCTCGACCCCGGCTACAAGACGCAGGAGTACGAGTACAAGGAGGACGCGCCGACCTTCGAGCAGTTCCTGACGCGCGCGCCCTCGCTCGCCGAGCACCTCGAATGGCAGCTCCACATGACGCAGGTCTCCGACGACCTCGTCTACGTCTGTGAGGGCGTCATCGGCAACCTCGACGGCGACGGCCGCCTCAACGCGACCAACGAAGAGATCGCAGAGCTTTCGGGCTGTAGCCCCGAGCGCGTCGAGGAGGCGCGCCAGCTCGTCCTTCTGCTCGACCCCGTGGGCTGCGGCGCGCGCGACGCGCGCGAGTGTCTGCGCGTTCAGTTGAAGGCCCTGGGGCCGGACGCGTGCCCGCGCGGCGCGGAGCGCTGTATCGCCGAGCGGCTCATCTGCCCCGAGATTTCGCTCTCAGATTTGCAGCAGCACAAGCTGCCGAACCTCGCCAAGCAGTTGGGCGTCGAGGTCATCGAGCTGGTCGAGGAGCTTCAGCACATACGCAAGCTCGACCCGTACCCGGGCCGCCGCTACTCCTCGGACGAGCCGATCCTCATCGCCCCCGAGGTCTTCATCGAGAAGGTTGACGACGAGTACGAGATCTACTTCGCCGACGACGGCGGCCCCCGTCTGCGCATCAGCCGCGACATGCAGCACATGCTCAGCCGCGAGGGGACGACCAAGGAGACGAAGGACTTCATCCGCGAGAAGATGCGCTCGGCCGTGGACTTGCTGCGCAACATCGAGCACCGGCGGCAGACCATCTACCGCGTCGTTGAGTGCATCGTCCGCCGCCAGCAGCAGTTCCTCGACAAGGGCGTCCAGTTCATCAAGCCGATGATGCTCAAGGACGTGGCCGAGGACACGGGGATGCACCTTTCGACCATCTCGCGCGTCGTCAACCGCAAGTACGCGCACACGCCGCAGGGCGTCATCGAGCTGCGCCGCTTCTTCACCGAGGGCATGCTGAACGAGGAGGGCGAGGAGGTCTCGACCCGCATCATCAAGCTCCGGATCAAGAAGCTCATCGAGGAGGAGGACTCGCACAACCCCATCACCGACGACCAGGTCGTCAAGATTCTCGCCAAGGAGGGCATCAAGCTGTCGCGCCGCACCGTTGCGAAGTACCGCGACCAGATGTCGATCCCTGGCTCGCGCGAGCGCAAGGCGGTCGTGTGAGGGGTGAAGGGGTGCCGGGTGTTAGGTTCCGGGTTCTGGTTAAAACCTAAATCCCGGAACCCGGAACCTGGCATCCAGCACCCAATGTTTCGCAGTACACAACCAGGCAAAGGCCCGCGCGGCCGTGGCGGAGACGACGCAAGCCCCCGTCCGCCCCGCCCGCGGGCGGAAAGGTCACGTATGGATTTCGAGTACACGGGGCGACACATCGACGTCACGCCCGCGCTGCGCGCGCACGTCGAGGAGCATTTCGGGAAGATTGATAACCTCTTCGAGGGTGCCACCACGGCGCGCGCCCACGTCATCATCGACGTCGTGAAGAACCGGCACATCGCCGAGATCCTCTTCCACTGGCGCGAGCACACGCTCACCGCCAAGGACACCAACGCCGACATGTACCAGGCGCTCACGCGCTGCGTCGACAAGATCGAGAAGCAGGCCCTCAAGCTCAAGAAGAAGATCATCGAGCGCAAGCAGGACGCCGTCCCCCTCTCGGCCGTTGCGCCCGACGAGACGGGGACGGCCGCGCCGGAGAACCCGGAGCCGGAGCGCCACGCGGGGCGCATCATCGCGGCGCGCCGCTACAAGGTCAAGCCGATGACGGCCGAGGAGGCGGTGCTCTCGCTCAACGAGGACGGCGACCAGTTCGTCGTCTTCCGCGACTCCGACACCGACCGCCTGAGCGTGCTCTACAAGCGCAAGGACGGCAACTACGGGCTCATCCAGCCCTGAACGAAGCGAAGGCTGAAGGGGAGGGTGTTGGGTGCCGGGTGCCGGGTGCTGGGGAAGAACAAACCCAACACCTAACACCTAACACCCAACACCCTCATCCTTCATCCTTCCGATTGATGAAGACCACACCTCAAAGCGGCGGGAGCCCCACGATCACGGTCGGCGAGTTCGTCGCGCGCGCGCCGGAGGGGCTGCCGCTCACCTTCGTCGCGGGCGAGGGCGGCGCGGGGGCGCGCCGGCTCGACACGCCGCGCATCCAGAAGCTCGGGCTCGCGCTCGCGGGCTTCCCGCACTACGTCCACGAGGGGCGCGTGCAGATCGTCGGGGCGAGCGAGTTGCAGTTCCTGGGTCAGCTCACCTCGGAGGGGCGGCGCGCGGCCGTCTCACGCCTGGAGCTTGAGAAAATCTCCTGCATCCTCGTCACCAAGGGGCTCGTGCCGCCGTCCGAGCTGGTCGAGGCGTGCGAGCGCGCGATGCTGCCGCTCATCCAGACCACGCTCGTCAGCTCCGTCGCCATCACCGCCGTCACCGAGTACCTCGAAGAGGCGCTCGCCCCGCGCGAGACGCGCCACGGCGTGCTCCTCGACCTCTACGGCCTCGGCGTGCTCATCGAGGGCAAGTCGGGCGTGGGCAAGTCGGAGTGCGCGCTCGACCTCATCATGCGCGGCCACCAGCTCGTCGCGGACGACATCGTCGAGGTAAGGCGGCGGCGGCCGGGCCTCCTCATGGGCGGCGCGCCCGACCTCCTGCGCGAGCACATGGAGATTCGGGGCCTGGGCATCCTCAACATCCGCGAGCTGTTCGGCGTCTCGGCCGTCAGCGGCCCGAAGCAGTTGGGGCTCGACATCAAGCTGGTGCGCTGGGGCGAGGCGGGCGACGTTGACCGCCTCGGCCTCGAAGAGAGGAGGGTGGACATCCTCGGCGTCGCCGTCCCCTACTTCGTCCTGCCCGTGAGCCCCGGCCGCAACCTCGCCACGCTCGTCGAGACGGCGGTGCGCGTACACCTCATGCGCCTGCGCGGTTACAATGCGGCCGAGAGTTTCGTCGAGCGGCACGACGCCAGTCTGCGGGGCGAAGGGGCGGGGGATGACTGAGAGGAGGCGGGAGGGCGAGGAGGGCGGCGCTACGCGCGCGGGCGCGCCCGACGTCGTCATCATCACGGGCCTCAGCGGCTCGGGGATGTCCTCGGCGACGAACGCGTTTGAAGACCTCGGCTACTTCTGCGTGGACAACCTGCCGCTGACTTTGATGCCGACCTTCGGGCGGCTCGTGCAGCCCGAAGATCACAACCGCCCGCACATCGAGCGCGCCGCGCTGGTCGTAGACATCCGCGAGGGGAGATTTTTGAGCGAGTTCCCCGAGCGCCTGAGGGAACTGCGCGCGTCGGGCCTGCGCGTCTTCGTCCTCTTCTTCGAGGCGTCGGACGAGGCGCTCGTGCGCCGCTACAGCGAGTCGCGGCGGCCGCACCCGGCCGATTCGGGCGACGGCCTGCTCGAATCCATCCGGCGCGAGCGCGGCGCGATGTCCGAGATACGCCAGCTCGCCGACCAGGTCATCGACACCTCCGGGCACACCGTCCACACGCTCCGGCGGCTCCTCATCGAGCGCTTCGGCTCCGCGCGCGGCGGGGCGACGATGCGCGTGCAGGTCTACAGCTTCGGCTACAAGCACGGCGCGCCGCACGACGTTGACCTGCTCTTCGACGTGCGCCACCTGCCGAACCCGCACTTCGTCCCCGAGCTGCGCGACCTCTCGGGGCACGACCCGCGGGTGGTGCGCTTCCTGAAGGCCAGCGACGAGGTGCGCGAGACCCTGCGGCGCTTCACGGAACTGATCGACTACCTGCTCCCCCTCTACAGGCGCGAGGGCAAGTCCTACGTCACCATCGGCATCGGCTGCACCGGCGGACGCCACCGCTCCGTGATGACGGCCAACTGGATCGCGCGCCACCTCCGCCGCGGCGGCTACGAGGCCGCGGCCGTCCACCGCGACGTGGGGAAGACGAAGAAGCAGAAGGCGGCGAGGAGAAGCTGAGTGATGCCTGACAGACCTAAAGAAGAAGGGGCGGCGGGGCGCGTGGCCGGGGTCATCGTCTCGCACGGGCAGGTGGCGAACGAGCTGCTGTCGGCGGCCGAGACCATCATCGGCAGCTTCAAGCACATCACGGCCGTCTCCATCGGCTGGGGCGACGAGGTGGAGGCCGCCAAGAACGAGATCCGCCGCGCCATCGAGCGCGTCTCCGAGGAGGGCGGCGTCCTCCTGATGACCGACATGTTCGGCGGCACGCCGACCAACATCGCCTCGATGTTCCTGCAACAGGGCGCGGTCGAGGTGGTGACGGGCGTCAACCTGCCGATGGTCATCAAGCTCGCGGGGCTCCAGCCGGGCGTGCCGCTCGAAGAGGCCGCGCGCCTGGTGAGAGACCAGGGGCGGCAGGGCATCTACCTCGCGGGCGAGCTGCTCGCGGGCGGCGGCGGGCGCAAAGGTTGATGAGAGTCGGAGGGTACGAGCGTTGGTCGAGTGTCGCGTTACCATCGTCAACCGACTGGGGCTGCACGCGCGGGCGGCGGCGAAGCTCGTGCGCGCGGCGACGGCCTTCCGCTCGACCCTCAAGCTCGTCCGCCTGGACAGGAGCGCGACGGCCGACGCGAAGTCCATCCTGAGCGTTCTGATGCTGGCGGCCTCTCGCGGCACGGAGTTGCAGATTATGGCCGAGGGGCCGGACGAGTCGCAGGCGCTCGACGCCTTGTGCCAGCTCATCGGCGGCGGGTTCGGGGAAGTTGAAGAGTGAGCAGTAAGAGGGACAAGAGCGAGCGGCGCTGGCGCGGCGTGGCCGTCTCGGACGGCTCGGCCGCGGGGCGCGTGCTGCGCATCCACAGCGGCGGGCGCACGAGCATCTACCGCGTCAAGCTCGACCACGCCGAGGTCAACCGCGAGGTGCGCCGCTACGGCGCGGCCGTGCGCCTGGCGCGCCGGCAGTTACTCGCCCTGAAGAAGCGCGCCGCCCGCACGCTCGGCGAGGAGCACGCCTACATCTTCGACGCGCACCTCCTCATGCTCGAAGACCGCAAGCTCAACGACGACGTGGTGGCCGTCATCCGCGACGAGTCGGTCAACAGCGAGTGGGCCGTCAAGGTCGTGACCGACCGCATCCTCGCCGTCTACGAGGAGATCAAGGACGACTACCTGCGCGAGCGCAGCTCGGACATCGAGGACGTGACGCGCCGCCTGCTGGTCGCGCTCTCCGGCGAGAGCATGCTGGGCCGCCGGCTGACCGAGGACGCCGTCGTCGTCGCCGAAGAGCTGATGCCCTCGACGCTCGCCGAGCTCGACTTCACGCACATCAAGGCGTTCGCGACCGACGTGGGCGGCTGGACTTCGCACACGGCCATCATCGCGCGCGGGTTAGGCATCCCGGCCGTCGTCGGCCTGCGCGACTTCTACCGCGCGGCGCGCACCGGCGACCAGATCGTCATCGACGCGGGCCGCGGCGAGGTCACGCTCCACCCGACGCCGGAGGCGCTCGAACGCTTCGCCCGGGAGAAGCAGGTCGCGAAAGAGTCGCCGCCCGCGCGCGCCGCCACCGCGGCGGAGCTGCGCGAGCCGCTGAAGACGCGCGACGGCGTCGAGGTCACCCTGCGCGCCAACGTCGAGCTGCCCGTGGAGTACGAGTGGGTGAACCGCTACGGCGCGCACGGCATCGGCCTCTTCCGCTCGGAGTTCCTGCTCTCGCACCGCGGCTCGGTGCCGAACGAGGACGAGCAGCGCGATGCTTACGAACACCTGGCGCGCATCGCGGGCGAGGACGGGTTGACGGTGCGACTCTTCGACATGGGCGGCGACAAGCTCACGGGCTCGCGCCTCGACGCGGGCGAGGAGCGCAACCCCGCGCTCGGGCTGCGCGCCATACGCCTCTGCCTGCGACGCCCCGAGCTTCTGCGGACGCAGGTGCGCGCCGTGCTGCGCGCGGCCGCGCGCGGCCCGATAGACCTTGTCATCCCGATGGTCTCGGACGTGACCGACGTGCGGCGCACGCGCGAGGTCATCGAGGACGAGCGCGCGCGGTTGCGCGGCGAAGGGAAGGAGGCCGGCGGGGTGCGCGTCGGCGCGATGATCGAAGTGCCCTCGGCCGTGCTCGTCGCCGAGAAGCTCGCGCGCGAGGTGGACTTCTTCAGCCTGGGCACGAACGACCTCGTCCAGTACACGCTCGCCGTGGACAGGGGGAACGACGAGGTGGCAGGCTGGTTCCGCTCGCTCCACCCGGCGGTGCTGATGTGCGTCAGGCGCGCGCTCGAAGCCGCGGCGGCGGCAGGCATCCGCTCGGTCGTCTGCGGCGAGATGGCGGCGTCACCGGCCTACGCGGCCGTGCTGCTGGGCCTCGGGGCGCGCGAGCTGAGCATGGCCCCGACGGCCATCCCGCGCGTGCGGCGCACCGTGGCGGGGCTCGAACTGGAAGAGGCCGCGGCGGTCGCGCGTGAGTGCCTCGAATGCGCCACGGCCGACGAGGTGGAGGAGTTGGTGCGCGTGAGGCTCGGCGGGCGCTGGCCGAATCTTTTTCCCAAAGAAATCTTGCCACCCCCGAAAACCAAAGGGTAGAATCAACCAACGGGCCAGTAACGGCCCGCCTCTTTGACCGAACCCCCGACCTTCCGCCCGACGCCGTCAACAACCGCACGCGCAAACCGTTTGCTTCGACATCATGAAAGGCGTCCGACGAAATAGCGGCAGTACCGCCCGCGGCTGCGGGTGGGTCGGGGTTCACGCGGCGGCGCACTTATCTGAGAATCCGGCCGCTTTAGCAGTTTATGCAAGGTGAGAGTCGCCCGGGCGTTCATTGCCCACGAACGGCCGCCGGGCGCAAGCGAACAAGGGGAAGAGTCCGAAGCGACCGACCGCGCCAGGAGCCGCCGTGCCCGGCGGAAGCGGCGGCGCTGAAGGACCAGCAAGGAAGAGTGCCCGTATGAAGAAGTTCCTATACGCCGCGGCCGCCGCGCTCGCCCTCTGCGGCGCGGGCGCGACCCGTGCGCACGCGCAGGCCGGCGTCCGCGTCGGCCCGGCCGCGGACGACGTGGGGCGCGAAGCGCCCGCGACGCCGAAGAAGGACGAGAAGAAGGACTCGAAGAGCCCCTCCTCCGAGAAGCCGCGCGAGGCCGCGAAGGATTCGGGGAAGGGCCAGGAGTCCGCGCCCCCTTCCAACACCGCGACCGCCGCGGTCACGCCCGCGGTCAAGACCAACCCCTCGTCAACCAGCGACGCGCCGCCTAAGCCCGCCAACGAACCCAACGTCCCCGTCGGCGCGGCCGTCAAGACCTCCGCGGGGGCCGAGGGCTCCAACGACACGGGCAAGGGGACTAACGGCCAACCCGCGACGCCGAACAACAACCCGCCCGCGTCGCGCCCGGCGAACGCTTCGCCCGCCGCCGCTACACCGACGGCGGCCGTCTCGCCCGCCAGCATCTACCGCATCGGCATCGGAGACGTGCTCGACATACGCCTGCTCAACGCGCAAGACCCGCGGCAGAACACGCTCTACTCGGTCGTTGCGGGCGGCGTGCTCGACTACCCCCTGCTCAAAGACCCGCTCACGGTCGCCGGCATGACGACCGACGAGCTGGCCGCGCAGCTCGTCGCGGAGTTCCGCCACCGCAACCTCTACGACAAGCCGCAGGTGCGCGTCAGCGTCCGCGAGTACGCGAGCCACGCCGTGCTCGTCAGCGGACTGGTCAACGACCCCGGTACCAAGATTCTCAAGCGCGAGGCCATCCCGCTCTACGTCATCATCGCCGAGGCGCAGCAGAAGCCCGAAGCCGGGCGCGCCGTCATCGTCTCGCGCGCGACGGGCAAGGTCACGAACGTCGATCTCAACGACGCCGCGGGCCTCAACACGCTCGTGATGTCGGGCGACGTGGTGACGCTCACCGTGCGGCCGCCCGAGTTCTACTACGTCGGCGGCGAGGTGGGCGCGCCCGGGCAGAAGGACTTCCACACCGGCATCACGCTGACGCAGGCGCTGCTCGCCTCGGGCGGCGCGACGAGGCCCGAGGCCGCGCGCGTGCGCGTGCTGCGCGCGGGCCCCGACGGCAGGCTGTCGCCTTCCGAGTACAGCCTGCGCGAGATCGAGAACGGCGTCGTGCCCGACCCGCAGCTCCAGCCCGGCGACCGCATCGAGGTCTCGTCCGCGTCGGCCAGGAAGAAGTGAGGTCGGCCCTCCGTACGGGGGCCGACCCTCTTTTGTGGCTCCGTGCTTGAGCGCCTTCGAGCGCCTTGTCCGCCGCGCCCCCGGGGCTGTATTATCCTGCGCGGCCGGACAGACAGTTTCACTCCCGTAGCGCGACGCTCGTGCGTCTCTCGCGTCCGCGCCGGTTCGTTTGCATCGATAAGACTCGCACCTGCCCGTCGGAGGAACATAACTTTGAGTAAGTGGAATTCAATCGGCGCGGCCGCGCTCGCCGCCGCGCTCGTCCTGTCCCCCTTCGCCAGCCCCGCCGCCCGTGCCGCGACGCTCCGCGCGACGCAGCAGGACGACGCACCCTCACAGGCCGAACAGGAGACCTTCAACCGCGGGCGCGCGCTCTTCGCCAAGGCGCAGTACGAGCAGGCGGCCGCCGTCTTCCGCGACTTCCTGAAGGGGCACCCGGACAGCTTCATCGCCGACCTGATGCTGCTCTGGCTCGGCCGCTCCTACATCGAGCTCGGCAAGTTCAACGAGGCCGCCGAAGTCGCACAGCGCCTGCGCGCCATCAAGGACACGCCCTTCTCCGACATCTACGACACCGAACTCCAGACGGCGCGCGCCGAGGCGGCCTCGCGCCCCGCGCCGCCCGCCGCACAGCCTACGCCGCGCCCGGCGTCCACGCCCGCGACGCAGGTGGCGAGGGCGACGCCGACGCCCACGCCCGCGCGCCCGCGCGCCACCCCGCGCCCGACGCCGACCGAAGTGGCGTCCAGTGGGACGAACGCCAACGTGCCCGGGCTCTCCGTCCGCGGCGGCGGCGAGGCCGAGCGCCCGCGCACCGCCGCGAACCGTCGCAACCGCAACACCCGCGGTAGCGCCGCCCAGCCCCCCGCGACGACCGCCCAGCCGGCCGCGCAGCCGACGCCGCAGCCGACGCCGACGCCCGTGCGCAGGCCGACGCGCACCGAGACGGCCGCAGTCCCGACCCCGACCCGCACGCCCGTCCCGACCCCGGCCGTGACGCCGACGCCCATCCCGCGCCCCGTCGAGACCGCCGTCGCGTCGCCCCCGCCGCCGAGCATAGGCGACGCACAGTCAACGGGCGGCTTCAGCATCACAGTCCGACAGGTGCCCGACTTGCAGTTGGCGCTGCGCCGCTCGGCGCTCGCCGCGCAGCCCGGTCAGACGATCCAACTGCCGCTCGCCATCACCAACACGGGCAACAAGGACGACATGTTCCGGCTTGAGACCGACCTCCCGGCCGAGTACCAGCCCAGCTTCAGCCAGAGCAGCAACGATACGGCGGGCCTCCCCGTCTTCGTCACCCCGCAGTTGCAGCGCGGCCAGACGCTCGAAGTCGTCCTCAACGCGCGCGTGCCCGAGAGCGCGCCCGACAACCAGCAGCAGCGCTTCTTAGTCCGCGCCGCCTCGCAGGCCGACGCCACCGTGATGAAGGTGACCGACGCGTCCCTGACGGTCGTCGCCGCCGCACTCGCCGCCGCGTCGAACGCGCTTCAAGAGACCGTCCAGCCCGGCGACACCTTCACGCAGCGCATCAGCGTCCGCAACCAGGGGAGCGCCACCGCGCGCGTCACGCGCGCCGACTTCGTCTTCAACCCCGACTTCGAGTTGGTGAACGCGACGCCCGCGCCGCTCCAGTACGACCGCCCGTCGCGCACGGCCATCTGGCTGCTGGGCGACCTTGAGTCGCGCGACAACCGCGAGATCACGGTCACGCTGCGCGCCGTGAGCGAGGCGCTCGCCGGCCCGAACAAGCCGGTCGGCCGCGGCACGATGCGCACGCAGAGCCTCTTCATCCCCGCGAACTTCGAGGGGCCGACCATCTCCGTCGGGCGCGTCGCGGGCGCGCGCGTCGAGGCCGTCTCGAAGGGGCTGACGGCGACGCCGGGCGACACGATGTACGTCCCGTTCATCGTCCGCAACCCGTCGAACTACCCCGAGAGCTTCGAGCTGCGCATCGTCGCGCCGGGCGCGCCGCAGGCCACGGTCTACGCGGACCTGAACGGCGACGGCCGCCACCAGACCAACGAGCCCGCCGTCACGCAGACCACGCCGCTCGACCCGCGCGGCGGGCAGTACCCAGTCCTGCTCGGCGTGGACATCCCGCGCTCGACGCCCGACCGCACGCAGTTTGCCTACAACCTCGTGACGCGCGCCATGAACGCCGCGGGTCGCATCGCGGGCGAGGACTCGACCGTGCTCACGGTGGCGACGCCGCGCGTGCGCGTGAGGGCGGAGCTGCCGAACACCGAGGTCAAGCCGGGCGACACGCTCTTCTACCGCCTCGTGCTCGTCAACGACGGCGGCGGCCTCGCGAAGAACCTGGTCGTGATGGAGCAGTTGCCCGACACACTTGAGTTCATCTCGTCCGCGCCGGAACTGACGCTTCAGGATGTGGGAGGCGGCGGGCGCGGACTCGTCTGGCGCGTGTCAGAACTCGCGCCGGGCGACACGCAGGTCTTGCAGGTGACGGTGCGCCTGCGGCCGAACCTCCCGGCGGACGCGGTCATCACGCCGCGCCACACGCTCACCTACCAGGACTCGAACTCGAACTCGTACCGCGGGCAATGAGCGACGCCCGCGCGCGCGCGCAGACGGACACGGAGGCGGGGGCTGTCGAGCCCCGCCTCCGTGTTCCTTTTGCGGCGTACGGGGAGCGGCCCGCGGCGCGCGCGCGCGGGCGACTTCTGAAACTCATCGCGGCGAAGCTCGCGCTCGACCTGCTCTTCGTCGGCGCCCTCGCCGCCTACACGCACGCGGTCACGTACCGAACCGGCTTCGCGGGCGTGCTCGAACACGCCGACGGGCTCGGCGTGAGCGGCCGGGTCGAAGACCTCGAACTCCCCGGCTCTTCCGTCGAAGTTCAACTCTTCCTCAACGGCGAGTTCGCCGCCGCCACGCTCGCGAGCGAGCCCTCGCCGGGCGACTCTCACACGCCTGCCCGACGGGCCTTCGTCTTCCGATTCGAGCAGCCGCGCCACGGCGAGTACGAGGCGCGCGTCTACGCCGTCCGGGAGGGGCGCGGCGGGGCGCGGCGCACGCTTCAGCAGGTGGGCGAGCCGCGGTACTTCCGTTGGAAATGAGAGAGAGCTTCAGTGCCGAAGACCGTGCGCTCGCCGCGTGGGAGATAGCGGCGGCCTCCACGTCGGCGCTCGCCGCGGAGTGGGTCGTGGGCACGCTCGGGGGGCGGGGGAGGCTTCTACTTCTAATTCCGGTGACGACGGCCATCGTCTTCATGCTCGTCTCGCACCGCGTGCGCGGCGAGTCGGCGCGCGCGGTCGGCTGGCGGCTCGACAACTTTCTTGAAGCGTCGCGTCTGCTCCTGCCGCCGATGCTCGCGGTCACGTCTCTGCTCGTCGGTCTGGGTTGGTACTCGGGCACGCTCGACTTCGGGCGCTGGGAGGGCGGGCAGTCGATCATGGGTGTGCCGGGGCTGAGCCTCGTCTGGGGGCCGCTTCAGCAGTACGCGCTTCAGGGCTTCATCAACCGGCGCGCTCAGGTCGCGCTCGGGCGCGGGCCTTCGAGCGTGCTGCTGGTCGGCCTCCTCTTCGCGCTCTTTCACCTGCCGAACCCGTGGCTGATGTTCGCCACCTTCGCGGGCGGCCTGCTGTGGGCCTGGGTCTACCAGCGCGCGCCGAACCTCATCGCCGTGGGCTTGAGCCACTCCCTGATGACGTGGGTCATGATCTCCTCCGTCCCGCCCGGGGTGCTCCACAACCTCCGCGTCGGCTATAAATACTTCGGGTGAAAAGAAATCCTGCCCCGTGCAATTCCTCCGCGCCCCGATTCATCAAAGTTTTACGCGAGACGCCTTTGGACTGTACGTGTTCAACGGTGCTTTGCTATAATCCGCGGCGCGGATTTGAGAACGGGTCGGGCGGTCGCCGCCGAGCCCCTTGAGGGGTGAGGGGGAGGAAAGTCCGAACACCGAAGGGCAGCGAGCCCGCTAACGGCGGGGCGTCGGCCGTTTAAAGTCTGCGAGAGCAGGCGTTGAACGGAAGGCGACGACAAGTGCAACAGAGAACAGACCAGCCAGCGGGCCGGCTCCTTCGGGAGACCCGGCAGCGGGTGATGGGTGAAACGGTGCGGCCCTCACGGGCTTAAAGTAAGAGCGCACCGGCGCGTCTGGTGACAGGCGCGGCCAGGCAAACTCCTCGCGGTGCAAGACCAAATAGGGAGGCGGGCAAAGGGCGGCCCGTCCGAACGCGCGCTCTTCCGAGAGCGCGCCACGCCTCCGGGTAGGTCGCTTGAGCCGTCCGGCAACGGACGGCCTAGAGGAATGATCGCCCATCCGCGAGTCGTCCGCGGCTCGCGGTGGACAGAATTCGGCTTACAGACCCGTTCTCGAATCCGCGGACACACTCGTTCTTTCACCTCGGAATTCAATAAAACCCCCAAGCCTCACGGGACGTTTGCAGCCCCAAAGGCGACAGGAGAACCCGAGAATGGCGAACCGTAAAGGCGTCTTCATCGGCGCTTACGTTCCCGCGGAGCTGAAGCGCGCGCTTCAGCAGCGGGCCACGAGCGAGCACCGCACGCTCTCTCAGGAGATCACACGCATCCTCGAAGAGGCGGTCAAAGGCCCGCGACTGCCGCCGAACTTCGTCGAGCGCCGCGCGCCGGGCCAGCTCCCGCGCCGCCGCGACTCAGACCCTCTGCCGCGCCGCCGCCGCGACGACCTGCCTTACAAAGGCCCGCAGCAGCCGGGCGGAGGCGACTCCGGCGCGGAGGGTTAGACGCCGGCCGAGAGAGAAAACGGGAAGCCCCTGAGGCGTCGCGCGACAATCGGCGGCTCAGGGGCTTCTGTCTTTCCGGCGCGCCGCCCCCGCGTCGCCTTCGCAGACCCTTTCTGCTACACTGCGGCGTCGAAAGCTTAGAAGCCAGCGATGCCGGATAACCCTTCCCTCAACAAAAAAGTTCTGGTCGTCGGAGCCCTCGGAGTCGTCCTCGGGTTCCTCGCAGGCTTCTTCCTCGCGAACGGCATCAACCGCGCCGAGCAGGAGAAGCTGCGCGGGGAGTTGACGGCCGCGCGCGCGGGGGGCGGGCCTGCGCCGCAGGGCGGCGGAACGGGCAAGGCGCAGCAGGCTTCCGCCAAAGGCGACGACTCCTTCCCGACGCTCACCGACGAGCAGTTGGGGAACGCCGTGAAGCAGGCCGACGCAGACCCCTCGAACGCCGAGTTGCAGCACAAGGTCGGGCAGGCGCTCTACTTCTACGCGTGGGAGAAGGGCAACGCGCAGATACTCCCCGAGGTCGCGCGGATACTCAAGCGCGCGCACGCGCTCGACCCGAAGAACTACCGCACGACCGTCATCGCCGGCGACGCGCACTTCCTCATCGCCACGCAGAGCGACGACGCCCGCGTGCTCGGCGAGGCGCGCAAGTTCTACGAGGCGGCGCTCGCCGCTCAGCCCGAGGACGCGCAGGTGCGCACCAACCTCGGCCGCACGTACTTCTTCGACAGGCCCCCGAACCCGCAGCGCGCGATTGCCGAGTACCGGCGCGCCTTACAGGCGGACCCGAAGCAGGAGCTTTCGCTCCAGAGCCTCGCGGCCGCGCTCATCGAGACGGGCGGGCTGGACGAGGCCGCGCGCCGGCTCGACGAGCTGGAGAAGTTGAACCCCTCGAACGGTGAGCTGGCGGGGCTGCGCGCGCAGCTCGAACAGAAGAGGAACGCCGCGAAGGAGAGGCAGTGAAGTACCTCATCGTCCTCGCTATCTTCGCGGCCGTCGCCTTCATCGTCTACTGGCGGCTGCGCCCGTACATCCGCGGCGTGCGCCGCTTCCTCGGCGTCCTGCGCGAGATGAGGCGCATGAGCGGGGGTACGCCGCCCGGGGGCCTCCCGCAACAACAGCCGAGCCCGAAGCGGGCCGCTAACGAAAAGCTCCAACGCTGCGCCGCCTGCGGCACGTGGATGCCCGCCTCGCGCGCCGTCTCGCTGCGAGGCGGCGCGACCTACTGTTCGCACGCCTGCCTCGAACGCGCCGCCGACACGCCCCGACACGCGCGCAAGTCCGCCTCCTGAAACATCTAGATTGATTTATCAAACGGCGTTTAGAGGCGGGCTGTGCCCGCTGGCCCGAGCTTCGATGTAACTCGGGCCGGCGGGCACAGCCCGCCTCTAAACGTTCGGTTGTATGTTTACCGCTTCGCTCTTTTAGCCTTATCGACTTGTACCAATATGTTCGACTGGCGCAGCGGCGCGTCCACGTCGCCGCATGTCCCGCAGCCGGTCGCGCACGAGCCGCCGCCCTTGCTGACTTTGAACGAACGCAGGCGCGCGAGCGCACGCCGCCCCAGGTAGAGTAGCGCTACGGCGATGATGAGCGCGACCACGACGGCCTGCCAGTCGAAATTCATAATCGCTAACTTAATCCCAAAAGCTTCCCGCCCTGGTAAGTGACGAAGGACGCCACGTAGGCGATGACGAGCATGTAGGCCACCATGAAGAGCGGCCAGCGCCACGAGTTGGTCTCGCGCCGCACGACCGCGACCGTTGACATGCACTGGCACGCCAGCACGAAGAAGACCATCATCGAGACGGCCACGAGCGGCGTCCACGCGGGGCTCCCGTCCGGCCGCTTCGCGTTGCGCACCGCGTCGATGAGCGAAGGCGACTCGGCGTCGGCCTCCTTGCCGACGTTGTAGACGATGCTCAGCGTCGAGACGATGGTCTCGCGCGCGGCGAAGGAGGCGATCAGCCCGATGCCCATCTTCCAGTCGAACCCGAGCGGCGCGATGAACGGCTCGATGACGTGCCCGAGCCGCCCGGCGTAGCTCTGCTGCAACTGCGCGCCCTCGTCCGCCGTGTCGCCCTCCGACTTCGCCGTCAGAGGCGCGGGCTCGCCCCTTCCTTCCACCCCGGTCTCGCGCATGGCCTGCACCGCCGCGCCCTCCTGCGCGTCGGGCACCGGCTTCGCCTCCGAACGCGGGAAGGTCATCAGAGCCCAGAGCAGAATCGAGATGGTCAGGATCACAGTCCCGGCGCGCTTCACAAACAGCCACGAGCGGTTCCGCATCGTGTAGAGCACGTTGACGAGGTTCGGCACGCGGTAGGGAGGCAGCTCAAGCACGAGCGGCGGCGGCGGGGCCTTCAGGATGGTGTGCTTCAACACCCACGCGACGACGATGGCGACGACGATGCCGAGCAGGTACATCGAGAGCATGATCACCACGGCCACCGGCACGAAGCCGAAGAGACGCACGTCCGTGAAGAAGGCCGCGATCATCAGCGTGTAGACCGGCAGCCGCGCCGAGCAGGACATGAAGGGCGCGATGAGGATCGTCGCCAGCCTGTCCTTCGGGTTCTCGATGGTGCGCGTCGCCATGATGCCCGGGATGGCGCACGCGAAGCTCGACAGCAGAGGCATGAACGCCTTCCCGTGCAGGCCCACGCCGCGCATCAGCCTGTCCACCAGAAACGCCGCGCGCGACATGTAGCCGCTGTCTTCCAAGAGCGCGATGAAGAAGAAGAGCAGGAGAATCTGCGGCAGGAAGACTAGCACGCCGCCCACGCCCGCGATGACGCCGTCCACGACGAGGTCGGTCAAAAGCCCCGCGGGCATCTGCGCCCTGATGGCCTCGCCGAGCGCGCCAAAACCCCGGTCGATCAAGTCCATCGGCAGCGTCGCCCAGGAGAAGATCGCCTGGAAGACGACGGCCATCACGAGCAGGAGCAGAACGGGGCCGAAGAACCTGTGCGTGACGAGGCGGTCGATGCGCTCGGTCGAGCCGGGGCGCATGTTCTTCGCGCCGCGCACGGCCCCGGCCGTGACCTCTTCGATCCAGCGGTAGCGCGCCGTCAGGGGCTCCTGCCACCACTGCGGGTCGGAAGACGAGAGGCGAGCCCGCGCCTGCTCGACCGCCTCGCGCAGCTCCGCGTCCTCGGGAAGCCCTTCCGCGTAGAGGTCGCGCAGCGCCTCCTCGCGGCTCGCCGCGCCCGCCGCGTAGAGGCGGCGAACCTCCGCCTCGGCTTTGGGCGACATCTTCCACAGGGCGCACGGCGGCGGCGAGCCGACCGCTCCGAGCACGACGCGCCCCAGCTCGTCCAGCCCGCGCCTGCTCTTCGCCGTGACGGGGACGACCGGTACGCCGAGCAAGTCGGAGAGCCTCTCCGCGTCAATCTCAAGCTTCGAGCGCTCCGCCAGATCGACCATCGAGAGGGCGATGACGACGGGGCGGCCCGCTTCGAGGAGCTGCGTGACGAGGTAGAGGTTGCGTTCGAGGTTGGTCGCGTCTACGACGGCCACGACCACGTCGGGCGCGGGCACGCCCTCCACGCGACCCGTGAGGATGTCGCGCGCGATCTCTTCGTCTATCGAGGCGGCGTCGAGGCTGTAGAGTCCCGGGAGGTCAACGAGGCGCGCGGGCGTCTGTTCGGCGTCGAGGGCCCAGAGACCCTCCTTGCGCTCGACCGTGACGCCCGGGTAGTTGGCGACCTTCTGGCGCAGGCCCGTGAGCGCGTTGAAGATGCTGGTCTTGCCCGCGTTCGGGTTGCCGGCCAGCGCCACGACTAGCTGCCTGGTCTCGGCGTCTGCCCCGGCGGGCGCGCCCGCCTGCGGCGGGGATTCGAGGATACTGCTCATAAGAAAAGTGCTGAGGACTGAGTACTGAGGACTGAGTAAAAGACTGTCGGTTCTTTACTCAGCACTCAGTCCTCAGTACTCAGCACTACGGAGATGGTCTGCGCCTCGCTGCGGCGGAGGGCGAGGTGGTAGTTGCGCACGCGGACTTCGAGGGGGTCGCCGAGCGGCGCGGCCTTGATGACGCGGACGGGCGCGCCGGGGACGACGCCCATCTCCATCAGGCGGCGCGCCACCGCGCCCGAGCCGCGCACGGCCGCCACGCGCGCGTGACGACCCGCTTCGAGCGCGTCGAGCGAGACGGCGGCCGGGCCGTCGCCCTCGGCCCGCTTCGGCAGTTCACCCGTCTGTCCGGCCGCGGTGTGGTCGAGACTCATAAACGTTCACCGATGATGACGAAGGGTTCAAGATCAGAGCGGCACGAAGCTACTTGCGCCACGTTGAAGAATATACTCCTCTTGAAAATAGATTTCAATTTCATCTAGGGGTGAATTTTCGGCGGGCCGGGCCAAGGGCACTTTATTGCAGCGAAGTCGGGATGATGGCGAGGTCGGCGCGGACGGGGCCGAGCGGCGTCATGGCCGTGAGCCGCAGCGGCAGGCGGCGCTTGTCCGTGCTGACCCAGAGGCGGAGCGCGAGGCGGTCGCCGGCCGCGTCGCTCGTCGCGAGCGCCAGCTCGACCGCCGGGATGGTCTGCCCGCCGAGCTGCACGGGGGCGTTGCGCAGCGCCGTGATGAAGAGGATGCGCGGGCGCTTGTTGACGAGCAGCGAGACGGAGTTGCGCTTGCCGGGGCTGAGGTCAAAGGAGCGCAGCGCGTAGAAGACCGAGAGCAGATCGTGCGTCCCGAAGGGCATCTCGACGCGCGTCCCGTCCTCAAAGAGCGCGGCCCCGCCCTGCTGGTCGGCCGAGACGACGAAGCGCGCGCGCCGCTTGCCCTCGGCGAGCGTCAGCTCCGTGCGGAAGGGCAGCACGGACGAGGCGTCCACGTAAGAGTTGATCTGGTCGCTGACGGGGAAGAGCGCCTGCACGGCCCCGGCGGTCTGGAGGTTCGCCGTCAGCAGAAGACCCTCGCGGTTGAAGTAGCGCGCGCGCGGGCGGACGAGGAACGAGGCGGAGCCCGCGGGCTGCGAGTTCGGCCCGAGGAAGAAGTTGAAGTTCAACTGCTCGCCGGGCTTGAAGGGCAGGTCGGCCGGCGGGGCCGCGGCGCCCGGGCCGGGCGCCGGCGTCGCGGCTGGCGTCGGCGTGGCGCGCGGCGGGTTGTTGCCCGCCAACTGTCCGGGCGGGAGGCGTATGCCGGGGTCGGCCGGCGTCGGGCTGGGCGTCGCGGAGGCCAGGGGGTCTTGCGTCCCGCTGACGAACTCGGCGCTCGCCAGCTCGATGCGTATCTCGCCCGCGCGGTGGCGCGCGCTGATGAGGACGGGGACGTGCCGCTCGTCGTCGATAAAGTAGAGTCGCACGCGGTACTCGTCGGCCTCCTTGTTGCCGCGCACGCGCACCTCGGCGACGATGGTGTTCGACGAGCCGACGTTCGTCTTCAGGGTCTCGCGCCCGGTCACCTTCACCTCGGCGTCGTAGACGGACTCGCCCTGCTTGACGCTGAACGCGTAGGTCGCGCCCTGCGCGAGAGGCAGCGCGCGCAGGCGGTAGAGCGCCGAGAGGAAGTCGAACGTGCCGGCCGTGACCGCCACGTCGCGGCCCTGCGTGAGCGCGGAGTTGCCGAGCGGGGTGTTGTACTCCTGCGACACGTCCTGGACGCGCATGCCTTGGCGGAGCGACTGCTGCGCGCGGTAGGGGAGTCCTGTGAAAGGATCGACGAAGGTGGTCTGGTTGACGTTGAGCGCGAGGAGCGCGGCCGAGACGACACCGATGGTCTCGACGTGCCCGCGCAGCTCGATGCCCTCGCGCCCCTGGAGCTGCCCGCGCCCGGCGACGAGCGTCTCGATGTGGGCGGCCGTGGGGAAGTTTGAGAAGGAGACCGTGTAGGTCAGGCGCTCGCCGACGCGGTAGGGGGCCTGCGAGAAGGGCGCGCTCGTCGCGTCCGCGCGACCCTGCCCCGACGCGGCCGCGCACAGACACAGAGCCGCAAGCGCCGCCGCCAGCCAGAACTTCGCCCTCGAAACTCGAACCAAAGAGAGTGCCCCCTTCGTCTGCCCGTCAGACATCTTCGCAAATAAAGCCCGTGCGCGACAAACGCCCGGGCGCTTTCTGTTTACACGCCCGCCGCGCGCCTTCGTTCCAACGCCTGCTCAAATCGTCTCGAACTCCGTGAGCCACTCGCGCACGCGCACGCGCCCCGAAAGCAGCGCGACGTGCCCCGTCCCTTCCAAAAGCTTGAGCCGCGCGCGCGGGAGCAGCGAGGCCATCTCGCGCGCGGCGCGCGCGCTATTGAGGAAGCGGTCGGCAGTCCCCGCGACGACGAGCGCGGGCGTCTTCAACTCCCCGAGCCGCGGGCGCAGGTCTGTGTCGCGAATGATGCGCAGCCGCGAGATGTAGCCCTCGCGCCCCACGTCGGCCGTGTACTCGCGGAAGAGCCGACGGTCTTCCTCGCACACGTCGGGGCTGAAGAGGACGTGGCGTGCGCCGCGCATCCTGTGCGCCTTGAGCATCGGGTGGAAGGCGCGGAAGAGGAGGCAGCCCGCGTGAATCTTCAGGCGCTCGCGGAAGTGCGGGAAGGTGTTGACGAGGATGATGCGCTCGAACAGCTCCGGGTGTTCGAGCGCCGCGGCCATCGTCAGGAGCCCGCCGAACGACTCGCCGAGCACGGTCGCGCGCCCGCCCGCCTCGCGGATGACCCACGCGAGGTCTTCCACCAGCCGCCCCATCCCGTAACGCCCGTCCCTGCGCAGCGGGAACGAGACGACCGTGTGGTCGCGCTTGAGGTCTGCGGCCTGCTTATAAAAAAGCTTCCCCGAACCCTCGATGCCGCAGACGTAGACGAAGGCCGGCCCGCTACCTTGCTTCTGATACTCGACCATTTTCTATATCTTGGACGACGGCGCGCGCGGCCGCCGCGGGGTCGTGGGAGTTGAGGATGGCGCGGCCGACGACGATGAAGTCCGCGCCGCGGCGGACGGCCTCCGACGGCGAGGTGACGCGCTTCTGGTCGGCGTAGGCGGCGGCCGTGGGGCTGACGCCGGGCGTGACGACGAGGAAGCCCTCGCGCCCGACCGCCTCGCGCACGGGGACGATCTCGTGCGGCGAGGCGACGACGCCGTCGAGCCCCGAACCGTCCGCGAGTTCGGCCAGACGCCGCACCTGCTCCTCGACGTTTGAGGCACTCACACCTGTTTCGTTCAAAGAGTCCGCGTCCATGCTCGTCAGGACGGTGACGGCGATGAGGCTCGGCTTCTTCACCCCGAGCCGGGCGGCCTCTTCGGCGGTCGCTTCGCCAGCGCGGCGCATCATCTCCGCGCCGCCCGAGGCGTGGACGTTAAAGAGCGTGACGCCGAGGCGGACGGCCTCGCGCGCCGCATTGGCGACCGTGTTCGGGATGTCGTGGAACTTGAGGTCGAGGAAGACGCGCGCGCCGTCTTTGACGAGGCGTCGGACGAGGTCGGGCCCGGCCGTCGTGAAGAGCTGCGAGCCGACCTTGAACATGCCCGCCTCGCCGCGCAGCTCGCCGAACAGGCGCACGGCCTCGTCGGCGCTGTCCACGTCGAGCGCGACGATCAGCTTCTCCTTAGCGGAGACGGTCCCGGCCGTGCCGGTGTTCATCGTGTGCTCCCCCTCCTTCTGCAAACTACAAAGGCGCGAACTCGTCGGCGCGGCAGCCGACGGCCTCGTCGAGCGTGCGCAGGCCGTCACGTTCCAGCAGCGAGGCCAGCCCTTCGTTGATGCGGCGCGCGACGCCCAAGCCTTCGTAGACGAAACCCGTGTAGAGCTGGACGAGCCCCGCGCCGGCGCAAATCTTCTCCCAGGCGTCTTCGGCGTTGAAGATTCCGCCGACGCCGACGATCTCAAACTCTCCGCGCGAAAGCCTGCGGAGCGCCGCGACCAGCCGCGTCGAGCGCTCGCGCAGGGGCGCGCCGCTCAGTCCGCCCTCGCCGAAGGCTCTGACCCTTTGCGGGTCTGTGCGGAGCCCCGCGCGCGAGGTGGTCGTGTTCGTCGCGATGATGCCAGCGACGCCGGCCCCGCGCGCGGCCTCGACAATCAGCTCAAGCTCGCCCGCGCCCACGTCCGGGGCGATCTTGACGAGCAGAGGGACGGGGCGTCCGCCCTGCGCCCCGGCCAGCTCTCGGTTGCGCCGCTGGAGCGTGCCGAGCAGTTCGCTCAACAGGTCGGCGCGTTGCAGCTCGCGTAAGCCGGGCGTGTTGGGCGAGCTGACGTTGACGGTCACGTAGTCCGCGTGCGGCCTGACCGTCTCGAAGCTGGCGAGGTAGTCAGACGCGGCCTCCTCGACCGGCACGACGCGGCTCTTGCCGATGTTGACGCCGAGCACGCAGTCGGGCTTTCCCTTCTCAAGCCTGCGCGCGAGGGCCGCGGCCCCTTGGTTGTTGAACCCCTGCCGGTTGACGAGCGCGCGGTCGAGCGGCAGGCGGAAGAGGCGCGGGCGCGGGTTGCCGGGCTGCGGGAGGTTCGTCACGGTGCCCACCTCGACGAAGCCGAAGCCGAGCGCGGCGAGCTGCGGCGCGACCAGCCCGTTCTTGTCGAAGCCCGCGGCGACGCCGACCGGGTTCTTAAAACTCAAGCCGAAGCGGCGCAGCTCTCCGAAGCGCGCGCCGGACTCGGCCCCTCCGCCGATGCGGCGCAGCACGCGCGTGCCGAGGCCGAGCGAGAGCGCGTGAAGGGCGAACTCGTGTGCCGTCTCCGGCGGCAGCTTGAAGAGCAGGGGACGCAGCAGCGAGCGATAGAGCATCACGGGGCGCGAGCAGGGGAGTGCGCTAAAGAGCGACCCGAGCGTAACAGAGCCGCCGAAAGGCTGTCAAAAACCTCTCGCCCGCGGCGCGGCCGCCGACGCCGGAGCGCTTCCGATTCCGCTTCGGGAGGCCGGTGGTATCATACGCGGGTCGTGGACGAGAGGGCGAGAGTCCTGATGCGTCATGTCAACGCCGGGAGAAGCTCAGTGATTTTCCGCGAAGCCAAGGTGGAAGACATCCCCGTTTTATCCGAGATTCGCCTCTCGGTCATGGAGAATGTGTTGTCCGACCCGGGCAAGGTTACGCCGGAGATGTACGCGGACTACCTGAGCGTGTCGGGTAAGGGCTGGCTCTGCGAGCTTGGCGGGAAGGCCGTCGGGTTCTCCGTCGCCTCTCTGGGCGACAGCTCCATCTGGGCTTTATTCGTGCGGCCGGGGTACGAGGGTAGGGGCATCGGCGGGAGGCTCCTCAGCCTGGCGACGGATTGGCTGTTCGAGGAGGGCGCGTCGAGCGTCACCCTGTGCACCGAGGCGGGCACCCGCGCCGACAGGTTCTACGAGCGGCGCGGCTGGCGGCGCGGCGACATCGAGGGCGGGGGCGAGGTGCGCTACCTGCTTTGTAAACGTGGCCGAACCTGACAACGGCATGCAACCGACCCGCGACACGCCGCATTTCATGTACACTCGGCGGGCCGGCGGCGCGTGATGCGCGGCGTCAGGTTGTAAACTCGTTTCATAGGAGGGGGTATTCATGAACTGTCCGAACTGCGAAAGCGTCACACTGGTAATGTCCGACAGGCAGGGCATAGAAATCGACTACTGCCCACAGTGCCGCGGGGTCTGGCTGGACAGGGGGGAGCTGGATAAGATCATCGATAGGTCGTCAGATACCGCGCCCCGCCAAGAGAGTCCACGCGAACGCCCCGACGACCGGGGCCGTCATGACCATTCACGCGGCCATCATGAATCTCATCACGGCGGGTATTACAAGAAGAAGAAGCGAGAGGGCTTCCTGTCCGACCTGTTCGATTTCGACTAGAGCGGGTTGCGTTTGAGTTTACCGTTTACCGTTTAGAGGCGGGCTACGGCCCGCCGCCGCGTGCCGCGATGGGACTGGCCGCGGCGGGCATAGCCCGCCTCTAAACGAAGGGTAAACTGATTCGCAAAACGCTCTAGTGGGTCGCCGGAGCCGCCACCTGACATCGACTTTGAAGCGCGACGCCGTGGACGCCGCTCTAAAGCCCCTTAACCCGACGTTCGAGGTCGGCCGCGATCTTCGCCGGGTCTTCGCCGGGCGGGTAGGCGACGGGGTCGCCGAGGCGGATGGTGACGTTGTGCGGCGCGGTGAAGCCGCGTCGGCCGGAGAGTTTCAATTCAATCAGGCCGTCGATGCGGACGGGCACCACAGGGATGCCGAGCTGCGACGCGAGGACGCCGATGCCGGGGCGGAAGGGGCTCATGCCGAGCTTGTCGGCGCGGATGCCTTCGGGGAAGACGAGCAGGTTGTAGCCACGGTCTACCGACTCGCCCGCGTAGGCGAAGCTGCGGCGGAAGCCGCTCGCCTTCGGCAGAGAGAACGTGTTGAAGATGACGACGACGAGGAAGTATTGCGCGCGCCAGCGCAGCCGCCGAAGTAAGGGCGTGCCTGCGGGCGGCTTGCGCCACAAGCGTAGGCGCTCGCCCTCCTGCGCGATGGCGAGGCGGCGGCGAAAGCGGCCGGGCAGCGCCGACATGATGAGCGCGTGGTCGAAGTATGTGATGTGGTTCGAGACGAAGAGCGCGGGGCCGCGCAGGCCGCGCAGGCGCTCGCGCCCCACGACGCGCGCCCAGCAGAGCACGGAGGTGATGGGGAGCACGACCGCGTAGTAGAAGGCGACGCGGAACCAGCGGACGGGCGTCGCTTGTGCCCAGGAAGGGTAGGGATACTGCGCGGCCTCCTCGGCGCGCGCGCCGCCCGCGTTGACGATACGCTCCACGTCGCCGACGGTCGTCGCGGCGGTGAAACTCGCCTCGTCGATCTCTATCTGGTAGCGGTCTTCGAGCGCGCTCAGAAGCTCGACGCGGCCGAGCGAGTCGAGCTTCAGGTCGGTCGAAAGGCTCGCGGAAGAGTCTATCGCGGCAGGGGCCTCGCCCCCCGCGCGCGGCGCGAGCGCGGCGATGAGTGACGCGGGCGAGGGGTCGAGTGATGAGTGGTGAGTGACGGGTGATGCGTCGTTGACCGCGGCGTTCTCATCCGTCGCCCCGTTCGGGTGGCCGTTCTTGCCGTTGCGCTTCGGGCTGACGCGTTCGAGGATGTCGCGCTTGCGAACCTTCTGCGTCGGCGTGCGCGGGAAGTCCGCGTCGGGCCAGACGTGCCAGCGGCGCACGTGCTGGTGGCGCGCGAGCGTGCGGTTGGCGCGCTCGACGACGGGCGCGGGGTCTGCGCCCGCGTCCGTCATGATGAGCACGGCGAGCGGCTCGGGGCCGCGCGGGCCTTCGACGCCGACGACGGCGCTCAGGCGGACTTCGGGCTGGCGGTTGAGCGCGGCCTCGATGTCTTCGGGGTAGACGTTCAGCCCCGCCGCCGTGACGATTGCGTCCTTCTTGCGGCCGCGGAAGTAGATGTTGCCGGCCGCGTCCCTCTCGCCGAGGTCGCCGGTGCGCAGCCAGCCGCCTTCGCCGAGCGGCTCGCGCGCGGCGTCTTCAGAATTGGGACCGCGCCAGTAGCCGGGCGAGACGTTCGCGCCGCGCACGAGAATCTCGCCCGACTCGTCGAGCATTACTTCCTGCCCGCGCAGGGTCTTCCCGATGGAGCCGCGCCCCGTCTTGAAGGGGTGGTTGACCGTGACGAGCGAGGCCGTCTCCGTCATCCCGTACCCCTGCACGACCGCGAACCCGAGCCGCCGCCAGAAGGTCTCGGTCTCCTCGTTGAGCGTCGCGCCGCCCGTGACGAACGCCCAGAGCCTCCAGCCGAAGTAGCGGTGGACGCGCCGCGCGAGCCAGAGCCGCTTGAGCGGGTGCGCGCCCGCCGCGCGCTCGATGCGGCGGCGCAGGTCTGCGAGCAGCCCGCGCGCCTCCTCGCGCCGCTCGACGTGCTCGCGCAGAGAGTCGAGCAGGCGGGGGACTGTGACGACGACGTTGACGCGCCTGCCCTTGACCGTGTTGACGATCTCCGAAGGGTTGAGCGCGCCCGTGAAGATGACTTCGCCGCCCATGAGCTGCGGCACGAGGATGCCCATGAACTGCCCGAAGACGTGGCTGAGCGGAAGCAGACAGACGAAGCGGAGCGGGCCGACGAGCCGTATCCACTTCATGTACTTCTGCATCCCCTCTTCGAGCGGCCCCAGGTTCGCCAGCAGGTTCCGGTGCGTGAGACACACGCCGCGCGGCTCGGCCGTTGTCCCCGAAGTGTAGATGATCTCGACGAGGTCGTCGGCGGTGATCTCTTCACCCGCGAAGGGCTCGCGCGGGCGGCCGGCGATGACGCTCTCTAGCTCTTCGAGCGCGAGCGTCGGCGGCCCGAGCGCCGCGGCCTGCTCCCCCGTCTCCGCGCTGTGAAGCACGAGCCGGGCGCCCGTCTGCGCCTGCACCCGCCCGACGAAATCCGGCGCGCTCTCAACGTCGAGCGGCACCACGACCGCCCCCCGCACCGCGCACCCGAAGAAGGCCGCCACCCACTCCGGCCCGTTCGCCGCCCACAGCAGCACCCGCTCGCCCTTACCTACGCCGCGCGCCTCCAACTCCCGCGCGAACCCGTACGCCGCCTCCGCCACGCGCCGGTAAGACCAGCGCACCCACCGCAGCCCGCGCCTGTGCGCGAACGCAGTCACGTCGCCGCGCCGCAAGTAATCTTCCAGATAACTATTAATCGTCGAACGCATAAACCCCTTGCCGCATGAGCGCCACTTAATAATTTCAGCGGGCTACGCATAAATTTTGAGCCCCGCGCTTCTCATTGTCGAGGCGGCGCGCACCCTCTCAGGCCCCGCTTGTGACACTTTCTCATCCGCGCGGCTCGCCGGCGCCGGGCGCGCCGCGGGCCGAAGCCTGCCTGTGACGAACACGCCCGCGTCCCTCTAACAAAAATCGTGGCTAAACGGCGACGCAGACTCTATTATGTGCAAAAAGTGTTCTCACCGGGCGCACAACCGCGCCGACCGGCGCGCGTGCAACCGGAGTTTACTCGAACAGTTCCCCGACGGGAGTTTCGACGATGGGCGGCAAGACCAAACAGGCGGGCGCGAAAACACCTCCGGATGACAAAAGCGCGAGTCAGACCAGACCCGGCGGTACGAAATCGGCCGAAGAGATTGAGGCGTCCAGGCTGGACTTAGAGCGCGAGCGCCTGGAGCTGGATAAAACAATCGCAACGTCCAGGCTGGAATTTGAGAGGCAGAAGTCAGACCGCGAGAATAAATTCTGGAATAGAAACTCGGGGGTGCTAATTACGGGGCTCATCTCACTCGCCGCCTTAATGGTTACGGCTACGCAAATTTGGACTGCCAAGCTTCAAAAAGATCGGGAAATAGAGATGAGCGACAGGCAGAAGGACAGAGAGCTGTCGTTAATGGACGAGAAGAACAAGAGGGAATGGAACCTCAGCGCCGCGAAATTCGTCGCGGAAAACATGAAAGTAATTTTAGGAGATAACGCCCAGGAGAAAGAGCTGCTGGCGAAGATGTTGGCGAATATCTACCCCCCGGAGGTCGCAGCGCCCCTGCTCGCAAAACTCGAAAACGCGAGCCCGCCGCCCGAAGAGAATACGTGGCGCCAGGAGCGTGAAAAAATAGTGCGGCCGTCTGCCCCCGCGCCGAGTCAGGGGAGCAATCCGACGCTAAAACCGTTACCCCGGCCGACCGCCGAAGGGACAAGGGCCGACAGCCTCGACAAGAGGTATCGGAGTGAGAAACAGGCCGGGGGCTGTGTTTCCAAGGTTAACACCAACAAACTCGGCGACGGCATAATGTATATCTGCTATCAGGTCGGCGAGGACGCGAGTTATTGCAGTTATGACTGCTATCCGCTAGGGGCCGAAGGCGACCGTTAGAGTCGCTTTAAGGAATGCCCCGAAAGGCGGCCCGCGCTAAAAAATCATCGGAGGGCTAACCTGCCCGAACCTTCCATCCTTCGGGGCGGCTGTGGTAGTATCCGCGCCGATGGAATTCGTGGAGAAGGCTCGCATCATGGACGGCATGCGCATCAACCGTGCGCTGGCCCGGCTCGCGTCCGAGATCGTGGAGGAGAACCACGGGGCGGGGCACCTCTATCTCATCGGCATCCAGCGCCGCGGCGTGCCGCTGGCGCAGCGCCTGGCCGATAAGGTCGCCGACATCGAGGGCGAGCGCCCGCCCGTCGGCGTCCTCGACATCACGCTCTACCGCGACGACCTCTCGACCGTCGGCGCGAACCCGATTGTCAATAGAACTGACCTGCCGATTGATGTCGAGGGGCGCAACGTCCTGCTCATCGACGACGTGCTCTACACGGGGCGCACCATCCGCGCCGCCCTCGACCAGCTCATCGACTTCGGCCGGCCGCGCCGCGTGCAGCTCGCCGTCCTCATCGACCGCGGGAAGGAGCACAGGGAGTTGCCCATCCAGGCCGACTTCGTCGGGAAGTTCGTGCCGACGAAGAAGAGCGAGATCATCAAGGTGATGCTCGACCAGTTCGACGGCGAGGAGGCGGTCGTCATCGTCGAACGACCCCAGGGGCAGGAAGACGAATGAAGAAAGGCGGCCAGCAACGGCCGCCTTTTTCTTAACGGGGTGTCGCGAACTGACGGCCGGCGGGCCTACTCGCTGTGCTGGACGGGGTTGATGCCCTTCGAGGCGTTGTTGGTGGTCGTCGCCCCCTCGCTGTGCTGGACGGGGTTGATGCCGCTCGCGGCGGCCAGCGCGAGCAGAAGCGCCAGAATGGTTGCGATCATGAGCGTCTCCTTCGGTGTGATGTGCGAGGCGGCGGGCAGTCTAAGGCAGGAGCCGCGGCGGGTCAAGGCCGCGCGGGTGGTGTGACGGATGGGGACTGGACTCAAACATCTGTTGGGCATTCGCGGGATGAGCGCCGCGGAGATCACGCACGTCCTCGACACGGCCGAGACCTTCCGCGAAATCTCTGAGCGCGAGATCAAGAAGGTGCCGACCCTGCGCGGACGCACCGTCATCAACCTCTTCTTTGAAGCCTCGACGCGCACGCGCACCTCCTTCGAGATCGCCGGCAAGCGCCTCTCGGCCGACGTCATCAACATCAGCTCCTCGTCCTCCTCCGTCACGAAGGGCGAGACGCTGCTCGACACGGCGCGGAACCTCGAAGCGATGGGGCCAGACCTCATCGTCATCCGCCACCCCTCGGCCGGCGCGCCGCACCAGCTCGCGCGCGTCTGCCGCGCCGCGGTCGTCAACGCGGGCGACGGCGCGCACGAGCACCCGACGCAGGCGCTCCTCGACGCGCTCACGATAAGGCAGCGCAAGGGAGGTTTCGAGGGACTGCGCGTCGCCATCCTCGGCGACATCCTCCACTCGCGGGTCGCGCGGTCGAACGCGCACCTTCTGACGAAGCTCGGCGCTTCGGTCACGGTCGCGGGGCCGGGGACGCTCGCGCCGCCCGAGTTCGCCGCGCTCGCCGGCGAAGGGAAGTTGACCGTCGCGCGCGGGGTCGAGGAGGCCGTCGAGGGTGCGGACGTGGTGATGGTCTTGCGCATCCAGCGCGAGCGGCAGGACAGCGCGTTCCTCCCCTCCCTGCGCGAGTACGCCGTGCACTACGGGCTCAACCTCAAGCGTCTTTCCTTAGCCAGGCCCGACGCCATCGTCATGCACCCGGGGCCGATGAACCGCGGCATCGAGATCGCCTCGGACGTGGCCGACGGCTCGCGCTCGCTCATCCTCGACCAGGTGGCCAACGGCCTCGCCGTGCGCATGGCCGTGCTCTACCTGCTCGGCGGCGGCGCGGGCGTCACGACCCCGGCACAGAACCCCTTGACGCAGGCGAAGCCGGAGCCCGAGCCCCTCCAGCCCGAGCCGCTCAGCACCGCCGCGACGGCCTCGCACTCGGAAGGCTCGAAGTAAAAGATGAGACTGCTTATCGCCAACGGCTACGTCGTAGACCCGACGCAGAATGTGAACGGCGGCCGCGACGTCCTGATCGAAGACGGCCGCGTGGCCGCCCTTCTGAAAAGTGGAGAGCCCGCGCCCGAAGGCGCGGAGGTCTTCGACGCGACTGGGCTCGTCGTCGCCCCCGGCTTCATAGACCTCCACACGCACCTGCGCGAGCCGGGGCAGGAGTACAAGGAGACGATTGCCACGGGCGCCGCGGCGGCCGTCGCGGGCGGCTTCACCTCCGTCTGCGCGATGCCCAACACCGACCCTGTCAACGACAACCCCGCCGTCACGAGCTTCATCGTCGAGCAGGCGACGGCCGCGCGCCTCGCCAACGTCTTCCCCGTCGGGGCCATCACGAAGGGCTCGAAGGGCGAAGAGCTGGCCGAGATGGGCGAGATGAAGCGCGCGGGCATCGTCGCCGTCACCGACGACGGGCACCCCGTCCCTTCGCCGGGGCTCATGCGCCGCGCGATGGAGTACGCGCGCGGCTTCGACCTGACGGTGATGGATCACTGCGACGACAAGACGCTCGCGGCCGGAGGCGTGATGCACGAGGGCGAGTGGTCGCTGCGTCTGGGGCTTCGCGGACGCCCCGCGCTCGCCGAAGAGTCGGACGCGATGCGCGACTGCGCGCTGGCCGAGTTGACCGGCGCGCGCGTCCACCTCGCGCACGTCTCGACGCGCGGCGCGATCGAGGCCGTCCGCCGCGCGAAGGGGCGGGGCGTCGAAGTCTCGTGCGAAGTCACGCCGCACCACTTCACGCTCACCGACGCCGCCTGCGAGGGCTTCGACACCAACACGAAGATGAACCCGCCGCTGCGCAGCCGCGAACACCTCGACGCCGTCCTCGAAGCCATCGCCGACGGAACCGTTGACGCCGTCGCCACCGACCACGCTCCGCACCACCTGGACGAGAAGGAGCTTGAGTTCGACCGCGCCGCCTTCGGCATCACGGGGCTTGAGACGGCCGTCGGCCTCGCTTTCGACCGCCTCGTCCACCCCGGCCTCATCACGCTCGAACGCCTAGTCGAGCTCTTCTCCGTCAACCCCGCGCGCGTCTTCCGCCTCGGAGGGCGCGGCACGCTCCGCCCCGGCGCGCACGGCGACGTGACCATCCTCGACCCCGACCGGCGCTGGACGTTCGACGCCTCGCGCTCCAAGTCCAGGAGCCGCAACACGCCCTTCGACGGCCACACCTTCCACGGCGCGCCCGTCGCCACCATCGTCGCCGGCCGGCTCGTCTACGTGCGCGAGGGCAGGGGAGCGGCCGCGTCGGGCTAAGCCCGAAGATCGAGACTGCCAGGGGATGAACACTTTCGTCACGGCCGGAGTCCGTGTCGTCACATTCCTCTTCCTGCTCGTCGCGGCGCGAAGTTACAAACGAGCGGCAGTCTCATCCTTCCACGGGGCACCATCTAATGGCACACATTCCGGGTTTCGGTTTCTTCGAGAGGCATAGGGAGAAGGGCGCCTTCTTCGTAAGGCTGGTTGTGGGGTTCGTGCTCGTGTACGGGACGCAGGACAACGTCTTCAATCACGAGGACATGATGAAATTCCGCGACTTCCTAGCGGCGCGGCGTGTACCATTTCCACTCTTCTCCGCGTACCTTTCGGCCTACGCGCAGTTCGTGTGCGGCATTCTCTACGTGCTCGGACTCTTCGTGAGGCCGGCGGCGCTCGTGATGGTGATTAACTTCATCGCGGCGCTCGTCATCGCCCACCTCGACGCGCCGCTCGACGCCGCGCGGCTCGCGCTCTGCATGCTCTTCTCTTCGCTCTTCCTGCTCTTCAACGGCGCGGGCGCGCTGTCGCTCGACAGCTACTTCTCAAGAAGAGCCGAAAGCTGAAAGCCGGCGGCCGACCGCTGAAAAAGAAGAGGCCCGCTGCGCTCTCCCCTTCGCAGCGGGCCTCTCCTTGTGCGGTCGCTCACTTACGTCCTGACAGGGGCGACCGAACCCTTGGATTACCTTTCAGTCGGCTCTCTAAATTTCGGTAGGGAAGCCCGCCCGCGCTCTCCCCTTCGCTTGCGGGCCCCCTCCGATACGGCCGCCCCGCGAGGGGGAGGCCGATCTCGTTAAACTCTTACTGCGCGCTGTACTCGGGCAGCCGCACCGCGCGGTTGAGGATGACGCCGAACTGCGTGCCCGACTTCACCTCCGCCTCCTGCTCGCGCTCGTAGACACGCGCGCCCGTGCCCGCGCCGCCGCCGAGGATGGCGCCGATGGCCGCGCCCTTGCCGCCGCCCGCGATGGCACCGATGATTGCGCCCGTCGCCGCGCCGCCGCCGATGAAGACCGCGTCGCGCTTGCGGTTACCCTTGCCCGTGACCGTGCTCTCGTTGTCCGCGTTCACGTCGTCGGCCTGGAGGCTCGACAGGGAGCCGCTGATCGCGTGGCGGGCGCCGTTGGGCAACTCCACCTGGTTGAAGGTGACGGTGATCTGGCCGGGCGTGCGACGCCCCGAGCGCCTGACCGACGCGACGCGGCCCCAGATTTTGCTCCCCACCGGGATCACGTCCACGCCGCTGCCGCCGCCGTAGACCGGCTCGGTCACCGTCGTCGAGAAGCGGTCGCCGACGCGCGCCGAACGCGAGTTCAGCTCCGTGTCCATGCGGACGCGGATGACCGTGTCGGCCGGCACCGAAAAGTAGCGCGGCGCGGGCACGGTCGTGCGCGCGGGTGTCGTCCTGCGGACGGTGCGCCGCGTGCGGCGGCGTTGCGCCGACGCGTCGGGCACGAGCGCGCCGAGCATCAGCGCGAACAGGGCTATGAGAACGGTCGCCCTCCGGGCGAGACTCTTGCCGTGTGTCATCTTCTTCAAACCCTCCTCAATCGGCGTGCCGTCTTGCGACAGGGTCGCGCGGCGTCGCCGCTCATAGGTTGAGCAACGTGTGTGCCACAAGGTGTGCGAGGCGGTTTTCTGTTTGCGTGACAGTATTTAGCCCACTTCACGTGGAAAAGCCAGTGCCTCCGCGAGGCGGCTTAAACACCCTGCGAGCTATATGCTGCGCGTGCTTGACTAAATGGTATGGGGTGGCGAAGAAAGCAAAAAGCGCGGGGGTGCTTCAACTCGCCGCGGCAGTTTTCAACACCCTCCGGCAGTTGAAAACGGGCGGAATTCGTGTAAGCTTGCGCCAAGCAAAAATCTCGCGCAGGAGTTTTTTAAGGACGGCGGCCGCGAGCCGCCGCCGGCCGTTTCGGGACGCAAGGCATTTCACCCGCCCAAAAATTTTTGAAGACAACGAGGAGTCGATTTATGAGCACAGCACCGACACAGGCGACGACGGCGAGCCTGCCGCGCATTAACGACACGGCGCCGGACTTCGAGGCCAAGTCCACGCAAGGCCCCCTGAAGCTCTCCGACTACAAGGGCAAATGGGTCGTCCTCTTTTCGCACCCCGCCGACTTCACCCCCGTCTGCACGACCGAGTTCGTCGAGTTCGCCCGCCGCAGTGAAGAGTTCAAGGAGCGCGGCGCGCAGCTCGTCGGCCTCTCGGTCGATTCCGTCCCCGCGCACATCGCGTGGATCAGGAACATCGAGGGGCACTTCGGCGTCAAGATAGACTTCCCCGTCATCGCCGACCTCGACACGAAGGTCGCGCAGACCTACGGGCTCATCCACCCCGGCGCGTCCGAGACGGCGACCGTCCGCGCCGTCTTCATCATCGACCCGCAGCAGAAGGTGCGCGCGCTCATCTACTACCCGATGAGTTTGGGCCGCAACATCGACGAGGTGCTGCGCGCGCTCGACGCCCTACAGACGGCCGACCAGAACGCCTGCGCGACGCCCGCCAACTGGCGGAAGGGCGACAAGGTCGTCGTGCCCCCGCCGCAGACCATCGACGACGCGTCGAAGCGCATGGAGGACGACTTCAAGTCGAAGAACGAAGTCACCGACTGGTATCTCTCCAAGCGCGAGCTGAGCCAGTGAGCCTTTAAGAGTTCCGCGACGCGGGGGCGTGAGTTGAGGAAGGAACCCACGGGGCTGCTTGAGAACGTCGGCGGGACGCCGCTCGTCAAGCTCCCGCGTCTCGCCCGCGAACTCGAACGGCGCGGCGTCCGCGTCTACGCGAAGGCCGAGCACCTGAACCCGGGAGGCTCGGTCAAAGACCGCGCGGCGCTCTCGATGATTCTCGAAGGCGAGCGTGCGGGTCGGCTCACGCGGGACAAGGTCATCCTCGACGCGACGAGCGGTAACACCGGAATCGCCTACGCTTTGATAGGCGCGGCGCGCGGCTACCGCGTGCGGCTGTGCCTGCCGGCCAACGCGAACGTCAAGCGCGCGCTCCGGATTTACGGCGCGGAACTGATCGAGACAGACCCGCGCGACGGACTCGACGCCCCCCAACGATTAGCTCGGCGCATGGCGGCCGAGGAGCCCGACGCGTACTTCTACCCGAACCAGTACGACAACCCCGCGAACTGGCGCGCGCACTACGAGGGCACCGCGCCGGAAATCTGGGAGCAGACCGGGGGGCGCGTCACGCACTTCCTCGCGGGCGTCGGCACGTCGGGCACGTTCACGGGCACGGTGCGACGCTTGAAGGAGCTGAACCCGAAGCTGAAGGCCGTGCTGATGCAGCCGGACTCGCCGCTGCACGGGCTCGAAGGGATGCGCCACGTCGAGACCTCCATCGTGCCGGGCATCTTCGACGCGACACTCGCCGACGGGCGCGTCGAAGTCTCGACCGAGGAGTCGCAGGAGATGGCGCGGCGGCTCGCGCGTGAGGAGGGCCTCTTCGTCGGGGTCAGCTCGGGCGCGAACGTGGCGGCGGCGCTGCGCTTCGCGGAAGGACTCGCCGAGGGCTCGGTCGTGGTCACAGTCCTTTGCGACGGCGGCGGGCGTTACCTGAACGAAGAGTTCTGGGAGGAGGAGAGTTGATAAAACTCAGCGCCGAACTCCGCTCCGAGATCGAGCGGCACGCGGAGCGCGAGTACCCGCGCGAGTGCTGCGGGCTGCTCGTCGGCCGTATCGTGGACGACGGCCGCACGCGTATAATCCACGCGACGTACCCGGTCGCAAACATTTTCGCCGAGGAGGCTGAGCGTCACCAACGCATGGCCATCGAGCCGCTAGAGTACGCGCGCGCCGAGCGGCGCTACGCGCCCGAGGGCCTGGGCGTCGTGGGCAATTACCACTCGCACCCCGACCACCCAGCCGTGCCCTCGCAGTACGACCTCGAACACCTCGCGCCCTGGCCGACGATGTCCTACGTCGTCGTCTCGGTGCGCGAGGGTAAGGCGGCTGACCTCCGCTCGTGGGAGCTTGAGGCCGACCGCTCCCGCTTCGACGAGGAGGAGGTAGAGGAGGGTTAGCATGTTCGGTAGAGCCCGTACGACACTCCCCTTGCTATTGATGTCGGCGGCGGCGGCGCTCGGCGCGCTCGCCCCTCCCGCGCGCGCGCAGGACGCGCAGACGGCAGAGGCCCGGAAGGTTGATGAGTACGGCCGAATCGGCCACTGCGACATGACGGCGCGCCTCGACAACTTCGCCGTCGAGCTGCAGAACGACCCCGGGGCGAAGGCCGTCCTCGTCGGCTACGACCCGAAGGGCAAAGGCCGGGGGCGGGCCGGTTGGAATCTGAAGGTCGGCCGTTACTACCTTGTCAACGCACGCGGCATCGAGCCGTCGCGCGTCGCCGTCGTCAACGGCGGGAGCCGGGAAGGCGACGAGGCGGCGACGGAACTCTGGCTCGTGCCGGAGGGGGCCGAGCCGCCGCTCAAGCTCCCGGCCGACGACAAGTACGCCGCCAAAGAGTTCAGCGGCAAGTTCGACACCTACGCGACCGACGCGCTCGTCTACCGCGTGCAGATTGAGATGGGCTATTCGGGCGACGACATCTCGCGCGAAGAGTTCGCGCGGAAGTTGAAGCAGCAGCGGGGCTCGCGCGGCTACCTCGTGGTGCGCGCGCCGAAGGGGAGCGCGCCCGGCACGTGGCGTCGGGTCGGGCTCCGCGAGGAGCAGATCATCCGGAAGGACTACGAGGTCGAGGCGCGGCGGCTCAGCTCGATCAACGGCGGGACGGCCGAGGGCGACTACGCCGAGGTCGATCTCTGGATTCTGCCGAAGGGCGCGCGCGCCCGAAGGCGCGAAGGAGGAGCAGGCGGCGGAGCTGCGCGAGGCCGTCAGGCTCGGCCGGCTCGACTCCTACGGCTCGCCGGACGAGGACGCCGAAGCCTGGATGCTCAAGAACCTCGCGGCGGCGCTCCGCGACAACCCGCGGGCCATCGCCTGCCTCGTCGCGCGCGAGCCGATGGAGCCTGAAGAGTCTTGGGTGGGCGAAGAGGCGGCGCCGTCCGGCGGTGAGGCCGCGGAGAGGCCGGCCGCGGAGGTCGCGGAAGACTCTGAAAACTCCGAAGCCCCGGAGGACGAGTCGGAGGGCGAGGCGATAAAGGAGACGGCGGAGAGGTGGAAGAAGGTTCTGACCACGAAGTACGGCGTCTACCCCTGGCGCGTCGTCGTGCTCGAAGGGAGACGGATGCAGTGGAGCGCGGGCAGGCTGACGGGGTGGCTCGTGCCGGAGAAGGCGCGCTGGCCCGACCCGCAGGCCCGCGACGAGGACGACGTAGACGAGCAGTGACGGGCGGCAGATTTTTGCGGAAGGAGTCTTAGACAATGGCGGTCACAGTTTTCATCCCGACGGCGCTCAGGCAGTTCGCCGGCAACAGGGCGGAGGTCGCGGTCGATGCCTCGACCGTCGGCGAGGCGCTGGAGAAGGTGACGGGCGAGCACGCCGAACTCCGTCGCCACCTCTACGGCGAGCAGAACACCCTGCGGAACTTCGTCAACGTCTACGTCAACGACGAGGACATCCGCCACGCCGAGCGGCTCGACACGAAGGTCAGGGACGGCGACACCATCTCCATCATCCCGGCCATCGCGGGCGGCGCGGCGACGGAGACGGACGTGGCAAGTGAGCTGCCCTCGCTCTCGAACGAGGAGATCGCGCGCTACAGCCGACACCTCATCATGCCCGAGGTCGGCATGGAGGGGCAGCGCAAGTTGAAGGCGGCGCGCGTCCTGATGATAGGGACGGGCGGGCTCGGGGCTCCGACGGGGATGTATCTGGCGGCGGCGGGCGTCGGCACGCTCGGCGTCGTGGACTTCGACGTGGTGGACGCGTCGAACCTCCAGCGCCAGATCGTCCACGGGACGAAGGACGTGGGCAGGCCGAAGATCGAGTCGGCGCGCGACCGCCTCTCGGACATTAACCCGCACGTCAAGATCGAGGCGTACGAGACGCGTCTGACGAGCGAGAACGCTTTGGAGCTGTTCCGCGAGTACGACATGGTGGTGGACGGCACTGACAACTTCCCGACGCGCTACCTCGTCAACGACGCGTGCGTGCTGACGGGCAAGCCCAACGTCTACGGCTCCATCTTCCGCTTCGAGGGTCAGGCTTCGGTCTTCTGGGCCGCGCGCGGCGCGTGCTACCGCTGCCTCTACCCGGAGCCGCCGCCGCCGGGGCTCGTCCCCTCGTGCGCCGAGGGCGGCGTGCTGGGCGTGCTGCCCGGCATCATCGGAGCCATCCAGGCCAACGAGGCCATCAAGCTCATCCTCGGGGGCGGCGAGCCGCTCGTCAACCGCCTGCTCCTCTTCGACGCCTGGAAGCTCCGGTTCCGCGAGCTGAAGCTGAGGAAGGACCCGGCGTGCCCCGTGTGCGGCGAGAACGCGACGTTGAAGGAGTTGATCGACTACGAACAGTTCTGCGGACTGACGCCGCCGGCGGCTCAGACTAAATCAGAGACGGAGGGAAGGATGGAAGAGATCACAGCGACCGAGTTGAAGGAGCGCATCGACCGCGGCGACGACCTGCAGATCATCGACGTGCGCGAGCCCAACGAGTACGACATTGCACGCATCCCCGGCACGAGGCTTATCCCGCTGGGCCAGGTCACCGAGCGCATGGGCGAGATCGACGAGAGCCGCGAGACGGTCGTCCACTGCAAGGGCGGCGTCCGCAGCGCCAAGGCCATCGAGGCGCTCACGCGCTCCGGCTTCAAGGGCAGGCTCGTCAACCTCAAGGGCGGCATCACCGCCTGGTCGAACGACGTAGACCCGAGCGTGCCGAAGTATTAAGAGCAGTAGGCGGTAGGCAGTTAAGGCCGGTTGAGTTCGGGGCTCGGGTGCGACCCGAACCCAACCGGCGTCTGCCGCCTGCCACCCACTGCCATCCGCCTGCCGCCGCGCGCCAGAAAAGTATGCCGCGGCCCTCCCGCCTTGTGTTATACTCCCGCGCCGTCGCGTCTCACGTAGCTCGCAAGCTTGTCCGCACGCACACCCGGTCTTTCAGCCCCAGGTCTCTTTACCGCTTTCGCGCCTCCTCGCCGGGCCGCAGCGCCGGCGCTTCACGGTCGCCTAAGCGAATCAGCCACCAGGAAGAGCGGTCAGCCATGCCGTACTTAGTGATCGAAGTCCCGCCGCCGACGAACGATTGTTTCGTCGCGCTGCCGTTCACTGAGCACTTCGACGACCTCTTCGAGGCCATCGAGGAGGCGGCGAAAAGCGCGGGGCTGGACGAGGCCATCCGCCTCGACCAGAAGGAGGAAGGCGTGACCATCACGGGCGAGATCGAGAGGAGGATCCGCTCGACCAGGATCGTGGTCGCCGTCTGCACCCCGGAGTCGTACGACGGCCCGCCCAACCCGAACGTCATGTACGAGCTGGGGCTGGCGCACGCCCTCGGCAAGCCGACCGTCATCCTGGCCGCCAGCATGGGCTGCGTCCCCGTGGACGTGCGCGACCAGTTCGTCTTCGTCTACGGGGGCGTCCCGCGGGAGAGGCTCGTCAAGGAGGTGCAGAAGAGGATCGAGAAGCGCCTCGCCTCGACGACCGGCTCGCTCGTCAGCGCCGGCTTCCGGCACATCGCCGTCGCCCCCAGGCGGCACCAAATGCTCCTCAACCCCGACTTCTGGAGGCACTTCAGCGACGTCTTCCGCCGCGTCCGGGTGCTGCGCGGCGAGATGCAGAGGATGATCCCGGACCTGGCCGAGCTGCTGAAGGCCGCGCAGGGGATGCTGGCCAGCGACTCCTACGAGGTGCGGATCGACTTCGACGAGAAGTGGCGGAAGTTCGACAACTCCTACCAGACCGTGACGCACGCGACCTTCAAGGAGTGGGTCGAGGGCGAGGGGATCGGACTCGCGCTCGACTCGCTGAGCGGCCCCACGCGCGGCAGCACCGTGTCGCAGATCGACGACGTGCGCATCTTCTACAACTCGACCAAGGACGCCCTGCGCGAGTACATGCCCGCCCACAGCAGCCTGATCGAGCTGCTCGCCGGCGAGCGGCTCATCGAACTCAACGACCACGGCAGACTCACGAAAATCTACGGCCAGATTACGGCGCTGCGCCAGGCAACCGACAAAATCTTCCACCAGACCGACGCCATCATCTACAACCTGGTCGAGGCCAGCATCAGGATAGGAGAGAGCTGAGATGAGCCACGTGACCACCATCAGCGAACTCAAGGAGGAGCACGACAGCCTCTTCAGCGAAGCCTTCGCGCGGCGCTCGACATTCATCGCGAACCAGAAGCACGACCGGAAGTACATCAAGTCCTTCAAGGAGAGGGCGAACAAACTGCTGGAGAGCCTGACGGCGCTCTCAGGGCAGGTCACCTCCGTGGACGAATACAACCTGCTGAGCGAGATGGCGTCGCAGTGGCAGGCCGTCTACTCGACGATCCTCAACGAGCCCCTCGACATCAAAATCCAACCCCCGTCGCTCAACCTCCGGAAGGACACCCCGCTCAGCGAGGAGGAGCTGCGCAAACGCCACCTGGCGCGCGCCGGCGAGCTGAGCATCATCCGCTGGATCAACCACGTCCTCCAGCAGGCCCGCACCGACATCAAGAAGGTGCCCAGCACCGCCGAGCAGATGGCCTCCGACTGGCACAACGCCCAGATCGAGTTCGCGTCGCGCGTCCTGGACGGGGAGATCGCCTTCATCCACCAGCTCAGCCTCGACTCCTACTGGCGGCTCGAAGATGTCTGGCTGCGCGAGGTCAAGCGCTACAGGGCCTACCGCTTCTGGGAGAACAGGGGAAGCGTCCTCTGGAACCCCGAGGCCGACTACCTCAAGGCGTGCGCCCAACTCCTCGACAAGCTGGTGGACGACGGCATCAAGAAGTCTTCGCCGACCGAGTTCGAGAAGGCGCGGACGTACCTGATGCGGTACCTGAACAAGGACGGGAAGCTCGACCCCGTCAAGGCGGAAGACATGTTGAAGCGGAGGGCCTATCAAATCTGGGAGTCGGGCGGCGGCGGGGACGAAAAGGTGAACCACGAGATCGCCGAGACCTACCTCAAGCTCTTTTACGAGAACATCATCCCCGCCGTGACCAGGAACGACGCCGAGAGCACGCTGCTCGTGCTGAAGGCTTTGCAGTACAGCCGCGCGCTCGGCGGCCGCTACATCTTCGTCAACTGCTTCGAGGCGGCGCTGGCCATCTACTTCCTCGACCCGAGGATCATCAAACGGCTCTGGGCCAAAGCCGAGAAGTGCGAGCGGCCGCGGTCGCTGCTGGTGAGCGAGGTGCCCATCGACTTCTGGCCGACCTACCTGCCGAGGGAGGGCCGCCACAGGCTCAGGCACGAGAACGGGCGGCTCACCTTCGAGGGGGTGATGACCCGGCGCGAGAGGGCCGAGCTGATGAAGGGCCTGACGAGCACCGTGCACCGGAAAGCCGTCAGGCGGCTCTACCACCTCAGCCGCTACCTCCCGCGCGACCTGACCCTCTGACCCAGCGCGAGTTGAAAAGGGGAGCCGGCCGCGGCCGGCTCCCCTCTCTGCGTTCGGCCGTGGCGCCGCGCGGGCTCAGGCCGAGCCCCCGGACGCGGCCTGCCCCTGGCTCCGGCCGAGGTGCGTGGTGAGCAGTTCTTTGGCGCGGTCGCCGCGCCGCTGGTACTCTTCCTTGGCCTCGGTGAAGAACTGTACCAGTTCCTGGTTGCCCTCCTGCTCGGCGTCGGCGATGTAGAGCGCCGTGGTCTCCGCGCCCTGTAGCGCGTGGTAGATGACGCTCACGAGGTCGTACGTGATGTCACGCGTCCCGGTGTCGCCCTGGCTGTTGTCACTTCTTTGTGCAGACATACCTCACCCCTTAAAATCAGAATTAACCGACCGGGGGAATTGTTCGGGGAACTTTTCGTCAACGATTGTATGAACCCCCGCGTATGAGGTCAAGGAGGACGGCACAGTGAGGATCAAGGGCGTCAAGCCCGAAGAGGCCGACGACTACACGCGCCGCGTCTTCGAGGCGCAGGCGAAGCAGTGGGGCGCGCCCCTCATCGCCCACACGGTTCACGCCCGGCGGCCGACCATCTACCGCGGCGTGCGCGCGATGTGGGCGGGCCTGGAAGGCTCGGGGCTGCTCGACCCGAGGCTCGTCGCGCTCGTCAACCGCCGCGTGGCCTGGCACAACGGCTGCGAGTTTTGACAGGACATCAACGCTGCGGTCGGCAGCGCGCTGGGAGTCGCGGACGAGAAGATCGACGCCCTCCACGATTACGAGACGAGCCCGCTCTACACGGAAGAGGAGCGCACGGCGCTCGCTTACGCCGACGCGATGACGGTGACGGGCCGCGACGTGTCCGACGAGCTGTTCGCGCGCCTGCGCCGGTTCTACGACGACGACCGGATAGTCGAGCTGACCGAGACAATCGCGTGGGAGAACGCTTCGAGCAAGTTCAACCGCGCGCTGCGCATCCCCTCGCAGGGGCTCTGGAAGAGGAAGGGCGGCTGAAGAGATGGACGACGTGATGGAAGCGACGCAGGGCGGCGAGGAGCGGCCGGCCGAGGAGTTCTCGCCCACCGCGCGGACGACGCTCAGGCGTCTGCCCAAGCGCGGCTCTTTCGAACGCGAGACCGTCTACGGCATTCTCGACGAGGGCTTCGTCTGCCACGTCGGGTTCGTGGTCGGCGGGCAGCCCTTCGTCATCCCGACCGCCTACGGGCGCAAGGGCGACGTGCTCTACATCCACGGCGCGCGCGCGAGCCGGACGCAGAAGGCGCTCGCGGCCGGGGCCGACGTGTGCGTGACGGTGACGCTCGTGGACGGGCTGGTGCTGGCGCGCTCGGCCTTCCACCACTCGATCAACTACCGCTCGGTCGTCGTCTTTGGCCGCGCGCGGGTGGTCGAGTCCGAGGAGGAGAAGAGCGCGGCGCTGGAAGCCTTCACCGAGCACATCGTGCCCGGCCGCTGGGCCGACGTGCGCTGGCCGAACGGGCAGGAGCTGGCCGCGACGACCGTCCTCGCCATCCAACTCTCGGAAGCCTCGGCGAAGGTTCGCACCGGCCCGCCCATCGACGACGAGGAGGACTACGCGCTCGACGTGTGGGCCGGCGTGCTGCCGCTCGGCGTCGAGCCCGGCGCACCGGTGCCCGACCCGCGCCTGCCCGAGGGCATAAAGCCGCCCGCTTACGTCGAACAGTTCGACCTCTCGAAGAGACATTAAGCCTGACACGACCTTCCACGCCGAATCGAAGGGTGAAGCGAATGAGGATGAAAGTCGCAGTGTTGTCCGTCGCGGTCTCTCTGGCCGCGTGCGCGCTGGTCGGGGCCGGCTCGTCCGCGCAGTCGAAGCGCCTGCCGACGCAGTTGCCGCCGCTGCCCGTCAGGGGGAGGGGCCTTCCCGCCGCGCTCGCGCCCGTCGTCGAGGCCGAGCACGCCTTCGCGCAGCACTCCATCGACCGGGGGATGAAGCCCGCCTTCCTCGCCTACGCCGCGCCCGACGGCGTCATCGTCTACCGGGGCGGGCCGGTCAACGCCATCGAGTCGTGGTCGAAGAGAGACCCCGCGCCGACGGGCCTTCTGACCTGGTGGCCGACCTACGCCGACGTGTCGCGCGCGGGCGACATGGGCTGGACGACGGGGCCGTTCGAGTTCCGCGAGAAGGCGGCGCAGGAGAAGCCCGACGGCACGGGCCACTTCTTCACCGTCTGGCGCAGACAGCCGGACGGCTCCTGGAAGTGGGTGCTCGACCTCGGCGTAGAGCACCCCGCGCCCGCCGTGACCGAGACCGTCCTGACCTACCCGCCGTCCCTCAAGAAGAACGTCGAGCCCGCGGCGCTGTCTCCGGCCGAAGTGGACGCGGCGCGGCAGTCGCTCGCGGAGGCCGAGCGCGCGCTCTCCGACGCCTCCGCGTCCGAGGGCTTCAGGGCGGCGCTGCTCGCGCGCGCCGACGACGGCGTGAGGTTCTATCGTCAGGGAACTTACCCTCTGGTCGGCAGGGAAGCATTCGCCAGGGCGATCAAAGTCCTGGGCGAGTACGTCACGTGGAAGCCCCTGAAGACCGACGTGTCCGCCTCGGGCGACCTCGGCTACGCCTACGGGAGCTACGAGCTGCGGACTAAGCAGACGGACGAGAAGCCCGCCGTGACGGGCCACTACGCGCGCGTCTGGAAGCGCGGAGGCGGCGGCCCGTGGCGCGTCGTCTTCAACGTCGCCAACCCCGCGCGGTGAGGCATAACTGATTTTCGTTGACACCCCGCCCGCGCACGGTTTATAAGCCCCGGGTCTAAAACCCGGGGCTGAACCGTTCGCCTCACGCACGACACACTTAACCGAAGCTCTTACCCGGCTCTTACCATCCCGCTGTCAGCGCCCTGAGCCCCAACCCACCGAAGACGGAGGCCGAAAGATGTCCACAGTAGCCAGAGAGAAGCAGGCGGAACAGAATCCGGCCGCGGAGGAGAAGGAAGACCCTAAGTCGCTCGAGACGCGGTTCGGCCTCGTCATGTACGGCGGCGTGAGCCTCGCCATCTACATCAACGGCGTGGCGCGCGAGTTCTTCCGCGCCGTGCGCGGGGCGGGCGTCTACAAGCTCATCAAGGCGCTCACCGACCGCGACGTGGTCGTCGACGTCATCAGCGGCACCTCCGCCGGCGGCATCAACGGCATCATGCTCGGCTACGCGCTCTGCAACAGGAAGGACTTCGCCTCCTGCGCCTCGCTCTGGCGGCTCGACGGCGACGTGCGCAGCCTGCTGCGCTCGCCCCACGGCGGCGCGGACGCGGCCGATTCGCTCTTCGACAGCGAGGGCTACTACCAGCCGCGGCTCGAAGCCGCCTTCCGCGAGATGCCCGATTACGTCGGGGAGGAGGGCGAGATCAACTCGACCTTCCCCGAACTCGACCTCTTCGTGACGGGCACGGACGTGGACGGCAACATCTCGACGCAGTTCGACGACTCCGGCCACCCCATCGACGTGAAAGACCACCGGACGGTCTTCCTGCTCAAGCACCGCCAGGGGCGCAAGCACCCCTTCGAGCCGGGCTCCGCCCTGGACGGCCCGTCCCCGCCCGAGGCGACCTACCAGGCGCTGGCGAAGCTCGCGCGCATCACCTCCTGTTTCCCCGCGGCCTTCACGCCCGTCCACGTCAGCGGCACGGAGCCGCCGGGCAACGCGACCATGGACGGCAAGCTCCGCCTCTGGGGCCGGCTCGGGAAGGACTCCTGCTTCCTCGACGGCGGCATCATCGACAACAAGCCCTTCACCTACACGATCCGCGAAATCTTCAACCGCTCCGCCGAGCGCGACGTCGAGCGCAAGCTCTTCTACGTCGAGCCCGACCCCGAGCACTTCAAGCGCCCCGAGGAGTCCTCGCGCCCTAACTTCGTGCAGGCGGTCATCGCCTCGCTGATCGGCATCCCGGGCTACGAGTCCATCGCCGACGACCTGCGGCTGCTCGCCAGCCACAACAGCAAGGTGAAGCAGTACGGGCGGCTCCGCCGCTACCTCGAAGACCAGGCGGTCGGCCGGATCAGGGCCGAGAGGGAGGCCGCCGAGCGCGGGGACGGGGGCGCGAAGGGCCGGGCGCTCCCCGCCACCAGTCAGGACGACAAGGCCCTCTACGAGCGTTGCAGCCTCATCTACATCAGCGAGCGCGTGGTCGAGGGCCTGTTGAAGGTCAACGGGAAGGCGGAACTGCTGGGCCGGGGGGAGCGCGAGCTGGCCGCGGCGCTCATCGGCGCGTTCGACAAGGTGCAGGAGACCATCCGCCAGATGACCTTCCTCGACACGGACGTGCAGGACAAGGTGCCGACCTTCCTGCGCAACTTCGACGTGCACTTCCGCCAGCGCCGCATCTACCGCACCGTCTACAAACTCGTGGAGGTGATACGCGAGGCGACGAAGCGGAACGCGGAGGCCGCCGTCAACCGCTACACGAACCTCTGGCGCGTCCTCAACGGCGAGCTGGAGCTGCTGGAGATCGTCCGCACGCACATGGAGCAGCTCATCGACGAGGCCCCCGTGAGCTGGAAGGCCGGCATCGCCAGGGCGCTGGAGGGCGGCGACGCCGACGAGAAGCAGCTCAAGGATGATGTCGAGCGGGAGGCGACCATCGTCTGGGACGTGGTCGCCGAGGCGCTCTACCGCCTCCTCGACCAGAGGCCGGAGGGCTCGGGGCAGCCGGGGGAACTCCCGCCGCCCGCCGAGTTGCTGCCGCCCGCCTTCGGGAAAATCCGCGACCGGATCGTAGATTTTGAAGCAGACCCCCGCGTCAGGCTCTCGTGCTTCGACCCCGACCTGCTCACCCAACTCAACCGCTACCTCAAGGAGCGCAGGGACAGGATCGTCGGCGAGATTGACTCGAACGAGATCAGGGCCGCCGTCGAGAAGCTGACCGACGAGGAGCGCGAGAAGCGGAGCCGCGACTTCAAGGGCATCCTCCAGTTGACCCGCGAGTTCGAGCGCGAGCTGATCGGCCGGATGCTGAAGCCGCTGCCCGGCGTGGACGACGCCGACACGGCCAGGGAGCTGGAGGAGGTGCACGCGACCTACTTCCAGTTCCAGCGGCTCGACGCGCAGATGTTCCCCATCGAGTTCGTCGCCGACCTCTACGAGAAGGACTTGATCGAGACCATCCGCATCAGCCCGCTCGACGCCGAGCGCGGTTTCAGCAACAAGGGGCTCTCGGACAAGGTCTCGGGCGACGCGCTCTACCACTTCGCGGGCTTCTTCAAGCGCTCGTGGCGCTCGAACGACATCCTGTGGGGCCGGCTCGACAGTTGCTGCCAGCTCGTCGAGGTGCTGCTCACGCCCGAGAAGATCAGGCGCGTGCTCGACAACGAGGCGCTCGTCAGGAGGGCGCGCGCCCGCTTCTTCAGCAACGCGGAGGAGGCCGGGACGGGGAAGGAGCCGGAGTGGAAGCAGGGCATGCACCCGAAGTGGCTCTTCCGGCACGCCGGAGAGGAGACGCAGAAGAGCCTGGCGAGTTGGCTGGTCGACATGCTCTGGCACGGCAAGGGGCTCGACCCCAAGAACTTCGACGAGGTCAAGCTCCCGCGCGTCATCGAGGCGGCGCAGCTCGAAATCCTCTACGAAGACCTGCCGGGCGTCATCACCGACGCGCTCGAAGAGCAGGCGCGCTGGAACCAGTTCCGCTACCCGCCGCCCCTGCTCAAGGCCGGCGGGCGCGGGCCCGTCAGCGACAAGTTCGACCCGACCCTCTACCCGCCCGTCTACCTCCCCGCGGAAGGGAGCCTCGACCCGTTCGCCTCCGTCATCTCCGCCGCGGGGGCCGCCAGCGACGCGATGCGCCGCCTGGAGGAGAGGCCGCAGGCCGGGACGACCCCGATGGACACGGGCGTCGGCCAGTTCTTCAGCAGGGAGTACCGCATCGGCTCCGAGGCGCTCATGCGCGACATGCCGCCGCTCGTCCTGATGGAGATACTGGCGGTCTCGCTGCTGGTGATGCGCAACTGCCTGCTCAAGGTCTTCGGGAGCCAGTCGGCGCGCGTCAAGGCACACCCGCTCTACGTCTTCGGCGTTGACCTGCCGCTGCGCGCCTTCAACACGCTCGTCATCTTCATGCGGCGGGTGCCGAACTCGCAGAGGTGGATTCCGATCTCGGCGGCGGGGCTGTCGCTGCTGCTGCTCGTCATCGGCCTCTACTGGCGGAATCAGATCATCTGGGCGCCGCCGTCGCAGGGCGAACCGAGCGAGTTCAACCTGACGTGGTTCCTGGTCTTCGTCGGCGGCCCCGTGCTGATCCTGTCCACGGGGGCCGTCTACCTCTACCGCGGGAAGGTCGGCGACTGGGCTTGGCTGAGCCTCTTGCGCGACGCGCTGCTGGCGCTGCTCATCCTCACGCCGTGCTTCGTCGCGCTGGCGGCCTACGTCAGCCTGTACCTGGACGCGGCGGACAGGCTCAAGGCGTTCTTCGGCCAGTTCCTCGGCCCGTCCCTCTCCGCGCTGCTCGCGGGCGGCGCGGTGATGGTCTCGATCCTGCTCATCTTCGCCGCGCCTCTCACGGCCTTCGTGGTGCTCGCGCGGCTCGCGAAGTGGGGGCGCTCCGACCCCGACAGGCTGCGCGGGCTGCTTCAGAAATACTTCAGCATCACCCAGATGCTCGTCATCGCCCGCCGCCTCAAACTCTTCGAGGAAGGCGAGGCGGAGAAATTAGCCTCCGACGTGCTGAACGGCCCGGGCGGGGGTGAAGCGGAGCGGAGGAAGGCGGCCTACGAGCGGGTCGCCGCGGAGCAGAAGAGGAACGACGAGGGGCGGCGGCAGAGGTTTCGCGCCAAGCTCCGACGGGACGGCGGCGGGACTGCTCCGAACGACGGTTATTCGGCCGGGGAGGTGGACGACCTGATTGAACTGGCCTGCAAGCTCAAGAAGGAGAAGACGGAGGAGCTTTACAAGGCCATCGAGCAGGCGCAGCACGACGAGAGGGCCGTCGCGGCCGGGATGGTTCTGGCCGGCCGCATCGTCGCCGCGGCCGAAGCCAAAGACCGCCGCCCCGGCCTGTTCAAGCGCGCCGCGGGCTACGTCGGCGCCAGGGGCTTCGGCCGGAAGACCGCGGCCGGGAAGGAGGCGCGGGGTCGCGGGAGACAGGCGGAAGAGCCCGCCAAGATGCTCGCGCAGCTCGAAGACGCGATGTACTCGATCAACCCCGGCGCGATGAGCTGACCCGCGCCGGGCTTAAAGGAAGGGAGGTACCGGGGGCGGGACTCGAACCCGCACGGCCTTACGGCCAACGGATTTTAAGTCCGTTGCGTCTACCGATTTCGCCACCCCGGCACTTTGCGTGAAGATAGCACGGGGCGCGGCGGGGTTCAAAATTCGGGGTCGGGCGCGGGACGGGTCGTGTTAAAATGGGCGCACAGCGGAACCTCGTCGGGGCGGCGGACGGAAGCGGGCGGCACATGACTGAAGAGAAAGAGATTTTCCACCGGCACATCCAGCGCGCGGGGCTGAAGCGGACGGCGCAGCGCGACACCATCCTCGACGTGTTCCTCCGCACCGAGAAGCACCTGTCGAGCGAAGACCTCTACCACCTCGTCAAGGAGGAAGACCCCAACGTCGGCCACACGACCGTCTACCGCACGCTGAAGCTTCTGGTCGAGGCCGGACTCGCGCGCGAGGTGCGCTTCGGCGACGGCCGCACGCGCTACGAGCACAACTACAACCACCCGCACCACGACCACATGATCTGCACCGAGTGCGGCAAGACCATCGAGTTCTTCTCGGCCGAACTCGAAGCCATCCAGGACGCCATCGTCGCCAAGCACAAGTTCCGCCCCACGCAGCACAGCCTCCGCATCTTCGGCGTCTGCGCCCAGTGCCAGCGCAAGGCCGGCGCCCCCACCGACGAGTCCGCCGCCGAGCCCCGCATCCGCTTCGCCTCGGCCCCGAACACGCAGTAGGCGCGTGAACCGTAAACCGTGAACCGTGACGAGTAAGAACAGGCTTCTTCTTGTCGCGGTTCACGGTTTACGGTTCACGCGCCTTTTGCCTTTCCCCCTCCGCCTGATGTACTTTTCACCTGTCTCCCTGATGACAGTTTGAGTGCGAGGTTGTGTATGACCGTCAACGTCGAGTGGAAGACCGCCGCGGGCGGGCACACGGGGCTGGTCGCGGACGGGACGAGCCTGCTGGACGCGGCGAGGCGTCACGGGATTCAGCTCCCGACCGAGTGCGGCGGGCGCGGCGAGTGCGACACGTGCGCGGTCGTCGTCGAGGCCGGCGCGGATCTCCTGTCGGCCCCGTCCGACGCCGAGCGCACGCGGCTCGGGGGCGAGAGGCTGATGGCGTGCGAGCGGCTCGCGTGCCAGGCGAAGGCCGAGCGCGCGGGCGACCTCGTGCTGCGGCCCGTCCCGCAGGCCGCGCGCGAAGAGACGACCGAGGAGACGGCGCGCGACTTCAAAGAGGAGTTCAAACGCCTGCCCCTGCGCAAGAAGCTCGCGACGCTCGCCGGGCTCGAAGCCGAGGTGGCCTACGAGACGCTCGTGAGCGCCGTCAACCTCCCCTTCGATCTCATGGGCAAGGGGCTCGACCTCCTCGCCGGCCGGGGCCGCAGGCTCTCGCAGGCCGACCGCGCGCGCCGCCAGCCCGCGGCCGGGCCGACGCAGCCGCCGACCTCGGGCAGCGACCCCGGCCACGAAGGCCCCGCCATCTGAGAAGTAGACAGTAGACAGTAGTCAGTAGTCAGTAGGCTCCGCCTGGGATACGTTGACGATGACAGTCGTAGGGTTCGAGCGGCGAAGGGTTCTTCTACTGTCTACTGACTACTGTCTACTGTCTACTTCGTTCATGAGAGCCAAGCCTCTCATCCTCTTCGCCGTCCTCCTCTGCGCGGCCGCGCACGTGTCGCCGGCGGGCGCGCGCGCGCAGTCGGGGCAGTGCGGCAAGAGTCCCGTCCTCGTACGGGTGCGGGGCGACGCCACGCCCTTCAGCGGCGAGCGCGCGTACGAACACGTCAGGAAGCTCGTCGAGTTCGGCCCGCGCCCCTCGGGCTCGAAGGGGCTTGAATTCGCGCGCAAGTACATACAGAGAGAGGCGGGCGGGGAGCTGGAAGAGTGGACGGCGGAGACGCCAGCGGGCAAGGTGAAGATGGCGAACGTCGTCGTGGAGCTGAAGGGCGAATCGGACGACACCATCGTCATCGGCAGTCACTACGACACGAAGCGCTTCGAGGAGTTCGCCTTCGTCGGGGCCAACGACGGCGGCTCCTCGACCGGCGCGCTCATCGAGATCGCGCGGGCGCTGCGCGCCGCGGGAGACAAGCGGCGCTTCACCTACCGCCTCCTCTTCTTCGACGGCGAAGAGGCGGTCTGCCGCGAATGGGACGAGTGCTCGAAGCCGGGCCGCCCCGATAATACATACGGCAGTCGCCACGAGGTCGGGCGTCTGAAGTCTTCCGGCCGGCTGAAGCACGTGCGCGCCTTCATCCTGCTCGACATGGTCGGGTTCGAGAACCTCGAGCTGGGGCGCGACGACCTGAGCACGCCCTGGCTCGTGGACATCCTGTGGCAGACGGCGCGGGAGCTGGGCTACTCGAAGCAGTTCGTCGAGCGCGCCGAGTCCGTCGGCGGCGACGACCACGTGCCCTTCCTGAAGGCGGGCGTGCCCTCGGTCGATCTCATACAGCTCTCGACCTACCCGCACTGGCACACCCCCGAGGACACGTTGGACAAAATCTCACCCCACAGTCTCAAGGCGGTCGGCGACGTGGTGCTCGCCTCGCTGCCGCGCGTCGAGGAAAAGATTCTGGGTGAAAGGGGGAAGGGGAAAGGGGAAGCGAGCAGATGAAGATTCACCGTTCACCTTTACCCCTTCCCCTTCTCGTTTCGGAGGTCTCCCATGTTGCAAGCTCCTGACATACTCGTACCCGTGGACTTCTCGCAGACGTCGATCAACGCCGTGCGCGTGGCGCTCGGCATCGCGGAGCCGGGCGGCGATCTGACCCTGCTGCACGTCATCGACAGGGACTTCGTCGAGGACGCGGTCGCGGCCGGGATGGGCTCGACCGAGGACATCACGGCGCGGATGCGCGCGCAGGCCGAGTCGAACTTCGTGAGCGCGCTCGAAGGCATTCAGACCGATGAGGTGGACATCGAGCGCATGATCGTCGTCGGCAGCCCCTTCGTCGAAATCCTGAAGATCGCGCGCGACCTCGACCTGCCGATGATCGTCATGGGCGTGCGCGGCCGCTCGACCGGGGCCGAAGAACTCCTCTTCGGCTCGACGGCCGAGAAGGTGCTGCGCGGCGCGCGCGTGCCCGTGCTCTGCGTGCCTTTCTAAATGTTGGACGGAGGGTTGATGACAGAAGGCGTGAAGAGAGTCGCGGTCGTGCCTGGCGACGGCATCGGGCCGGAGGTCATAGAAGAGGCGGTCGGCGTGCTCGACGCGCTCGGCGGGACGCACGGCGTGCGGCTAGAGCTGGAGCACTTCGACTGGGGCGCGGACAAGTTCCTGTCCGAAGGCGTCAGCCTGCCGGAGGGCGCGCTCGGGATGCTCGCGTCGGAGTTCGACGCGATACTGTCGGGCGCGTTCGGCGACCCGCGCGTGCCCTCGAACCAGCACGCCGAGGACATCCTGATGGGGATGCGGCGCGGCCTCGACCTCTACATCAACATGCGCCCCGTGCGCCTGCTCAACGAGCGGCTCACGCCTTTGAAGGGCCGCGCGGTCGAGGACGTTGACTTCGTCGTCTTCCGCGAGAACACCGAGGGCGCGTACACGGGCATGGGCGGCTTCCTCAAGCGGGGCACGCCCGACGAGGTCGCCACGCAGGAGGAGATCAACACGCGCAAGGGCGTCGAGCGCATCGTCGTCGCCGCCTTCGAGTACGCCCGGAGCCGCGGCCGAAAGAAGGTGACGATGTGCGACAAGTCGAACGTGCAGCGCTTCGGCGGCGACCTCTGGCAGCGCGTTTTCAAAGAGGTGGCCGCGCGCTACGACGGGATAGAGGCGAACCACCAGTACGTGGACGCGGCCGCGATGTTCATGGTCTTGAACCCCGCGCAGTACGAGGTCGTCGTCACTAACAACCTCTTCGGCGACATCCTGACCGACCTCGGCGCGGCGCTCCAGGGGGGCTTAGGGCTCGCCGCCTCGGGCAACATACATCCGGGGCGCGTCTCGCTCTTCGAGCCCGTCCACGGCAGCGCGCCGCCGCTCGCGGGGCAGAACAAGGCCAACCCGGCAGGGGCTATCCTCAGTGCGGCGCTGATGCTAGAATACCTCGGACACGCGGCGGCGGCGGCGGCGGTCGAAAGCGCGGTGCGCGACTCAATCGCCGCGGGCGACACGACCCGAGACCTCGGCGGCTCGCTCTCGACCCGCGAGGCGGGGGAGAAGATCAGAAAGGCCGTGAACCGTAAACCGTAAACTGTGACAAGTAAGAGCTGCTTTTATCCTGTCACGGTTTACGGTTCACGGTTTACGAGCGAAGCTTATGACGAAGGGGCAGGAGACGGCGCAGAGGCTGATCGCGGTGCTGGTCATCATGGCGATGCTGGCCGTGATGGGCATCCCGCTGACCGTCATCGTCTTCTTCGCGACGGTGGTCTTCTTCGTCTGGCGCGCCGTCCAGCGCTCCGAGCAGCAGGACGTGAAGAACATCTTCGACTTCTACGTCTCGGCCAACGAAATCCTCCGCGACGACGAGAAGCGCTGGTACGGCTTCGAGGTCAACCGCGTCATCGCCGAGGGCGAGCGCGTCCTGCACATGATGGCCGACCCGCCGCCGCTCGTCTACTTCACCCTCGGCGCGCTCTACCACCGCGCGGGCGACCACGAGGCCGCGGCCGAACACCTCGCCTACGTGCTCGAAGAGGACGGCGGCGACGAGTCTTCGCGCACGCAGCCTTCGGCGGAGCTGCGCCGCTACGTGGACGTGCTCCGCCGCATCGAGCGCGAGCCGGCCGAGGCCCCGCAGACGACGGCCGCCATGCGCAGCCTCGAACGCGCACGCCGCGCGCGCGCCGCCGCCATGCTCGAAGAGAGCCGCGCGCGGTTGGCCTCCGGGCGGCAGCAGGCCGCCATCCCGCCCGCCGCGACGCACAGGCCGGAGGAGCTGGGGCTCCACCACCTGACGGGCAAGCGCCCGCTCGCGCCGCCCACGCCGACGCCGGTCGTGCCCCAGCCCATCGCGGAGGTCTTGCGCGACCTCTACGACGAAGAGAAGAAGACGGCCTGAGCACGAGGGGGACTCTGAGAAGCGCGGCGGCCTCCTGGAAGGCCGCCGCGCTTCGCCGTTTACCGGCGGTGAGAAGGTACGGTTTCGCCCCCCGCGGCCTGCGCCGGTTAACGCCGCGTTAATGTCAAGCGCCCCCGTTTCTGCTATAACGAACTACAGATTTAAGATTTCGCCCCTCGCCGGTTGAACGCCCAGTCCGATGACGATTGAGACAGGGAAGAAGGTCGGGAGCTACGTCATCGAAGAGCCCGTCGGCCGCGGCGGGATGGGTGTCGTCTACCGCGGGCGGCACGAGAAGCTGCACCGCGTCGTCGCCGTCAAGTCGATCAACCCGCGCGGCACGCACGACCTCCGGCGGCTCCGCCACCGCTTCGAGCGCGAGGCTTACGTCCAGGCGCAGCTCGATCACCCCGGCATCGTCAAAATCTACGACTACATCGTCTCCGAGCAGACCTACTTCATCGTCATGGAGTTCGTCGAGGGGCGCTCGCTCGCGCAGTGCATCTCCCAGCACCCGGGCGGCCTCGGGATGGAACGCGCGATCGACCTCTTCGAGCAGATACTCGAAGCCGTCTCCTACGCGCACACCTTCGTCTACCGCGACGAGTCGGGCACGACTCACGAAGGCATCATCCACCGCGACCTCAAGCCGCCGAACATCATGGTCACGGACGGCGACCGCATCAAGGTCACGGACTTCGGCATCGTCAAGCTGGTCGGCGCGTCGGCGACCGACACGTCGAAGATCGCCTACGGCTCGCCGCGCTACGTCTCGCCCGAGCAGGCCGCGGGCGAGCACCTCGACCAGCGCTCGGACATCTACTCGCTCGGCGTCATCCTCTACGAGATGCTCACCGGCGAGCCGCCCTTCGGCGGCCGCGCGGGCGCGAAGGACGGCTGGCACCGGACAGAGATTCTGCGCGCGCACCGCGAGACGCCGCCGCCCGCGCCGACCTCGCTCAACCCGGAGATACTCGCCGCCGTCGAGAAGGTCGTGCTGCGCGCGCTAGAGAAGAAGCCGGAGCGGCGCTTCAGTACGGCCGCCGACTTCCTGCGCGCCGTGCGCAAGGCGCGGGGCCGCGACGCGCCCCGGCCCGCGGCGGAGGGCGTCGGCGTCTCGCCTCCGGCGGCCGCGAAGGCCACGGGCGTGCTCGGCGAGGCGACGGAAGAGCTTTCGGGCGACCCTTATCACACGCAGCCGCTCTCGGCCGACACCTCGGGCGAGGAGAAGGTCTGCCGCGTGTGCGGCTCGGCGGTCGATGAAGGCGACGCGGTCTGCGACACCTGCGGGCACGACCTGACGGCGTCGCCCGCGACGGCCGAGCTGGCGCGGCAGGAGGCGACGACGCGCCACAGGGGCGGGCAGGGCTTGAGGCTCTTCGGCGTCTCGGCCGCGCTGCTCGCGCTGCTCGCCGCGCTCGTCTACCTCGTCTCAAGCATCGACCTCTCGAACCCGAAGGAGCCGGCCGCGCAGGCGACCCCGGCCCCGACGACTGAGCCTATGCCTTCGCCGCAGCCACCGCCCGCGGGGGTCACGATGCTCGCCTCGTCCGTGAAGGTCGATTCGTCTTACGACAGCTACAACGCGCGGCCTTTGACGGACGGCGTGACGGACGTGCGCGAGATCGGGGCGATGCGCTACAACCAGGGCAACTGGGTCTCGGCCGAGAGCCCGGAGCCGCACTGGATCGAGCTCGAATTCAAGAAGCCGGCGCGCGTGACGGCCGTCTACGTCTACTGGGGCTTCGACAAAGACCGCTACATGCCTTCGCGCAGCGTCGAGCTACAGGCCCCGGACGGCGCGGGGTGGCGCACCGTCTCGAAGCTCGAGCCGGGCGACAACTACGACCGCGCGGCCTTCGAGTTCGCCCCCTTCGTCGCCGAGCGCCTGCGCCTCTTCCAGCCCGCGCAGGCCGGGCCGCAGAACCGCCCCTTCGTCATGTGGGTGCGCGAGGTGCAGGCGTTCGGCGCGGCCGACTGAAAGGCCCGGAAACACGCGAGACGCCCGCGTCGTAAAAGGGGAGAGTGAGTCCGAAGGCCACGACGGAGGCCCCACGTATGTCAGATTTCATCGCGGTCACGGGCGAGTCGGGCGGGAGCCAGACGGTCGCCGAGCACGCGGCGCGGCGCGTCATGGCGGGCGACGTGGAGACGGTGCGCGCCCGCCTCGTCTACGCCCTCGAAAGTCTCGGCTACACGGTCGTCAGCGAGAGCCCTTTGCAGGCGCGGCGCGGCAAGCTGAAGGACATCTTTCGCGCCGACTTCACGGAGCACCCGCGCAAGCTGTCGGTGGGCCTGAGGCAGGGCGGGTCGGCGACGACGCAGGTCACGTTCGACTTCGCGGTCACGCACGGCGGCTGCTCGACGCAGGGCGACCTCCTGACGCTCGAACGCGAGGCCGACGCCCTCGTCGCGCTCGCGCAGACGACGCCCGCGACGGGCCTGTGCCGCTCGTGCGGGACCGAGAACGGGCAAGGGGCGCGCTTCTGCCGACACTGCGGAGCGCCGAGCGCGGCGGGCGCGCCCGCGGAGGTCGAGGTGCTGCGGCTGACGGCCGCCTCGCGCGCGGGCTTGCAGGAGATCGTGGGCGGCCTCTCCATCGCGGTGCTCGCGCTGGCGGGCGCGCTGGCGATGATACTTTTGTCGGCCAGGCCGAAGGTGGTCAACATCGGCTGGGGCGTCCTCGTCATCGGCGAGATCGTCGGCTGGTGGATGGCGCTCTCCGGGATTGCGCGCCTGCACCGCACGCTCAACCGGAAGCCCGAAGAGAAGCCGCTCCCCGCCGCGCCCGCCGTCACGACACAGCTCGCGCGCGCGCGCGACGCGGCGCTCCCGCCCGCGCACTTCTCCGTGACCGAGGGGACGACCGAGCTGCTCGGCTCCGCCCCGCGCGAGCGCGAGAAGGCAGCCCTGCGGCGAGAGCCGTCCGACACGAGCCCGATTGGTTGAGCCCGGCCCTTCGTCTATCATTCGCACGACATGCTCACAGCAGAGATCATCGCCGTCGGCTCCGAGCTGCTGACGCCGTTCAGCACAGACACCAACAGCCTCTGGCTGACCGACCGGCTCAACACGGTCGGCGTCGAGGTCAAGCTCAAAACGATCGTCGGCGACGACGACGCGCGGCTCGAAGAGACCGTCCGCGACGCCGTCAAGCGCTCGGGGGTCGTCGTCCTGACCGGCGGGCTCGGCCCGACCGAGGACGACATCACGCGCAAGATCGCCGCGCGCGCGCTCGGCCGCCGCCTGCTGCTCGACGAACGTGTCCTGGACGACATCAAGGCGAAGTTCCTCCGCTGGGGTCGCAAGATGCCGGAGATCAACGCGCGGCAGGCGATGGTCATGGAGGGCGCGCAGGTTCTGGACAACCCGAACGGCTCCGCGCCGGGCATGTACCTTGAGCACGAGGGGCGCGTCGTCGTCCTGCTGCCGGGCCCGCCGCGCGAGATGAAGCCGATGTTCGAGGGGCTCGTCCTCCCGAAGCTCGCCGAGCGCTCGGGCGGCGTGCGCGTCGCCCGCCGCGTGCTGCGCGTCGCGGGCCTCGGCGAGTCGGCCGTGGACGAGCGCATCGCGCCGGTCTACACGCAGTACAAGAACCCGCAGACGACCATCCTCTTCAACAGCACCGAGATCGAGATTCACCTGACGGCGCAGGCGAAGTCCGAGGCCGAGGCCGAGCTGCTGCTCGACGGCCTGGCCGGGCAGATAGAGGAGCGTTTGGGCGACTCGGTCTTCGCCTTCCGCGGCGAGAAGATGGAGGAGGTCGTCGGGCTCCGCCTCGCCGTCGCCGGCTTCACGCTCGCCACGGCCGAGAGCTGCACGGGCGGGCTCGTCGCGCACCGCCTGACGGAGGTGCCCGGCTCCTCGACCTACTTCATGGAGGGCGTCGTCACCTACTCGAACGAGGCGAAGACGCGGCTGCTCGGCGTGCCCGCGGAGCTAATCGAGGCGCACGGCGCGGTCTCCGCGGAGGTGGCCGAGGCGATGGCCGTCGGCGTGAAGCAGAGGGCCGGGACCGACTTCGGCCTCTCGGTCACGGGGATCGCGGGGCCGGGCGGCGGGAGCGAGGGGAAGCCGGTCGGGCTGGTCTACGTCGCGCTCGCCGACGACGCGCACACCGAGCACAGGCGGCTGATGCTGCCCGGCGACCGCTACCTCATACGCACGCGCGCCTCGCAGTTCGCTCTCGACCTACTGCGCCGCCGTTTAATCTGAAAGAGGAGTGCCGGAATGTTCTGTCCACAGTGCGGGAATAAACAGAGCGACGAGCTGAAGTTCTGCAACCTGTGCGGGGCGAACCTGTACGCCGTGCGGCAGGTGGTCGCGACGCGCGCGACCGAAGAGAAGTTCGACTGGAGTAAGACGTGGGTCGCCGAGATGATGCTCTCCGAGTCGGAGCGCAACAGGCGGCAGGCAGACTTCGAACAGAAGCACGGCCTGACCCCCGAGATCAGGCGCTACAACGAGATCAAGGGCGGCGTCATCACGGCCTTCGTCGGCGTCGGCGTCATGCTCTTCCTCGCCGTCCTCGGCCCGGCCATTGCCAACAGCGGCCAGAACCCCCCCGGCGACGCCGAGATCATCCGCAACGTCTGGGTGGTCGGCGTCATCCCCTTCCTGGTCGGGCTCGCGCTCATCTTCAACGGCCTCTTCGTCAGCAAGAAGATCGTCGAGCTGCAAAAGCGCGCCCGCGGCCTCGCGCCCGAAGCGCTGCCGAAGGGCGCGGAACAGCCCTCGCTCAAAGCGGCCGACACCTCCGAGTTCATCCCCACCGGCTTCAGCGTCACCGAAGGCACGACGAAGCACCTAACGTTGAAGGATGAACGCTGAACTATGAACTATGAACTGAAAGGCCGGGGGCCGAGTTTCCCAAGCAGGAACTCGGCCCCCGGCCTTTCAGTTCATAGTTCAGCGTTCCTACTTTAGCGTTCCGAGGATCATCTCCGCGGCCTGCTCAACGGCGGGCGTGATGATGTCCTCGCCGGCCGATTTGGCCTTCGACTTGAACTGCCGTGCCGCGGCCGTGCCGGGCGTGCCGGGCGCTTGGAGCTTGATGTCGAGCGTCAGCTCGTCCTTCTGCTTGACGTTGGCCGAGACGGTGCCGGCGCTGATGACGGCGGTGGTCGCCGCCGAGGCCGCCACGTTGCCGGCGGTGCTGCCCGTGTGGCCGTAGCCGACCTGCCCGACGGCCGGCGCTATCACCTTGCCGAACATCCCGCCGAAGCCGCCGCCGCCCTTCTTGTGCGAGACCGTGGCGTAGACGACGAAGTCGCACTCCTTCCGCCGCGCCTCCTCTTCAACCTGCGAAGGCAGCTTCGCCTCAAGCTGCACCGTCTCGACCGCGGGGCCCTTCAGGTACGCGGCCAGGGTGTTCTGCACGGCCGCCGCGAGGTCTGCCGCGCTCATCGCTTCGCCGACCGCGCCGGTCTTGACGCCCGCCAGGCCGAGCCGCACGACGCCGGGCTTCTTCGCGCCCAACTCGGCGGGGGCCTGCTGTGTCTGCGGGCCGGCGAGGTCGCTCACGGCCGCGCTCACGCCGGAGCTGGAAGGCGTCTGAGGGCCGGAGTTCACGTCGTCCGAGCCGCCCGACTGCGCCGACATCATGGCGGCGGCGGAGAAGTCTTTGACCTCGCGGTAGTCGGCCGGGGGCTCGAAGAGTGACGCGTCGAGCGTGGCCTGCGAGAGTTCGACGACCTCGTTGACCATCGAGAAGCTCTCGCGGCCGTCCTTGTCGAACATGGTCATCTTTTCGTAGACGGGGAAGCCGCGCTTGGCCGTGCCGACGGTCTTCGTCTCGTAGCGGTCGCGGCAGCCGCCCGCCTGTTGCGGGTTGTAGTAGCGCGCGGCGCGCTCCGCGTCGCATGCGAGCTGGAAGGTCGCGTCGATGTACCAGCCGTCGGTCTCCATCTTCGTGTCCACGGGGCTGCACGAGTCGGGCGAAGACTTGGTCTCAATCGTGATAATCAGGCGGCGCGCGGTGTAGCCGAACATCTGCTTGCGCTCGCCCGTGTCCTTCGTCGTGATGACCGACGTGACGAGCCCGCCTTGCCTGCGCTCGGAGGTCTTGTTCGTGTCGGAGGCCGGTGTGTTGGCGGCGCTCCCGTCGTCGTAGGGGTTGACGGTGTAAGCCTTCATCGCGGGCATGATTTGAAGGTCGCGGCGCAGGTCGCACTGCTGGATGGTGACGGACTGTCCGCCCATCTGCTCGGTGCGCTGGCGCTTGCCCTTGATGTAGGTCGCGTTCTCGTACGACTGGCCCTGTACGGTCTGGCGCGACTTGATCTTCACGTCGGCGCGCACCTCTGCGGCGAAGACCCCGACGCAGAGCAGCACGAGCGCGAGGCGGCCGGCACGTAGTAAGTTGGTCATTGATGAATCCCTTCCTTGATGAATTTGGTAGCCCACGCCGAGAGAGAGCGCGTCCCTCACACTGCTAACGCGCAGGCGGGAGAGGAAAAGGATCAGGCGCGACGACTTAAAACCCCTGTTGACCGCCGGGACGCTGGGGGCATACAAGTAGACTCTCATGATGCGTCGAACTGTGCTCGCCGCCTTGACCCTTCTCTCGCTCCTTCCCCTGCCGCTCCGCGCGCAGGGCGAAACGAAGCTCTACGTCCGCGTCAACCAGCTCGGATACCGCGTCGGCGACGCGAAGGTCGCGGTCGCGTTCTCGACCGGGGAGCTACCCGAGAAGTTTCAGGTGGTGGACGCCGGGGACAAGCGCGTCGCCTTCGAGGGCGCGGCGCGGCGCGCGGCGGGCGGCTGGGGGCGGTTCGCCGCCCACGCGGAGCTGGACTTCACGGGCTTGAGGAGGGCCGGGCGATACCGGCTGCGGGTGGGCGGCGCGGAGTCCGCGAGTTTTGAAGTGGGCACGGGCGTGTACGCGGGGCTCGCCGACGAGCTGCTTGAGTTCATGCGTCAGCAGCGCTGCGGCTACAACCCCTTCCTCGACGCGGTCTGCCACCCGTTCGACGGGCGCACGGCCTACGGCCCCGAAGCCCCTGGCACCTACCTCGACGCCACGGGCGGCTGGCACGACGCGGGCGACCAGTTGAAGTATCTCCTGACTTCGAGCAACGCGACCGCGCAGATGCTCCTCGCCTACGTGCTCACGAGTCCGGCGGCGCGCGGGCGGTCTCGGAAGTCGGGCGCGGTCTTCAAAGACGGGTTCGACGGGCGGGGTCGTCCGGGCGCGAACGGCACGCCGGACGTGCTGGACGAGGCGCGCTGGGGGCTCGAATGGATGTTGAAGCTGCACCCCGCGCCCGGCGGCCTCTACCATCAGGTCGCGGACGACCGCGACCACGTCGGCTTCAGGCTCCCGCAGAACGAGACGGCCGACTACGGCTGGGGCAAAGGGTCGTACCGCGTCGTCTACTTCGCCGACGGCGCGCCGCAGGGGTTGAGGCAGTTCAAGAGTAGGTCGGACGGGGTCGCTAACCTCGCCGGGCGCTACGCCGCGGCGATGGCGCTCGGCTATCAGGTCTGGAAGGACTCGCCGCGCGAGCGCGCGTACGCGCAGAGGCTTTTGCGGGCCGGCGTCGAAGTTTACGAACTGGGCAGGGCGAAGGAGGGCGTGCAGCAGGGCAACTCGTACGGCGCGCCGTACCGCTACGAAGAGACGACGTGGGCCGACGACATGGAGTGGGGCGCGGCCGAACTCTACCGCGCGACGGGCGAGCGGCGTTATTTGAGAGACGCGGAGAGGTACGCGCGGCTGGCGGCGTCGGAGTCGTGGATGGGGAAGGAGCAGACGGGGCATTACCAGTTCTACCCGTTCATGAACGTCGGACACTTCAGACTTTATGACCCGGCCGACCGCAGGCTGCGCGCGGAGCTGGCGGGGTATTACCGCGAGGGAATTGAGCGGTGTTTGACGGCGGGCTCGAAGAACCCTTACGGCGTCGGCGTCCCCTTCATCTGGTGCTCGAACAACCTCGTGGCGGCGCTCGCCACGCAGTGCCTTCTCTACGAGAGGATGACGGGCGACAGGCGCTTCCGACGCTTCGCCGCGGCGCAAGGCGACTGGCTGCTGGGGCGCAACCCCTGGGGCGTCTCGATGTTCACGGGGCTCCCGGCGGGCGGCGTCTCGCCGAAAGACCCGCACCTCTTCACGAACGCGCTGCTCAAGCGCGAGGTGCGCGGCGGGCTCGTGGACGGCCCCGTCTACCGGCGGATTTTTCAGAGCCTCAAAGGCGTCGGCATCACGGAGCCCGACCCGCTCGCTCCGTTCCAGGACGAGCGGGCCGTCTACCACGACGACATCAAGGACTACTCGACCAACGAGCCGACGATGGACGGCACGGCCTCGGCGATTCTGCTCTGGGCTTTGCTGGGAGGGGAGAGTAGGCAGTAGGCAGACGGCAGTAGGCAGTTCGGAGCCCCACAGGAGCGGCATAAGGTAGCCAGGGGCAAGGCGAAGGCGTAGCCGAAGCGCCGCCCCTGGTAACGATGGTTTTAAATATTCGGAGCCCTGTAAGGGCGACAGAGTCTGCCGCCCTTACAGGGCTCCGGTGTTTTTATTCGGCGACGACCAGGGGCGTCGCCTTTGCCGCTCGCCTGCGGCTCGCGTCTGCGGCTTGCCCCTGGCTACCTTATGCCGCCGCTTCGCGGCTCCGCGCCATTGCCTACTGCCATGCGCCTACTGCCTACTGCCTACTGATTCGGCCGCAGGACGGGCGGTGTCGGGGCGTTGGGACGCCTGGGCGGGGTGCGTTGCAGCTCTTCGAGGAGCCACTTGACGGCGGCTTCGAGCGTCGGGTCTTCGCCGCGGGCGAGGGCCTCGGGGCGGTCTACGACTTCCACGTCGGGGTCAACGCCCTCGGCCTCGACCGCCCACTTGCCCGTGACGTCCAGGAAGCGGAAGGAGGGCGTCGAGAGGCTGCTGCCGTCGGCGAGCTGCGGGTTCCCCGAAAGCCCGATCAACCCGCCCCACGTCCTCGTGCCGAAGATGCGGCCAAGGTTGCGCTCGCGGAAGTAGAAGGGCAGGGCGTCGCCGCCCGACCCGGCGTAGCCGTTAATCAGCATCGCCTTCGGCCCCACGTGCGCGAAGGCGGGCGTCGAGGTCAGCTCGATGCCGCGGCGCGCCCAGTAGTTGAGCGGGCGGCGCTCCAACAGCTCGATCATGCGGTCGGGGATGAAGCCTCCGCCGTTGTAGCGGTCGTCGATGATGAGCGCGTCCTTGTTGGCCTGCGGGTAGAAGCCCTTGAACAGCTCGCGGTTCCCCTCGACCGCGGTGTTCGGCGCGTGGATGTAGCCGATGCGCCCGCCCGAGAGCCTCTCGACCATCGCGCGGCGCGACTGTATCCAGTCGAGGTAGCGCACGTTCGACTCGCTCCTGATGGGGCGGACGCGCTCCTCGCGCGAGCCGGCGGCGTCGGGCCTGTCGTTCAGCGTCAGCGTGACGGCGCGCGCGGCCTTGCCCTCCAACAGCTCATAAAAGTTCTTGACGCCGCGGGTCGTGCGGCCGTCCACCGCAAGGATTAAGTCTCCCACCTTGGCCTTCACGCCCGGCTCGGTGAGCGGCGAGCGGAAGGACTCCTGCCAGTTCTCGCCGGGGAAGATTTTGGCGATGCGGAAATAGCCCGAGGCGTCGGGCACGATCTCGGCCCCGAGCAGGCCGCCGTCCTCGCGCTTGACCTTCGGCGGGTCGTCGCCGCGCTCGGCATAGACGTGGCCCGCCATCAGCTCGCTGCCGAGTTCGGTCAAAAGGTACGTGAAGTCTTCGCGGTTGGCGACGTAGGGGACGAGCGCGCCGTACTTGTCGCGCAGGCCCTTCCAGTCGGTGCCGTGCAGGTTCGGGTCGTAGAACCAGTCGCGCATCGTGCGCCAGGCGTCCGTGTACATCTCGGCCCACTCGGCCTTCGGGTCGAGCTTCATCGTCAAGCCTTCGAGCTTGAGCAGGCCGGCGTCCGGCTTCTGCCCGGGCGCGAGCGGCGCGATGCCGTAGTTGTCGCGCGCCTGGAAGATGACGTGCTTGAGTCCGGCGGCGAGGTCGTACTCCTGTATGCCCTCGATGATGGGCTGCTCGGTCTTGGCTTCGAGGTTGTAGAGCACGAGGCGGCCGGGCGTGCCGGTCAGGTAGAGCACGCCCGCGTCGGTCGCCGAGAGGTGCCGGTAGTTGCTGTTCGGGCCGGGGATGGCGCGGACGCGGTTCTCGAAGCCCTCGAAGTCGATACGGACGTTAACGCCCGCGGGCTGTGCGGCCGGAGTCGGGCTCGGCTGCGCGGCCGCCGCTTCGGGCGTGGGCGAAGGCTGCGGCTGCGCGCCTCCGCCCTGAGGCGTCGCTTGCGGGCGCGCGCCCTGCGCGGGCGGGGCCTGCGCAGGGTTGGGCGGCGGGGTGAGCGGGCGCTCGGCGGTCTTGGCGCGCTCCTCGTCGCTCGTGGGGAGGAAGAGCGCGGGGCCGTCCGCCGCGAGCAGCCCGACGTAGACGCGCGTCGGGTTGGTGTAGAGGTAGTTGAACTCGAAGCCGGAGAAGGTGAGGTTGAAGTCGCGGTTCGAGAGGAAGTAGAGGTAACGGCCCTTCGGGTCGAAGACCGGCTCGGTGTCGCTGAACATCCCGCCCGAGAGTTTCTGAGTCCTGTTAGACGCCACCGAGTAGACCCAAATCTCGGAGAACTGGTTCGCGCCGAGCTTGGCGTAGGCGATCCACCTGCTGTCGGGGGCCCAGTTGTAGCTGGTGATGTCGTTGCGCGTGCCGCGGTCAACGTCGGTCGTCCGGCCCGTGGCGACATCGACGATGCGGAGGCGCTGCCTCTTGTCGCCGTAGGCGAGCATGCGGCTGTCGGGCGACCAGACGGGCGGGTAGCGCCACACGTCGCCGTCGGTCGAGACGCGGCGCTCCTGCCCCGTGCCGTCCGAAGGGCGCACGTAAATCTCGTACTCGCCCGAGCGGTCGGAGAGGTAAGAGACCCAGCGGCCGTCGGGCGACCACGCGGGCGCAAGCTCCCTCACGCCCTGCGAGTCCGTGAGGTTGCGCACCTCGCCCTCCTTGGCCGGCGCGGTGTAGATGTCGCCGCGCGCGCCGAAGAGTGCGCGCGCCCCGCTCGGCGAGATGGAGAAGGTCTCGACGAACTCCTTGACGTTGACGAAGTAGGGCACGGTGTCGGGGAAGTCGCCGACGACCTTGATGGGGACGCGCTCCGACCTGCCCGACTTCGCGTCGAGGCGGTGGACGTAGCCGCCCTGCTCGTAGACCAGACCGTCGCCCGAGCCAGAAGGCCACCCGGCGTCGGAGTCCGTGTGGTTCGTCACCTTCCGCGTCTTCTTCGTCCGCGTGTCGTAGGCGAAGACGTTCATCGTCCAGTCGCGGTCGGAGACGTAGAAGATGGTGTCGCCGAGCCAGACGGGCAGCATGTCCTGCTCGCGCCCCGTCGTGACCTGCTCGGACGTGTTGCTCTTCAGGTCGTAAATCCAGATGTCCGGCGACTGCCCGCCGTGGTAGCGCTTCCACCCGCGGAACTCGTTCGAGATGGGCGTGAAGGCGACGCGCGAGCCGTCCGGCGAGTAGCTGACGCCGCCCGCCTCGGTGATGGGCATCGGCTGTTCCAACCCGCCCTCAACGGGCACGAGGTAGGGCCGCCCCAGGCGGTCGCTCATCGGGACGCGGTGCGCGCGGAAGATGACCGATTTGCCGTCGGGCGTCCAGCCCAGGATGCGGTTGTCGTAGCCCGCGCGCGGCGGCTGCGCGCCCACGTCGTTGTAGAAGGTGAGCTGGCGCGGCTCGCCGCCCTCCGCCGGGATGACGAAGACCTGGCGCGTGCCGTTGTACTGGCCCGAGAAGGCTATCCAGCGGCCGTCGGGCGAGAACTTCGGGAACAGCTCGAGCCCCGCGTGCGACGTGAGCCGCCGCGCCGTGCCGCCCGCGGCCGGCACCGCCCAGATGTCGCCCGCGTAAACAAAAGCGATTGTGTCGCCGTGGATGTCCGGGTAGCGCAAAAGCCGCGCGAGGTCGTCGGCGCGGCGCGGCTGTGCCGCGGCCTGCCCGACCGCGCAGAGCAGCATTAAGATTACGAGTAAGAGAGACCTGTACATTCCTTCTGGCTCCTTCGACGGGAGGTGTTAACTGTGCAAAGCTTCGGCGTGGGGATTGCGGATTGATTATACCCGAGCCGGGGCGAAAAGGTTTCGCGGACGGCAAACAGGTCAGAACCGCCCGCGGTAGCGGGTGGGCCTTACGCGTCCAGCTCGATGGATGACAGCGTGCCTCTCATCAATCAACCGGCCGTCAACGTAAGGCCCACCCGCTACCGCGGGTGGTTCTGACCTGGTTTCGGCGTGGGGTGAATGGCTGCGGACGCTGCGGTTGTCTGCTAAAGTGTGAGGCAATCCCTTTAAAGCATCCGCGGAGGTGAAGCATTGAGAATCCTGTTTACGCTCGCGCTGGCGGGGCTCGCCGCGTCGAACCTTCTGGCGCAGACTTCGACGCGCAGGCCGGCGGCGGGCGGTGTGCCGCAGGGCTACTGGCCGGAGGAGAAGAGCCGCGCGCTGTTGGAGAAGACCGGCGAGGTGCGGCTCGCGCCCGACACGTCGCACCTCACGGAGGGCGAGCGGCGGGCGCTGGCGAAGCTGATCGAGGTGGGCCGCATCTTCCAGACCGTCTACGAGGAGCAGCGGCACGAGCGCGCCGCCGAATCGCACGCGGCGCTCTTGGCGCTGGACAAGCGGCTCGGCTCGCCGCAGTCCACGCGCAACCTGCTCGACATCTACAGGCTCTTCCAGGGGCCGATTGCGACGACGCTCGAAAACAGGCGCGAGCCCATCGCGCCCGTCGAGCTGACCGCGCCGGGCGCGGCCATGTATGGCGGCGCGACGAAGGAGGAGGTCGAAGCCTTCCTCGCCGCACACCCCGACAAGCGCGACCGAATCCTCGGCTCGCGCACCGCCGTCCGCCGCGCGACCGCTGTTAACCTCCGGAGGGATTTGGCGAAGCTCGGGCAGTACCCGGTGCTCGACACTTTGCACCCGGGCCTTCGGAAAGAGTTGGAGGCGACGCGGCCCGACGCGAAGGGCTTCTACGCCGTGCCGTACTCGGTCGCGTGGGCCGACGAGATGGTGCGCTCGCACGCGCTTTTGCACGAGGCCGCCGACGCGGTCGAGAAGGACGACTGGGAGTTCGCGGGCTACCTGCGCAACCGCGCGCGCGACCTCCTGTCCGACGACTACGAGTCGGGCGACGCCGCGTGGGTGACGGGCCGCTTCAGGAAGCTCAACGCGCAGATCGGCTCGTACGAAACTTATGACGACTCGCTCTACGGCGTGAAGACCTTCTACTCGCTGAACGTGCTGAGCAACCGGGGCGAGGAGACCGAGCGCGTGCGCGCGGCGATGAAGGGGTTGCAGGCGCTACAGGACGCGCTGCCCTTCAAGTTCGAGCGGCGCGTGCGCGAGGAGATTTCGGTCGGGGCCTACGACGTGGTCGCCGACTTCGGGCAGTCGCGCGGCGGCAACACGGCCACCATCCTCCCGAACGACGCCTACCTCGGCCGCCGCTACGGCCGCACCATCATGCTGCGCGCCAACATCATGCGCTCGCCCGAACTCTTCAACACGGGCGGGGCCGTCGTCTGGGAGGCGTCCGTTGACCCGCGCCACAGGGCGGAGCTGACCTCGGACGGCAACTTCTACCGCACGCTCTGGCACGAGGTCGGCCACTACCTCGGCGTGGACGTGACGAAGGACGGCCGCGAGCTGGACGCGGCCTTGCAGGACGACGCCGACCTGCTCGAAGAGATGAAGGCCGACCTCGTCTCGCTCTACGTCGCCGAAGCCCTGCGCAAGCAGGGCTACTACACCGACGCGCAGTTGCGCGCCGTCTACGCGAGCGGGGTGCTGCGCGTGCTCCAGAACGTCAAGCCGCGCCGCGACCAGCCGTACCAGACCATGCAGCTCATGCAGTGGAACTACTTCCTCGAACGCGGCCTGCTCTCCTTCGACCGCGAGACGAAGCTGTTGCGCATCGACTACGACAAGTACCGCGACGTGGTGCGCGACCTGCTTGAGCGCGTGCTGCGCGTGCAGCACGAGGGGGACAAGGCGGCGGCCGACCGCTTCATCGACGAGTACGCGAAGTGGGACGACAACTTACACGGCGCGGTCGCCGCCAACATCCGCGGCAAACAACGCTACCGCTTCCGCCTCTTCAAGTACGCGGCTTTGGGTGAATAGCGGTCAGAACCGCCCGCGGTAGCGGGTGGGCCTTTGCGACACGTACTTGCCGGTTATGTAAGGCCCACCCGCTACCGCGGGCGGTTCTGACCCGGTTGCGCGGAATTCGACTTTGATTAGTGCTTTATTGAGGTATCATTCGCAGAAAGCCGGGAATCCGGGGGGGATTTATGGAAGACTTTTTCGGGGAGCGGGGGCTTGAGCCGGTCGAGCGGAGGGGGCTCGTGCGCGTGGTCGGGCCGCGGAAGCTGATGGCGGCCGTGGACAACCTGACGCGCCACGAGATGCTCGGGACGGCTGAGGTCGCGGACTTCAGTTGTCTGGGCATGGCGCTCAGGAACCTGCCGGGCGACCCCGTAGCGGCCACGGGCGATTTGCTCTGGGTGTCGCTCATCGCGGAGGAGGGCATCATCCCCCTGACGGCCAAGCTCATCCACGTCCGGCGCAACGGCCTCTACGGCCTGCGCATCGACACCCCCTCGGCCGCCGGCCAGCACTTCCTGCTCCGCCTCTACGACCGCGTCTCGACGCAGGCGCACGCCGCCCCGCCCATCGACGCCGCCTGACGGCGAACATAAGTTCACCACAGAGACACAGAGACACAGCCTGTTGAGCTATCCCTCTTCAGGCTGTGTCTCTGTGCCTCTGTGGTGAAAAGGTTTAAAAACCTTTCAGTCACCGGGCGAGGTTGGTGCTCTCCCTGACCGCCGGGTAGCACTCGCAGGCGGCGGCTTCGAGCGCCGCGCGGTCGGTGATGCGGATGTGGCCGCGCGTGTAGTCAATGACCCCGCGGTCGCGCAGGAGCGTGGCGGCGCTCGTCACGCCCGCGCGGCGCGTGCCGAGGTGGCGCGAGATGCGCTCGTGCGTCAGCGCCAGCGGCGTGTCGCCCGCGCGGTCGTGCATCATGAGGAGCCACGTGCAGAGCCTCTCTTCGACCCGGTGGTTGCCGTTGCAGACCGCCCGGCGCGCGAGCAGCGCGATGCGCGCGGCCGCGTACTTGACGAGCACCTGCTGGAAGGCCCCGCCGCGCGCGAACTCCTGCCGCAGCACGTCAACGCGCACGCGCAGGGCGGCCCCCGAGAGCGCCACCTCGCTCAGGTAGGCGGGCGGCGGCACGTTGAAGACGGCCGACAGCCCCGTCATGCCCTCGCGCCCGACCATGTCCGCCTCGGTCATCCCGCCCTCGGAGAGGATGTAGATGTGCGAGACGACGGCCGTCTCGGGGAAGTAGGCGTAGCGCATCTCCTCGTCGAGCTTGTAGAGCACCTCGCCGGCCGCGAGCGAGACCGGTTCGAGGTGCGTGAAGAGGCGCGCGAACTCGTCCGCGGGCAGCGCGCTCAGGAGCCTGTTGGTGAGCAGCAGGTTTAAAGCGTCGCCCTCCGCGCGCCGCGCTTCGGGGACGAAGCCGTGGGCGGCGGAGACGGCGCGCCGGCCGGCCCCGTCGGCCGGCACGGACGCGACCGTTCGCGGGTCGCGCGAGTCCTTGCGAGTGTAAGTGTTGGTTTTGCCGAATTCATTCTCCATAACTTTCTCCCGGGCCGCGGCCCGCAGTGTGAGGTTGTAGGTGGCTCCAGGGGAGAGCCGCGAGGAGGGTTACTGCGCCCTCCGGATGTGAACGAGGACGGACTTCGTCTCGTCCGACTGCGAGCGCTCGCGGATGCGCGCGAGCAGCACCTTGGCCCGCACGGGGCCGTCCTCGTAGTCGCAGGTGAAGTCGAAGCTGAGCGCGGGCTGCGTCCCGCGGCTGAATCGGTCGAGCCGGTCCCTCAGCTCGACGACGTTACTGAAGGGCGCGACCTCCGTGTAGAAGTTGCGCCCCGTATAGTCCGGCGCGACGCCGTCCGGCGTCGCGCCGTCCGCCTCGATGCGCGCGTAGAGCACCGTGCCCGCCGCGTCGAGCTCGACGAGCCCGAACAGCTTTCGCGTCGGCGCGGCCTCGCGACCGATGCCAGACCCTTCCCTGATGCCTGCTCTAAGTCCCGCCTGTGTCATGAGTCGCTTAAACCCCTTCGTTCTGAACCCCCCCGCGCCCGCGGAGGTGTCGCGTCAAGACCGTGTCGAGCCGCTCGATGTCGAACGGCTTGACGACGTAATCGTCACAACCCGCGTCGCGCGCGGCCGTCTGCGCCTGCGGCCCCGCGTGCCCCGAGAGGAAGACGATGGGGACGGCCGAGAGCGCGGGCAGCCCGCGCAGCAGCCGCGTCGCCGTGACGCCGTCGAGCAGGGGGAGCCCGCCGTCCATCAAAATCAGGTCGGGGCGCTCGCGCTCGGCGGCCTCCACGGCCGCGAAGCCGTCGCACGCCTCGACGACCGAGAGGCCGCGCCTCTCCAGGATCGTCCGCAGCAGGGCGCGCGTGTCCTCGTGATCCTCCGCCACGAGCACCTTGGCCCGGCGGGCGCGCCGGGGGGCGTAGGCGTCAGATACGAGTCGGGCTGACATGACGTTACTTACTCGGGGTTGTCGCCGGTGTCGGGTGTCGGGTTCGGCGCGAGGGGCACACGCCTCTCGCGGATTCGTCGAAGCTCGCGCGCTCTTGTCGTGGCGGTCGTGAAAGCTGCCGCGGGCGTGAACCTCAGCGTAAAAAACCAGGCGTGCCGCCCCGTGCAGGCAGAAACGGTACGCCCTCTCCTCCTGTGGACTGCGGAGAGTTTCGCACGTCGGTACGCCCGCGACTATTGGGAAGGTGCGAAGGTGGACTAGGGAAAAACCCTAACGTTTCAGGTAAATAAACTAATCTCCGGCCACTCCGCGCCCCCGCGGAACGGTTTTGCGCCCCCACGGAACCGCTCCGCGGCCGCGCGGAGTGGTTTTACGGAGACGACGGGCGGCTCGGCGTTGACGCCGAGCCGCCCGTCGTTAACGTGGAGTGAGATGCCCGCGCTCCCGGCAAGCGGGGCCGCATCCATGTGAACGCCGCCGTAGGTGCTGGGGAAGAACCAGTCTTTAACCAACACCCAACACCCAGCACCCAGCACCCAACACCCTTTCAATCCTCCTCGCGGAGCCAGCCCTGGAGGACGGCGTAGCGGACAATGTCGATGCGGCTGGTCATGTCGAGTTTGCGCATGGCGTTGGCCTTGTGGGCCTCGACCGTCTTGACGCTTAAGTTGAGGCGGGCGGCGATCTCCTTGTTGCTGTAGCCGAGGGCGATGAGGCGCAGCACCTCCGTCTCTCGGTCGCTGAGGTAAACCTCAGCGACCGACCCGCCGCCGTCGGGCTTGCGGCCGAAGTAGCCGGAGAGCGCCTTGCCCGCGATGGACGGGTCGAGGTAGTCGCCGCCCGCGGCCACGGCGCGCACGGCCTGCAAGAGCACGGACGGGTCGCTCTGCTTGAGCACGTAGCCGCAGGCTCCCGCCTGCAAGAGCTGCTGCATGTAGCCGCGGTCGGTGTGGCGCGTGAGCGCGACGACGCGGACACCGGGGCTCTCCTCGCGCAACTTCTCGGTCGCCTTGAGCCCGTTCATCTCCGGCATGGTCACGTCCATCAGGACGACATCGGGCGCAAGCTCTTTGGCGAGGCGGAGCGCGGCGCGGCCGTCGCCCGCCTCGCCGACGCACTCGATGTCGGGCTGCGCGTCGAGCAGCATGCGGACGCCGTGGCGCACCGTCAGGTGGTCTTCGGCCAGCAGGACGCGAATCTTACTCACCGCCGCCTCCTCCGGGCTTCCGCGCGGCGGGGACGCGCGCGAAGACTGTCGTGCCCTTGCCGGGCTCGCTCTCGATTTCGACCGAGCCGCCGAGCAGCGCCGCCCGCTCGCGCATCCCGACCAGCCCGAGCCCGCGGTCTCCCTCCCATCTCGCGGCCTCGTCGGCGTCGAAACCGACGCCGTCGTCCTCGATGACGATTACGGCGTCGCCCTCCCTGCGTTCGAGGATGACCGAGACACGCGCGGCCTGCGCGTGCTTGTAGACGTTGTTGAGCGCCTCCTGCGTGATGCGGTAGAGGCAGGTCTCGGTCTCGGGCGGGAGCCTCAGCTCCCCCGAGCCGAACCCGGTGACGTGGGCCTCGGCCGAGATGCCGTAGTGGCCCGACCACTCCTTCACGAAGTTAGCGAGCGCGGCGGTCAGGCCGAGGTCGTCGAGCGCCGTCGGCCTCAGCTCCCAGGCGAGGAAGTCCACCTCGGAGTCGAGGCGCTCGGCGAGCGCCTGCACCTCCTGGATGCGCGCGCGCGCCACCTCGTCCTGGTCGCACTCCTCCCGCATCGCGGCCAGCTTCAGCCGCAGGGCGGTCAACTGCTGCCCCAACTGGTCGTGCAGGTCGCGCGAGATGCGGCGGCGCTCGTCCTCCTGCGCGGTGACGAGCTGGCCGACGAGCGTGCGCGCCTGCTCCTCGGCCGCCCGCCGCTCCTTCACCTCGCTGAGCATCGTCTCGACGGCGCGCCGCAGCTCGTCGGTACGCTCGGCGACGCGCTGCTCCAGCTCCTCGTGCGCGCGGCGCAGTTCCTGGTCGGCGCGCTCGCGCTCGGTCAGGTCGCGTGCCACCTTGACGAAGCCCGAGTCGTCCGAGTCTTCGAGCGGCGAGAGCACGCCCGAGGCGTAGAAGCGCGAGCCGTCCTTGCGGACGTGCCAGCGCTCGTCGGCCGCGCGCCCCTCCGCGCGCGCCACGCGCATCTCCTCCTCGTGGACGCCGCGCGCCCTGTCCTCGGGCGTGAAGAGGATGGCGGTGTGGCGGCCGATGATCTCTTCCGCGGTGAAGCCGAAGATACGCTCGGCGCCAGGGTTCCAGGTCTCGACGTGCCCGCGGGCGTCCAACGAGAAGATGGCAAAGTCCTCGACGCTGTCCACCAGCGTGCGCATGTGCTCTTCGGAGCGGCGCAGCGCGCCCTCGACCCGCCGCCGCTCGTCGATGTCCTGCACGATGAGGATGGCGTGCGTCGGCCGCCCCCGGCGGTCGCGGATGAGCGAGGCGGTGACGAGCGCCCAGAGCGTCGCGCCGTCCTTGCGGGCGAGGCGTATCTCGGTCGTGTACTCGGGCACGTCGCCGCCGAGCAGCGCGTCGAAGAGCTTGAGGCTCGCCGCGTGGTCTTCCGGGTGCATCAGCTCGTCGAGCGTCCGGCCGAGCAGCTCCTTCTGCCGGTAGCCGAGCAGCTCGGCCAGCCGGCCGTTGGCGTTGAGGAACCGCTTCGTTTCGAGGTCGGCCTGCGCGATGCCGACGACGGCCAGCTCGAAGATGGCGCGGAACTCCGACTCCGTCTTGTGCAGCGCCTCCTCGGTCTGCTTCCGCTCGGTGATGTCCACGAAGGTGATGACGACGCCGATGATGCGGTCGTCGGCCGAGCGGTAGGGCGAGACGCGCATCAGTCGCCAGCGCCCGTCGCGCGTCGGCACCTCGCGCTGCGTCGGGACGAGCGTGTCGAGCACCCGCGTGACCTCGTCGGTCAGTTCGCCGTCGGCGAACTGACCGGTGATGTCGGAGAGCGGGCGGCCCACGTCCGTGGGGATGAGGTTGAAGATGTCGCGGGCGCGCGGCGTGAAGAGCCGGACGCGCAGGTCGCGGTCGAGGAAGACGGTGGCGATGTCGGTCGAGTCGATGAGGTTCTGGAGGTCGCTGTTGGTCTGGCGCTGCTCCTCGATCTTGTTCCGGTACTCCTGGTTGACCGTGGACAGCTCCTCGTTGAGGGACTGCAACTCCTCCTTCGAGGTCTCAAGCTCCTCGGCCGACGAGCGCAGCTCCTCGTTCATCGCCTGAAGCTCCTCGTTCGAGGCGCGCAGCTCCTCGTGTTGCACCTCGTACTGCTCGACGGTCGAGCGGAGCTGCGCCTTGGCTTGCGTCAGCTCCTCCTCGAACTGGCGGGAGGAGGGCTCGACGGCGCGGACGGGTTCGGCGTCGGCCGAGGCCGGAACGGCCTCGGCCGCCTGCTCGAAGAGGACGAGGAAGAAGCCGCGCGCCGTGTCGTCGGCGGCCGTCACGGGGCGGACGTGGAGCCTGACCGACTCGTGGCGGGCCCCGACGAGGACGGAGGCGGCCTTCGTCTCGACGTTCGTCCGGTGCTGCGCGGCGTGGAGGAGGGCGCTGCGGAGTTCGAGCCGCAGGTCGGGGAGGACGACGGCGAGCAGGTTGCTCGTCGGCTCGCCGCCGGGCAGCGTCATGTAGCGGCCGGCCGACTCCGAGAGGTGGACGATCTCGTAGTCGGCGTTGACGAGCGCCGAGGGCGGCGCGTACATCTCCAAAAGCCGCTGGTGCAGGTCGAGGTACGAGAGCCGCCCCCGCACGTCGAGCGCGGGCCGGTTCGCGTCCCGCCCCGGCAGGACGGCCTCAGCGTCGGGGCGCGGCGGCGCGCCCGTCAGCATCTGGGGCGCGAGGCGCCGCCCGACCGACCGCGCCTGGAAGATGTGCCCCCCCTTGTCGGCGGTGACGAACAGGTCGGCGTAGTCGGCGGCCGACTCGGCGCCGCCGAGGAAGAGGTAGCCGCCGGGGTTGAGGGCGAAGTGGAAGATGTTCATCGCCTTCTCCTGCCCCGCCCGGTTGAGGTAGATGAGGAGGTTGCGGCAGCTAATCAGGTCGAGGTGCGAGAAGGGCGGGTCTTTGAGGAGGTTGTGGTTGGCGAAGAGCACCATCTCGCGCAGCTCGCGCCGGACGCTGTAGCCGTCCGGCGTCTTCGTGAAGAAGCGGCGCAGCCGCTCCGGCGAAACGTCGGCCGCGTCGTTGAGTGTGTAGTAGCCGGCGCGCGCCGCCTGGATGGCCTCCTCGTCGATGTCCGAGGCGAAGACCTGGATGGACGGGGGGCCGGCGAGCGTCTCGGCGTACTCCGTCAGAAGCATCGCCAGCGAGTACGCCTCCTCGCCCGTGGCGCAGCCCGCCGACCAGACGCGGACGTGGCCGCCCGGCCCCTTCTCCTCGAAGAGCCGCGGGATGAACTGCCGCTCCAGCGCGGCGAAGGCCGTGCGGTCGCGGAAGAAGTTCGTCACGCTGATGAGCATGTCCTTGAGGAGCGCGCGCGCCTCCTCCGGGTGCTCGCGGATGTAGTGGGCGTACTCGACCACGTCGGCGACCTGCGCGACGCTGATGCGGCGGTCGATGCGGCGGCGCACCGTCGGGCGCTTGTAGTTGTTGAAGTCCTGCCCCGTCCGCATGCGGAGCTGCGTGAGGATGGCGGCCAGCGCCTGCTCCTCGTGTATGTCGGGCTCGGCGCGCGGCCCTTCCCGATCCTCCTTCAACTCGAAGAGGCTGAGCGTGGCGCGGTACGCGGCCAGGCGCTCGGGAATCTCGGCCACCGGCAACACGTAGTCCACCAGCCCCGTCGCGATGGAGTTGCGCGGCATGTCCTCGTACTCGGCCTCCCGCGGGTCCTGCACGACCGCTACGCCGCCGTGCTCCTTCACCCGCTTCAGCCCCATCGAGCCGTTGGCGCCCGTCCCCGACAGCACGACGCAGGCGGCGCGCGCGCCGTGCGATTCGGCCAGCGTCCGGAAGAAGATGTCCACGGGCGCGCGCCGCTCCTCGATGCCGGTCACGTCGGAGAGGACGAGCGTGCCGTCCTGCATCGAGAGGCTGCGGTTGGGCGGGATGACGTAGACGTGGTCGGGCTCAATCCTGACGGACTCGTTCACCTGCGTGACCGGCATCCGGGTGGACTTCTGCAAGACCTCGGCGAGCCGGCTGTCGTGCTCGGGCGAGAGGTGGAGGATGACGACGTAGGCCATCCCGCTCCCCTCGGGGACGTTCTCGAAGAAGACCCCGAGGGCGCGGATGCCCCCGGCCGAGGCCCCGAGCCCGACGACCATAAAGCCGTCGCCCACGTTCCCGGGCACGACCCCATGGCCGTTACCGCCCTGATTGTTGCTCATGAAAACCTTTCAGACTTAGGGAAGAAGACTCCGGGGCCGCCGGCCCTTCTGCGGCGCGCCCCCGGACGTGACCTCTGTTGAGGCGGACGCGGCCATTATAACGCGAAGCGCGCCAGACGACGTACGCTGCCGAACAGGGGGGAAGGGGAGTGTCATGTACCCTCCGGGCGGCGTGGTCAAAGCGGGTTCGAGGGAGTATGCTTGGGGCAAGCTAACAGTCTCTCGCAGAACAGGTGCCGTACAGGGAGGAGTCTGGGGATGCCGGGCAGGGACATCGTCGTCGTGGGTACTTCAGCCGGGGGCGTTGAGGCGCTGCGGGCGCTCGTCGGCGGGCTGCCCGCGGATTTCCCCGGCTCGGTCTTCGTCGTCATGCACACGGCGCCCGACTCGCCGGGCGTGCTGGCGCAGATACTCGACCGCTCGGGGCCGCTGCCCGCCGCCAGCGCGACCAACCGCGACCGCATCCGCCCCGGCCACATCTACGTCGCCCCGCCCGACGTGCACCTGCTGCTGGAGCCGGGCCGGATGCGACTGACGCGCGGGCCGAAGGAGAACCGCTTCCGCCCCGCCATCGACCCGCTCTTCCGCTCGGCCGCGCAGGTCTTCGGGCCGCGCGTCGTCGGCGTCATCCTGACGGGCGGGCTCGACGACGGGACTTCGGGCCTGTTGGCGATCAAGCGGCTGGGCGGTGTGGCCGTCGTGCAAGACCCGAACGAGGCGTTCATGCCCTCGATGCCGCTGAGCGCGCTCGCGCGTGTCGAGGTGGACTACACGCTGCCGGTGGCGGAGATGCCGCCCGTGCTGGCGCGACTCGCGAGCACGACCGTCGCCGAGCAGGGAGGTTACGGGGTGCCGGAAGAGTTAGAGATCGAGGTGAAAATTGCCATGGAGGAGAACGCGCGCGAATCGGGCGTCGCGAAGCTGGGCACGCCCTCGGTCTTCACCTGCCCCGAGTGCCACGGCACGCTCCTCCAGGTGAAGGAGGACGGGCGGGCGCGCTTCCGCTGCCACACGGGCCACGCCTTCTCCGCCGACAGCCTGCTCTCGCAGCTCACCGAGTCGGTCGAGGAGACGCTGTGGAGCGCCATCCGCTCCATCGACGAGAGCGCGATGCTGATGCGCCACATGGCCGAGCACGTCGGCGAGTCGGACGGCGGCGCGCCCGAGCGCTTCCTTGAGAAGGCGCGCGACGCCGAGCGCCGCTCGGCGCTCGTCCGCCGCGCCGTCTTCGACCACGAGCACCTCAGCGAGGAGAAGGTCGCCGACGCCGCCGAAGCGAAGCCTTAACTTTTATCCCCGTTAGTGAGGCGCGCGAGCAGCTCGTGGAGCTGCGTCGAGTCTGCCATGTAGGTCACCCACTCGCCCTCGCCCTCGCGCACGTCCTTGCCTTCGAGGCCGTCCCCATACCTCTCCGCGATGACGACGACCGGCGTCGAGGCGTCGAGCTCGCTCCGGCGCTTCACGCGGCGCGCGGCCTCGAACGCCTCGTCGGTCGTCTTGCCGACGAGGTTGACGAGGATGAGGTCGGCGCGCGTGTCGCCGCCCGAGAGCCAATCCCGCGCCGACGCCTCGTCCACCGCCACCAGCACGTCGTAACCGGCGCGGCGGAGGTTGTGCCGGATGATGGGCCGCGCGTCGTCGTCCTCCTCGATCAGCAGAATCGTCGCCATCGTCGATAGACCCCTTGTTCGTTCACTCAAGGACATTTTCGGGCGGGGGAAGTTTGTGTTAATAATCTACACGACCGCAACCTCGCTGAAAACCCGCCGCCGTACAGGGCGGGAGGAGCAGCCCGCCGATGTCATCCAACACGCAAGACCGACTCGCCGAGAACCGGCTGCTGGCGCTGCTGCCCGCCGACGAACTAGACGCCTTGCGCCGCCACGCCGAAGTGGCCTCGCTCCGCCACGGCGACCACATCATCATCCCCGACGAGCCGATAAGAGATGTCTATTTCCCTCTGACCTGCCTGCTCTCGATGGTGACGACGATGGAGGACGGCGCGACCGTCGAGTCGGGCACCATCGGCCGCGAGGGCATGTCGGGCATCCCCGTCATCCTCAACGCCGGGCAGACGACGATGCCGACCTCCTGCCAGATTCCCGGCGAGGCCGTCCGCGTCCGTGCCGAACACGTCCGCGACCTGTACGAGCAGAGCGCCGAGGCGCGAAGAATCTTCAACCGCTACGTCCACACGGTCGTCGTCGTCGGCTCGCAGTCGTCGGCCTGCAACGCCCTGCACCGCGTCGAGGCGCGCATGTGCCGCTGGCTCCTGATGTCGAGCGACGGCGTCGCCTCCGACGAGGTGAACCTAACGCAAGAGAACCTTGCCACCATGCTCGGCGTGCGCCGCCCCGGCGTGACCGAGGTCGCGGGCAAGCTCCGCTCGGAGGGGCTCATCGACTACGCGCGCGGGAGCATCCGCATCCTCGACCGCACCGGGATGGAGAAGCGCGCCTGCGAGTGCTACGGCCGCGTCAAGGGCGAGTACGAGCGGCTCTTCGGCGGGGCGTGAGGCGAGACCCGTCCGCTTGCCATCTCCCGCCGAGGTGGTAATCTCACGTGAGGCCGGAGCCGTTCCCCCGATGCAGGACGAACTGACCAGACCCCACACGCCGGAGGAGATCGAGCGGGCGCTGCGCGAGAGCGAGGAGCGCTACCGCGCCTTCATCGCCAACAGCTCCGAAGGCATCTGGCGCTTCGAGCTCGAGCGGCCCGTCCCCACAGACCTCCCCGAAGACGAGCAGATCGAACGCTTCTACCGCGACTGCTACCTCGCCGAGTGCAACGACGCCGCCGCGCGCATGTACGGCTTCGAGCGCGCCGAGGAGATCGTCGGCGGCCGTCTCGGCCGCTTCCTCGTCCGCGAAGACCCTTCCAACGTCGAGTACCTCCGTGCGTTCATACGCTCCGGCTACCGCCTGACCGACGCCGAGTCGGTCGAGGTTGACCGCGAGGGCCGCCGCCGCTACTTCCTCAACAACCTCGTCGGGGCCGTCCGCGACGGCCGGGTGCTCCGCGCCTGGGGCACGCAGCGCGACGTGACCGAGCGCCGGCGCGTCGAGCAGGAGCTGGAGGCGACCGAGCACCGCTTCTCCATGTTCATGGAGAATCTGCCGGGCCTCGCCTGGATCAAAGACCTAGAGGGGCGCTACGTCTACGCGAACGAGGCCGCCGCGCGCGCCTTCCGCGTGCCGCGCGAGGAGCTGAAGGGGAAGACCGACGCGGAGATTTTCCCGCCCGAGACGGCGGCCCAGTTCCGCGAGAACGACCGGCGCGCGCTTGAGGCCGGGGGCGTGCTCACGCTCGAGCGGCTTGAGCACCCGGACGGCGTCCACCACTCCATCGTCAGCAAGTTCCCGATGCCGGGGCGCGACGGCCAGACCCTGCTGGTCGGCGGGGTCGCCATCGACGTCACCGAGCGCATACGCGCCGAGGAGGCGCTGCGCGAGAGCGAGCAGAAGTACCGCTCGCTGCTTGAGAACGCCAACGACATCATCTACTCGCACGACCTCGAAGGGAACTACCTGACCATCAACCGCGCGGGCTCCGAGGCGACCGGCTACACGCGCGAGGAGATTTTGGGCGGCCTCAACATCGCGCAGGTTGTCGCGCCCGAGCACCTCGAACTCGCGCGGCGCATGACCGCCGAGAAGCTGCGCGACCCTTCACGCCCGACCATCTACGAGGTGGACATCATCGCGCGCGACGGCCGCCGCCTGACGCTCGAAGTCTCGACGCGCATCGCCTACAGCGACGGCCGACCCGTCGCCGTCGAAGGCATCGCGCGCGACGTGACCGAGCGCGTCCGCGCCGCCCAGGAGCGCGAAAGACTCCTGGCGGAGGCGCGCGCCGCGCGCGACGAGGCCGAGGAGGCGCTCGAACGTCGGCGCGACGTGGAGGAGAGGCTGCGGACGCTCGTGGACGCCTCGGCCAGCCTGCTCGGCTCGCCGCAGACCGAGGTCGTGCTCCCGGCCGTGCTCGCCCTCTCGCACCGCCTCGTGGCGGCCGACGCCTACGCCATCTGGCGCTACCAGGAGCAGGAAAAGGTCTGGGCCGTCGTGGCCGCGAGCGGCCTCTCGGACGAGTACAGCCGCGACCGCATCCCCGTCACGACCCAGACGCCGCACATGCCCGACCGCCCGCTCGTCGTCGAAGACGTGTTCGCCGACCCGATGCTCGAAGTGCGGCGCGAGTTTTACCGGCGCGAGGGCGTGCGCTCCATGCTCACGCTCCCGCTCAGCGCGCACGGCGAAACGATCGGCACGCTCGTCTTCTACTACCGCGAGCCGCGCCGCTTCGCGCACACCGACGTGGTGGTCGCCACGGCGCTCGCCAACCTCGCCGCCTCGGCCGTCCGCACCGCCGAACTCTACGACGAGCAGCGCCGCCTGCGCGGCGAGGCCGAGGCCGCCGAGCGGCGCGCCGTCTTCCTGGCGGAGGCTTCGACCCTGCTCTCCTCGTCGCTCGACTACGAGAAGACGCTCGAAGCGGTCGCGCACGCCGCCGTCCCCTGGGTCGCCGACTGGTGCGGCGTGGACATCCTCGGCGACGACGGCGAGGTGCGCCGCCTCGCCGTCGCGCACGTTGACCCCGAGAAGGTCGAATGGGCGCGCGAGATTCAGGAGCGCTACCCCTACGACCCCGACGCGCCGAACGGCGTGCCCGAAGTCCTGCGCACGGGGCGCGCGGAGCTTTACCAAGTGATATCGGACGAGCTTCTGGTCGCGGCGGCGAAGGACGAGGAGCACCTACGCTTCATGCGCGAGATCGGCTTTAACTCGGCCATGATCGTCCCGCTCGCCGCGCACGGCCGCGCGTTCGGGGCCATCACCTTCGTCACGGCCGAGTCCGGCCGCCGCTACGGGACGGAAGACCTCGCCTTCGCCGAAGACCTCGCGCGCCGCGCCTCGCTCGCCGTCGAGAACGCGCGCCTCTACGGCCAGGCGCAGGAGGCCAACCGCATCAAGGACGAGTTCCTCGCCACCCTGAGCCACGAGCTGCGGACGCCTCTGACCGCCATCCTCGGCTGGGCCTCGATGCTCTCGGCCGGCACGCTCGACGCGCGGGAGGCGTCGCGCGCGGTCGCGGCCATCGAGCGCAACGCGCGCGCGCAGCGGCAGATCGTCGAGGACGTGCTCGACGTGTCGCGCGTCATCACGGGCAAGCTCCGCCTGGAGATGCGGGCGGTCGAGCTGCGCGCGCTCGTGCAGGACGCGGTCGAGAGCGTGCGGCCCGCCGCCGAGGCGAAGGGCGTCTACCTGAGCACGCTGCTCGCGCCCGACGCGGGCGAGGTGACGGCCGACCCCAACCGCCTCCAACAGGTGATGTGGAACCTGCTCTCGAACGCGGTCAAGTTCACGCCCGCGGGCGGGCGCGTCGAGGTCGATCTGCGCCGCGACGGCGCGCGCACGGTCTTGCGCGTCAGCGACACGGGCGAGGGCATCGCGCCCGAGTTCCTGCCGCACGTCTTCGACCGCTTCCGCCAGGCCGACATGGGCACGACCCGCCAGCACGGCGGACTGGGCCTCGGCCTCGCCATCGTCAGACATCTGGTCGAGCTGCACGGCGGCGAGGTGAAGGCCGAGAGCAGGGGGCGGGGCCTGGGCTCGACCTTCACGCTGCGCCTGCCGATCAGGACGTCCCCGCGCGTCGAAGTCACTTCGCGGCCCGCCGCGGTGAAGGACGCGCCCGCCGCCGCGGCAGTCACGGCGAACCCCTCTCCGCTCGCGGGGACGCGCGTGCTTCTGGTCGAGGACGAGGAGGACGCGCGCGCGATGTTGAAGGCGCTGCTTGCAGGTTTGGGCGCGTCCGTCGAGGCGGTCGGCTCGGCGGCCGAAGCCTGGGCGGCGCTCGAAGGCGCGGGCTGCGACGTGCTCTTGAGCGACATAGGGATGCCCGAGGAGGACGGCTACGCGCTCGTCGGCCGCGTGCGCGGCCACGCCGCCGAGCGCGTCAAGCGGACGCCCGCCGTCGCGCTGACCGCCTACGCGCGCGAAGACGACCGCGAGCGCGCTCTGGCCGCGGGCTTCGACGCGTTCCTGCCGAAGCCGGTTGAGCCTTCGGAGTTGGCAGAGGTTCTGGTCGGGCTGTTAAAGCGTCCCGCCTGAGCCGTCTTCTGAAGAGGCCGCCGATGATCACCCTGCCCGAGTCCGACGAGGAGCTGCTGCGCGAGTGCGAGGTCGAGACCTTCCGCTCGGGCGGCCCCGGCGGCCAGCACGTCAACAAGGTCGAGACGGGCGTCAGGCTCAAGCACCCGCCTTCGGGCGTCGTCGTCAACTGCCGCGAGGAGCGGAGCCAGCACCGCAACAAGATGAACTGCCTGCGCAAGCTCCGCGAGGAGGTCGCGCGCCTCAACTACCGCAAGCCCAGGCGCGTCCCCACCCGCCGCACGCGCGCGGCGAAAGAGCGCACCCTCGAAGAGAAGTCGCGCCGCTCGCGGGTCAAGCGCCTGCGCTCGAAGCCGGCCGGGGACGACTGACCTGTTACCGCTCTCACACCTTGTCGGCCTCTTTCCTCGCTTGCTATAGTCACAAAGTTTTCAACGCCCCCACAGTCTTCGCCCGGAGCCCGCGGATGCTTCACGCAGCCATCGTTCTCCTCGCGTACCTGCTCGGCTCAATCCCGTTCGGGTATCTGCTGGTTCGCCTGTTTGTCGGCGGCGACGTGCGCGAGACGGGCTCGGGCGGGACGGGCGCGACCAACGTCACGCGCCGCGCGGGGCGTGGGATAGGGGTTCTGACGCTGCTGCTCGATCTTTTGAAGGGGGTGGCCGCGGTGCTCGTCGCAAGGGCCGTGCTCGGCGCGGGCGACGGCGCACAGTGGTGGGTCTGCGCGGCCGGGGCCGCGGCCGTGCTGGGCCACGTCTTCCCCGTGTGGCTCAGGTTCCGCGGCGGCAAGGGCGTGGCGACGGGTCTCGGCGTCTTCCTCGTGCTCGCGCCGATAGCGACGCTCTGCGCGCTCCTGCTCTTCGTGGCCGTCGTCTGGCTTTGGCGCTACGTGTCGCTCGGCTCGATTGCGGCGGCGGCGCTTCTGCCGCTCGCCGTCTGGTCTTTGAGTTCGCTCGGCGTGAGCGACCGCGCGCCGCGCCCGCTGCTCGTTCTCTCGATTCTCGGCGCGGCGCTCATCGTCCTTATGCACCGCGCCAACATCGGCCGGCTCCTCCGCGGCGAGGAGAGTAAACTTAAGTTATGAGGACTGAGGACTGAGTGAAGAACTCGCCGCCTTTCACTCAGTCCTCAGTCCTCAGTACTTCGACATGCGAGTAGCTGTCATCGGGGCAGGCGGTTGGGGGACGGCGCTCGGGATTGTGGCGGCGCGCGCGGGGCGCGAGGTGCGCCTGTGGTCGCGGAGCGCTTCCGTCGTCGAAGACGTGAACGTGCGGCGCGTCAACGCCGCGTACCTCGAAGGGCACGTCGTCCCCGGGGGCGTGACGGCGACGACCGAGCCGCACGCGGCTCTGAAGGGCGCGGAGGTGGTCGTGCTGGCCGCGCCCTCGCACGCGACGCGGGCGCTGCTCGAAGGCATGCGCGGGCTCTTCGAGCCGGACGCCGTGTTCGTCAGCGCGACGAAGGGCGTCGAGGTCGAGACGGGCAAGAGGATTTCCGAGGTCGTCGGGGAAGTCCTGGGCGAGGGCGTGGCTGGGCGCTTCGCGTGTCTGTCGGGGCCTTCGTTCGCGCAGGAGGTCGCGGCGGGGCAGCCGACGGCGGTCGTGGCCGCGTCGCGCGACGAGTCGCTCGCGCGGCGCGTGCAGCTCGCCTTCAGCGCGCAGAGTTTCCGCGTCTACACGAACCCGGACGTGACGGGGACGGAGTTGGGCGGGGCCTCCAAGAACGTAATGGCGCTCGCCGCCGGGATGGTCGCCGGGCTCGGTCTGGGAGCGAACACGGTATCGGCGCTCGTCACGCGCGGCCTAGCCGAGATGACGCGGCTGGCGCTGGCCGAAGGCGGGCGGCCCGAAACTTTGATGGGGCTCGCCGGGCTCGGCGACCTCGTGCTGACCTGCACGGGCGGCCTCTCGCGCAACCGCTTCGTCGGGCAGGAACTCGGGCGCGGGCGGACTCTCGCGGACGTGCTGGCGGGGATGCGCGAGGTGGCCGAGGGCGTCCGCACCACGCGCGCCATACGCCTTCTCGCCGCCCGCCGCGGCGTCGAGATGCCCATCACCGAAGAGGTGCACGCCGTCCTCTACGACGGCAAACCGGCCCGCGCCGCGGTCGAGAGTTTAATCTCGCGGCCCTTGAAGGAAGAGTTTGAAGTTAATTGATTATGGCAGACGAAAAATTGCTCGTGACGAACAGGGCGGCGCTGCACGAGTACCACATTTTAGATAAGTACGAGGCGGGCATCGCGCTCCAGGGGACGGAGGTGAAGAGCGTCCGCGCGGGGCAGATCCAGTTGAAGGAGTCGTACGTCGCCGTGCGCGACGGCGAGGCGTGGCTCTTCAACGCGCACATCTCGCCCTACTCGCACGGCAACCGGCTCAACCACGACCCCGTGCGCACGCGGAAACTCCTGCTCCACCGCCGCGAGATCGACCGCCTCGAAGAGCAGTCCACGACCAAGGGGCTGACGCTCGTCGTCACCCGCGTCTACCTGAAGGGGGGGCGCGTCAAATTTGAAATAGGCGTCGCCCGTGGTAAAAAACTCTACGACAAACGAGAAACTGAGATGCGCCGCACCGTCGAGCGCGAGACGCGCGCCCAACTCAAAGAGCGCGCGAAAGGATAAGGAGATAAGCCCACTATGGAGATTCAAACGAGCAGCGGCCCCCTCGCGGAAGCCGACGTGCAGGCTTTGGCCGTGGCCGTGTTCAAGGACGAGAAGGCGGACGAGGGCGTCCTCGCCGAGCTGGACGCCGCGGCCGGCGGGCTCGTCCGCTCCGTCCTCGAATCCGAGGAGCTGAAGGGCAAGGAGGGCGAGACGGTCTACCTGCACCTGCCCGCGTCGGGCGACGGCCCGCGCGCGCGCCGCCTCCTGCTCGTCGGCGTCGGCGAGCGCGCCGACTACCGCGCGGCGCAGGTCTCGCAGTTCGCGGGCGCGGCCGTCCGGCACCTGCGCGCGCGCAACGTCAAGACGGTCGGGTTAGTCTCGCGGCTCGACGGCGACCCGGCCGCGGCCGCCAAGGCTTCGGTCGAGGGCGCCATCATCGGACTCTTTGAGCCGGACAAGTACCGCACCGTGGACAAGGAGGAGCGCAACGTCGAGCGCCTCGTCGTCGTCGCCCCGGGCGCGGCGGACGACGAGATTAAGAGGGGGGCCGAGCGCGGGCGCGTCGTCGGCGAGTCGGTCAACTTCACGCGCGACCTCGCCAACGAGCCCGGAGCCTACATGACGCCGACCATCATGGCCGAGCGCGCGCAGGAGATCGCCAACCAGTTCGGGCTCGACATCGACGTGCTCGACCAGGCGCGGATGGAGCAGGAGGGCATGGGCGCGCTGCTGTGTGTCGCGCGCGGCTCCGACCAGCCGCCGAAGATGATGGTGCTCACCTACATGCCCGACGGCAAGGAGCGCGTCGAGGACGGCGAAGACTTCCTCGCGCTCGTCGGCAAAGGGATAACGTTCGACACGGGCGGCATCTCCATCAAGCCGTCCGAGAATATGGAGCTGATGAAGTACGACATGACGGGCGGCGCGACCGTCCTGGGCGTGATGCGCGCCGTCGCCCAGCTCAAGCCCCCGATCCCCGTCCTCGGCGTCGTGCCTTCGACGGAGAACATGCCCTCGGGCAAGGCGACGAAGCCCGGCGACGTGGTCGTCGCCATGACCGGCAAGACCATCGAGGTCATCAACACCGACGCCGAGGGACGCCTCATCCTCGCCGACGCCGTCTCTTACGCGAAGAAGCTCGGCGCGACGCGCGTCATCGACATGGCGACGCTGACCGGCGCCGTCTCCATCGCCCTCGGCGACGTGAACACGGGACTGCTCGGCACCGACCAGGAACTCATCAACGAGATCATCGAGTCGGGCAGGGAAGTCGGCGAGAAGTTCTGGCAACTGCCGCTCGACAAGGAGTACTCGAAGCAGATCAAGTCCGACATCGCCGACATCAAGAACGTCGGCGGGCGCAAGGCCGGCACCATCACCGCCGCCGCCTTCATCAAGGAGTTCGCCGACGGCATCTCCTGGGCGCACCTCGACATCGCGGGCACGGCCTGGGGCGACGAAGCCAAGCCCTTCCGCGCGAAGGGGCCGACGGGCGTCGCCGTCCGCACGCTCCTCAACTTCATCGAACGCGAGTCCGCGCGCGCAAACGGAGGGGGCGAGTCGAAGTAGTCGCCGATTCGACGCCGCAAACGTTGACCCCGGTGTTCACATCTGTGGACTCCGGCGTCAACATTTGTTGACAGTCTCTCGGCGGGTGTAGACCAGAATTTGGTATTTTCTTGACTTTTTTGTTGCCCGCATTTTGGCATTCGTATTGCAATACGCCGGTAAAGAAAAGGTCTGTGGGAGCGGACACCACAAAAGTCCTCGCCCCCCTCGGCGGCCGCACGAGGTAAGCTCCGACCACAGACTCAATACTTCACACGCGTTCGTCCCGTCCGAAGAGTCCCTGGATTCTCTCGAATCCCCGGAACCTTAGGGCGGGACGAACGCGTCTAAAAGTGTTATAGTGGCGCGGAAGGGGGGCCTCCCCACCCGCGGCGTCTCCGGCCGGGCCAGGGCACCGGCGGCGCACGCCGCCACAGGGTTTTCGGTAGCTGGCCGTGGTCAACTTTTACGACATTTTAAAGGTTAAGCGGACGGCCTCGCCGGCCGAGATCAAGTCCGCCTACAGGAAGCTCGCGCGCAAATACCACCCGGACGTGAACGGCGGCACGGAGCGCGCGGCGCGCGAGTTCGCGCGCATCTCGCGCGCCTACCACACGCTCATCGACCCGCAGGAGCGCGCCTACCACGACTCGCAGCTCAGGAGGGCGGAGAGCGGCGACTTCGTCGGCGGCTCGGTCTTCCACACGGACAACCAGCACGCGCAGCGGCTGCGGCGCATCGCCATCCAGCGCCGCTTCGACCGCCGCGTCGACCAGATCATCGAGGCCGACCGGCGCGAGAACTTCGCGCTCCAGAAGGCGGTCTTCACGACCGTCGCGCTCTTCCTCTCGACCTTCTTCGTCGCCTGGTTCAAGCCGCTCTTCTGGAACAACCTCCAACTCTTCGGCCGCGCCACCATCATTACGCTGAGCTTCGTCGGACTGTGGCACCTCGCCGTTCGCCTCAAGGCGGTCTTCGAGCACTACACCTACGACCCGAAGTCGATTCATGATTCGATCACCGGCGACGGCGAAGGCTACCCCGACAAGCCCTTCACGCGCTTCGCCGCCTCGACCTTTCTCATCCTCGGCCCGCTCGTGAGTACCGCCGTCGGCCACTTCTTCCGCGCTCAGACCCAGCACATGTTTATTTTCAGCGACATGCCGAAGACCTTCGGACAGCATTTCACCTACGATCTGCTCTTCTACCCGCCCATCGCCGTCCTCATCGTGGACACGATGCACAGCATGGCGTCCAGGATAGACTGACGCGGGCCCCGGCCGTTCGTACTTCGTACTCTCTTCACCCGCTATTTCTTGCGCGCGCCGGGCGGCTCATGTATATTTCGCCGCACGAGCAGTTCAAGACTGCTTCAAAAGACAGCCGAACAATCGAAGGGCAGCAGCCGGGCGGGGTCTCGACACGAGGATGAGACTCGCGCGGGCTCACGTTCGGCCGGCCCGACATCGCAGTCCGAAGCGCAAGAGTTTGCAGACCACGGAGACCACTTCAAACACGGTGAGAGAACACATCGCGCGCGCCGCAGCCGCGCCGCACACGAACGCCGACGGCCCGCCCGCCACCGAGCGCGCACACGCGCCGCTCTAGTCGAACCCGGCTGGCCGCCCGGCTTCGACCGAAGGGAGCCGACCGATGGCCAGACGCATCACGGAACGACAGCGCCTCGCGCTCAAGCTCGAACACCTGAGCGACACGGAAGTCCACGAAGTCCTCGACTACATCTCCATCATGGAGTCGATGCGGAGGGCCGCCTCGCTCCCCGCGACGTGGGAGGACGAGTTGGTCTCGCTCCTCGCCGAGTCGAAGGAGAACGAGCGCGCCCGCCAGGCGTTCGAGTGGGAGTCGGTGCGCCGCCGCGCGGAACGCAAGGCCGCGCTCAGCCTCTCCGCCCGCGCATGAGAGTCGAGAGACGCGCCGCCGCGCGTTCAATACCCAGGTCAGTCCGGCGCGGCCGTCGCGCGCCGGGCGTCCCCGTCTTTTTTTTGTTAACGCTCGTCTGCCTGCTCCTCGCGCCCCAGCCTACGCGGGCCGCACAGCGCGAACTCACGCCGCAGCAACAAGAGATAAAGAGTCTGACCGAGCGACTTTCGTCAACCGACATCGAAGAGAGGCGCGAGGCCGTCGTGCGTCTCGGCGCTCTGGGGCGGCCCGAGTCGTCGAGGGCCGCGGCCTCTGCGCTCGGCGACGCCGCGGCCATCGTCCGCGCGACGGCCGCGCGCGCCGTGCTCTCGCTCGCCCCGAGCGAGGCGGCGGCGCTCATCCTGCCGCTCCTGCGCGATCGCGACGAGTTCGTGAGGCGCGAGGCCGCGTACTCGCTCGGCCTCACGCGGAGCACGTCCGCCGTGTCGGCGCTCGCGGCCGCGCTGGAGACGGACAAGGAGCCCGCGGTGCGCGGAGCGGCGGCCGTGGCGCTCGGTCAGATTGGGGACGCGTCGGCGGCCCCCACGCTCGCGGGCGCGCTGTCGCGGCGGCTACGGGCTCCGGGCTTCTTCAACCGCTTACGGCGGCGCAAGGTCGAAGAGGACGAGTTCGTGAGGCGCGCGGCCGCGGTCTCGCTCGGCCGGCTCGGGAGCCGCGAGGCGGTGCCCGTGCTCGTCGAGACGCTCTCGAACGCGCGCACGCCCGACGACGTGCGGCGCGAGGCGGCGCGCGCCCTCGGCCTCATCGGCGACCCCGCGGCCGTGCCCGCACTCCGCTCCGTACTCACACACCGCGACCCGTACCTTTCGCGCACCGCCTTCGAGGCTTTAAGAAAGCTCGACCCCGCGAACGCGACCCGTCCGTCCGGCGGAGGGATTTGAAGGCGGACGCTAAGAAGGCTGTCGGGGGCAAGGTGAAATAAGAACGGCGGTGAGAGCGACTGACTCTCACCGCCGTTTCGTTTACGTTAGCGCGTGCTTCAGGCTTCCGGCTTGTCGCCGCGGCCCTGGCCCCTGCGCGCGACCTTAGCCTGCGGGAGCTGGACGGCGGCGCCGCCGGACTTGGCGGCCGGCTTGTCCGACTCGTCCTCGGGCTCGTGCGCGTCGGCGATGAGCGCGCCGCCCGAGCGCTTCGAGAAGGAGAGCTTGCCGCGGCTGTCGTCGAAGTCCACGTAGACCAGGTCGCCCAGGCCCACCTGCTCGGTCGCCACGAGGTTCGACAGCGGGTAGACGAGGAAGCGCTCGATGGCCCGCTTCAGGTGGCGCGCGCCGTACTTGAAGTCGATGCCCTCTTCGAGCAGGAAGTCCTTCGCCGACTGCGAGCACTGGAAGACGAACTTCGTCCCCGCGCTCCTCATGATGCGATCCTGCACGGCCGCCAGCTCGAGCTCCAGAATCTGCATCAGGTGGTGCTCCTTCAGGGAGCGGAAGACGACCACCTTGTCGATGCGGTTCATGAACTCGGGGCTGAACTTCTTCCGCGCCGCCTCGACCGCCGTCCGGTAAATCTTCTGGTCAACCTCGGAGTCGTGCGGGTTCTTCCCGTCCTTCTTCGGCGCGAACCCGATGCCGCCCGAGATGAGCTCGCTCATCTCGCGCGCGCCGAGGTTCGAGGTCATCACCACCATCGTCCGCGAGAAGTCCACGCGCCGGTTGTCGCCCAGCGTCAGCGTCGCCTTGTCGAGGATGCCGAGCAGGAGCTGCCACAGGGAGTCCGACGCCTTCTCGATCTCATCGAAGAGGACGAGCGAGAGCTTGTTCTCCTCCGTGTGGTAGCGGTCGAGGTTCTCCTGCGTCAGCATCGGGGAAGTCTCGCGGTGGCCGAGGTAGCCCGGGGGCGAGCCGATGAGCTTCGCGATCTCGTGCGAGTGCTGGAACTCGGCGCAGTCGATCTTGATCACCGCGTTCGGGTCGCCGAAGAGCACCTCGGCCGCGGCCTCGACGACGCGGGTCTTGCCCGACCCCGTGGGGCCGAGGAAGAGCATGGTGCCGACGGGGCGGTTGGGCGGGTTCATCCCGGCCAGGTAAATCTGGTAGAGGCCCGACATGCGTCGGACGGCGCGCTCCTGGCCCACGATGCGGGCCGCCAGCTTCTCCTCGAACTCCTGCGCGCGGGGGCTCTTCTGGTCGGGGTCGAGCATGACCGTGTTGGTGTTGATCGTTTCTCTGTCCATAACTGCAACCATGTGGCTCGCCTCCTTCGCGTGGAGCGCCGGCGTCGAAGCGACATACGGGCTTGCGGGGGTCGCCGCGAGTGGCTGTCCCAGGCCCGTGGGCCGCTACCAGTCTTACTCCATGCAAAGAGCGAACCGCACCTCTTTGATGAGACCTGTTAAGTCGTGGTTTGCTTTAGCGCATCGGCCGGGGGGCGGCGGCGCTCGATTGATGAGAGCACTATATATACGACAAAGAGTTTGTTGTCACTACAAAATATCCGAGGTGAGAAAATTTTTCACCGCCTCCTCTCCGCGGAGGCCCGCGCGCGCTGACACTTCGCGGCACCCGGCCTGTGACAATAAACGGCCCAATTCAAAAATCTGAATGCCGCGCCCGCGCCAAACCACACACCTAAACGTGAAGCGCGCCGCCCGTCGTGCGTCAAAACGTGGGCGGCGCGCGTGAGAAAAATTTTAAGGGCGCGGCGGGCAACCCCGCCGCGCCCCCTCGGTTGCCTGAGAGGCAACCCGGAACAGTTCACGGCCTCACGGCCTCAGTCGTAATATTCGAGGCCGAGGTGCGTGATGAGGTCTTCGCCCTTGAGGTGGCGGAGCGTGTTCTTGAGCTTCATGAGCTGGATGAAGATGTCGTGCTCGGGGTAGAGGCCGGGCGCGGTCATCGGCGACTTGAAGTAGAAGGAGAGCCACTCCTGCGTCCCCTTCATCCCGCAGCGCTGCGCGAGGTCGAGGAAGAGCGCGAGGTCGAGCACAATCGGCGCGGCGAGGATTGAGTCCCGGCACAGGAAGTCGATCTTGATCTGCATCGGGTAGCCGAGCCAGCCGAAGATGTCGATGTTGTCCCAGCCCTCCTTGTTGTCGCCGCGCGGCGGGTAGTAGTTGATGCGGACGACGTGCGAGAAGTCCTTGTAGAGCTGCGGGTAGACCTCGGGCTGGAGGATGTATTCGAGCACCGAGAGCTTCGACTCCTCCTTCGTCTTGAACGACTCGGGGTCGTCGAGCACTTCGCCGTCGCGGTTGCCGAGGATGTTGGTCGAGTACCAGCCGTGCAGCCCGAGCATGCGCGACTTGAGGCCGGGCGCGAGGATGGTCTTCATTAAGGTCTGCCCGGTCTTGAAGTCCTTGCCGCAGACGGGGACGCCGTTCGTGTTCGCCAGCTCGGCGAGCGCGGGGATGTCCACGGTCAGGTTCGGCGCGCCGTTGGCGAAGGGCACGCCCGACTTTAAGGCGGCGTAGGCGTAGACCATCGAGGGCGCGATTGCCTTGTGGTTGTCGCGCATCGCCTGCTCGAAGGACTTCAGCGTCTTGTGGACGGCGTGCGGCTTGAGGAAGATTTCGGTCGAGGCGGCCCAGACGATGACGAGGCGCGAGCACTTGTTCCGGCGCTTGAACTCGGCGATCTCTTCAATCAGTTGCTCGGCCAGCTCGAACTTGCTCGCGCCCTCCTTGACGTTCGTGCCGTTGAGGCGCTTGACGTAGGACTGGTCGAAGACGGCCTTCATCGGCTTGATCTTCTGGAGCTGCGGCTTGAGCTGCGCGAGCAGCTCCTTTTCGAGCACGCCCGCGGTGAGCGCCGCCTCGTAGGCCGAGTCGGGGAAGATGTCCCACGCGCCGAAGACGATGTCGTTCAAGTCCGCGAGCGGCACGAACTCCTTGATGAGCGGGTTGCGGTTCTCGGTGCGCTTACCCAGCCGGATGGCGCCCATCTGCGTGAGGCTGCCGATGGGCTCGGCGATGCCGCGCTTGACGGCCTCGACGCCCGCGATGAAGGTCGTGCTCACGGCCCCGAGGCCGACGAGCAGCACGCCGAGCTTGCCCTTGGCCGGCTCGATCTCGACCCCGTTCTGCTCGGAGGCCGGGGCCCCGTTCTGTTCTGCTGACAAAGCTGCTGGTCTCCTTCTCAAGTTTATACGAGAAGGATAGCGGCTCGGGCCCCGCGCGTCTTGCCGTTTCTTGCGCAATACGGACGGCGGCTTGCTGTCCGGGCGGGTGCAGCAAAAACCTGACTAAGGGAGGAGTTAACCCTCCGCCTTCAAGGCCGACGGCTCGACTCGCACCGAACACCCCGTCATTTCCCACCCGTTTACGCCCGCCGGAGACTGGCACGGTACATGATAGAGCGTTAGCGGGTCTGGATAGATTTTAGTCATTGAAGGAGAACTCATTCATGCTCAGAAGGGCGTTCGCAATCATGATTTCGGGAATACTCTGCTGCTCGGCCATCGGCTACGGGCCGGCACGCGCGCAGTCACAGGGGGCCGACCGCCCCGCCGAGAAGGCGCGGGCCGAGGTGCAGAAGTTAGGCGTGAACCCTCAGCGCCGCGTCGAGGTGAAGTTGCAGGACGGCACCAAATACAAAGGCTCCATCAGCGCGGCCGGTCAGGACAACTTCACCATCACGGACGCGAAGACCGGCGCGCCCCGGACGGTGGCGTATGCCGACGTGGAGCAGGTGAAGAAGCCTGGGGGCGGCCTCTCGGCGCGTTCGTGGATAATCATCGGGGCGGCCGCGGCTGCGGCGGTGATTGTCGGGACGACGGTCCTTTATCCCGTGCTGTGCGACGGCGGGGCGGGGTGTTGAGCGGACACTATTGCTGCTTACAGTTGAGCGTGGCCGGAGTGCTTTGAACCACCGAGACACAGAGGCACAGCTTGTACGGAGTTACGCGACAAGCTATGCCTCTGTGTCTCGGTGGTGAAATTCTTTTTGAGTCACACGCGGCCGGGCGTTCAAAACCGCACGCACGTTTCCGACGCGCGGGGGCGTTCCGTTATAATCGCGCGCGCGAGTGAAGACCCACGCTCTGCTCGCGCGCGCCCGGTGGGCGTCGCGCATTTGTCCGTGTTCACACTCCCTGAACCAAGGAACCATAAAGCGTTAGTCCCTCTCGCGCGGAGGTGTGCGTAGAGTCGTTCTCACGCTTTCAGAAAAGAGGTCGCCCGTCATGCCCCAAGCCCCCTCCCGTCTTAAGAAGTCTCGTTCGGGCCGCGCGCGCCCGACCCTCGTCGCGGCCTGCCTGCTGCTGGCGGCGCTCTCTCTGTCACAGACTTCGACCCCGGCGGGCAGCGCCGAAGCGCGGCGCACGAACGCGCCCGAACGCGGCGGCCAAGGCCCGCGCCTGGCCGAAGGCTACGGCCAACTTCCGCTCTGGTTCGAGGCCAACCGCGGCCAGACCGACGGGTCGGTGAAGTTCCTCGCGCGCGGCAGCGGCTACACGCTCTTCCTCACGGAGAGGGGCGCGGTGCTGCGCCTGCGCGCGAAGGCCGCGGAGGGTGAGGAGAGGCGTTCCGGCACGCTGCGGCTCGTGATGGAGGGCGCGAGCCGCTCGCCGAAAGTGGAGGGGCACGACCCGCTGCCCGGCCGGAGCAACTACCTCCGCGGCCGCGAAGCGCGCGGGTGGCGCACGGGCGTGCCGACGTTCGGGCGCGTCAGGTACGAGTCGGTCTACAGGGGCATCGACGCCGTCTACTACGGGCGGCAGGGGCGGCTCGAATACGACTTCGTCGTCGCGCCCGGCGCAGACCCTTCGCGCATACGCCTCCGGTTCGACGGCGCGCGCTCGACGCGCGTGGAAGAGAACGGCGACCTCGTCATCTCGACGGAAGTCGGCGACGTGCGGCAGCAGCGCCCCGTGGCCTACCAGGAGTTCGACGGCGGGCGCAGGGAGGTGAAGGCCGGCTACGTGTTGGACAAGCGCGGCCGCGTGCGCTTCGACCTTGGCGCGTACGACCGCACGCGCGAGCTCGTCATCGACCCCGTGCTCGTCTACTCCTCGTACCTCGGCGGGGCAGACGCCGACACCGGCACGTCAATCGCCGTCGATGCCGCGGGGAGCGCCTACGTCGCGGGCACGACCTCCTCGACCGACTTCCCGGTGACCGGCGGCGCGCTGCAAACCTCGAAGGGCGACTTCAACGACGCCTTCATCCTCAAGCTGAGCGCGGACGGCAGGTCGCTCGTCTACGCCACCTACCTCGGCGGCGGCGGCGACGAGCAGTGCAACGCCGTCGCCGTAGACTCGGCCGGCAACGCGTACCTGGGCGGGTTCACGGCCTCGACCGACTTTCCCGTGACGGCGGGCGGCTTCCAGACGAGCAAGTCCGGCCTCGGCGACGCCTTCCTCTCCAAGCTCAACCCGTCGGGGACGGCGCTCGTCTACTCGACCTACGTCGGCGGCGCGGGGAGCGAGCAGGTCAGCTCCATCGCGGTGGACGCGGCGGGGGCGGCCTACGTGGCCGGCCGCACCGACTCGCTCGACTTCGCGAACGTCGCCGGAGCCGACCGCGCCGGCAGCCCCGTCTACAGGAGCGCGGACGGCGGCGCGAGCTGGGGCGCGAGCGCGTCGGGCCTGACGGCGAGCACGGTCCTCGACTTCGCGGTCGCGCCGAGCAACACCGCGGTCGTCTACGCGGCCACGAACCTCGGCGTCTACGTGAGCGCTGACGGCGGCGCGAGCTGGCAGCGCGGGGGGCAGCCGAGCCCTTCGACCGTGGTGTTCTTCACGAGGGCCATTGTGGTCGATCCCTCGAACCCTTCCGTCGTCTACGCGGGCACGAGCGGCGGCTCCGGCGTCTACAAGAGCACGGACGGCGGCCTCACCTTCGAGGCGAAGGCGAACGGAATCTCCATCCCCCTAGTCAACACGCTCGCCGTCCACCCCACGACGCCCGCGACCCTCTACGCGGGAACCGGGTTCGCAATCTTCAAGACGACCAACGGCGGCGAGAGCTGGACGGAACTGAACCTCGGCATCCCCGGCGCGGGGCCGGGCGCCAACGAGATCGTCATCGACCCGTCGAACCCGCAGACCGTCTACGCGGCGACGCCGAACCGCGGCGTGCTGAAGACGACGAACGGGGGGACGAGCTGGACGCAGGTCAACAACGGGTTACCGCAGGACGCCGGCTTCATCCCCCTGCTCCGCACGCTCGCGCTCGACCCCTCGAACCCCTCGACCCTCTTCACCGCCTTTAGCGGCTTCCCGACCGGCATCTTCAAGAGCACGAACGGCGGCGCGAGCTGGGTGAACAGCAGCGCGGGGCTGACGGCCACCGTCGGCGGCCAGACCTTCACGCCCAGCGTCAACGCGATCCTGGTTGACCCGTCTTCCCCTTCGACCGTCTACGCGGCGACGACCGGCTACGGCGTCTACAAGAGCACGGACGGCGGAACGAACTGGGCCCCGTCGAACGCGGGTCTGGCGAACAGGGGCGTCCTCGCGCTCGCGGCGCGGCCGGGCAGCCCCGGGGCCGTCCTCGCGGGCACGGTCGCGGGAGCCGACCCGTTCGTCATGAAGTTCAACCCTTCGGGTGCGGCCCTCGAATACCTACGCCTGCTCGGCGGCTCGGAGAGCGACGACGCGCGCTCGGTCGCGCTCGGCCCGAACGGGAGCGCCTACGTCGCGGGCACGACCGCATCGCCGGACTTCCCCACGGCGAACGCCCGGCAGCCGGCGCTGGGCGGCGTGCAGGACGCCTTCGTCCTCAAGCTCGACTCGGGCGGCAACACCGTCTACTCGACCTACCTCGGCGGCGGCTCGACCGAGCAGGGCGCGGGCGTCGCCGCGGGCGCGGACGGCAGCGCCTACGTCGTGGGCCTCACGAACTCGAACGACTTTCCCCTGGCGAACGCCTACAAGTCCGCGCTCGGGCAGAACGACTTTCAAGACGCCTTCGTCACACGGCTTTCGCCCGACGGGCAGGCGCTCGTCTACTCGACCTACCTCGGCGGCCAGGGCTCCGACCAGGCTTTCGGGGTCGCCGTCGGCGCGGACGGGGGCGCGTACGTCGCGGGACAGGCCGGGTCGCAGGACTTCCCGCTGGCCGGCTCGGGCGCGGCGTTCGCGGGCCTCTCCGACGCCTTCGTCACGCAGTTCAACCCGGCCGGCTCCTCGCTCGTTTACTCGACCTGCTTCGGCGGGTCGGACGTGGACGCCGCCAACGCCGTCGCGCTCGACGGGGCGGGCGGCGTCTACGTCGCCGGAACCACCTCCTCAACGAACCTGCCGCTCTCTAACGCCGCGCGCGGGACGTACGGCGGCGGGAGGTCGGACGCCTTCGTCGCCAAGTTCGGCGTGGAGGCCGACCTGTCGGTCGCGGTCACCGACTCACGCGACCCCGCCCTCGTCGGCAGCGCTTTGAGCTACACGCTGGCCGTCAACAACGCGGGGCCGTCGCCCGCGACCGGCGTGGGCGTGACCTTCACGCTGCCCGCGTCGCTCGCCTACGTCTCGGCCGCGCCGACGCAGGGCTCCTGCGGCGTGAGCGGGCAGGTCGTGACGTGCGCGCTCGGCGGCCTGGCCGCGTCCGCGGGCGCGAGCGTGGTCGTCAACGTCAACGCGAACGCGCCCGGCGACGCCACGAGCACCGCCGTCGTCACGGCCAACGAGCCTGACCACACGCCGGCCAACAACGGCGACTCGGAGACGACGAGAATCTCTGCCTCGCCGTCGATACGCGGGCGCGTGACTGCGCCGGGCGGCGCGGCGCTCCCAGGCGTGACCGTGACCCTGAGCGGGTCGCAGTCTGCTTCGAGGCAGACCGACGCCGACGGCTACTACATCTTCGAGAACTTGCCGGCGGGCGGCACGTACACCGTCACGCCCTCGAAGGAGAACGTCTCCTTCGAGCCGCCCTCGCGCACCTTCGACAACCTGAGCGCCGACCAGTTCGCGGACTTCACGGGCACAGCCTGCACGTGGACGCTCACGCCCCAGACGCAGAGCTTCGGCGCGTCGGGCGGCGCGGGCTCGGTCACGGTCAACACGCAGCAAGGCTGCCCCTGGACGGCCGCGAGCAACACGGACTGGATAACCGTCAACTCCGGCGCGTCGGGCACCGGCAGCGGCACGGTCACCTTCACGGTCGCGCCGACGACCGCGCCGCGCGCGGGCCGTCTGACCATCGCCGGGCAGAACGTCCCCGTCTACCAGGAGTTCGACTCGTGCGGCGCGCCCTCCTTTTCGTTCGCCAATTACCTCCTGCCCGGTAGTAGCCCCTCCCGCGTGAGGTCGGCCGACCTCAACGGCGACGGCCGCCCCGACCTCGTCTTCTCGACCGGGAATACGGGCGGTGGGATTCAAGGCTCCGTGCTGCTGAACGACGGCGCGGGCCGTTTCACGGCGAGCGCCTTCGACCTCGGGCTCGGCGTGCCGGGCGGCTTCGACCTCGCCGACTTCAACGGCGACGGCCGCCCCGACGTCGCCATGACGCAGTTCTCCTCGAACTACGTCCGCGTCTTCTTCAACAACGGCGCGGGCGGATTCCCGACGGCCGTCAACGTCAACTTCAGCGCGCCCTTGCAGTCGCCCGGCACGGCCAGCACGCGCGACGTGAAGGCGGCCGACTTCAACCGCGACGGCAAGGCCGACCTCGTCGTCTCGACGCCCGACTCGAACGGCGCGCAGATTCTGCTCGGCGACGGCGCGGGCGGGTTCACGCAGGCCGCGCCCGTCGGCGGCAGCACGTTCGACCTCGTGCTCGGCGTGGCCGACGTGAACGGCGACGGCAAGCCCGACCTCATCTACGGCGGTGGGGGCAGCAACGCGCGGACACTGTCGGTGCGGCTCGGGGACGGCGCGGGGGGCTTCGGCGCGCCCATCGTCTCGGAGGGCGCGCGCGTGACGCTCTCGGTCGCCGCGGCCGACTTCGACGGCGACGGCAAGACCGACATCGCCGCCGCGACCGTCATCCCCGGCCCGAACTCGACGCCGTCGAACCCGACCTTCACGAACGGCGTGACCGTCATGCTGGGCGACGGGGCGGGCCACTTCGCCTTCAAGTCGTCGGCCGAGGCCGGCGGGCTGCCGAACGTCGTCGCCGCGGACTTCAACAAGGACGCGAAGCCGGACGTGGCCTATTCGACGGGCGGGCCGCGGGTCACGGTGCGGCTCGGCGACGGGTCGGGCGGGCTCGGCGCGCCGCTGGTCACCGACACGGGCGGCGGCGACACCTTCCCGGGCATCTCCGGCCTCGTGGCCGCCGACTTCGACGGCGACGCGCGCATTGACATCGGTGGCGCCGACTACACGCGCGGGGGCGTCGTGCTGCGGAACCAATGCAACGCCGCGCCACACATCTCCGGGCGCGTCGTCGGCGGCAGCTTCGGGCCGGGGCTGGGCGGCGTGACCGTCACGCTCTCGGGGGCGGCGGCGCAGACGACGCAGACCGACGAGGGCGGCAACTACTTCTTCGGCGGGCTCACGGCGGGCGCGAGCTACGTCGTGACGCCCTCGAAGGAGGGCTACCGCTTCAGCCCGGCGGGCACGGCCGTCAACAACCTGCCGGCCGCGGGGCAGAGGGCCGACTTCACGGCGACGGCGATGACCGTCCGCATCGCGCAGATTCACTACCTCGTGGACGAGAACGTTAACAACGCTCTGAAGATTGACGTGTTGCGCGGCGGCGACACGACGGGCCCGGCGACCGTCAACTACTCGACCGGCACCACCAACGTGACCGCCCCGGCCTCCGACCGCTCCGACTACACGTACGCGGCCGGCACGCTCGCCTTCGCGCCGAACGAGACGATGAAGAGCTTCACCGTCTTCCTGAACGACGACCGGATTCAAGAGGGCTGGGAGGGCTTCACCGTCAACCTGAGCGACCCCGTGGGAGCCGTCCTCGCCGCGCCCTCCTCGGTGCTCGTCGAGATCAGGGACGACGAGTTCTCGCAGCCTTCGACGAACCCGATAGACGAGTCGGAGTTCTTCGTCCGGCAGCACTACCACGACTTCCTCAACCGCGAGCCGGACGCCGAGGGGCTCGCCTTCTGGACGAACGAAATTGAGCAGTGCGGGGCCGACCAGCAGTGCCGCGAGGTCAAGCGCGTCAACGTCAGCGCCGCGTTCTTCCTCTCGATTGAGTTCCAGAACACGGGCTACCTCGTCTACAAGACCTACAAGGCGGCCTTCAACAGCGGCGAGGCGCTGGCGCAGAAGACCTTCCTGAAGGACACGCAGCAGATAGGGCTCGGCGTCGTCGTGGGTGCGCCGAACTGGGAGCAGACGCTGGAGGCGAACAAGCGCGCGTACCTGAGCGCCTTCGTGCAGCGCGCCGACTTCCTGGCCGCGTACCCCGCGGCGATGACGGCCGCGCAGTTCGTGGACGCCCTGAACGCGAACACCGGCGGCTCGCTCACGCAGGCGGAGCGCGACGCGCTGGCGGCGGCGCTCGGGTCGGGCGCGGCGACGCGCGCCGAGACGCTGCGGGCCGTGGTCGAGAACGAGGAGTTCTCGCGCCGCGAGAGGAACAGGGCGTTCGTGCTGGCGCAGTATTTCGGCTACCTGCGGCGCGGGCCTTCCGAGCCGCCCGACGCGAACTTCGACGGCTACAACCACTGGCTCTCGAAGCTCGAAGAGTTCAACGGCAACTACATCGCCGCCGAGATGGTCAAAGCCTTCATCACCTCCATCGAGTACCGGCGGAGGTTCGGCCCGCAGTAGTAAAAGCGCGTGAACCGTAAACCGTAAACCGTGACAGGAAGGGGTTGACCCCTTCCTGTCACGGTTTACGGTTTACGGTTCACGCGCTTTTACTTGATGCCCTTCTTTGCCATCTGCTCTTTGAGCGCGGAGGCGACCGCCGCGTCGAAGCCGGTCTGTGTGCCGGAGCGCTTCTTGCGCTCGGCGGCGATGAAGTCGTCGCGCTGCTTCTTGAGCGAGACGATCTCGTCACGAATCTTCTGGCGCTCGGCGAGGCGGCGTTCGACATCCTTCTTGCGCTCGCCGGCCGGGAGTTTCTGCAAGTCGGCGGGCAGGTCTTCCGACTTCACGTCGTCGAACTTGACCGAGCCGTTCTCGATGGACTGGAGCAGGTCGCCGACGTAGGCGTCGCGGTTGAGGGCCTTGTTGACGGCGCGGTCGGCCTGCGCGGCGGCGGGGGCGGCGGCCGCGACGGTCGTCTCGGTCGAGACCTGCCGCGCCATCGCTTCGTCGCGGAAGCGCTCGCCGGCAGGGCCGGCGCCGCCGCCGTAGGCGAGGTAGGTCGCGCCGAGTCTGTTCCCGAGTTCGGAGAGGCGCGAGTCGTAGGGCGTGGCGATGGTCTGGACGCCGCCGTCCTGCGCGATGGCGAAGTACTGCCCCTCGCCGCGGCGCGCGATCTGCTGCCAGACCTGCCGGGTCGTCTCGTCCGAGCCGCACTGGATGGTGTTGACGACCATGCCGACCTTGATGGCCTCGGCCGCCGTCTCAAGCGTGTCGGGCTCCTGCACGTAGTCGTCATGCGGCGGGGCGTCGCCGACGAGGAAGAGGATCTGCGCCGTGTTCGCCTGCGGTTTCGACCAGCCGGCCTTGCGCACGCCGTCGGCGAGCGCGCGGCGCACGTCCTCGGGGCCGTCGCCGCCGCCGTCGGCGCGGTACTCCATGAGCGTGGTGTAGACCTTGTCGAGGTCGTTGGTGATGGGCAGCACCTGCGTCACGTAGACGTCGCCCTTGTCGCGGTAGGCGACGAGGCCGACGCGGACGTTGGGCTTGCCGGGCGACTGCATGACCTCGTTGACGATGCCCCAGATGCGCTGCTTCGCGCCGTCGATGAGCCCGCCCATCGAGCCCGTCGTGTCGAGGACGAAGACCATCTCAAGGGTCTTCTCGGCGTTCGCGTGCGGGTTCGGGGCCGGGTCGCTCGGCTCGGGCGCGTAGGTGTTGGCGAGCGCCGTGACCATGCCGAGGCCGAGGGCGAAGGTCAAAAGGGCTGACGGGAGTCGCAAAAAGAGACGCTTCATGTCGGTCTTCCTTTCCTCCGGAACTGTTGACGGCCGACTCGCCCGGCCGAAGCTTTCTGCGGGATGAACGGGAGGGGAAGACGGCTCTTGCAAAAAAAAATCAGGTCAGAACCGCCCGCGGTAGCGGGTGGGCGTGACGGAGGCAGTGTGATTGACGACAGCGCGGCTCTCATCAATCGACAAGCCGTCACCGCAAGGCCCACCCGCTACCGCGGGCGGTTCTGACCTTTATTACCCGCGCACCAGCGCCTTGCGGTAGGCGCGGGGTGAGAGGCCGGTGGCCTGGCGGAAGGCGCGTGCGAAGTGGCTGGAACTCATGTAGCCGACGCGCGCGCCGACCTCCGTGACGGGGAGGTCCGTCTCGGCGAGGAGCGCCTGCGCGCGCGCGGCGCGCAGGGACGCGAGGTAGGCGTGCGGCGTCGCGCCCGTCAGCTTCTTGAAGAGGCGCGCGAAGTGGAAGGGCGAGAGGTGCGCGGCCCGCGCGATCTCTTCGAGCGAGAGTTCGCGGTTGAGGTGCGCGTGCATCAGCTCGACGGCGAGGCGGATGCGGCGGTCAACGAGCCCGGCGCGCGAGAGTTCGAGGTGGGCCGAGCGGCGCAGGTTCGCGTAGCGGCGGAGCAGTTGGACGAGCGCCTGCTCGACGAGCGCCCCGACGACCAGCTCCTGCCCGGCCGCCTCCTCGCGCAGCTCCTCGGCGAGGTCGCGCGCGAGCCGCGCGAGGCGCGCGTCGCCCCTCACGGATCGCGCGCGGAAGGTGACGACCATCTCCGCGCGCGCGAGCCCCGCGCGGGCGGCGCAGTCGGTGACGAAGACGGGCGAGAGTCGGACGAGGACGTACTCGGCGGCCCCCGCGGACGCGGCGCTCACGTCGTCGCCCGGCGCGGCGAGGAGCGCGCCGCCCTCTTCTAGCTCGCCCGATTCGGAGTCGCCTTCCGGGGCCGACGTGTCGTCGGGGGCTTCGGGGTTCGAGGCGGAGGCGCGCCAGCGCATCACGCCGCCGAGCAGGAGCAGTGCGGCGTAGTCGGCGCGCGCGCCGCCCGACCAGCGGAGTCGGCGGCCGGCGCGGAGGTGGACGGAGAAGTGCGGCGGGCGCGTGTAGATTCGGTCCTGTGACTGCTCGGCGGGGGCCATGCTCTATCTCGCCGCGCCTTCCGCGAGGAGTCGGGCAAGCGACGCGCGCATCTCCCCGGGGTAGTCCGTGAAGACGGCGCGTAGTCCCAGCTTGAGCGCGCGGCGGAGGGAGGCCGGTGTGTTGACCGTCCAGACGAGGACTTCGAGACCGAGTTGGCGCGCGGCCTCGACCGTCCGCCCGCGCAGGAGCGAGCGGTGCAGGGAGATTTCGTCGGCCCCGCAATCGACGGCCTCGGCGATGATGCGCGCGGGCGGCACGAGCGGGCGCGGCCAACTGCGCCCGAAGAGCGCGGCGGTGCGAACCTCCGGCGCGAGCCGCTTCACCTCGCGCAGCGAGTCGAGCGCGAAGCTCTTGACGATGACGCGCGGGGCGAGGTCGTGCTTGTGAATCAGCTCGACGACGGCGCGTGCGAGCGCCGGGCGGCGCGCGGCGTCCTCGCACTTCATCTCCGCGTAGAGCGTGTGCGTGCCGTAGCGCTCGAAGACCTGCGCGAGCGTGGGAATCCTTTGCCGGGCGTACTCGACGGGCGTGGTCGGCGGGTGTCGCCCGAGGAACCACTGGCCCACGTACATCTGCGAGAGCGTCGTCGAGCGGTGGATGTCGGCCTCCCTGCGAACCCCGGCCGTCCGTTCCAGCGTGGCGTCGTGGAAGATGTAGGGGACGCCGTCGCCGGCGAGCCGCACGTCGAACTCGATGCCGTCGGCCCCCGACTCGAAGGCCAGCTCGAAGGCGGCGTGCGTGTTCTCGGGCGCGTGCGCGGAGGCCCCGCGGTGGCCGATGATGAGGGGGCCGCTGTTCGGACTCGGCTCTACGGTTTTGCGCGCGCCTTTATTCACCGGGTTCTTCTTCGGCGGCCTTCCTGCGCGGGGCGCGTTTGGCGGCCTTGCGCGGGGCCTTCGCGGGCTTCGCCCCGCCGGCCGCGTCCGCCTCCTTCTTCTTCGACGGCGCGCGCTTCCTCGCCTTCGCCGCCTTCGGCGTTTGCGCCTCCTGTGTCAGAGGGGTGGGCGAGCCCGTGTCCACGGGGACGGGCGGGCCGGGGTCGGGCGGGGCGCAGGCGTCCGGGTCTTGTGCGCCGTCGGGCGTCCGTTGGGGCGACTCGAAGAAGAGCGTGGTGAGCGGCGGCAGGTCTACGACCGCCGAGTAGGGGAGGCCGTGCCAGGGCTGCTCCTCGGTCTCGACGCAGTCGATGTGGAGGCGGTCGCCGCCGGAGTAGTAGGACGAGTCGGTGTTGAGGATGAGGCGGTAGGTGCCGGGCTCGGGCAGGCCGAAGCGGTAGCCGTTGCGCGGCGCGGCCGAGAAGTTCGCGACGCAGACGACCCGCCCGCCCCCGGCCGAGATGCGCATGAAGGCGACGACGTTCTCCAGGTGGTTGTTCACGTCGATCCACTGGAAGCCGCGCGGCTCGACGTCGAGCTGGTGGAGCGCGGGGTGCTCCTTCACCAGGCGGTTGAGGTCGCGGACGAGCGTGCTGACGCCGCGGTGCGCGTCGTCTTCGAGCAGGTGCCAGTCGAGGCTGCGCTCCTCGCTCCACTCGCGCCACTGCGCGATCTCGCCTCCCATGAAGAGCAGCTTCTTGCCCGGGTGCGCCCACATGTAGCCGTAGAGCGCGCGCAGGTTGGCGAACTTCCACTCGCGCCCGCCGAACATCTTGTTGAGCATCGAGCCCTTCATGTGCACGACCTCGTCGTGCGAGAAGGGGAGGATGAAGTTCTCGCTCCACGCGTAGGTCAGGCCGAAGGTCAGGTTGTTGTGGAAGTAGCGGCGGGCGATGGGGTCGCGCTCGAAGTACTTGAGCGTGTCGTGCATCCAGCCCATGTTCCACTTGAAGTCGAAGCCGAGGCCGCCCTGATCCGTCCCCTTCGTGACGAGCGGCCAGGAGGTTGACTCCTCGGCGATCATGATCACGCCGGGCACCTCGGCGTGGACGGCGTCGTTCAGTTGGCGGATGAAATCGACGGCCTCGAGGTTCTCGCGCCCGCCGTACTTGTTCGTCACCCACTGGCCGGCCTCGCGGCTGTAGTCGAGGTAGAGCATCGAGGCGACGGCGTCCACGCGCAGCCCGTCCACGTGGCACTCCCTGAGCCAGAAGAGGGCGTTGGCGATGAGGAAGTTTCTGACCTCGTTGCGCCCGTAGTTGAAGATGTGCGTGCCCCACTCCGGGTGGTCGCCGAGGCGCGGGTCGGCGTGCTCGTAGAGCGCCGTGCCGTCGAAGCGGGCCAGCGCCCAGGCGTCCTTCGGGAAGTGCGCGGGAACCCAGTCCATGATGACGCCCAGCCCGCGGTTGTGCAGGTAGTCAACCAGGTAGCGGAAGTCGTCCGGGTCGCCGAAGCGCGCCGTCGGCGCGTAGTAGTTCGCCACCTGGTAGCCCCAGGAGCCGGAGAAGGGGTAGCCCTTCAAGGGCAGGAACTCGACGTGCGTGAAGCCGAGCCGGTGGCAGTAGTCGGCGAGCACGGGGGCCGTCTCGCGGTAGGTGAGCGAGCGGCTGCCCTCCTCGGGGATGCGCCGCCACGAGCCGAGGTGGACTTCGTAGATGTTGAGCGGCGAGCGGAGGTGGTCGGCCCGCTGACGTTGTTCGAGCCACGCGTCGTCCGTGAACCGGTAGGTCGGCTGGAAGACGATTGAAGAGGTGTCGGGCGGCACCTCGGCGAAGAGCGCGTAGGGGTCTGCCTTGAGGAAGGGCAGCCCGCCGCGCCTGTGCATCTCGTACTTGTAGAGCGCGCCGGGGCCGAGGTCGGGGATGAAAATCTCCCAGATGCCCGACGCGCCTAAGCGCCGCATCTGGTGGAGCCGGCCGTCCCAACTGTTGAAGTCGCCGACCACGCTCACGCCGTCCGCGTTCGGGGCCCACACGGCGAACGAGACGCCGCGCACGCCCCCGAGGTCGCGGACGTGCGCCCCGAGCTTGTCGTAGAGCCGCCAGTGGCGGCCTTCGCCGAAGAGGTGCTCGTCGAAGCTGCCGAGCGTCGGCAGGAAGGCGTAAGGGTCGCGGTGCGTGTAGACGCCGCCGCCCGGGTAGTGCGCGCGCAGTTGATAAGGGAAGAGTTCCGCGCGGCCTTCGAGAAGTAATTCAAAGAGGCCGGCCGGGTGCGTGCGCGCCATCTCGCGCGGGCTTTCGCCGTCGATGACGACCTCGACGCGCACGGCGTCGGGGCGGAAGGCGCGCACGACGACGCCCCCCGCCGTGGGGTGCGCGCCGAGCAGGGCGTGCGGGTCGGGCGAGTTGACCGTGAGCAGGCGCTCCAACTCGACGCGCGAAACGTTCGGGTAAGCGCCCCCCGGCTGGTTCGACATCGGTACACCCTCCCTCAACCTTTGACTAAGACCGTCTGTTCCGACCGCTCCAAAGCGACGGGGGCGAGGCCGAGCGCGAGGGCGAAGTCGCGCGCCTCCTCGGAGAGCGGGACGCCCGCGCGCGCCGCCTCGTAGATGATCTCCTGCCCGCGTTCGAGGTTCGCTTCGAGGCCCAGCTCGCGGCCGAGTTCGATGAGCGCGCGGGCCGAGCGGGTGTTCTCCGCCTCGGGGCGCGCGACGACGAGGCGCGCGGCCTCCGTCACCGTCTCCTCGAAGACGCGCGTGACCGAGGTGCGGTCGATGCGGTAGCCGTGGCGCGCCGCGTCGCGCGCGATCTCGACGGCCGCGCGGTAGTCGCCCGCGCCGTGGCGCTGCCCGCGTATCTCCCGTTCGAGACGCAGGCCCACGGTCAGCTCGGCCGCCAGGCGCAGCTCGCGCGGCGGGTGGAAGCCTATCTCCTGAAGCCGCTCGATGACGCGCCGGTTCCGCTCGTAGAGGTTCTCGTACTCCTCCATGAAGCGCGCGACGAGGTTGCCGAAGACGATGCGCGAGAGGTGGCCCTGCCCCTGCGGCAGCAGCGCTTCGAGCCCGAACTCTTCGGGGCCGAACTCGCTCTGCGCGACGCGCAGCAGCACCGGGAGCGAGGCCGCGCGCAGGTGCGGCCAGAGCCGCTCGGCCGCCTCCCCGTACTCCCGCGCGGAGCCGAAGGGGCGGAGCGCGCAGTAGTAGTCGATCTCGCCGAAGTGCATCGCGGCGACCGCGAACTCGTGCCGCCTTCCGGTCGCCTCCTCTTCGAGCGCGAGCCGGACGGTCTCGAGCGTCACGCGCCCGTGGCGCTGCTTGCGGAAGTCGAGCCGGCGGTAGGCGTAGCCCGCCGACTCGCACTCCGGCTCCTGCGCCTCCGGCTCGAGCAGGTCGCAGATGGCGACGTGCGCGGCGACGCGCTGCGGCGTGACGCGCGACTGTGCGACCGTGCGCAGGTAGATGTCCGCGCCCGTCGGGCGTTCGAGCAGGTTGCTCTGCGCCTCGGAGAGTATTTCGAGGAAGGCTTCCAGGGGCGGCGCGAGGCCGAGCGCCTCCATCGTCTCGACGACGCGGCCGGCGTAGCGGAGGGTCTGGACGGTCTCGATGCCGGAGATGTCGTTGAAGAACCAGCCGCAGCTCGTGTACATCGTCAGAGTCGCGCGCTGCGCTTCGAGCAGGGTCAGCGCCCGAACCTTCTCGTCGTCCGAGAGACTGTGGCGCGCGTGCCTCGACAGGAACTCTTCGCGCCGCGCCGCGCCGCCGGGGCCGAGCAGCTCGACGTACTCGTCGCGCGCGGCCCAGGGGTCGCGCAAAAGCTCCCCCCCGGCCTCCTCGAACTTCGGCGCGAGGTCGTCGCGCAGGAGGTCGAAGGCCGCGCGCAGCGGAGTCCTCCAAAGTTGATTCCAGCCGCCGGGGGCCGACGCGTTGCAGCCGCAGTCGCGCGTCCAGCGGCCCAGCCCGTGCGCGCAGCTCCACGCCGTGCCCTCGCCGTTCGGCCCCGGCTTGACGCGGACTTCGTGCGCGGGCTCGTGCTCGTCGAGGAACTCGCCGTAGTTCGTCACGCGCAGGCCGAAGCGCTCGGCCTCCACCTCCAAAGCGTAAGCGATGCAGCGGTCGCCGAAGCGGAAGTGGTGGCCGTAACTCTCGCCGTCGGTCGCCACGCTGACGATCTGCGCCCCGCCGCGCGCCGCGCGCGAGCAGGCGGCGAGCAGGCCGTGGCTCGAAGCGAGCAGCCCCTCGAAGGCGATGCCGCGCGCGATCTGGCCGTTGTAGAAGAAGACCGCGATGGAGCGCCCCGAGCCGTCGGGGTGCAGGTACTTGTACGGGACGGTCGTGTCGATGCGGCCGTCGGAAACGTCCAGCCACGCCTCCGAGCCCGAGGGGCGCACGGCCTCGGCCTGGTGGGGCGAGAGGATGACGTAGCGCAGCCCCTCCTCGACGAGCGCCGCGAGCGTCGCGTCGTCGCAGGCGGTCTCGGGGAGCCAGAGCGACTCGGCCTCTCTCCGGAAGCGGCGGCGGAAGTCGGCGAGCCCCCAGCGGATCTGCGTGCGGCGGTCGCGCTCGTTGCAGAGCGGGAGGATGGAGTGGTTGTACCCTTGGGCGATGGCGTTGCCGTGGCCTTTGTGGCGCAGGGCGCTCGCGCGGTCGGCCTCGATGACGCGCGCGTAGGTCTCGGGCTGGTGGCGCTCGACCCAGTTGAGCAGCGTGGGGCCGAAGTTGAAGCTGAGGCGCGCGTAGTTGTTGACGACGCGCTCGACCCGTCCGTGCGTGTCGCTGATGCGGGCGAAGGCGTTGGGGCGGTAGCACTCGGCGTGGATGCGCTCGTTCCAGTCGTGGAAGGGCGAGGCCCCCGCCTCGCGCTCGACCAGTTCCGTCCAGGGGTTCTCGCGCGGCGGCTGGTAGAAGTGGCCGTGAATGACCAGCGCGGTCGTCATCTAAAAGGGCTGCTCCGTCGGCTGATAGGGAAGTCGGATTTAACCTATCACGAATCGGGCGAGAGTCAAATCAGGGTGTGTGCGGATACGCGGGTTGCGGGCGGGAGCCGGGCCAGAACCGCCCGCGGTAGCGGGCGGCCCTCGCATTAAAGGCTTGCCGATTGCCGAGAGTCGCTCTCTCTTCAATCGACAAGCCTTTGTAGTAAGGGCCACCCGCTACCGCGGGCGGTTCTGACCGCTGTTCTTCTTAACGCTGGGCGACCTGGGCCTCTTCGCGCTGGATGCTCTTGAGGGTGATGTCGAGCGTGCCGATGTCGTGCGAGAGGCGCGCCTTGACGGGGACGTGGCGCTCGTCGTTCGTCACCCAGATGGACATCTTGCCCTTGCCCTCTGCGACGGGGCGGCCCGGCCCGAACATCTCCACGTCAACGCGGACGACCTCGACCTTGCCGAGTACGCTCTTCATCTTCTTCTTCTCGGCGAAGACCGTGGCCGGCACCTGGAAGACGCGCCCCGAATCGCTGACGGCGATGTTGAAGGTCTGCCCCGGCGTGAGCGGCTGCGTGCGCAGGAAGTAGATGGCCGAGACGATGTCCTGCGTCGGCCCTTCGAGCACGGCCGTGATGACGCGCGGCGCGGCCTCAGTGTTGTTCGGGTCGCGCTCGGTGAACTCGACCTTACGCGCCTCCTGGTCGAAGACCGCCTCGCTCGTCCGCACCCGCTTGCCCTGCTCTTCCTTCCTGATGGTGCGCAGGGCGTAGAAGTCGTTCGGCTCGACCTGCGACTCGGCGTGGAACTTGAAGGTCATCCCGAAGAGTTTCGTGAAGAAGCCCTTCGAGATCACGTCGGTCGTCAAAACCAGCGGGGCCGGCGCGGCCTCCTGGCCCTCGACCGCGACGGCGGAAGCCGCCGGCCGCTGCGCCTTGAAACGCAGCTCGGCGACGTTGATGCCGCGCAAAAGCATCTTCGTGAACTCGCCCTCGTAGACCAGCTCCTCCGACGGCCCGAAGGGCATCGCGGCCGGAGTGCGTGGCGGTGTACGCTCTTTGGGCGTGTCCGTAGCCAGTACGACCGAAGAGAGTACAACGGCCAGAATGAGCGCCGTCGTCGTCGTCGCGGTGATTTTGGACAGAATTCTGCGAGGCATAGCGTACACCCTTCTTAAACCCTTCTTTTCGTGTGCTTGTTCAGGTCAGAAAGCCAGAACCGCTTTCAGCCAAAGCACACACCATGCCACGAGCAGTCCGAGCGCCGCGCGGTATTCGCGGTAACGCAGGTAGAGGGACGGGTCGAACCTGACGGCCTGGGCGTCGCCCGCCCTGTAAGGCGTCAGACGCGGGAAGAGGAGAGGCACTGCCGCCGCGTAACTTTTGAACTCCTCGCCGAACATCTCGGCGAGCGTCGCACTTTCGACGCGCATGACCGGCCAGTAGATGCCCAGGAAGAGCGAGGCGAACAACCCGCCGAGGATGAGAAAGAGCAGAAGGCTCGAAGAGGCCGCGACCGTGAACCCGAGCCCGAGGATGAAGCTCCCCAAATATAGAGGGTTCCGCGTGTGCGCGTAAGGCCCCGAGACCGCTAGCCGCGCGTTCTTCCTGATGTGCCCCGACGCCCAGGCGCGTATCAGGAGCCCGACCAGCGCGACCGCGCCGCCTATCAAAAGGGAGCGCCGGTCGGGACGCGCCAGCACGATGAAGACCGCCGCGCAGGCGAAGCCGAGCGGGACGCGCCAGCGCTGAACCCACGTCCCGCCCCTACGCGCCACCGGCACGCACCTCGACCGCCGGGGAACTTCTCTCGGCCCGCCGCAGCCGCTCGCCCACCGCCGCCGCGACTTCGCTCACGCCCAACTCCATGCAGACCCACTGCGAGCACGCGCGCCTGTGGCAGTCCACGCGGCAGCTGATGTCCGTGCGCTCGACGCAGATGTCATCCTCGCGTGGGCTGCCGTTGCGCCACCACTCGGTCGGCCCGAACAGGCCGACGACGGGCGCGCCCGCCGCGACCGCCAGATGGGTCGGCCCCGTGTCGCCGCCGACGTAGACGGCCGCGCGCCGCGCCAGCGCGTAGAAACCTTTCAAGGAAGGCGAGGCCGCGTGGGCCGCGCCCGCCCGGCTCGAAGCGACGACGCGCTCGGCCAGCTCGCGCTCGCCGGGGCCGTAGGTGACGACCGAGCGCATGCCCTCACGGACGAGCAGCGTGTCGGCCAGCTCGCCGAAGCGGCCCGCGTCCCAGAGCTTCGTCGGCCAGCCGCCGCCGGGGTTCAAAATCGTGAACCTTTCTCCGACCGTTTGGACGACCTCGTCCGCCTCGCGCGCGTGCACGGGCGAGACGCGGACGGGGAACTCGAACGTGTCGGCCGCGATCGGCAGCTTCACCCCGAGCGCGCCGGAGGCCAGCGCCAGATTTTTGCGGATGACGTTGAGGCGCTGGGGGACTCTGACCGTCTCGGTCAGGAGGAAGCGGCTCGCCGGTTCGCGCAGATGCTCACGCGAAAAACCCGCACGACGCCGGGCGCCCGAGAGGCGCGAGACGAGTGCGGATTTAAGGAGCCCCTGGAAATCTATGGAAAGGTCGAAGGGTGAGGCGCGTAACCGCCGCAACTGCCGACGCGTTGCCGGCAGCGTCTCCCCAGACAACGGCCAGCGCCTCAAGCCCTTCGTATCGATTTCGATGAGGGTTTCTAAAAGAGGGTTGTCCCTTAAAATTTCGGCTGCGCGTCTTTCAACCACCCACGAAATTTTCGCCCCCGGCACGGCCCGCCGCACGGCCGCCAGCGCGGGCAGCGTGTGCACCACGTCGCCGATGCTCCCGAGTTTGACGAAAAGAATGTGCATGCGCGAGTGAATGGTAAATAGTGAATAGTAAATGGTGCGGGAAGGGTCGCCAGGCGTTGCTTACCGCGCGGCCCGGCGGCCCTCAAAAACCATTTACGATTTACTATTCACCATTTACTTTCCCAAGCATTTCCGTGCTCGAATGGTCTTTCGGGTCTCCGACGATTTGGACGCGGCCGCCGAAGGATCGTACCACATCGCGCTCGGGGACTGAGTCTTCGGTGTAGTCTGTGCCCTTGGCGTGGATGTCCGGGCGGAGCGCGAGCAGAAGCTCCGTCACGGTCGGCTCGTGGAAGACCGTGACGTAGTCCACGGCGCGCAGGCTGGCGATGACCTCGGCGCGCTCGCGCTCGGGGACGAAGGGCCGCCCCTCCCCTTTGAGCCGCCGCACCTGCTCGTCCGAGTTGACGCCGACGACGAGCAGGTCGCCGAGGCCCTTCGCCGCCTCAAGGTAGCGGACGTGTCCGACGTGCAGGAGGTCGAAGCAGCCGTTGGCGAAGACGACGCGCGCGCCCCCTCTGCGCGCGATGGCGACGCGCGCGATCAGGCGGTTGCGCTCGAGGATGCGCGCCGCGGCCGTCGTCTTCGTCTGCTCGTCCGTCTCTCTCATCTCGCTCAGGGCTGCCCGTCCGTGGTTGATATCATCGTGCCCTCGAAGCGCTCGGCCGCGGGGTTGTAGTGAACCTCGTAGCTGTCGAGCGAGCCGCCGCGCCCGCGGTAGTCGATCTCGTACTTCCAGCGGCCGGGGGCGTTCGGCTCCTTCGCGAAAAGGTAGTCAACCCAGTCGAGCACTTCCGTGCTCTTCTTCCCCTTGGAGTCCGTCACGGCGAGGCTCGCGGTGTACTGTATCACCCTGTCCCGCTTTTCGCTGTAGCCGAAGAGCGCCGTCCCCAGCCCCATGCAGGCCCAGGCGTTGTAGAGCGCGAACTCCCGCGCGCGGCCGTCGCCGTTAAAGTCCCGCAGCCGGAGGATGGTCGGCCGCCCCTCGCGCCCCGCGGCCACGCCCTCGACGTGGTAGTAACTGCCGGCGTGGATGCGGTAGGGGAGGTCGAACGCGTCTTCGCCGTCCTCCAACACCTTCAACGTGTTGACGACGCGGCCGGCCGCCGTGTCCACGAGCGAGACGCGCGCGGGGCCGCGGTAGAAGCTGCCGCGCGTCTCCTCGGGGCAGGTGTAACTCTCCTCCTCGTCGCCGCGCGGGTACTTCTTCGGCCTGACCATCCAGAGGACGAGCGCCCTCTTCTTCCCGTCGTTGAGTTCGAGCGCGCGCTCCTCGACGACGACCGCGCCCGCGGGCAGGCCGTACGGCGCGCGGCGCGCCTGAGCCTGCAAGGCCGGCGCGAGTACGAGCAGAAGTATGAAAGCCGTGAGCGGGGTTCTCATCGTCAACGTCTTCAAACCTGTCCTTCGTGTTCGAGCGAGGCCAGAAGCTCCTGCGGGTAGACGCAGGCCGTGCCGCGCTTGAGGACGACGACGCCGCCCGCGTGGTTCGCGAGGCGCGCGGCCGTCTGGAAGTCCGCGCCGGAGGCGAGCGCGAGCGCGTAGGTGGCGATGACCGTGTCGCCCGCGCCCGTCACGTCCACGGCGTCGTGCGACCCGACCGCTTCGAGGTGGAGCGGCCGCGCGCCCTCTTCCAGCAGAAGCATCCCGTGCTTGCCGCGCGTGATAAGCAGAGACTTGTAGCCGAGTTCGGCGCGCAGGCGCTCGCCCTCAATCGCCAACTCCGCGGCGTCTGTGAAGCGGCGGCCCGCGACCTGCTCCACCTCGTCCTCGTTCGGCGTGGCCGAGTCGAAGCCCGCGAACTCGCGCACCCGGAAGCGCGAATCGACGACCACGGGCGCGCGCCTCCCGGCACTCCGCAGAGGCGCGACCGTCGTCTCGCAGGCGACCCCGTAGTCGTAGTCGGAGACGACCGCCGCCTCCGCCTCCTCGAACGCCGCGCCGACGTTCGACGCGATGTCGGAGAGTACGCCTTCGTCCTGAAGCGCGCCGCCCTCGTAGTCCATCCGCACGACCTGCTGCCGCGTCGAGTGCGCGTGGCCGGCGAGGATGCGCATCTTCGTCGTCGTGCTGTGCCCATGCACGACGACCACGCCGGAGCAATCGACGCCCGCCCCTTCCAACTTCGAGAGCAGCTCGCGCCCGGCCGAGTCCTCCCCGACGACGCCGACGATTGCGGCGCGCGCCCCGAGCGCCGCGAGGTTCATCGCGCAGTTGGCCGCCCCGCCCGGCACCGTCTCCGTCCGCTCGTGCCGCAGGATCATCACCGGGGCCTCGCGCGACACGCGGCTGATCTCGCCCGACACGAACTGGTCGGCGATGAGGTCGCCCAGCACGACGACGCGCCGCCCCTCGAACGCCCGCACCAGCGCGCTCAAACGCTCAACCGTCGGTTTAATGTTTTCACTCGTCACTCGTCACTATTTTCTTCACCGCTTCCAGCAGGTTCTCCGCGACGAGGTCGGGGCGGTGCTGCCAGGCGTGGCTCTGGTGTTCGTACTCGCCGCGGCCGTAGCCGGTCAGGACTAAGGCGGCGCGCGTGCCCGCGTTGCGCGCCAGCTCCGTGTCGCTGTAGCGGTCGCCGACCATCCAGCTCCGCCGTAAGTCAACGCCGAGTTCATCGGCCGCGCGGCGGATGAGGCCGGGCCGCGGCTTGCGGCAGTCGCAGTCGAAACGGTACGGCGGCTCGCCGACCGAGGGGTGGTGCGGGCAGTAGTAGACAGCGTCGAGCCGCGCGCCCCCGCGCTCCAACTCTTCGGCCAGCACGCCGTGGACGCGGCCGATCATCTCCTCCGCGAAGTAGCCGCGCGCCACGCCCGCCTGGTTGGTGACGAGCACGGCCAGCCAGCCCGCCTCGTTGAGCGTGCGGATTGCTTCCGCCGCGAAGGGGAAGACCCTGTAGCGCGAGACGTGGTTGACGTAGCCGACCTCCTCGGAGATCGTCCCGTCGCGGTCGATGAAGACCGCGCGCCGCGCGCCGCTCAACGCGCCACCTCGACCTTCCGCCCGAGCCCGAGGGCGCGCGCGGCGCGCTCGAAGACCTCTTCGGGGGTGACGGCGGTCATGCAGCGGTGGTCGATGGGGCAGTCGCGCAGCATGCAGGGCGCGCAGTCAGGCGGCCGCCTGACGACCTCCGCCGTGGTCGAGTACGGCCGGGTCGTGTCCGGGTTCGTCGGCCCGAAGATGACGACGACGGGGCAGCCGACCGCGGCCGCGACGTGCGCCGGGCCGGTGTCGTTCGTGACGAGCAGGTCTGAAGCCTTCAGCACGGCCGCCGTCAGCGCGAGGTCGGTCTTGCCCGTCAGCACGACGGGCCGTGCGCGCATCCGGCGCGCGACCTCCTCGGAGATTTCCAGCTCCTCGGCCGCGCCGACGAGGACGATTTCCGACCCCGTCCTCTCCGCCAGCAGTTCCGCGACGGCGGCGAAGCGTTCGGCCGGCCAGCGCTTCGCGCGGCTGTTGGTCGAGCCCGGGCACAAAGCCACGAGCGGGCGGCCGGGTCGCGCGCCGCTCTCAAGCAGAAGGGACTCGGCCTCGCGCAGGCGCGCGTCTGACACGCGCAGTTGCGTCTGGGGCTCCCGCGTCTCGACCGTCGAAGTGCCGTAGAGCTGTCGCTCAAGCTCCGCGACGAGGTGCAGGTAGTAGAAGACTTCGTGCCTGTGTCCGCGCCACACGGGGACGCCGACGCGGTGCGTGAGGAGCGGCGCGCGCCCCTGCGTCGCGTAGCCCACGCGAAGCGGCACGCGCGCGAGCGCGGCGACCAGCGCGGGCGCGAACGAGTTGGGGAAGAGAACCGCGAGGTCGAAGCGGCGCGCGCGCCACTCGCGCGCCTCCCGGAAGAGGGCCGCCGGTCGGCCGGGAGCCTTCGACGTGACGAGGAAGTCGTCGATGAAGTCGGCGCCCGCGAAAATCCCTTCGGCCCAGGGGCGCGTCGCCAGCGTCACGCGCGCGCGCGGCAGCAGGCGGCGCAGCTCGCGCAGCGCGGGCGCGGTCATCACCGCGTCGCCCACCCAATTGACGCCGCGCACGACGACGCGCTCGATCTTCTCGGGACTGAGGATACGACTCACCACCGTAGTTTAGTTCAGGGAGACGGCCTCGGTCACTTCCTCGGCCCCCGCGCCTGCGCCCCGAGTTCCTGCATCGACTCGGAGCGGCCGATGCAGATGAGCAGGTCGCCGGCGCGAATCTGCGTGTCGCCCGAGGGGTTGAAGATCATCTCGCCGCCCGCGCGGCGGATGGCGGCGACGACGACGTCGAGCTGCAAGCGGATGTTCGTCTCCTTCAGCCTGCGCCCTTCGAGCAGCGAGCCCACGGCGACCTCGACCTCCTCGAAGGCGAGGTCTAGGGTGTCGGCCGTGATGGAGTCCATGAAGTCGGCGACTGCGGGCTTGAGGAGCGCCTGCGCCATGCGGTGGCTGCCGATGATGGTCGGCGCGATGACGCGGTTCGCCCCGGCGCGCACCAGCTTCGGCTCGGCCGACTCTTCGACCGCGCGCGCCACGATGCGCAGCTTCGGGTTGAGAGTCCGCGCCGTCAGCACGACGTAGAGGTTGTCGGCGTCGTCGGGCAGGCACGAGGCGAGTCCCGTCGCGCGCCCGACGCCCGCCTCGACCAGCGTCTCGTCGAGCGTGGCGTCGCGGACGAGGAGCTGCGCGTCCGGGAGCTTCAGCTCGGCGGCCAGCAGCGCGTTGCTCTCGACGACGACGAAGGGGACGCCCGCGCGCCGCATCTCGTAGACGATGCGGCGGCCGACGCGCCCCGCGCCGCAGATGATGTAGTGACCCTGGAGCTTCGACATCTCCGCCCGCCGCCTCCGCTCGCCGTAGGCCGCCAGAATCTCGGAGCGGACGAGCGACTGGACGGCCGTCGAGAGCAGGTAGCCGGCCGTGCCCACCCCGAGCACCATGAAGAAGATCGCGAAGTTGCGCCCGGCCGGCGAGAGCGGCAGCGGCGGGCCGTAGCCGACGGTCGTCACCGTCATCACCGTCATGTAGAGGCTGTCGGCGAGAGACCAGCCCTCGATCAGCGTGAACCCGACCGACCCGAACGCCACCACGCCCGCGAGCGCGGACAGCGAGTAGAAGAGGCTCGCGCGCGGCCTGAGCATCTACTTCAGTCCTCCTGCTGGGGGCGGCATCGAACCGTGCGACTCCGCGGCGGCATCCAAACCTCGGTCTCAAGGCTAACGCGCAAAGTTAGCTAAAGGGGCGGGAGGTGTCAAACAGCTAAGTAGTCAGGAGTCAGTAGACAGTAGTCAGTAGAAAACCCTCCGGGGTCGAATTGCTAAGATGTCGTCGTCAACGCACATCGGGCGGAGCCTACTGACTCCTGCATTTACTATTCACGATTTACGATTTACTATTCACTACGATGGCTCTGCGTCATCCGCCGAAAGATGTCGTCCCGCCGGCCGCGAGCGCGCGCCGGCGCGGGCCGCGCGTCGTGAGGTTCGAGGAGCCCCCCGAGGGCTTCTGGCGTCGCTGGCGCCGCCGCCTCATCCGCCCGGCGACGGTCATCCCGGCGGCCCTCGTCACCATCGCGGTCGCCGCCGTCCTCGCCTACTACTACACGGTCTTCTCCGAGCGCATCGACAAGCTTCTGCGCGGCGAGGTCTTCACGCGCAGCGCGGGCATCTACGCCGCGCCGAAGCAGATAAAGACGGGGGAGGGGCTGTCGGTCGAAGACCTGGTGGGCAGGCTCAAGCGCGCGGGCTACGTCGAGCGCGCGCAGCAGGCCGACACCGCGCGCGGCCGCTTCAGCGTTGACGGCGTTAACGTCGAGATAGAGCCGAGCAAGGACTCGAAGATCGACGGCAAGGCCCAGTTCGGGCACGTGCGCGTGCAGTTCGGCCGCGGGGGCAAGACCGTCACGGCCATCAGCGACCTCGACGCCAACGGCGCGAAGGTGCAGAGCGTGTGGCTTGAGCCGGAACTCATCAGCGCCGTCTCCGGGGCGCAGCGCGAGCGGCGGCGGGTCGTCGGCTTCAACGACCTGCCCGATCAGCTCGTCAAGGCCATCGTCGTCACCGAAGACCGCAACTTCTTCGACCACTACGGCGTCAACTTCCGCGGCATCCTCCGCGCCGCCATCCGCCGCGTGGACGCCGACCCGAACTCCTTCCTCTCGCGCCAGGGCGGCTCCTCCATCACGCAGCAGCTCGTCAAGAACCTCTTCCTCTCGCCCGAGGGCTCCTACAAGCGCAAGGCGTCCGAAGCTTACATGTCCTTCATCCTCGAGACGCGCCTCGACAAGAAGGAGATTTTCGCGCTCTACTGCAACGAGATTTATCTGGGGCAGCGCTCGGGCTTCTCCATCAAGGGCGTGGGCGAGGCGAGCGAGGCTTACTTCAACAAAGACGTGACGGCGCTGACGCTGCCCGAGGCGGCGCTGCTCGCCAGCATGATCCGCAGCCCGAACCGCTACAACCCTTACAAGTACCCCGAGACGGCCTTCGAGCGGCGCAACCAGGTGCTGAAGCAGATGGTCGAGGCCGGAGCCATCACGGAGGTCGAGGGCGCGCGCGCGATGGCGACCGAGGTCAAGCTCGCGCCCGCGAAGGGGCGCATCGACGCCTCCGAGGCCCCCTACTTCGTGGACTACGCGCAGAACCAGCTCGCCGACATCATCGCCGACACGTCGGCGGCCGAGCGCCTGCGCATCTACACGACCATCGACATGGACTTGCAGCGCGCGGCCTACTCGGCGCTCGTCAAGCAGCTCGCCGCGCTCGACAAGGTGCAGGCCCGGCGCTTCCCCGCGGGCACGCTCCAGGCGGCGCTCGTCGCGATGAAGGCCGACACGGGCGAGATCGTCGCGATGGTCGGCGGGCGCGACTACGAGAAGAGCCAGCTCAACCGCGCGACCGACGCGATGCGCCAGCCCGGCTCGGTCTTCAAGCCGTTCGTCTATGCCACCGCCATCAACACGGCCTATGACCCCGTCCCGCGCACCATCACGGCGGCCACGACCTACAAGGACGAGCAGACGACCTTCACGGCCGGCGGCCAGGACTACTCGCCCGGCAACTTCGGCGACACCTTCTCGAACAAGGAGGTGACGGTGCGCGACGCCCTGACGCGCAGCCTCAACGTCGTCACCGTCAAGATCGCCGCCGAGCTGACCATGAGCCGCGTGATGACGATGGCGGCGAAGGCGGGCCTGCCGAAGCCGAAGGCGAACTACCTCGCGCAGGCGCTCGGGACGAACGAGGCGACGCCCCTGCAAGTAGCCTCGGCCTACACGGCCTTCGCGCAGTTGGGGACGCGCGTGACGCCGGTCGGCATCAGCCGCGTGACTACGGGGAACGGCACGACCATCGCCGCGCCGCAGGGACAGAAGAACGAGGTGATGCGCCCGCAGGTCGCCTACATCCTGGACTCGATGATGAAGGACGTGGTGAACCGCGGCACGGCGGCGAAGGTGCGCGCGCGCGGCCTGCGCGCCAACGTCGCGGGCAAGACCGGCACGTCGCGCGACGGCTGGTTCGCGGGCTTCACGCCGAACCTCGTCTGCGTCGTCTACGTCGGCTTCGACGACGGGTCTGACCTGGGGATGACGGGCGGCGACTCGGCCCTACCCATCTGGACGGACTTCATGTCGGCGGCGCTCCAACAGCACCCCGAGTGGGGCGGCGACTGGCAGGAGCCGCCCGACATCGAGCACGTCGAGATCGACCCGGCCACGGGCCTACTCCCCGGCCCCGAGACGACCGAGAAGCGCACGGAGCTTTTCGTCAAGGGCACCGCGCCCACGGAAGAGAGCCTTGAGCCGGACGAGTTGGCGACGCCCGAAGAGCTGGCTTTGCCGGACGCGGACGTGCCTTTGCCGGACGCGACGCCCGTCTACGTGCCGCCGTACCCCGAAGAGACTCCGCCGCCCGCGCGGCGCGACCGCTCCAACCCTCCGGGCCGCACGGGCGACGACGAGGACTCGTCGCACCTGTCGGGCACGGTCACGCTCGACGTAGACCCGACCACGGGGCTCATCGCCGTCCCGACCTGCCCCGTCATACGCACGCAGACCTTCCGCATCGGCAACGAGCCGCGCAGGCGCTGCGGCCCGCAATACCACCAGAGCCAATCAATCGTCCCCAGCGAGACGCGCCCGCGCCGCGCCTCACCTCCCTGAAGAAAATCAGGTCAGAACCGCCCGCGGTAGCGGGTGGGCCTATGCGACACGGCACGTCCGCCTAACAAAGGCCCACCCGCTACCGCGGGCGGTTCTGACCCCTATTAAGGAGAAAGCCTCTCGATGTATCTGAGCAGACTCTCACGCGCGTTAGTGTGCGCCGCGCTTCTGTCCGCGGCGTCGGCCGTCGGCTACGCGCAGGAGCAGGCGACGGCGCGCGTCGAGGTGACGCTGACGGGCGGGAAGGGGCGCGCCGCGCCGCGGTTGACGAAGGAGGACGTGCGCGTCTACGTGGACGGCGTCGAACGCCCCGTCGTCACTTTAGAGAAGGAGCCGCAGCCGGTCAGCTACGGACTCGTCGTGGACAACTCGGGCTCGCTCCGCTCGCAGATCGGCGCGGTCGTCACCGCCGCCAAGTACCTCGTGGAGCGGAACCGCCCCGGCGACGAGGCGTTCGTCGTCCGGTTCGTCTCGTCGGATAACATCAAGATTATCCAGACCATGACCGCCGACCAGTCGGCCCTCAACGGCGCTCTCGACCGGATGTTCGTCGAGAGGGGGCAGACGGCGATGCTCGACGCGCTCCACCTCGCCGGCGACTACATCACCAAGAACGCGTCGCGGGCGGCGGACGGGAAGAGTCGCCGCGCGCTGCTCCTCGTGTCGGACGGCGAGGACAGGGTGAGCTTCTACAAGGTCGAGCAGGTCTTGAAGCTGCTCAAGGAGGCCGGCGTGCAGGTCTTCTGCGTCGGGCTCACGGGCGCGCTCGACAAAGAGCAGGGCTTCATCACGGCGAGCAAGCGGCAGCGTGCAAAAGACCTCCTGATGAAGATCGCGACGGAGACGGGCGGGCAGGTCTTCTACGCCGAGAAGAGCGGGGAGTTGGAAGAGGCCGTCCTGGCCATCGCCGAGAACATGCGCGCCAGGTACGTCGTGGGCTACGAGCCGCCCGCGGCCGCCAAGGGCAATGGTAAGGTCGAGGTGAAAGTGGTCGGCGAGCCGGGCAAGCAGAAGCTGAAGGCTCAAATCTTCCCCGAGAAAAAATAGGGGCGAACCCTGCGGAAGCTCACCCCGCCGGATGTATTAAACCGGGCTTAAGTCTGAAGGAGCTTTAACGCCTCGTGCAGAGTCTCGAAGGCGAGGGCGGCGGCGTGCTGTTTGCGCGGGGGCAGGCCGCCGGCGGCTTCGGTGATGTCGGCGCGCGTGACGCGCCCGGCCTCGTCCAGCGTCATCCCCTCCAACATCCCGGCGAGCGCGGAGCCGCAGGCGAGCGTCGGCGGGCAGCCGTAGGCGAGGAAGCGCGCGGCCTCGACGCGCCCTCCGCGCACGCGGAGCGCGAGCCGCAGCCGGTCGCCGCAGACGGGGTTCGACTGTTCGACCTCGGCGTCCGCGCCTTCGAGCGTGCCGGCGTTGCGCGGGTTCGTCAGGTGCTCTTTGAAAGTGTCGGAGTAGGCCACGGACTCAGGCGGGCGTGCAGGCGCGCGGGCCTTGCGCCTTCTGGTAAAGGGGGGACAGTCGGCGCAGGTTATCGACGGCGCGGGGCAGGACTTCGAGGACGTAGTCGATCTCCTCCTCGGTCGTGTCCTTGCCGAGGCTGAAGCGGATGGAGCCGCGCGCCAGCTCGTCGTCGCGGCCCAGGGCGCGGATGACGGGCGAGGGTTCGAGCGAGCCCGAAGAGCAGGCAGACCCCGTGGAGACGGCGACCCCCTGCATGTCGAGGTTGATGAGCAGGCCCTCGCCCTCGATGAAGCGGAACGAGATGTTCGAGACGCCGGGCAGGCGGCGCACGCGGTCGCCGTTGTGGACGATGTCCGAGACGCGCGACTCGACGCCCGCCTCGAAGCGCTCGCGCAGGCGGCGCACGCGCTCGGCCCTCTCTTCAAGTTCGAGTCTGGTGAGCCGCGCCGCCTCGCCGAAGGCGACGACGAGGGGCACGGCCTCCGTCCCGCCGCGCCGCTCGCGCTCCTGGTGCCCGCCGATGTTCTGCGGCGCGAGCCGCACCCCCCGCCGCACGTAGAGCGCGCCCACGCCCTTCGGCGCGTAGAGCTTGTGCGCGGACATCGAGAGCAGGTCGCAGCCCAGCTCGTCCACGTCCACGCGCATCCCCGACGCGGCCTGCACGGCGTCCGTGTGGAGCCGCAGAAACTTCTGCCCCGCCTCGCGGCGCTCGCGGACGAGAGCGGCGATCTCAGCGACGGGCTGGACGGTTCCTATCTCGTTGTTGGCGAGCATGACGGTGACGAGCACCGTCTCGGGACGCAGGGCCGCGCGCACGTCTTCGACTCTTACGACCCCTTCGCCGTAGACGGGCAGGCGCGTCACCTCCCAGTCGCGGCGCTCCAGCGCCTCGCAGATGCCGCGGACGGAGGAGTGTTCGATGGCCGTGGTGATGACGTGGCGGCCGTGCTCCGCGTTCTGTTCGCAGTGGCCGCGGACGGCGAGGTTGTTCGACTCCGTCCCGCCGGAGGTGAAGACCACCTCGTTCGGGCGCGCGCCGACGAGCCCCGCCACCTCGCGCCGCGCGCGGTCAACGGCCGCGCGCGCCTCCTGCCCGTAGAAGTGGACGCTCGAAGGGTTCCCGAACTTCGCGGTCAGGAAGGGGAGCATCGCCTCGACGACCCGCGGGTCAACCGGCGTCGTCGCGCTGTGGTCAAGGTAAACTCGGCGCATAAATGCTCAAAAATAATGATAAACCCTCGAAGGCTCTCGGGGCATCCAACGCGGCGGCAAGCTCTCCCGCTTGGCCTTTCGAGTCGTACCGTATGCCCGGAGTCTATGTCGCCCAAAGTTGGGGCGTCAAGGCGGTTGGAGGCGGCGGCTCGCTGTTGTAAGCTCGCCACGGCCGCTTTCGCCGCCCCGAACCCGAGGAGAAGATTAGATGAAGACCAGCAGACGTTTTTCGGCCGCCGCCCTCGCGCTCGCCCTCGCGCTCTCGGCCGTCTCGGCCGCCGCGTGGCGGACGCCGCAAGCCTCCGCGCAAGCCTACGGCGCTCTGGAGCGCGGCTACCGCACGGGCTACTCCGACGGCTATCAGTCGGGCTGGGGCGACCAGTTGAAGGGCGCCCGCGCCGGCTACCAGGACAGGGCCGACTATCAGAGCGCCGACCGCGCCTACATCTCGGCCTACGGCGCGCTCGAAGACTACCGCGACGGCTACCAGCAGGGTTACGAGGTCGGCTACGCGGCCGGCTACGCGCGCCAGGGCTTCAACTCTGAGCTGCCCCCGGGCGGCGTCACGCGCCGCGGCGCGACGCAGGCGGCCGAGTCGCAGGGAGACCGCGGCCCAGCCCCCGCTCCCGCCGGGAGAGTTGACCCCGGTCAGGAGAGCGAGAGCGTCTCGCGCAACGGCGGCGGCGTTGACCCGGGCCGCGAGAGCAACACGGGCGGGCCGTCGGCCGTGCCCTCGAACGTCTTCCTGACGGTCGAGCTGTCGAACCGCCTGACGACCGACGTGAGCCAGAAGGGCGACCGCTTCGAGGCGCGCGTCGTCGAGCCGCAGGAGTTCGCGGGCGCGGTCGTCGCGGGCCGCCTCGCGGACGTGCAGCGCCCGGGCAAGGCGAAGGGGCGCGCGTTCCTCCAGCTCGACTTCGAGCAGATAAGGATGCCGGGCGCGGGCGACTGGCAGGAGTTCAGCGCGCAGGTCGTCGAGGTCTTGCAGCCGGAGCCGACCGGCGTGGCCGACGTTGACGAGGAGGGCGGCGTGCGCGGCAACGACACGACCAAGGGCGACGTGGCGAAGGTCGGCGGCGCGGCGGCCATCGGCGCGGTCATCGGGGCGATTGCGGGCGGCGGCAAGGGCGCGGCCATCGGGGCCGTCATCGGCGGCAGCGCGGGCACGGCCGGCGTCATGAACCAGCGCGGCAAAGAGATCCGCCTCGAACCCGGCCAGCAGCTCCGCATCCGCACGACGGGAAGAAGATAAAGAAGTAGGCAGTAGGCAGATGGCAGTAGGCAGCCGCTCCGCGTTTCGGAGGTTGAAGGGTTAACCCGGGACACTCGATAGCGGCGCTTTCAACTGCCTACCGCCTACTGCCTACTGCCTACTATGATCGTCACCCTACTCACCGACTTCGGGACGGCCGACTATTTCGTCGGGGCGATGAAGGGGGCGTTGCTGGCGTCGAACTCCGGGGCGCGGGTCGTTGACATCACGCACGAGGTGCCGCCTTACGACGTGGAGTCTGCGGCCTACACGCTGCGCGCGGCCTTCGAGACGTTTCCGGAAGGGACGGTGCACGTCGCGGTCGTTGACCCGGGCGTCGGCTCCGCGCGCCGCGGGATCGTGGTCGAGGGGCGCGGGCACATCTTCGTCGGGCCGGACAACGGACTGTTCGGCCACGTCTACGAGCGCGTCCAGCCTTTCCGCGTCTTCCACCTCACGAACGCGAGTTACTTCAGAAGGGAAGTGAGCCCGACCTTCCACGGGCGCGACATCTTCGCGCCGGTCGCGGGCGCGCTCTCGCGCGGCGCGCGCGCGGAGGAACTGGGGCCGGAGGTCTTCGACTTCGTGCGCCTGCCTTCGGCGGCGGTCGAAAGGGGCGCGGACGGGACGCTCGTCGGGGCCGTCATACACGTTGACCGCTTCGGCAACCTCGTCACCAACATCACGCCCGTGGAGTTGAGCGAAGAGTCGGTCGCGCGCGGCGCGCGCCTCCGCATCGAGGGGCGCGAGGTGCGACGCTTCCGCCGCTTCTTCGCCGAGGACGCGGAAGGCGCGGGCGAGCCCTTCGCCGTCTGGGGCAGCGCGGGCTTTTTGGAAGTCGCCGTCTTCCGCGACTCGGCCGCGCGCGTGCTCAGCGCGAAGCGCGGAGATAAGGTCGAAGTAAAAGAGAGTATGCAGTAGGCAGATGGCAGTAGGCAGTTAGAAAGCTATTGCCTTAACTGCCTACTGCCATCTGCCTACTGCATACTGTACTTGTAAGACCGCGCGCCTCTTTGTTATTTTCAAATCACTTCAAGTCTTAAGGACACATCGAGATGGACAAAGCAGAGAGCAAGCCGGCCGCGAAGTCGGGCGGGGGGCTTGAGGGGGTGGTCGCGGCCGAGTCGGCCATCGGCGACGTGGACGGGCTGAACGGCGTCCTCATCTACCAGGGCCTCGACATCCACGACCTCGCCGAGCACTCGACCTTCGAGGAGACGGTCTTCCTGCTCTGGCACGGGCGTCTGCCGAAGCGCGCCGAGCTCGACGCGCTCAAGCAAGAGCTTTCGGCGGACATGCGGCTGCCCGCTGAGGTGGTCAAGCTGATGCGCAGCTTTCCCGCGGGCGCGGAGCCGATGGATGCGCTGCGGACGGCCGTCTCGGCGCTCGCCTTCTACGACCCGGGCGCGCGCGACCTCTCGCGCGACGGCGCACTCCGCACCGCGACGAGACTGACGGCGCAGCTCCCCGTCGTCGTCGCCACGTTCGGGCGGCTGCGCGACGGAAAAGAGCCCGTCGAGTCGCGCGCCGACCTGAACCTCGCGGGGAACTTCCTCTACATGCTCAAGGGCGAGGAGCCCGACGAGCGCGAGGCGCGCATCTTCGACGTGTGCCTCATCCTCCACGCGGATCACGAGCTGAACGCCTCGACCTTCACGACGCGCGTCATCGCGGGCACGCTCGCCGACATGTACGGCGCGGTGACGGGGGGGATTGCGGCGCTCTCGGGGCCTCTGCACGGCGGGGCGAACACGAACGTGATGAAGATGCTGCTCGAGATCGGCGAGCCGGCGCGCGCCGAGGGGTGGCTGCGCGAAGCCCTCGCGGGCAAGAAGAAGATCATGGGCTTCGGCCACAGGGTCTATAAGACCGAAGACCCGCGCTCCGTGTGGCTGCGCAGGTTCTCGCGCGAGCTGGCCGAGGCGAAGGGCGAGACGCGCTGGATAGAGATTTTAGAGAAGCTGCGCGAGCTGATGTTCGCGGAGAAGAAGCTCTACCCGAACGTCGATTACTACTCGGGCTCGGCCTACTACCTGATGGGCATCCCGCTCGACCTCTTCACGCCCATCTTCGCCGTCAGCCGCATCTCGGGGTGGACGGGGCACGTGCTCGAACAGTACGCCAACAACCGCCTCATCCGCCCGCGCGCCGAGTACGTCGGCCCGCGCGGCGTGCCCTACGTGCCGATTGACGAGCGTGTTTAAAAATCCTGTCGCCGCACTCAAGTCGGGGTTACGTGCGGCACCTCCGGATTGGGGTTCTCGCTGTCGGTATATTGCCTTAACTCAGAGTCGGCCTTGAGCAGTCCGGTGCGCCAGGTGAAGAGGGTGGCGACGACGAGGGCGAGCGTGCAGGCCGCGCCGCCCTCGATGCCGTAGGCCCCGCCGCCGATCCAGGCGGGCCCCGCGTCGGTGAATTGGAGCAGCGGGTAGGGCGTGATGCCCTTGATGCCGCTCACCGGCGAGCCCAGCAGAGCCCCCTGCACCCAGTTCCAGCCGAAGTGCAGGCCGAGCGGGAGCCAGAGGCTCCGCGTCCGCCAGAAGGCCACGCAGAGCCACACGCCCGCCAGCACCGTGTTCGCGAACGTGAAGCCCGGCGCGACGTTCGGGTTCGCCAGGTGCACCAGCGCGAACGGCACGGACAGGGGGATGAGCGCCACCCACACCGGCCACGAGCGCAGCAGCGTCTGAAAAGGGTAGCCGCGGAAGAGCATCTCCTCGGCCGCCGCGCCGAGCAGGAAGATGACGAAGGAGCCGACCAGCGTCTTCGCCAGCCCCGCCCCCGTCGAGTCCGCGAACGCGAAGCTGTAGCCACCCGCCGCCAGCCCGACGACTGCCGCCAGGCAGACTGCGACGCCGCCGCCCAAAGTCCCCAGGAGCGTATCGCGCAGCCAGCCGCGGTGCAGCGCCCAGCCCAGCGAGCGCCAGGGCAACTCCTCAAGCACCGCCGCGCACCCCCAGCCGATGGCCGCCGCCGTGACGAACAGCAGGAACGACTGAATAAGGAAGCCCGGCCACCCCTCGAAGATAAATCCGTACGCGTCGCGGGGCAGCAGGAGGCGGCCCGCGAAGTCGGTCAGAAGGAAGGCGCCGGTCGTGACGGCGAGGTACGCGACGGTGAAGACGGCCAAGCGCCACACGCTCCGCAGCCGCCCCGCGTCGTTGTAGAAGAAGTCGGCCATGCACACACGCAAGCTTCCGTAGGATTGAAGGGCCGGCACGAATATAACCGAAAGCCGTGCGGGAAGACGAGAATGCGAGTGCGAGGCGGCGCGTGGTAAACTCCCGCGCGGACTGAGAAGAGATGACTGAAAAGGGAAGCGACTTGGCGGGGGAGAAGGCGTCGAAGCCGAAGCGGCGCGGGGCGCCGTGGCTCTTCGGCGGGCTGACGCTGCTGCTCCTGACGGTGCTCGTCTCGCTCCAGCTCTTCGGGCTGTGGGAGATTTTCACGCCCGACACGGCGAGCGACACGCTGCTCATCTACGCGCTCTCGACGCTCAACTTCGTCGCCTTCTTCCTCTTCAGCTTCATCTTCATCCGCAGCCTCCTCAAGCTCCGGCGCGAGCGGCGCGCCTCGATGCTCGGGTCGAAGATCAAGACGCGCCTCGTCGTCTACTTCATCGCCGTCTCCTTGCTGCCCATCACGGGCATGGCGCTCTTCTCCTACATGTTCTTCAACCGCTCGATGGAGAAGTTCTTCAGCTTCTTCCCCGGCGACGTGGTGCGGCAGGCGCGGCTCGCGCAGGATGAGGACACATACCAGCAGGCGGAGGGCCTGCGCGAGGTGGCGGCCGCGGCCGCCGCGACTTTGCGAGGATTGACACCGGAACAGGCAGAGACCGCCATCCCCGCGATTAGAGAAGACGGCAAACTGACGTTCGCCGCAATTCTCTCGGCCGAAGGTTACATATGGCCGCGCGAAGGCGTCCCGCAGGATGGGAAGCCCGGCCTTAGCATCAACGTCCCCGAACCCTTGCGCCCGCAATTCCTAGCCGGTGAAGTCGTGACGTTGAATGCCGACGACGGGCGGCCTGTGGACTTGGTGGCAGCGCCGCTGGGGGACGGCCGCAGGTTCGTGGCCTCGCGCGCGCGGCGTGACGACGCGAGTCTCGTGCGCCTGGTCGCCAGCGCGCAGACCTTCGAGGACTTCCGCCGCAACCAGCGGAAGGTGCGCGTGCTCGGCGTGACGACGCTCGGGCTCCTGACACTGATGCTGCTCTTCGCCGCGACGTGGAGCGCCATCCACCTGGCGCGCGGCATCGGCACGCCCATCCGCGCGCTGGCCGAGGCGGCGAAGGAGGTCGCCGCCGGCAACCTTACTCACCACGTCGAGGCCATCACCGACGACGAGCTGGCCGTGCTCGCCGACTCCTTCAACGACATGACGGCGCAGCTCGCCGAGAACCGCGCGCGGCTCGAAGCCAACGCCGCCGAGCTGCGGGAGAAGAACCTCGCGCTCGAAGAGCGGCGGCACTACATCGAGACGGTCTTGCAGACGGTCTCGACCGGCGTCATCTCGCTCGACGAGGAGAACAGGGTGACGACGATCAACGCCGCCGCGCTCGTCATGCTCCGGCTCGAACACGCGCCCGCGCCCGCCACGCCGCTCGCCGAGGTCGTCAGCGCGGGCGACCTCGACGTGCTCGAACGAGTCCTCCACCGCGCGCGGGCGCGGGGCCGCGCGACCGAGCAGATGGAGCTGGCGCGCGCCGCCGCGCCGGAGTCGAACGGCAACGGCTGGGCGAGCGTCAACAGCGGCGGCGCGGCCGGCGTCGTCCCCGTCGCGCTGACGGCGACGGCGCTCGCGCCGCGCGAAAGTGCGGGACGGCGCGGCGTCGTGCTCGTCATCGAAGACCTGTCCGAGCTGCTCGCGGCGCAGCGCGCGGCCGCCTGGAGCGAGGTCGCCCGCAGGCTCGCGCACGAGATTAAGAACCCGCTCACCCCCATCCAACTCTCCGCCGAGCGCATCGCGCGCAACTTCCGCCGCGCGTCGGCCGACGAAGGGGCCGCGGTCTCGACTCAACCCCGCAACGGCAACGGGCACGGGGACGAGCGCGAGCGCGTGGCCCGCGTCGTCGAGGAGTGCACGACGACCATCAGCCGCGAGGTCGAGGGCCTGAAGTCGATGGTGGACGAGTTCACGCGCTTCGCGCGGCTGCCGCACGCGCGTCTGGAGCCGGCGGACTTGAACGAGGTGGTGCGGCAGGCCGTCTCGCTCTACCGCGAGCGCTTGGAGGACGTGCGGATGGACGTGCTGCTCGCGCCCACGCTGCCGGGCGCGTTGCTCGATAGCGAGCAGATACGGCGCGTCTTCGTCAACCTCATCGACAACTCGGTCGAGGCTCTGGCGGCGGCCGACGGCGAGCGGCGCATCACGGTCGCCACCGCGCACGACCCCGCGCGCGGCCTGCTCATCGCGGAGGTCGCCGACACCGGCCACGGCATCGCGCGCCACGACATCGCGCGCCTCTTCCAGCCCTACTTCTCGACCCGAGGGCGGGGGACGGGGCTCGGCCTCGCCATCGTCCACCGCATCATGACCGAGCACGGCGGCCGCATCCGCGCCGAGTCGAACCGGCCGCGCGGGGCGAGGATGATTATTGAATTACCTGTTGCCGAAGAGGCGCGGGAAAATCAAAGGGGCTAAGGCTGGGAGCGCGGGACACCCTACAGCCCGCCATGAGCGCGTCAGCGCGAAGGCAGTGAGGCTTTACACCGCAACGTCGGGTGATAACGGACGACGGCTAAGCGTGCTTTCGCACGCTTTGGCGGGCAGAGATGCCCGCGCTCCCGGCTTTACGACTGTTTATGTCCGATTCAGTTCTTATCGTTGACGACGAGCGCGGGATACGTGAGACGCTGCGCGCCGTCCTTGAGGACGAGGGCTTCGAGTGCGAGGCCGTCGGGTCGGGCGAGGAGTGTCTGGAGGCGTTCGCGCGGCGCGCGTTCGGGTGCGTGCTGCTGGACGTGTGGCTGCCGGGTCTGGACGGGCTGGAGACGTTGGCGCGGATGCGCGAGCAGGGGGCGGACGCGGCCGTCGTGATGATCTCGGGGCACGCCACCATCGAGACGGCCGTGCGCGCGACGAAACTCGGGGCGTTCGACTTCGTCGAGAAGCCGCTCTCCATCGAGAAGACCGTGCTCACGGTGCGCAACGCCCTCAGGCAGCGCGGGCTCGAACGCGTGAACGCGGCCCTGAGCGAGGAGCTGCGCGACGAGTGGGCGATGGTCGGCGAGTCGGTGGCGATGCGCGCTTTGCGCAAGCAGATCGAGCTGGTCGCGCCGACCGACGGGCGCGTGCTCATCTACGGCGAGTCGGGGACGGGCAAGGAGCTGGTCGCGCGCGCCATCCACGCTCGCAGCCTGCGGGCCTCCGCCCCCTTCGTCGAGCTGAACTGCTCGGCCGTGCCGGAGGAGCTGATCGAGTCCGAGCTGTTCGGCCACGTCCGCGGCGCGTTCACGGGGGCGACGGGGCCGAAGCGCGGGAAGTTCGAGGCGGCCGACGGCGCGACGCTCTTCCTGGATGAAGTCGGCGACATGAGCCCGCGGATGCAGGCGAAGGTCTTGCGCGTGTTGGAGGAGCAGAGGTTCGAGCCCGTGGGCTCGACCACGTCGATGAGGGTGGACGTGCGCGTGCTGGCGGCGACGAACAAGCGGCTCGAAGTCGAGATCGAGCGCGGCAACTTCCGCGCAGACCTCCTCTTCCGCCTCAACGTCATCCCGTTCGAGGTGCCGGCGCTGCGCGACCGCGCCGAGGACGTCCCGCTCCTCGTCGAACACTTCAACCGGCGCTTCTCGCTCTCCTACAACAAGCGCCCGAAGCGCTTCGAGGCGGACGCGGTCGAGGCGCTGCGCGCCTACTCGTGGCCGGGCAACGTGCGCGAGCTGCGCAACACCGTGGAGCGCGTCGTCATCATGCACACGGCCGAGCGCGTCTCGGCCTCAGACCTCCCGCTGCTCGGCGGCGAGGAGCCGCCCGCGACGCCTGCGCGCTTCTCCTCCTTCCGCGACGCCAGCGAGGCGCACCAGCGAGACTTCATCCGCGCCAAGATCGCCGAAGCCGAAGGGAACGTCTCGCGCGCCGCAGAACTCATGGGCATGGACAGGAGCCACCTCTACCGCCGCATGAAGGCCCTCGGCATCAACGTCCGCGAGGAGCGCGCCCAGACCGGCTGACGGCCCGCGCCCGCCCGACTGCCTATTTGCTCTCCGCCTGAGCCTTCGCCTCGACCTCCGCGTCGGCTGCGGCGCGCCAGAATCTCACATTGGAAGAACCGTCGAGCGTCGCGAGCATTCGGCCGTCCGGCGAGAAGGCGACGGACTGAACGTAGCTTGTTAGGCGCAGTGTGAGCGCCTCGCGTAGCGTAGCCGCGTCGCGCAGTTTCACGAATCCCTCGAAGTCTCCGCTGGCGATCCTCCTGCCGTCCGGGGTGAAGGCGAGAGCCTTGACTGAGGATTTATGGCCCCTGACGGCGGCGATAGGGTTGAGTCGTTCGTCGTCAACCAGCAGAACCTTCCCGTCACTGAGGCCGAGAGCCAGCACCGGCTGTGTGGGGGAGCAGGCCATGGCAACGGGTGAAGCACCTTCGTAAGTCGGGAGCTGAGCAAGCATCTCCGCCTTCGCCACGTCCCACAACGACACGATGGAGTGGACGCGGACGGCGACGCGCTTGCCGTCGTTAGAGAAGGCGAGCCCCTCGACCATGCCCTCAATACTGTCTTTCAGCTCGGCCACCTTCTTAAACCCCGGCGCGGACGTGTCCCACACCGTCACCACGCCCGAAGTGTTGCCGGCGGCCAGCAGCCTCCCGTCGCGGGAGAAGGAGACGGAGAGCACCTCCCCGCCTTCCAGCAGGGGCTGGCCGAGCTGTTGACGCGTGGCGGCATCGAACAGCCTGAGCCGTCGGGTCGTGCCGAGGGCCAGTAGCCTCCCGTCGGGCGAGAAGGCGGAGGACACGCCGGCCTCATCCTGTTCTTCGAGCCTCTCGGCGGCGCCTGGCGCGCCCGCGGCCGGCGGCCGGACGATGCTGCCGCCGACCGCGAGAGAACGCCCGTCGGGCGAGTGAGAGAGGAGTGTGAACGGGGTCGAGGAGATGGGCAGCGGCGTCAACTCCGCGACCAGCGCGGCGATGTCCCACGTCTTCACCGTGCCGTCGCGGCCGCCGCTGACGAGGAGTCTGCCGTCGGGCGTAAATCTCAGGGGGGCTACCTCTCTCCCGTGACCGCTCAGAGTCATGAGCGGCGTCGCCGAGTCTTCCCCCACGCTCAATAACTTCAGGGTGCCGTCGAAGTATCCGGCGGCAATCAATTTCGCATCCGGGGAGAGAGCAAGAGAGGACAATCCTGTCTGGGTTCTGACATTGAACAGTTCTCGTCGAGTCGTCACGTCCCAGAGACTCACGGCTCCATCGTATCCGGTGCTGGTGGCGAGCAGCCTCCCGTCGCGTGAGAAGGCGGCGAGCCGGGCGTTAGTAGGCAGCTCGCCGACTTTCGTGCGCGTGGCCACGTCCCAGAGCAGTAAGGGGGAGTCCGGCGGCGGGGGCTGGTGCGCCCGGGGGAAGGGATGGAATCTGGTGGCGAGCAGCTTGCCGTCGGGGGAGAGTGAGGCGACGAATTCGTTGATGTCGCGTTTGTCCGGGACGAGCGGGGTCGGTTCGCCCGCGGAGGCAAAGTCCCACAGCCAGACGCCGCGCCGCCCGGTTTTGACGAGCCGCTTCCCGTCGGGCATGAAGAAGACCCCCTCTGTGCCCCAGCCGTCACCCTTGAGCGTGGCGACCTCTCTTCGCGTCGCCACGTCGAACAGCTTCACCCCCGACGCGTCCCCTTCCGAATTGCCGACGGCCAGCAGCCTGCCGTCGGGCGAGAGCGCGAGGGCCGCGACCTGGAATTTCTCTTCGGGGATGGTCAGATCGAAGTCCGGTCGGGCGTCGCCGCCGAGGGCGTGAAGTTTCACCGTCTGGCCCGCGCCGGCGGCGAGCAGTCTTCCGTCATCGGAGACGGCGACGGGGAGGCCGTAGGTGCCGCCGGGGATGTCCAAAGATTCCTTCTCGCCGTTGAGGAGGTGCCAGAGGTAAAACCACTCGAAGCCGGGCGTGTTGCGGATGAAGGAGGTCTGGAGGTTCAGCATCTCGCGCCCGCGCTCGAAGTCGTTCGCCTCGTAAGCCTGCTGCGCGAGGTTCATGGCGGCCGGGTAGAGAACCTGCCGCGTATCCTCGGCCTCCTTCGCATTCTTCTCCGCCGCCAGAGCGTTGCGTGCGCTCTGCGCTTCGGCCTCTTGCTTCTTCTCCTCAGCCTCTCGTCGCGCCACCTCCGCCTTGCGGAAGGCCGCGTTGGCTTGCATTTCGCGCTCGCCCGCGGCCGCCGCGCGGCGGTCTGCCTCGGCCTTCAACGCCTCCGCCTCGGCCTTCTGTCTCAGAGCCTCCTCCATCGCCTCCTGCGCCCTTACGGCCTGCGCCTCCGCCATCGCCTTGCGCTGCCTTGCTTCGCCGAGCGCGATGTCGGCCTCCTCCTTGGCTACCTCCGCACGACTGAGTGCGTCGAACGCCTGGTCACGACTCCTCACCGCCAACACGCTCTGGTTGTAGGCGTAGACGGAGGCGGCGGCCGCGAGGAGGAAGGAGAGCGCGAGGAAGAGGGCCGCGAGCCGCGTGCGCTTGTAAGACACGTCGCGGCGGCGCTGCTTCTCAAGCTCCTTCCGCTCGGCCTCGCGCGCGGCGACGCTCGCGTCGAGGAAGCTCGTCGCCGTCTCGAACTCGGGGTGGTAGCGGCGAGCCCAGACGGCGTTCGGCCTGCTCTTCTCGCGCCAGTCGAGCGCGACCTGGAGCGCGGGGTCTTTGAGCAGTGCCTCCTCGCCCGCCCTGTGCAGCACGGCCGTCTCGGCGAGCCGCCTGTAGATGCGCGCCGACTGCGCCTCCTCGTCCGTCCACTTCTTCAGGCGCTCCCAGTTGCGAATCAGGCTCTCGTGCGAGATGTCGATGAGCGAGTCGGAGTCGAGCGGCACGCCCGCGGGCGGCATGAGGAAGGAGCGGCCCGGTCGGCGGAAGACCTCGACGACCGCGGCGACCTCCCCTTCGGACGCCTCCGTGATCGCGGCCGCCTCGCACAGCTCGACGGGGCGGCGTATCTCCCGGTTGTCCGCGCCCTTCTCGGTGAGCGCCTTGAAAAGTTTTTCGGCGATGCGCTGGCGCGCGGACTGTTCCTGTCCCGCTTCGCCCAGCTCGCCGTAAGCCTCTTCGGCGTGACGCGACAGGGCCTCGCCCATCCCGCCGACCGCGTGGTAGTGCGGCAGGTCAATCGGCTCGCCGTTGCGGCGGTGCGTGAGCCAGTAGTCCCACGTGCGCATCAGCGCGTGCTGGAGGATGGGCAACTGGTCGGGGTTGTCGCCCATGTCGTTGAGGAGCTGGTTGACGAGCGGGTCGGTGATGCGCCCGCCGCCGACGGCGACGGGGCCTGTGACCGCCTCGCGCCGCTCGTCGCGGGTCATGCGCGGGATGAGGTACTGGCCGTCGTTGATGGCCTCGGGCAGCCCTTGGAACTGCGCGCAGTCGCCGAGGAAGTCCGACCGCATGGTGAGCACCACGTAGATTTTCTCTTCCGGCCTGCTGCCTGCTTCGAGCAGCAGGCGCACGAAGGCCGCCGCGTCCTCCTTCGAGTTCTCGACCTCGATGAGCTGGCGGAAGCGGAACAGCTCCTCGAACTGGTCAACGACGACGAGCAGGTTCTCGTACGGCTGAAGGCGCGGCCGGCCGCCCGGCCCCGAAGCGCCGCGCGCCTGCCGCACGACTTCGAGCAGGCCGAGGCCGCTGCGGCGCAGAGTCGCCTCCGTGAGCGCGGCCTGCATCTCCGCCTCGCGCGCCTCTTCTGAGCCGAAGACCTCGGGCGCGGTGAGCGCGCGCGCGAGGTTGCCGACGGGGTCGTGGCCGGGGCGGAACGAAGCGATGCGCCAGTCCGACCCCGCGCTCGCCATCAGCCCGCCCTGCAAAGCGGGGAGGAGCCCCGCGCACACCAGCGAAGACTTGCCGCTGCCCGAAGTGCCGACGACCGCCAGGAAGCGCGTGCGCCCCAGTCGGCGTATCAGCTCCTCGCTCTGGCCGTCGCGCCCGAAGAAGAGGTGCGTCTCCCCCGACTTGAACGGCCGGAGTCCGGGGAAGGGGTTCGTTGCGGTCATAGTGCGCCTCCTTCCGCCCCCGCGCCGCCGAGGAGGTCGAGGAAAGGCTTCAGGGTCTCATGCCTGAACTCGCCGAAGTTCTTCAGGACGACGGGGTCGCGCGCGTTGAAGAGCTGCTTGTGCGGCGTCTTCTCGCCGGTGACGTAGACGGCGCGCGCCCGCAGCGGGTGCTCGCGCCCGTAGGCGGCGGCCTTCTCAAGGTCGCGCCGCTTGAAGTCGAACCAAGCCTGGTTCGCGCTCCCGTAGTAGATGAGTGCGCCGTCGCAGCTCTTCAGGTTCTCCTTGTGAATCTCGATGGCCTGCGCGTCGTCGCCCGCGTCGTCGAGCAGCGGGAGGAGGAGTTCGCAGCCGCTCTCGTAGAGGTAGTCGCAGACGGGCGCGACGCCCTCCACGTCCCTTCGGTCGCAGATGAGATAGACCTTCTTCTGCATTGCCGATGTGTCAATCGCGGCCGACGCCGGCCGGTGGCCGTTCGTGCTGAGGCGGGACTGGATGACGCTCTTGAGTTCTTCGAGCGTCGTCTGTAGAAGCTCCGCGCCGCGCTGCGGGTCGGCGCTCGTCTTGAGGTATTCGATGAAGCCGGCCTGCGTCTCCTCCTGCGGCTCCAGCCGCTCGGGCAGCCAGATGAGCCGTTTGAAGGCGGGGTCGCCGCTGCGCTCGGCGGCGATCTCGTTCTGGAGGCGGACGACCGAGCTGCCCTTCGCGCCCTCGGGGATGATGCCGTAGTTCGCGCCGACGAGGTGGACGGAGAGCTTCGCGCGCCCGACGTACTCGCGCACCGCTTCTTGGTAGACGGGCGACTTGTAGGGCAGCTCGCGGTCGGGGAGGACTTCGTAGCCGCGCTCCTGCAACTCGCGCTTGATGCGGTCGCGATCCTCGCTCAGGTCGTAAGAGGTCTCGGCCAGGTAGACCGCGCCCTTCGACCCGGAAGGGAAGGGGGCGGCGACGACCGGCCCCGGCGGCGGCTTGATGGCGGAGAGCGTCTGCTTGATGTCCCAGGCGAGGTCGTTGAGCTTGTCCCAGTAGCGCTGGTCGCGGTGCTTGCCGAGCCCCTGCCCGTACTCGACGGGCCGCCCCGTCTGCTGATCCAACTGGTAGAACTCGTAGCCGAGCTGACCCCGAAACTCCTCCGGGTGCAGCCCGCGCTCGACGTGCGTCTTGACGACTTTGAAGATTCGCAGGCGTCCGCCCGCGGCTTGCAGGCCGCCGTTCTCGCGCGCGACGCGGCAGAACTCGCGCAGCTCGCCCAGGCACCAGCCCGACTGCACGTAGCCCGGCGAGAGGACTGCGACGAGCACGCCCGTCTTCCCCAGACGGTCTTCCAGCTCGGCGGCGAAGTAGACGTTGCCGGGCAGGCGGGGGTCGCGCCAGACGCGCGGCCTGTAGCCGAGCAGCTCGCCGAGGCGGTATTCGAGCCGCTCGTGCAAATTGTCCACCCAGCCCCGGTCTTCGTCTTCGAGGTGCGTGTTGTCGATGTGGCCGTAGCTGATGAAGGCGTCGTCTTCAAAGCGTGGGCTGGTGCTCATGCCGTTTCCTCCACGGAAGGGGCGGCGTGCGTGTGCGGAGTGCGGATTGGCGACCGTCCGGCGGCGTGCGGGGGCCGGGGCGGCGCTTCAAGTAGAAGGGGGCTTTGAACCTGCCGGAGCCCTTTGACGGCTGCGGATTGTAATACGCGCCGCGGCTTTGTCCAAACTTTTTGCGCCGAGGGAAATTTAGCCCCCGGAGCCCGGATTCGCGGCCTACCCTGCGGCCGAGCCGGGCATCAAAAAGATTCGCCGGCTGCCGTCCGCGACGGCGCGTTGACACTTGGGGATTAATCCCGTATCTGTTACGTTTGATTTTCCCGGCCGGCGGGGAGAAGAAGGACTTTAATGGATTACACGACGAGAGAGCTTCTGAAACGCTACGCGAAGCTGGCGCTCGGCCAGCCCTTCGCGCCCGTGCTTTTGAACATCCTGGTGACGAGCGTGTGCGACATGCGCTGCACACACTGCTTCTTCACGGACGAGCTGGACGACCGGCCGCGCAAGAAGTTGCAGATGAAGACGCACGAGATCGAGCGCATCGCCCAGACTTTGGGCGGCAACCTCGGCGTGCTCATCCTCGCCGGCGGCGAGCCCTTCACGCGCAAAGACCTGCCCGAGATCGTCCGCGCCTTCCACAAACACAACCGGCTCGAATCCGTCTACCTGATGTCGAACGGGCAGATTCAGAAGCGCATCATCCCGGACGTGACGCGCATCCTCCAGGAGTGCCCCGGCCTCAACGTCACCGTCGCGCTCGGCATCGACGGCCTCAAGGAGCAGCACGAGAAGATTCGGCAGAAGCCCGGCTCGTGGGACATCGCCATCGACACCGCGCGCCGGCTCCAGAACATCAAGCGCGAGTACCCGCGCCTCGACATCCAGACCTGCACCTGCTTCATGCACTCGAACCAGGAGACCATCTTCGACTGGTACGACTTCCTGAAGTACGAGCTGAAGCCCGACAAGGTCAACTTCAACTACATCCGCCCGCCCTCGGCCGACCCCGTCGAGCTGGACATCGACCACGAGCGCTACGCGCGGCTGGCACGGATGATCGACGACGACTCGCGCCACGCCGCGCTCAAGAACAACTACGGCGGCGAGGCGGGCTTCTTCAAGGCCGCCATCGACATCTACATGCACGGCCTCATCGACCGCGCGCAGCGCGAGCAGAAGGCGCAGATGACCTGCTACGCGGGCACGGCCGGCGCGGTCATCTACGACGAGGGCACGGTCTCCTCCTGCGAGAACAAGACGCCGGTCGGGAACCTCCGCGAGCACGACTGGAACTTCCAGACGCTTTGGCGCTCGGAGGCGATGAAGGCGCGGCGCAAGGAGGCGGCCGCTGGCTGCTTCTGCACGCACGAGTCGAACAGCTACTACCCGTCGCTCCCCTTCAACCCGAAGCACCTCATCCAGATCAAGCGCCTCGAGCGCGAGATGAAGAAGGCGAGCCGCAAGCTCGCGCAGCACGGAGAGGCGGCTGACGGTCTGACCGTCAAGGCTTAAGATATGGCTTACGAGTTCACCGTCATCTTTGAGCCGGACGAGGGCGGCTTTCACGCTTACGTGCCTGCCTTGCCCGGTTGCCATTCATTCGGGGCGACGGTTGAGGAGGCCCACGCCAACATCGTCGAGGCGGTCGAGCTTCACGTCGAGTCAATGCTTGAGGACGGCGAGACGGTGCCGACCGAGCCCGAGCCGTTCTTCGTCGCCAAGCTCTCCATTCCGTCCGCAGCATGAGTGAGAAGCTTCCACGCGTCGAAGGCCGTGGAGTGGTACGCGCCCTCGAACGCGCCGGGTTTGAGGTGAAGAGACAAAAGGGTAGTCACGTACATCTCCGGCGGGCGTCGGATCAGCGTCGCGTGACCGTGCCTGTTCATTCGGGTAAGACCCTGCCTCCCGGCACCCTGAGAGGTATTCTGCGGGACGCAGGGATAGAGGTTGAGGAGTTTCGACAGTTGCTTTAAGCCGCCGTGCTCTTTAAGTGAGCCGGAGGCGGTTGAATCGCATTAGCGAGCGCGCATGTCACAGGCAAAAGTCCCGAAAATTCTGATCATCTCGTCCGATACAGGCGGCGGGCATAAGTCCGCCGCGGCGGCCATCTGCGCGGGCGTGCAGAAGTTCTGGGGCGGCGACTCATACGCCGTGCGCGTCGTGAAGGCGGTCGAGGAGTCACACCATCTGTCGGCGAAGCTCGTGGCGTTCTACAACTGGGTCCTGCGGAACCGGCAGCACTGGATGAAGTACCTCTACTGGTGCGTCAACCGCTTCCGCCCCGAGACGCGCGAGTTCTTCCACCGCCGCAGCATCGGCTTCGTCCGCGACCTCTTCGAGCGCTGGTGCCCGCACGTCGTCGTCAGCGTCCACCCGCTCACGCAGCACATCTTCGCCCGCGTCCTCAAAGAACTGGGGCTCGCCGACAAGGTGCCTCTCGTCACGGTCGTCACAGACCCCTGCTACGGCTTCTGGAAGGGCTGGGCCTGCGACGACGTGACCCTCTACCTCGTGGCGAGCGAGGAGGCCAAGCAGCAGTTGGTCGATTACGGCGTCCGCCCCGAGCGCATCAAGGTCTCGGGGATGCCCGTCCACCCGAAGTTCGAGCTGCCCGACGAGCGCTCCGCGCAGGCCGCGCGGCGCGAGCTGGGGCTCGACCCGCAGAAGTTCACCGTCTTCGTCAACGCCGGCTGGGTCGGCGGCGGCAACATCCCGCAGATATTCCGCGAACTCGTGCGCGGCGAGCTGGACGTGCAGGCCATCTTCCTCGCGGGCCGCAACGAGGAGCTGCGGAGTGAGGCCGAGTCCATCGCGGCCTCCGCGAAGTTCCCCGTCAAGGTCATCGGCTACTCCGAGGAGGTCGAGCGCCTGATGCAGGCGGCGAACGTCATGGTCTCGAAGCTCGGCGGCCTGACCACCTTCGAGGCGCTCGCATGCCGCCTGCCCATCATCGCCGACGCGACCACGCCGCCGATGCCGCAGGAGTCGGGCGCGGCGACGATGCTCGCGCGCCGCGGCGCGGGCGTCCTGCTCGAGCGGGCGGCCGACATCGTGCCCGAGGTGCGCCGCATGGTCGAAGACTCGCGCTACTACGCCAACCTGCGCGCCGCCACCGCCAGCCTCGCGTTCCCCGACTCGACCCGCCGCATCGTCGAAGAGATCACGGCGCTCATCCCCGCCCCGCTCAACGCCGAGGAGGAGCCCGCGCGCTTCGAGACAGGCACGGCCTGACCGGGCGGCGAAGTTGACGCACCCTCCGCCTTTAAGCTTTAATCGAACCCGCTCTACACATCAGTCAAACGCGCGCAAATCCATTTCAGGCGCGCGTGTGCGTCGTACGGGAGACTGTCGCCTTGAGTCTTCTTCTGGAAGGGAAGCGTGCGTTCGTGACCGGGGGCACGCGCGGCCTCGGAGCCGCCATCTGCGAGGTCTTCGCGCGCGAGGGCGCCGACGTGGCCTTCAACTACCACTCGCGCGAAGACCTGGCCGAAGAGACGAAGGCCAAAATCGAGTCGCACGGCCGCCGCGCCCAAGCCTTCAAAATCTCCGTCACAGACCGCCACGGCCTCAAGCACATGACGAGGGGACTCGTGCAGGAGTGGGGGGGCTTGGATGTCCTCGTCAACAACGCCGCCATCAACCGCGGCGACAACTTCGCCACCACCACCGACCGCGCGTGGGATTCGGTCATCGACACGAACGTCAACAGCCTCTTCGCCGTCACCAAGCCGATCTACAAGCAGATGATTCGGCAGCGGAAGGGCTCGATCCTCAACATCACCTCCATCGGGGCCATCCGCGCGCTCCCTACGGCCGTCCACTACGCCACGTCGAAGGCCGCCGTCATCGGCTTCACCAAGTGCCTCTCGCGCGAGGCAGCGACCTTCGGCGTCACCGTCAACGCCATCGCCGCCGGCATCTTCGACACGGAGCTGGCGCACGAGCTGCCCGAACGCCTCATCCAGATGCACCAGTTCTGGGCCGCCGCCGGCCGCATGGGCCGCCCCGCCGAGCTGGCCGAAATCGCCGCCTTCCTCGTGAGCGACCGTAACAGCTTCATGAACGGCGAAATCATCATCGTGGACGGCGGAGCCGTCACTTAACAGTAGGCAGTAGGCAGATGGCAGTAGGCCGTCGAAAGCGCCGCCGTCGAAACTTCAAAATTAATCACTCAACGTCCATCACCCGGAGCGGCTGCCTACCGCCATCTGCCTGCTGCCTACTGTTTTTTGAAATTGAATGTCAATGCCAACTCCTTTGTTTTCAACAAATAGGTTGACACGAAGGGGCGGCGTGGCTATCATCGGGCCGTTCCCACGAAGTTGAGACAGGCGGCTAAATCCCAGAGGAGACGATGATGGCGAATGCGGAGTTGATTGAAAATCTGAACCGCGCGCTCAGTTTTGAGTTGGCCGGCGTGATCCAGTACATGCAGCACAGCTTCCTCGTTACGGGGCCGGAGCGCGAAGTCTTCCGCGGCTTCTTCCGCGACCTGAGCGGGGAGGCGCGCGACCACGCAGAGACGCTCGGCGACAAGATCGTCGCGCTCGGCGGCGTGCCGACCGTCGAGCCGGGCGAGATTCGGCAGTCCACAGACCTCGGCGAGATGCTGCGCCAGGACCTTGAGCTTGAGCGCGCGGCGATGGAGGCGTACATGGCCTCCTGGCGCTCCTGCACCGAAGCCGAACTCGCCACCAAGTTCCTCCTCGAAGAGCGCATCGCGTCGGAGCAGAAGCACATCGAAGAGTTCGAGAAGCTGACGAGCGAGCGCAAGGCCAGTGTCACGAAGGAGCGGATCACGCTCCGGCAGGTCGGTTAGTAAGACCCCGGGTTAAATGAAAAGGCGGCAGGCGCGTTTTCGATACGCGCCTGCCGCCTTTAGCGTGCGGAGCAAAAACTCTACGAGAGGGAGGGGAGCTGTATGACCTGCGCGGGGGCCGTCGGCTCGCCGGCCTCTGCGCGCTGCCGGCGGTAGCGGTGGCGCGCGACCGTGACGGCGCGGTGCAGCTCGTCGAGCTGCTCGCCGCCGACGCGGATCGTCTTCTGGCAACACCAGCCGAGGCCGTCAGTCCACGTCAAATATCTCAGCGCGACGACCTCGCCGCCGCCCTCCTGCGGCTCGAACGTGACCTCGACCTTCTGCCCTGCGCCCGCGGCTTCGAGGGGACTACCCGCCGCCTTGCTGCTTCCCGAAAACATGGTTGGGGATGACTCCTACGAGGTTATTTTTTGTGATCTCCAATTTCACTGTGTTGAAATTGGATTTCAATTTCGTATTATGGCCAAGAGGATTCTCCCTGTCAAGAGTCGTCCGAAAGATTTTCTCCGGCCCCTCCCGCCCTGCGCGAAATCGCTCGGCTGCTGCGGAAAATAACTCAAACAGACCGGGTCGCGGCCGGCAGCGCCCCGCGTCTCGTTAGTCTGCTAGCGCCGGGCCGGATTGCCCGACGACGTGCGGCCACCAGAAACGCGTATCGCGCAGGGAGGAGGTATTATCCCGGCGCGAAAATTTTTAAGGGTTGGCCGAGTCTTTCTCCAGCGCCGCGAGCCTCGCCTCCAGGGTGCGGAGCGTGCGCTGCATGTCGCCGAGGCGTCGGAAGGCGGCGGTCGAGCGCAGCCACTCGCGGTTGTCGAAGGCGGGGATGCCAGAGATGACGCGGCCGGCGGGGACGTTGTGGCTCGTAGCGCTCTTGGCCGTCAGCACCACGTCGTCGCCGATTTCGAGGTGCCCGGCGACGCCTGCCTGGCCCGCGAGGATGACGCGGCGGCCGATGCGCGAGCTGCCCGCCAGGCCCACCTGCGCGCAGAGCAGAGAGTCCTCGCCGACCGTGCACGAGTGGCCAATCTGGACGAGGTTGTCGATCTTCGCCCCGCGCGCGATGCGTGTCTCGCCGACCGAGGCGCAGTCGATGGTCGTGCCCGCGCCTATCTCTACATCGTCTTCAACCACGACGCGTCCCGTCTGCGGAATCTTCAGCCAGCGCCCCTCCTCGTCCTTCGCGTAGCCGAACCCGTCGGAGCCGACGACGGCGTTGTTATGGATGATCACGCGCGCGCCGACGACGGTGCCCTCGCGCAGTGCCACGCCGGAGTGCAGAACAGAGCCCTCGCCGATTGTCACCCCGTCGTAGACGGTCACGTTCGGGAAGATGCGCACGCCGTCGCCGACCGTCACGTCGCGCCCCAGAACGGAGCACGCGCCGACGGCGACGCCCGCGCCGAGCCGCGCCGAAGGGTCAACGACGGCCGCCGGGTGGACGGCGGGTTCAAACTCCGGCTCCGGGTGGAAGAGGCGCAGCGCGCGCGTGTAGGCGAGGTACGGGTCGCGCGCGTAGAGCACCGCGATGTCCTCCCGTGCGGCCTCCGCCCCTTCGGCGAGGTAGACGGCCGAGGCGCGCGTCGTCTGCACGCGCGGCGTGTAGCGCGGGTTGGCGAGGAAGGTGACGTGGCCCGGCTCGGCGTCGTCCAGCCCGGCGGCCCCTTGGATGTCGATGTCGTTGAATCTCTCTTCGACGCGCGCGCCCGTCAGGCGCGCAAGCTCGCTCAGTCTCATGCGCAGAGTTATCGCACAAACAACTCCCGGGCGGAAGCGAGCGGGTGTGTGTTACATGAGGTTGACGGGGTCGATCTCGACGTTGACCGAATTGATGTCGCAGCCGGGGCGGGCGGCGGCTTCGCCGAGGGCCATTTCGACGAGGGTGCGGAGGCGCGGGCGGCTGCGCGACTTGAGGAGGAGTTGGACGCGGTGCTCGCCGCGCAGGCGCGCGAGCGGGGCGGGGGCGGGGCCGAGGACGCGGCAGCCGCGCTCCGCGTTCGCGCGGTCGAGCGCCTCGCGGATGACGGCCGCCGTCGCCTGCACGCGCGCGAGGTCTTCGCCGTGGACGAGCAGCGAGGCGAGCGCGACGAAGGGCGGGTAAGAGAGGTTACGGCGGTAGTTAATCTCCTCCTCGAAGAAGCCTTCGTAGTCCTGCGCGCAGGCGTGGCGCAGCGCGTAGTGGTGCGGGTGGTACGTCTGAATCAGGACGCGGCCGGGGAGCTTGCCGCGGCCCGCGCGGCCTGCGACCTGCGTGATGAGCTGGAAGGTTCGTTCGGCCGAGCGGAAGTCGGGCATGGCGAGGCCGGCGTCCACCGAGACGACGCCGACCAGCGTCACGTTCGGGAAGTCGTGGCCTTTGGCGATCATCTGCGTGCCGACGAGCATGTCCAGCTCGCCCGCGCCGAAGCGGAGGATGGCCTGCTCGTAGGTCGTCCGGCGCGCCGTCGTGTCGCGGTCGAGCCGCGCGATGCGGAGGGCGGGGAAGCGCTTTCGGAGAATCTCCTCGATCTGCTCGGTGCCCTCGCCGATGAAGTACATGAAGGGGCCGTCGCAGGCCGGGCAGGCGTCGGGCGTGGGCCGGCGCAGGTTGCAGTAGTGGCAGACCAGGCCCCGCTCGCTGCGGTGGTAGGTGAGGGTCACGTCGCAGTTGGGGCAGTTGATGCGCTCGCCGCACGAGCGGCAGAGGACGAAGCTCGAATAGCCGCGGCGGTTCAATAAGACTATCGACTGTTCGCCGCGCGCGTGCGTCTCCTCGATGGCTTCGAGCAACTCGGGCGAGAAGACCTCGGGCTTGCCCTTCGACTTGAACGCCTCGCGCATGTCCACGATCTCGGCGCGCGCCATCGCGCGGCCGGCGATGCGGCTGGGCAGTTGGAGGTAGCGGTACTTGCCCAGTTGCGCGTTCTGGAAAGTCTCCATCGAGGGCGTGGCCGAGCCGAGGACGACGACGGCGCGCTCGCGGTGCGCGCGCATGACGGCTGTGTCGCGGCCGTTGTAGTAGGGCGACTCCTGCTGCCGGTAGGAGGCCTCGTGCTCCTCGTCCACGACGATGACGCCGAGGTCGCGGACGGGCGCGAAGACGGCGGAGCGCGTGCCGATGACGACGCGCGCCTCGCCGCGCTTGAGGCGGCCCCACTCGTCGAAGCGCTCGCCCGCCGTGAGCGAGGAGTGGAAGATGGCGACCGCGTCGCCGAAGTGCGCGCGCAGGCGGCGCGAGAAGACGGGCGTGAGCGCGATCTCGGGGACGAGCATCATCGCCGTGCGGCCGCGCCGCAGGGCCTCGCGCATGGCGCGGATGTAGATTTCGGTCTTGCCGCTCCCCGTCACGCCGTGGAGGAGGAAGGCCGCGAACTTGTCTTCGTTCTGCGCCTCGTCGATGGCGCGGAGCGCGCGCCCCTGCTCGTCGGTCAGGCGCAGGTCGTCCGCGTCGGGCAGGCGGGCTCCGGCCAGCGGGTCGCGCCTGACCTCCCGGACGAAGACTTCGAGCAGCCCGCGCCGCTCTAACGTCTGAATCGTCGAGGCGCTGGCCGCCGCGGCTTCGAGCAGTTCGGCGAAGAGCATCTCCCCGCCCTCGCCGATGAGAGTCTCGACGACCTTCTGCTGCGCCGCCGTCAACGCGCGCGCGCCGTTCGCGCCGCCGTCGTCGGAAGGTGGTAAAAGTCGGACGGCCTTTCGACGCTTCGGGCGGGCCTGCGCGCCGCGCTGCCTGTGCGCGACCGTGACCCAGCCCGTGCGCGTCAGCTCGCGCGCGGCCTTGGCGGCGCGCGCCTGGCCCAGCTCGCGCGCGGCCTCGCGCAGCGTCGTCGAGCCGTCGGCCTCGACGGCCAACTGCAACAGACGCGCCTTCGCGGTCGCGGCCCTGCGCTCGGGCAGGCGCGCCAGCTCGTCGCGCCCCTCGGGCGTGATTGTGACGACCTGATCGACGCCCGCGTTGAGACCCGCGGGCAGCGCCGCCTTCAACACCTCGCCCCACGGCGCGGCGTAGTAGTCGCTGATCCAGCGCGTTATCTCCAACACCTCGGGCGTCAGCAGGGGCTCGGCGTCAAGCAGTTCCTCGGCCTCTTTGATTTCCGATTCTTCCAACCCGAGCGCCGGGTCAAGCTCTTCGTGGAGCGCGACGACGTAGCCGGTCAGGAGCTGTCGGCCGAAGGGGACGAGCAGGCGCGCGCCGACGCGCGCGTCTTCGCGCAGCGCCAGAGGCAGGCTGTAGGTGAAGGTCTGCGCGAGCCGCAAAGGCAGCGCGACCTCTGCGTAGCAGGGCTGGGCGTCGCGCAAGGCCGAATGTGCGGAGGGGGCGTTAGAAGCAGGACGTTGCACGTTGAGAAAGGTCAGCTCGAAGTGACGAGTCGTCGAAGGGGCTCGGGGCTCATTTGCGGCGTGGCTGGTATTCGATCTTCCACAGGCTCAGGAGGTCACGGTACCGCTTCGCCCCTTTGGTGGTGAAATCAACCGCCTCGATGTTCGCGAGTGTCCAAAACTTCTTCTTGTATTTAGAGGGCTTGTAGACCAGCGGAATGATCCTTCCCTTGTAACGCCTCGTAACCGTCGCGTAGACGACCTCGTCGCTCACCCAGTCGGACTTCAAGGCGTCGGGGGTGAGAACGACGAGAAACCAGTTGCACTTGTTAAGCGCGGCGCCGATCTCCTCGTACCATTGCCTCGCCGCCTTGATGCTGGTGCGGCTGTACCAGACCTGCACGCCGTGGCGCTGCAACACTTTGGCTAACCCCGTCACGAACTTCCTGTCGCGGTCTGAGTGTGAGAGGAAGACTTTGACGGGCGGCATCGGTCTGTCGCGTTGCGGATTAACTAGGCGGCTTCGAGGAGAGCCTCGGCGATCTGTCTAATACCCTTATCCTGTTTCCCCCGCTCGGGGAGGTTGACCGTTTGCAGCTTTTCTAAAATCCACGGAAGCTCCTTCTTCGGGAGCTTTTCGGGGGGGCCGACGATGACCGGAATCAGGCGGTGGCTGTAAGCCTTCTCCCCCAGAGCGAACTCTATCGCGCGGCGTACGGGGGTGGAGCGGAGTGCCGAGGGGGTGAGCAGCACGACCATGCCGTTGGACTCGCGCAGCGCTTTGGCCGTCTTGTCGAACCAGTTCTCGCCGGGAAGAATCTCGCGCCTGTCGTACCACACCCGCAACCCGGCCTGTTCAAGGCCGTCGGCGACCTTACGCGCCAGCGCCTCGTCGGACTCGGCGTAGCTAAGAAAGATTTGCATGACCTTCAACGTACCTTCGTAAACACTGTATTCGGCGTCGCCGAAAAGTATACCGTCGCCGCCGGGAGCGGGCAAGATGGTCTGTCCGACGTTCAGCGCGACGCGAGCAGGGCGCGCACCTTCTTCATGTCCTCCCAGACCTCGCGCTTCTTGGTCGGGTCGCGGAGGAGGTAGGCGGGGTTGAAGGTCGGCATTAAAGGCGTGCCGTCGTAGTCGTGGAACTCGCCGCGCATCTGCGAGATGGGCTTCTTCGTGCGGAGCAGGGCGCGCGTCGGGGTGTTGCCGAAGGCGATGACGACCCGAGGCCGTGCCGCCGCGAGCTCGCGGTGGAGGTAGGGCGTGAAGAGCGAGAGCCACTCGGGCGTGATCTCGTCGCCCTGGCTGATGACCTTGATGACGTTAGTTAAATAACAGTCCGAGCGCGCGAGGCCGATGCTTGAGAGGATGCGTTCGAGCATCTGCCCGGCGGGCCCCATGAAGGGGCGGCCCGACTCGATGTCGGGCGGGCCCGGCGACTCGCCGACGACCGCGGCCTTCGCGCCCGTCTTGCCTTCGCCGAAGATGAAGATGCGCTCCTTGAACTCCGGCAGGCGTTTCGCGCGCTTCAGCAGTTCGTCGTTGACCTCCGCGACCGATTCGGTCGGCTCGGGCTTTTGTCCGCTGAAAAGTGAGTCCTGCATGGCTTTGCGTGGCTGCGGAACACGATTCCGGGCGTCGGGAATGGCATTCCCGCGCGTCGGAATAGCATTCCGCCGGATGAGAATGGTCTGCGCGCGCGTCGCAACGCCATTACGCCGCGTGGAAATGCCATTACGTCACGTGGGAATGGCATTACGCGGCATCGTAATGGCGTTACGCCGCGACGTAATGGCGTTGCGACGCGCGGTAATGCTATTGCGACGCGACGTAATGCTATTGCGACGCGACGTAATGGCGTTGCGACGCGGCGTCGTCGTCAGACGCTTAACTCTTCGCTTCACGTTTCGTCTCGTTGAGGTAGTCGCGCACCTTCTTCATGTCGTCCCAGACCTCGCGCTTCTTCGAGGGGTCGCGCAGGAGGTAGGCCGGGTGGAAGGTGGGCATGACCTTGATGCCGCGGTAGTCCTGGAACTGGCCGCGCAGGCGCGTGATGCCCTCCTTCGTGTCGAGCAGGTTCTTCATCGCGGTGTTGCCTAAGACGACGATCACGTCGGGGCGCGCGATGTTTATTTCGCGGAGGAGGAAGGGCTTGCACGTGTGCGCCTCGTCGGTCGTCGGCGTGCGGTTGCCGGGCGGGCGGCAGCGGTTGACGTTGCCGATGAGCACGTCCTCGCGCTTGAGGCCGATGGCCTCGATGATCTTGTTGAGGAGCTGTCCCGCGCGGCCGACGAAGGGACGGCCGCTCGCGTCCTCGTCCGCGCCCGGGGCCTCGCCGACGAACATCAGGCGCGCGGTCGTCTGGCCCTCCGTGTGGACGATGGTGTTGCGGCCCTGGTGCAGAGGACAGCGGACGCACTCGCCCACGTCGGCGCGTATGTCCTCGAAGGTCTCACCCGGCCGGCCGAGGCTGAGGTCGTCCTGCGGCGTGATGTCGCCGAAGAGCGTCTCGCGCGGCGCGGGCGGGTCGGGCGAAGGCTTGCGGACGGGTTTCTTGGGCATAGCCGCTTGGTAAAGAATGTCAGGCGACTCGGCGGCACCGGTCGGCTTCGGCCTCGCGGCCGGACTCGGGGGAGGCGGCGGGGGCAAAGTCGTTCTCTGCGGCGGAGGCGGCAACGTCGCCGACGGCCGCTCGGCGTTCGCGTTACGCCTGAGAGCGGGCGGGACTGGACGTTGCGCCTTCACGCTCTCCGCGCGGGGGGCCGCGGGTGCTCCGAGCGTTTGAGCGTCAAGGCCCTCCAAGCCTTCCACGCCGAGCTCGCGGAGGTACGAGGCCGACTCGGCCAAATCCTCCGCCAAAGATTTCAGAAGCTCTCTCGCCTGCGACTGTTCGTCCATCGGGTTCGCGCACATTATGACACGGTGCGCCGGAGCCGCGCAGCCTCCGCAGGCCGGGTCAGTACCGCCCGCGGTAGCGGGTGGGCCTTAGCGACACGGCCCGCCCGGATAACAACGGCCCACGCGCTACCGCGGGCGGTTCTGACCGCTATCGCAGTGATGCGCCTTTAAACGGCAGGACTATCTCGCGCCTCGCGTAGCGCCCGGGCTCGCCCGCGAACTTCACGCTGAGCCTCCACACGCCGCCCTCCGAGGCCGACAAAGACAGCCCCCCCGACTCGGCGGGCAGGCCGAGCGCCCGGCGGCTCCGCACAGAGAGGGAGTATTCGCGCCCCGGCACGCCTTCGAGCAGGAGCCGCAGCCCGGCCGTCTCCCCGCGCGAACGGAGCACGCGCAGCCCCGCGTTCGTGTCGCCCGGCCGCGGCGTCTCACGCGCGATGAAAACGTCCGAGCCTTCCTCATACTTCACGACGACTATCACGGCGTTGCCCCAGAGGAAGGAGGGCCGCCCGTGCTGCGAGTCTGTCTCGAAGAGGGCCGACTGCACGTCGCCCGTCCGCTCGGTCGTGAACTTGACCGGCGCGCCGTTGACCTCGACCGACCTGACGCGCGCGTCGAGCGGGAAGGCCGGGGCCAGCTCGAACCTCACAAGGGGAAGCCTGCGCGCCTCCTCGCCTTCGGGCAGGTCGAGCACAATGACCGTCTCCCCGACCTTGCGCTCAAGCGAGATGTTGAAGACCCCACCCCCCGCGCGCACGCGCTTGACGAGCAGCCTGTCCCAGTCGGCTGGGAGCTGCGGCGCGAACCGCACGGTCGTGCCTTCGTCTTCTACCTCGACGCCGAGCAGCCCGCGCAGGAGCGGCGTGGCGACCATCGCCTCCGACCAGACCTGGTGGTGCGAGGAGCGGCCGAAGGGCGCGTTGTAGTCGCCAGAGAGCAGCTCGGTCGTGTAGCCGAGCGCGCCCTGCTCGCGCAGGAGCACGTTCGACATCAGGGCCTGAAGGCCGACGTGAGGGCGGCCGTAAGCGTACGCGCCCATGCTGGCCCAGCCGGTGAACAGGGGCCAGACCGAGCCGCTGTGGTAAGAGAGCGGGTCATAGAGCCGGCTCTCGTCCGAGATGATGCGCGCGCCCCAGTCGGTAGCGATGTGGCCCGAGCCGATGCGGTCGATCTCTAACTGCGCGCGCTCGTCGTCGAGCACGCCGAACCAGAGCGGGACGGCCGGCAGCACCGTCTCCTCGTCCCAGAGTTTCAACTTGTCCAACTCGCTCATGCGCCGCTGCCGCCGCTCGCGGTTCGGGCCTTTGTCCGCCTCGCGCGGCTCCGCGCGCGGGAGGTTCGTGGCGTAGGCGTAGAAGCCGCGCTCCTCCAGCCAGTAGGTCTTCTCGACCGCCTCCGTCGCGCGCTCCGCCGTCTCGGACGCTTCGGCCGCGAGCCTCTCGTCGTCCAACAGCCCGGCCATCTCCCCGACGCCGCGCAGCGCCTCGACCCAGAGCCCCTGCATGTAAATCTCTTCGTGCGGCGGGTAGAGCGAGCCGCCCTCGACCCAGCCGTGGCCGACGTTCGTGTTCTCGATCAGCCCGTTCCCGTCCGTGTCGGTCGCCTTCGTGAAGCGGTAGGCTTTCAGTACCGACTCCCAGTTGGCGCGCAGGTACTTCACGTCGCCGCTCGCGCGCGCGTAGTCCGCGTGCGCAATGACGTAGAGCGGCGTGGCGTCGGCGCTCGCCCAAGCGTACGGGTAGTCGGTGAACCACGGGACGAGGCTCGCGCTCTGCGAAATCTCGTGCGGGATTTTGCCGTCGGCGCGCTGGTGTTTTTTCAGGAAGTCGAGCGCCGCCCGCGCGCCCTCGAAGTCGCCGTAGGAGTTGAGCGCCAGCGCCGTCCAGAGCGCGTCGCGGCCGAAGAACCACGCGAAGCCGGGGCGCTCGGACTCGCCCGCCGTGCGGAAGCCCGCGACCAGCCCGCGCCCGAGCAGAGGGTTCTCGACGAAGCCCTTGTCGATGCCGACCTTCGCCCACGCGAAAGCCTCGTTGACCCGCGCGTCGGGCGTCTCGACCGCGGTCGTCTCGTCGAGCAGACGCCGGTAGTGCCCGACGTTCTTCTCGTACATCGCGCGCGCCGAGCCGAGCAGGCGCGCGTAGGTCGCGCGCGCCTCGTCGCGCCCCTTCACGCTCCCGGCGATGACGATGGGGATGAAGTTCGACTTCAGCTCCGCGGCCGTCGCCTCCAAACGAAACTCGGCGGGCACGCCGCGCGGCTCCTCCTGGTAGGGCATGACCGACACGTCGCGCGCGGCGGGGCTGCCCACCATGCCCGCGTAGCGCCCCGTCTCTTCGTAGATGAAGTAGGCGCGCTGCTTCTCGTCCCAGGAGAGCGAGGCGGTCGGCATCCCTGCGGGCCACATCAGCCTCAGGCGCGGGCGGAAGCGGGCCGTGACCGTGACGGGCAGCGCCGCGTCCACGTCGAGCAGCATCAGGACGCCCGGCTCGTCGAGCGGCGCGAAGACGGTCTGCCTGACGGTGAAGGCGGCGTGCGAGTAGGTGATGGTCGTCGCCTCGGGGCGCACGTCGATGAGGGCCGCCGTGTCGGGGCCTTTGAACTCAAGCGGGTAGCCTTCGATTTTGAAAGACAGCTCGAACCCGTCGAGCACCTGCAAAGGGTAGGCCCACGCTTCGAGCTGCCGGTGCTCGTAGCCGAAGACGGCCGACCTGCGCCCGAGCACGTCGAGGAACGCGCCCGGCCGCGTCCGACGTTCGAGACGCAGCCCGCTCTGCGGGAAAGGGAACTTGGGGACGAGTTGGGAGGGCGCGGGTTGCCGCGCGTGGACGACGGCCTGGGTGAATGAGAGGGACAGGATGAGCGGCAGCAGCGCCTTCATGATTGAGTCAGGTCGAGGCACAAACTCATTCTAATCGAAGCGGCTCGGAGAACGCCGCGTCAGCGGCGCTTGATTGTAGCCCGGCCTTTCAAGGCCGGGAAAGTTAGCGGTTAACGCGCCGCGTCGCGTCAGCGACGCCTGAACCGACTCGCACGTTCAGGCGTCGCTGACGCGACGCGGCGTTGTTGCTTCAATCTCAACCCGGCCTTGAAAGGCCGGGCTACAATCAAGCGCCGCTGACGCGGCGCTCAACTCACAGCCTTCTTTTATTCTAGATGCCGAGCACGTCAACGAGTTCCTGCACGGCCGCCGCGCTCTTGTGCAGCGCGATGCGCTCCTCGTTGGTGAGGCTGATCTCGATGATCTGCTCCAGCCCGCGCGCGCCGAGCTTGCAGGGGACGCCGACGTAGAGGTTGTTGATGCCGTACTCGCCTTCGAGGTAGGCGGCGCAGGGCAGAATCTTCTTCTTGTCTTTGAGGATCGCCTCGGTCATCTCGACGGCCGCGGCCGACGGCGCGTAGTAGGCCGAGCCGGTCTTGAGCAGCCCGACGATCTCCGCGCCGCCGTTGGCCGTGCGCTTCACAATCGCGTCGAGCTGCTCCTTCGGCAGAAGTTCGGTGACGGGGATGCCGGCGCAGGTCGAGTAGCGCGGCAGCGGCACCATCGTGTCGCCGTGGCCGCCGAGCACGAAGGCCGTCACGTTCTCGACCGACACGTCCAAAGCCTCCGCGAGGAAGCAGCGCATGCGCGCCGAGTCCAGCACGCCCGCCATGCCGATGACGCGGTGCTTGGGGAAGCCGGACTTGCGGAAGGCCACCTGGGTCATCGCGTCCAAAGGGTTCGAGACGACGATGATGACGGAGTCGGGCGAGTGCCTGGCGATCTCCTCGGTGACGCTGGTGACGATGCCGGCGTTGGTCTTCAAAAGGTCGTCGCGGCTCATGCCGGGCTTGCGCGGCAGGCCCGAGGTGATGATGACCACGTCGGAGTTCGCCGTCGCGGCGTAGTCGGAGGTCGAGCCGACGAGCGCCACGTCGAACCCCTCGATGGGCGCGGCCTGCGCCAGGTCTAGAGCCTTGCCCTGCGGCATCCCCTCGACGATGTCCACGAGCACCACGTCGCCCAACTCCTTGCTCGCCAGCCAGTGCGCGGCCGTCGCCCCGACGTTGCCGGCCCCGACCACTGTGATCTTGTTTCTCTTGCCCATCTCTCTCTCCCTTTCGTCCCTCAAAATTCGATTCAATAGAGCGCCCGCGCGACGGATTGAGGCATAATCTGACGCCCAGAGCTGTGCCGCGCGTCACAGCCGGTGCGCCCGTCCCGGCGCGCACTTTGTCGGTGTTGGAAGAGCGCGAGTGTAACGAGCGCGTCGGACAGGTGTCAAGGTAGGCTTATGGGACTCTCCGCACTACTCAGAAGGCTTTTCGGCGGGCGGAAGGAGGAGGTCGTCGAGGACGAAGAGTCGGACGTTGACCCCTTCGACCCTTTCCCCGAGCCGGTGCGTCTGGAGATCGGGGACGTGTTCGACCTACACTCCGTCCCGCCGCGCGAGGTGCGCGCCGTCGTCGAGGAGTACCTGCGCGAAGCACACCTCAAGGGCTACCGGCAGGTGCGCATCATCCACGGCAAGGGCGTCGGCGTGCAGCGCGAGACCGTCCGCGCCGCGCTCGCGCGCGCCCCCTTCGTCGAACACTTCTCGGACGCCCCGCCCGAGGCCGGCGGCTGGGGCGCGACGGTGGCCCTCCTGAAACAGAACCGCGAGCGGTAGCTATTCCGCATGGTGTCGCTATGAACAAGTGGGTGTTAGCGGTAGTTTTTATTTTTGTCGCGGCGCACGTCTACATCCTTTACGTGCTGGAACTGAGACCGCCTCTGAAGCGGAGGCTCTTCCGCGGACACCTGATCCTGTTCGCCCCGAGCGTCCTGCTGACAATGGCGTTGACCGGGACGCCGCTCGAGCTTCTCGTCTTCCTCGCGCCGGTGCTCGCCTTCGTCGTGTTCGGGCTAATCAGGTGGACGAAGTTTTGCTCGCGGTGCGGGAAGGAGGTGCAGACCAACATGCCGTACGTGGACAAAGAGCATTGCCCCAGGTGCGGGGCGACGTTAATGTAAATGGCGCGACAGCCGACCTCAGAACCCCCGGTGTGAGACGAGACGCGCGGCGGACGGCGCGGATTCCAACACCATCTAAAAGTGAGGGCGGGGCCGACTTTGAAGTCGCCGGCCTCGCCCTCCGTGTGTCCGGGGATGGGTAAGGTGAGAGGTCTACTTGCGGAACCAGCCGAAGAGGCCGTGGATGACGGTCTCGCGGTTCTCCTCGTAGATGGCCTTGGTGAGCGGGATCGACATCGGGCAGGCGCGGACGCAGTTCTGCGCGTTGCCGCAGTTGGTGATGCCGTCGTCGCCGGTGATGGCCGAGAGCCTCTCGTCGCGCGTCATCTTGCCCGAGGGGTGCATGTTCATCAGCCGCACCTGCGCGATGGCCTGCGGCCCGATGTAGTTGCCGTCGCCGTACTGCGGGCAGGCTTCGAGGCAGCAGCCGCACGTCATGCAGCGCGAGTAGGCGTAGCGCTCCTGCACGTCCTCCTGCGACATGCGGGGGCCGGGGCCGAGGTCGTAACTCCCGTCGATCTCGATCCACGCCTGGACGCGCTTGAGGTGGTCGAACATCTCCGAGCGGTCAACGACGAGGTCGCGGACGTTCGGGAATTTCGACATCGGCTCCAGGGTGATCGGGCTGTGCGGGTCGAGGTTATCGACGAGCGCCGAGCAGGACTGGCGCGCGCGCCCGTTGATGACCATCGTGCAGATGCCGCAGACCTGCTCCAGACAGTTCATCTCCCAGACGGGCGGCGTCGTCTTCCGGCCGTCGCGCGTGACCGGGTTCTTCCTGATCTCCATCAGGCAGGAGATGATGTTGAGGTTCGGCCGGTAGGGGAGCGCGAACTCCTCCCAGCGCGCCGGCCCGCCCTGCTTGTCGCGGCGGCGGATGCGTAAGATCACCTCCCGCGGCGGGTTCCGCAAGCCTTGATGGTGCTGTTCCGTCTTCGCTTCAGCGCTCATGAGTTGAAATCCACCTTGTCATAGACTGCGCCCAGATTCAAAGTGCAACCGATTGACGGCAGCGTCAGCGAGCTTTCCGGCCCGATGGCCGACGCGTACTCCCACTTCCCGGCATCGTTCCTGACGAACTGCTCAATGAAAGGCCTGTCCTGCGCGACGAGCAGATACTCCTTCAGCGACTCAATCGTCCGGTAAGCCTCAAACTTCGCCCCGCGGTCGAAAGCCTCCGTGCTCTTGGAGAGCACTTCGACGACGAGGACAGGGTTGAGGATGATGTCCTTTCGGTCGTCATGGAACTGCGGCTCACCGCAAACGACAGTCACGTCCGGGTAGAAGAACTTCCGCGAGTCCGGCAGACGAAATTTCAAATCTATCCCGACTACGCGGCAGGGGCTTGACCGAAGTTGTGGGGTCAGTTCTGCCCCTATGCTAAAAACTATGACGGTATGATTCAGGGTCGCGCCGGTCGTCGGGTAAACACCTCCGTCGATGTACTCGCTCCTGGTTTCCGATAACCTCTCGGCGGCGAGGTACTCTTCGGGTGTCACGTGTGTGACCGTCAGCGTTGACATGGCTTTCACCTGAATCGGGCGTCGGTTTCCCTTAGTTTAAAGTCCTCACTGCTTCTCGGTCTTCCCCCCTGCTTCGTCAATCGTGTCGCCGCGCTCGGGGCGCGGGGTGGTCTCGCCGGCGACGGCGTTGTCCACGGCCTCCTTCTTCTGGCCCCAGGTCGCGGGGCCGGAGGTGTTGGGCGGCCGCTGCTCCCAGCCGGAGGCGGGCACCTGCGCGGCGCCCTCCTTCGCGGGCGACTGCTCGGCCTGGCCGCCCGTCGCGCCCGCGGCCTTCTGCTTGCCCTTCGTGTAGTCGCGCTTGCGCGGCTCGATGAGCCCCACGTCCACGGCCTCCCAGGAGAAGACGGGGCCTTCGCCGGAGAACTCGGCGATGGTCGTCTTCAAAAAATTCTCGTCATCGCGGTTGGGGAAGTCGGGCTTGTAGTGCGCGCCGCGCGACTCGTCGCGGTTCAAAGCGCCGAGCGTGATGACGCGCGCCAGTTGCAGCATGTTGTAGAGCTGGCGCGCGTGCGGCAGCGCGTGCGTCGCCCACATGTTCGAGTCGTTGAGCGAGATGTGCCGGTAGCGGTCGATGAGTTCCAGGAGCTTCTCGTCGGTCGCCTTCAGCTTGTCGTTGTAGCGGACGACCGTCACGTTGTCCGTCATCCACTTGCCCATCTCGTCGTGGATGACGTACTGGTTCTCCGAGCCCGCCTGCTTCAAGAGCCCCGCGTTGATCTCCTGCTGGCGCTTCAGCTCGTCGTCGTAAATCCGAGAGCCGTCCGCCCCGTTGCGCTCGACGTTCTTGGCGAACTCGATTGCCGCCGGGGCGGCGACGAAGCCGCCGTAGACGCAACTGACGAGCGAGTTCGCGCCCAGGCGGTTCGCGCCGTGGATCGAGTAGTCGCACTCGCCCGCGGCGAGCAAGCCGGGGATGTTGGTCCGCTGCTCGAAGTCAACCCACAGGCCGCCCATCGAGTAGTGCACGCCGGGGAAGATGCGCATCGGCACGTGGCGCGGGTCGTCGCCGACGAACATCTCGTAGATTTCCAGGATGGCCCCGAGCTTGCGGTCGAGCGTCTCGGCCGGGATGTGCGTCAGGTCGAGGTAGACCTGGTTCTCGCCGTAGACGCCGTAGCCGTCCAGGCAGACCTGGAAAATCTCGCGCGTCGCGATGTCGCGCGGGACGAGGTTGCCGTAGGCCGGGTACTTCTCTTCGAGGAAGTACCAGCGCTCCGACTCCGGTATCGAAGAGGGCTGCCGCTTGTCGCCCTGCGTCTTCGGAACCCACACGCGCCCGCCCTCGCCGCGCGCCGACTCCGACATCAGGCGCAGCTTGTCCTCGCCCGGGATGGAGGTCGGGTGAACCTGTATGAACTCGCCGTTGGCGTAGCGCGCGCCCTGCTGGTAGCAGGCCGAGACGGCCGAGCCTGTGCAGACCATCGAGTTCGTGGACTTGCCGAAGATGAGCCCGGGCCCGCCGGTCGCGATGATGACGGCGTCGGCGGGGAACGCCTTCAGCTCGAGCGTCGCGCGCTCCATCGCCACCAGGCCGCGGCAGACGCCGTGGCCGTCGAGGACGAGTGAGAGCATCTCCCAGTGCTCGTACTTCTTCACCTTGCCCGACGACTCGTGCCGCCGCACCTGCTCGTCTAAGGCGTAGAGGAGCTGCTGCCCCGTGGACGCGCCCGCGAAGGCCGTGCGGTGGTGAAGCGTGCCGCCGAAGCGCCGGAAGTCCAAGAGCCCCTCGGTCGTGCGCGAGAAGGGGACGCCCATGCGGTCGAAGAGGTAGATGATGGACGGGGCCATCTCGCACATCTTCTGCACGGGCGGCTGGTTGGCGAGGAAGTCGCCGCCGTAGACCGTGTCGTCGAAGTGCTTCCAGGGGCTGTCGCCCTCGCCCTTCGTGTTGACCGCGCCGTTGATGCCGCCCTGCGCGCAGACCGAGTGCGAGCGCTTGACGGGCACGACCGAGAAGAGGTCTACCGCGTGCCCCGCCTCGGCGATCTTCATCGCGGCCGCAAGGCCCGCCAGGCCGCCGCCGACGATGGCAATCCTGATACCGTTGTTAGCCATGTTGTGCGAGTCCTATCAGTCCGAGGAGTCCACCTTCCCACCTGAAGGCCGCCTGCGCGTTGATGCCGACGGCGAGGAGCAGCAGGCCGAAGGCGATGCAGGCGTAGCCCGCGTAGCGCTGCGCGCGCTCGCCGATGACGATGCCCCAGTCCACCGCGAACAGCCACAGCCCGTTGGCTAAATGCCACACGGTCGCGGTGATGCCGAGGACGTAGACGAGGAAGATGGCGTTGTTCTTGAACTCCTCGCTGACGATTCTGAAGGCCAGGTCGGGGCGCTCGGCGACCGAGATTTCATTGAGGCCGGGGATGAGGCCGAAGCGGAAGTTCAGCACGTGGAACGTGATGAAGAAGAAGAGGATGAGCCCAGTGATACGCTGGATGGTGTAGAACCAGTTGCGCGGGTACGGGTACGCGACGTTGTTCGGCCGCATCTCCCACGTGATGAAGAGGCCGTAGACGGCGTGGTAGATGAGCGGGATGAAGATGCCGCCGATCTCGATGAAGATGATGTAGGGGATCGACTGGAGGTCGCGGACGGCGTTGTTGAAGTCGGCCGGGCCGGTCATCGCCTTCGAGTTGGTGTAGAAGTGCTCCAGCAGGAAGACGCCGAGCGGGAGGATGCCCGTCAACTGGTGGAGCTTCCTGAAAACGAACGTACTGCTCAGACGGACGGCCATGTCAGAGTGCCTCTCCTTCGCAGCATGCGCGCCGCAGCGTTGTTACTTTGTTGTCTGGTAGGTCGGCCATGATTATAACGACGCGCCGCGGAAAAGCAATCGCGCTAGCGCGCCAGGTACAGCCACACGGCCGCGGCCAGCGCGAAGGCCGGCGCGAGCATCAGCGCGCCCGTCGCGACGTAGGCGGCCGCGCTCGCCGCGGCCCAGAAGGCGAACGAGACCTTGTCGTCCCGCGTCGCCTCGGCCTCTTCTTCATCTAGCCCGAGCCTGCGCCGCAGCTCGCCCACCCTCCGGCCGAGTATCGACTCGTCCCACTCTTCGCCGTAGAGGTTCGTGCTGTGCCGGCCGCGCACGAAGGCGCGGTAGGTGGCGCGCGGGTAGACGACGAGCCCGCAGGCGAAGCCGAGCAGGTCGAGCAGCCAAGCCACCCAGTAGCGGCGGATGCCGCCCGCCACCTCCCACGCAGCGATCTCGAACTCGCCGCGCCACGTCGTCGGGTACTCGGTCAGGACGTGGTGCAGGTCGTGGAACCTGACGGCGCGCCTCCGCCCGTCGGTGTTCGGGAACGCCAGAGGGATGCGCCAGAGTTTCAGCACGACCCAGGCGTCGCCGTAGCCGCCGTCCTCCCCGAGCCCGCCGAGCGCGAACAGTCGCGCGCGCGCCTCGCCCAGCGTCAGCCCGGGCGCGTATGTCAGTTGTCCGGCCATAGGGCCTACTCCTATGACTGAATTTTAGTCCAGCGCGGTTATAAGATAAAATGAAAAATATAGGGCAAACATCTGAGAGATTCTTATTAAAGCTGTTAGCTGTTAGCCGCCGGCTTTTAGCTAAAACAATTCGTAGACCGGCTTCGTTGTACAAGGCATCGAGCTAAAACTAACGGCTCTTAGCTAACAGTCATGCAAATCGAAACGCTGAAAATCTTCTGCGACCTGGTGGAGACGAAAAGCTTCTCGCAGGCCGCCGAGCGCAACTTCGTCACGCAGTCGGCCGTGAGCCAGCAGGTGCGCGGGCTCGAAGGCAAGTTCAAGCGCCGCCTCTTGGAGCGCGTGCGCGGGCGGCGCGAGCTGCACCTGACGCAGGAGGGCGAGGCTTTCTACGAGGCCAGCCGCGAGGTCTTGCAGGCTTACGGCCGGCTGGTGGAGAGCATGCGCCAGTTGTCGGGCGCGGTCGGCGGGACGGTGCGCGTCGCGACCGTCTACAGCGTGGGCTTGCACGAGCTGCCGCCGGTCGTGCGCGAGTTCATGGCGCTCTACCCGCGCGCCAAGATCGACCTCGAATACAGCCGCACGACGCGGGTCGTGCGCGACGTTCTGAGCGGGGCCGTTGACCTCGGCGTCGTCGCCTACCCCGAGAAGCGGCGCGGGCTGGAGGTCGTGCCGCTCGGCGGCGACCGCCTCGTCTTCATCTGCCGCCCGGAGCACCCGCTCGCCAAGCGCAAGAAGCTGCGCGCGGCCGACCTGCAGGGGCAGAACTTCATCCACTTCGAGCGCGACATCCCGACGCGCCGCGCCACCGACCGCATCCTGCGCGGGCACGGCGTCACGGTCCAGCGCGCCGCCGAGTTCGACAACATCGAGACGATCAAGCGCGCCGTCGAAGTCGGCCTCGGCGTGGCCGTCGTCCCGCGCCCTTCCGTCCTGGACGAGGGGCGCACGGGACAACTCGCCGTCGTCCCGCTCGTCGAGCCGGAGTGGGAGCGCGCCGTCGGCGTCGTCTACCGCAGCGACCGCTCGCTCTCGACGGCCGCGCGGAAGTTCATCGAGCTTCTCCAGCGCCACGGCGAACGGGGATGAAGCGCGTGCTGGTGATAGGCTCGGGCGGCGCGGGCAAGTCCACGTTCGCGCGCCGTCTCGGCGAGAGGCTCGGGCTCCCGGTCATACACCTCGACCGCGTCTACTGGCGGTCGGGCTGGGTCGAGCCGCCGAAGGACGAGTGGCGGCGGCAGGTCGAGGGGCTGTGCGCAGGGCGCGAGTGGGTCATGGACGGCAACTACTCGGGCACGCTTGACGTGAGGCTCGCGGCCTGCGACGCGGTCGTCTTCCTCGACCTGCCGCGGACGGTCTGCGTGTGGCGCATCATCAAGCGGGCGCTGAGGTACAGGGGCACGAGCCGCCCCGACATGGGCGAGGGCTGCCGCGAACAGCTCAACAGGGATTTTCTGACCTTCCTGCTCTGGGTCTGGAACTACCCGCGGCGCAGCCGCCCGAAGGTACTTGAGCGGCTCCGGGCGCTCTCCGAGAGCAGGCAGATTTACATACTGCGTTCGAGCGCGGAGGCCGAGGAGTTTCTGCGCGGGGGTAGCGGTCAGAACCGCCCGCGGTAGCGGGTGGGCCTTGCAATGAGCGCTTGACGATTGATAACAGTCGCACTCTCATCAATCATCAAGCCGTCAGCGTAACGCCCGCCCGCTACCGCTGGCGGTACTGACCGGGCTTACGAGGAAGGGGCGCACCACTGTCTGAAGAGTTAACAAATCTACCCGCGACTGAACTCGCTCGGTTGATTCGCGGTCGCGCGGTCTCGCCGGTCGAGGCGGTCGAGGCATACCTGCGCCGAATCGAGGGCTTGAACCCGGCGCTCAACGCGGTCGTGACGCTCGCGCCCGACGCGCTCGAACGCGCGCGCGAGGCGGAGGCGGCCGTTCTGCGCGGGGAGGCGTCGGGCGGGCTCCACGGCGTGCCCCTGACGGTGAAGGACACGGTCGAGGTGCGGGGCCTGCGCACGACTTTCGGGTCGCGGGTGCGCGCGGAGTACGTGCCCGAAGAGGACGCGCCAGCCGTCGCGCGTCTGCGCGCGGCGGGGGCGGTCATCATCGGTAAGACGAACTGCCCCGAGTTCGCGCTCGACTACACGTCCGAGAATCCCGTCTTCGGGCGGACGAACAACCCGCACGACGCGGGGCGCACGCCGGGCGGTTCGAGCGGCGGCTGCGCGGCGGCCGTGGCCGCGTGCATGACCGCGGGGAGTATGGGGAGCGACCTCGCGGGCTCGATACGCATCCCCGCGCACTTCTGCGGCGTCGCGGGTCTGAAGCCGACGGCGGGCCGCGTGCCGGGCGGCGGCCAGATGCCGCCCGCCTCGGGGCTGCACTCGCTCGGCGCGACGCTCGGCCCGCTCACGCGGACGGTCGATGACCTGAGTCTCCTCTACCGTGTGCTCTCGGGCGAGAACGAATCGCACGAGACGTTGGAGGGGCTGCGCGCGGCCGTCTACACGGACGACGGCTCGACGGACGTGACGGCGGAGACGCGTGAGGCCGTCGGGCGCGCCGCGCGCGCGCTGGCCGGCGCGGGGCTGGACGTTGCGGAGGAGGTTCCGCCGTCGGTCGGCGAGGCGACGGGACTGTGGCTCTCGCTCTTCGAGTACGCGACGCAGCGGTTCGTGCGCGGGGCTTACGCGGGGAGGGAAGACGAGGCGGGGCGCGCCGCGCGCGTCATCCTCGAACGCGCCGCGCGCTGGGGCGAGCCGCCGCTGGAGAAGGTGCTCTCGGCGTGGGAGGAGCGCGACCGCGCGCGCGGGGCGCTCCTGCGTTGGATGGAGCACACGCCGCTCCTCGTCGCGCCGGTCGGGGCCGTCCCCGCGTTCCTTCATGAAGAGTTCGGCCGCGTCGAGATCGAAGGGCGCGGCGTCCCGACCTTCCGCGCCTTCTCCCACGCGCACGCGGCGAACGTCTTCAACCTGCCGGCCGCGTGCGTGCCCGCGGGGCGCACCGCGGCGGGGCTCCCCGTAGGCGTGCAGGTCGTCGGCCGCCCGCACGAGGAGCGGCGCGTGCTCGCGGCCGCGAGGGTGATTGAAGAGGCGCTCGGTGGCTGGCAGCCTCCACACATAATCCTTCCAAAAGCCTGAGCCAATCCGGTATAGTTTGACCCGAACCTGCCTTGAAAATTTGAAATTTCAAATCTGAACTTGTTCGCAACTCCCGGAGGGCACATGGAAATAGGCATTCTCATCTTCTTCCTCTTCATAGCCATCGCGACGCTGGTCGTCGCGGCCAAGACGATCAAGATCGTGCCGCAGGCGACCGTCATGCTCATCGAGCGTTTGGGGCGCTTCAGCCGCGTCGCGACGAGCGGGCTCAACGTCATCGTCCCGTTCCTCGACAAGCCGCGCGGCGTCTACTGGACGAACGTCCGGCCGGGGCTGACCTCGATAGACCTGCGCGAGCAGTACATAGACATGCCTCCGCAGCCCGTCATCACGCGCGACAACGTGACCATCCACGTCGATTCGGTCGTCTACTGGCAGATCACCGACCCGACGAGGGCCGTCTACGAGGTCGCCGACCTGGTGGGCAGCCTCGTCCAGCTCACCATCACCGGCATGCGCGCCGTGATGGGCGACATGGACTTAGACCACACGCTCTCCTCGCGCGACCAGATCAACTCGAAGCTGCGCATCATCCTCGACGAGGCGACCGACAAGTGGGGCGTCAAGGTCACGCGCGTGGACGTGAAGAACATCACCCCGCCCGAAGACGTGCGCCTCACGATGGAGAAGCAGATGACGGCCGAGCGCAACCGCCGCGCGCTCGTCCTCCAGGCCGAGGGCGACAAGCAGGCCGCCATCACGCGTGCCGAGGGCGAGAAGCAGGCGGCGGTGACGCGCGCGGAGGGTGAGAAGCAGTCGGCCATCCTCGCCGCGGAGGGCGCGGCGCAGGCGCGCCTGCGTAACGCCGAGGCCGAGGCCGAGGCCATCGACCAGGTCTCGCGCGTCATGCTCGAACACGGCAACCCCGCGCAGTACCTCATCACGCAGCGCTACATCGAGAGCCTGAAGGAGATGTCGCGCGGCCAGAACGCGAAGGTCATCTTCATGCCGGTCGAGACGACCGCCATGCTCTCCAGCATCGGAGCCCTCAAAGAGATGTTCTCCGAGACAGGCGAGAAGCGCCGCGACGAAGGCGGCGGCCAGCAGTTGCCGCCCGGCCGCCCGCGGCAGTTGCCCAACTCCTGAGCTGAAGAATCAACCACGGAGACGCAGAGGCACGGCTTGAAGCGATGTGACTTCAAAGCCGTGCCTCCGTATCTCTGTGGTTAGACTGATTGTTTGAGCGTTTTGCTAATCAGTTGACCAATCGTTTAGAGGCGGGCTCAGCCCGCCGGCCCGACCTGCGATGTACGTCGAGCCGGCGGGCTGAGCCCGCCTCTAAACGGTAGGAGGTAAACTCAAACGCACACCTCTCTAGAACGCGTGGCGTGACAGCGGCGTGTAGCGCGAGCCGCCGGGGCCGAGTTCGCTGCGGATGACGAGAAGCTCGTTGACCTCGAAATCGAAGGGGCCGAAGGTCGTGTGCCGGTGTGCTTCGGAGAGGGCGTGCGCGTCTTTCGGGGTGCGGAGGCGCGCGAGCGTGAGGTGCGGCTTGAAGGCGCGCGGCTCGCGCGGGAAGCCGGCGGCCTCGCACTCCTGTTCGAGGCGGCGTTGGAGTTGAGCGAGCTGGTTCGACGAATCCTTCACGCCGAGCCACAGCACCCGCGCGGCGCCGCGCGGCGGGAAGGTGCCCGACTCTTCGATTGAGAGTCGGAAGGTCTTGGAGCCCTCGACGGCCGCGCCGGCCGCGCGCGAAAGGTCTTCGACGCGCGCCGGCTCGACTTCGCCGACGAACTTCAGAGTGATGTGAAGTCCCTCGGGTCGCGCCCAGCTCGCGCGCGCGTCGGGGAAGTCTCGGCGCAGCCGCGCGGCGTGTGCGGCCGCCGCCGCCCGAATCTCGTTGGGCAGCTCGACGGCGCAGAAGAGGCGGACGCTTTGCTCCTCACTCATTTTTTAGTGCGGCGGCCCGCAACAGAACCGCGAGCGGTAGCGAGCGGGTGTTACTTACCTGACGCAGGCCGTCGAAGTATCACGAACCCGCTCGCTACCGCTCGCGGTTCTGTTCCTCTATTTCGGCGCGAGCGTCAGTGTGTGGCGTGCGGAGCGCGCGACGGCCGCGGCGGTGAAGGGGAAGACGCGCGGCGTGACCGCGCGCCAGTCTTCGAGCTGATCCCGCCAGTGCGGGCTGCGCGGGTCGCCCGAGACGCCGAGCGCGATGCCCTGCCGCGTCCTGTCCCAGTCGGAGGCGTCCGCGATGAGGCGCATCGAGACCGACGAGCCCACGTTCGGCGCGGCGAAGATGCCGCCGCCGCCGCCCCGCTGCGGGAAGGGCGCGATCTGGTACATCTTCCCGACGAGGGGCACGTCCTTGAGCGGGTGCGGGAAGTTGACGGAGAGGCGCGCGCCCCACGTCCACTTCGTCTCGTCCGCCCCGAGCGACTTCGTCAGAGACTCGCGGGTCTCGCGGTGCGCGGCGTCGAGCAGCTCGGCGTATGAGGCGAACTCTTTCGGCAGCCACTCCCGGGGCCGCTCCTGAATGACGCGGTCGAAGAAGATGGCGCTGGTGGGCCAGCGGTACTCCTTCGCTAAGTCCGCGCCGAGCGCGCCGGCGAGTATCTTCTGGCGGAACGCGCCCGCCATCTCGACGGCGAGCCGCGGGGCGCGCGCGTCCGGCTCAAGCTGCCCGTCCCACGACTCGAAGAGTTTTACCGTCTCGCGCCACTTCTCGCCCTGCTTGTCGAGGCCCGCCTCGCGCGCGACCCTGGCGACCTCGCGCGCGAAGGTCGCGCCGGAGATGGTGTAGGCGTCCGCTTGCACGGCGCGGAAGTCTTCTACGGTCAGTTTCTGTTTGGCCGTGAGCAGGTCGTAGATGCGGCGCGAGCGCGTGGGCGACGCCCAGACGCGCGTGAGGAAGTGCGGGTAGTCGCGCCCCACCACGCGGCTGTTGGCCGTGACGATGATGCCGGAGGGCGGGTCGTAGACGTGCGGCAACTCGGCGTGCGGTATGAAACCCTTCCACTCGCCCTCGTCCTTCGCGCCGTCGTAAGGCATGCTTCCGTCGCCGCTCGAACGTATGGGGATAAGCCCCGCGCCGTAGTAGCCGATGTGGCCGTCAACGTCTGCGTAGACGAAGTTCTGCGTCGCGCCGCCGTAGTCCTTGAGCGCGTCGGCGAACTCCTTCCAGTTGCGCGCGCGGTTGAGTTTGTAGAAGGTCGTGAACTCTGTGGCCTCGGGCGTGAGCGCCGTCCAGCGCAGGGCGTAAGCGTCCGCGCCCTTCCTGAAGATGACGGGGCCGTGGCGCGTGACAGTCACCTCGTGCGGGACGACTTCGGTCTCAGTCCCCACCAACGCCTTGCGGACTTTTATCTCCTCGCGGCGCACCTCCGCGTCGCGCCAGCCGCTCGCCGTCTGGTAGCGGCGCGGGTTCTGCGGGTCGAACGTCTCGCGGTACAAGTCCTGCACGTCGGGGCCGAGGTTCGTCAGGCCCCAGGCGATGCGCTCGTTGTGGCCGATGATGACGCCGGGCGCGCCCGCCGCCGTGACGCCCGCGACGCGCAGGCCCGGCGCGCTCAGGTGAATCATGTGCCAGATTGAAGGGGCCGAAGACGGCAGGTGCGGGTCGTTGGCGAGCAGGGGCTTGCCCGAGGCGGTGCGCTTACCCGAGACGACCCAGTTGTTGCTCGCCGCGAGGTCTTCGGCGTTCAGGCCGATGCGCGCGCGCGTGCGCTCCTCGGTCTGTTGGACGGAGGAGAGTTCGGACAGCAGTTCTTTCAAGTTCGACTGAAGGGGCAGGGCAGAGGTGCGGCCCGCGGGCTTCAAGCCCTTCCTGTCGGTCTTGTCCGTGCCGACGACGAGCACGTCAAGCGGGGAGTGTTCGGGGAAGAGCGCGGCGGCCTTGTCGGGCGGGAGGCCCGCGAAGAGTGCGCGGGCGAGGTCGAGCGTCCAGGTCGTCGAGAGCGCCTCGGCGAAGTTCTTGACGACGGAGCCGGTGTCCGCGGGCGTCCAGTGGCGCGGGCGGTAGCCGAGCATTCGGAACTCCGGCGGCAGGCTCTTGTCGTCGAGCGAATCTATGTAGGCGTTGACGCCCGCGGCGTAAGCCTCCATCACCGCGCGTGACCTGGGGTCGGCCTGCGCGGCGGCCGCGTCGGCCACCCGCGCGAAGCCGTAGTTGCGCCGCCGCTTGTCCTCTTCGAGCGTCAGCTTCCCGAAAATCTCCGACAACTCGCCGCGCGCCGAGCGCCGGAACAGATCCATCTGGAACAGGCGGTCGCTCGCCGTCACGTAACCCTGCGCGAAGTAGAGGTCTAACTCGTCCTCGGCCTCGACGTAAGGGACGCCGCGCTCGTCGCGCCTCACCTTCACGGCCTTTTTCAGGCCCGGCAGGCTCACGACCGGGGCTTCGGCCTGCGGCGCGGCTGTCTGCGCCGGGACGAGGGGCAGGAACGACGTTAAGAGCAGAGACAGCGAGAGGACGAGACGGGCGATAGGGCCGACTGCTTTCATCGGGTGAAACCTCAAGGCGGAAGGTGTCAAAGGCGTGAGAATCTTACGCGAAAAACCGGGTCAGAACCACCCGCGGTAGCATGTGGGCCTTACGTTGACGGCTTGATGATTGATGAGAGCCGCGCTGTCATCAATCGCTCGGCATATGCTACGCCCACCCGCTACCGCGGGCGGTTCTGACCGCTATGACGCTCAAGCCAGACGCGCTCCTCGACGTGGCCGACCGAGAATTCGTAGTAGTAGTTGTACGTGTAGAGTCGGCCGCAGAGCGGGCACTTCTTCGTGACCTCGTACTCCTTGGAAGTGTCCCAGAAGCCTTCGGGCCAGGGGTAGGTGTCAACCAGACGCGAGGCAGCGTCGGGCAGCCTCTCGCCTTCGCGCAGGTCTGCGGCGGCGAAGTCGGGGAGCGCGGCGCAAATCTCGCAGTCGGAAATCTCCAAGGCGTCTCAGTGCTCCGGGTCGATGACGATGAGGCGCGGCTCGGTCATCTCCTCCATCGCGTAGCGGATGCCTTCGCGGCCCGCGCCGGAGAGTTTGACGCCGCCGTAGGGCATGTTGTCCACGCGGAAGGCGGGCGAGTCGTTGACGATGACGCCGCCGAAGTCGAGCGCGCGCAACGCCCGCAGCGCCCGCGCGGTCTCGCGCGTGAAGACTCCGGCTTGCAGGCCGTAACGCGTGTTGTTCGCCTCGGCCAGAGCCTCCCCGAAGTCGCCGAAGGTCTGGAGCGTGGCGACGGGCGCGAAGACCTCCTCGGAGCAGACGCGCATCTCGGCGTGCACGTCCGTCAGCACGGTCGCTTCGAGCAGAGAGCCCTCGCGCCTCCCGCCGCACAGCAGGCGCGCGCCCGCGCCGACGGCTTCGTTGACCCAGGATTCGGCGCGCTTAGCCGCCGCCTCGTCAATCATGTTGGAAAGCTCCGTGGCCTCGTCGAGCGGGTCGCCGGACTTGAGCGACCGCGCGATGTTAACGAAGCGGTCGGTGAACTCTTCCGACACCTTCTCGTGCACCAGCACGCGCTGGGCGGAGATGCAGACCTGTCCGGCGTAGGCGAAGGCGGAGGCGGCGGTGCGCTCGGCGGCGAACTTAACGTCGGCGGTCTCGTCCACGATGACGGGCGCGTTGCCGCCGAGTTCGAGCGCGACGGGTTTGCGGGCCGCGCGCCGTCGGAGGAGCCAGCCGACCTCCGCGCTTCCGGTGAAAGAGATCATGTTGACGCGCTCGTCTTCGAGCACGGCGTCGATGGTCTCGACCTCCATCGGCACGACCTGCAAGGCTGCGCGCGGCAGGCCGGATTCGAGGAAGACTTCGCCGAGCAGGAGCGAGGTGAGGGGCGTGCGCGGGCTCGGCTTGACGACGATGGCGTTGCGGCCGGCGAGCGCGGGCGCGACCTTGTGCGCGACGAGGTTGAGCGGGAAGTTGAAGGGCGTGATGCCGAAGACGACGCCGCGCGGGAAGCGCTCTGTCCAGCCCGTCCGGCCCGCGCCCGTTGACTGGCCGTCGAGCGGGACGACCTCGCCCGCGAAGCGGCGCGCCTCCTCGGACGCGTAGGTGAAGGTCATCACGCCGCGCTCGACCTCGGCGCGCGCGGTCTTGATGGGCTTGCCGGCTTCCGTAGCGATGGTGCGTGCGAACTCTTCGGCGCGCGCGCGGACGCCGTCGGCAACGGCGCGCAAGCCCTCGGCGACGCGGTGGCGCGGCAGCTCGCGCATCTCCGCGGCCGCGCGCGAGGCGGCGGCGAGCGCCTCTTCGACTTCGGCTTCGGAGGCGACGGCGAAGTTCGCTATCAGCTCCGAGTTGTAAGGCGAGCGCACCTCGCGCGTGCTCGCAGTCGTGCGCCACTCGCCGCCGAGAAGTAGAGGTCTGTCTGCCATCGCTCGATGACAGATGTTAGCACACCGACGGTCGGGCGTAGTTGGGCGCGCAGTTCAGCACGGAGACTCGGAGACACGAAGACACAGCCCGTCGAATTACGCCGCATAATGTCGCGGCGGCCTTCAAGACTTTACGCATGACCTGACCTCCCGACGTACCCTTTGAGCCACGCGACGGCCCCGATGGCGACGAGGCCGAGCCCGAAGTAGAGGCCGAGCGCGCGCTCCACCGGCTTGACGTTGTGGTCATGCTCGTCGGTGGAGTTCACGTCGGCTTTGTTCGACGAAGTCAGGCGGGTGGCGACCGTTTCCTTCGACCCGACTGTCGCGAGAACCTTCAGGCTCCCGTCGGGGGAGAGCTCGCGCACGCGCGGGCCTTCCAAGACGTTCGGCGGGGTGAAGCCGACTTCGAGGATGAGGACTCTGCCGTCGCCCGTCAAGGCGACGCCCGCCGGAGACCAGGGGGCTTCCGCGCGGACGACACGCTCGACCTTCCCGTCAGCCGCGACCTTCAACACGCGGCGGCGGCCGTAGTCCGCGACGTAGACGTTGCCGCCCGCATCGACGGCCAGCCCCATCAGTCCGCCGTACCCGGCCCGCGCGTCGTCGGGGAACTGTTCTTCGAGCCCCGTCGCCAGAGTCTTCACCTCGCCGTCCGGCGAGACCCTTCGCAGGTCTCCGGCGTCTGTGACGTAGAGCGAGCCGTCGGGGCCGAAGGCCAGCCCGCCGACGCTCCGGAAGCGCGCCCGCGTGCCGCGCCCGTCCGCGTGGCCGTAAGCCCCTCCCGCGAGCGTCGAGACTTCGCCGCGGGGCGTGCGCTTCAGGATGCGCGTCTCGACGTTGGTGTGCCTGTTCTGCTCGACGTGGAAGGTGTTGCCCTCGGCGTCGCGCCAGGAGGAGTTGCCGCCGTAGACGTTGCCGTCCCTGTCGATGGAAAGCTCGTGGACGTGCCGGCCGCGGACGCCCGGGCGGAAGATCGAGAGCCGCCCGTCGGGCTCAAGCCGCCGGATGTTTTCGAGGTCGCTGAAGTAGACGCGACCCCGCGCGTCAACGACGATGCCCGTCGCGGGGTGCGCCGATGCGGACACCGGCACCAGACAGAGCAACGCGTGGGCCGCCGCGTAGAGTAAGAGTCTCGTTAATGACATGGCGATCCTTTGCCCAAGACACACGACCTCCCTGACGGTCGCGCTACTGCCGCGGCCGACCTCATAGAGCTTCAAAGTGTTGGTGGGAACTGGGCGGTTAGCGCATGAGTTTAGCTACCGTTTAGAGGCGGGCTCTGCCCGCCGCCGCAAGCTGCGATGTCACTCGGGCCGGCGGTCGAAGACCGCCTCTAAACGGATGAATGAAGCTCACGCGCAAACCGCTCTAAGTCTTCTCTAGCTTGATGTCGCGCACGCAGGCGGAGACGCCGTCGGGGCCGCGCTTGACGGTGACGATGGGCGAGAAGGTGCCGAGGCCCGCGTGGCGCGCGCGCATGTCGTCGTTGACGAGCGGGTCGTCGTCGAACCAGTATTCGGGAATCCAGCGCTCGGCGTAACCCGCGCCGAAGACCTTGGCGTGAATGTGCTGCGGGTTGCGCGTGCCCGGGTAGGACGCGGGGCGGATGGAGCGGAACTCGTAGCGGCCGTCTCGGTCGGTCTTCACCGAGCCTTTAATCCGCGGGTCGGGCGGCCCGCCCCGGCCGTCTCTTTCGGAGTAGAGGCCGCGCGCGTCGGTGTGGTAGACGTGGAGCGTCACGCCCGCGGCGGGCGTCCTGCCGTCGGCGGCGAAGATTCTCCCGGTCACGATCATCGGCTCGCCCGGCTCGCCCGCTTGCGTGAGCACGGTCGTCCACGAAAGCGCCGCCGTCTCTTTCTCGACCGATGCTGAGCCCGCGAGCGCCCCCGGGCTCCGGCTGCAGCCGAAGGCCGTGAGACTCAGTGCGGGGAGGCCGACGAGGGCCGCGCCCGCGCCGTGCAGGAACAGACGACGGTCGAAGAATCTGACTTCACGTCCTGATGACATAAACGCCTCCTTCATTGTTATCGCCAGAGCTTCCGCCAGACGCGGCGGACGGCGGGCATGCTCTCGCCCCATGACAGCCAATCTTTGTCGAGTCCGTCCTTCCATGCGTCGAGCATCGCGCGGTCGAGCCCTATGACGCCCTCACGAGTCACCCCCGCGGGCGGCGGCGCAAGGGCCGCGAGCCGTTCGTAAACCCGCCCGCGGTCGTCCGCGGGGACGCGCGAAAGCAGATGCCAGAGCGTCAGCGTGTCGCGCGCGCGCGCGCCGTCGAGCACGGCGTCGAGCGCGGCGCGGTCGTTCTCAAAGTCAAACCTGGCGAGCGCCTTAACGAGCGCTTCGGGCGCGTCCTCGAAGAAGGGCGTGCCCGGCCCCGCGCCCGGCTGGGTCAGGCAGGCGGCCCCCGCGGGGACGATGGACTCGCGCGCCTCCGTTTCGAGCGCGACGTAGCCCGAGGTGACGTGCAGCAGGCCGCGCCCTTCGTCGTCAACCTCTATCGTGTAGGCGCAGCCCAGGTCTGCGGCGACGGCCGAGGGCGTGTTGACGAAGAAGAGGCGCGGCGGGGCCCAGATGCGCGCGTGCAGCGTGCCGCGCTGAAGCTCAAGGCGGTGTTCGGTGAGCCGCGTCTCGACGAGGCGGACGCGCGTGTTCGGCTCGACCTCGACCTGCCCGATGTTGGCGACGGCGATTTCGGCGCGCGAGGCCGCGTCGGTCTCAAGCCACTCGCCGACGCGCAGCCGCCCGCGGTCGTTGATGAGAGTTGAAGAGACGCGCGGAGAACCTTCGACGCGCGCCACCTCCCAACCGGGCCGCTGCGCGCGCAGGTAGAGCCACGCGCCGCCCGCGGCGAGCGCGACCAGCAGCGCGGCGAACGCCGGGGCGAAGACTCGTCGGCGGGAGGGGACGAGGGGTTGAGTTTGAGAGCCGCGCCGTCTCTCTCGGCTCCCCTCTTCGACGAGCGCGGCCTCGATGCCTTCCCAGAGACTCGCGGGCGCTTTGGCCGAGGGGAGCGATTCGGCGAGGCGGATGCCGAGCCTGACCTCTTCAAACTCCGTGCGGCACGCGGCGCAAGCGTCGAGGTGCGCGGCGACGCGCGCGGTCTCTTCGGACGAAAGCTCGCCGTGGGCGTAGGCCGAGAGATGTTTACTGTAATGCCTGCCGAACATCATCCCTCCCGCTCGTCCCGCACGAGCTCGCCGCGCAGGTGTCCCAGCTTGCGCGCGAGCGCCTTGTGGCCGCGGTTGAGTCTGGACGCGACCGTCCCCTTCGACAGGCCGAGCACGCCCGCGATCTCCTCGTAGCTCATCTCCTCGAAATACTTCAACAACATCACGACTCTCAACTTCGGCTTCAGTGCGGCGACGGCCCGCTCGACCGAGCGCCTGACCTCGGCCCGGGCGACGCTCTCTTCCTGAGTCCTCCTCTCGCGCGGCTCGCTCAGCTCGAAGCCTTCCCCGAACTGCTGCACGCGGCGGCGCTTGCGCTGCTCGTCCACGCAGGCGTTCGTCGTCAGGCGGTAGAGCCAGGTCGTGAACTCCGCCTCGCCCTGGAACTGCCCGATGCGCGTGAAGAGCTTGAGAAAGACCTGCTGGGTCACGTCGGCGGCCGTCGCCTCGTCGCCGCCGAAGAAGTAGAGTGCGACGGAGTAGACGCGGTCTTTGTGGCGCTCGAACAGGCGGCGGAAGGCGTCACGGTCGCCCAGCTTACAGGCTTCGATGACCGCCTCGCCCCGCGCTTCCTCGCCCATCAAGACGACGCTCTCCATCCTCTCCTCCGCCCGGACTTCGGCCCAATAGACGCTCGCCGCCCGCATCGTCTTCCAAATTTTTCCAAAGGGGAAGAGGTTTGTGACGAAAAGGCCGTGCGCCGCTCTTAAAAGGCAGGACGAGGGCTGATTGTTGACGCGCAGCCAGGCGGCCTTTACAATCCGGCCGTCGTCCCGAGTTCCTTCTGGCGAGCACGTTAACAGCCGAACATGCCTTCTCAACTCTCGAAAGCCGCCCGTCTCTTCTGCGCGCTCGCGTTCGCGCTGGTGCTGTGCGCCTCGGCGCGCGCGCAGCAGCGGCCGCTCATCACGGAGGACGTGGACGTACTTGAGCCGGGCTCTCTGCGCGTGCAGGTCGGCATCGACTTCATGCAGGACGCGAAGTTCCCCACGTCGGGGCTGACGGGCGATTTGACGCGGGTCGGCGTCATCGGCGTCCACGTCGGCCTCTCGCCCAACGTCGAGTTCTCGATCGAGGGCGTGGCGCAGAACTTCCTGAGCATCAACACGCGGGGCGCGTCGGCCGTCCCGCTCTCCGTCCCCGCGGGCGAGAACTCGACCAACGACACGGGCGACTTCCGCCTCTCGACGAAGATCAAGCTGCGCAACGAGACGCGGCGCGGGCCTTCCCTGGGCTTCAAGTTTGGCGTCGAACTGCCCAACTCGAACGAGTCGCGCGGCATCGGCCTCAACCAGACGAACGCGTTCGGGATGGTTCTGGTCGGGAAGAAGTTCGGGCGTGAGGGCCGCCTGAACACGTTCGGCAACCTCGGCCTCGGCATCTACACTGCGCCGACGCGGCTCTTCACGCAGAACGACATGCTGCTCTACGGGCTGGGCGGCATCTTCCGCGTCAACAAGACCGTGGACATCGCGAGCGAAGTCAACGGCCGCCTCAACACGCGCGGCGGCACGGCCCCGCTCGGCACCGAGTCGCTCGGCGAGTTCCGCCTCGGCCTGCGGGTCAGGGCGGCTGGCCTGCGCTTCGACGCCGCGGGCATCAAGGGCCTGACCGAGTTCAGCCCGCGCTCCGGCGTCACCTTCGGCGTCACCTACGACACGCCCTCCGTCTTCACCCCTGTCAAGTAGATAGCGAATGGTAAATCGTGAATGGAAGCCGCGCCCGCGTCGGGCTGTACGTCGGCGGGCGCGGCTTTTGTCTATTTACCGTTAACCATTTACTATTCACTAAACCATGTACGAGTGGATAGCCGAAGTCGTCCGCTGGCTGCACGACTTCATCAAGGAGGTGCCGATCTACTACGCCGCCCCGGCGATGGTGCTGATCGGCGCGCTCGACTCTTCACTGCTGAGCCTGCCCGAGATTAACGACTACCTCGTCGTCGCGCGCTGCTACAGCGACCCGAAGTCCGTCTTCTACTTCCCGCTCTTCGCCGCCGCCGGCTCCGTCATCGGCTGCAACGTGCTCTACGCCATCATGCGGCGCGGTGGCCAGGCCGTGATGCGCCGCCGCTTCAGCGCCGAGAACATCGCCAAGGTCGAGCGCGCCTACGCGCGCTTCGGCTTCCTCGCGCTGGCCGTGCCGGCGCTGCTGCCGCCGCCGATGCCCTTCAAGATTTTCGTGGCGACGGCGGGCGCGCTCGAATTCCCGCGCTGGAAGTTCATGACGACGATCATGATCGCGCGCAGCGTGCGCTACATCGTCGAGGGGACGCTGGCGGTCTTCTACGGCGAGCAGGTCATCGACTTCATGCGCGAGAACGGCATCTACGTCGTGAGCGGCGTCGGCGCGCTGCTCGTCGTCGGCGTGGGCGGGTACGTGCTGTTCAAACACGTCCGCGCGCCGCGCAAGACCGCGGTCGAGATAGCGGAAGAGAAGGAAGGGGACGCGAGTTAAGCCTTGAAATGGCTGCTCCGTAAAATCAAGAATGGGCTGAAGGCAGTTGAAGCCTTCCTCATCCCGTTCGGCGCGTTCGGGCTGTTTGCCATCGCGCTGCTGGACTCGGCACTTGTCCCGCTGCCCGGCGGCCCCGACGCGTTGATGGTCTTCCTATCGGCGCAGAGCCCGGCGCGGATGCCGCTCTACGCGCTGGCGGCTACGGCCGGGTCGGTCATCGGGTGCGTCATCCTCTACCACATCTCGAAGCGCGCGGGCCGGCGCGCGCTGGAAAAATTCCCGCCGCGGAAGCAGGCGCGCGTGAAGGAGCTGGTTGACCGCTACGACGTGCTCTCGGTGCTGGTCGCGTCGGTGCTGCCGCCGCCGTTCCCGTTCAAGCTCTTCGTCATCACGGCGGGCGTCTTCCGCCTGAGCCTCGTGCGCTTCGCCGCGGCCGTCGCCGTCGGGCGCGCCTTCCGCTTCTTCCTCGAAGGCTACCTCGCCGTCCGCTACGGCGAGCAGGCCAAAGAGGTGCTCGCCGAGAACTACCCGGCGGTCGGCCTCGGCGTCGCCGCGCTCGTCGTCGTCGTGTTCGTGCTGCGGGGTCTGTTAAAGCGTAAGAGGACGGGCGAACGTCCCGCGGAAGTCGAAGAGGACGGGGCGCCGACGGCCGACTGAAGTTTTAATGATTGCCGGCCTCTCTGGCGTGGCCGTTCCCGTTCCCGTTCTCGGGCAGTTGTTTCTGGAAGCGGCGCGCGCCGTTGAGGTCGCGGACGCCGTTCTCTGCGAGGTGTTCGAGCAGGTGTAGGAAGACGCGGGCGGTGGCGCGCGCGTCGTCGCCCGCGCGGTGGCGCGTGCGGTGCGGGACGGAGAAGTGCTCGGCCAGCGCGCCCAGTCGGAAACTTCTCAGCTCCGGCAGGAGCTGGCGCGCGAGCGAGACCGTGCAGATGTGCGCGTTCATCATCCGGCGGCCGGGGAAGACGTTCGAGACCTCGTGGTTGATGAAGCGCACGTCGAAGACGGCGTTGTGCGCGACCAGCACGGAGGTGCCCGCGAAGTCGAGCCAGCGCGGGACGACCTCGTCGAAGGTCGGCGCGCCCGAGACCATCTCGTCGCGGATGCCCGTCAGCCCCGCGATGAAGGGCGGGATGGGCATGAGCGGGTTGACGAGCGTCTGGAACTCGGCGACGATGCGCCCGGAGCGGACGCGCGCCGCGCCGATCTCCATGATGCGCGAGGGCGGCATCTTCGGCCCAGTCGTCTCGATGTCGAAGACGACGAAGTCGGTCTCCGTAAGGGCCCGGCACTCGTCGTCCTCGCAGAGCACTTCGACCGCGTTGCCGTCTTCGGTGACGCGCAGACGCCAGTCCTCGCCGATGAGTTCGAGGACGAGCGAGGCGGCCGCCGCCTCTTCGAGGTCGGGCAGTTCGAGGATGTTGGCGCAGACCTCGGTCGCGGGCGCGCGCCCGCCGTTTGAGTGCAAAAGCCTGATAGTCTCTTCGACGAGCGCCGAGTCCGGCACGAGGTTGCGGAAGGTCTCCATCGGGCCGCAGTTTAGCGGAGCGGCGCGGGAAAGGGAAGGAAATAGCGGATGAACCGTGAGGAAGTCGTCGAGAGGTTCCGCCGGACGGGGGCGCTGCTCGAAGGGCACTTCGTGCTGACAAGCGGCCTACACAGCCCGCAGTACCTTCAGTGCGCGCTCGTCCTCCAGCACCCTTCGGAGGCCGAAGCCTTCGGCCGCGCCATCGCCGAGCAGTTCCGTAGCGTCGGGGTCGAGACGGTCGCCGCCCCGGCCATCGGCGGCATCATCATCGGCTGGGAGACTGCGCGCGCCCTGAACGTGCGCTCCGTCTGGGCGGAGCGCGAGGAGGGGCGGATGACCCTGCGCCGCGGATTCAACGTTCGGCCCGGCGAGCGCGTGCTCGTCGTCGAAGACGTGATCACGACCGGCGGCTCGACGCGCGAGACCTGCGACGCGCTGCGCGCGGCCGGGGCGCTCGTCGTCGGGGCCGCCTCCATCATCGACCGCTCGGGCGGGCGCGCGGACGTGGGCGTCCCGCGCGTCGCCCTCGCCACGCTCGAAGTCCCGGCGGTCTCGCCCGCCGACTGCCCCCTCTGCGCCCGGGGCGTCCCGGCCGTCAAGCCCGGCAGCAGGAAGCAGTCTTGAACCACAGAGATACAGCCTGTCCATAGCTCAAGGCCCGGAACTGCGTCTCTGTGGTTCAATCCTCCTGATTTACCTTCAACTGTAAATAGCAATTGAAGAGCTGATCCTGCTCGCCGCTCCTTCACGCGTTGGGGTTTGAGAGTATTCCAAGCCTGACAAAACAAGAGGGCGTGATGAGCGAGCAAGGGCGGGCGAAGGGGAACGTGCGCGCGGGGCGCGCGCGCATCAAAGTCAACTATCTGGTTCTGTCGTACCTGTGCGTGGCGCACCTCATCGCCGCGTCTGCTTTTCTGCTGCCGGCGCGCCCCGGTCTGGTCGCGCTCGCCGTCGCAGCGTACTTCACCATCGGGTTCAGCACGACCATCGGGCTGCACCGCCTGCTGAGCCACAGGTCTTTCGAGTGCCCGAGGTGGTTGGAGTACGCGCTCGTGACCGTGGCGATGCTGACGGGGCAGGGGAGCCCCCTGCTCTGGGTCGCCAACCACCGGATACACCACGGGCGCAGCGACCGCGAGGGCGACGTACACTCGCCGCGCCGCGGCTTCTGGTACGGACACATCCTCTGGATCATCGACGACGCCTCGACCGACCCGCACGCCTACCGTAAATACTGCAAAGACCTCGCGGGCGACCGCTACTACCACTGGCTCGTCCGGTTCCGTCTGGCCCCGCAGGCGGCGGCCGTCGCGCTCGTCGGCTTCACCCTGGGGTGGGCGGCCGTCCCTTTGGTCTTCTTCCTGCCGGTCGTCTGCTGGATGCACAGCACGTACATGGTCAACTCCGTCTGCCACGACGCGCGGTTCGGGTCGCGCCTGTTCGAGACGCGCGAGGGGAGCCGCAACGTCTGGTGGGTCGGCCTGCTCGCGCTCGGCGAGGGCTGGCACAACAACCACCACGCCTGCCCGCGCTCGGCGCGACATGGAATAGGCGCGCGCCAGTTAGACCTCTCCTACCTCGTCATCCACTTGTTCGGCGCGTTAGGTCTCGCGCGGAACGTGAAGGAGTTCCCGCGCATTCAATCGACGGCTGCCGCGACCGGGTTAGAACCGCCCGCGGTAGCGGGCGGCCCTTTGCTATCCGAAGCCGCCGGGTAATCAAGGGCCGCCCGCTACCGCGGGCGGTTCTGACCTGAGCATCTGCGCTCAGGGTGATCCCATTCGATGACTATTCACGCGTTATCGAGTCGAGCAGTCATTCCTACGTGCTGCCTCATTGATTCGTCAGGTTTATATCGACAGTCAAACGGGCCAGACCCTTATAGCCGGAGCAAGGTGGATTCATGAGTCGAGCAAAGCAGACCAGGCGCGAGCGCAACCGGCAGGTAGACCGGTTCCAGCTCTACAAGCCTTTCATCTTCTACACTGCAGTCCTTTCCGTCATGCAGTACGCCGTCGTCAGGAGCGGCGCGTCGTCAATCGTATCGGCCGCGGGGCTCTTCGTCGTCGGCCTGTTGACGTGGGGTCTTTATGAATACTCAGTACACCGGTGGGTCTTGCACCGCGAGCCGAAGGCGGAGGGCTTCAACCTGCCCGGCAACCTGACGCACCTGCGCCACCACGCCGACCCGAACTCGCTCCAGCGCCTCAACGTGCAGTTGGGCGAAAGCCTCCCGGTCTGCGTCGCCTACGTCCTTCTGGGGTGGGCGCTGACGGGGAGCTGGCAGGCGGCGACGCACCTCTTCACGGGGCTCATCGCCGGATATTTTTTCTACGAGTACCTCGACTTCCAGGCGCACCACGGCACTTCACGCGGACGCCTGACGCGCTACTTCCGCAAGTACCACCTGCAACACCACCACTACGACGCGACCGTCCGCTTCGGCGTCACCTCGCCGCTCTTCGACTACCTCTTCGGCACGTTTCACATCGAGAAGAGGGCAGGGCAATCGGGGCGCAGGCGGCCGAGCGCGGCCTTTCATAACATTCATACACTCTCGCGGAACGAACCAAGGAGGGAATCATGAGGATCGCCGTCATCAGCACTTACACGCACCCGACGCGACGGCCGCAGAAGGAGCGCGGCGTCATGCAGTCGTCGGTGCCGGAACTGATCGCCTCGCTGTGCCCGGACGGCGCGGAGGTCGAGGTCTACAACGAGAAGGAGATTGACATACCCTTAGACCGCGACTGGGACCTGGTCTTCTTCTCCTACCTCCACTCCTACTACGAGCACACGAAGGTGCTCTCGACGCTCCTGCGCCGCCGCGGCGTCAAGACGGTCGCGGGCGGCCGGCACGCCCTGCACTTCGCCGACGACTGCGAGAAGTATTTCGACGCCGTCGTCACCGGCGAGCCCGAGCCGAACGTCCCCGCGCTCATCGCGGACTTCGAGCGGGGCGAGCTGAAGAGGCGTTACGACCTGCGCGGGGGCGGCCCGGCGGAGATTCGCCCCTACCGCTACGACCTCGTAGACTTCAAGACCAACAAGATACGCCTGCCCGGCATCGAGGCTTCGCGCGGCTGCCCCTTCACCTGCAACTTCTGCGTGCTCACGGGGCACGAGAAGTACCGCTACAGACCCGTGCAGCAGGTCGTTGACGAGGTCAAGTTCAAGATGCGCTGGAACAAGAACTACTTCGGTCTCTTCGACAACACCTTCTCGTTCCTCGACAACAACCTCGGCGGCAACCCGCGCTACCTGCGCGAGCTGTGCGAGGCGCTGACGCCTCTGAAGAAGACCTGGGGCTGCGCGCTCACCTTCAACGTGCTGAAGGACGAGGAGACCGTGCGGCTGATGGCGCGCGCGGGCTGCCGCTACGTCTACACCGGGTTGGAGTCGCTCAACCCCGATTCCATCAAGTCGATGAACAAGGGGCAGAACAAAATCTCGGAGGTTGACCGCGTCATCCGCCGCTGCTTCGAGAACGGCATCATGCTCTCGTTCGGCCTGCTCGTCGGCTCGGACGGCGACACCCACGAGTACCTCGAACGGCTGCCCGACTACCTGTCCGAGCTGCGCTACTTCAACATCACGTTCCTCGGCATCGTCTGCCCCTACCCGGAGACGCCCTTCTACCGCCAGCTCGCGCGCGAGGGGCGCATCCTGCCCGGCACCGTGAGCCGCGACTACGACGGCTACACGCTCTGCCACCGCCCCGTCGGGATGGAGCCGGCCGAGGTCGTCGAACACTTCAAGAGGCTCTGCCGGCAGTTGGGGAGTCTGACGAACATGGCGCGGCACTACGGCTCGAAGCTCTGGCAGAGCAGCATGCCGAACTACAAGAGGGTGATTCTCGCCTCCGGCCCCGAGATACTCAGCGTCCGCAACCCCATCCGCAACGACGAGCGGAAGTACATCGCCGGCCTCGACCCCATCGAGGAGTGGGACGCGCGCATGATGGACGAACTCGGCATCCCTCTACAGTCGTTGAGCCCGTCCGCCTCCGCCAACGGCCCCAAAGTCGTAAGCATCGCGTCGAGAGCGGCGCGGGTGCCCGTCCACGTCGGGGCCGCACAGACCGGGCTCGTGGCCGCGGGAGGGTAAGATTTACAAGCGCTGAGACCGCACGGACGTACGGCCGCGAGCGGACGGCTTAAGGGGGGGCGTGAGATATCACGCCCCCTCGCCTTTTATCCCTCTTCACACCCCTTGAGTGTGGCAATTCCGCCACAGTCGAGCCGCGAAAAAAAGCGGCCGGGCACGTCACACAGTTGACGGCAGGAAACTCTATACCTGTGAAGGCGGAATGTTCGGAACAGACGGATTCCCGGGGGTGTCTAAGACGTTGAACGACGGGGCGCGACCTGACCCCCAAACCCTCAAGCCATTCGGGCAAGCCCCAACCCCGTGAATGGAAGTTGGGCTCGCCCAACGTGCTCGTTCGACATTGCCTCCTTGGGAATTCTTCGACCGCGCACCTCGCGCGCAGACTTGACTCTTAAAAGGGTTAGCGTGCTGACCCGGGAAGGAGAGATATCATGCAGGGGCCGGAGGTTGAGGACGCCGCGCTCGAACGGATTATTTCGGCCGCGGCGGACGGGGACGAGGAGGCGCTAGACGAGCTTTTCAGGCAGGAATTTTTGTACGTGCTCCTCTACATGATAGCCGACTGGGCCTGGCGCAAGTACAAGGTCGAGCACGACAGGCACGGCCGGGACGTGCAGGACGTGGTCGGCGGCACGATACGCCGCAAGATAACCACGCTCAAGAACCCCCGCCGGGTTTCGTGGCGCGCCGTACTTAAATCCTGGTGCTACACGGTCGCCAAACGCCACTGCCTCAACGTGCTCAGGGACGAGCGCTTCGCGGACGAGTACCGCGACAGCGTCGTGCACGAGAACACGGAGTGCAAGCGGGGCGGGAGGAAGATAGTGACGCCGTGCTCAACCTTGAGGACGGAGGCGGAGCAGAGGCGGCAGGAGTCGGTCACGGAGGGTCAAATCAAAAAGATAGACCAAACGGTGCGCGAAATCTTCGACTCGCTCACGCCGGAGGAGAAGACCATCGCTTCGCAGTGGTCTCAGAATAAGACGCTCCAGCAGATCGCCGACGAAACGGGCAGCTCCGTCGAAACCGTGCGACGCAAGCTGAAGAAGCTTCAGAAGACGTTAGTCAAAGAACTCGGAACGATGGCCGAAGAGATCGGCAAGGCGAGTGACACGGAGGTTGCGGTCGCGGACGTTCAGGAGAATCTCCTGGCGCACCGCGCGCAAGACCTCCGCAAACTGTTGGCGGCCGGCCTGTACGCGACGGCAGGGCCCGAGCGCCGGGTGGAAGCAGATTCGTGACCCGCGCCCGGCGGTCGCGCGGGCCGCCGGCCGAGGGCGGGAGATGAGAGTCCCGACGGATGTTATTATCCGTCGGGACTCTTGCCGTGTGCGGCCCCGGCGGAGGCCCTTCCCGCTCGAACGAACACGTATGAACTATCGCCTGACAATCCAGTACGACGGGACGGACTTCAGCGGCTGGCAGACGCAGGAGGGCGCGCGGACTGTGCAGGGCGAGCTGGCGCGCGCTCTCTCGCTGCTTGAGGGCGCGGAGGTCGCAGTCCACGGCGCGGGGCGCACCGACGCGGGCGTCCACGCCGAGGCGCAGGTGGCGAACGCGCACCTGCGGCGCGAGATGGAGCCGTGGCGGCTGGCGGCCGCGCTCAACGGCAACCTCGCGCGCGACGTGCGCGTCCTCGGCGCGACGCCCGTACCCGACGACTTTCATGCGCGCTTCGACGCGAAGGGCAAGACATACTGTTACCGCGTCTTCAACGAGGCGTTCATGTCGCCCTTCTGGTCGCGCTACGCGCTGCACGAGTCGCGCCCGCTCGACGTGGGGCGGATGCGCGAGGCCGCGCGCCTCTTCATCGGCGAGCACGACTGGACGGCCTTCTCCGCCGCGCAGTCCGACGTGAAGACGCGCGTGCGACGTGTGACCGCGCTCGAAGTCGGCGAACGCACGAGCGGGCGCGGACGCCTCGTCGAGATACGCGCGAGCGCCGAAGGCTTCCTGCGCTACATGGTGCGCTCCATCGCCGGGACGCTCTTGGCCGCCGCACGCGGCGAGATGGAGACGGAGCAGATTCGCCGGGCCATCGAGACCGGCGAGCGCCCGCAACGGGTCGTCACCGCCCCCGCGCACGGCCTCACGCTCGTCGAAGTGAAGTACTAACAGAACCGCGAGCGGTAGCGAGCGGGTACGTACCGCGCTAAAGGCCCGTAACGAGTAAGCGCCACCCGCTCGCTACCGCTCGCGGTTCTGTTCCCACTTTGCACTCTAGAGTGGTTTGCGATTAAGATGCGCGGCGGGGCGTCGGTTCTCAAGCCCCTTCAATCCTTATGCTCGCAAACTTCGCCGACGTGGTCGAGAGGGGTTCGCGCGAGGAGTCGCTGCTCGCCGGGCTCGACTGGTCGCGCCTGCCGCGCCACGTCGCGGTCATCATGGACGGCAACGGCCGCTGGGCGGCCCGTCGCGGGCAGCCGCGCGTCGCGGGCCACCGCGCGGGCGTCGAGGCCGTGCGCTCGACCGTGGACACCGGCGCGCGGCTCGGCCTCGGCGCGCTCACGCTCTACGCCTTCTCGACCGAGAACTGGAAGCGGCCGCGCCTCGAAGTGGACGCGCTGATGCGGATGCTCAAGCGCTACCTGCGGCTTGAGCTGGAAGAGATACACCGGCAGAACATACGCTTCCAGCCCATCGGCCGCATCGGGGGCCTGCGCGAGAGCGTACGGCGCGAGCTTGAGCGCGCCGTCGAGCGCACGGCCGGCAACACGGGGATGGTCTTGAGCGTCGCGCTCAACTACGGCGGCCGCGCCGAGATCGTGGACGCCGTCCGCGCCGCCGCGCGCGCGCTCGCCGCCGAGGGGCGCGCCGCCGAGGAGTTGACCGAGGAGGAGATCGCGCGCCACCTCTACACGGCGGGGCTGCCCGAGCTCGACCTGCTCGTGCGCACGAGCGGCGAGCTGCGCATCTCGAACTTCCTCCTCTGGCAGGCCGCCTACAGCGAGATTTACGTGACCGAGACGCTCTGGCCCGACTTCCGCCGCGCCGACCTGCTCGAAGCCGTCGCCGACTTCCAGCGGCGCGACCGCCGCTTCGGCGGGTTGAAGCTGGTGGCGAACGCGAAGTAGCTGTCAGCGGTCAGCTTTCGGCTTTCAGCCAACCCCGGTTATAAAAGTCTATTGGTTTAAAATTTAGGCACGACTGAAGGTGAAAGGCTTTCGGCTGAAAGCCGAAAGCTGACCGCTGACAGCTACAAATGAATTCCCGACTCATCACCGCCGCCATCGCGCTGCCCGTCCTGATCGCCTCCATCGTCGTCCCGCAGTTGAAATTTCTGTTCGTCGCGATAGCGCTGGCGGCCGTCGTGGTCGCGCTCTACGAGTTCTGGTTCCTCTGCCGGAGGGTCGGGGCGAAGCCCGACATCGTGGTCGGGTACACGGCGGTCGCGGCGCTCTTCGTCACCTTCCTCTTCAACGAGCTGATTCTGCTCTACGTGATCGTGCCGCTCTTCATCATCGGGGCGCTCGCGGCCGAGATGCTGCGCGGGGGGCCTTTCAACAAGATGGTGCTGTCGGTCGGCTCGACCGTCCTCGGCGTCTTCTACGTCGCCTTCCTCGGCCTGCACCTCGTCGGCGTGCGGACGGGGTTCGGCGACGAAGGCATCAGGTACGTTGACCCCGGCCTGCTCGGGCCGTACTGGGTCGGCGGCGCGTACCTCAGTCACACGCTCTCGACGCACATGCTCTCGTTCTTCTTCCTCGTGCTGATGGGGTCGGACACGGGCGCCTACTACACGGGGCGCGCGCTGGGCCGGCACAAGCTCGCGCCGAAGGTGAGCCCGGGCAAGACCTGGGAGGGGGCCGCGGGCGGGATGGCCGCGAGCCTCTTCGCGGCGGCGCTGTCGCACTACTGGTTCTTCCCGGAACTGTCCTTGCCCGCGGCGCTGGGGCTGGCCGCGATGATGAACGTGCTCGGCGTGGTCGGCGACCTGACGGAGAGCGCCCTGAAGCGCGGCGCCGACGCCAAGGACGCGGCAAACATCCTCCCCGGCCACGGCGGCCTGCTCGACCGGCTCGACAGCTTGCTCTTCAACGCGCCGCTCCTCTACTATTTCGCCCTGTACTATTGGCGTCAGTCTTAAACCCGCCAGTTTGAGCCGAACGCGCCGAATTTACCTTCGACTGGAGAAGAAAGGCGGTGTGTCATGACTGGTGACGAGTTTGAGCGAGCGATAGATTTCCTCCTCAAGAGTCAGGCTAACCTGGAAGCAGGAATCGAGGAAGTAGACCGGAAACTGGGCGCGAGGATTGAGGAGACTAACCGACAACTCGCTGAGACAAACCGGCAGCTCGGCGAGTATGCGAACATGCAGACGACGCTCATTCAGGTCGTCACACGCACGTTTAAGGCATAGGCAGTAATCAACAAGCGGACTGACGAGAAGCTGAACGCGCTCATCGATACGGTCAACAGGATGCTGAGCGGCGGTCAGGGCGGCAACCCTTAATCCGCAGCATCAGGAGCATGGACACACAGGGCATAGCGGTACTCGGCTCGACCGGCTCAATCGGGTGCAACACGATGAGCGTGGTCGAGTCTTTTGGCGACGGGCGCTTCCGCGTCGTGGCGCTCGCCGCGGGGCGCAACGTCGAGCGGCTGGCCGCGCAGGTCGAGCGGCACCGGCCGGAGCTGGTCGCCGTCGAGGACGAGGAGTGCGCGGAGCGTCTGAGGGAAGAACTTAACAGGCGCGGCGTCCCCGTCCCGCGGTTGGCGGTCGGCGAGGCGGGGATGGTCGAGGTGGCGACGCACGCGGCGGCGCGGACGGTCGTCAGCGCGACCGTGGGCGCGGTCGGCTTCGTCCCGACCCTGCGCGCGCTCGAAGCGGGGAAGCGCGTCGCGCTCGCGAACAAGGAGACGCTCGTCATCGCGGGCGAGCTGATGACGCGCGCGGCCGCCGAGTCGGGCGCAGAAATCCTACCCGTCGATTCCGAGCACAACGCGCTCCACCAGTGCCTGCGCGGCGAGCGGCGCGAGGAGGTGCGGCGGCTGATCCTGACCGCCTCGGGCGGGCCTTTCCGCGAGAAGCCTCTGAGCGCGATGCGCGGGGCGACGGTCGAAGAGGCGATGCGCCACCCCACGTGGAACATGGGCGCGAAGATCACCATCGACTCGGCGACGCTGATGAACAAGGGGCTCGAAGTCATCGAGGCGCGCTGGCTCTTCGGCTTCGGCGCGGAGCAGATCGACGTGGTCGTCCACCCCGAGTCGGTCGTCCACTCGATGATCGAGCTGGTGGACGGCTCGGTCATCGCGCAGCTCGGCGTCACAGACATGCGCCACGCCATCCAGTACGCGCTCACGTACCCCGAGCGCCACGCGTGCGCGACGCTGCCGCCGCTCGACCTGACGAGGCTCGGCGCGCTCCGCTTCGAGCCGCCCGACTTCGGGCGCTTCCCGTGCCTGGCGCTGGCCTACCGGGCGCTGCGCGCGGGCGGCACGCTCCCGGCGGCGTTGAACGCCGCGAACGAGGAGGCGGTCAAGGCTTTCCTCGGCGGGCGCATACGCCTCACGGACATCCCGCGCGTCATCGAGCGCGTGATGGACGCGCACGAGACGCGCCCGGTCGCGAGCCTCGACGTGGTGCTCGAAGTGGACAAACGGTCGCGCGCCGCGGCCGCCGCGGAGATTGCCCGCCTGGCCGAAGGGACGAAGGCTGTTGCTTAACGGCTTGAACCACGGAGGCACAGAGACACAGCTTGAAGCTGTATGTCCTTTGAGCCGTGTCTCCGTGGTTTATTGTTTGACGGTTCATCGCCCGGCACGTAAACTTTTTCGGTACAACCGGGCGGGGAGGCTCCGCCTCTAATTTTTTTACGGGCTCGGCCCAACTTTGAAGAGACTTAAATAAGATGCTCGGTTACCTGGCTTTCGTCTTCATCCTCGGCTCCGCGGTCATCCTGCACGAGTTCGGCCACTTCATCGTCGCGAAGATGCTTGGCATCCGCGTCGAGACCTTCTCGGTCGGCTTCGGCAAGCGCCTCTGGGGGCGCAAGTGGGGGACGACCGACTACCGCCTCTCGCTCATCCCGCTCGGCGGCTACGTCAAGCTCGGCGGCGACGACTCGAACGCCGGCATCGAGGAGGGCGGCGCGGAGGAGATTCCCGCCAAGGAGCGCTTCGACCTGCGCCCGCGCTACCAGAAGTTCATGGTCGGCGTGGCCGGCCCCGTCATGAACATCCTGACGGCGCTGGCCATCCCGTTCGTCGGCGCGATGACCGTGGGCGTGCCCGCGGCCCCTTCGCCCTTCGTCAGCCAGGTCGATCAGGGCGGCGCGGCCGAAGCGGCGGGACTGAAGGCGGGCGACCGCATCGTCTCGTTCGACAACGAGCAGAGCCCGACGTGGCGCTGGATGAACGTCGTGGCGACGGTCAAGCGCAACCAGTCGATCCCCTTCGTCGTCGAGCGCGACGGCCAGCGCGTGCAGCTCTCGATCAAGCCGACCGTCACGCAGGAGGGCGGCCACGAGATCGGCGACCTCGACTTCATGCCCGACCTCGGCACGGAGCCCGTGCTCATCAACGAGGTGGTGGACAACTCGCCCGCCGCGCAGGCCGGGCTCAGGAAGGGCGACCGCCTCATCTCCATCGACGGCGAGACGGCGCGCAACCGCCCGCAGGTGCGCGAGTACATCAGCAAGCACCCGGGCCAGCTCCGCATGACGGTCGAGCGCGGCGGCGAGCGCCTGGAGCTGACCGCGCCCGCGGAGCGCATCGACGGCAAGCTGCTGGGCGTCACGTTCCAGCAGCCGCCGGCCGGGCCCCTGGAGCGCGTGGGGCCGGGCGAGGCGCTCTCGGTCGCCGTCGCCGCCAACGTCGAAATCCTGCGGCTGACGGGGATGGCCCTGGGCCAGGTCTTCTCGGGGCAGATGCCCGTCGGCGAGGCCGTGGGCGGCCCCATCGCCATCGCGGCGGCCTCCTACGACGCGGCGACCAACTACGGCTGGGACGGCGTCTTCAACATGCTCGGGTTCCTGAGCCTCAACCTCGGCATCTTCAACCTGCTCCCGATCCCCGTGCTCGACGGCGGCATGCTCTTCATGCTCCTGGTCGAAGGCGCGCTGGCGCTCTTCGGGCTGAAGATTTCGTTGCGCGTGCGCGAGCGCATCCAGCAGGTCGGCTTCGTCTTCCTGCTGCTGCTGATGGGCTTCGTCATCATCAACGACGTGACCAAGTTCGCCCCCGGCCTCTTCCGCTCGAAGGAGAAGCCCGCGGCGACGCAGCAGAAGTGAGAAGGGTGAACGGTAAATAGTAAATGGTGAATGGAGGTTCGACCCTTCCATTCACCATTTACTATTTACCATTCACCGCGTGAGCAACTTTGCGGTTCAGAGAGTCGTAAGGGAAGGCATGAGACAGACGAGACAGGTCAGGGTCAAAAACGTGCTCATCGGCGGGGGCGCGCCCGTGGCCGTCCAGTCGATGACGAAGACGGACACTTCGGACGTGCAGGGCACCGTCCGTCAGATCGAGGAGATGATGCGCGCGGGCTGCGAGGTCGTCCGCGTCGCCGTCCCGAACGCGGAGGCGGCGGTCGCGCTCAAGGAGATTCGCCGCCTTGTCCCCGACGTGCCGCTCGTCGCCGACATACACTTCCATTACAGGCTGGCCCTTATGGCGCTCGAAGCGGGCGTCGATAAGCTCCGGCTCAACCCCGGCAACATCGGCTCCGTCGAGCGCGTGCGCGAGGTCGTCCGCGCCACCAAGGAGCGCGGCGTGCCCATCCGCATCGGCGTCAACGGCGGCTCGCTCGAAAAAGACCTGCTCAGGAAGTACGGCACGGCCACGCCCGAGGCGATGGTCGAGTCGGCCCTGCGACACATACGCATCCTCGAAGACCTCGACTTCCAGGACATCGTCGTCTCGCTCAAGGCTTCCGACGTGCGGCGCACGGTCGCCGCGTACCGCCTGCTCGCCGAGCAGGTTGACTACCCGCTCCACCTCGGCGTGACCGAGGCGGGCACGCCCTTCGGCGGAACCATCAAGTCGGCCATCGGCCTCGGCGTCCTCCTGCACGAAGGCATCGGCGACACCATCCGCGTCTCGCTCGCCGCCGAGCCGTGGGAGGAGGTGCGCGTCGCGTGGGAGATTCTGAAGTCGCTTGAGCTGCGCAAGCGCGGCGTGACGGTCGTCGCCTGCCCGACGTGCGGGCGTCTGGACGTCGAGAACTTCGTCGAGATAGTGACCGAGATCGAGCGCCGCCTCGCGCACATCGAGGAGCCGCTGCACCTCTCCATCATGGGCTGCGAGGTCAACGGCCCGGGCGAGGCGCACGACTCGCAGCTCGGCGTCACCTTCGGCAAGGGCGTCGGCATGATCTTCAAGGACGGCCGCCCCATGCGGAAGGTCTCCGGCGCGAACATCGTCGAGGCGTTCGTCGCCGAGGCCGAGAAGCTGGTCAGGGAAGGCGACTCGCCGCAGGCCGAAGCCCTGCCCGAGCTGGTTCAGATCAAGTAAGCCGGCCATTAACAGAACCGCGGGCGGTAGCGAGCGGGTACGTGTCACTTCATGCGCCTCTATGAAGTGACACGTACCCGCTCGCTACCGCCCGCGGTTCTGTTTCTGCACTTTCTCGTTGACACAGCGCGCCGCGAAGACATAACTTTGTCTTGCCCCTCCTTTGGTCTCACCGAAGCTCTCGCCCCCGAAAGCTCAACGCGGAAAGGTAAAAGCGATGATTCGTCGGAGACTTTTATGCCTCGGCCTCTTTCTGTGCGCCGCGGGTGGCGCGCCGGTCGCGGGGCAGGAGCGTGTGAGGGAGGTCGTCGTCGCGCTGCCGGCGCGACTGCCTTTGAAGGCCGCGGTGAAGAACCTTGAGCGCGTGGCCGACCCGGAGAACGAACGCTGGCTGCGCGACCTCGAAGTGGAGGTGACGAACACGGGGCGCAAGCCCGTCTACTTCGTCTCGCTCCTGCTCCACCTGCCGGGCGCGAAGCTGGGCGGGTTGCCGCCGGTCTTCAAGTTGAGGTTCGGCAGTCCCGCCCTGGGGAGCTTCAAGGCCGTCGCGCGGCCCGAAGACGTTCCGCTCGCGCCGGGCGAGAGCGCCGTCATAAAGGTGCCTGAAAGCGAAGCCTTCAAGTGGGAGAGGTGGAAGTCGAAGGGCGTGGCGACCGACCCGGGGAAGCTCGTGCTCCAACTCCACCAGCTAAACTTCGGCGACGGGACGGGCCACGTCGGGCGGGAGGGGCATCGGATGCCCAACCCCTACGCCGGTTACGGGCGGCGGCGTTAGAAGCTCAGTCGGCGGACATCGAGAGGAAGAGCGCGTCGGTGGCGGCGCGGCGGTTGACGTTGACGGCGAGCTGGCCCCGCAGCTCCTCGATGCGCGTGAGCCAACGGGCGGCGCGCGCCGCGGCGAGGCCCTCCGCCATCCGCGCCAGCCGCTCGCGCAAATCCTGGTTGACGAGCGCCCCGCCGCCGCCGAGCGCGAGCAGCCAGAGGTCGCGGACGAGTATTTCGAGCGCGTCCAGGCGCGGCTCGTACTCGTCCTTGTTCTTCGCGTCCCCCAACTCCTCGGCCGCGCGCAGCAGCCGCACGCGGTCTCCGCCCGAGGCGAGCGCCTCGACCACGCCGAGCATCGCCTCGCGCCGCGCGCGGTACGTGTCGAGGTTCAGGCCCAGCGCGACGCCGGGTCGCCCCGAGGCGAGCTGCGCGGCGAGCCGCGCCTCGCCCCCCGCGCGCCTGCCTTCACGGACGAGGAAGCCCTCCAACTCCTCGGCCGAGAGCGGGGCGAAGCGGACGGTCTGGCAGCGCGAGCGGATGGTCGGGAGCAGGCCCGAGGGGCGCGAGGTGATGAGGACGATGTGCGTGGTCGGCGACGCCTCCTCCAACGTCTTGAGCAGCGCGTTCGAGGACGCCTCGTTCAAGCTCTCCGCGTTCTCGACGAGGAAGAAACGCGCCGCGCCTTCGGCCGGGCGGAAGTTGCTCTCGCGCTCAAGGTCGCGCACGGCATCGACGAGGATGTTCCGGTTATAAGGGCGGACGATCCCCACATCCCTGTGCTCGCTCCAAATTACCTTTTTGTACTCATCCCTGTCGTCGGCCGCAGGGTAATGGAACTTCACGATGCGCTCGCACGCGGGGCACACGCCGCAGCCCTCGACGCCGCGCTTATCTCTACAATTAAGAGCGCGCGCCAACTCCAGCGCGAACGAGCGCTTGCCCAGCCCCTCCTCGCCCGCGAAGAGCAGCGCGCCGGGGACGCGCCCCTGCCGCAGCATCCTCCGCAAAGTCTCCTTCGCGCGCTCGTTCCCGACCAGTGAATCGAACATAAAAGACGAGGCTAGGCTCTGGCCTCTAAGAAGGGCATCACGATGCGCATGACCTGCGCCTGCGTCTCCTGGACGGAGCCGGAGGCGTCGATGATGCGGACGCGTTCGGGCTCGGCGGCGGCGATGCGCTGGTAGGCGTCGCGGACGCGCGTGTGGAAGGCGGCGTCCTCGGTGTCGAGGCGGTCGGCCTTGCGCCCGGTGTTCGTGCGGCGGCGCGCGCGCCGCTGGCTCTCGTCCACCGGCAGGTCGAAGATGAGCGTCAGGTGGGGCATCAGGCCCCCCGTCGCCAGCGCGACGACTTCAGAAATTATCGCGTCGGGGAAGCCGCGCCCCGCCCCCTGGTACGCCACCGTGGCGTCGGCGTAGCGGTCGGAGAGGACGACGTGGCCGGACTCGAGCGCGGGGCGGACGAGCGCGCGGACGTGCTGCGCGCGGTCGGCGGCGTAGAGGAGGAGTTCGGCGAGCGGGTCAACCTGCTCCTCCGCGTCGAGCACGAGCTGCCGTATGCGCGAGCCGAGCGGCGTGCCGCCGGGCTCGCGCGTCGAGACGACCTCCTGGCCGCGCAGGCGCAGCTCGCTGGCGAGCATGCGGAGCTGGGTGGATTTGCCGCACCCGTCGATGCCCTCGAAGGTGATGAAAGCTGAGGCCAAGACTGTTTAAATTTCTCCGTTCAGAATCCGGCGGGGGAGGGCGCTCAGCTATCCGTGCGGTGCGTCGCCTCGCCCGCGTCCGCAGAGTGGTCGGGCTGGTGCGGGGGGCGGTGTTCGCCCGACTGGCGGCGCGCGTGCTGTATGGTCGAGATGGCGTGCTTGAAGATGAGCTGCTCCTGCGACGCCGATTCGAGCAGCACGGAGTATTTGTCGAAACTGCGGATACGCCCCGAGAGCTTGGCGCCGTTCATCAGGTAGATCGTGACGGTCTCCTTCTCGCGGCGCACGGTGTTCAGGAACGCGTCCTGAATGTTTTGGGGAGTTGATTTTGTGTCCACAGACGCCCCCGCTTGAAATTTGAGTGGTACCTGGGTTCGGACAGATTACACCCTGCCCCTGCAAAGTTCAAAGGTTTAACGTCCAAAGTTGACAGAAAAGAGAGATTCGCCCGCCCGCCCTTAGATTCCGAGCCGGCGCGCGACCTCCTCCCGCACGGCCGGGTCTTCGCCGAAGCCCTCGACCCACTCGACCCCGGGCTCGCGCCGGAACCAGGTGAGCTGCCGCTTGGCGTAGTGGCGCACGTCGAGCTTCGTCTGCTCGACGGCGCTCTCAAGCGTGCGCGCGCCCCGCAGGTGCTCGACGACGCGGCGGTAGCCGTGCGCGCCGAGCGCGCTCCCTTCCGCGGGCACGCCCCGCGCGAGCAGCCCGCGAACCTCTTCGACGAGTCCGGCGCGGAAGTGCGACTCCGCGCGCAGGTCGATGCGGCGGTAGAGTTCCTCGCGCGGGGGATTGAGGGCGAAGACGCGCAGGCGCGCGGCCTGCGGCGGCGGGGCGAGGCGTTGGCCCAGGCGTGTGGAGAGCTTCTCGCCGGTTTGCAGGCGCAGCTCCAGGGCGCGCTGGACGCGCGACCAGTCGCGGGGCGCGAGGCGCGCGGCCCTTTCGGGGTCGAGCCGGCGCAGGAGTTTGTGCAGGTGCTCCGCGCCGCGGCGTTCGCGCAGACTAACGAGACGGCGGCGCAGCCCCGCGTCCGTCGGCGGGGCCTCGAAGAAGGGCTCGCGCAGGGCGCGCAGGTAGAAGCCTGTGCCGCCGACGAGGAGCGCCGTGCGGCCGCGCGACTCAATCTCGTCGATCCTGGCGAGCGCGTCGCGCGCCCAGTCGGCGGCCGTGTAGTTGCGCTCGGGCGGGACGAAGTCGATGAGGTGGTGCGGGACGCCGCGTCGCTCCGCGGGCGGGACTTTCGCCGTGGCGATCTCGATCTCTTTGTAGACCTGCACTGAGTCGCAGTTGACGATCTCCCCGCCCACGCGCAGGGCGAGCGCGATGCCGAGGTCGCTCTTGCCCGAGGCGGTCGGGCCGACGACGGCGACGATGGGTCTCTCTGTCTCGGGTTCTGCGCTCAAAGGGAAAGGGTGAAGAGGCGGAAGGCAATCACAAGCCAGATGACAACTAACAGCACCAGCGCGCCGACGAGTTGTGCACGAGAGAAACGCATCGGAGGTTCTACCCCACGATATTGGCCCCGACCGGCGGGTTGACCCTGACCCAGAGTTCGACGGAAGTCTGGCGAAGTACGAGCACGGCGCCGCCGTCCGAAGAGAATACCACTTCGCGCACGTTCTCCTCCCCCTCGATGACCTGCACCGCGCCGGTGGTCGTGTCCCAGAGACTGACCTGCCTCGGCCGAGGGTCTTCGGGCGTGGGCGTCGTGCCCTTCGTCGCGCCCTTACCCTTCGGCGGCGAACCCTTGCCGGACGCGGGCCCCCAGATAGCCAGCGTCTTGCCGTCGGGCGAGAAGATTCGTCTCGCGCCGCTATCTGCCGCGTTGACCTGGCGGAAAAGGCCGGTCTGCACGTTCCACAGCATGGCCGGCGAACCCGCGCGGTCATCAATAATCAGCAGCGCGCGGCCGTCGGGCGCAAACAAGACGTCTTTGAAAGAAGCGCCTCCGGATTCTGCGGCGCGTCTCATCTCGCCCGTCTGCCCGTCCAGCAGTCTGATGCTGTCGGCCCCGCTCGCCCAGGTGACGAACGCCTTGCCGTCGGGGAGAAACCTGACGTTGCCCTGGTGGACGGACTTGGGCTTCCCGGTTTGAGTGTCTAATAGTCTGGTCTGCCTGTCCTCGCCGACGCTTACGAGGAGCGCGCCGTCCGGGGAGAACCGCGCGGACGTGACCCCCGACAGCGAGTACCTGAAGATGCCGGTCACCGCGTCGTAGACGCGTGCCGTCTTGTCTTCGGGGAGCGTCGTGATAATCGTCATGCCGTCCGGTGAGTATCCGAAGACGGGCGAGCGCCGGCCGTTACCGGCAATCGTCTGCTTCAACACGCCGGTCTCCACGTCGTACATCCTCAAGTCGGAGCCGTCGTCTGTGACGATGCCCTTGCTGTTGGGCGTGAAGGAGACGTAGGTGATCGGCTTCGGCTGCGGCGGGAGCGTCCGCTTCTGCGCGCCGGTTCGGGCGTCGTACAGCTTGACAGTTCTGTCCCGGCCCCGCGCGTAGATTGCCAGGGTCGAGCCGTCTTCGGCGAACGTCGAATTCGTTAGGAACGATCCCGTCCCGTCATCCGGGTTGCCGACCTTGACCACCGGCACTTGCAGTTTCAGCTCCCCGGTCTGTATGTCCCACAGCTTCACGAGCGCGTCATATCCCGTGCTCAGGAGCCTTCTGCTGTCGGGGGAAAAGGCGGTGCTGTAGAGCAAACTATTGTGGCCGGGCAGTGTCTGCTTCAGCGTCACGGTGCTAAGGTCCCAGACCATTATCCGGTTCTCGGCGCCCGCAGCCGTGGCTGTGTCCCATACGGCCAGCATGTTGCCATCCGGCGAGGGCTTCGTGTCCATACCTCCTGAATTCAACGAGGAGGTGGCGAGCAGGGTTGACTTCCCCGTGTAGATATCCAAAAGCTTCGCAGTCTTGTCGCCGGGCTTGACCACACAGGTCTTGCCCCCCGGCAGGAACGTCACCGACGGATTGGTGTTGCCTTCTTTCTTGAAGGGGTACTTCAACGCCCAAGCCTCGGGCGTCGGCGCGGGCTGCGGGGTCGGGGTGGGGGTGGCGGCCCCGCCGAAAAATTCCCACCGGGGATTTAGATAGGCGACCAAAAGGCCCGCGGTAATCAGGGCGATGACGCCGGCTGCCGTAACAAGCCTGCGGAACATTCGGACGCGTAATCGGAGGGCGAGTTCGCGCCAGAGCTTTCGCACCGCGCCCCGCTCGTCCACGGCCGGCGTCGTCTGCCGCGGCCCCTCTTCTACCGTGCCTCGAAGCGTCTGAGCGCCGGACAAGTTCTCGCCTGCCCGCTGACCGTTCTCTTCCACTGCGAGCGGGCTCTCTCCCGTCGGCGGCGCGTCGGCCTGCGCGTCGTCTGCGTGCCCGTCCCGCACCTCGGGCGGCGCGGCGTCGGAGAGGCGTAGGCGGACTTGCCGGGCCAACTGTTCGAGGTGGCGTTCGAGCGGCGGCGCGGAGGCGTTCAGTTGGTGCGCGGAGCCGATGTAATACCAGAAGGTTTTCCTCAGCGAGGCGTTCTTGATGAGGAAAGGGATGATGGGGATGTTCGTGTCGTCGGAGGCGAGCCGGACTTCCCGCTCGACGTGCCGCGAGTTGTTGGCGTCCGGCGAGATGATGACGATCATGAGCCGGCTGGCCGAGATGGCGTCGAAGATCGCCTCCGCGAAGTCCGAGCCGTAGGGTATGTCGCGCGGGGCGTACCAGCAGCGGATGCCCTGCGCCTCCAAGGCCCGACTGATCTCATCAGCTACGGACTCGTCCTCCGACGCATAACTGATGAAAACGTCGTGGCCCACGCGCTATCTTCTCGCTCGCTGTGGCGGTTCGGGAAAACGATGCCTGTTAAATGAGGCCCGGCTCGTTTCGACGGGCTCGTGTGCTTGCCCCGGAAGGGGGGCGAAGGCCGCTCTCAGTACAGCTTCTTTAATTCGGTGCCAGTATAGTACATCTTTAAAATGCGGTCATACGAGAGGCCCGCGCGCGCCAGCCCGTAAGCGCCGACCTGGCACATCCCGACGCCGTGCCCCCAGCCGCGGCCGGTAAAGGTGAACTTCGAGACCCTGCCGCTCTCGTCGAACGTCCGGTCGATGACGAAGAGCTGTTCGCGCAACCCGAGCGCCGAGCGCACGCGCCCGCCGCGGACGTGCGCCGTGCCCGCCGTCCCGACGACCTCCAGGTCGAGCACGCGCCCCGAGACGCCGCGCCTCCGCACTCGCAGATCGAGCAGCGCCCCGACCGCGGGGACTGAGCGCGACAGTCGGGACATGACCCCCTGAGGCGTCAGCGTCTCCGTCCAGTTCGTGTACTTCGACGCGCGGTCTGAGGCGGCGCCGCCCGCCGCGGGCCGGACTTCGAGGTAGTCAACCTCGCCGCGCGTGTTCAGGTGGTAGACGACCGCTTCGCCGCCGACGAACCGAACCTCGCGCGCGGCGAAGAGCGCCTCGCCGAAGGCGCGGAAGAGGTACGCGTCCGCCGCCAGCGTCACGCTCAAATCTTTGCCCCCGGCCGGGCGGAACGCGAGCGCGTTGTTCGTCCCCGTTCGCGCCGCCGCCCTCTGCAAGCGCAGGAGGCCGCGCGCTTCGAGCGCGTGCGCGACGGCGCGGAGCGCGCGGGCGCGGGTCAGAGGCTGTCGGGGGCGGAGCGACCCGTCGGGCAGGAGCGCGAGGTGGCCTTCGCGCAGCATCACGGCCACGTCGGCGCGGTTCTGCTGCGGGACTTCGTCGGCGTCGCGGAACGCGAGCAGGTATTCGACATCCGCGCTGTTCAGCAAAGACGCGCCGCGACTCTCGCCGTCGAGCGCCGACGTGAGCGCGGAGGCGAAACCCCCGGGGCGCGTCGCGTCCGTCATCACGTTCGGGGCCGCCTGTCGCGCGAGAGAAGCGACGCGGGCCAGTAAATCTCGCACCTCTTCTGGCGTGACGTTCGACGCGAGCCATCCGTCGTTCAGACGCGCGGGCGTCTGGAAGCCGTGGACGGCGAGCAGCGCCGCGTCGCGCGCGCTCGTCTGGTGCTCGGCCGACTTGACCGAGGCGGGCTCGCGCGACGTGCGCAGTTCGAGCGAGGCGAAGCGCGCCCCCGCTTCAAGCGCGCACTCGCGGCCGCGCAGGTACGCGACCGGCGCGCCGCCGAAGATGTTCTCGCCGTCCTCCGTGCGCCCGCCGCAGGTCGAGGTGTAGAGGGCGTTCACGGGCGCGCCCTTGTAGGTCAGGATGCAGCCGCGCGTCTCGGCGACGGCGCGGTCGGTGAGCGGGTGCTCGGTCGAGCGGCCGCCGTAGACCTGCGACCGCGTGTCGGGCGTGAGGTCGTACCCTGAGGCGGCGAAGCGGCCGAGGTTGCTGACGGCGTAGGTGCGCGCCGCGACCGCCTGCGCCTTCAAGGCTTCCAACTCCGGCCAGCCGCCGGGCGACAGCTCGTTCGGCACGACGCCGCGCACGTAGTCTTCGAGCGGGACGACGTTGACGACCGTCAGAGTCCCCTTCGAGTTCGCGAAGACTTCGAGCCGCCCGCGGTAAGGCTTCTCGTTGTAGCGGACGGGGTGCAGCTCCGGGTCAACGGGCGCGAAGACCACGGGCACGCGCAGGTCGAGCAGGGGCTTCGCGGAGCCCGGCTCGTACAGCGCCTCGCCGCGCACGGGCGCGGCCGCGCGCGAAGTCAGGCGGACGCCGCCCGCCGCATCGCGCTCCGTCTTCGCCTGCGCGGGGAGATTCGACTTCGCGGCGGCCGTCGGGGCGGACTCGTTCGACGAAGTTGCTGCGGTCTGGACGCCGCCCGTCTCTTCCGCGGCGGGCGTCGTCAGCGCGGGGTAAGAGCGCGGCTCGATGCGGACGCGCGCGAGTTCGAGCGGGAGCGGCTGCTCGGCCGAGTCCGTGGCGTTGAGCACGCCGCCGGTCGTCGAGACGGTCACGCTGCGCGCGGCGGTCGCGAGCCCGATGCGGATGACGGGCTCCCTCGTCAGGCGGACGACCTCCGGCTCGACCTCCGGGACGGTCACGGGCTCGCTCGTCGAAGTCGTCGGCCACTCGGCGGTCGCGCGGCGCGGCCTCGTCGCGGGCCGGCCGTCCTGTGCTCTGAGAATGAGGGCCGGCGAGACGAGGGCGCAGGTGAGCAGCGCCGCAATCAGAAAACTCTTGAAGGAGGAACGCATCGGGGTCTTGTGCTCACGTCAACCGCGCCGTGATCGGAGGGGAGCGCGCGTGAGGATTCTACAACAAAACGAATCAGGTCAGAACCACCCGCGGTAGCGGGTGGGCGTTACGACGACGGCTTGCTGATTGATGAGAGTGCGACAGTCATCAATCGTCAAGCGCTCACTGCAAGGCCCACCCGCTACCGCGGGCGGTACTGACCTTTATTTGCGGACGGGCGGCTCATCCTTCGTCGTGCGGCTCCAACGCTTCGACGGCGAGGGTGTGGAAGCGCCGCCGGACGCTGTTGATGTTGACGAAGGGCGGGTGGCGCGCGTGCGTGCGGTTGGTGAGGAGGATAAAGACGCGCTCGGCCGCCGGGTCTATCCAGCAGCTCGTGCCCGTGAAACCGAGGTGGCCGAAGGCTTCCGGAGGGAGTCGCGGCCCGGCCGTTGCCTCGGGCGTCGCCGCGAGCTGCCACGCGAAGGAGCGCGCCTCGTTCAAGCCCTCGGTCATGTTCCGGCTGAAGAGGCGGCAGGTCTCGGGTTTGAGCAGACTGGTCGTGCGCGGGAGGAACTGAGAGGCCAGCCGCAGCGTCTCGCGCGCGTCGGAGAAGAGACCCGCGTGCCCGGCCGCGCCGCCGAGGAAGTATGCGTTGCCGTCGTGCACCTCGCCCCAGATGGTTCGCTCGCGCCACTCTACTTTGTCCGCGCCCGCCTGCGCCTCGCACATGCCGCGCTCGTACGCGTTGCCGCCCGACTCGCACGCGGCCACCTCGGTCTGGATTGTTTTTTCGGGGTTGAAGAAGGTGCGCTTGAGTCCCAGCGGGTCGAAGATTTCGCGGCGCGTCAGCTCGACGAGCCGCGCGTCCGCGACCCGCTGCGCGAGGAGTCCGAGCGTGATGAAGCCGAGGTCGCTGTAGACGACGCGCTCGCCCGGCCGTCCTTCGAGCGGCCGCGCGGCGATAATCTCCGACACGCGCTCGCGTTCGCCGCCCGCCGTCAGGTAGAGCGGCAGCCAGGCGGGCAGGCCCGACGTGTGCGTCAGAAGGTGGCGGACTGTGACCGCGCGCTTGTCCTCAACTCCAAACTCGCCGAGGTACTCTGCGACCGGCGCGTCCAGACCGACCGCGCCGCGCTCGACGAGTTGGGCGAGCAGCATCCCCGTCACCAGCGGCTTCGTCAGGGAGGCGAGGTCGTAGACGGTTCCGAGCGTCGCCGGGCGCGTCTCCGGCTCGCGCACCGCGTCACCCAGCGCGTCGGCGAAGCGCACGCGCCCCGCCTCGGCGACGACGTAGACGGCCGAAGGGAAGTCGCCGGCCTCGATGCGCCCGGCGAGCATGGCGGAGATTGCTTTGGAAGGGGCGGCGTCGGTGGCTGTCATCAAAACTGCATCTTCATGCCGGCGATGATGGGGTGTTCGTGGATGCGCGCGAGGACGCGCTCGGCGAGCGCGAGGGCGCGGCGACCCTCCTCTCCGGTGACGGGCGCCGGTTTTCTCTCTCTCGCCGCTTCGAGGAAGAGTTCGATCTCGGTGCGCAGGGGCTCCACGTCGATGATGTCGAGGTTCCTGACCTGCACGCCGGGCCAGGAGCCGGTCGCACTGGGCGGCGCGAGGCTGCTGATCGAGGCGTACCGGGTGGCGTAGTCCACGGCGATGTAGTCGTGCGGCTGGAAGAAGCGCATCTTGCGAATCTTCTCGGTGCCGACGCGCGAGGCGGTGATGTTGGCGACCGCGCCGCTGGCGAACTCGATGCGCGCGTTGGCCGCGTCCACGCGGTTCGTCAGCACGGGCAGCCCGACGCCGCGCACGTCCGTCACCTCCACGTCGTGGCCGACGAGCCAGAGGACTATGTCGAGGTCGTGGATCATCAGGTCGAGCACCACGTCGATGTCGAGCGAGCGCGCGGTGAACTGGCCGACGCGGTGTATCTCGAAGTAGACGGGCTGTCTGACGTGGGGCTTCAGGGCGACGAGCGCCGGGTTGAAGCGTTCGAGCTGGCCGACCATCAGCGTCGCGCCGCCGCGCGCGGCCGCCCCGATCATCCGGTCGGCCTCTTCGAGCGTGCGCGAGATGGGCTTCTCGACGAGGACGTGGACGCCCGCCTCCAACAGCGCGCAGGCGATCTCGGCGTGCGACTCGGTCGGCGTCGCGAGGCTCACGGCGTCCACCTCGCCGACGAGGGTGCGCCAGTCAACCGTCCAACGCGTCCCGCGCTCCTCCGCGACGGCGCGCGCGGTCGCCTCCGCGAGGTCGCAGACGGCGACGAACTCGGACTTGCCCTCGGCGGCCAGCGCCGCGTGTATCCGCGCGTGCTGCCGGCCCAGGGAGCCGACGCCGACGACGGCGGTGCGAAGTAGGTTCATAGGTAGTCAGTAGACAATAGTCGGTAGACAGTAGGAGAACTTAGAACTTCGGACAGTAGGAAGAGACGGTGGAGGTTGTCGGGAATTACAACGACTGCGCGGCTTGCCAAACCCACTGTCTACTGACTACTGTCTACTGACTACTTTTCCGGGTGACTATACTTGCAACGTTTCCTGCTTGCAAAGCGCGCGTGGGTCGTGCTGTTCGGGGCGGTCTGCGGGGCCTACCTCTACGGGCTCGGGGCGGTGCCTTTGCTGGGGCCGGACGAGCCGCGGTACGCGCAGGTGGCGCGCGAGATGTTCGCGCGCGGCGACTGGGTGACGCCGACGCTCGGCGGGCAGACGTGGTTCGAGAAGCCCGCGCTGCTCTACTGGCTGATGGAGGTCGCCTACGGGCTCTTCGGGGTGACGGAGTTCGCCGCACGCGTAGGGTCGGCGCTCTCGGGCGTGCTGACGGTGCTGCTGGCGGGCTGGGCCGCGCGGCGGGCGGAGTTCGAGTCGGGCGAGGGGCTGCGCGGCCTCGGCGTCACCTGCGCGGCCGTCGCGGCTTCGACGCTGGGGCTCCTCGTCTTCGCGCGCGCGTCGAGTTTCGACACGCTCCTGACGGCGACGGTGACGGGCGCGCTCGCGTGCTTCTACTGCTCCGAGGTCGAGCGCGGCGCGGGGCGCAGGACGTGGCTGGTGGGCCTCTACATCTTCGTCGGCGCGTCGCTGCTGGCGAAGGGGCTGGTGGGCGTCGTCATCCCGGGCGCGGTGGTCGTCATCTACAGCGTTTTCAGGAGGCGCTGGCCGGGGCTCTTGAGGTTGGGCGTGCCGTGGGGCGCGCTGCTCGCGTTGTTGGTGGCGGCCGCCTGGTACGGGCCGGTCATCGCGCGCCACGGGCAAGCGTTCGTGGACGAGTTCTTCGTGCAGCACCACTTCGCGCGCTACGTCTCGAACAAGTACCACCACCCGCAGCCCTTCTGGTTCTACCTGCCTGTGACGCTGGGGCTGGCGCTGCCCTGGACGGCGTTTCTCGTGAGCGGGATCGCGGGGGCCGCGGGGGTGAACGCGCGCGCGGAGGACGCGGCGAGCAAACTGCGGGTGCTGGCGCTGGCGTGGCTGCTTGTGCCCGTGCTCTTCTTCTCGGCGTCGGGGTCGAAGCTGCCGGGCTACGTTCTGCCCGCGCTGCCGGGCGCGGCGCTGCTGGCGGGCGACGGGCTGCACCGTTACCTGCGCGGCGTCGGCGGGACGCTGGCGATGAGGCTGACGGGGCTGCTCGCGCTCCTGGCCTTCGCCGCGGGCGTCGCGTTTCTGGTCTTTCACGTCGGCGAGTTCGGCGAGGCTTTGCGCGGACTCCCGCCCTTCTACGTCGCGGCGCTGTTGTTGCCGTCGGGGCTGACGGCCCTCGTCACGCTCCTCACGCCGCGGCGGAGGGAGTTGTGCGCCATCGCGGTCGTCGGCGCGACGCTCCTGACGGTCGTGCTGGTCGTCGCCGGCGGCGTGCTCGAACGCGCGACGCGGGAGGAGACGATGGGCGACACGCTGGCCGAGGCCGCCGCCCGAGGGTTCGGGGGGCTGCCCGTCGTCAACCTGCACACCGTCGAGCGCACGTCCGAGTTCTACGCCGCCGGCCGCCTCGCCTACGGCGCCGACGGCGAGCCGCTCAAGCTGGAAGGCGCGAACCAGGTCGCCGAGTTCGCGCGGGGCAGAGGCGGCGGCGCCCTCGTCATCGTCCCCCACGACAACGAGCACCAGTTGTTTGAAGACCCGGGCCTTGAGTCAAAGCGAGTCGCCTTCAACGGCCGACACGCGCTGGTGTACGTTAAGAGTAGGCAGTAGGCAGATGGCAACAGGCAGTTAAAGACTTGTTGTCTTAATTGCCTGCTGCCATCTGCCTACTGCCTACTGTTTATCTCAGCGTCCGGTCGAAGAAGTCGATCAGGCGGCGGTCGTAGGCTTCGTCCTCTTCGGCGGAGGTGGAGCCGAGGCCGAGGCCGGTCAGCGTGAGGTCTGTGTGCGTCTCGACGTTGGTGCGGGCGGGGAAGCAGTTGGCGAGCGTCTCGGTCGTCTGCTTCAGACGCCCCGCGCCCTCGCCCGTGAGCAGGAGCACCTGCCGGTCGCCCAGGCCCTCGGCCAGCGTGCAGGCCGCGTCCGACTCGTAGCGCCCCGCGAAGTAGACGCGCGTGCCGAAACGCGCTAGCGCCAGCAGAACGCGGTTGTCGAAGCCCGTGCGCTCGCGGATGGCCCCGGCCAGCACGTCGTCGGGGTTGTCGGGCACGCTGTCGAGCGCCACCGCCCGCACGGCCGCGTCGCGCCGCGCAGCCGCCAGCGCCGCGTAGGCCCCCTCCTCGACGCCGTAGACGCCCAGCCCCGGGCCCGCCAGCGGGCGGCCCTGCGGCGACTTCAAGCCGCGCAGGTATTCGAGCGCGGCCTGCGCGTCGTCCGCCTCCAACCACCCGAACGAGGTGGCCGAGACGGGCGGCTCCTGCCCGTGGCCGCGCAGGTCGGGCAGCAGCACCGTCATGTTCGAGGTCTCGTTGATCTTCACGCCGAGGTTGAGGAGCCAGGAGCGATCCGCGCCGTAGGCGTGGAGGAGGAGGACGGCGGGGGCACCCTCCGCGCCTCGGATGAGCCAGCCGCGCGCCTGCGTGCCGTCGCGGTTCGGCCAGGTCTCCTCCGTCGCGCGCAACCCGCGGTCGCTCAGCCGCAGGAACTGCTCGGGCGTGACGAGGTAGGCGCGCCGCGTCGGCCGCGTCGCCGAATAGACCAGCCACGCCGACACGCAGGCCGCCGCGAGCACGACCAAAAGGAGAATGGGGAGCAGCGCCGTTAAGGCTTTCCGTCCGGTTCGGCGTCGAGGAGACATGGCACCAGTATTGTAAAGGCAAAAGGCCGTGAACCGTAAACCGTGACAGGTTGAATACGGATTTTCTCTCGTCACGGTTTACGGCTTACGGCCTTTTCGTAGTCGGCGGGGGTGTTGACGTTGTCGAAGAAGAGGCGCGAGCCGTCGAGGTCGGAGAGTTCTGTGAAGGGCACCCAGCGCGTCCGCACCTCTCGGAGCAGAGCGCGTGGGCGCAGCTCGCCCGCGCGGACGAGGCGTTCGGCCGCCTCAAGGCAGCGCACGGCGGCGTAGAGCGCGCAGAGGGGCTGAGGCCGCCCGTCCTCCTGAAACGGCGCGACCGCGTCCGTGTCGTCTCCGCGCAGCGAGGCGAGCCGCTCGAACAGTTCGGCCGTGACGAAGGGCAGGTCGCAGGAGATGACCGCCGCCCAGGGCGTCTCGCAGGCCGCGAGCGCCGCGTGCAGGCCGCCCATCGCGCCGAGCCCCTCGTGTACGTCGCGCACGACGGGCAGGCCGTGCGACTCGGCCCCGGGGCGCGAGCCGACGACCCTGACCCTGCTCGAAACGCGCGTGAGCGCGCCGGACGCGATCTCGACGAACGTCCGACCCCCGAGCCGGAGGCGGGATTTGTCCTCGCCCATCCGGCTCGAAACTCCGCCGATCAAAATGAAGCCTTCGGTGTCTAACATAGAGCAGCAGGCAGTAGGCAGACGGCAGCAGGCGGCCGCTCCGCGTTACTGACGTTGAGAGAATTATACCGGAGGTTTCGACGGCAGGGTTTCAACCGCCTACTGCCGTCTGCCTACTGCCTACTGTTTTAAGGCTTTAACCAAAGCAACCCGGGAGGTTTCGAGTTCATCATTGTTGGGGCAACATGCGGCTTGACCCTTTGAGAAAGGCGAAGTTATAGTCGGCAAGCGCGGGGCTCCTTTCTCGTTCCACCTTCGACAGGTGTTCGGGCGGAAGCGAAAATCCCCGAACCGCCGCGTATTTCAACCGTTGCGCCCTCCCCTTGAGGTAATTTGATGAGAAGAAACGCCGTCGTCCTGTTCGCCCTCTTCCTCGCCCTGCAACTGACCGGGCTGGCGCAGGGCACTACATCGGGTGCCTCAAGCAAGGGCGCGGAGTATTACCCGCTCGAAGACGTGCGCACGGGGCAGAAGGGCGTCGCGCGGACGGTCTTCGCGGGGTCGGAGCCCGAGGAGTTCAACCTCGAAGTCCTCGGCGTGCTGCCCGGCTTCCCCGCGCCGCGCAAGTCGGTCATCATCGCGCGGCTCTCCGGCCCGCAGGTCGCGCGCACCAGCGTCTTCGCGGGGATGTCCGGCTCGCCCGTCTACATCGACGGCAAGCTCGTCGGGGCCATCGCCTACGCCTTCCCCTTCGCCAAGGAGCCCATCGCCGGCATCACGCCCATCAAGCAGATGATCGAGATGTTCGAGCAGGGGCGGCAGTCGAGCGAGGGGCGCGACCAGATGGGCTTCCTCCGCGAGCCGCGCGCCGTCTCCTACGCACAGCTCTCGGGCGTTGACTGGAAGTCGAAGCTCCCGCAGGGGCAGGCGGCGGGTGTCAACTTCGTCGCGCCGGTCGCGACGGGCTCGCCGCTGGCGGCGCTGTTGGGTCAGCAGTTCGCGCCGATTGCGACGCCGCTCGTCTTCAACGGCTTCTCGGCGCAGGCGGTCGCGCACTTCACGCCGCAGTTCCAGTCGCAGGGCCTTCTGCCCGTCGCCGGGATAGGCGGCTCTTCGGCCATCACGCCTTTGGGGAAGGTGACGGAGCAGACGCTCGCGCCGGGCACGTCCGTGAGCGTCGAGTTGGTGCGCGGCGACTACTCGGTCGCGGCCTCGGGCACGGTGACGCACCGCGACGGCGAGCGCGTCTACGCCTTCGGCCACCCGTTCCTGAGCCTCGGCTCGGCCGACATGCCGATGTCGGAGTCGAAGGTCGTCACCGTAGTCCCGAACATGCTCAACTCCTTCAAGCTCTCGGTGGCGGGGCAGATGGTCGGCTCCATCTCGCAGGATCGCTCGACCGGCATCTACGGCCGCCTCGGCCAGGCCCCGAAGATGGTGCCCGTCACCATCAACCTGCACACGAGCCGCGACCAGGTGCAGACCTTCCGCTACGAGGTCGCCAACGACGAGTTCCTGACCCCGCTGCTCCTCAACATGACCATCTACAGCACGCTCACTTCGAGCGAGCGCTCGTTGGGCGACTCGACCGTGAGCGTCCGCGGGAAGATCGAGCTGAAGGGGCAGGAGCCCATCCTCCTTGAGCGCCGCTTCTCGGCGCAGGGCGCGGGCATCTCGGCCGCCGGCTCAATCGCCGCGCCCGTTCAGGCGCTCCTGTCGAGCGGGTTCGAGGGCGTCGAACTCGGGCCGATTACGCTCGACCTCGCCGCGTCCGACGTGCGGCGCGTGGCGACGCTCGACCGCATCGCGCTCGACCGCAGCGAGGTGCGCAGCGGCCAGACCGTCGAGGTGCAGGCTTACGTCCGCACCGAGTCGGGCAAGCAGTTCGTCCAGCGCATCCCCGTCCAGATTCCGGCGGACGTGCCGCCCGGGCAGCTCGTCCTCTTCGTCGGCGACGGCGGCACGCTGCAACAGGCTTCGGCCTCGCAGAGCTTCGTCCCGCAGGACCTGGGGCAGCTCGTCGGCGCGATTAACAAGATGAAGAAGAACGACCGCCTCTACGTCAAGCTCTTCCGCATCACGACGGGCGCGGTCATCGGCACGGACGAGATGCCGAACCTGCCGCCCTCCTTCGTCGCCACGCTCAACAGCGACCGCGCCTCGGGCGGCTACACGCCGACGGTGCTCTCGCCGCTCAACGAGAAGGAGCTGCCGCCCGCCGACTACGTCGTCAACGGCCAGCAGCTCATCGGCATCAGCGTGATCCGTTAGAGAGCTTTCGAGGTCAAGCAAAGGGGCGGGACTTACCGAAGTCCCGCCCCTTTGCTTGCCAGGTCAGAACCACCCGCGGTAGCGGGTGGCCCTATAGCGGATTGCAATTGAGTGTGACCGTTTAGAGGCGGGCTCCGCCCGCCGTCGCGAGCACCGCGGCTGGAGCCGGCGGGCGGAGCCCGCCTCTAAACGGACGCTGAATTGGTCACACTCAAATGCAAACAGCTATAGATTAACCGTACGCGCCGAATATCAAAGGCCCACCCGCTACCGCGGGTGGTTCTGACCTGATTTGCCACGTCGCACAATAAAAAGATAGCGCCTCTCTGATTCAGGTATTTGCATACCCTCAAATAACAACCCTTCACGTTCGAGCACTTCGCGCAGACCCTTGCCCCCGAACAACAGCAGCGTCATCACGCTCGCAGACCATGTGAGGAGTATGGGCAGCATTTCGGTAAAGCGCTCGATGGCGCGGCAGGTGAGGTAGTCGGCTTCGGGCGGGTCAATCTTCTCGAACCTTTCGGCGACGACGCGGGCGCGTTCGGAGAGGTCGAGCCTCGACAGCGCCTCGCGGAGGAAGACCGCCTTCTTCTGCGAGGCTTCGACCAGCACGCCCTTCAGATCGGGCCGCGCGACGAGGCAGGGGATGGCGGGCAGGCCCGCGCCGGAGCCCACGTCGAGCAGGGCCGCGCCCTCGGGTATGTGGGGGAGCGCCGTGAGCGATTCGAGCACGTGGCGCGCGGCGAACTCGGCGGGCGGGCAGGGCGCGACGAGGTGCAGGCGCGGGTTCCACGCCGCGACCAGCTCGAAGTAGTCGCCGAGCCCCGCGCGCGCCTCCTCATTTAACTCGACGCCGAAGCGGGCCGCGCGCTCCGCCAGCGCTTTGTCAAACTCGCCGCGTGGTGTAAGTTTTCGTTCGGCCATCTCCCCAACCCAGTCCGAAGCTTAACGGATGTCAGAAGCAAACAACAGCCCCGTCCCAGACACGCGCACGCTCGCCGAGGAACACGAGCGCCTCGGCCGCGCCGCCCTCCGGCTCATCACCGACTACGCGCGCTCTCTCGACGACGCGCCCGTCTGCTCAAAGGCGTCGCCCGAAGAGCTGGTCGAACTCTTCGACGAGCCGCTCCCGCAAGAGGGCGCGTGCGCGGAAGAGATTTTCGCGCAGGTCGAACGAGACCTCGTCCCGCACGCGATGAACATCCCGAGCCCGCGCTACTTCGGGCTCTTCAACCCGACGCCGCTGCCCGTCGCGGTCTGGGCCGACGCCGTCGCCTCGGCGATCAACCAGAACGGCGCGGCGTGGCGCAACTCGCCCTCGGTGAGCGTCGTCGAGGCGCGCGTGCTGCGCTGGCTCTGCCAACTGATAGGCTACGGCCCCGGGTCGTTCGGGACGTTGACGAGCGGCGGGTCGGAGGCGAACCTCGTCGGCCTCAAGTGCGCGCGCGACCGCGCGGTCGAAGGCGCGCGCGACCGCGGCCTGCGCGCGCAGGGCTCAGACAGCCGTCTCGTCGCCTACGCTTCGGAGCAGTGCCACTACTCCTTCGTCAAGAGCGTGGACATCCTCGGCCTCGGCCGCGAGAACCTGAGGAAGATAGACACGGACGAGCGCTTCCACATCCGCACAGACCTTCTGCGCGACGCTATCGAACGAGACCTGAAGGAAGGACACACGCCCGTCTGCGTCGCGGGCGCGGCGGGCGCGACTTCGACCGGCGTCGTTGACCCTCTGGACGAGTTGGCCGACATCGCGCGTGAACACAAACTCTGGTTCCACGTGGACGCGGCCTACGGCGGCGCTCTGGCCTTCTCTGAAAAGCATAAGTGGCGGCTGCGCGGCATCGAGCGCGCCGACTCGGTCGCCTTCGACCCGCACAAGTGGATGTTCGTCCCCTTCGAGTGCGGCGCGCTGCTCGTCCGCGGCGGCGGGCGGGTGTTGCGCGACGCCTTCGACATCACGCCCGAGTACCTGAGCGAGAACCGCGGCGGGGCGGACGTGGAGTACGACTTCTTCCGCTACGGGCAACTGGGGACGCGCCGCGGGATGGCGCTGAAGGTCTGGGCCGCGCTCAAGTCGCTCGGCGTGCGCGGCTACGCGGAGGTCGTTGACAGGCAGATTGAGCTGGTCAACTACCTCGCCTCGCGCTTCGACGAGCTGGAAGAGTTCGAGCGCGTGGGCGAGGTCGAGACGGCGCTCTGCTGCGCGCGCTTCCTGCCCGCCCGGGCGCGCGGGAAGTCGGGCGAGGAGCAGGACGAGTTGCAGCGCGCCCTCCAGCAGCGCGTGGAGCGTTCCGGCGGGGCGTGGCTGGCGACGACCGTGCTGCACGGGCGGAGGGCGCTGCGCATCAACGTCAACAGCTTCCTCACCGAACGCCGGCACATAGACTATCTGGTAGAATTGCTCCGCCACGAAGGCGCGAAGCTGACGCAGGGAGGGGAAGGGTTATGAAGTCGAACGTAAGGCGCTTGTCCGCGCTCTGTCTCGCCCTATTGCTGTTCTCCGCCGCGAGCGCGCAGCAGCCGCGCCCGGCCGCGAGGCAGGCGGCCGCCGCGTCCGACCGCTGGCTGGAACGTCTGAACTCGCGCGCGGACTTCGACCGCATGGCGCGCGTCTACAACGACCAGCCCTACGCGCTGCCGCACGTCATCTTCGTCATCGACCGCAAGAACGGCGACAAGATTTACTACGCCAACTCGAAGCGCTTCCGCTTCCACAAGGACTTCGTCAACGGGACGTACCTGTCGCTCGAACGCGGCGACGAGTTCTTCCGGAACAACTACCTCAAGGCCAACCGCCGCTTCATCCTCGGCACGCTCGCGTGGCAGTCGCCCGTCAAGCGCTACACGTTCGAGTTCTGGGAGGGCGACCTCATCCCGGCCGAGCTGATAAAGCTGACGGCCGACACCATCAGAAAGACCTTCTTCGACTCGGTCGCCTACAAGCCGAACTCCATGAGGCAGGATGAGGCGTCGGCGGGGATCGCGGGGCTCGACCGCGTCACGCAGAGCGACATCGCGCGCGAGCAGGAGTACCAGCCGCTCAACCTCGCGAAAGGTATCGGCCGCATCCACATCATCGACAAGCTCGACGAGCACGTCGAGATCGGCTCCAACGAGATACTCGTCCTCAACGAGGTGCCCATCAGCCTGCCGCCCGTCGCGGGCGTCATCATCTCGAAGCCCTCGACGCCGCTCTCGCACATCAACCTCCTGGTGAAGGGCTGGGGCGTGCCGAACGCCTACATCAAGAACGCGCACGAGCTGCTCAAGCAGTACGACACGTGGTGGGTCACGTTCGAGACCTTCCAGGACAAGTACACCATCAAGCGCGCGGACATGGGCGAGCTGAAGGCGTATCAGGAAGAGCAGGTCAAACTCCGGAAGGCGATGACGCCGCGCTTCAACCTCGAAGAGCGCCGCCTGCTCGACCTCGCGCGACAGACCAGGCGGATGGCCGACGCCTACGGCTCGAAGTCCGCGAACCTCGGCGAGGTCGCGCGCTCGCGCCTCGCGGGCATCACCGTCCCCGCGGGGTTCGGCATCCCCATCCACTACTACGACCGGTTCGTCAGGGAGAACGGGCTCGAAGACGCGCTCGTCGAGATGATGGGCGACCAGAAGTTCGTCCACGACCCGGCCTACCGCCGCGAGAAACTCGCTGGGATGCGCGAGCGCTTCAAGGCGGGCAAGGTGAGTGACGAGCTGCGCGAGGCGCTTTTGAAGAAGGCGCGCGCCGAGTACGCGGGCAAGGGGCTCTTCGTGCGCAGCAGCTCGAACGTCGAAGACCTGCCGAACTTCAACGGCGCGGGGCTCTACGACACCGTGCCGAACGTGAAGGAGGACGAGAAGCTGGTCGAGGCGGTCAAGACCGTCTGGGCCTCGCTCTGGAACTTCGAGGCGTACGAGGCGCGCGAGCGCGCCAACATCGACCACTCGAAGGCGTACATGGCCGTGCTCGTCCAGGAGGGCGTCAACGCCGACAGCGCGGGCGTGATGATCACGACCGACCCGTTCGACGCGGACAACCGCGGCGCCATCTACATCAGCGCCAAGCGGGGCCTCGGCATCAAGGTGGTCGAGGGCAGGCGCATCCCCGAGCAGATTCTCTACCTCCCGCGCGCCAACTCGGTCAAAGTCCTGACGCGCTCGGAGGAGGAGAGCCTGCTCACCTTCGACGAGGCGGGCGGCGTCAAAGAAGTCCCCATCTCGGGCGAGCGCGCGGTGCTCACCGACCAGGTCGTGCGCAAACTGGCGCGCGCCGCCACGCAGATCAAGAGCGTCTTCGGCGGGCGCGAGCAGGACATCGAGTGGGTCTACATGCGCGGACAGATTTTCATCGTGCAGTCGCGCCCGTTCGTCCAGGGGAGCTAGTTCCGTATGAAGTCCATCTCGCTCAAGAGGCGCGCGGCCATCCCCGCCCTCACGCTGCTGGTCGCACTCGCCGCGCCCCACGCGGGCTGCCGCCGCGAGGCGCAGAAGGGCGCGGAAGCGAACGCGGGGCCGTCGGCCTCCGCGCAGCCGAACGGCGCGGCGTCGCCCGCCGACATCACGCAGCTCGACGGCGAGATAGAACGTCTTGAGAAGCAGGCCGAACGCAACCCCGCGGACGCCGAGACGCGGGTCGAGCTGGCGCGCGCCTACGTCAGGCGCGCGAAGATCGAGCAGGGCGGCGGCCAGCTGCAGGAGGCGCTGACGGATTACCAGAGCGCGCTCCGCCACGACCCGGACAACGAGGAGGCGCAGGGCGGGGCCGCCGCCGTAGACCAGCAGCTCGGCGGCGGCGCGAAGGAGGACGAGAACGGGGCCCCCGCCCCGCCCCCCATCAGCCCCAACGTCGCCGACGAGGGGGGGAAGGCCGCGCCGACACCTAAAAAGCAGTAAATGGTGAATGGTAAATGGTGAATAGATAAAACCATTTACCATTTACTATTTACTATTCACCACCCATGCTCATCATTCCGGCAATCGATCTGAGGGACGGGAAGTGCGTGCGCCTGACGCAGGGGCGGCGCGAGGAGGTGAAGGTCTACGACGGCGACGCGGTGGACATCGCGCGGGGGTTCGAGGAGGCGGGCGCGCGGATGCTGCACGTCGTGGACTTGGACGGCGCGTTCGCCGACAAGAACGGCGTGAACCGGAAGGTCGTGCGGCGCATCATCCGCGCCGTCGGCATCCCCATCCAGTTCGGCGGGGGCTTGCGAAGCGTGGGCGACGTGCAGCAGTTGATCGAGTACGGGGCGGCGCAGGTGGTCGTCGGGACGCTGGCCGCCGAGTCGCCGGAGACCCTGGAGATGTTCGTCCAGCTCTTCGGCCTGCGCGTCTGCGTCGGCATCGACGCGCGCGACGGGAGGGTGCTGACGCACGGCTGGGAGCGCGGGGGGCGCATGACGGCGGTCGAGCTGGCGCGGCGCGTGGCCGACGCGGGCGTTGACCGCATCGTCTACACGGACGTGTCGCGCGACGGGATGCTCGCGGGGCCGAACCTCGAACAGACGTGCGCCATCGCGCGCGAGTCCGGCCTGCGGGTGACGGCGTCGGGCGGCGTCTCGTCGCTCGAAGACATCGCGCGGCTGAAGACCATCAAGCAGTGCGGCGTCGATAGCGCCATCGTCGGCAAGGCGCTCTACGAGGGGCGTTTCACTCTGAAGGAGGCTTTGAAGGCCGCATGAACGAAGAGGCACGGAACATATTCGCGGACGGCATTCTCAAGGGCCGCGTCGCGTTCGTCACCGGCGGCGGGACGGGCATCACGGGCGGCGTCGCCCGCGCGCTCTCGGAGGCGGGCGCGCACGTCGCGCTCGTCAGCCGCAGGCTCGAACACCTGGAGCCCGCCGCGGCGAAGATCAACGAGGCGGGCGGCGAGGCGCTGGCCGTCGCCGCCGACGTGCGCGACTACGCGGCGGTAGAGCGCGCGCTGGCGGCGACGCTGGAGCGCTTCGGCCGCCTCGACATCGCCGTCAACGGCGCGGCCGGCAACTTCCTCTGCAAGGCGTCGGAGCTGTCGCCCAACGGCTTCGGCACGGTGGTGGACATCGACCTCAAAGGGACTTTCAACGTCTGCCGCGCGGCCTTCGAGGAGCTGAAGAAGAACCGCGGCCAGATTCTCAACATCAGCGCGACGCTCCATTATCTGGGCACGCCGATGCAGCTCCACGTCTCGGCGGCGAAGGCGGGCGTGGACGCCCTGACGCGCAACCTCGCGGTCGAGTGGGGGCACCACGGCATCCGCGTCAACGCCGTCGCCCCCGGCCCCATCGAGGACACAGAAGGCATGAGCCGCCTCGTCCCCGAGCCGATCAAGGAGAGGCTTCGCAAACAGATCCCGCTCGGCCGCTTCGGCCGCATCCGCGATGTCGAGCAGTGCGCCGTCTTCCTCTGCTCCGACGCCGCCGCCTACATCAACGGGGCCGTCATCGTCGTGGACGGCGGCCACTGGCTCGGCAGCAACCGGATGGTGGGGTCGTAAAGAGGAGGTGAAGAGATGGCCGAGGCGTTGAAGTGCGCGGGCTGCGGCGGCGTGATGGAGGAGGGCTTCGTCCTAGACCGCGGCAGCTACGACTTCCCCGCGGAGCAGAAGTGGGTGGAGGGCGTACCCCAACGCAGCTTCTGGATGGGGCTCGACATAGATGACAAGCGGGTCTACAAAGTTATGTCGTACCGCTGCGAGCGGTGCGGGCGTCTCGAATCCTACGCGCGCGAGAGCACATCCTGAGACCTGCGTCGCCGGGGGCTCCCTCACCCACAGAGAAAAGACTTGACGCGGGCGCGGTCTGAGCCGGACTGTATAGAGGTATGATCGGGTTGACGCCCGCGACATTCGGGGAGTTCGAGCAGGAGGCGGCGCGCGGGAACGTGGTGCCGGTGGTGCGGAGCGTGCTCGCGGACTTGCAGACGCCCGTGGGAGCGTTCCTGCGCGTGGCGGGCGGGGCGGGCCACGCCTTCCTGCTTGAGTCGGTCGAGGGCGGCGAGCGCATCGCGCGCTACTCATTCATCGGCGCAGACCCGGAATTGATAGTCCGCGGGCGCGGCGAGACGACCTACGTCGAGCGCGGCGGCGAGACCGAAGAACTGCGCGGCGTGCGCGCGACCGACTTCCTGCGCGACTACTTCCGCGCGCGCAAGCTCGCGCGCCGCGCCGGGCTCGCGCCGATGGCGGGCGGCGCCGTCGGTTACGTCGGTTATACGGCGGCGCGCTGGTTCGAGCCGGTGCTCACGAAAGACCTGCGGCCGGCCGCGGGCGCGGACGACGCGGTCTTCATGCTCTTCCGCACCGTGCTCGCCTTCGACCGCGTGCGCCAGCAGATAGAGATTACCTCCTGCGTCATGACCGAGGAGGCCGCCGAGAGCCGCGAGCGTTTGCGCGGGCTCTACGAGGCGGCCGTCTCGGAGACCGGGCGCGTCGAGAGGCTTCTGTCGGAGGGCCCGGCCGCGCCGTCGTTTGTCGATGAGGGCCGCGGGGAAGAGAATGGGCGCGGGCGGTTCGAGTCGAACTGGTCGCGCGAGGAGTTCGAGGCGGCGGTCGTCCGCATCAAGGAGCACATCGCTGCCGGCGACTGCTACCAGGCCGTGCTCTCGCAGCGCTTCTCTAAGTCGTGCGATGTTGACCCGGTGCAAATCTACCGCGCGCTGCGCGCGACGAACCCTTCGCCGTACATGTACTTCCTGCGGATGGGGCGCGAGACGGTCGTCGGTGCCTCGCCCGAGATGCTCGTGCGCTGCCGCGGCCAGCGCCTCGACTACAGGCCCATCGCGGGCACGCGCAAGCGCGGCGCGACCGAGACGGAGGACTGGCTGCTCGGCGAGGAGCTGAAGGCGGACGAGAAGGAGGTGGCCGAGCACACGATGCTCGTAGACCTCGGGCGCAACGACCTCGGCCGCGTCTCGGACTACGGCTCAGTCGAGGTGGGCGAGTTGATGACGCTTGAGCGCTACTCGCACGTCATGCACCTCGTCACGGGCCTTCGCTCGCGCCTGCGCGACGACCGAGACCGCTTCGACGCGCTGGCGGCCTGCTTCCCCGCGGGCACGGTGACGGGCGCTCCGAAGGTGCGCGCAATGCAGATTATCTCCGGGCTCGAACCGACGCCGCGCGGCGTCTACGCGGGGGCCGTGCTCTACGTGGACTACGCCGACAACCTCGACTCGTGCATCTCGATCCGCACGGTCGTAGTGCGCGACGGCACGGCCCACGTCCAGGCCGGGGCCGGCATCGTCGCCGACTCCGTCCCCGAGCGCGAGTACGAAGAGACGGTCAACAAGGCGCGCGCCGTACTTAACGCAGTCGAGATGGCGGAAAAAGGATTGTGAAAGGCAGTAGGCAGTAGGCAGATGGCAGCAGGCAGTTAAGAGCGTTATTGTTAGGAGTCGGGTAGTTATGCGGAGCGAAGCTCAACACAGAGACACAGAGGCACAGAGACACGGCTTGTTGAATTACTGTCTTCGAGCTGTGTCTCTGCGCCTCGGTGTCTCTGTGTCCAACGCCTCCCGACCAAACACAACTGCGGATAGAATAAAGCCGTCTTCCCATCCGAACTGCCTGCGGCCTACTGCCTACTGCCTACTGCTCTCCGCCTTCTGCCTACTGCTCTCCGCCTGCGGCGACGGGGGGCGTGACAGAGATATCGGGCCGGACACGGCGCGGCGCGAGCTGTTCCTGCGGGGGTACGCGTATAAGGAGCCCGACTTCCTCAACGCGGCGAAGGAGGGGCGCGAGGTCGGCGTCAAGCTCTTCCTCATCGCGGGGATGAGCCCGGAGGTGCGGAACCAGGAGGGCGAGACGCCTCTGCTTCTGGCCGCGCGCTTCGACCACGCGAAGGCCGCGCGCGCGCTCCTCGAACGCGGGGCGGACGTGAACGGGCGCGACCGGCGTGGGTTTACGCCGCTCATGCGCGCGGTGCTCAACGGGTCGGCGGAGACCGTCAAGACGATTCTCGAATTCAAGCCCGACCTCGGCGCGCAGACCACAGACCCCGAGTCGCGCGGCTCGACCGCCCTCATGTACGCCGTCGCGAAGGGCCGGCCCGAGGCGGTCGAGCTGCTGCTCGACGCCGGGGCCGACGTGAACCAGGTGGACGAGTCGGTCGGGACGGCGTTGACGTGGGCGGTCTACTACGACAACGACGCGCTGGTGACGCGCCTGCTGGAGCGCGGCGCGGACCCGAACGTCGTCAACGGGGGCGGCGGCACGGCCCTGATGACGGCCGCGCTCAAGGGGCGCGAGCGCCTCGTGCGGCTCCTGCTCGAACGCGGCGCAGACCCTTCGTTGAAGGACAAGACGGGGAAGTCCGCGCTCACCTACGCCACGAGCGCGGGCCGCACGGAGGTGCAGAAGGCGCTGCGCGAGGCGGAGGCGGCGAAGAGGAAGGCTTGAGAATTTGAAATCTGTTTATGGGCGAGAAGGTTCTGCTAGTCGATAACTACGATTCGTTCACGTACAACCTCGTGCAGTACCTCGGCGAGCTTGGGGCGGAGGTCGTCGTGCGCCGCAACGACGAGGTGACGGTGCGTGAGGTCGAGGACGAGATACAGCCCGACCGGGTCGTCGTCTCGCCGGGGCCGGGGACGCCGGACGAGGCGGGCGTGACTTTGGAGATGATCGGGGCGCTCTCGGGGCACGTCCCCGTCCTCGGCGTGTGCCTCGGGCATCAGGCCATCGGGCAGATTTTCGGCGGGCGCGTCGTGCGCGGCCCCGAGCCCGTCCACGGCAAGCCGGCCGAGATTTGCCACGACGGGCGGACGATCTTCGAGGGGCTCGAATACCGCTTCCCGGCCGCGCGCTACCACTCGCTCGTCGTCGAGCGCGAGAGTTTGCCCGACTGCCTCGAAGTCTCGGCCACGACGCCCGACGGCGTCATCATGGGCCTGCGCCACCGCCGCCTCAAGGTCGAGGGCGTGCAGTTCCACCCCGAATCAATCCTGACGACCGAAGGGAAGAAGCTGCTCTCCAACTTCCTGAAGCTATAAACGACGGAAGCCGAATCTTCAAACGCCGCTGACGCGGCGCACTGTGGTCTATGTCCGAAGAATCTCTCAGACGGAAGACTCTGCCGCAGTGGCTTCTGCCGACGCCCGCGCGGAGGGACGAGGGTGCGGGGCCGCCTTTGCGCGAGTTCACGCTGCGCCTGATGCGCGGCGAGGATTTGAGGAGGGAAGAGGCGGCGGCGCTTCTGGACGTGCTGCTCGACGGCACGGCGACCGACGCGCAGATAGGCGCGGCCCTCGTCGCGCTGGCCGTGAAGGGCGAGACGGTGGAGGAGCTGGCGGGGCTCGCCTCCTCGATGCGCGGGCGCGCGGTGCGCATCAACGCGCGGCACGAACGTTTCGTTGACACCGCGGGGACGGGTTCGAGCGCGGCCAAGACCTTCAACGTCTCGACCACGGCGGCCTTCGTCATCGCGGGCGCGGGCCTCCCCGTCGCCAAGCACGGGAGCCGCGCCGCGACCAGCCGCTCCGGAAGCGCGGACGTGCTCACGGCGCTCGGCGTCAACGTCTCCGCGCCGCCCGAGGTCTCCGAAGAGTGTCTGAACGAGCTGGGCGTCTGCTTCATGTTCGCGCCGCTCTACCACGGCGCGACGGCGCGCGTCGCGGGCGTGCGGCGGGAGCTGGGCGTGCACACGACCTTCAACCTGCTCGGGCCTTTGACGAACCCGGCGGGCGCGCCGCGCCAGGTCATCGGCGTCTGGCACGAGGCGCTGGTCGAGCCGCTCGCGCACACGTTGAGAGTGCTGGGGTCGGAGCGCGCGTGGGTCGTGCACGGGCTCGACGGGCTCGACGAGGTGACGCTCGCCGCGCGCACGAAGGTCGCGGAAGTCTCGGGCGGCGGGGTGCGCGTCTTTGAGACTTCGCCGGAGGAGTTCGGGCTTGAGCCCGCGCCGCTCGAATCTTTACGCGGCGGCGACGCGGAGGCGAACGCGTCTATCATCCGCTCGATTCTCTCGGGCGAGCGGCGCGACGCGGGGCGCGCGCTCGTCTGCGCCAACGCGGCCGCGGCGCTCTACGTCGGCGGGGCCGCGAGCGATTTGAAGGGGGCCGCGCGGCTCGCCGCCGAGAGCATCGACGGCGGGGCCGCGCTCGCGAAGCTCGAAGGGCTCGTGAAGGCGTCTAAGGGGTGAGGGCGAATGTCGAGCGACTTTCTGTCAAAGATAATTGAACGGAAGGCGGCGCGTCTGGCCGAGGCGAAGGCGGCGCGGCCCTTTGAGGAGGTGCGGCGCGAGGCCCTCTACGTCCGGGAGAACGCCCTTCAAAACCACTTTCGTCGGGCGCTGGAGGACGCGGGGCGCGTGAATGTCATCGCGGAGTTCAAGCGCGTTTCGCCGTCGAAGGGCGAGATTCGCGCGGGCGCGTCCGTGGCCGAGACCGTGCGCGCATACGAGCGCGGCGGCGCGGCGGCCCTGTCGGTGTTGACGGAGGAGGACTTCTTCCGCGGCTCGCTCGCAGACCTTAAGGAGGCGAAGGCGAGCACGCGGCTGCCCGTCCTGCGCAAGGACTTCATCTTCGACGAGTATCAGGTCTTCGAGTCGGCCGCCGCGGGCGCGGACGCGCTGCTCCTTATCGTCGCGGCTCTCGACGACGAGGCGCTCTCCGCTTTGCTCCGCCTGGCGGAAGACGAACTCGGCATGGACGCGCTCGTCGAAGTCCACACGGCCGAAGAGTTGAGGCGCGCGCTCGGCGCGGGCGCGCGCGTCGTCGGCGTCAACAACCGCGACCTGCGCACGTTCGAGGTCTCGCTCAAGACTTCAATCGGGCTGGCCGAACTCGCGCCCGCCGGGACGCTGCTCGTCAGCGAGAGCGGGCTGCGCGGCGCGGGCGACGTTGACCGCCTGCGAGCCTGCGGCTTCCGCGCCTTCCTCGTCGGCGAGACGCTGATGCGGGCCGAAGACCCGGAGGCGGCGCTGCGCTATCTGGCGGGCGCGGGCGGCTGGGGCGAGGCCGCCCTCTGAGTGTGTGGATGACTCGCGTAAAGGTCTGCGGCATCACGAACCTCGAAGACGCGCTCGCGGCGCTGGGCGCGGGCGCAGACCTGCTCGGCTTCAACTTCTACGCGCGGAGCCCGCGCTACGTCACGCCCGCCGGAGCGCGAGAGATAATCGAGCGTCTGCCCGAAGGCGCGACCTGCGTCGGCGTCTTCGTCAACGAGCCCGCGCCCGCCGTCGAGCGCATCGCGCGCGAGGCGGGACTCGGCGCGGTTCAATTACACGGCGACGAGACGCCCGAGTTCTGTCAAAGCCTGCGCGGCCTGACGACGATCAAGGCGCTGCGCGTCGGCGCGGACTACACGCCCGAATCGGCCGCGGCCTTCGGCACCGACGCCGTCCTGCTCGACGCCTACGTCGCGGGCGCGCGCGGCGGGACGGGGCACACCTTCGACTGGACTCTCGCCGGCCTCACGCGCGAGCGCGTCCCCCGACTCTTCCTCGCGGGCGGCCTCAACCCCGACAACGTCGCCGCGGCCGTCGCCGCCGTCCGCCCCTACGCCGTGGACGTGTGCAGCGGCGTCGAGACCGCACCGGGAAGAAAGAGCCCCGAACTCATGCGCCGCTTCGTCGAGCAGGTGAGGACAGTGAGCGGTGAGCGGTGAGCAGTAAGCCGCGGTTGAGTCAAGGCGGTCGCTTCTGGATTTCTTTCAACGGCTTACTGCTCACCGCTCACCGCTCACTTAATACTTGACTCTCCTCCCACCCCATCGGTTATTCTGGCGGCGAACGAGCAAGGGGTTCGGTAGTTGTGCCGTGCGTTGAGCCCCGACTTCGCCTCCCACCGTTTGGGCTGACAATCAATAATCTCTTTCGCCCGAGTTTCCAGTTGATGACCGCCACCGCACGTTTCATCGACGGCCGCCGCCAGCCGACGCGCGACCAGGGCCGCTTACTGCTCGTGACCGACGACCCGCGCGTGAGCGCCTTCGGCGCGGGGCTCGAAGAGCGCGGCTTCTGCGTCGCGGGCGTGGCGGGCGGCGTCAAGGCGCTCGTCGCGCTCCAGCGCACGCGCCCGCACGTCGTCGTCGCCGACGCCGCCGTCCGCGGCGTCAGCGCCAACGAGATGGCGCGCACGCTCTCCGACGCGCAGGAGCCCGTGCCCGTCATCCTCGCAGGCTTCGACCCCTCGACGCCCGCGCGCCGCGAAGAGGCGATGTCCGCGGGCGCGTCCGACTACTTCCAGCTCCCCGATGAGTTCAACCTGCTCGCCGCGCGCGCCGCGCAGCTCGTCTCGTACAGGCTGACCGTTGACCGCCTGCGCGCGGAGGCCGACCGGGATTATTTGACGGGGCTCGCCAACCGCCGACGCTTCCGCAAGGCGCTTGAGCAGGAGGTCGAGCGCTGGCGGCGCTACGACATCCCCTGCGCGCTCCTGCTCCTCGACATCGACCACATGAAGCGTGTCAACGACACCTACGGCCACCCGGCCGGCGACCGCGTCATCCGCACGGTCGCCGAGGTGCTCGCGGAGCTTTCGCGCGACAACGACACGGCGGCGCGCTTGGGCGGCGAGGAGTTCGCCTTGCTCTTAGCGGGCGTCGGGAGCGACAAGGCCCTGGCCGCGGCCGAGCGCGTGCGCCAAGCCGTCGCAGAGCGCCCTATGGAAGAGGTGGGCGGCGTCACGGTCAGCGTCGGCGTCGCCTCGTGCCCCGAGAACGCGCGCACCGAGCGCGAGCTGTTCGGCACCAGCGACGCCGCGCTCTACCTCGCCAAGCAGGAGGGGCGCAACCGCGCCGTGCTCGCCTCCGCGTCCGGCCCGGCGGCGGGTGCGCGCGGCTAGAGGAAGTAGCCACAGAGACACAGAGGCACAGAGATTTTTCATTCTAGAGCGGGTTGCGTTTGAATCTACCTTCTACCGTTTAGAGGCGGGCTATGCCCGCCGCCGCGTGCCGCGATGGGACTGGCCGCGGCGGGCGGAGCCCGCCTCTAAACGAAGGGTAAGGTGATGCGCAAACCGCTCTAAATCTCTGTGCCTCTGTGTCTCTGTGGCTGTTCTTTCGTTTCCAAAAAGATTCTGCCTGGGCTAGAGTGACTTCGATGGGCGAGCAGACTGTAAATCCGGACGCGGGCGGGCACTGGGGGCGCTACGGCGGGCGCTACGTGCCGGAGACCTTGATGGCCCCGCTCGAAGAGCTGACCGAAGCCTTCGACGCGGCGCGAGACGACGAGAGCTTCCGGCGCGAGTTCGAGGGGCTGCTCCGAGACTTCTCGGGCCGCCCGACGCCCCTCTTCCACGCCGCGCGCCTGACCGAGCACGCGGGCGGCGCGCGCGTCTACCTCAAGCGCGAAGACCTCTCGCACACCGGCTCGCACAAGATAAACAACGCGCTCGGGCAAGTCCTGCTCGCGCGCCGCATGGGCAAGGAGCGCGTCATCGCGGAGACGGGCGCGGGGCAGCACGGCGTCGCGACCGCGACGGTCTGCGCGCTCTTCGGGCTCTCGTGCGTCGTCTACATGGGCTCGGAGGACGTGCGGCGGCAGAGGCTCAACGTCTTCCGCATGCGCCTGCTCGGCGCGGACGTGCGCGAGGTGGACGCAGGCCAGCGCACGCTCAAGGACGCCATCAACGAGGCCCTGCGCGACTGGGTGACGAACGTCGCCGACACCTATTACCTTCTCGGCAGCGCGCTCGGGCCGCACCCGTACCCGCTCATGGTGCGCGACTTCCAGAGCGTCATCGGGCGCGAGGCGCGCGCGCAGTTTCTCGAAAAAGAGGGCCGCCTGCCCGACGCGCTCGTCGCCTGCGTCGGCGGCGGGTCGAACTCGATAGGGCTGTTCCACCCTTTCCTGAACGACGAAGGCGTCCGCATGGTCGGCGTCGAAGCCGGGGGAACCGGAGCCGAGTTGGGCTTGCACGCCGCGCGATTTAATCAGGCGGGCGGCGGCCGCCCCGGCGTGTTGCAGGGGACGATGAGCTACGTCTTACAGGACGAGCGCGGGCAGATCGCTTCGACCCACTCCATCTCGGCGGGGCTCGACTACCCGTCCATCGGCCCCGAACACGCCTTCCTCCACGACGAGGGGCGCGTCGAGTACGTCTCCGCTTCGGACGAAGAGGCGCTCGAAGCCTTCGCCCTGCTCTCGAAACTCGAAGGCATCATCCCCGCGCTCGAATCCGCCCACGCCGTCGCGCACGCGCTCAAGCTCGCGCGCGAGATGAGGCGGAGCGAGGCGCTCGTCGTCAACCTTTCGGGGCGCGGCGACAAGGACGTGCAGACCGTGGCCGAACTGGCGGGCGGAGATACGGCGTGAGTCGAATCGAAGCGGCTTTCAACAAACTCAGAGCCGACGGCCGCCGCGGCTTCATCCCTTACATAACTGTCGGCGACCCCGACCTCGACACGTCGCGCGCCCTCGTCGTCGAGCTGGCGCGCGCGGGCGCGACACTCATCGAGCTGGGCGTGCCCTTCAGCGACCCCGTCGCCGACGGCCCGACGATTCAGCGCGCAGCCGAGCGCGCGCTGCGCCACAACGTCGGACTGGGAGACGTACTTCAGATGCTCGCCGAGGCGCGGCGCGAGACGGACGTGCCCGTCATCCTCTTCAGCTACTTCAACCCGCTCCTCCAGTTCGGCCTCAGACGCCTCGCCGACGAGTGCGTCCGGGTCGGCGTGGACGGCGTGCTCGCCACAGACCTCGTCCCCGAAGAGTCTGCCGACTTCAACGCGGTGCTTAAGGGCCGCGGCCTCGACCAGATATTCCTCGTCGCGCCGACCACACGGGACGCGCGCCTCCGGATGATCGCCGGGCGCGCCGGCGGCTTCGTCTACGCCGTCTCACGCGCGGGCGTCACCGGGGCGCGCGAAGAGATGAGCGCCGAGGCCCGCCGCCTCGTCGGGCGCGTGCGCGGCGTCACAGACCTGCCCGTCGCCGTCGGCTTCGGCGTCTCCACGCCCGCGCACGTCGCCGACGTGTGGGCCTACGCCGACGCCGCGGTCGTCGGCTCCGCCCTCGTCTCGGAGATCGAAAAGCACGCCGGCCGCCCCGACCTCGTCGCGTGCGTCGGCGAGTTCGCACGCTCGCTGCTGCCGTACTGATTGCGCCCGTCGCGCATCTAAGGTCGGGCTCGACTTGAAAAGGGCGGCTGTCGTATATTGTCCCGGCTTCAGGCGAGTACCTCCGGCTTCATCTCCGCCAGGATGAAAAAATATTTGTTGCAAGCGTGAAACACTGTTCCATTCTCGCGCCGTTTGTGGTAGACTGTCCCGGTCTTAAGCTTTAGGACACAAATTTAACAGCGTGAGAAAAGGGGACGAGAAAGAGTGGTAGCAACTATGGCTGACAGGCAGGGCGCCGACCGCGGCAAGGCGGTCGAGGCGGCGCTCGCGAACATCGAAAAGAAATTCGGCAAGGGCTCGATCATGCGCCTCGGCGACAAAGAGGTAATCGACATCCCGGCCATCTCGACGACCTCGATCTCGCTCGACGCGTCTATCGGCGTCGGCGGCATCCCGCGCGGTCGCATCATCGAAATCTACGGGCCGGAGTCGTCGGGCAAGACCACCCTCGCCCTCCACATCGTGGCCGAGGCGCAGAAGTCGGGCGACGTGGCCGCCTACATCGACGCCGAGCACGCGATGGACGCGGAGTACGCCGCCAAGCTCGGCGTCAACGTGGACGAGCTGCTCATCTCGCAGCCCGACTCGGGCGAGCAGGCGTTGGAGATCGCCGAGGCGCTCGTGCGCTCGAACGGCGTCGGCGTCATCGTCGTGGACTCGGTCGCGGCGCTCGTGCCGCGCGCGGAGCTGGACGGCGAGATGGGCGACTCTCTGCCGGGCCTTCAGGCGCGCCTGATGTCGCAGGCGCTCCGCAAGCTGACGGCCATCGTCGGCCAGACGAACACCTGCCTCATCTTCATCAACCAGATCCGCGAGAAGATCGGCGTCATGTTCGGGAGCCCGGAGACGACGACCGGCGGCAGGGCGCTTAAGTTCTACTCCTCCGTGCGCCTCGACATCCGCCGCATCGGCGCGATCAAGGACGGCGACCGCGTCGTCGGCAACCGCACGAAGGTCAAGATCGTCAAGAACAAGGTGGCGCCGCCCTTCCGCGAGTGCGAGTTCGACATCATGTACGGCGAGGGCATCTCGCGCGAGGGCGACGTGCTCGACCTCGCCGTGGCCAACCGCGTCGTCGAGAAGTCGGGCGCGTGGTTCTCCTACGGCGGCGAGCGGCTCGGCCAGGGCCGCGAGAACTCGAAGACGACGCTGAGGGAGAACGCGGAGTTGCTCGGCCGCATCCAGAACGACGTGAAGAAGGCGCTCGGTATCCCCGTCCACGGCGAAGAGTCCGAGTAGGGTAAAAGCCGTAAACCGTAAACCGTGAACCGTGACAGGAAGGAGTCATCTCCTCTCTCGTCACGGTTCACGGTTTACGGTTTACGGCTTTTCGTGGATAATCGCGCGGCAAGAGACTCCGCTTTTAAAACTCTCTTCGCCTACTTCTGATGGAGCAGACTGTCCTCATCAAGGGCGGCGCCGTCGTGACGTTGGACGCCGCCGGAAGGGTTCTGGACGGCGACGTGCTGGTGCGCGGGCGTCGCATCGAGGCCGTCGGCCGCGACCTGTCGAACGTCGCCGCCGACGTGACCATTGACGCGCGCGGCTGCGCCGTGCTGCCCGGCTTCGTGCAGACGCACGTCCACCTCTGCCAGACGCTCTTCCGCGGCGCGGCCGACGACCTCGCGCTCCTCGACTGGCTCAAGCGGCGCGTGTGGCCTCTGGAGGCGGCGCACGACCCCGCATCGCTGCGCGCCTCCGCGCGGCTCGGCGTCGCCGAGCTGATTCGCGGCGGGACGACCTGCGCGCTGACGATGGAGACCGTGAACCACACGGAAGAGGTCTTCCGGGTCGTCGAGGAGTCCGGCTTCCGCGCGACGGTCGGCAAGTGCATGATGGACAAGGGCGAGGAGGTGCCGGCCGGGTTAAGGGAAGCGTCCGAGGACTCCGTACGCGAGTCGCTCGCGCTGCTCGAGCGGTGGCACGGGCGCGCCGAGGGCCGCGTTCGCTACTGCTTCGCGCCGCGCTTCGCGGTGAGCTGCACGAGGGAACTGCTGGAACGGGTCGCGTCGCTCGCGCGCGAGCGCGGCGTGATGGTTCACACGCACGCCTCGGAGAACGTCTCGGAGTGCGAGCTGGTCGAGGGCGAGACCGGGATGCGGAACGTCCTGTATCTCGATTCGCTCGGCCTCTCCGGGCCGCACGTGCTGCTCGCGCACTGCGTCCATCTGGACGACGGCGAGGTGGGGCTGCTCGCGTCGAAGGGGACGCACGTCGCGCACTGCCCCTCTTCAAACATGAAGCTCGGCTCGGGCGTCGCGCCCGTCTCCGAGCTGCTCGCGAGCGGCGTCTCTGTCTCGCTCGGCGCGGACGGCGCTCCGTGCAACAACCGGCTCGACATGTTCACGGAGATGCGCTCGGCGGCCCTGCTACAGAAGGTGAGCCGCGGCGCGGACGCCTTGCCCGCCGCGCGTGTGCTGCGGATGGCGACGCTCGACGGCGCGCGCGCACTCGGGCTCGGAGACGAGATCGGGAGCCTTGAGGCCGGCAAGCTGGCCGACATCACCGTCCTCGAACTCGGCCGCCTGCACACGACGCCGCGCCCCGAGGTCGTCTCGACCGTCGTCTACGCCGCCGAGGCGCGCGACGTGCGCGACGTACTGGTAGACGGGCGCGTCGTGCTCCGCGAAGGCGAGCTTCAGACGCTCGACGAGCGCGAGGTCGTCGCGGAGGCCGCTCGTCAGTACGAACTCCTCAAGTCGCGCTCAGGCATCTGAAGCCTACACATGAAGATATATTTCGCCGGCTCAATCCGGGGCGGGCGCGAAGACCACGCCCTCTACCTCGACATCATCGGTCGGCTCGGCGCGTACGGCAGCGTGCTGACGGAGCACGTCGGGGATTCGGGGCTGAGTTCGTTCGGCGAGGACGGCCGTGACAATGAGATACACGACCGAGACCTTGCCTGGCTGCGAGAGGCGGACTGTCTGGTCGCGGAGGTGACGACGCCGAGCTTGGGCGTCGGTTACGAGGTAGGCAGGGCGGTGGAGTGGGGTAAGCCGATTCTCTGCCTTTTTCGGAAAAGCTCCGGCCGCGCCCTTTCGGCCATGATTGCCGGCAGCGGCGGGGTCAAATCGCGCGAATACGAAAACACGGCGGATTTAGACGAAATATTCAGGGAGTTCTTCGGGGAAAAGTAAAAAGGTGTGAAAAAGCCTGCGGGCAAAATAAGAGTGCCAGCTCGAAGGTAGCGACGTGGGGGGCACGTACGGCGGTCGAGCTGGCACGGGCGGGCACTGTCGATGTTCGGGCTTCGGCTGGTTGTCCCTCGCGGGACGCACCGGCTGTTTGGCAACCGGCACCACCCTCAGACGCGACGGATTATACTCCGAGCCGAAAAAATGTCAACGATTTTTTGTGACGCATTTGACAAAAAACGTGCGGCCGCGCGCCGATTGACAGGCAGGTTACGACCCCCCTATACTCTGCCTTCTGTTCGCGCGAGAAGGTTTGCGGCCAGGTAGCTCAGTTGGTAGAGCACGCGACTGAAAATCGCGGTGTCGGCGGTTCGACTCCGTCCCTGGCCATCGATAGAAAGAGGAGGGCGATCACACCGGTCGCCCTCCTCTTTTTGCGCAAGTGCGCCGAATAAGTTATTCGGATTTAAGCCTCGGTCGGCCCTTCGTCCGTGGACTTCTTCGAGCGGGTCGTGGTCGGGCGTTTGGTCGAGCCCTTAGCTGCGCCTTTCTTTGCGCCGGCGGCGGCGCGCGGGCGCTTGGTCGCGCCCTTGGGCGCTTCAGGCGCGAACTGAACCGCGGGCTCGCTCTGCCCGCCCGACTGCGCGCCCGGCGTGGCCGCCTCCGAGACGGAATCGACGAGGGAGGAGACGACGCCGGTCGCCTGCCCGAGGAACTCCGTGACCGAGTTGACGACGTTCGACGGCAGGTCGCGGACCGACTGCGGGAGCACCGAGTCGGCGGCCGACTGCGCGGCTGAGGCCGCGGCGGCGAGCGTCTGGGTCGCCCCCGGCGGCTCCGGCTGCGGGTTGAGGAGGTTGTCCCAGCGGTAGACACGCTCGGGGCGCGGCTCCGAGAGGCGGCGGAAGACGAGGTCGGTGACGGCCTTCGTCAGCCAGTTGTGGTAGAACTCGCCGACCGAGGCCAGCTCGGCGTCCGGCGCGGGGTTCATGAAGTCGATGGCGTAGGGGACGCCGTCCTTGATGGCGAACTCGACCGTGTTGATCTCGTAGCCGAGCGCGCGGTTCAGCGTCAAAACGTCCCGCGCGACGCGCTGCGCCACCTCGGTCGCCAGGTAGGTCGGGTCGTGGACGTACTGCTCGCCCGAGAGGTACGCCTTGCGCGGGTCGTAGGGCATGATGAGCACGTCCTCCTGCCCGATGCAGTAGCAGCGCACGAACTGATCCCAGTCGATCATCTCCTGCAAGGTCATGCAGAGCGTGTCGGTCGTGTCGTAGACCTTCCAAAGCTCTTCGAGGTCGTTGACGCGGGAGACGTTCTTCCAGCCGCCGCCGTCGAAGGGCTTGATGATGGCGGGGAAGCCGACGTAGTCGGCGATGGCCTGCCAGTCGAGCGGGAATTCGAGGTTGCGCAGGGACTCGCTGGTGATGCCCTCGATGTAGTTCTTCTGCGGGAGTAGGACGGTGCGCGGGATGGCGACGCCGAGCTTCGTGCCGAGGGAGAAATTAAAGAACTTGTCGTCGGCCGACCACCAGAACGGGTTGTTGATGACGATGGTGCCTTCGAGCGCGGCGCGCTTGAGGAAGGCGCGGTAGAAGGGCACCTCGTGCGAGATGCGGTCGATGATGAGGTCGTAGCCGACGCCCGCGTCGTGGCGCACGCCGCCGATCTTGACTAACTCGGCGACGACCTCGCCGCCGCCCCGCTCGTTGATGCTCTCGATGAGCGAGACGGGGAACGTCCGCTCGCGGCCGACCAGAAGTCCTACTTTTTTCACGGTTCCTGTCCTTTCGCTGAAAGAAGGGAGTCAGGCGCCGGGAGTCAGGAGTCAGAATAAAAGCGGCCTCGCCCCTTCATTCTGACTCCTGACTCCTGACTCCTGAATTCCTTTGCATCGTTGGAAACACAGGACTTTACAGGCTCGCGCGCGGGGTTGTCAAAGCGCGGGCGGGCATCCGCCGCAAGGCCATTGGCATCAATTGTTTTGGACTGAAAGGCGGCGCGCGGCCGCTGGGGCTTGGATGTCGCGGATGTGTTACAATCCGCCGTTGTTCGGCCGCCGAACCTCTCCTCAGGCGCGGCTCCGGGGCCGGAACCGCCGGGCGATAACTCAGGAATGGAGAAGAACTCAGTGTTACGACGCTTACTGGTGTGCGCGCTGGCGGCGCTCTTAATCGCCGCCGCGGCCGTGCCACTCGCGGCCGCCCCCGCCGCCGTGCAGGAGAATAAGGAGAAGAAGGCGGAGGAGAAGCCGAAGAAGGAGGAGCCGCCGAAGCCGGTCCGCGTGGACAAGGACAACCCGACCGCCGAGCAGGTCGCCGAGACGGTCATCCTCTTCTACGGCTCGCGCCCCATGCTCACGCAGATCAGGCGCTCGGGCGTCGAGCGCGGCCGCATCACGCGCACGGGCCAGGACGGCCGCCCCGAGGAGATCTCTTACGAGCGCACCTTCAAGCGCGGCGAGACCTACGAGAAGGACAAGATTCGCTTCGACCAGCGGATGGCCTCGCTCCAGTACTCGCTCGTCCTCAACGAGGGCCGCGTGACCGGCCTTCTGCGCGGCACGCCCTTCACGCCGAAGCAGGAGGACGTGACCAGCCTGATGACCGACCGCGTCCACGGCATCGACGCGCTGCTGCGCTACAAGGAGAGCGGCGCGACGGTCAAGTACAACGGCAAGGAGACGCAGAAGGGGCTCGACCTCTGGGTGCTCGACCTGACGGACAAGGAGAAGCGCTCGACGCGCTACTATATCAGCGCGAAGTCGGCGCGCGTCCTCTGGCTCGAATACGAGGAGGGGGGGACGAAGTACCGCCGCACCTTCCACGACTACCGCGTCGTGCAGCAGACGCTCGTCCCCTACCGCTCCGTCCTCTACGCGGGCGACCGGCAGGTCGAAGAGTCGCAGGTGCTCACCGTCACCTTCGGCGTCAAGACCGACGACGCGCTCTTCGCCGCCGAGTCGGCCTCCGCGCAGCAGTAAGAGAGTATTAAAACCCGAAAGCCGCAGCCGCCCGCCGCGCCGCAAGCGCAGGCGGGCGGCTCTGTTATAGCGGTCAGAACCGCCCGCGGTAGCGGGTGGGCCTTTGCGAAACGGCGCGCCCGGTTAAGCAAAACCCACCCGCTACCGCGGGCGGTTCTGACCGCTATGTTGGCGGCGTCAGAACTCATGTGATAGTATCGCCGCCAACTCGTAACAGCGTCGTTTGAAAGGGATACAGCCGGGCGTTGCGCACGGCGCGGCGGTGGCCGAAGTGTAGCCCCTCGCCCCGTAGTAACATCACTTTAAGAACGTCCGCCCCCTTGTTTTCACCCCGCTTGAGGAGAGTGTTTATGAGCAACCGACTCGTCGAAATCATGAAGCTCGGCCAGTCCATCTGGTACGACAACATACGCCGCGCGATGCTCACGACCGGCGACCTCCGGAAGAAGATCGAGGAGGACGACCTGCGCGGCGTCACCTCGAACCCGACCATCTTCGAGAAGGCCATCACCGGCTCGACCGACTACGACGAGCAGTTGAGCAGACTCGTCCAGGCCGGCAAGGGCGTGGGCGAGATTTACGAAGACCTCGTCGTCGAAGACATCGGCAACGCCGCCGACGTTTTGAAGCCCGTCTACGACAAGACCGACGGCCTCGACGGCTACATCAGCCTCGAAGTCAACCCCAAGCTCGCCTACGACACGCGGGGCACCATCGACGAGGCCGCGCGCCTCTTCGAGCGCGTCGGCCGCAAGAACTTGATGATCAAGATTCCCGCGGCGCAGGAGGGCCTGCCCGCCATCGAGGAGTCGATCTACCGCGGCATCAACATCAACGTCACGATGATCTTCTCCATCGAGAACTACGAGCAGGTGGCCGAGGCTTTCATCAAAGGTCTTGAGCGCCGCGCGGCCGAGGGGAAGAACGTAGACCACATCGCCTCGGTCGCCAGCTTCTTCGTCTCGCGCGTGGACACGGCGATTGACGCCGACCTCGAATACAAGGCGCGCCACGCCTCCTCGCCCGAGGAGAAGCAGCGGCTCGAAGGCTTGCGCGGCCGCGCGGCCGTCGCCAACGCGAAGCTCGCCTACGAGAAGTACAAGGAGATTTTCCATGGCCCGCGCTTCGCCGACCTGAAGGCGAAGGGCGCGCAGGCGCAGCGCTGCCTGTGGGCCTCGACGGGGACGAAGAACCCGAACTACTCCGACGTGCTCTACGTCGATAACCTCATCGGCCCCGAGACGGTCAACACCGTCCCGCCCGCGACCTACACGGCCATCCGCGACCACGGCCGCGTCGAGCCGACACTCGAAGAGGGCTTGGACGAATGCCGCGCCCTCATCGGCCAGCTCGCCGAGGTCGGCATCGACTTGAAGGAGGTGACCGAGAAGCTCCAGCGCGACGGCCTCGCGGCCTTCGTCAACTCCTTCGACACGCTCTCCGAGTCCATCGAGGCCAAGCGCGACGCCCTGCTGTCCGGCATCAACGAAAGGTTGACGGCGTCGTTGGGAAAATACGCTGACGCGGTGAGTGCGGCCATCAAGGAAGCCGAAAAGGGCGACGTGATGCGCCGCGTCTGGCGTAAAGATGCCGCACTCTGGAAGTCCGAGGAGGAACATCAAAAAATCATCAGGAACTCGCTCGGCTGGCTCAACGTCGCCGACCAGATGATCGGCGTCGAGGACGAGCTTGTAGCCTTCGCCGACCGCCTGCGCGCGAAGGGTTTCAAGCACGTCGTCCTCAACGGCATGGGCGGCTCCTCGCTCGCGCCCGAAGTCCTGCGGAGGACTTTCGGGAGGCAGGAGGGCTACCCCGAACTGCTCGTGCTCGACTCGACCGACCCGGACACGGTCGCCCTGTTCAGGGAGAAGATAGACCCCGCCGACACACTCTTCGTCGTCTCGTCGAAGTCGGGCACGACGACCGAGCCGCTCTCGTTCTACCGCTACTGGTACGAGGAGGTCGGCAAGGCCAAGGAGAACCCGGGCGAGAACTTCATCGCCGTCACAGACCCCGGCACGCAGATGGAGCGCGACGCGATACGCGACAGGTTCAAGCGCGTCTTCCTCAACCCCCCGGACATCGGCGGGCGCTACTCGGCGCTCTCCTACTTCGGCATCGCGCCGGCGGCCCTGATGGGCGTTGACATACGGAAGCTGCTCGACCGCGCCGGGCGCGTCATCAACTCCTGCTCGCAGGTCGTCTCCGCGTGGGACAACCCCGGGACGAAGCTCGGGGCCATCATCGGCGAGTGCGCGAAGGCGGGCCGCGACAAGCTGACCATCGTCGCCGACCCGAAGGTCGAGAGCTTCGGCCTCTGGGTCGAACAGCTCGTCGCCGAATCGACGGGGAAAGAAGGCAAGGGCGTCGTGCCCGTCGCGGGCGAGCCTCTGGCCGCGCCTTCCGTCTACGGCGACGACCGGCTCTTCGTCTCCATCGCCGTCGGCAAGCTCGACAGCGAAGTCGAATCCAAACTCAAAGCTCTGGAAGCCGCGGGGCACCCGGTCGTCTACCGCACGCTGACGGACTTGTACGACCTCGGCGAGGAGTTCTTCCTCTGGGAGATGGCGACGGCCGTCGCGGCCTGGCGGCTCGGCATCAACCCCTTCGACCAGCCGAACGTGCAGGAGTCGAAGGATGCGACGAAGGAGCTGCTCGAAGCCTTCAAGCAGCAGGGGAGCCTGCAAGAGCAGCCCGTCCTCGCCGAAGGCGACGGCCTCACCGTCTACGGCGACGAGGCCACGCGCGCGGCGCTCGGCGCGGAGGGCGTGCCCGGCATCTTCAAGGCACACCTCGGGCGCGTGAAGCCCGGCGACTACGTGGCGCTGCTCGACTACTTCGAGGAGTCGGACGAAGTTGAGGGCATCGTCCAGCAGATACGCACGCACCTGCGCGACGCGACGCGCTGCGCGACGACGACCGGGTATGGGCCGCGCTTCCTGCACTCGACGGGTCAGCTCCACAAGGGCGGCCCCGACAGCGGCGTCTTCATCCAGGTGACGGCGCAGGACGCGAAGGACGTGGAGATACCCGGCGAGCCCTACACCTTCTCGACGCTCAAGCAGGCGCAGGCGCTCGGCGACTTCCGCTCGCTCTCGACGCGCGGCCGCCGCGCCGTCCGCGTCGAGATAGGTTCGGACGTGACGGCGGGCCTGAAACGTCTCTTTGAGGTCATCCGCGAGGCAGTCCCGGTGGGAGCAGTAGTCAGTAGTCAGTAGTCAGTAGGGCCTTCGCCTTACCGGTGCTGACGATTAACTGCCGAAAGGTTTTTCTACCGACTACTGGCTACCGACTACTGAATACTGAGGTTCCTATGGCGACACCTGAACAGACACCGAAGACCGCGAACATCGGCATGATCGGCCTCGCCGTGATGGGCGAGAACCTCGCGCGCAACATCGAGCGCAATGGCTGGACGGTCGCCGTCTACAACCGCCCTCCGAGCAAGGACGAGCCCGACCGCGTCACGACCTTCATGAACGAGTACGCGGGCGGCAAGTTCGTCGGCGCGCACACGCCCGAGGAGTTCGTGAAGTCGCTCGAACGCCCGCGCAAGATAATCTTGTTGGTGAAGGCGGGCGACCCCGTCGATTGGACTATCGACCAGATTAAGCCCTACCTCGAAAAGGGCGACATCATCATCGACGGCGGCAACTCCTACTTCATGGACACGGAGCGGCGCGAGAAGGCGCTGAAGGCCGAAGGGCTCAACTTCATCGGCTCCGGCGTCTCGGGCGGCGAGAAGGGCGCGCTGCTGGGGCCTTCGCTCATGCCGGGCGGCGACCGCGACGCCTACGAGCAGATACGCCCCATCTGGGAGGCCATCGCGGCGAAGGTGGACGACGGGCCGTGCGTGACCTACATCGGGCCGGGCGGCGCGGGCCACTTCGTCAAGATGGTGCACAACGGCATCGAGTACGGCGACATGCAGCTCATCGCCGAGTCGTACGACATCATGCGCAAGGTGCTCGGCATGTCGGCCGGCGAGATGGCCGACGTGTTCGAGGAGTGGAACCGCGGCGAGCTGGAATCTTTCCTCATCGAGATTACCTATCAGATACTTCGCGTCAAAGACCCCGAGACCGGCAAGCCCCTCGTTGACCTGGTGCTCGACAAGGCGGGGCAGAAGGGGACGGGCAAGTGGACGAGCGCCGTCGCGCTCGACCTCGGCGTCCCCATCCCGACCATCAACGCCGCCGTTGACTCGCGCAACCTTTCGGCGCGCAAGGACGAGCGCGTCGAGGCGAGCAAGCAGCTCGGCGGGCCGCAGGGCTTCAAGTTCGGGGGCGAACGCGGGGAGATGATCGAGGCCGTGCGCGACGCGCTCTACGCGTCGAAGATTTGCAGTTACGCGCAGGGCATGAACCTCATCCGCGCCGGCTCCGAGAACTGGAAGTGGGGCATCAACCTCGGCGAGACGGCGCGCATCTGGAAGGGCGGCTGCATCATCCGCGCGCGCTTCCTCGGCAAGATCAAGGAGGCTTACGACCGCCGCCAGGACCTGCCGAACCTCCTGCTCGACCCGGAGTTCGACGCCTACATCCAGGGCGCGCAGGCCAACTGGCGGCGGGTCGTCGCCACGGCCGCGCAGGCCGGCATCCCCATCCCGGCCTTCTCGGCCTCGCTCGGCTACTTCGACGCGTACCGCACCGAGAGCCTGCCGCTCAACCTCACGCAGGCGCAGCGCGACTTCTTCGGCTCGCACACCTACCAGCGAACCGACCGCCCCGACGCCGGCTTCGTCCACACGGAGTGGGAGGAGCTGTTGGAGGGGCAGAGCAAGTAGGCAGATGGCAGTAGGCAGTTAATCGCAAGTCCGGTGTGAGTCCGCCGCGTAGCGGCGAGGTGAATTTAGCCCGGCCTTTCAAGGCCGGGTAAATAGAAGCGAAGACGGCCGCGTCGCGTCAGCGACGCCTGAACGGCCCGGATTGGTTCAGGCGTCGCTGACGCGACGCACATCTTGTTTGCGGTTAGCCGACCCGGCCTTGAAAGGCCGGGCTAAATTCAGCCGCCGCTACGCGGCGCTCAAACTGCCTACTGCCTTCTGATTTTCATATGACCACAGCCACCGTCGTCGAAAACCCCCTGCGCGTCGGGATGCGGCTGGGGCGCGCGGCCGAGCCGTGCGCGGTCGTCATCTTCGGCGCGTCCGGCGACCTCGCGAAGCGGAAGTTGATTCCGGCGCTCTACCGCTTGGTGCAGGAGCGTCTGCTCCCGGCCGAGTTCGCCGTCGTCGGCCTGGGGCGGACGCCGATGTCGGACGAAGAGTACCGCGGCAAGATGAAGGCGGCCGTCTCCGAGTTCTCCGAGTCGAAGAGGGTTGACGAGGAGGTCTGGCGCTCCTTCGCCGCCGGACTCCACTACCTCCCTTCCAACATCGACAACCCGGAGAGCTACGGGGAACTCGCGCGGAGGCTCGAAGAGGTGGCGAGCGAGCGCGGAACCGGCGGCAACCGCCTCTTCTACCTTTCGGTCGCGCCCGAGCACTACGCCGAGGCCGTCGCCCAACTCGGCGGGGCCGGGCTCCTCGAACAGGGGCGGGGCTGGGCGCGCGTCATCATCGAGAAGCCTTTCGGGACGAGCCTTGAGAGCGCGCGGGAGTTGAACGAGCAGATCCTGCGCCACCTCGAAGAGTCGCAGGTCTACCGCATCGACCACTACCTCGGCAAGGAGACCGTCCAGAACCTCCTCGTCTTCCGCTTCGCCAACGGCATCTTCGAGCCCCTCTGGAACCGGCAGTACGTTGACCACGTCCAGATTACGAACGCCGAGACCGTCGGCGTCGAGGGGCGCGGCGGCTACTACGAGAAGTCGGGCGTGGTGCGCGACATGATCCAGAACCACGTCTTCCAGGTGCTCTCGCTCGTGGCGATGGAGCCGCCCGCCTCGCTCTCGGCCGAGGACGTGCGCGACGAGAAGATCAAGGCCATGCACTCGGCGCGCGAGTTCACGCCCGAGCGCGTGCGGCTGGAGTGCGTGCGCGGGCAGTACGGCGCGGGGAGCATCGGCGGCGCGGGCGTGCCCGGCTACCGCGAGGAGAAGGGCGTCGCGGCCGACTCCGCGACCGAGACCTACGCGATGGTGACGATGTGGTTCGACAACTGGCGCTGGTCGGGCGTGCCCTTCTACATACGCTCGGGCAAGCGGCTGGCGAAGCGCGTCACGGAGATCGCCATCCAGTTCCGCGACGCGCCGCACGCGCTCTTCGGCCGCGCGATGGACGACCTCGCGCCCAACCAGCTCGTCATCCGCATCCAGCCCGACGAAGGGATAACGCTGCGCGTCGCGGCCAAAGTTCCGGGGCAGGCCACGCGCATCCGCGACGTAAACATGGATTTCAGATACGGCGCTTCGTTCGGCGTCCAACTCGCCGAAGCCTACGAGCGTTTGATACTCGACTGCATCCTCGGCGACTCGACCCTGTACGCGCGCAAGGACATGACCGAGCGCGGCTGGGAACTCGTCATGCCCGTCCTCGAAGAGTGGGGCGCGCGCAAGGGCGAAGCAGACTTCCCGAACTACGAGGCCGGCTCGTGGGGGCCGGACGCCTCTGCTAAGCTGCTCGAACAGCACGGCCGACACTGGCGCAGGCCGTAAATGAGCGACGTGGTCACAGCGGTCAGAACCGCCCGCGGTAGCGGGTGGGTCTTGCGCTGACGGCTGGTTGATTGATGAGGGCCGCGCTGTCGGCAATCACACGGGTTACGTTACGCCCACCCGCTACCGCGGGCGGTTCTGACCCGGTTTTCAATCATGGAGACACAGGCCAGCACAACCCAAGTCTCTCTGGCGAAGGGCATCGACGCCGCGAAGCTCGAACGCGAGCTGAACGCGATGTGGGCGGAGATGTCCGCGCCCGCGGGAGAAGGCGGCGCGGCGGGCGTCGTGCGCGCGTGCGTGCTGAACCTGGTCGTCTACGCCGAGGGCGCGGCGGAGCGCGCGGAGGTGGACGACCTGTTGAGCGAAGTCGTCGAGCGCCACCCGTGCCGCGCCATCGTGCTCGCGGCCGAGCGCGGCGCGGAGGAGCCGAGGCTCGACGCCTTCGTCTCGACGCGCTGCCAGCTCTCATCGCGCGGGGCGAAGCGCATCTGCGGCGAGCAGATAACCATCGAGGCCGCAGGCCCGGCCGTGGAGACGGCCTCGTCGGCGGTCGCGCCGCTGCTCGTGCCCGACGTGCCGGTCTTCCTCTGGTGGAAGGACATCCCGCACTACGACGACAGGCTCTTCACGCGCCTCGCGGGCATGGCCGACCGCGTCGTCATCGACTCGGCCTCGTTCGACCGGCCGCACGAAGACCTGCTGCGCCTAGCGGAGATGCTCGAAGGCAAGCGGCGGATGCGCCTGAGCGACTTGAACTGGGGGCGTCTGACCTCCTGGCGCGCGCTCGTCGCGGGCTTCTGGGACGTGGCCGACTACCGCGACTCGCTCGCGCGCATTGAAAGAATCGTCATCGAGTACGACCCGCCCGACCGTTCGCACGAAGAGATCGCGCCGAAGGCCCTGCTCGCGCTCGGCTGGGTCGCCTCGTGCCTCGGCTGGCGGGTGTCGGACGAAGGCGCGAGGGTCGAAGACGGCCGCGCCCACTTCACCCTGCGAGACGGCGACAGGAAGATCGACGCCGTGCTCGCGGCGACGGACGACGTGGCGGGGCGCGACGGCTGGCTCACGTCTTTAACGCTCTCGACCGGGGCGGGCGACGAGTTCTCCGTCGAACTGCTCCTCGAAGAGCGACGCCTGCGGACGGCCGCGCGGCTGCGCGGCGCGGGGCACGCGTGCGAGCGCGTGCTGGGCTACGAGGCGCGCGGCGAGGGCGAGCGCCTGAGCGCCGAACTAGATATACTTTCGAGGGACGAGGTCTACGAGCGCGCGGTGGCGGCGGCGGCGCGGCTGCTCGCGGCGCTCGGGCACGGGTCTTAAACTTAACATCCAGGCGGGGGAGCCTCTCGGACAGAGATGATAATCGCGGGTGACATCGGCGGGACGAAGACGAACGTCGCGCTCTTCGAGGTCGGGGAGGGCAGAAGGGTCGGGGCCCCCCTGGCGCAGCAAAGCTACCCGAGCGCGCGTTACGACTCGCTCGAAGCCATTCTCTCGGACTTCGTCAGGCGGCACCCGCAGGCGCGCATCACGCACGCCTGCTTCGGCGTCGCAGGCCCCGTCGTGCGCGGCCACGTGGACGCGACCAACCTCACCTGGGAGGTCTTCGACTTCAAACTGGCCGAGGCCATCGGCGTCCCCTCAGTCCGCCTCATCAACGACCTCGAGGCGACCGCCTTCGGCATCGGCGAGCTGGGCCCCGAGCAGCTCTACACGCTCAACGAGGGCGAGGGCGGACGCGCGGGCCACCGCGCGCTCATCGCCGCGGGCACGGGGCTGGGGATGGCGGCCATCTACTCCGACGGCCGGGGCTTCCACCCGATGCCCTCCGAGGGCGGGCACATCGACTTCGCCCCGCGCGGCGAGCGCGAGTTCGAGTTGATGATGTACCTGCGCGAGCAGATCGGCGGCCGCGTCTCGTACGAGCGGGTGCTGTCGGGCATCGGCATCCAGAACATCTACACCTTCCTGCGCGACCGGGGGCACGGCGAGGAGCCCGCGTGGCTGGCCGAGGAGATCAGGTCGGGCGACCCGACCGCGGCCATCTCCCGCGCCGCGCTCGCGGGCAGGAGCGAGCTGGCCGTCCTGACGTTGGAGATTTTCGTCGAGGTCTACGGGGCGATGGCGGGCAACCTCGCGCTGCTCCTGAAGTCGGTCGGCGGGCTCTACGTCGGCGGCGGCATCGCGCCGAAGATCATGCCGAAGCTGACCGACGGCACCTTCATGCGCAACTACGGCGACAAGGGGCGCATGTCGGGGCTCGTCATGTCGATCCCCGTGCGCGTCATCCTCGACGACAAGACCGCCCTCTACGGCGCGGCGCGCGCCGCGCTCATGGGCGGGGAGTGAGGGAATGAGTCCGTCCGCGCCCGAGCCGCGCGTGCTCCTCTTCGACGACGCGGAGTCGCTCGCGCGCGGGGCGGGGGCACGCGTCGCGGAACTGGCGCGCGAGTCCGTCGGGGCGCGGGGCCTCTTCGCCGTCGCGCTCTCGGGCGGCTCGACCCCGCGCAGGGTCTACGAGCTGCTGGCGGGCGAGGAGTTCGGGGACGGCATCGACTGGCCGAACGTCCACGTCTTCTTCGGCGACGAGCGGATGGTGCCGCCCGACCACGCCGAGAGCAACTACCGCATGGCGAGCGAGGCCCTTCTGTCGCGCGTCCCCATCCCGCCCGAGAACGTCCACCGCATCGAGGGAGTCGGCGACGCGGGCGCAAACGCGAGCGCGTACGAGCGGGAGATGCGCGGGGTGTTCGGAGATGTCGAGTGGCCGCGGCTCGACCTCGTCCTTCTGGGCATGGGCGACGACGGGCACACGGCCTCACTCTTCCCGGGCACGGCCGCGCTCGGCGAAGACCGCCTGTGGGTCGCGCCGAACTGGGTCGAGAAGCTCGGCGCTTGGCGCGTCACGCTCACCGCGCCGGCCGTCAACGCCGCGCGCCACGTCGCCTTCCTCGTCACGGGTAAGGGTAAGGCCGAGCGCCTGCGCGAAGTCCTTAAGGGCGACCGCGACCCGTCCCGTCTTCCTTCCCAACTGATCCGCCCGCACGACGGCACGCTCGAATGGTTCGTCGAACGCGCCGCAGCAAGCAATCTCGAAGGCGTGTAAAGTGCATTGAGCAGAGAGCGGGAAAGACTCTACGAAAAGAGTGACGCGCACGTGCGGCCCTGGCGGGAGTGGGGGCCGTACGTGTCGGAGCGCGCGTGGGGGACGGTGCGCGAGGACTACTCGGCGGACGGCGACGCGTGGGCCTACTTCCCGCACGACCACGCCCGCTCGCGCGCGTACCGCTGGGGCGAGGACGGGCTGGCGGGGATTTGCGACCGCTATCAGGTGCTCTGCTTCGCGCTCGCTCTGTGGAACGGGCGCGACCCCATCCTGAAGGAGCGCATGTTTGGCTGCGTCGCGGAGGAGGCGAACCACGGCGAGGACGTGAAGGAGTACTACTTCTACCTCGACTCCACGCCAACGCACTCCTACATGAAGTTCCTCTACAAGTACCCGCAGGCGGCCTACCCTTACGAGCGGCTGATACGGGAGAACCGCCGGCGCGGCGCGCATGCGCCTGAGTTCGAGCTGCTCGACACGGGCGTCTTCGACGACGACCGCTACTTCGACGTGTTCGTCGAGTACGCGAAGGCTTCGCACGAAGACATCGGTATCCGCGTCGAAGCGTTCAACCGCGGGCCGGAGGACGCGCCGCTGCACCTGCTGCCGCACCTCTGGTTCCGCAACACCTGGGCCTGGTATCCCGAACCCAGACCCGAGCCCTCCGTCACGCTCGGCCCCGCGGGCCCCGACTTCACCTGTCTGAAGGCGACCGACGCGGGGCCCGTGCCCGGCCTCGCCTTCGAGTACAGTCTCGGCACGCGCTACCTCTACGCCGAAGAGGGCGGCCTCCCGCTCTTCACCTTCAACGAGACGAACGGCCCGCGCATCTGGGGCGCGGAGAGCCGCCGGCCCTACGTCAAGGACGCCTTCCACCGCCACGTCGTCAACGGAGAACGCACGGCGGTCAACCCCGAGCCGGTGGGGACGAAGGCTTGTCTCCATTACCCGAGCCTGAACGTCCCGGCTGGCGGCTCGGTTGTCGTGCGCCTGCGCCTGACGGACGAGGCGCTGGAAGAACCTCTGCGCGAGGTCGATGAAATCATCGCGGAACGCCGTCTCGAAGCCGACGAGTTCTACGGAGAGCTGCACCCGCCGAAGGCGACCGATGACGAGAAGCGGGTACAACGTCAGGCGCTGGCGGGGATGCTCTGGTCGAAGCAGATTTACATCTTCGACGTGGACGACTGGCTCAACGGCGACAACCCGGCGTGGCCCCCGCCCGAGTCGCACAGGTGGATTCGCAACGTCCACTGGAAGCACCTCAACTCGATGCGCGTCATGTCGATGCCGGACAAGTGGGAGTACCCGTGGTTCGCCGCGTGGGACTTGGCGTTCCACTGCGTCCCGCTCGCGCTCGTGGACGCGGACTTCGCTAAGGATCAGCTCTGGATGCTCCTCTTCGAGCAGTTCCAGCACCCGAACGGGCAACTGCCCGCATACGAGTGGGAGTTCTCAGACCTCAACCCGCCCGTCCACGCCTGGGCCGTCTGGCGCGTCTACAACATGGATCGCATACGGGCGGGCAGGGCCGACCGCGACTTCCTCGAAAGGTGCTTCCACAAGCTCCTCATCAACTTCGCCTGGTGGGTGAACAAGGTGGACGCGCAGGGCAACAACGTCTTCGAGGGCGGCTTCCTCGGGCTCGACAACATCACGATCCTCGACCGCAGCCACGCCCTGCCCGAAGGCTCCTGCCTTGAACAGTCGGACGCGACGGGCTGGATGGGCATGTTCTGCCTCAACCTCATGCGCATCGCTCTGGAGCTTGCGAAGGAGAACCGCGTCTACGAGGCCCTGGCGACCAAGTTCTTCCAGCACTACGCGTACATCGGCGCGGCGATGAAGACGATGGGCACGGACGACGTAGAGGTCTGGGACGAGCGGGACAAGTTCTTCTACGACGTGCTGACGCACGCGGACGGCACGCACCAGAAGTTCCGCGTCCGCTCGCTCGTCGGCCTCATCCCGCTCTACGCCGTCGAGCGGCTCGAAGAGGACTGGATCGAGCCGTTCGAGAGTTTCACCGAGCACTTCCGCTGGTTCCTTGCGAACCGGCAGGACATCGTGCAGCGCTGCGTGACGACCGTGGAGCACGACGGCAAGCGCGTGCACGTCCTCGCCATCGTCAACCAGGAGCAGATGCGGGGCCTGCTCGAACGCGTCTGGGACCCTTCGGAGTTCCGCTCCGACTACGGCCTGCGCAGCCTCTCGAAGTGGCACGAGCGGCACCCTTTCCGCCTCGGCGACGCGCAGGTCGCCTACGAGCCGGCCGAGAGCCGCGAGATGCTGAAGGGCGGCAACTCCAACTGGCGCGGCCCCGTCTGGTTCCCCACGACCTTCATGATGGTCGAAAGCTTGCGCAAGCTCGGCAAAGCCTACGGACACCGACTCGCCATCGACAGCCCCGTCCCCGGCGAGCCGCCCGTCAAGCTCGACGAGATGGCGCGCGGCTTCGCCGAACGCCTCATCGGCCTCTTCACGCGGGACGCGTCAGGCCGCCGCCCCGCCCACGGCTGGTACGAAGAATTCCAGACCGACCCGCACTGGCGCGACCTCATCCTCTTCTACGAATACTTCCACGGAGACACCGGCATGGGGCTCGGGGCCTCGCACCAGACCGGCTGGTCTGGCCTCGTCGCCTCCCTCATCGACGAGTGGCGGCGCTGAGCGCAATAGCGGTCAGAACCACCCGCGGTAGCGGGTGGGCCTTTATTATGCGGCACATCCGGGTGATAAAGGCCCACCCGCTACCGCGGGTGGTACTGACCCGGTCGTGTGCGCGGCATAATTCCGCCTCTGAGGCCGAAAGTTCGAGAAAAAAACTCGGCATTCCGAGAAAAAAGCTCGGGAGTTCGAGAAAATAGCTCGGAACGCCGAGAAAAAAGCTCGGGCGTCCGAGCTATTTTCTCGGAATGCCGAGCTCTCCTGCTCGAACCTCCGAGAAAATAGCTCGGACGCCCGAGAAAATTTCTCGAACTCCCGAGCTTTTTTCTCGAAACTCCGAGAAAAAAGCTCGAACGTCGAGGCTCGGAGCTTGAACGTCCGAGCTTTTTTCTCGAACGTTGAGGCTCGGAGGTGGAAATTCCCCCCTTTTTTCTCGGAAATTGCGACTCAAAGCCTCAACCTCCCGGTTTTAAACCTCGACGGCGCACCTTTTTCCCCCGACTTTCAGCCCCCGGGCGCAACATTTGCGGCCGAGGGGGTGAACGCCGGATTGTGGAGGCGGGTCATTCTCACAAAAAACTGCAAGGTTCTCACTCTAAAGAGCAGTTATTCAACACTTTAGAGCAGTTTGCCGATTAGCCTACCACCCGTTTAGAGGCGGGCTCCGCCCGCCGTCGCGTGACACATCGCAGCCAGCGCCGGCGGGCACAGCCCGCCTCTAAACGGTTCGCGGTATGCTCATGCGTAGGGGTACAAACTCGTTCCGATGAGCGACATCCGAGTAATCTTGACAAAAAAGTCAGGTATGACTAAGATATCTCTGCGTAAAGACTTAACGCGAATCGGGTGCTTTATGAAGGTCTCGGCACAGGAAGAGTACGGTCTGCGGTGCCTTTTGCAGTTGGCGCGGCTCGGCGAGGGCGAGGCGCTAACGCTCGGGCAGATTGCAGAGCGCGAGGGCATCTCGCAGGCCAACGCGGGCAAGGTTCTGTGGCTCTTGAACAAGGCGGGCCTGGTCAACTCGACCCGCGGGACGAAGGGCGGCTACACGCTCGCGCGCCCGGCCGCCGAGATTCGCCTGAGCGAGATCATCAAGGTTTTGGACGAGGGCGAGGTGGACGGACACTGCAAGACCTACCCGGGCGTGCTCGACTCGTGCGTCCACACGGGCGACTGCGGCATCCGCTCGGTCATCGTCAACGTCCACGAGGCGGTCGAGCGCGCGCTGTCGGCAATCACGCTCGCGCAGTTGACGGGCAGCGAGCGGAGCGTGGACACGGTGCTCCACCAGATTCAGGGCGCGCGGCCCGCGCCGACGGTCGCGGCCGAGGGCGCGCAGTAAGTTTTCATAAGTCAGGATAGGGAAGCGAGCATCAGATGAGCACAATCGAGCTGCTGACAAATAAAGAGTACAAGTACGGCTTCGTCACCGACATCGAGTCGGACATGATCCCGAGGGGCCTGGGCGAAGAGACCGTCCGCCTCATCTCCGAGAAGAAGGGCGAGCCGGAGTGGATGCTCGAGTTCCGCCTCAAGGCGTACCGCCAGTGGCTGAAGATGGCGGAGCCGAAGCACTGGCCGAACATCAAGTACCCCGAGGTGGACTACCAGGACATCATCTACTACAGCGCGCCGAAGCAGAAGGCGACGAAGGCGAGCCTCGACGAGGTTGACCCCGAACTTCTGCGGACGTTCGAGAAGCTCGGCATCCCGCTGAACGAGCAGAAGCAGCTCGCGAACGTCGCCGTGGACGCCGTCTTCGACTCCGTCTCGGTGGCGACGACCTACAAGGAGAAGCTGAAGGCGCACGGCGTCGTCTTCTGCTCCTTCACCGAGGCGATTAAGGACTACCCGGAACTCGTCAAGAAGTACCTCGGCTCGGTCGTGCCCGTCGGCGACAACTACTTCGCGGCGCTCAACAGCGCGGTCTTCTCCGACGGCTCGTTCGTCTTCGTGCCCCGTGGCGTCCGCTGCCCGATGGAGCTTTCGACCTACTTCCGCATCAACAACCAGGAGTCCGGCCAGTTCGAGCGCACGCTCATCGTCGCCGAGGAGGGGGCCTACGTCTCCTACCTCGAAGGCTGCACCGCGCCGAAGTTCGACAAGAACCAGTTGCACGCGGCCGTCGTGGAACTGGTCGCGCTCGACGACGCGGAGATCAAATACTCGACCGTGCAGAACTGGTACGCGGGCGACGAGGAGGGCAAGGGCGGCATTTACAACTTCGTGACGAAGCGCGGCGCGTGCCGCGGCCGCAACTCGAAGATCTCTTGGACGCAGGTCGAGACCGGCTCGGCGATCACGTGGAAGTACCCTTCGTGCATCTTGCAGGGCGACAACTCCATCGGCGAGTTCTACTCGGTGGCCCTGACGAACCACGCGCAGCAGGCCGACACCGGCACGAAGATGATCCACATCGGGAAGAACACGCGCTCGACCATCGTCTCGAAGGGCATCTCGGCGGGCAAGTCGAACAACTCGTACCGCGGCCTCGTCAAGGTGCTGCCCGGCGCGGAGGGCGCGCGCAACTACACGCAGTGCGACTCGATGCTCATCGGCGGCCGCTCGGGCGCGAACACGTTCCCCTACATCGAGGTCATGAACAACACGGCGCGCGTCGAGCACGAGGCGACGACCTCGCGCATCAGCGAGGAGCAGTTGTTCTACCTCCAGCAGCGCGGCATCTCGCAGGAGGACGCCGTCTCGCTCATCATCAACGGCTTCTGCAAGGACGTGTTCCGCGAGCTGCCGATGGAGTTCGCCGTCGAGGCGCAGCGGCTCCTAGGCCTGAAGCTTGAGAACAGCGTCGGCTAAGGAGGGCGCGTCTGGGATGCAAATGCGACTGACCATCGTTTACGAGCAGGCGGGAGAGTTGGTGCAGGCTTCGGTCGTGGAACTGCCCGGCGCGATCTCCCTCGGGAAGACTCGCGAGGAGGCTCGGGCGAATTTGGAGGAGGCGATTGAGATGGTTCTGGAAGGGAATCGCCTCCTGGCTGAGGGCACTGCAGGCGAGCGCGAAGAGGTCGAGTTTCAGGCGGTATGAAGCGGCGCGACCTCATCCGGCATCTTGAAACCCACGGCTGCGAGTTCGTCCGCGAAGGTAAGGAACACACGCTTTACATCAACCGGCAAACGAAGAAGGCTACCGCCGTGCCCCGTCATCGTGAGATACCGCCGGGGACGGCACGCGCCATCTGTCGCGCGCTCGGTATTCCAGACCCTTCATAAACACAGATACTTGAGGAGTAGTTACTAGTGTTAGAAATTCGAGACTTGCACGCGACGGTGGACGGTAAGGAGATACTGCGCGGCATCAACTTGACGATTAACAAGGGCGAGATTCACGCCATCATGGGGCCGAACGGGTCGGGGAAGTCCACGCTGGCGAAGATTCTGGCGGGGCACCCGGCCTACGAGGTGACGAAGGGCGAGGTGCTGTACGAGGGCAGGAACCTGCTCGAACTTGAGCCCGACGAGCGCGCGCGGGAGGGGGTCTTCCTCGCCTTCCAGTACCCCGTAGAGGTGCCGGGCGTGTCGAACGCGCAGTTCCTGCGCCTCGCGTACAACGAGAAGCGGAAGCACCTGGGTGAAGAAGAGCTTGACCCGCTGGAGTTCAAAGACCTTCTGGCGGAGCGCGCGAAAGTGGTCGAGATGGACGCGGGGCTGATGTCGCGCTCGGTCAACGAGGGTTTTTCCGGCGGCGAGAAGAAGCGGAACGAGATTCTTCAGATGGCCGTGCTCGAGCCGAAGCTGGCGGTGCTCGACGAGACCGACTCGGGGCTCGACATCGACGCGCTGCGCATCGTCTCGGAGGGCGTCAACAAGCTGCGGACGCCCGAGAACGCCGTCGTCCTCGTCACGCACTACCAGAGGCTCCTCAACTACATCGTCCCAGACCACGTCCACGTCCTCTACAAGGGGCGCATCGTGCGCACGGGCGGCAAGGAGCTGGCGCTCGAACTCGAAGAGAAAGGCTACGACTGGATCAAGGAAGCCGCGGCCGGCGCTTAATAAGAGTCACCATTGATGTCACAAGCAGTTAAAGAGAAGAACATTTACGCGGACGCGTTCCGCGAGTTTACAGGTGCGCGCGAAGGCGAGCCGGGTTGGGTCGCGCGTCTGCGCGAGGGCGCGTTCGAGCGCTTCGAGGAGACGGGCTTCCCGACGACCGACGAAGAGGAATGGAAGTACACGAACGTCGCGCCCATCGCGCGGAAGTCGTTCAGCACCGCGACGGCTAAGGTCGAGCTTGAGAGTGGCGCGGTCGAGACGTTCGTTTCGGCCGAGGCGGGAAGGAGCCGCCTCGTCTTCGTCAACGGCGTCTACAGCCCGGAGCACTCTTCGCTCGAAGCGATTCCGGGGCAGGTCACGGTCGAAGAACTCGGCGCGGCGCTCGCGGGCGAGCACGGCGAGGTTCTGTGGAATCATCTCGCCCGGCTGTCGGGCGAGGGCGCCGACGCCTTCACGGCGCTCAACACGGCCTTCCTCGGCGGCGGCGCGTTCCTGCGCGTCCCCGTGGGCGTCGTGGCCGAGTCGCCGGTGCAACTGCTCTTCCTGACCACGCAGGCCGAGGTCGCGACCTTCCCGCGCGTGCTAATCGTCGCGGAGCGCGACAGCCGGCTCGACATCATCGAGACGTACGCGGCGGCGGGGGACGCGGAGTATTTCACCGACGCGGTCGTCGAAGTCTTCGTCGGCGAGGGCGCGCGCGTGACGCACTACAAGGTGCAGACCGAGGCCGACTCGGCGTACCACGTCGCCTCGACGCGCGCGGAGGTCTCGAAGGACGGCGCGTACGACCTGACGACGGTGACGCTCGGCGCGCGGCTCTCAAGGCACAACGTCGAGGTCGCGCTCGTGAGCCCGGGCGCGGAGTGCCGCGTGGACGGCCTCTACCTCGTCGGCGACGGGCAGCACGCGGACACGCACTCGCTCATCGACCACCGCGAGCCGAACTGCGCGAGCCGGCAGACCTACAAGGGCATCCTCGACGGGAAGTCGCGCGCGGTCTTCAACGGCCGCGTCTACGTCCACGAGGGCGCGGCGGGGACGGACGCGCAGCAGAACAACAAGAACCTCCTGCTCTCCCCGGAGGCGCGCGTGGACACGAAGCCGCAGCTCGAAATCTTCAACGACGACGTGAAGTGCGCGCACGGCGCGACCGTCGGCCAGCTCGAAGAGGAGGAGCTGTTCTACCTCCTGAGCCGCGGCCTGCACCCCACGCTCGCGCGCAACCTTTTGACCTACGGCTTCGCCGAGGAGATCGTCGGGAATATCAAACACGAGTCCATCCGCGCGCAATTGGACGAGGCGATCCTGAACCGCCTGCACGCGCGGCTTGAGGCATAGAAGAGATGATCGCGACAGAGAAGACTATGGAAGAGGGCGGCGCGGCCGTCACCTCAGGCGGCGGCTGGGACGTCGGGCGCGTGCGCGAGGACTTCCCCGTGCTCGGGCAGACGGTGAACGGGAAGCCGCTCGTCTACCTCGACAACGCGGCGTCGGCGCAGGTGCCGCGCATCGTCATCGAGCGCGGGGCGAAGTACCTGCGCGAGGAGCACTCGAACATCCACCGCGGCGTCCACTACCTGAGCCAGAGGGCGACGAGCGCCTTCGAGGGCGCGCGCGAGAAGGTCAGGCGCTTCATCAACGCGCGCGAGGCGCGCGAGTGCATCTTCGTCCGCGGCGTGACCGAGGGCGTCAACCTCGTCATGCACGGCTACGGCCGCAAGTTCGTGAGAGAGGGTGACGAGATCGTCGTCTCCGAGATGGAGCACCACTCGAACCTCGTGCCGTGGCAGATGCTCTGCGAGGAGAAGGGGGCGCGCCTGCGCGTCATCCCGATGAACGACGCGGGCGAGCTGATACTCGACGAGTTCGACGCGCTGCTCAACGAGAGAACCAGACTCGTCTGCGTCGGCCACGTCTCGAACTCGCTCGGCACCATCAACCCGGTCAAGGAGATCGCGGCGCGCGCGCACAAGGTGGGCGTGCCGGTCTTAGTTGACGGGGCGCAGGGCGCGCCGCACCTGAAGGTTGACGTGCAGGATTTGGACTGCGACTTCTACGCCATCTCGGGGCACAAGATGTTCGCGCCGACGGGCAGCGGCGTCCTCTACGGCAAGGCCGAGTGGCTGGAGAAGATGAACCCGTTCCTCGGCGGCGGCTCGATGATCCGCACCGTGACGTTCGAGCGGAGCACCTACGCGGCCATCCCCGACAAGTTCGAGGCCGGGACGCCGGCCATCGCCTCGGCCATCGGGCTCGGCGCGGCGATCGACTACCTCAACAGCATCGACCGCGAGGCCGCGCACGCGCACGAGCACGAGCTGCTCCGCTACGCCACCGAAAAGCTGTCCTCGATAGAGGGCGTGCGCCTCATCGGCACGGCGCGCGAGAAGGCGAGCGTCCTCGGCTTCGTCATCGAGGGGATTCACCCGCACGACATCGGAACGATACTCGACCATGAGGGCGTCGCCATCCGTGCCGGCCACCACTGCGCGCAGCCCGTGATGCAGCATTTCAACGTGCCCGCGACGGCGCGCGCCTCCTTCGCCTTTTACAACACTAAGGCAGAGGTGGACACCCTGGCGGAGGCCGTCGCTAAGGTCATCGAGGTCTTGGGCTGAGATGTCATCACTCCTGGAACTTTATAACGAGCAGATTCGTGAGCACGAAAAGAAGCCGCGAAACTTCGGCAAGCTTGCGACGGCTAACCGGTCGGCGGAAGGCCACAACACTACCTGCGGCGACCACTTCTTTGTCTACCTGAACGTCGAAGACGGTGTCATCAAGGAGATCAGCTTCGAGGGGGAAGGGTGCGCAATCGCGAAGGCTTCCGCGAGCATGATGACGCGCAGCGTGAAGGGCAAGTCGCGTGATGATGTCGAAGTCCTCTTCAACGAGTTTCACCGAATGGTTCTGGGCGAACTCGACCCCGAAGTAAATCCCCACCACCTCGGACACCTGACGGTCTTTAGCGGCGTGCGCAAGTTCCCCGTCAGGGTGAAGTGTGCGAGCCTTTCCTGGCACACCATGCACGCGGCGCTCAAAGGTGAAGAGACGGTGACCACCGAGAACCTAGGCCCTGACATTACGCAGGCCGCGGGCGACTAATAACAGAACCGCGAGCGGTAGCGAGCGGGTGCGGGTGACATCGTGAGTTGTCTCTGATGTCACCCGCACCCGCTCGCTACCGCTCGCGGTTCCGTTTTGCTAATCTTAGCCCTCATGAACATCCGCACCGTCGAGCTGCGCGAGATACGTTTGCGGCTCGTGCATTTCTTCGAGACGAGCTTCGGCCGCACCGTCGAGCGCCGCATCATGCTCGTCCGCGCCGTGGACGCGGACGGGGCCGAAGGGTGGGGCGAGTGCACCGCGGGCGAAGGCCCCTTCTACAGCGAGGAGTGGATCGATTCGGCGTGGGAGGCGACGCGCCTCTTCCTCGCGCCGATGGTTCTGGGGCAGGAGGCCGAAGGCGCGGCGGCAATCGGCGGGCTCATGCGGCGCGCGCGCGGCAACCGCATGGCGAAGGCTTCGGTCGAGACGGCCTGCTGGGACCTGGAGGCGAAGCGGCTGGGCGTCCCGCTCTGGCGACACCTCGGCGGCGTGCGAAACGAAATCCCGTGCGGCGTCTCCATCGGCATCCAGGACACGCCCGAACAGCTCCTCGAAAAGATCGAGAAGGAGTTGGCAGCGGGCTACCAGCGCATCAAGATAAAGATCAAGCCGGGGTGGGACAGGGAGGTGGTCGAGAAGGTGCGCGCGCGCTTCCCCGACATACGCCTGATGGTTGACGCCAACTCGGCCTACACGCTCGCGGACGCGCCCACCTTGCGCGCGCTCGACGAGTTCGACCTGATGATGATCGAGCAGCCGCTCGCCTACGACGACCGCGAAGACCACGCGAAGTTGCAGAGGCAGTTGCGGACGCCCGTCTGCCTCGACGAGTCTGTGCGCTCGGCCGAGGACGCGCGCAAGGCTCTTGAACTGGGCGCGTGCCGCATCGTCAACGTCAAGCTCGGCCGCGTCGGCGGACACGCGGAGGCCGCGCGCGTCGAGGCCGTGTGCGCCGCGGCGAACGTCCCCGTCTGGTGCGGCGGGATGTTGGAGTCAGGCATCGGCCGCGCGCACAACATCGCCATGGCGACTCTGCGCGGCTTCACGCTGCCCGGCGACGTGTCGGCGAGCGCGCGTTACTGGGCCGAGGACATCATCGACCCGCCCGTCAAGGTCACGCCGCAGGGGACGATTGTCGCCCCCGCCCGCCCCGGCATCGGGTTTGAAATCAAACGCGACCTCGTCGAGCGCCTGACCGTGCGCACCGAGACACTGAATGTCAGTTGAACTGAATAGTTCCGACGCCGCGCGCCTGCGCCGGCATTTCGATGGGAGGCGCGACCCCGTTCTGTCGCTCGCTCGTTCGCTCTGCGAGATTGAGTCGCCGTCGGGCGACGGCGAGGGGAGCGCCGCGGTCGTATCGCTGCTCTCGAAGGCTGCGGCCGAGCTTGAAGGCTTCGCGTCTTTCGAGCGCTTCGCCGCGCCGCACGGGTACGGCGAGCACTTCGTCCTGCGCGCCTTCGACGACCCTTCGACCGGCGAGAGGCCGCTGCTGCTGCTCGGGCACACGGACACCGTCCACCCGAGGGGCACGCTCGCCGCGCGGCCCTGGCGCGAGGCGGAGGGGCGCATCTACGCGCCCGGCGTCTACGACATGAAGGCCGCCTGCGCGGTCGCGCTCGAAGCGATACGGGCGTGCGCCGAGTTGTCTTTGAAGCCGCGGCGACCCGTCGTGCTGCTGCTGACCTGCGACGAAGAGTCCGGCAGCTTCGACGGGCGCAGGCTGGTCGAGCGCGAGGCGAGCCGCGCGGAGTACGTGCTCGTGCTCGAACCGCCCGCGACGGGGGGGCGCGCGAAGACGGCGCGCAAAGGGACGGGGCTCTTCACGCTCGAAGTCGAAGGGCGCGCCGCGCACGCGGGGCTCGAACCGGAGAAGGGCGTCAACGCCGTCCTCGAAATCGCGCGGCAGATCGAGCGCGTGTCGGCCTTTGCGAAGCCGGAGGCGGGCACGACCGTCAACGTCGGCGTCGTCTCGGGCGGCACGCACGCCAACGTCGTCCCGGCGGAGGCGCGCGCCGAGATCGACGTGCGCTTCAGCACGACCGCCGAGGCCCAACGACTCGACGAAGCAATCCGGGGTTTGCGGTCGTTCGACGGACGCGCGCGCCTGAAAATCTCGGGCGGCATCAACCGCCCGCCGATGGAGCGCACCGAGCGGGTCGGCGCGCTCTTCGAGAAGGCGCGGCACGTGGCCGCCGCGCTCGACGTGGAGCTGGGCGAGGCGAGCGTCGGCGGGGCGTCGGACGGGAACTTCGCCGCGGCGTGCGGCGCGGCCGTCCTCGACGGCCTGGGCGTGGACGGCGACGGCGCGCACGCCGAGCACGAGCACATACGGGCCGACGCGGTCGCGCGCCGCGGGGCGTTGCTGGCCGCGCTCGTCGCGAGCCTCTGAGGTGTGGGCGTGAGACTGGCAGGCGCGGAGACGGACGAACAGGTCGAAGAGGCGCGCACGCTCTTCAAGGAGTACGAGGCCGCGACCGGCGTTGACCTCTGCTTCCAGAACTTCGCGCAGGAGCTGGCGACGCTCCCCGGCGACTACGCGCCGCCGTCCGGCCGCCTGATACTCGCTTACGAAGGGGAGGATGCCGCGGGCTGCGTCGCCCTTCGGAAGGTTGACGACGCGGTCTGCGAGATGAAGCGGCTGTACCTGCGCCCCGCCTTCCGCGGCACGGGGCTCGGCCGCACGCTGGCGGAGAGAATCATCAGCGAAGCGCGCGACATCGGGTATGAGAGGATGCGCCTCGACACGCTCCCCTCGATGCGCTCGGCGATTGCCCTGTATCGCTCGCTCGGATTTAAGGAGATTGAGCCGTACCGCTTCAACCCCGTCGAAGGCACGCTGTACATGGAACTCGAACTGCGGTAGCTGACAAACAAGACTGCGAGACTCCGACCATGACCGCCAGAAACAATCTCGTCCGTTTGCTCCTTGCGCTGCTCTTCTTCGTCTCGCCCGCCGCGCCTCTGCTAAACGCGGCGCGGGCCGCGTCGCGGCCGCCGGTGAGGGCGCGGCGCGGCTTGGTCGCCTCGACCAGCACGATTGCGTCGCAGGCCGGCGTTGACATCCTCAAACGCGGGGGCAACGCCGTGGACGCGGCCATCGCGGTCGCGTTCGCCCTGACCGTGACCTACCCCGCGGCAGGGAACATCGGCGGCGGCGGCTTCATGATGATCCGCCTGCGCGACGGGCGCACGACCGCCATCGACTACCGCGAGATGGCCCCGGCCGCCGCGCACCGCAACGTCTATCTGGACGAGAAGGGGGAGTTGAAGAAGGGCGAGGGCGGGTCGCTGGTCGGCTACCGCGCCTCGGGCGTGCCCGGGACGGTCGCGGGGATGGAGCTGGCCTTGAAGAAGTACGGCTCGGGGAAGCTGACCTGGGCGCAGCTCGTCGAGCCCGCCCGCCGTCTCGCCGCCGAAGGCTTCGCGCTGCCTTACAGCCTCGCGCGCTCGCTGAGGGCCAACGAGAAAGACCTCGGCCTCTACCCCGAGACGAAGAAGGTCTACCTCAACAACGGCCGCTTCTTTGAAGAGGGCCAGGTCTGGCGTCAGCCCGAGCTGGCCGCGACCTTCGCGCGCATCCAGCGCTTCGGCCCGCGTGAGTTCTACGAGGGGCGCACCGCGCGCCTCATCGCCGAGGACATGCGCGCGCACGACGGCCTCATCACGCTCGAAGACCTGAAGAACTACGTCGCGAAGGAGCGCGCGCCGCTGCGCACGACCTACCGCGGCTTCGAGGTCATCTCGATGCCGCCGCCCTCCTCGGGCGGGGCCGTGCTCATCGAGATGCTCAACATCCTCGAAGGCTTCGACCTGCGCCACATGGGCGCGACCAGCTCGGAACGCTACCACGTCCAGACCGAGGCCATGCGCCGCGCCTTCGCCGACCGCGCCGAGTACATGGGCGACGCCGACTTCGTCAGCGTCCCCGTAGCCGGGCTCATCGACAAGGCTTACGCCGAGCAGTTGCGCCGCGGGATAAAGATGGATCGCGCCTCGACCAGCGCCGAGGTCAAGGCCGGCAAGCCCGCCGGCTACGAGTCGGAGGAGACGACGCACTTCACCGTCGTGGACGCCGAGGGGAACTGCGTGTCTAACACCTACACCCTCAACGACAGCTACGGCTCGAAGGTGGTGATTAAGGGCACGGGCATCCTCATGAACGACGAGATGGACGACTTCGCCGCGAAGCCGGGGACGCCCAACATGTTCGGCCTCATCCAGGGCGAGCGCAACGCCGTCGCGCCGCGCAAGCGCCCGCTCTCGGCCATGACGCCGACCTTCGTGCTGCGGCCGGACGGCTCGCTCTGGTTCGCCGTGGGGAGCCCCGGCGGCCCCACTATCATCAACACAGTCCTCCAGGTCGTCGTCAACGTCATCGACTTCGACATGAACATCCAGCAGGCCATCGACGCGCCGCGCATACACCACCAGTGGCTGCCGGACGAGATAACCTACGAGCCCTTCGGCATGAGCGCCGACACCTTCCGCGCTCTCGAAGCGCGCGGGCATCGGCTCACGCAGAAGCCGCGCTACATGGGCGACGCGCAGGGCATCATGATCGAGGAGAAGACCGGCGTCCGCCTCGGGGCCAGCGACCCGCGCAACTACGGCGAGCCGGTCGGGTATTAACAGAACCGCGAGCGGTAGCGAGCGGGTGCGTCTTCCGTCGTGCGGCCCGCATGAAGTGACACCGACCCGCTCGCTACCGCTCGCGGTACTGTTGCAGATATCGAAGGAGTTACCTGATTTGAAGAACAGAACAACCGTCGCGGTGCTGTTTTGCGTCTGCGCCCTTTCGTTAACGCTCCCGTTCAGTCCCTCCTCCGCCCGCGCGCGGGTGGGGCCGCCGCCGCCGGTGATTCGCGCGGCGCCGCCCGCGCCCGAGTTCACGGAGGAGGAGCGGCACGCGGAGCTGCGCGCGCGGCGCGGGCGCGTGATGGAGAAGCTCGGGCCGAACTCCCTGCTCGTCCTCTTCAGCGCGGAGCCGCGCGTCTACACGAACGACGTGGACTACAAGTTCCGGCAGGAGAACAACCTCTACTACCTGACGGCGCTCAGGCAGCCGGGCGCGACGCTAGTCATGTACAGGGGGGCCGAGGGGCCGGCGCGCGAGATACTCTTCCTGCCGCGGCGCAACCCCGCGGCCGAGACCTGGACGGGGCACATGTACTCTCCCGAGGAGGCGCGCGCCGCCTCCGGCCTCGGCGAAATTTGGGAGGCCAGAGAGTTCGAGCCCTTCATGCAGGCCGTCCGCTCGCGCCTCACCTACAGGCCCGCGCCGCAGGCCGTCCTGCTCGCGCCGTCCGCCGCACAGCCCGCGCCTTCGCAGGACTTCCTCGCCGCGATGGCGAAGAACGAGGCCACGCTCTACCTCCTCATCCGGGGCGAGAGGAACCCGGAGTTCCGGCAGGAGTTCCAATACTCGGCCGCGTGGATGGGCAACCCGGCGGGCCTGAGCGTGCGCTCGGCGTGGGAGGTCTTCGCCGCGATGCGGCAGCGCAAGTCGCCGTACGAGCTGCGGCTGTTGCAGCACGCCGTGGACATCAGCATCGAGGGGCACCAGCGCGCGCAGGCCGTCGCCTCGCGCGCGCGGTGGGAGTACGAGGTCGAGGCCGAGCTGGACTACACCTACAAGCGGCGCAACGCCGACAACTGGGGCTACCCCTCCATCGTCGGCTGCGGGCCGAACGCGACGACGCTCCACTACCACGAGTCGCAGGGGCGCGTGAAGCCGGGCGACCTCCTGCTGATGGACGCCGGGGCCGAGTACGAGCACTACAGCGCCGACGTGACGCGGACGTTTCCCGTCTCGGGTAAGTTCACGCCGCCGCAGGCCGAAATCTACAACGTCGTGCTCGCGGCGCAGGAGGAGGCCTTCCGCGCCATCAAGCCCGGCGCGCACCTCTCGGACGTGCACAACGCCGCGGCCGAAGTCATCAAGGACGGGCTGCTGCGTCTCGGGCTCATCACCGACAGGAGCGGCATGCAGTACCGCCTCTGGTTCATGCACGGCACCTCGCACTGGCTGGGGATGAACGTCCACGACGTGAGCGCGCGCGGCGACGACCGTCTGGACGCGGGGATGGTCTTCACGGTCGAGCCGGGCATCTACATACGGCTCGACGCGCTCGACCACCTTCCGAAGACGCCCGAGAACGAGAAGTTCATCGCGGCCGTCCGCCCCGCGTTCGAGAAGTACAAGGGGATAGGCGTGAGGATCGAGGACGACGTGGTCGTCACCGCGAACGGCTACCACAACATGTCGGCCGCGCTCCCGCGCACCGTCGCCGACATCGAAGCCTTCATGGCCCGCGCGCAGAAAGAGGTGCGCGTCGGCGAATAAACTCACGTGTGCGGGTGCGACGGCATTAGAAGTCATCCCGAAACCCTTTTGAGGGCGACCAAAGCGCAAGCCAGATGAACGAGCGCTTCAAAGTTCTTGACCTTCCGCTCGTATCGGACGACGAGGCGGCGGAAGTTTTGCAGCCACGAGT